>Ga0209164_1000010_pt1 | contig 573054 bp, 460 predicted proteins | sample MTBNYHSulfiMetaG_FD_187458 | JGI IMG/M metagenome (GOLD analysis project Ga0209164, IMG submission 187458) | Enrichment culture microbial communities from rom New York Harbor, USA that are MTBE-degrading - MTBE-NYH (New York Harbor Sulfidogenic)... | ecosystem: Environmental > Aquatic > Marine... | reverse complement strand
GATAAAACCAATTCTTTCTCTCGCAGAGGCGCTGTGACGCAGAGCAAAGAAAGAGCTCTGGTTATGAATCTCCGGTCCATATTCTTCACGGCGTCGCTGCGTCTCCGCGAGAAATATCCTCTTTTCTCCCGCCGAGGCGAAGTGGTTGTCTTGCGTGCTTTATCCGTTCCTTTTCGTGGTCGTGGTCGTAGTCGTGGTCGAACTCTTCATCTTTCCCATCGGTAGTGATTTATTCGACTACGATCACGATGACGACAACGACAGCGACAACGAGATCGAATTGGATTCTGACCCCAAGGTCGAATAACGGATCACTATGGCCACAGCGACAACGACTCGATCCCGATGGGGATGATAAAACCAATTCTTTCTCTCGCAGAGGCGCTGTGACGCAGAGCAAAGAAAGAGCTCTGGTTATGAATCTCCGGTCCATATTCTTCACGGCGCCTCGGCGTCACCGCGAGAAATATCCTCTTTTCTTTCGCCGAGGCGAAGTGGTCGTCTTGCGTAATTTATCCGCTCCTTTTCGTGGTCGTGGTCGTAGTCGTGGTCGAACTCTTCATCTTTCCCACCGGTAGTCATTTATTCGACTACGATCACGATGACGACCACGACAGCGACAACGATGTCAAAATGGATCCTGACCCCGGATGCGAATCATGGATCACCATTACGACAACGATAGCATCAACGAGCCAATCCCGAGACAGAAGATCCCGCCCTCCTCAGGCCCGGAGGGCCGATCCGTCTGCTAGCCGTGGGCGAACGGAGTGAGCCCCCGGAAAGATCCCCCCTGAAAAACACCCGAGGCCTGAAAGGCCGGCCAGAATGCTCGGTGAATATGATCCTGTTTCGAATATGTTCGTCCAGACAGGGCAACCCGGTGGCGTCTTTCCATTACCATCGGGAGAGCGCTGATCCTGATTGTCAATTGGAGGCAACGGAAAGGAGTGTTTGCGGCATATCCGGAGAGCGTGACCTCCCGTTTTTACCCCCAAAAACCGCCTTCTAAAGCTAAAAATCCTGTGGAAATTTCACTTAATATACACAAATTCAATCGCTTGTCTTGGTCCAACCCCATTCTCGACGGGATTTCGGAACGGCCTGGGGTGGGACAGGCAATCGACAGCGATTGAATAATGCCCCGCCATGCTGAATCTTCACGAACGGCGGGTTCCGCCTCTCTGTTGCGGGAGGCCCGGCGGCCGTTGTCAGTAGGCGCTTTCCTCGTATTTGTCCTTTTCGGCGAAGTATTTCATGAACTGGACCCGCTCGTAGACGCCCGGGTCGCCGCTCTTGGCCTGACTGAGCAGGCCGCGGAAATCACCGATGGTGGTGTATTTCTTCTCGGCCATCCACTGGGTCAGCTCCTGGAGCATCTGCTGCAGGTACTGGGGGCCATGGCGGTAGAGGGCCGAGGCCACCTGCACCGCGTCAGCGCCGGCCAGCAGCTGCTTGACCGCCGCCCGCCCGTCGTGCACGCCGGTGGACGCGGCCAGGTCGCACTGCACGCGGCCCGACACGAGGGCGATCCAGCGCAGCGAAATGGCCAGCTCCGCCGGGGAGCTCAGCACGTTGGTGGGGACCACCTTCATCTCGTCGATGTCGAAATCGGGGCTGTAAAACCGGTTGAACAGCACCAGCCCCGCCAGATCCGTCCGGGACAGCTTGTTGATCATCTGGCCCAGGTTGCTGAAATAGTAGCTCATCTTGAGGGCGACCGGGATGGACACCGCCTTGGTGACCGTTTCCGTCACCTTGAAATAGAGGTCTTCGTTCTGCTGGCTGCCCCGCTCCGGGTCGGCGGGCAGCAGGAACACGTTCAGCTCCAGCGCATCGGCGCCGGCATTCTGCAGCTCCTTGGCGAAGAAGGCCCATTCGTGGGAGTAGACACAGTTGACGCTGGCAATGATGGGAATGTTGACCGTCTTCTTGGCCTCCCGGATCAGTTCCAGGTACTTCTCCAGTTTCTTGGTCTTGATCTGGTAGTCGAAATAGTCGTAATACTCGGGAATAAAACCGTCGGCCTTGATTTCGTCGAGGGTGTCCTCGAATTCCATGGCGATTTCTTCCTCGAAGATCGATTTGAGGACGACCGCCCCGGCGCCGGCCGAGTCCAGGCGGCGGATCTTGTCCACCGTGTCGCTCAGGCCGCAGCTGCCGACGATGAGGGGATTGCGCAAGGTCAGACCCAGGTACGAAGTTGTCAGGTCAAACATAATTCCGGCTCCTCATAAGGTTTTGCTTGTTGGCTGATTGGATGCGGCCTCCGTGAAAAGAATTCAACCTCGGGGCGATTCAACCGTTTCACGTTCAAAAAGTCATCGGCGGGCATGTTGGCGCTCCAAATTCCCGCCGGATCGGCTATACTGGGGGGCATGAATCATCACCTGGCGACGGTCGGGGGCGGACGGGCCGTGAATGCCCCGACCGGCGGGGAGGCGCGACGAACATGAACATGACAAAATGGCTCCGGGGACTGCTGTTGCCGGCGCTGCTGCTGGCGGTATCGGGTACGTTGGTGGGTGCGCCCGCCGGCCAGGCTGGCGGAGTGATCCTCTTTCAGGCGGACGGTTTTCCGACGGTGGACGCCCCGGCGGTGCCCGCCCCGGTGCTGGCCGCCGCCCTGGCCGGCCTGGACGTGACCGTCGCCGCCACGGCCGACGACCTGGCCGCCGCCCTGGCCGACCGGCCCGACGGCGTGCTGGTGCTCCCCTACGGCAGCGCCTTCCCCCTGGCGGCCTGGCCGCACATCGCCCGTTTCCTGGATCACGGCGGCTCCCTGGTGGTTCTGGGCGGGGCGCCCTTTTACCAGCCCGTGACGCGGACCGCCGGCGGGACGGGCTGGCGGGCCGGGCGACGGCAGCCGTCCTTCGCCCATCACCTGCTCATCGGGCCGGCCGAGGAGGTCCGCCCGGCCGACTTCGCCGGACCGCCCGCCTGGCGCCATCTGGCGGACACGGGCTGGGCCACCGCGGCCACGCCTGTGCCCGACCGGGTCTTCGCCCTGACGGTGCGTTTCGCCACGCGCCAGGACCAGCCCGGCGAGGACGGCTCGGCCGGGCCGCGGGACGCCCGGCTGGATCCGCTGGTCCACATGGTGGATGGAACCGGCGTCCCCCGCGCCTGCCCCCTGCTGGAGATCCACTGGCTGCGCGGCGACCGGGCCGGGGCGCGCTGGGTGCTGGCGCCGGTGGACACCACCCTGCCGGCGGCGGTGATCCGCGCCATGGTCCTGCGGGCGCGGGCTGGGGCGGCCGAGCTGGACCTGCGGCCCGTGCCGGCCTGCCTGCGGCCGGGCGAGCTGCCCCGGGTGCGCCTGCGCTGGCATCAGCCCGCCGCCGCGCCCGATGCCGCCCCGCCGCCGCTGCGCTGCACGGTGTACGATGACACGGGCCGTGAGTTGATGGGCCGGACCGTGACCTGGCAGGGGACGGCCCCCGTCTGGCTGGGCGAGGCCGTCTTCCCCGAGCTGGCCGGCCTGGCGCCGGGGCTGTACCGCGTCGAGGCCGTGCGGGCCGCGGGCGGCGACTTCCTGCCGGAGCGGGCCGACTGCGGCTTCTGGGTCCGCGACGACAGCCTGCTGGCCGGCGGGCCGCGCCTGACCGCCTCGCGCGACTGGCTGCGCCGTGACGGCGTGGTGTTCCCCGTCATCGGCACGTCCTACATGGCCTCGGACGTGCAGCGCAAGTTCCTGCTCGAGCCCGACCCCCTGGTGTGGGACCGCGATTTCGCCGCCATGGCCCGGGCCGGCGTCAACCTGGTCCGCACCGGCCTGTGGACCGGCTGGTCGCGGGTGATGCTGGACCCCGGCGCCCTGGACGAGCACGTCCTGCGCGCCCTGGACGCCTTCGTCCTCACCGCCGCCCGCCACGACATCGTCGTCTGCTTCACCTTCTTCGCCTTCCTGCCGCCCGGCTATGGCGGGAGCAATCCCTACCTCGACCCGCGCGACCGGGAGTGGCAGCAGACGCTCCTCACCGCCGTGGCGCGCCGCTTCCGCGGCTGCGGCTGGATCCACTACGATCTTATCAACGAGCCGTCCTACGCCCGCCCCGAAGACCTGTGGCTGAACCGGCCCATGGGCGACGAGCACGAGCGGGCCGCCTGGCGGGCATGGCTGGCCGGGCGGCACGGCCCCGACGAGGCGAGCCTGCGCGAGATCTGGGGCGTGGCGGCGGCCGATCCGCGCGCCCTGCCCCGGCCGGCGGACCTGGCCCACGCCATGATCCGCCAGGACCGGCGGCCGCGCCAGGCGCTGGATTTCACCCTTTTTTCCCACGAAGTGGTGGCCGGCTGGGCGGCCGACCTGCGCCGCGTGCTGCGGGCCACGGCCGGCGACGACGTGCTGGTTACCGTCGGCCAGGACGAGGGGGGCACCATGGTTCGGCCCGCCCAGCAGATCCTGGCCGAGGCCGTGGACTACACCGGCATGCACACCTGGTGGTTCAACGACCACCTCCTGTGGGACGGCGTGGTCACCAAGGTGCCCGAAAAACCGAACCTGGTCCAGGAGACGGGCCTCATGCGGCTGGAGGACATGGACGGGAATCCCTGGCGGAGCCCCGCCGCCGCGGCGGCCCTCCTCGACCGCAAGCTGGCCGCCGCCTTTGCCGCGCGGGCGGCCGGCGTGGTGGAGTGGGCCTGGAACATCAATCCCTACCAGCCCCTGGACAACGAGGCCGTCATCGGCCTGTTCCGCCCCGACGGCACGGCCAAGCCGGAGCTGGATGTGCTGCGCCGCTACGCCGCCTTCTTCCGCCAGGCGGCGCCCTATCTGGCGGACTATGAGGCCGACCCGGTGGTGCTGGTGCTGCCCCAGGCGCGCATCTTCGCCGGCCGGCCCCTGCCCGGCGCCGCCTCGCAGCGGGCCATCCGCGTGCTGGCCGAGTCGTGCGGCGTGGTGCCCACCGTCATCTCCGACCTGCGCCTCACGGCCGACCGCCTGGCCGGCGCCCGCCTCATCCTCTGCCCGGCGCCCGAAATGATCCCGGCCGAGGCGGCGGCGGCGCTGGCCGCGGCCGTGGAGCAGGGCGCCCGCGTGCTCATCACGGGCCACGTCGGCGGCGATCCCTATGGCCGGGTGCCCGACGCCCTGGCCCGCCTGGGCGTGGTGGACGACGGCCGGCCCGTGGCCCGCCGCGAGCCCACCCGCTGGGCGCCCGACGGGGGGGAGGAGATCCGCCGCTGGGTCCATTTCGACCAGGGCCAGGCCGAGTTCCTGCGGGCCAGCCGGGCGCCCGGCCTGCGGGCGCTGGAGGGGCCCGTCTGGCACGAGCCGCTCCCCCTGGAACTGGGCCGCGAGGACGAGCCCCTGGTGACCCTGTACCACGCCGCCCTGGCGGCGGCCAGCGTGCCGTACCATCCGTCGGATGTCCCCCTGGCCGCCCGGGTGCTGGCCACGCCGGCCCTGGCGCTGGTGGCTATCATCAACGAATCGTCGGCCGACGCCACCCGCGTGGTGCGGGTGGACGGGCACGAGATGGCCGTGGCGGTCCCGGCCGGCCGGGCCGAGCTGCTGCTGGTGGACCGCCGCAAGGGCCAGATCCGCCTGCGCCTGTCGGACCAGTGATGGCGGGGGAAGATGGCACACGGATTGAACGGATCAAACGGATGGGAACGGATCGGAATGGGGAACAGAACGCGGATGATCGCGGATGGGAGCGGATCAGCGCAGATCAGAAGGACAAGAGAGGTCAAAGAATTCAGACAGGCGGTCTTTTTCCTGCCGCCTGCAGGGCGGCGATGATCGAGCGAGGGGCAAGGACAACCGCGTGCGGGGGAGATTTTGTATGAGTCAATACATTCAAAAAATGGTAGTTATTTTGTGCCTGTTGCATTCTGTTCTATTCTGCGGATGCAGTTTTTCCACAGAGGATTGGATTGAACAATTGGCCGATAGCGATCCCAACACCAGAGTTATCGCCGTCAGTGAGTTAGGCAAATCGGAAGATCCCAAAGCGATACCCCCGTTAGCCAATGTCTTGCTGAACGATGAATCCGGATATATCCGAAAAACCGCGGCCGAGGCCCTGGGCAATCTCGGCTATCCGGAGGCCGTCGAGCCTTTAATACGGGCTCTGCAGGATGAGTTTGAGTATGTCCGTAAAGCAGCCGTTATGGCACTTGGAAAGATCGGTGATAGACGCTGCGTAATCCCGCTGACAGAAGCCCTGCAAGATCCATTTGACGAAGTCAGAAACGAGGCGGCAGATTCTCTTGGTAATATCAAAGATGTCCGTGCAGTACCATCCCTGATTTCTGCATTGAGGGATGAAGATGAATGGACGCGATATTCTGCTGTGATGGCGTTGGGCAAGATCGGGGACCGTCGAGCGGTCGAACCGCTGATCGCCACATTGAGTGATACAGAAGAGACTGACACGGTTCGTACTCAGGCAGCCTTTACGCTCGGTGAATTCGAGGACCCATCAGCGATAACAACACTCAAGGAAATATATCTGGACACAAAAACGGATGAAGTTATACGTTCAGCCACAATCTGGGGGATGAAAAAGCTGCGCGGACCACATGTTGTGAATATCCTGATTTCAGGGTTGAATGATTTGTCACCCCTCGTTCGCTACGAATCTGCTTGGGTTTTGGGAGATCTGGGGGATCCGAGAGCCACCGATGCACTGGTCCTTTCGTTGGCCGATTCCAACCCCTGGGTCCGGTTTCATGCGGCGGGCGCCCTGGGACAGATCCAGGACGAACGAGCGGTGACTCCATTACAAGACCTGGCCCGGAAGGATGACTATGAGGATGTCCGAAAAGCTGCACAATGGGCTTTGGGAAGGATAACCGGCGAGGATTTTGGACAACCGGACATCAAGAGCTGGCAAGAATGGATTTTCTATGAGGAAAGAACATTACCACCAGAAGCAAAAAAGGGTATTCAGAAATTGAAATAGTCATGTTCCACTACGATACTCCTCAGGTTGCTGCTGACGTAAAGCGCCTGTCGGACCAGTGATGGCGGGGGAAGATGGCACACGGATTGAACGGATCAAACGGATGGGAACGGATCGGAATGGGGAACAGAACGCGGATGATCGCGGATGGGAGGTATGGTTCCTGCAAGACAACATCAAAGAAAGAAAATAAACATCCTGAGAGTAAAGGGAATGAATATGGGCAAACAAATTCAGATCCATATGTTACATCAAGACTTTATTCTACTCATGGATTATGAATGGGGTCGGACCAAGACAAACCATAGTAATATAGTCTTTTAAGCGAGATTTCCACAGGATATTGAGCCTTAAAAGGCGCTTTTTAGGGTAAAAATGGAAGGCTTTCCTCGGGATGGTGCCGGAATGATCTGTTGCGGTGGCTGTAGATTGCCGGCCATGTTCAGAACAATTCCATTTTCACCGGCATTTCTGGCCGGCCTTTCAGGCCTCTCCCTATTTTTATAGCATCCTTTCCGGGGGCTCGCTGCGCTCACCCCCGGCAACCAGACTGGCCGGCCCTCCGGGCCTCTGGCAACTCTATGCATCTCTTCCGGGGGCTCGCTGCGCTCACCCACGGCTACCATCGGGGCGGCCCTGCGGGCCTCTCTCTTTCCCCTATGACCCTTTTCGGTTTCTCGCTGCGCTTGTCCCGGGCGGCCGGCGGTCGGCCCCGGTGGGGCCATCAGATGAACAGACAGTCCAAATAGAAATTGGGCGTTCATATCAGAACCAATTGCCGTCTATGTGAATGGATCTGAAATGAAACGCATAAACAAAGAAGAGCGGAAAACATGGCAAAGGACCGGCGAGACAGCATATCCATCCCACGCCTGCTTCGTTTGTTATGGGTAATCCCACTCGCCGTTGCTTTTTTTTCGGCCATGCTGTATCTGATCCAGGGCGGATTTGGGGCCGGGCACGGTGATCTCGATCTCCTGCTGTGGGTGTTGGCCCTCCCCTGGAGTCTTATCGAATGGCCCGGGATATTCTACTGGCGGGACTATCTCTGGCTGATCGTAGTGCCCTTTGTGTGCAATGGCATCCTTTTGTTCATCCCGATCATTCTATCGAAGAGGCAGAACAAACAGGCGGGAGAGAATAGTTGACCGCCCGCGAGTGCAGAACATCGTCAGGAAGCTCGTCAGATTTGCAGACAGCCAAATCATGGTATCTTGCATCCCTGTGTTTGAAAATCCAGAATCCAAGGAAGGAACCATGCTCAGAAGGATTCAGACGACCCTGCTTTGGCTGGCGATATTGCTGATGATCGGTTCCTCTCTGACCTGCCGCCTGGGTGTAAAATACGAGATCAGTAAAATCCCGCTGGAAAAGAGACAACAAATGGCGGATTTTGACTGGATTGGCATTGATGGGTTTGTGGTTGGGATGGCTGTATTCGTCTTTGCCGGGTTTCTGTTTTCCACATCGATGATTTTGATTCTTCGGCTAAAACGAAAACTTCGATAAAGAAGGGGGGGGCATATTCTGAGCAAATCTACAAGAATTCTATCCCGTTTGATGATCAGCGTAGTCGGGCTAACCGTCCTTGGTTGTGTCAAACATGATGAAATACCCTCGAAGATGAATGAGGATTTCTACCGCATCTGCTCTGCGATAAAGACGTATTATGTGGATACTGGTCAGTACCCAGATGCCCAAATTGCACTTGAAATCCTTGTGCAGGAAGGATATCTGGAGGATCGCACAAAAATCCAGGATCAGTGGGGACATGCCTATTTTTATGAACTAAGCTATTTAGATGAACACATGATTACTTTAAAGTTGATCACGTATGGTGCTGATGGCAGGCCGGGAGGAGTTGAAGAAAATCGTGACGTTACTTTTGAACAGGAGTGCCCTCTTGATACTGCGCTATAAAGATAACGAAATTTTCTGTCAAAAACTATTCTAAGAGTGGGGTAGATGGGATGTAAGACGGAGTGGAACCAGAGTATTTAATTCTAAAATAACATGTTATGCGGATATTTGGGGGGGGGGATTTAAGGCCTTAGAGGCTGATTTTTGAAACGAAAAAGAATGAGATTCGCTGCAGGACAACAGGTATGATCCGATCCGATTTCGTATATATCCATAGCGGAAATCCGACAACAAATACTTCCGGCCATATTCTCTGGCCGGCCTTTCAGGCCTCTCCCTATTTTTATAGCATCCTTTCCGGGGGCTCGCTGCGCTCACCCCCGGCAACCAGACTGGCCGGCCCTCCGGGCCTCTTTCTTTACCCTGTGCCCTTTTTCCGGGGGCGCGCGCCTTTTGCGGTATGTTTTTTGTGCCGTCTTCACCGTCACCTCCCCGGTGAACCGGGATGACGATCATAAAACACAACCAAACCATTAAAAATGTATGCTTTATCAAATCCGGCAAGGGCATGGCCCGGTTGGGCCTCAAGTCCATGTTTTGCCAAATGTCGTGTAAATGTCGGGTTCCTGTAGTTGAATATTCGCCGTGGGCCTATCTATAATCGTGCCCACATGAGCAAAATTCCGGACGGCCTTGGGAGTGAACATGAAAAAAGAAAGCCGGCTGAAAGAATTGAGAATGAACCAGGGGATGACCCAGGAAGAGCTGGCCGAAAAGGCAAACCTGACGGTGCGAACCGTGCAGCGCATCGAGAATGGCGAAGTCCAGCCGCGGGCCTACACCCTGCAGATGATCGCGCAGGCATTGAATGTGGAGTACAGCCTTCTGGCTGACCAGGTGTCTGACCCGGAGGACACGGACACCCGGAAAGCCGACGACAAGAACTGGCTGGCCCTGCTTCATGCCAGCGGCGTGTTTCACCTTGTGTTGCCGACTTTACTCATTTTCAACCATAAAAAAGGGACCATTGCCGGTATGGCGGATCATTATCGCGATGTCATCACTTCTCAACTGGAACGGTTGCTGGTCATCATTTTGCCCGCGCTGCTGATCTATCTGTTTAAGGATCAACCCATACCGTTGATCATCGGGTTTGTGGTGAGCGGGCTCTTTTCAGTGGACAATGCTATCCGGGTGATCAACGACAAACCGTACAATCCCGGTTTCCTGGTCAAATTAAAGAACAAATGACGGAAAGGGTGAAAACATGATGAAACCGCTGAAATTCATGCTGCTGCTTATGCTCATTCCCCTGGTGTGCAGCTGCCAGGGCCATCATCCGGAACAGTCGATGATACGGATTCCCCCGACGTTCGATGGGCAAACCGAACAGGACCTGCTGGACTTCTATCGTCAATACGGCCCCTATACCGACCCGGGCGAATATGAATATCTGTACGAAAGTCTGCCCGATTCTTTACCGGAACTGTGCCGGGTGATCAAGGCCCAGTTCATTCATCCCGATACGGAATTGCCCGGCTATCATGAACAAATCCCCCGGGAGAGATGGAACGAGTATTTCACGTATCCGACCGTTACATCCATTCTGGCGGGGCTTCAATCCCATGACTCAGCCGGTCTGGTTCCTGATCGCAAACCCGAACATCGATTGGTTCTGGGCTGCCGGGAAAATGCGATATTGCTGGCGTCCATCCTGAAGTACCGGGGCATTCCGGCCCGGGTGCGCTATGGTCACGTGACGTATCTGATCCCTGATTTTCATGCCAGTCACACCATCTGTGAAGTGTGGAATGGCCAAGACCGGCGGTGGATGCTGGTGGATCCCAGCACCGGCATGATCGATTTCGACCGGGAAAAATTCGACGTGAGCCATGAATTGTGGATCAAGCTCCAACGGGGGGACATCGATCCGCGGCAATACGGGTTTCCCGGCCGATATTCCGGGCTGGTGTCGGTGGTCGGGAAAGTGTGTACGGATCTGGCATCGCTGCTGGGGGCGGAATACCCAATTTATCAGTATGCCCCCATACTGGATTACGTGTTTAAAAATGATCAATTGACATCCGAACATATGAATACACTGAATACAATCAGTGAATGGATGCAATCACTGGATGCGGAACACCTGTCGAGATTGCAGGAAATGTATACGAACACTCCCGACATTCAGATCACGCGGCGATTCGAGCCCCGCTCAAAGAACGCTGAGCATGACATCCGGGGAGAAGAGCCTTCCAGCCAGAAACCTGTGATTGAGTTTGTCCATATACCGGGCGGTTCGTTTGTCATGGGCAGTCCGGAAGATGAAGCCGGCAGAGAAGATGACGAGGTCCGGCACGAAGTCACACTGAGCTCATTTAAAATGAGCAAATACTGCATTACCTACGAACAATATGATCTGTTTTGTGAAGCCACCGGCCGGAAAAAGCCCTGGGGCTTCACCCGTGGCGCCATGCCCGTTTCGCAGGTCAGCTGGTACGATGCCCAGGCATTTGCCGAGTGGATGGGCGGCCGTCTCCCCACCGAAGCGGAATGGGAATATGCCGCCCGGGCCCATACGACGACCCCCTTTTCCACCGGGGCCTGCCTGACCCCGGAGCAGGCCAATTTCAATGGCGAAAAGCCATACGACAATTGTGAGCCGGGGCAAAACCGGGCAGAACTGCTGCCGGTGGGCCGCTTTCCGCCCAATGCATTTGGATTGCGTGACATGCACGGCAATATCTGGGAATGGTGCAGCGACTGGTATGCGGCATACGCCCTCGATGACAAAGTGAATCCCCAAGGACCGGAAACGGGCACCAGAAAAGTCACCCGCGGCGGCGCGTGGTATGATCCGGCCTGGCGATGCCGGTCGGCCTACCGTGCCGGCGGCGATCCGCCGGGCAACAGAGGTTCGGGCATCGGCTTCCGAATCGTCATGGATGAACAGGCGCCGTCCTCAAATAATTTGAAGACGGATCGATATGTGTCATCTGTTGAACGCTCTGCCCCGCCTGCCGCCCTGGGAAAGGCCATAGAAAAAGAGGGGAGCCCCGCCAGGGGCGTCATAATGATAATGAAAGGGTGAAGAGTCGATGGATTTTGATGGAGACGGGCCTCCCTACAGGAGGCTTTCTGCAACCCTCCGACTTTACCCAGGACTCGCTTCGCTCGTCCCGGGCTACCGGCGGCGGTTCCTGCGGGCCTTGTTTATTCTCGCTGGTGTTCCATTCGTATCGAGATGATTGTCATCTGGCCGGCCTTTCAGGCCTCCTCTCAATTTTTGTAGCATCCTTTCCGGGGGCTCGCTGCGCTCACCCCCGGCAACCAGACTGGCCGGCCCTCCGGGCCTCTGGGAACTCTATGGAGTATGGAGCATCTCTTCCGTGGGCTCGCTGCGCTCGCCCACGGCTACCATCGAAGCGGCCTCCCGGGCCGTTATTTTGATGCGTATGGGGTTGATATTTGTGAATAGTGGCTGTATCTGTCACTGATTGTATCCGGGCTCTTGATGGGTTTTGCAGGTCTTCCGCCATGCCCGCGAGCATCCGGTCTCCTGGAATCGCTGATCCTGTGGATGCCATATGGCGGCCGGGGGCTCCTTGCCGCGAACGCACATCGGGTCCGGCATTTTGGGAGTCGATCCCTGACCGAGCCATGACCTCAATTCCATGATTCAACAGTACAGAGATTCATTCTTGTGTGATTGCAATCACAGAGGGATAACAATTCTTCTCATTGTAATATTACAAAATCATGGTAGGGTCTTTACAGGCGGCCCTGATCGGCCCGAAAATCCATGATCAGGGCCAGGGAGAGAATTTGATGAAACGTCACCGGAATGTTTTTCTATTCATTCTGATGGTCCTGCTGGGAACCATCGCCCTCCACGGTCAGGCAAAGACATATTACGGCGCGCACATCACCAGCCAGTCGCCGTGGATCAACCGCATCGTGGTCTACAACAACGGCGACAGCGAAGCCGGCTTTCAGGTCACCGTGTGGGATGGCGGCGGCCAGGTGGCCCTGCAGGAGGATTACACGGCCCCGGCCAACGGGTCGCGGGTGCTGGTGATGTCCAACTTCGCCGGCTATGTGCCCGGCCCCGGTGAAGTGGCGCTGACCCCGGTGGAGGGGACCCTGACTATCGGGACTGACAGCACCAGGATCCGGCCCAAGCTCTCGTTCCGCTATGGCGATGAAGAATCCCTGACGGAATTCTTCATGCAGGATACACTGGCCTGGGAGTATATCCTGCCCAACTCCGTCGAGGCCCATTTCTCGTGGACGGGCATCGCCCTCATGAATCCGTACGATACGCCGCTGACCGTGACCCTGACGGCCTACCGGGACGGCACCCTGCAGGACCAGCACGAGGAGGCCGTACCGGCCAACGGCAAGTACGTGCGCCTGTCGGACGGTGTCTGGCCCGGCCTGCTCTACCCCGACTTTGATCAGGTCCGCATCAGCACCATGGACCGGGCGTTTCCGCCGACCATGTCCATCACCGGCAATGACGCCCAGGACCGGCACGTCTTTTTCAACGCCGCCGTCACGGCCGCCACCAAATCCCTGGCAGCCGGCGAGCTGTACGCCACGGACTCCATCGTGGGTGACCTTTACTACGTGCCGGCCGGCACCTTCGTCCAGGGCTCGCCGGCGGACGAGGCCTGCCGGGATGTGGACCCCGGCATGGAGGACCCGTTCACCCACACCCTCACCCGGAACCTGGCGGTAATGGAGACGGAGGTCACCCGCCAGATGTGGGCTGACCTGCAGGTGGTCCAGCCCACGCTGGTGGACGATCCCACCGATCCGGCCTATGGCGACGGCATGACCAACCCGGTCCAGAACCTGAACTGGTACGAGGCCATCCTCTTCGGCAACCTGCTCTCCGTCCAGCAGGGACTCACGCCCTGCTACTACGCCGACGAGGCCATGACCGTCCCCATCGACGCCACCAACTACGACGATGAAAGCATCGACATCAACGTGGAATACTATTGCGATTTCACGGCCAGCGGCTATCGCCTGCCCACCGAAGGCGAGTGGGAATATTTCTGCCGGGCCGGGACGACGGGCCCGTTTTTTGTGGACGTGCCCAATTACGACGCCGGCACCTGTGATATCAACGGCTGTTTCCAGGATCTGATGCCCGAACTGGAAGCGGTGGCCTGGTACTGCGACAATCTGTATGACGACCTCGGGTCCTACATGACCAAGCCCGTTGGCCTGATGGCGGCCAATGCGTGGAACCTGAAGGACACCCACGGCAACGTGGCCGAGTCTTGCTGGGACTGGCTCGAGTTCTATCCCGCCGGGCCCGTCACCGACTACGCCGGGCCGACAACCATCTGGGGCCGGCGCATCGTGCGCGGCGGTGCGTTCAAGTACTCGTCCTATAAACTGCGTTGCGCCGTGCGCGACTATAACAACCGGCCGGCCAGCCGGGCCTGGGATACGGGCTTTCGCCTGGTTCGGACGGTGCAGCAGTAGGCGGCGGATTGTATACATGGGGTCGGACCAAGGAAATCCATTGAAATAAAGTATTTTAAGCGAGATTTCCACAGGATTTTTGGTCTTAGAGGCCCCTTTTTGAGGCCAAAATATCGGGCTTTCGTGGATCTGAGTCCGGATTATTGTCCGCTGTTTTCTGGCCGGCCTTTCAGGCCTCCTCACACTTTTCGGCATCCTTTCCGGGGGCTCGCTGCGCTCACCCCCGGCAACCAGACTGGCCGGCCCTGCGGGCCTCTGGCAAATCTACGGAGCAACTCCTCGCATACATGGGGTCGGACCAAGGGAATCCATTGAAATTGTATATTTTACGCGAGATTTCCACAGGATTTTTGGCCTTAGAGGCCCCTTTTTGAGGCCAAAATATCGGGCTTTCGTGGATCTGAGTCCGGATTATTGTCCGCTGTTTTCTGGCCGGCCCTGCGAGCCTTGTTTATTCTCGCTGGTTTTCCATTCGTAACGACAGGATTGACATCTGGCCGGCCTTTCAGACCTCCTCACAATTTTATGGCACCCTGTCCGGGGGACCATTTCGCAATGGCCGGCGCCCTGATCCCGCTCATGCACCCCGCAATCCCGCTCATGCCATCGCGGCTGCCCGGAAATCCTTCTGCCGGTATAACAGAACCATGAACGATGGAACAGAACACAACCGGGAGGTCTTCATGAGTCAGAATCCAGCCAACCAACGATTTCACGGCTTCGACGCCCTGCGGGGGGCCATGATGCTGCTAGGGGTGTACATCCACGCCATCGCCCCGTTCACCACCTTGCCCGACGTCTGGTGGTACCAGGAACCGGTCACTGCCAAGGCCTACGACATCCAGCTGCTGATGATCCACGCGTTCCGCATGCCGGTCTTTTTCGCCATGGCCGGGTTCTTCGCCGCCCTCCTCTACGGGAAGTACGGTGCCGCCCGTCTGCTGGCCAACCGCAGCCGCCGCATCCTGCTCCCGTTCGCGCTGTGCGTGCTGCTGTTCATCCCCCTGCTGAAGGGGATGCAGCTCATCCAGCGCGTGCTGTCCACCGGTCAGGAAATCGACTGGAATTACCTGGCCGCCTGGTTTCCGCGCATGCTGGCCCATCTCAACACCGGCCACTTCTGGTTTCTGCTCTACCTGGTCTGGTTCTACCTGGCCACGGTGCTGCTCATCGGTCTCGGCCGCCGACTGAAACGACCGCCCCGGCGGCTGCGCGAGGCCTACCGCCGACTGCGGGCTGTCCCTACACCGGTTCTCCTGTGGCTCATGGCGGCGGTGTCGGCCGTTACGCTGCTGGGCGCGGAATTCGCCGTTTTCCCGGCGCCCCAGGGCTTTCTGCCCGATCCGGCGGCCCTCCTGGTCTACGGCCCGTTCTACCTTTTCGGCTGGCTGCTCTGGCATCAGCAGGAGCGGATCACCGACTTTGCGAACTCCTGTTGGCGCCGCCTGGGACAGGGCCTCTGCTGGATGGCCGTCACCATTGGCGGCTGTTTCCTGCAAATGAACGTGCCCGGGCTGGCGCGGCCGGGCTTCTACATCACGGCCGCAGGGGGCGCCCTGTGCGTCTGGTACATGCTCTACGGAATGACGGGCCTCTTCCAGCGGCGCTTCAACCGGGCGACGGTGTGGGGCCGGTTTCTTTCGGACGCCTCATACTGGATCTATATCATCCACGCCCCGCTGCTGTTCCTGTGCCAGATGCCCCTCATCCACCTGCCCTGGCCGACGGCCGTCAAGATGATCCTGGCCCTTGCCGCAACCACCCTGGTCTCGCTGGTCTCCTATAACTGGCTGGTCCGGCCCGGCTGGATCGGCGGGCTGCTGAACGGCCGCCGCCTGCCGCGCCTCACCCTGGCCGCGCCATCGCGGCCGGTGCCGGTCATGGAGAAAAGCGCCTGACCCCCCGGCCAACCAGCCGGCAGCCCGGCGCCAGTTGGCTCTTGCATTGGCGCCGGTCTGTTTCTATAATTTCCTTACCACGACGACCATGCGAAAAAACAGCGAAACAAAACCATCGACCGACCTGCGCACTCTGCTGCCGCTGCTGCTGCTCTTGTTCGCCGCCCTGGCCCTCTTCAATTTCACCCGTTTCGTCACCAACGAACTGGCCGAAGGCAAGGCGGTCAATTACCTCCACTATTTCATCATGGAGATGACGGGTGCGTTCACCATGCTGCCGCTGATCCTGCTCCTCATCCCCTTTATCCAGCGCTATCCCGTCCAGCGCCCGCACGTGTTCCCGCGCCTGCTGCTGCACGGGGCCGCCTCCCTCCTGTTCGGCTTCAGCCACACCATGCTCATGTGGGGCAGCCGCAACCTTATCTTTCACCTGCTGGACAAGGGCCCGTACGACTACGGCCTGCTGCACTACCGCGTGCCCATGGAATACTCGCACCAGATCATCATCTACTTCATCACCTACGGCATCGTGCTGTACATCGACAAGTCGAACCGGCTCAAGGAGGAATCCCTGCGGGCCGCCCGGACGGAGCGGCGCCTGGCCGAAACGCGGCTGCAGACCCTGCAACGGCAATTGCAGCCCCATTTCCTGTTCAACACCCTGAACGTCATCTCGGCCCGCATGTTCGACGATCCGGACGCCGCCGACCGGATGATCAGTGATCTCAGCGAGCTGCTGCGCCGCACCCTGAACCGGGACGGCCGTACCGAACACCCCCTGGCCGAGGAAATAGAACTGCTGAACCTCTACATGGACATCCAGGCGCGGCGGCATGCCGGCCATCTGCGCTGGAACGCCGACGCGGCGCCTGGAACGGAGGGAGCCCTCGTCCCCGTGTTTCTGCTCCAGCCCCTCGTCGAAAACGCCATCCGTCACGGGTTCGAGCGCAACACGGACCTGGCCGTCGGCCTCGCGGCCCGCCGCACGGGCGATTCCCTCGAAGTGATCATCGAGGACGACGGACCCGGCATCCAGGGTGACACACAGGACGCCTTCGGTAAGGGGATCGGCCTGAGTAACACGGCGCAACGCCTGGCGGAGCTCTACAGCGACAAACAGCGGCTCCACCTCGAGAACAAGCCGGAAGGAGGGTTGCGCGTCATCATCGCTCTGCCGTTCAGAACAGGCGCCGACGGCGAAAGGGAGTCCACGGTATGATGGTACTGGTGGTGGATGATGAGCCCGATGCCCGCAAGAAACTGAAGCGCTTCCTGGCGGACAAGCCGGAGGTGAGTCAGGTTCTCGAGGCGGCCGACGGGCTGGAGGCCGTGCTGAACATCAAGGAACGGCCCATCGATCTCGTTTTTCTGGATATCCAGATGCCGAAGCTGGACGGGCTGGGTGTGGTCCGCGAGATCGGGCCGGAGGAAATGCCGCCCCTGGTGTTCACCACCGCCTATGACCAGTACGCCCTGGCCGCCTTCGACCTGAACGCCGTGGATTACCTCCTCAAGCCCTTCGACCGGCAGCGGTTCGAGCGGGCCTGGGTGAAGGCCACCCGGCCCAACCGGGATCGGGCCGAGGTCCTGGCGACGCTCCACGGTCTGCTGGGGCAGCGGCCGGCGCCGGACCGCCGCCGGGAGCGGATCCTGGTCAAAAAGGGAGACCGCTATCTGTTCGTGGACACCGCGGACATCGAGTACCTGGCCGCCGAGGCCCAGTATGTCCGCCTGCGCTGCGGCCAGAACGACTACCTGGTCCGGGGCACCCTGTCCGGCATGGAAGAAGAGCTGGATGACCGGGATTTTGCCCGCGTTCACCGCAGCTACATCGTCAATGTCAGATTCATCCGGGAGATCCAGCCCTGGTCTCATGGCGATTACGTGATCGTCATGAAGAATGGAGAGGAAGTGCCCCTGAGCCGACGCTACAGTGACCGTCTTCTGAAATGAAGCCCCCTAACCGGACTCCGAATCCGGTGATTCCAGCCATGGTCCGCCAATCATCTGAATGGCCTATATGCGCCGGGGCCTACGGCAGGTCTATCCCGCCGGGTGGGTAAATAATCAGCGCTGGCGCCTCCCCGTTGCTGAATCCGACGCCCGTGTCGGCCACTCTAAACTGCCAGAGAATCTATAGCACTCCCTGAGATCTTTTTCCGACAACCGATGGTGAAATCCGCTGAGGGGCCGGCGTGCCCGTGCCGGACCGGCGCAGCGGTGAGGCCGGCCAACGCCCTCCCGCCCGGCGGGACAACGCCGGAGGGTGCATTGAAGGAGACCAGATTCGAGACATTTTTAGGAGCAGCCCATGAAAGCAACGATTCTGTACCTGATGATGGTCGCCCTGTCCGGCCTGGCGCCGGATCTTCATGCCCAGACCGAGACCTTCGACCTGGTGACCTTCACCACACCCGCCGGGCAGCGCAGCAGCCAGACCGATGTGGTCGGCTTCACCGACGCCACCGACACCACCTTCTGCCAGATGGCCGTTTACCGCCACGCCGCCGGTAGCGGCGACCCCGCCCGCGATTTCGCCGCCGAGTGGGATCTGCTGGTGGCCCGCCACTACCGGGTGACCACTCCGCTCAACTCAGAAACGGTGGACTGGCCCGGCGGCTGGCAGCTGACCATGGGCGCCGCCAAGGTCTACAGCGAGGGGGCGCGGAATTTCGTGGCCCTGTTGTCCGTTTTCAGCGGCTATGGCGTCAAGATTTCGGTCCTCGTCAATTACAATGACGATCTCTACCGTCCCAAGGTGGACCAATTCCTGGCCAGCATCCAGCTGCGCGTGCCGGATGCGACCATGGCCGCGGCGCCCGTCGCCGGCGCCGGCGATCAGCCGGTCCTGGCCGGCCGCACATGGCACCGCTCCATTGCCAACTATTCCAACTGGGGCTACAATCCCAGCCCCATGGAAATCGCCAAGATCGGCAACCAGGGCTACGCCAAGTGGACGTATGTGTTCAACCCGGACGGCACCTACACCTTCGTTCACGAATTCTGGTCCATGAGCCGCCACCTGGAATACTGGTTTACGGAAGAAAAGGGTATCTATCGGGCCACGGCGGATTCGGTCACCGTCACCCCCCGCCAGGCCCGCCGCGTGTTACGGGACAAGACGGGCCGGCAGCAGGGCGAGGCTGTCCCCGTCGATCTCGAGGAGACGGTCTACCAGGTCCGTTTCCACTTCATGGCAGGATTGGGGGAGTGGAACCTGATCCTCACGCCCCTTGACGGCCGGGAAACCCGTCGCGACGGAACGTTCGCCAACCACGAACTTTTTCCGGCATCGTACCTGTTCGGCAAGCCGCCCGCAGCCTCCTGAGTTGCAGGCGGCCACGGCGATGAGGCGGCTCAGGGATTGCGCAGGCTGTCCACCGGATTGTGGCGGGCCGAGCGCCAGGCCTGGCCGGCCACGGTGAACAGCGCCAGCGTCAGGGTGGCCGCCGCCGCGGCGGCGAACAGCCACGGGCTGAGTTCGGCGCGATAGGGGAAGCCTTCCAGCCATCTCTGCATGATGAACCAGGCGACCGGCCAGGCGATGAGGTTGGCCGCCACCACCCAGCGGGTCAGCTCGCGGGAGAACAGGCCCAGGATCTGGCCGGTGGTCGCCCCCAGCACCTTGCGGATGCCGATCTCGCGCGTACGTCGTTCGGCGGCGAAGGCGGCCAGGCCGAAGAGCCCCAGGCAGGCGACGAAGACGGCCAGGCCGGCGAACACGCGGAACAGTTCGTGCAGCTTGTCCTCGGCGCGGTAGAGTTCGTCGAAACGCTCGTCCAGGAACCGGTAGGCGAAGGGATATTCCGGCCGGTACTCGTGCCAGAGATCCTTCAGAAAGAGGATGGTGCCAGGCAGGTCGCCCGGGCGGAGCCGCACCGCCATCTGGTGCATCTGGTCGCGGCTCAGGAGCAGCAGCAGGGGCGGGATGCGGTGGTGGAGGGATTCGAAGTGGACGTCGCGGACTACGCCGATGACCTGCCCCCGCAACCGTCCGTAACCGAAGGGCTGGCCCACCGCCTCCCCGGCCGATCCCCAGCCCAGGGTGCGGACAGCCCTTTCATTCAAAATGAACGCCTCCCCCACATCGGTCCCGTGTTCCCGCGAGAAGTTCCGGCCCGCCGCCAGCTTCATGCCGAAGGTGGGGATGTAGTCGTAGTCCACCCGCAGCATTTTGATGACGGAGGGTGTCAGTTCGAAGGAATCGCCGCTCATGGTGAACGCCCCGGCGCTGTCGCGCAGCCGGTCGAAGGGCATGTGCTTGGAGGCGGTGGCCGACACGATGCCGGGATGGGCGCGGAGACGGGATTTGATGCTGTCGATGTTGTCCGCCATGTGGTCGTCGAAGGGCAGGATCACCTGCTGGTCCTTGTCGAAGCCAAGGGAACGGGTCCGCACAAAATCCAGCTGGCGGCCGACGACGCCCATGCAGATGATGAGGCCGATGGACACGGCGAACTGCAGCACCACCATCACCGACCGCAGGTTCAGCACGCGGCCGCGCCGGGTGACATCTCCGCGCAGTACCACGCCGGGCCGGAAGGCGGACAGCACCAGGGCGGGGTACAGCCCCGCCGCCAGGCCGACCAGCAGGAACATGCTCCCCAATGCCGCAATCACGGCCGGGTCCAGGATGACCGCCGCCGTGAACGGTTTGCCCGTCAGGTCGTTGAACCAGGGCAGGGCGGCCCACGCCAGAGCCAGCGCCAGGGCCAGGGATACCGCCGCCAGCAGCAGCGACTCCCGGAAGAACTGGCGGATGAGCTCGGTGCGGTTGGCGCCCACCACCTTGCGCACGCCCACTTCCCGGGCCCGCGTGCCGGCGCGGGCCGTGGCCAGGTTGATGAAATTAACGCAGGCGATGCCCAGCAGCAGCAGGGCCGAGATGGAGAAGATCAGGACGTGGTCCATGTCGCCGTTGGGTTCCACTTCGGAGTCCAGGTGGGACAGCAGGTGGATGTCCGTCAGTTTCTGGAGCTGCAGGGTCGACTCACGCTGTCCCTCGGGAAAATGGCGGTCGCGGAAGTCGTCGAGGCGGGCCGCCAGCCGGCCGGCATCGGCCTCCGGGGCCAGGAGCAGGTAGGTCAGGAACCGGTTGCTGCCCCACTCGTTCATGGCCGGGTCCATCAGGGCGTCCCAGGTCCTGAAGGAGACGATGAGCTCGGGATGGATATGGGACCGGCGCGGCACGGATTCCATGATGCCGGTGACGGTCAGGTCCACCCTATGGCCGTCCACATGGAGCGTCAGGTTCCGGCCCAGCGGATCCTCATCCGAGAAATATCTGCGGGCCACGGGTCCCGTCACCACCACCGTGAACGGGTCGGCCAGGGCGGTGGCGGCGTCCCCCCGCAGCAGGGGCCAGGTAAACACGCGGAATACCTCCTGTTCGGCCAGGAAAAGGCGCTCTTCCATGAAGCGGTGGGTGCCCCGGCTGAGCAGCATCTCGGGCGCGTTGAGCAGCCGCACGGCCTCGCGGATCTCGGGATAGTCGTTTTTCAGGAGCGGGGCGATGGGATAGGCCGTGGTGCTGATGTCGAGGGTGAGGGTTCCGTCCATGTTGTAGTACTGGCGGGAGACCCGGTAGATCCGGTCGTGCCGGTCATTGTAGCGGTCATAGGCCAGTTCGTCCTGGACCCAGATGAAGATGAGCAGGCAGCCGGCCATGCCCAGGGCCAGCCCGGCCATGTTGATGAGGGAAAAGGTCTTGTGGCGCAGCACATGCCGCCAGGAGAGTTTCAGATCGTTCAGGGTCATGATGAGTCTCCAGCAGAGTCCCCGCCAAAGAAAGACCGGCGCCAGTTTCAGGATGGACAGGACATACCAGGCCAGGGCCGCGGCGCGACCATGCCGGCTGAACCGGCGATGGTACATTTCCTCGAAATCGCCCAGCAACGGATCACGTTCGGGCGGCGGGGTCATGCGCTCCAGCATGCGTTCCAGAAATGGGGGTGGCAGATGGGGTGTGTTCATGGTCATTCCCCTGTTGAGTTGGTTTGGCGGGACGACTCGGCCCACAACCGCTCGCTGATCCGCCGGTATTCGGCCAGGGCCTGCTCGCCCGCCGCGGTGAGCCGGTAAATTTTTTTGCGCCGGCCGCCGCGGACGGCCGTGGCCTCGCCCATTTCCGCCGCCACCAGCCCCGCCTTCTCCAGCCGGCTGAGGGGGATATGGACCGAGGGCAGGGTCATGGCCTCCCCCACCACCTCGGCCAGGTAGTCGGTGATGGCCACCAGGTAGGCCTCGTCACGCAGGGCCAGCACGGCCAGCAGAATCAGCTCTTCCTTGCGGGTCAGTCCTTTCATGGGCCACATTCCTTTCGACTTCGTCCGGCGCTCCGGCCCGGGCACGGGACCGCCGCCTGGCCGGGAGTTCGGTGAGGTGATGACAATATCTTTAAGCATTTTTTAAACATATCGTCTAATGATACGCTGTCGACAGCCAAAAAGTTTCACCCGCCGCCCACTCCGGTCTCCCATTGGCTGATTGTAAACGGATCCGCTATACGGCCAACGCCACGCGCCTGGAAAAATGCCCCATTGGCCAGGTGGTACTGCACGGCCGGCTGTGTCCGAGCGATCAGGCCATACCCGGCACCTTCGATAATTACAGCGCTTCATGAATATTGACATCCCCCTGTTTCGGGCATAAGATGATATAAGTTATTAGGAATGAAAAAGGACGCGGAGCAGGCGAAAAATCCGGGCACGGGGGCCACTTCGGAGACTTCGCAGCCGGCGCTGAACGAACGCCGGGATGTAACCGGACGGACAGGTTTTCAGGAGCCTTACCCCAAACCCGTTTTCCGCAATCAGGACGATGGTGTCACAGGTCGACACACAAAAACGGGCGGTCGTCGCGGCGGCAAAACTGGCGTGTGACCGGACCTGCCTTATCGACTCCCGGACCTATCTGCACTGCGCCCGCCGGCTGAAATGCAATGGATAATAATCGATCCCATTTTCCTTTTATGGAGGTTTTGACATGATGACGGAAGACAGAAACAAATGTCGTTATGTGCTCTTTTTCCTCGTGCTGTCCCTGCTGCTCGTACCGGGGCTTTACGCCCAGGACGAGACGGCCGCGGAGACCGAAACGTTGCAAGTGCCGTACCAGACCAATGCGACGGAGGCTCGTCACGTGCCCGTCGCCGGCGAGGTGCGCGAGGCCGAGAAGGCCGTCGTGGGCGGCCTGGCCACGGATTTCGGGATCGTGGCCCATTCCGATGCCTACATCCAGATGATCGACCTGAAAAGCATGACCCTGTCCCCACCGCTGCTGCGGGGCCAGCTGGGTTCGGCTTCCGGGCTGCTGCTGGACGTGGCCATCACGCCCGACACCCTGACTGCCCTGGTCAGCAATTTCGGCGACGGCAGGGTCTATATCCTCGACATCACCAACCGCGCGGCGCCCTGGATCAGGGGCAGGGTGAGAATGCCCATTTTCCCCGAGGACATCGACATTACACCCGACGGCAAGTACGCCCTGGTGACGGACGGCGGCTTCTCCCCCTACATCGTGGTGATCGACATCGCCAAAGCCCGGGTCCGGCAAACGCTGTACACCCCCGGCGCGTACCTCAACTCCGTTTCCATCACCCCCGACGGCCAGACCGTCCTGTGCGCCGATTATTTCATGGGGGTTGTCCATGTGCTGACCATGAACCGCTATACGGGCCTGCTCAGCTACCGCGCCGCCGTTGACGTCTATCCCTATATGCCGGTAAATACCGCCATCTCGCCCGACGGCCGCACCGTCCTGGTTTGTACGGCCGGAGGTGGTTCTAAAGCCTACGTTTCACACAATCTGCCGGTGCTGCTCATCGAGCGGGGGGGCTGGGTCCGCTGGGTGGACACCCTCATGCTGCCGTGGGAATACGAGCAGATCCAGTCCGCCGTCTTCACCAGCGATAACCGGCAGGCCTATTTTCTTTCGCAGGAAAATATCTACGCGGAGAAAACTGCTCTGCCGCCTGAAATCAATTATCTCAACCAGGTCCATGGGGTGGACGTGCTCGGTCCCGGCCAGCTGGAGCTGACGGGGACCATTATCCCGGTGCAGTCCTATGGCGAATCCAGCCTGTTTGGGGTGGATGTCCTGGCCATCGATTCGGGCAACATGTTCCTCTTCGCCTCCAACAAAGCGTTGAACGGTGCCACGAAGCAGATCACCGTCATCAGCCTGCCCTACCAGCGCCAGGTCATGACGCTGAAAACCAGCTCCGTGAGCGATACGGACTTTCCGACCGGCATCGCCGTACCGACGAAAAAGGCCGTCTTTTACTAGGCCCTGTCGGGCCCCGTGAGAGCCGACATTGATGGGGATTGATTCCGATCCGGGTCGCCCGTTCAGCGACCCGGATCCATTCCAGCAAACCCCCGTGCCGCGGCTGATGCAGGCGTGTACAAGCAAAAATCTGTGGCGGATGGAGCGGATCTCTCCCATTGACGACCTCCCGGTTTGCCACCCTCGCCGCATGGCTGAATTGTCCATTCCACAAATCCACTACAATCAAGAAAAGCCTTTTTGCAAGTTGAACTTTAGTGGGTATTGACAACCCTCCTTTGTCAGGCATAAGATGATTTCAGTTATTCGGATTGAAGAAGGACGGACGGCATTCGTGGGTCTTGGCGTGTTGAGGTCTTCGCTGTAGACGGCGAAGAATGCCTGCCTGTGAACGGGCGGGCATTCCGAAAGCTGGATGTAACAGCCATTTTTCTCATGAGGACGATTTCGTCACGGAGCGAAAAACTCAAACGGGCGGTCGTCGCGGCGGCACCACTGACGTGTGCCTGAGTTGTCACATCGACACCCGGGCCCATCGCGCGGCGCTCCACCCAAAACTGCCGCCGGCTGAAATACAATTGAGATGAACCCATCCCATTTTTATTTATGGAGGTTTTGACATGATAACGGAAGGCAGAAACAAATGTCGTTATGTGCTCTTTTTCCTGGTGCTGTCCCTGCTGCTCGTACCGGGGCTTTACGCCCAGGATGAGACGGCCGCGGAGACCGAAACACTGCAAGTGCCGTACCAGACCAACGCGACGGAGGCTCGTCCCGTGCCCGTCGCCGGCGAGGTGCGCGAGGCCGAGAAGGCCGTCGTGGGCGGCCTGGCCACGGATTTCGGGATCGTGGCCCATTCCGACGCCTACATCCAGATGATCGACCTGACAACCATGACCCTGTCCCCGCCGCTGCTGCGGGGCCAGCTGGGTTCGGCCTCCGGGCTGCTGCTGGACGTGGCCATCACGCCCGACACCCTGACTGCCCTGGTCAGCAATTTCGGCGACGGCAGGGTCTACATCCTCGACATCACCAACCGGGCGGCGCCCTGGATCCGGGGCAGGGTGAGAGTGCCCATTTTTGCCGAGGACATCGACATCACACCCGACGGCAAGTACGCCCTGGTGACGGACGGCGGCTTCTCCCCCTACATCGTGGTGATCGACATCGCCAAAGCCCGGGTCCGGCAAACGCTGTACACCCCCGGCGCGTACCTCAACTCCGTTTCCATCACCCCCGACGGCCAGACCGTCCTGTGCGCCGATTATTTCATGGGGGCTGTCCATGTGCTGACCATGAACCGCTATACGGGCCTGCTCAGCTACCGCGCCGCCGTTGACGTCAATCCCTATATGCCGGTAAATACCGCCATCTCGCCCGACGGCCGCACCGTCCTGGTTTGTACGTCCGGAAATTGGGACAAGGCCGAGGATTCACACGATCTCCCGGTGCTGCGCGTCGAGCGGGGGGGCTGGGTCCGCTGGGTGGACACCCTCATGCTGCCGTCGCAATACCGACAGATCCAGTCCGCCGTCTTCACCAGTGATAACCGGCAGGCCTACTTTCTCTCACAGGAGTATATCGGCGAGGACAAATCCGCTCTGCCGCCTGAAATCTATTTTCTCAACCAGGTCCATGGGGTGGAGGTGCTCGGTCCCGGCCAGCTGGAGCTGACGGGAACCATCATCCCGGTGCAGTCCTATACTTCGAACAGCTTGTTTGGGGTGGATGTGCTGGCCATCGATTCGGGCAACATGTTCCTCTTCGCCTCCAACAAATCGTTGAGCGGATCCACGAGCGAGATCACCGTCATCAGCCTGTGGTACCAGCGCCAGATCATGACGCTGAAAGCCAGCTCCCTCAGCGACAATGACTTTCCGGCCGGCATCGCCATACCGACGAAAAAGGCCGTCTTTTACTAGGCCCTGTCGGGTCCCGCAAGGGCCGACATTGACGGGGATTGATTCCGATCCGGGTCGCTCGTTCGGCGGCCCGGATCCATTTCAGCCACCCGTGCCGCGGTGGGTCGGAGACCCGCGGGTTGGCATGAGATCATGGCCGGATAAGTCGCCTCTCCACCCCGCGCGGCAGACGCGTCACTTCATGGCCACACCCCCCCCCGGTTCCAAAATAATGGTTGACCTGTCCAAAGGTGCAGGGTTCAGGATGGTGCTATCAGCCGGCTGGGGGACGACCGCTTGCGGCGCCCCGTTCACTTCAAAACAAGGAGAACATCATGACTGAACATGCCATGGACAAGGAAAAATGGGTCGGCCTGTTTCGCGAGATCGGGCTGACGGAAGAACAGATGCATGCCTGGCATCGGGCCTTCGAACAGAAATACCCCGACGCCCACCAGGCGTTTCTGGAGTGGCTGCGGATTCCGGCGCGAGAGGTGCAGGCCATCCGCCGCCACTCGGCCACGTAACGGGTGTTCCGCCCGTCCCGCCCGGGCGGGCGGAAATTTTCCACCGGCACGGATGGCTGTGGTATAACAGGATAACGTTCGCGCCGGTCATCAGGAAAAGATCATGCTGACCATCGGTCAAATGGTAAACCGTTCCGGCCTGGCCCGCAGCACGCTGCTCTACTACGACCGCATCGGCCTGCTGCGGCCGTCGGGACGCAGCCGGGCCGGTTACCGCCTGTACTCCCCGGCCGACGTACAACGGCTGGAGCTCATCCAGGCCTATCGCTCCGCGGGGCTCGCCCTGGCGGAGATCGCCGCCGTGCTGGCGGACCCGGCGGATGCCACGGCGGTCATTCTGGAGCGGCGGCTGCAGGCGCTCAATGGCGAAATCCGCGCCCTGCGCCGCCAGCAGGAGCAGATCATCGCCCTGATCCGCCGGAAGGAGGCCTGGCGGGAATGCCGGGCCATGACCAAGGAGCGCTGGGTGGAGATCCTGCGGGCGGCGGGCTTTTCCGACGAAGACATGCAGCGCTGGCACCGCCAGTTCGAGCGCCTGGCGCCCGAAGGGCATCAGGATTTTCTCGAATCCCTGGGCGTGGCCGCCGCCGAGATCCGGCTCATCCGCCGTTGGGCGGCCGGGGAGTTGCCGAACGGCGCGGGCGCGCGCCACCGTTCGGCCCGGGTCAGGGAACCCTCCTGAGAGAGGCGACATGGACCTGTCCGACAGCCCATCGTTTTCCGGCAAGGAGCAAGACATGACAACCGCAGTCCATGACGTAACCGTGGCCGTGGTCCAGGCCGCGCCCGTATTGTTCGACGGGCCGGCGACGCTGGCCAAGGCGGTTCGCCTCACCGCCGAGGCGGCGGCCCGGGGCGCGCAACTGGTACTCTTCCCCGAAGCTTTCATCCCGGCCTATCCGCGCGGCCTGGGTTTCGGCACGGTGGTGGGCAGCCGCAGCCCGGCCGGCCGGGAATTGTGGCGCCGTTACCGTGAACAGGCCGTGGACGTGCCCGGCCCGGTGACGGAGGCCCTGGGCGCAGCGGCCGCCCGGCACCGGGTGTTCCTGGCCATGGGCGTCATCGAGCGCGACGCGACGGCGGGCGGCACCCTCTACTGCACCCTCCTCACCTTCGGGCCCGACGGCCGGCTGCTGGGCCGGCACCGCAAACTGAAGCCCACCGCCGCCGAACGGATCATCTGGGGCGAAGGGGACGGCAGCACCCTCACCGTGGTGGACACCCCCTTCGGCCGGGTGGGCGGCCTCATCTGCTGGGAAAACTACATGCCCCTGGCCCGCATGGCCCTGTACGGCAAGGGGGTGGATATCTGGCTGGCCCCCACCGCCGACGCCCGCGACACATGGCAGGCCACCCTGCGCCATATCGCCTGCGAGGGGCGCTGCTTCGTGCTGGGCGCCAACCAGTTCGCCACGCGGGCCATGGTGCCGCCCGAGATCCTGGAGCTGGAAGAGATGCCGCCGGCGCCGGAAATCCTCAGCGGCGGCGGCAGCGCCATCGTCTCGCCCCTGGGCGATGTGCTGGCCGGCCCGGTCTGGGACCGTGAGGAAACGCTCCTGGCCACCCTCGACCTGAACGAGGTGCCCCGGGCGCGGTTCGATTTCGACGTCACGGGGCACTATGCCCGGCCCGACGTGTTCACCCTCATGGTCGACGAGACTCCCCGGCCGGCCGTGTCGTATGTCCGGCATGAACCGGCAGAGCCGGATCCGCCCGACGATTATGATCCCGGCTCCCCCCCGTTGGCAGAGTGAAGGTTTTGTGGTACCCTGCCTCTCTGTTTGGCGCGATGAATCCGACATCGATTCACCCGTGGCGGTCGCCCCATGCTGGAATGGACATTCTTCGATTCGTGGAGTCAATGGCTGATCGTCGGCGCAGCGGTGTTTCTCGGGCAATTCATCTACGCCGCCCTGGGGTTCGGCTCGGGCATGATCACCATCACCCTGCTGACCCTGCTGTACGGGGATGTCAGTCTCTTCGTCCCCTTTTTCCTGCTGCTGTGCATCCCCACCGAATTGCTGGTCAGTGTCCAGGACCGCCGGCACATCGCCTTCCGCCGCACCGGCCGGCTCCTGGTCTTCATTCTGCCGACGCTGGTGGGCGGAAGTTACCTGCTGGCCGCTTCGCCCGAGGACTGGCTGGCCGGCGCCCTGGGCGGCCTCATCACCCTGCTGGCCCTCTACTACATGTTTTTTGAGGATCGCATGACCCTGCGGCTGGACTGGCCCGGCGCCGTACCGCTGGTGGGCACGCTGAGCGGCCTGCTGGGCGGCCTGTACGGGATCAGCGGTCCGCCACTCATCGTCTATTTCAAGAGCCGTCGACTGGACAAGGTTGCCTTCCGGGTGGCGCTGCTGAGCCTCTTCCTGGCCATGAGCCTGCTGCGCGTTGTGACCTACTCGGTACTGGAACTGTACACCCTGGCCGTGATCATCAGTTGCGTCGGCTGCCTGCCGTTTTCCATCGCCGGACTTTACCTGGGCGGCCAGGCGCATCATCACCTGCCGGAGCGGCTGTTCCGGCGCATCACTTCCGGCGTCCTGCTGCTGAGCGGATGGCTCCTGCTGGTCAAGGAGTTGTTCAACAGCTGAACGCGGTTTCCTTGTCGTCGGGGAAGACCAGGATGACTTCGGACATTTCCACCAGGGGGTTGGACTTCAGGTCGCGGTAGACCTGCAGAACGGCTTCGAAAGCGCCGGCGATCTTGCCGGAGATGATATAACGGTGGAAGGGGATGGCGCTGAATCCCCCCGGCCCCATGTCCCAGCCCTGGCTCACCAGATCCGTCTCATACAGGGTGTACTCCGTTTCGACGGTGTCCAGGGCGTCCAGCTCCTTTTTGAAGGCCTCGACGGCCTCCTTGTCGTGGAGGTTGGCATTGAATTCGAAATAGACGGAACGGATCTCCTTGCAGGAGATGATCTCCATGCCCAGTTTTGCCTGGGTGGCCGTGACGGCGGCCTTGAAGCTCGCCACATGGTCGCATTCCAGGCACAGATGGACGTAATTCTCGAGACCCAGCCAGTCTTTCAGGTGTTCGGCCAGGGTTTCGGTCCGGATACCGCTCTTGCGGCTGAAGTAGTAGGCCGGCCGGTCGTCCCGCCCCTGGATCCAGCCCAGCAGGAAACCCTTGACCAGCACGAAGGGGCTGCTGATGACCATTTCGGCAAACCTGGCGGCCATGGCTCTTCCTCCCTGCTGCATGTTGGTGATATTTCAACACTATTATAGTGCACTTTTTCACCCGCCGCAACCCGGGGAATGGGTCGGGCGGATTCTCCGGCCGGCGGGCGCTAGGGCCGAGGAGCTCCGTCGGTGGCGAGCGCGTTCTCACGCAGGAATTCCTCCAGCCGCTCGGCGTCCCCGGGCTGGTTCCGGGCCCGGTAAAAGTCGATAAGCCGCCGGATGGCGGCTATGGTGTCGGGATGATCGGGCCCCATGGAATAGACCAGCACGTCCACCGCCCGCTCCAGGTATTCGGCGGCGGCGGCGGGGCGGTCCTGCCGGTCGAACAGAATACCCAGGTTGAGGCTGGTCAGGCCCGTTTCGGGGTGCTCGTAGCCCAGGGCTTTCTCCTGAATGGCCAGAGCCTGGCGATAGTATTCCTCCGCCGCCTCGAAGTTCTCCTGCTCCTCGGCCAGCAGGCCCAGGTTGTTGAGGGTGATGGCCACCACCGGGTGGCGCTTGCCCCGGGCGGCGCCGTCTATGGCCAGGACCCGCTGCAGCAGGGCTTCCGCCTGCGCATAATCCTTGCGCTTCTGGCAGACCAGGGCCAGGTTGTTCAGGGGCAGGGACAGCGACGGATCCGTCCGGGAAACCGATGACTCGAGCAGTTCGACGGCCCGTTTCAGCACCGGCGCCGCCGCGTCGTACCGCTGCAGCTTGTACAGGCATTCCCCCTGGTTGTTGAGGGCCATGGCCAGCCGGGCCGGTTCCGGATCGGGCTGGGCGTCGTACAGGGCCACCAGGCGACGGTACAGTTCCGCGGCCTGAACGTAATCTTCCACGGCGACCGCCAGATCGGCCAGCCGGGAAACGGGCTCGATGAGCGTGGGCGAGTTTCGTCCCGCTTCGTTCTCCTGGATGGCCACCGCCTGGCCGTAGGTGGTCATGGCCACGGCCGTGTTCCCCAGCTCTTCACGCACCTCGGCCAGCTTGAGGAGCGCCGCCGCCACCTCGCCGCCGGCGGCGTCGCGCTGCTCCAGCAGGGCCACGAGCATGTCGAAGGTCGCTTCGGCCTCGGCCATCTTGCCGTCCAGCTGGTAGGCCCGGCCCAGGTTCATGACGATGACCGGAAAATCCGGCTGATCCGCCATGCGGTAGCGGCGCATGTGACCGATGGCCTGCCGGAACCATTGGGCGGCCTCGCCGTAGTCCCGGCGGTAGGTCTGGATCAGGCCCAGGTTGTTCATGGCCAGCGCCATGTCCGGATCGGCCGGCGGCAACACATCCTCACGGATATCCAGGCATTTTTTGCCGTATTTTTCCGCCTTCTTCCAGTCGCCCTTGATGCGAAAATACATGGACATCCGGTAATAACAGTCGGCCATTTCGCGGCTCTTCTTGCCATGGGCCGACGCGATCCTCTTCTCCAGCCGGCCGAACACCTTCTCGGCGGCGGCGAACTTCCCCTGGTTGCCGTAGACGGCGGCCAGATGGAGATAATACGGGGTCAGATCGGCGATGGTGGCGCCGGGCCTGTTTTCCCGCCGGCCCAAGGCCTCGACCAGCAGGCTTTCGGCGGCGGGCAAGTCGTTCTCCTTGACCAGCTGCAAAACCACGGCTTCCAGCTCCTGACGGACGGCCGGATGGAAGAGGCCATGCTGTTGCTCGAGCTCGTTCAGTTTGCGGCGCGCCTGATCGAGTGCGGCGGCCGGCGCGTCCGGGGCGGACATCGTCGTCCCGGCCAGGAAGAGGAGCAGGCTGAGGGCCACAAGGATGTTTCGGACATATCGCTGCCATGCCATCATCGTTGCCTCCCTCGGAATCCCGCCGCCGCGCCACCTCTCCAGAAACATGATGCAAAACAGTCTGTTATGGTTCGACGCGGGGTGTCCCGGCGCGGCGGAATCGTCCAGTGCCCGTTCGCCGGCCCAACAGCCGGCCGCTCATGCCGGGCCCCATGCCCGCCGGCGATTCCATGCTAGGCACTTTCAGCCACCCTGTCAAGAATGAAACCGGGCCCCTTTGGCGGACGACAGCCGCCCGCCGCCCGTGTTATTGCTGTTCCGGACCGGTAGCGACACCGCCCGGCCGGCGTCGCGGCCCCATGGCCGAAACCTGATTCACTCGGGCCCCGGCCCCTTAACGGGAACCAAACAGAAATCATATGCAAGATTTATCCGCAGCTAATGAAGGCGCAACGTACCTGAAGCATAAATTATTGACGGAGGAGGACGTTATGATGAGCATCATTGGCATGGTTCTGGTCTCGCTCTCCATGATCCTGTTCATGGGGTATTCCATTTTCATCATCGCCAACCGCCGGCGCCGCATCCGGTTCGACTCGCTGCCGCCGGAGCGGCTGCATCGGGTCAGCATCCTCAAACCGGTCAAGAATCCGGCCCATGGCTTTGAAGAAAATCTGGAAACCTTTTTTCAACTGGATTATCCCGACTATGAAATCCTGTTCGGGGTGGAAACGCCGGCCGAACCGGGCCTGGCCGCCATCACCCGACTGATGGCGAAATATCCCTCGATCCCGGCGGTCATCGTGCAGACCGGCCGTCAGAAACCGGCCAATCCCAAGGTGGACAACCTGATGAAGATGGAGCGTCTGGCCACCGGCGAGCACTACTGGGTGGCCGACGCGGACGTCCGCGTGGAACCGGACGCCCTCAAGCGGCTGATGCACGAGTACATTCACCACGACTCCAAGCTCATCTTTTCGCCCATCCGGGGCACGGGCGGCGAGACCCTGGGCAGCCTGGCCGACAACACCCATTTCGGCTATTTCGTCTCCGGCAACGTCATCGCCGGCTGGCAGCTCTTTCGCCAGCAGATCACCGTCGGCAAGTCCATGTTCCTGGAGCGCCGCACGCTGGAGGAAAAATTCGGCGGTTTCGCCTATTTCCTGGACTTCCTGGCCGAGGACTACGTCATGGGCGAAACCTATGTCAAGGCCGGCCTTCCGGTCTCCACCAACTGCACCTGGGTCACGGCCTACAACCGGCGGGGCTCCCTGGCGGCGTTCTACTCCCGCATGGCCCGCTGGTCGGTGTTGCGCTACAACCTGAAAAAGATCTGCTACTTTTCCGAGATCCTGTTCCTGAATCCCCTCATCATGAGCCTCTTGCTGCTGGTACCCTTCTCCCCTCACGGCTGGGGCTGGCTGGCTGGGGTGTTCGGAACGAAGCTGACGCTGGAATTCCTCAATTTCCTGATTCTCCACCCGGCCGACCGGGGGCGGGGCCGGGCGTGGCTGCTGTTTCCTCTGGCGGTCCTGCTCAAGGATGTCCTGATTTTTGCCGCCTATCTCACCCCGCTGTTCACCGACAAGGTCAACTGGCGGGGGCGGCAGATCGTGGTGGGCAAGATGACCCGCATCGGAGTGGAGACGGCCATTCCCCTGCAGGAGCAGTTGAACTAGCGTGCAATCCACATCCCTCACCGATCTGGCCAATCAGGAGTCGCCCCCCGAAACGCCCTCCGCGGCGGAGGGGGCCTGGGTGGTTGCCGTCCACATGGGTCTGGGTCACCTCCGCGCCGCCCACGGACTGCGGAACCTCGCCCACCATCGCATCGTCGTCTACGGCGACGACGACGAATTTTGCCCGGCACCGGAACGGCGGCTCTGGAAACGGACGAAGCGGCTCTATTATTTCCTGTCCCGGGCCATTGAATTTCCGCTCATCGGCAAGACCCTCTTCGGCTTTCTCAACAAGATGCTGATGATCCCGCCCTTCTATCCCAACCGGGATCTGTCACGCCCCTCCTGGTCGGTACGCCTCATGACCTCCATGATCCGCGACTTCGGGCTGGGAGCGACCCTGATCCGGCGGATCAAGGCATCGGGCCGACCGGCCATCAGCACCTTTTACGCCACCGCCCTGGCCATGGACCGCCTGACGGAGCAGAAAAAAGACAATTACCTGGTCATCACCGACACGGACCTGAACCGCATCTGGGTGCCTGAGGATCCGGCGCGCAGCACCATCCGCTACCTGGCGCCCTGTGCCCAGGTCAAGAAACGGCTCCGCTCCTACGGCATTCCCAAACAGAACATTTTCGTGACGGGCTTCCCCCTGCCGGTGGAAAACCTGGGCAGCCGGGAAGGACTTGAAATCCTCAAGGCCGATCTCTTCCAGCGGCTGGTGCGGCTCGATCCCCGCCGCGAGTTCCATCACAAGCACAAAAAGGACGTGCGGCGCCACCTGGATCATGCCGAATGGCCTCCGGCCGATACGGCCGGCATCTTCTGTCTCACCTTTGCCGTGGGCGGCGCCGGCGTACAGACAGGGCTTGTGCGCCAGATCCTGGCCAGCCTGCGCGAAAAGGTTCATCAGAATCTCATCCGCATCAATCTTTCGGCCGGGATCCGGGCCGACGTGCGGGACCGTTTTCTGGCCTTCGTGGATGACGCGGGCCTGACCGCGTATCTCGGTGACCGGGTGCGCCTCATCTACGCGGACGATGTGTTCCGTTACTTCAGCCTGTTCAACGAAGCCATGCGCACCACCGACGTCCTGTGGACCAAGCCCAGCGAACTCTCCTTTTTCTGCGGCCTGGGCATCCCCATCCTGATTGCCCCTCATGTGGGCCATCAGGAAAAATGCAACGCCCGCTGGCTGCAGGAGATCCATGCCGGCCTGCGCCCGCCGGGCGAGGCCCGCTACACCGACGAGTGGCTCTTCGATCTGCGCAAGCGGGGCCGGCTGGCCGAAACAGCCTGGCAAGGCTTTCTCAATGCGCGCAAGCTCGGGGCCTTCAAGATCGGGGAGCTGGTCCGTGACGGTCGCTTCACGGCGGGCAAAAAGCCCCTGGAGAAATGAACCCATGAATATCCTGGTGATATCCGACTTGCATATCGGCCCCGAAGACCGCTATGATACCTTCGGCTGGAGCAGCCGCGAGTTCATCGCCACGCTGGACCTCCTGCGCGAGGAGCACGAGATCGACCGGGTGGTCCTCAACGGCGACGTATTCGAGCTGTATCGTTACCAGTACATCGACATCCTGGCCCATCGACCCGACCTGATCCGGTATTTCAAGGACCCGGCCATGGATTACATCCGGGGCAACCACGATTTCGCCAACGATTTCGCCCGCGACCACCTGCTGATCCGGAACCGCTCCGGCAAAACGATCTTTATCGAACATGGTCACAACGCCGATTTCATCAACGGCACGCGCCTGGGGCGGATCCTGGGGCTGTTCTCCTTCAAGATCCTCAAACTGCTGGTGCGCCATGACTTTTTTCATCGCCGCTACCGTCGCTTCCTGGAGAAAGACAGCCAGATCAATCATATCCCCCGGCGCTACAACTCGTATCCGTATCTCAGGTACGCCCTGCACCGCCTCAAGGAATTCGACGTCGTGATCCTGGGACACACGCACAAAATGGAAATCCACAAAACGTACTACCTGAACCAGAAAAAAATCTACCTCAACACCGGCTCCTGTTCGCTGGGCCGGTTTCAGGGCATTCTGCTGAACACGGAAACACTGGAGTACGAGATGATCAACACCCATCCCGCACAGCTGCGGCTGGTGAAAGGGATCGCCGATGAGCCTGTTGCCGTCTGAATCCGGCTGGACACCGGACAACCGGGAGCGGATCAATCACTTTCTGGAACACATCACTTCCACAGACCGGACCGGCGGACATCCCCGGCCGGTGGCCCTGGTGGATTTCGATCACACCACCATTCGGGGCGACCTGGCCGAGGCCTTTCTGGACGCCTGTCTTGTCGCGGAATGCGTGCCCCGGCCACCGGCGGGCGACTGGCGAAACAGCAGCCGCTTTCTGACGGCCGAGGCGGCCGACCGCCTCAACGCCCTCAGCCGTGACGCGGCCACAACGGATGCCTGCCTGCCCACCCTGCGTCATCCGGAACTCGCCGAAGAGATCCTGTCCATCTATTTCCGGTGGCGAACCACTACCGATGCGCCGGCATTCACCGGTTATGACCCCGACTACATCCAGCCGGCCTATGCCTGGAGCAGCCAGCTCTTCAGCGGCTACACCCCATCCCGGATTTGCGCGCTGGCCCGGCGGGTCATCGGCCAACGGCTGGCGGCCGGCCGGGACGAATTCTCACCCTGCGGTCGTCCCTGGGGAATCCCCGGCTGGCTGCGCATCCAGCCAAAAACATTGGCTTTGCTGCAACTTTTGCCGCCGGCCGGCGTGGACATCTGGCTGGTCTCCTCCACCCTGGAGCTGCTGGTGCGGACATTCGCCGAGTACCTGACGGTGCCCCTCCGCGGAATCATCGGCTGCCGGTTGGCCACCGATACAGGCGGACGGCTCACTTCGGAACTGGCCCACTGGCTGGAGAACGGGACCGTTCACAAGCCCATCATGCCCTTCAAGCGGGGCAAGGCCCATTTCATCCGGCTGGAGATCATCGCCGGCGACAACGCGGATCCCGTCATCGGCCTGGGCGATTCACTGAATGATTTTTTCATGCTGAAGGAATGCCGGGGCTTGCGGATCATCCTCGGCCGGCGGGATCCGGAACTCCTGGCCGCCGCCGCCCGGGACGGCGCCGACAACTGGCTGACGGAGCCCGTGGACGACTGACGCCCTCTCCCGCCTGAACGCCTGCTTCATGTCGGGACCAGGCGCGACATCGTCTTCGCCCGCAGTCTCTGCGCCAGGGGACACGACCGGGATCCCGGGGGCGGCATGCGCATCTCTACACAACAAGGCCAATGCCATGGGCATGAAAACGCGTATCACCTGCGGCATCATCCTCTCGCTGACCGTCCTCGGCCATTGGGAGACCCGCGGCGCGGCGGTCTCTTCGCCCGGACAGCCGACGGCTGAAGCGGTTTCAGGCGGCCCGCCGCCCATGACCGTTGCGGCCCCGGCAGCAGCGGATACAGACGCCGTCCAGCGCCTCATGGACGACATCCAGCCGCTGTTGGAACCGACCCATTGGCCTTTCGCGGAGTCTTGTCTGAAACGGCCGGACATGGCCGGCCTGATCCGCGACGACTTCCCTCGCCTGAGCGCCGTCTGGCGGCGCATCGCCCGGACGGCCACCATTGGCGCCGGTTCCACCTTCCTCATCTTGGGGGAAGATGCCCTGGCCGGCGTGTTCTGCGCCCGGCCGGAGGCGGTGGCGGACGTGGTGGACATCACCGGCCGGCATGCCTTTCATGCCCTGGCGTTGTTGCGTGATCCGGACCTGGCCGCACAGTTCATGGCGCAGTCCGAACTCTTCACCCGCCGCCTGCAGCGGATGGTGACGGCCGCGGTCCCGAACGTCCGGGAAATGCTGCAATCCTGCCAGCAACCGCTCCTGCGCCCGCTGCTGGCCGCGCACCCGGACGAAATCGTTCGTCTGGTGGAGTGCGCCCGGGAGACGGCACCGGCCGCGCTGGACGCCCTGCGCCAACCGCCCCTCCTCGAGGCTTTTCGACAAAATCCGTCCGTCACTACTGACCGACTGTGCACGTTACCGGGCCTGGCCGGTCCGCTGGGAGCGAATGCGTGGCAGCTGCTGCACTCCCCGCCTCTGGCCGAGCAGCTCCTGACGGCTCCGCGACAGATGGCAGAACAGCTGCAGCCGCTTCGCCGGAACACGAACGGCTACGCCGCCGACATCTGCGTGGCACTGGGAACCCCAGCGCTGGGCGAGTGGCTGGCGGCCGATCCGGATGCCTGCCTGGCAACATTGCGGGAATTGACGGACATCGCCGGCCTGGATTCGCCCGAATTGATGTCCCTGCTGGCCCAGCCGGTGGTGAGCGAAGCGCTGGTGGCCGATCCGCCGGTGTTTATGGAACGAGTCCGCCGTTTGGTCCGGGCCGCGGGATTGGATGTCCATATGGCCTTCACCGCCCTGGCCGCGCCCGAAATCGCCTCCTTGCTGGCGCACTGGCCAGACGAAACTGTGGCTCTGGCCGAGGCGGTGGAACGGGCGGCGGGAGCGGCGTTCGATGCATTGCGAAATCCTCTTCTGAATGAATCATTTCGTCGCGATCCCGCGGCCGTGACCGACGGATTGATCCGGATCCGCCGGGTAAGTGATGACCATGCCGCAGCGGCATTTGAATGGCTGGCGGACACCGAACCGGCCCGCCGCTTTCTGCAGGATCGGCGGGATTTTCTGTACGCCCTGACCCTGCTGCGGCAGGCACTCGGTCCCCGAACCGGTGACGTGATACGGGCCCTCGACAACATACAGCTGGCCGCATTTTTCCTGGATAATCCGCGGCCGGCGGTCTATCGCTGGCAGCGGATCGCCCACCGGGCCGGCGATCACGCGCCGGTGGCGCTGGAGATCCTGACCGAACCCGCACTGGCCGAACTGTTCATCGCCGATCCGGGCCGGCTGTACGACTGGGTCAGTCGCATTGTCACCGGGACCGGTACCGGAGCCGGGCCGGCCCTGCGATATCTGACGGACAAAAACGGACGGGGACTGTGGCGACACGAACCGGCCGTCTACCTCCAGCTGGCGACGGTCTTTGGCAACATGACCCCCGCTGCGGTGGAACTTCTGGCATCACCCCACACGGCGCCCCTGATCCGGCGGGTTTTGGCGGCGGAGCCGACATTGGCGACGGACGTCTTGTACGGCCTTGTCTTCTCCCTGCGCGAGGCCGCCCGGGACCCCCGACTGGCCGGAAATGCGGCCGAAATCACAACTTTGTGCGAACGCCTCTCCCCGGCGGAGATCCCCGTCCTGCCGTTCGGTTATCTCACCGATTCCGTTACCGCCGCCCGGACCACAGCCGAGAAAGCCACTATGCTCAAAGACATGGCCCGCATTTGTAGCGAGCTGAATCTGGTTAACCTCCAACGCTACACCCCGACCCTTCTGGAAAACGTGTACGTCACCGTGACCCGTCCGCCCCGGGTAGACCGGCGCCTGGCCCTCATCATGGTCAGCCGGAACGATCCCGGCGAGGCCTTTGCCGAGGACAAGCGTACCTATGGCTCGCTGCTGGAGCATGGCTACGACCTGATCATCTGCGAGTCGGACAGCGACCGGGAATTGGCCGGGCGCCTCCGCCACGGCGGCGTGCGCGGCGACAGTCCCCTGGCGCGAATTCGCCGCATCGACCTGCTCGTCATCGGCGGTCACGGCACCGCCGACACCATCAATCTTGGCCTCGGCGAGGGAAAACGCTTCCATCTCGATTTTTCAGATTTCCGCTGGTTGCGGGAGCTCCCCTGGCCCGACCTGCTGGCCCCGGACGCCGTCGTGCTGCTCTTCTCCTGCTTCACCGGCGCCGACCATGACACCGCGCCCCGCAAATACCCTTCGGGCGAGGGTGCGCACGATTTCGCCAACATCATGGAGATGTTCACTCGTCTGACCGGACGCACGGTCCTCGCGCCGAGCCTCGCCACCGGCGTCGGCTGGCTCGATTTCGGCCCGAATGGGAGTGTCCGGCAGGTTCACTACTGGGATCTGGAAGCCGGCAATCGTTCACCGGTCCGCCGTTAAGCCGAAAACTTTCCTTGCATACCCCAGTGGAGGTAACCACCGGAATGTCAGCATTTTCTTCACAACACTCCACTCCAGGAAAACCGCAGACAACAAATCAGACAACCCTGTCGATAACCTCTGTGGTCCATTTTGGGCCTATGCTAAAATAGGGCATAAGATTTCCCAGCCAGGTCGGTCGAATCCGTCTTGCAACGGTTCTCTCGGATGTTTGGCCATCGGCGAAACCTGGTTGAGACGAATCCCGGGAGGAAGAACCATGAATGGTCGGATGGCGATGGTGGCCATACTGGTCGTTGTGCTGACTCTGCCACTGGCCCTGTTTGCCGGCATCTGGACCAGCAACGGCCCTTACGGCGGCAGCATCCAGCAGATCTGGATCAATCCGGTTCATCCCAACAAAATGCTGGCCGTGATCCAGGACGGTGGTTGCTATCAGACCAAGAACTGGGGCACCAGCTGGACGGCCATCAGGGCTCTGCCCAGGACTATTGGCGCCCTGGCCGGTGATGACCGGGCCAGGCGGATCTATATCAGTTCGGGTCTGAGCTTCTATCGCAGCCTGGACCAGGCCGAAACTTGGGAATTTCTGTCCGCGCTCCCTTCCTCGGCCACCTGCCTGGCCCTGCATCCGGGCAGCGACAAGATTCTCTATCTGGGTACACTTCAGGGCCTGAAAAAAAGCAGCGACGGCGGGAGCAGCTGGCAGGATGTCGGCTCTTCACTCCCCAAGGAGCAGATCGAATCGGTCGTCGTGGATCCTTACAACAACAGCATCGTATATGCCAGTGTCAACAGCGAGGGCGTATTCAAGTCCTCCAACTCCGGCAGCTCCTGGACAGCCATTTATGAAAGTTCGGCCTGGTTTCCGCGGGTGGCCTGCCATCCGCGCATCCGCAACCGGTTGTACATGTGCACGTGGTCACCGCCCCACTTCGCCGTCAGCACCAATGGCGGCGCCAGCTGGGAAGAGTTGCCCGGCGGGCCTTTCTTCGATGACCTGGTGGTCGATCCGTTCCTGAACCACGTCTTGTATGCCAACAGCATCATCGGCTTGTACAAAAGCACGGACTTCGGGAAAACCTGGGATGTTATCCCGCCGGTGGAGGGACGTGCCGTCAGCGTCGATCCCACGGAATCCGGCATTCTCTATGCCGGCACCCTGGCGGGCGTGCTGCGCAGCAGCGACGGCGGCGCCACCTGGTTCCCGGCCACTTCCGGCACCAATGAGGTAGACAAATGCATCGCTGTCGATCCCGCCAACCCCGGCACGGTCTATGTAGGGGACGAAGCCAACAATATTTTCCGGAGCTCTGACGGCGGCATCACCTGGACCATGCTGCCCTTCGACCATGGTTCCAACGCCATTGCCTCCCTGCTGGTGTATCCGGGTGATCCGGACGTTCTGCTGGCCACCACCAACGGTCGATTGTACCGCAGCGCCGACGGCGGCAGGTCCTGGGACGATGTCCTGAGCGGCTATATTTACTCCACCGCCGTCGAGCCGGATCCGCCCTACAAACTGTATGCCTGTTCCGGCTGGCCCTACTGGAGTTACGCCTTCACGGGAATTCATACCAGCACCGACGGGGGCAAGACTTGGCAGTACCGGGGCCTGGAGGGCGTCAACATCACCAGCCTGGCCATCGATCCCGACAATCCGAAACAGCTTTTCGCCGGCGGTGACGACGGGCTGTACCGGAGCCAGAACGGCGGAGTGAGCTGGAGTCAACTCAATCTTGGCATTTCCGGACCCGAAGTGGACTGCCTGGCCATCGATCCCCGGAATTCCCACATCCTTTACGCCGGCATCCGCAACCGGGGTGTTTACCGCTCCACCAACAGCGGCGACAGCTGGGTCCAACGTAACAACGGCCTGGACGATCTGCGGGTGGAAAGCCTGGCCATTGACCCTGAGACAACCACCACGATCTATGCTGGAACCTACACCGACGGCCTCTATGTCAGCGGCAACAGCGGCCAGAGCTGGAGCCTGGCCAGCCCGATCCTGAACGATATGAAGATATGGGCCTTACAGTTTGATACCGGACCACCCAAGCGGCTGTATGCAGGCACAAACTACGGGCTACGGGTCAACACTTTCACCGACAATCCGGCGGTTATGGTGGACCATCGCTCAAATCAGGTGGGGAGCGTCAACAAGAACTCCCCCTCGCAGCTCCTGCCGGCCACCTACGTGACCCTGGGGCTGCTGCCCGACACGTTTCCCAATGCCTCCTTCAACGATCCGGTACTCATTGAAATGAGACTGCCGCACGGGGTGCGGCTCAGCCAGACCCTGGCCGACGGCGTCTTCTCCGCCAAGGGGGAAAATCCCTTGCTGGACCAGAAGATCCGACCGCTGGCGTTGTCCGAGTACATGTTCAATCCGGCCTCCCAGCGATATGAGCCGCTGGACGACACCGCGGCTCCGGCCGAGATCGACGAGCGGGCGGTGGAGCTGTTTCGCTATGTGGCCGGGGAGGATGCCATCTGGCTCCGGGTGAATGTCAGCACCACCGAATTCCAACCCGGCTCACCAGACCGATTTCTGGGCGTCACCATCGGTCTGGGCGGGGGCGTATGGCCGCCCAACGAGGCCAGCAACTGGGGCTCGGACGGCGTTCAGCGACAGGCCAACACCCAGTTTTTCGCCGATGTGCGCGCATTCGATTTCGCGGCGGCGGACTATCGGCTGGCGATGAGCCTGCGGGCGGTATACCAGCTAACGGGCCAGCCGGTGGGCACGGAATTCCAGCCGGCCGAAATCACCCTTTTCAGCCTGGATCCCGGCCGGGAGAACGACAAATACGTCAGCTCCCCTGTGGGGCCGTCCATCAAGGACTTTGAGACCGCCGACCTCAATCAGGACGGCATCGAGGACATGGTCAGTGTCGACGGCGAGAATGAATGGCTCACCTGGGTTCTGGGTCAGCCGGACGGCAGCTTCGGCGCCGCCGAGCAGTTGAACGTATCGGGCATCGTCCCCGTCACCGTGGATCTGATGGATTTCTCGGGACCGGGGGGCCAGCCGGACGGCCGTCCTGAACTGGTTTTCAGCAGCCTTTCCGGCACCATCTACTATATGTACTGGCCCTCCGTCTGGAGTAAGGGATCTGCCGCCGGCGAGATTATTCCCGTACAAGTGGCCAAGCTGGCCGTGGCACCTTCCGCCACCATGCTGCAGGACGTAAACAATGATACCCATGCCGATATCATTTATACCGACGCCAGCGGCGAACAGCTCGTCGTCCTGTTTGGACGCACCTTCTCCAGTTCGGCCGTCTATGCCTGCGGCCAAGGGCCGACGGCCATTACCGCCGGTGATTTCGACGGTGACGGCCGGCTGGATCTGGCCGTGGCCAACCGGGATTCCGCTTCAGTCTCCGTCTATCGCAATACCGGCAGCGGGTTCGATGTGGCCGAATACGCTGCCGGCGGCAACGAGCCGGTGGACATCAAGGCGGCGGACTTCAACCGGGACGGCCGGACCGACCTGGTGATCGCCCTGGCCGACGACCGGGCCATCAGCATCCTGCCGGCCGGCACCGGTGGCACATTCACCAAAGAGGCAGCCCAGAAGATATATTTTCTGAATGCCCCATCCGCCGTGCTGGCGGAGAATTTCGACGGCCAGCACGGCGCCGACGTCCTGGTGGGCTTCCGCGATTTCTACAAGCTGGCCCTGTGCGTCAGCCAGGCCGACGGCCGGCTGGTCTATGCCTATACCCTCAACACCCTGGGGGATGTGGAACTGGATTACGTCAACCACACCACCCTCAACGAGGACAATATCCTGGCCGTGGGCGGCGGAACCGGCGCCGGCGGGGTATCCTCGGTCACCGGCGTGGCCGCCCTGGGGGAGATGCCCATCAACCTGATCCATTTCCCGCGCAGCCGGCAGCTTTCCTTTTCAGTGGTGAATATGGGGCCCTCGGACGCCCTGCTGAACCTGGAGTTGTACGAAGATGCCGGGACCATGGCCCAGGCGGTAACCACATCCATCGGCCCCGGCCTCCAGTATGCCCGCTACCTGACGGATTCCTCGCTGCTGGGTTCGGCAGCCGATGATCCGCACCGGTGGGTGCGGGCGTTCCTGACGGAGCCGGACACATACGGCCTGTGGCTGGGCAATGACGGCTCCACCCTCGACTATCTCGACGGTTTCCGGCTGCCGGCCACCGGCGACGCCTGTTCATCCTTCGTTTTGCCCGAGATATGGACCGGATCGGGCGAGTACAGCGAGGTCATCCTCCTCAATCCGGCGCAGAATCAGGCCGCCGTAAATATCTCCCTGATGCGGGCGGGGGCGGTCCAGGCGGTGTCGGCCCACGTGATCCCCGGCCGCGGCCGGATCTCCCTGGACCTGGCGACGTCGTTCCCCGGCGCCGGGCCGGAGGATTACGTACAGGCCATCTCGGACCGGCCCATCATCGGCCTGGAGCTGTTCGGTGACGACGGCCGCCTGGCCGGGCTGGAGGGCATGGATACCCGCCAGGAAAGCGGGCTCCTGTACGGCCCCCATGTGGCCATCGGTGACCTGGGGCTGGCCTTCCGGTCGGACCTGACCCTCGTCAACGCCGGCTCTCTGGCAGCCACCCTCTCGCTGGACCTGGTGGACGATGCCGGCGTCCTGGTGGGATCCATCCCCAGCCTCGATCTCCCGGCCGGCAGCAAGCTCACCACCGATCTGGCCGACCTGTTCGGCCTGTCCACGCCCGTGTCGGGTTACCTGGTGGTGAATCCGCACGGGGCCGAAGGCATTGCCGGCGCCATCACCTTTCAGGGCATGGACGACGACCGCTTCGTCTCCTCCCTGCCCCTGCTGCGGGCCGAAGCCGACCGGTTCCTGGTGGGCCATCTGGCCACCGGGCTGCAGGGCGGGACCACCTACTTCACCGGCGTGGCCGTTCTGAATCCCGATGCTGCGGCCAAGACGGTCCGGGTTTCCGCCTACGATCAGAACGGCCTCCTGCTGGATTCCCAAACGGGCGCCATCCCCGGCAACCGGCGGGACATCTACCTGCTGCACGACCGGCTCACAGGGCTGACGGGCAATTTCGGCGGCTACCTGCGGGTAGAGAATGAATCGACCGGCGGGGGCAGCCTGCTGGTGTTCGTGCTTTTCGGCGACGAAGCCTACAATTTTCTCAGCGCGGTGCCGGCCGTCCCGCTTCGGTGACGGCCCACGGCAAACGCGGCGGACTTCATCGCTGTGAACGACCGCACCCTGCGCAACGGAAAGTGACGGGAAGATGCCGGAGGAACGGAAGGGAATGGTTCACACGACGCTGACGTCGCTGTTCCGGCGGCGCGTCTCCGTCCCCACGCCCGGTGGCGGCGGGGCGGTCCCGCCCCGCCAGCACAGCGTACAGCGGCTGAAGGACGTGCTGGGCGAAGAGTACCGTTTCGAGGCCTTTCTCGGCCGGGGTGGATTCGCCGCGGTGTTCCGGGTCCGGCAGCTGCGCCTCGACCGGCCCGAAGCCCTCAAGGTGCTCCTGGCCACCCGTGACGAGGATCCCGGTTTTGCCGAGCGCTTCGTCCAGGAGGCCCGCGTGGCGGCGTCCCTGGACCACCCCCACATCGTCAAGGTGTACGACTTCGGCCAGGCGGAGGAGATCTTCTGGTACAGTATGCAGTTCATCGATGGGCCGACGCTCTCCGCCGAACTCCGTGCCGGCGGGCCGCTGCCCGGCCCTTCGGCGGTGCGCCTCCTGCTGCCCCTGCTGGACGCCCTGGAATACAGCCATCAACGCGGAGTGGTCCATCGCGACATCAAACCGGGCAACATCATCCTGGACGCCCGGGCACGCCCTTACCTGATGGATTTCGGCATCGCCAAGTCCATGGACAGCCTCCTGAAAACGCGCACGGGACTGCTGCTGGGCACACCGGCCTATATCGCCCCCGAGCAGGCGTCACGCCAGGAGGTGGACGGCCGGGCCGACCTCTACGCCCTCGGTGTGACGCTGTACGAAATGATCACCGGCCATTACCCTTTTCCCATGGACGATCCGGTGAAGAGCGTCGTGCTCCGGCTGACGGAACAACCGGACAAGCCCTCGCGCTGGCTGCCCGCCATCCCCGCGGAGCTGGAACGGATCATCCTCAAGGCACTGGAGCGGGACAAGAAACGGCGCTACAGCGACGCCGCCGCCATGCGGGCCGATCTCCTCCATTTCGCCGGAGCGAGCGGGTCCACTGCGGAGTTTGAGCTGCGTTCGGCGCAAGAGGGCCGGGCTGTCTCTCCCTTCGCTCCCGAAGCGGACGTACTGGCGCCCACCTACCTGGAGATGTCGGCGGCGGCCACCGGAACATCCGTGCCTCGCCGGGTCGCCCGTCGGGGGCGCTGGCTGGCCCTGGCGGCCGCCCTGCTGACGCTGGCGCTGGGAACGGCGGCCCTGGTAACCTATTGGCCGGACATCGAAGCTCCGCCGCCGGCGCAACGTCTGCTCCCCCGGCCGGACGAGGGGGCCGCGAAACCGGAGCAGGGGGCAACCGTTTCGCCGTCCCGCCCCGGGGAAGAACCGCCAGGCGAGAGGAGTACCCCCCCGGCCGCGGCCGGAGATGACGAAACAGAGGCGCCCGCCACCCCCCAAACGGCCCGGACGGAAACGCCCGGCCCGCCGCCCCCAACCACCCGGGCGGCGCCGAACCGGCCGCTGGAACCGGTGGTCCGGCGGCCCGTCCAGCCGCCGCGCCTGCTGGAGCAGGGCCAGGTCCGGCTCGAGGGGGAGGCCGCGACCCTGTGCCTCGACCAGATCATCAACTTTTCCCTGGTCATCGGCGAGAACGGCCGGGTGAAAACGGCGCGGGTCATCTCCACCGGTCATCCGTCCGCCTGCCTGGCGGCGGCGGAGGAGGCTGTACAGCGCTATGTGTTTTCTCCGGCCCTGGATGTGGCGGGACAGCCGGTGGAAGCGACCATCGCCGTGGCGGTGGAAATTACGGGAGGTAAATAATGCATTTGGCACGCAATCATTCTTTCCTGCTGGTCCTGGCCGGACTGGCCGGCCTGCTGGCGGCGGCGAGCGCCTGCAGCACCCGCACCGTGGCCGAACCGGCCCGGGCCGAGGCCCCGCGGCTGCAGCTGACGGCCGTAGTGCTGGCCGAGCCGGAGCCGCTGCCCATCCGCTTCGGCGACGAGGCGGTCGGCACGACGCCCCTGACCCTGCAGCTGGACAGCTTCACCGAGCTGTTGCAGATCAAACCGGCCGAGCACGCCGCCGAAGTGATGGAAACCCGCTTCCGGTTCAGCGGCATCAACCAGGTACAGGTGATCTTCCGCCGCAGCGCGGAACCGGTACCACTGGCCCAGGCCTTGCGGCTGACCAAGGTGCTGGTGTTCGACTATTCCTCCAGCGCGACGTTCGACGTGGATCAATACGTCCTGAAGCCCGAGATGGAACCCCTGCTGCTGAATCAGGCCGAGCTGCTGATCGACTATTTTCCCGGCATCCGGGTCTATGTCTGCGGTCATACGGACAGCACGGGGACCGTCCAGCACAACCTGGAGCTGTCCCTGCAGCGGGCGCGCAGCGTCCGCGATTTTCTCATGGCCCACGGAGTGGCCCAGGAACGCCTTATCTCCCAAGGCTTTGGCGCCGATTATCCCATCGCCACCAACACCACCGACGACGGGCGCGCCCTGAACCGCCGCACCGAGGTGGTGCTGCCGCAGTAGCCGGCCGGGCCGGTGGTCGTCACCCCAGGGGCCGTTTTTCCAGAAAATCGAGCAGCAGGCCCGTCGCGAACAGGGTAGCCTCCGGCAAGGACTTCTCGTCCATATCGAAGGCGGGATGATGGTGGGGGTACTCCATGCCGTCGCCCATCCCGAAAAACATGAAGGCGCCGGGCCGCTCCTGGAGAAAGTAGGCAAAATCCTCGCCGCCCATCACCGGGTCGATCCACGCCACGCGGTCCGCCCCCAGCGTGCTACCGAGGCTTTCGACGGCAAAGTCGATCATGGCCGGGTCGTTGACCACCGGCGGATAGCCGCGGCGATATTCCAGCTCGGCCGTGGCCCCGAAGGTGCGGCACGTGTCCGTCACGATCTCCCGCACCCGGCGCTCGGCCATTTCCTGGATGGCGGCGTCGAAGGTGCGCACGGTGCCCATCAGCTTGACCTGGTCGGGGATGACGTTGTAAATGTCGCCGCCGGCGATCTTGCCGAAGGAGACCACCAGGGGCTTGAGGGGGTCGCAGTTGCGGCTGACGATGCTCTGGCAATTGATGATGAGCTGGGCCGCCGTGACGATGGGGTCCACCGTCTGCTGGGGCATGGAGCCGTGGCCGCCGCGCCCCTTGATGACCAGGTCGAAGGTGTCGGGCTGGGCCATCATGGGGCCTTTCACCATGCCCACCTGGCCGGTGGGCAGGGACTGCCACAGGTGCAGCCCGAACACGGCGTCGACGCCGTCCAGCGCCCCCTCGTCGATCATGGGCTTGGCGCCCCCCGGAAGGTGCTCCTCCGACGGCTGGAACAGAAACGCCACCCGGCCGTTCCACTGTGAACGCCGCTCGGCCAGAATCCGGGCCACGCCCAGGGCGATGGCCATGTGGCCGTCGTGGGCACAGCTGTGCGCCGCACCGGGGTTTTGGGAGATGTACTCCTTGTCGCCCTCCTCGGTGATGGGCAGGGCGTCCATGTCGGCGCGCAGGGCGACGCAGGGGCCAGGCCCCTGGCCGGCCAGGACGCCGCGCAAGCCGGTGCGGGCAAATGACTGGACCTCGTAGCCCAGGTCTTCCAGAATCGCTCGGATCACCCGGGAGGTCCGCTCCTCCTGGTAGGCGATTTCGGGGTGACGGTGAAAATCCCGCCGCCAGGCGATGATCTGGTCCGTCAAGTCCCGGACGGCCTGCTGAATATCTTTGCGCATCGTATCTCTCCTTGCAAATGTGAATTCGACCGTTGCGGGCCGGTGGCTCAGTCCGCCAGCATGTGCTCACCGGCCGTCGGCCGCGTTACCAGGCACACCCCGACGGTCACCCCGGCATTGATGACCAGCCCCACGAAGCCGGCGTTAAGGCCGAACACGGGATCGTAACCGCCCAGGATGAGCACGGCCACAGTGATGGATCCCACCAGCAGTCCGCTCAGGACTCCCGCCCGGGTGGCCCGCTTCCAGAAGAGTCCCAGGACCACGCCCGGAAAGAACTGGCACACGCCGTCGTAGCCCAGGATGAGGAGATTCACCAGCTCGTTGGGGAAGAGGATGGCCAGGGCCAGGGCCACGGCCATGATGACCAGCACCATGACCCGCGACAGGCGCATCACCGTCGCCTCGTCGGCCTGGGGCCGGAACGCCGTCTGGTAGACGTTCTTGACCAGCAGGGTGGCGGCGTAGAGCACCAGGATGGCCGCCGGCACCATGGCCGTCACCGCGCCGGCGGCGCCGACGAACCCCAGGAACCACGGCGGGTACGTCTGTTTGACCAGCTCCAGGAAGGCCATGTCGCCGTTTTCCAGTCCGGGGATCACCAGCAGGGCGGTGAAACCCACCATGAAGACCAGCAGGATGGGGATCTGGTAGAGGGGCATGATGATGGCGTTGCGCTTGATGACCTGGTCGCTGCGGGCCGAGTAGGCCGAGCTGAAGACATGGGGCCACATGTAGAAGCCGAGGCCCGTCAGCAGGATGGTGGACATGACCCACAGCACGTCCATGTCGGGTGTCGAACCGGGAAACACCAGGTGCTGCGGCATTTTCTCCATGATGCGGGTGAACAGTTCGTCGTAGCTGCCGAAGTAGATGATGGGCACGCCCAGGCCCACCACCGCCACCGCCAGGATCATGAGGACGTCCTTGATGATAGCCACCCAGGCGGCGCCCTTGAGGCCACTGGTGTACACGAAGGCACAGGTCAGAACGAAGGAGATGCCGATGGCCCAGCCGGAGCGGATACCGCCGCCGCTGGCCGCCTCCACGATGAGGCCCAGCCCGGCCAGCTGCAGCTGCAGGTAGGGGATGATGGAGAACACGCCGATGAGGGCCACCAGCACGCCCAGGGTGCGGCTGTCGTAGCGCTTGATGAAGAAGTCGGGCTGGGTGTGGAGGCTGTGTTTCTTTCCGGCACGCCAGACCGCCGGCAGGATGAAGAAGGACAGGGTATAGGCCAGGGCGCCGTACACCAGGATGTAGAAGGACGGCGCGCCCTTGGAATAGGCCCAGCCGCTGGCGCCAAGGAAGGTGAAGGTGGTGTAGATCTCCCCGGCCATGAGCAGCCAGATGATGAGGACGCCGAACTGCCGCCCGCCCACCGTCCAGTTTTCCAGATTCATCTTCACCTTGCGGCCGGCGAAGATCCCCACCAGCGCCGAGCCGACGATGGTGGCGAAGATGATGACCAGCGCCGTGTTCATGACGTCCCCCCGTCCCCGGACCGCCGGCGCTTGCGTTCGGCCAGGTAAGCCAGGAACAGGATCACCGGCGTCAGGACGACCCACAGCAGAATCCAGAAAAGAAGGAAGGGCAGGCCCAGGATGACCGGTTCCAGACGATTGACAAAAGGCAGGGCCAGCACCAGGGTGATGAACGGGACGGCGCCCAGGAGCAGGGCCAGCCAGGTGGTTCTCTTTTTCACCAGCGTCTCCTTCAGGGGATTGCCCGATGACAGGGCCACGCGCCGCGGTGCCGCGCGCCGTCAGTGACGGGGGCGGGTATGGGCCATGGTCTTCATCGGTTCATCCGGATCATCATAGCGGAGCGGCCCGCGAAACCTCAAGCAGAAAATCGGGCGGCCGGCGGGGCAGCGGAGATGATGGTGGAACGATGGCCGTTCAGACGGGTTCGGCCAGGCTGAGGAGATCGTTGAGGACGCCGTAGGCCGTGTCGTACAGGGTGGGATTTTCCTGGGTGATGAGGAGCGGGCCCATGAGGTCCGTCTCCAGGCGCAGGATAGAGCCGCTGCCGTTCACCCGGGCGAACGGATCGCCGAGGGGCACCTCCTCGGGTGCCACGCAAGCTGTCACGCCGGATTCGGTTCGCCGGGCCCGACAGACCAGTTTCAACCGGCCACCGCGTTCCCGGGCACGGCGGATATCGGCGTCGGTGATACCGGTGATGCCGGTGCGCGCCACCTCGGGCGGGGTGACGCGGCCGTCCAGCAGCACGTTGGCCAGCACGGCGGTCTTGGCGGCGGCGTCCCAGCCCTCCAGGTCGTGGCGCGGATCGGCCTCGGCGAAACCGGCCGCCTGGGCCTCGGCCACCGCCGCGGCCAGGCGGCCCCCCTCTTCCAGGCGCTGCAGCACGAAGTTGGTGGTGGAGTTGAGAATGCCGGAAATCCCTGTCACGCGGCAGCCGGCCAGCCCGTGACGGGCCAGGCTGAAGACCGGCGCGCCGTCCATCACCGCCGATTCGAACAGAAAGCGGACGCCCGCCCGGCGGGCCGCCGCGGCCAGCTCGGCGTAAGCGTAGGCGGCCGGCCCCTTGTTGGCCGTCACCACATGGCCGCCGCGGGCCAGGGCCGCGTTGATCCACGACACAGCCGGTTCGCCCCGCCCTTCGATGGACAGGGCGGACAGTTCCACCAGCACGTCATACTCCAGGTCGCGCACGGCGTCGGTGACCGTCATTTCCGTCCGGTTTGGATGACCATCCGGTACGCCGCCCCCCGCCGGCAGGCAGCGCAGGATATCCGCCGGGTCCAGCCCCGCCGGCCGGACCAGCGCCCCGCGCGAGCGCGTGAACACACCCACCCACGTCGGGCGCAGCCGGGCCAGCCCGGGGAAGCGATGGTGCTCCGCCGACAGGATCTCCACCACCTTGCGACCGACGTTGCCGCAACCGACGAGCAGGACGCGGGGAGAGTAAGGTTCTGGCGCCACGCCCATCCTCCTTGATGCCGAAGACAGGACCCCGGATGGTCTCCGGCGGTGCCGCCGGCCTGAAAAATGCCGGCGCGGACAGGCGCCGCGCCGGCGTTCTCCGTCCTACTCCGATTTCAGGTCGATGACGTTCACCTTGCCGAAATCGCTCAGGGGCCGGTCGAACAGCTTTTCGTTGCCGACCACCATGACGGTGAGCTTGTCGGGATGGAGATACTTCTGGGCCACCCGCCGGATGTCGGCGGCGGTCAGTTTGGCGTAGACCTCCATGTCCCGCTGGGGCGTGTCCAGGGGGCGCCCCTCGAAGCGCAGGTTCACCAGGCGCTGTACCACCTGCGCCTTGGACTCGTAATCGAACACCTGGCTGTTGAGATAGGAATCCACCGCCTTGCGGACCTCCTCCTCCGTGGGGCCCGTGGTGCGCATGCGCTCCATCTGCTCGATCATGAGCTGCATGGCCCGGCTGTAGGCGTCGGCCTTGGTCTGGGCGAAGGCGTAGAAGGTGCCTTTGGCGAACGGGTCCGAACCGAACCGCGAGCCGGTGGAATAGGCCAGACCCTCGTCGCTGCGCACCCGCTCGGTAATCCACGAGGTGAAGCTGCCGCCGCCCAGGATGAAGTTCATCACGTTGATGGCGCAACGGTCCGGGTTGTTGGCGTTGATCCCCTGGTGACCCAGCATCATGTACGCCTGGTTGATGTCCATGAACGCGTAGTTGTAGGTTGCGCTGATCGTGTCGGGCAGGGGCGGCACGTCGGGGATGGTCACCGCGGCCGCCGTCCACGGGGCAAAGACCGTGTTGAAGGCGGCCGTGATTTCCGCCAGGCTGACGTCGCCGCTGATGCCGATGATGGCGTTGCCGGGGTGGAAATACTGCTGGTGGAAAGCCTGCAGGTCGGCGCGGGCAATGGCCGCCACCGTGGCCGGCGTGGTGTCCCAGCCGTAGACATGGTCGCCATACACCAGCTTGTTGAATTCGCGGTTGGCCACCTGGCGCGGCTGGTCATTCTGGCGCCGGATCTCCTCCAGCATGGTCTGCCGCTTCATGTCCACCTTGTCCTGGGGGAAAGCGGGATTCATCACCAGGTCGGCGAAGATGTCCATGACGGTGGGCAGGTCCTTCTTCAGGCAGTTGAAGGTGATGAGGGTGCTCAGGTCGTCGCCGAACACCTCGATGCCGGCGGCCAGGAATTCCAGTTCGTCGTTGAGCTTGTCGGCCGGCCAGCGCTCGGTGCCACCGTTGCGCAGCACCCACTGGGCCATTTCGTTCAGCCCGTATTTGGCCTGGTCGGGATAGTAGGTTTTCACCAGCAGGACCACGTTCACCACCGGGATCTCGTGATCCTCCACCAGGAAACCTGTCAGCCCGCAGTCCAGGGCGATGTCCATGACCTCGGGCGTCGTCACGCTCAGCGGCGGAAATTCAAGATCCCGTGGATGGGGCCGTTCGACGCTCTGCGCCACCGCCAGGGAGGCCGACCAGAGGATCATCAGCGCCACAAGGGAGAGTGTACATAGGGGTCGTTTCATGATCGTGCCTCCTTATTCCTCTTTTTTCTCGCTGTCCTTGATGAAGCCGGCGGCCCGCGCCCGCTCCACCAGCTCCTTGATGAAAGCGTCCCGCGCCGCCGGATCCTTGCCGACTTGCTGGAACTGCTGGAAAATCGCCATCTGTTCGTCGGGGCTGAGGGTCTGGATGTACTTCATCATGGCCTCGCGCATGGCCTTCTGTTCCTCGGTCGGCCCCTGCGGACCGGCTTCGTCCTCCACCTTGACGCGATAGCCCACGGTACGGTTCTGGGGGGTGAGGTACGCCTTGGCCACCCGCTGGATGTCGGCGGCGGTGACTTTTTTGACCTCCTCGTTCATGCGGAGCATGGCCCGGTAGTCGCCCAGGTAGAGATGTCCGATGGCCAGCTGGAAGGCGATGCCGATGTTGGAGCCCATCTGGCGGATCTGCTGGGCGTCGAGCTGGTTCTTGATGCGCTGCAGCTCGCGGTCGGTGACCGGTTCCGTTTTCAGCTTGTCCAGCTCGGCCAGGATGGCTTTCTCCACTTCCTCCAGGGTGTGGGGATGGCGCGGCTCGGCCTCGAAAATGAGCAGGTTGTCATAGCGCTGGCCCGGACCGGCATAGACCCGGGGCGCCTCGGCGGTGAGCTGCTGCTCCTCGAACACGGAGGTGTACAGCCGGGAGGTACGCCCGCCCGACAGCAGGCTCTGCAGCACCATGAACACCAGATTGTCGGGATGACCGAAGGTGGGTTTGTGGAAACCCATCATGAGCTTGGGATTGGCGCTGTGTTCCACCGTGAGCCGGCGCTCGCCGCGCTGTTCCGGCTCGCGGGTCTCCACGGCCGGGGGCGGCTCCTGGGCGGAGATGGGCCCGAAGTACTTCTCGGCCATCCGCTTCACCTGGTCGGCGTCGATATCGCCGACGAGGACGGCGGTGGCGTTGTTGGGGGCATAGTAGGTACGATGATAGTCGGCCAGCTCCGCCCGGTCGATGGTCTGCAGGTCGCTCATCCAGCCCACCACCGGCCAGTTGTAGGGACTGGCCGTGAAGGCCACCGAGTAGAAGGCCTCGGACAGCACGTCGTCGGGATCGTTCTCGCTGAGACGACGCTCCTCCATGACCACGTCACGCTCGGACCAGAATTCGCGGAAGATGGGCGTGTCCATGCGGTCCGATTCGAGAACCATCCACAATTCCAGCCGGTTGGCCGGGATGTAGGCGAAATACATGGTGAAGTCCGTGGACGTCCCGGCGTTCAGGAAGCGCGAGCCGTTGTTCATATATGTTTCCCAGAGCTCGTCCTTGACCATGAACTTCCGCTGCTCGTCCAGCAGGCGGGCGATTTCGCCCCAGGCCAGTTCATATTCCAGGTATTTCTCCAGGTAGTTGACCCCCTCGTCTTCCACCAGGAAGGGCTGGGCGGTCAGGCTCTCGGGCAACGGATCCATGCCCCGGATCTTCGCCACCAGCAGCTGGTTCTGCTCATGCTTGCTGGTGCCGATCCGTTCCTTTTCCGCCTCGCTGAAGCCGGCCATGATCTCCTTGGCGAAGGCCTGGAAGCGCGCGAAGCGCCATTCGCCGATTTCCTCGCGCAGGGCGATGGTCTTGTCACCCAGCTCGTCGGTCTTTTTGATGTAGGGGATCTCCTTCTCGTAGTCGGTGGTCCCCAACATTTGGGTGCCCTTGAACATCATGTGTTCCAGGAGGTGGGAAATGCCGGTGACGTTGGGCCATTCGTTGGCCGAACCGACATTGAACACGATGGCGCCCAGCATCACCGGCGCTTCGTGGCGTTCCACCACCAGGAACTTCATGCCGTTGTCCAGGTCGAATTCCCGGACCTTGTCCTCCAGGGACTGGGCCAGGCCAAGGCCGGCCAGCAACAGGCCCAGCAGGGCGATGATCAGCCCCCGGCGGACGTGCGGATTGATGCGATAATTCATGCCTCCTCCTCGGAGAATGTGGGATATGGCTTCCCCTGCGGGAAAAGATACATCCGATGGATTGCCCCTCCGCCAGATGATTCCAGCGTGCCAAACAGGTCATTTTAGCCCGTCGGGACAATGGATGCAAGCCGGACTTTCCACCCTTGTCACATGCCTGATCCCCGGCGCACGGACGGGCGCGTCGCGGTGACCCGAAAACCGGTCTGTTTGGCCGGCCGGGCACCGATAGCCGTCTTTTTGATGATGCCGCGACCAAAGGAACGGACGGACGTGTGGATGGGTGAATCTTTGCCCCCCGGCCGACAACTATTCATGATAGGGTAATTGTATGAAGAATCGCATGGTTTTTGCCGTTTTCCTGTGTGGATCGATCCTGGCCGGTGGTGCATCCTTCGCCCGGGGGAATCCCGATCTGTCGGCCGGCTACCTGGCCCATGACCCGGCCGGGAGCCTGGCCGTCGGCCGGGCCCTGACGGTGGACGCCGTCTACACCCACGCCACGGACGAAGCCGTGATCCGGTATTGCGAGCTGCGGCTGGTTCATCCCCAGTACCCGGTGGGCATGACCCTGGACCGCACCACGGGCCAGGTCACCCTCTGGTCCGGTGACGGCGGTGTCACTTTCCTTTATCCGCCGGGGGCGGTGGTCATCGCCAGCGATGCCGTGTCTCTGACGGTGCGCTGGTCGGTGCTGCCCCGGGCCAACTGGCCGCCCGTGACCAGCGGCGTCGACTTTTCCGTCCGCGCCGGCGACGACGGCGGCGGTTTCGGGGCGTGGAGTTCCGCCGGGCTGGACCTGGCGTTCGAACCTGCCGAATTCGGTTGCACCGTCATCATCCACGGCCGCAACAGCGACGTGCCCCAATGGGCCCTGACCATGGGCCAGGGCGTGGCCGAACGGCGGGGCAGCGGCCGGGTGTGGCGGCTGAATCCGGCCAGCGGCACCTTCGGCGTGGCGCCCGTGGCTGTTGTCGGCGCTCCCGGCACCGCCGGCGAGGCCAGCGAGGAAGTGTTCGTCATGGACTGGACCAGCGAATCCAACGAGATGTGCGTGCCCGGCTTCAGCGAGGCCGCCGCCGACGCCTTCGTGGCCGCTCTCGTCCGGCACCAGCAGGCGCATCCCGTACCGCATTTTCTGGACCGCATCCACCTCATCGGCCACAGCCGCGGCCCGGTGGTGGCCAGCGAGATGGCCGAACGCCTGGTGGCGCTGGCGGCGGGTGGCGAGACCTTCGCCGTGGACGGCCCGGTGGCCGAATGGGTGGACGTGACGGCCCTGGACCCCCATCCCGTGTGGGGCGACCAGGGCTTCCTCATTTCCTGCAACCGGGATGTGGACCGGGTCAACAGCAGCCCCGCCGAGCGGGACCAGGTGCAGGCCTGGGCCGGCTTGGCCTACGCCGACAACTACTACCAGCCGGTGAGCACCAGTCCCCACCTGTTCAATCCCGACGGCATGTGGCTCTCCGCCTGCATCAACCGCAACCTCGACGCCACCATCCCCGCTTCGGCCGGCGACAGCAGCCCCGTGGAGCACAGCGACGTCCACGCCTGGTACTACGGGACCATCAATCCCGACGCCACCGACGACGAACTGCTCAAGATGATCAACGAGGAACGAACCTGGCGCCGCGACGCCCTGGCCGGCAAGGTGGACGGGGCGGGGCCGGCCGACAAGATCGCCATCGACCGGTCCGGCTGGTATTTCGACGGGCGGGGCATCGCCGCCGGTTATGGCCACTCGCCCGCGGGCGGGGGGCTGACGCACCGCATGGTGAACCCGCTCACCGGCGTGGCCTGGGGCACGAATGAATACTGGACGGATGTGGCGACGCCGCCGGCGACGGAATGGGATCCCGGGCTGGACAACGTGTTCAACGGCAGCCTGACTTACGTGGACGGCAGCGCCACCATCCCGGGCTGGGAGCGGCAGGGCGGCGGCGGCAACGGCACCGTGGCGTCCGGCCGCCTGCGCCTGAACGGTTCCACCCTCAGTCGCACCCATAATTTCCAGTATATTCCCGACGGCGCGGCCTGGCTGGCATTCGACGTGGCCGTCACCACCGCTGGTGGCGACACCCTGACGATCACCCTGAACCGGGGCCTGCCCGATGCGGCCGTCATCGCCGCCCTGGCGCTGGCCGACGCCATCCCCGGCGGGCAGCAGGTGGCTGTGCCGGCCGCGTTCCGGGGAACGCCGGCCACCATCGATTTCCGCATCGGCGGCGGCGGTGACATCAGCCTGGACGACATCCGCCTGGTGGTGACCGCCGGCCTGCCGGGCGACCTGAACCAGGACGGCGTCCTGGACTCCCTCGATGTGGCCCTGTTGGCCGGCTACCTGGCCGGCAATGTGACCGCCGGCGAGGGCACCTTCACCGCCCCGGCCGACATGGCCGACGTCGACGGTGACGGGCTGACGGACGCCACCGACCTGGTGACCCTCCTCCTCCAGACCACCATCTAGTACCCCGGGTTCGCTGAATCCGGGGCCATAAGTTTATCTGCACGCAATCAACAGATTGCCATCAACTGGGATTATCTGGCGCCGCCTTCGTCCACCTTCACTCCGCTGGGCGGAGCTGTGGCGGACAGGTCGAAGGCGGCGTACGGCAAGCTGCCGTCCGCGCTGGCATGTGGAGTGCGGCGGCTGGCTCGTCATGGCGAAGTCGTCAGGCGCAGCCGGAACGCCGCTTTGTTTTAGTGAATCCACTGGACCGGCATGGGGCACCCGGCCGGCGTTCAGCATAGCGCCGGTCCCAAAAAGAACCCGCGAAGTGGGCAGTGGATGTCTGTGATAAAATGATACCAGGGCGAGCCGTCCGGCCAGGCGGCCCGCATGATTGTATAGCCAGGGGAGGAACAACCGGATGATCCAGATTGCCGTGCTTTTTTCCAGCCTCGAAAAGGAAGCCGATGTCCGGCAGCGCATGACGTTTCCCCTGCAGCCCGACATGCAGGTGGAATACCTGTCCGCCGCCGCCACCGCCCCCCGCCCTGCACCGGCCGGCGACGACTGCAGCGGCCGGGTGATGGTCATCGCCAGCGGCGGCACCGAGGGTCTGATCCGGGATCTGGTCACCCAGGACCGGCAGCCGGTCCTGTTGCTGGCCAATCCCGTCAGGAATTCGCTGGCGGCAGCCATGGAAGCCTACGCCGTGCTCAAAAAAAACCACCCGGTGAAACTGGCCTACGCCGAGCACGGTTCGGCCGCTGAGCAGGCGGAAATCGCCCGCTTCGCCTGGATCGCCCGCACCCTGCACCACCTGCGCCAGGCGCGTCTGGGGTGCATCGGAGCACCGTCGGACTGGCTGCTGACTTCCCGCGGCATCACGGATTTCGGTCACCTGGGGACGGAACTGGTCTCCATCCCTGTGGCGGATCTGTTGCAACGGCTTCGCCCCGGTGACACCGGGCCGGCCCATGAACTCGCCCGCGAGTATCGGCACCATTTCCGGTGCCGGGATGTGGGGCCGGCGGCGGTGGAAGAGGCCGCCCGGCTGTCGCTGGCCCTCGAGGAGCTGGTTGGGGAGCACCGCCTCGATGCCGTGACCGTTCGCTGCTTCGACCTTTTGGCACACGGACTCACGGCCTGCCTCGGCGTGAGCCGCCTCAACGATGCCGGTATCCCCACCGGCTGCGAGGGGGATCTGCCGGCCGCCCTGACGCTGATGACGGCCGAACGGCTGACGTCCCGACCGGCCTGGATGGCCAACCCGGCCCGGCTGAACGTGGCGGCCAACTCCGTCACCCTGGCCCACTGCACCGTACCCGGGCAAATGCTGGAAGAACGTCGGCCCATGACCATCCGCACCCACATGGAATCAGGCCAGGGGGCCGCCCTGGAGGGCAACCTGCGCAAGGGGCTCGTCACTCTCCTCCGTTTCTCCTCGACAGCCGATTCGCTCCTCATCGCCCCCGCCGAACTCGAGTCATCGGGGGGCGATGAACCCGACATGTGCCGCACCCGGGCCCTGCTCCGTCTCGAGGGCTCCGTCCTTCAATGGCTGGAACAGTCGCCGGGCAACCACCAGATCATGATCTACGGTCACCACCAGGACATGTTGATGGATTTCTGCCGCCTGGGCCGGATCCGGCCGGTGCTCATCGCCTGAAAACCTGCCCCCGCCGGCAAGGACGGCGAAATGGGGGTTGCATCCGGCGTGGATTTGCGATATCCTGCCTGTGGTTCCGAAGCGTAATCCTTTGCCCACTTTACGGTAAAGTCGTCGGGGACGCGTCCTGACCGCATGATTCCGCATCACGTCGATTTTCCCCACCGGAGCCGGGGCGACATCCATCCGCCGGACAGGTCCGGCCTTGTCCAGCGATGTTCGCCCGGACCATTTTTTCAGCAGCAAGGAGAGCACCATGACACAGGCAAAAAAAGGGGACACCGTCAGGGTCCACTACACAGGCAAACTCCCCGACGGCACCGTTTTTGATTCCTCCTGGGACCGCGAAGCGCTGGAATTCGAGCTGGGCAGTGGCCAGCTCATCGCCGGCTTCGAGGAAGCGGTCCTCGGCATGGCAGTGGACGACACGCAGACCGTTCATGTAACCAGTGAAGACGCCTATGGACCGTACCGCGAGGAGATGATCCTCACCGTCAACCGGGACGAATTCCCCGACAACGTCGAACCGAAAGTCGGCCAACATATCCAGGTCAACCTGCAGGGCGGCCAGCAGCTGGTGGTCCGCATCAAGGACGTCACGGACAACGACGTGACGCTTGACGCCAATCACCCGCTGGCCGGCCAGGATCTGACCTTCGAAATCAAACTGGTGGAAATCCTCTAGACCGGCGGTCCGCCGGGGGCAATTCAGCCCGATACAGGCGCAGACTGTTGCTGACCACCGTCACGCTGCTGAAGGCCATGGCCAGAGCGGCCAGGATGGGGTGCAGCTGGCGGAGGATCAGCGGCAGGAATTCGAAGGGTTGCAGCACACCGGCGGCCACCGGAATCAGCACCACATTGTAGATGAACGCCCAGAACAGATTCTGGCGTATGGTCCGCATGGTCCGCCGGCTGAGGCGGATAGCGCGGTCGATGCCGTGCAGGTCGCCGCTGGTCAGGATGACGTCGGCCGTTTCCATGGCCACGTCAGTGCCCGTGCCGATGGCCATGCCCACATCGGCCCGGGCCAGGGCCGGCGCGTCGTTGATGCCGTCCCCCACCATGGCTACCCGGCGCCCCTGCGCCTGCAGTTCATGGACGCGGGCCGATTTCTCGTCGGGCAGCACTTCGGCCAGCACCCGGTCGATACCCAGTTGGCCGGCGATGGCCCGGGCGGTGCGCTCGTTGTCGCCGGTGAGCATCACCACCTCCAGCCCGCGGCGGTAGATGGCGGCCACGGCGGCCGCCGCCTCGGGACGCACCCGGTCGGCCACGGCGATCAATCCCCGCGGCTGAAGATCTTCCGCCACCACCATGACCGTTTTCCCGGCCGCCTGCAGCTCGACTATGGCCGGCCGGAGAGAGTCCAGGCGGACGTTATGCCCGGCCAGCCAGTCCACTTTGCCCACACGGATAAAACGGCCATCCACCCGACCTTCCACGCCGGCGCCGCCCACAGCCCGGAAATCCTCCGGCTCAGCCAGGATGAGTTGCCGATCCCGGGCCGCCCGAACCACCGCCTGCCCCAGGGGATGCTCGGAGCCGCGCTCCACACCGGCCGCCAGCCGCAACAGCTCGACCTCAGACCCCGCCGCGACTCCTTCCGCGAGCGCCATCACATCCGTGACCTCCGGCCGGCCCTGGGTCAGGGTGCCGGTCTTGTCGAGAATCACCGTGGTGACGTTCGTAGCCCGCTCCAGGGCCTGGCTGTCGCGAAACAGGATCCCCCGCTCGGCGCCCTTGCCCATGCCGGCCATGATGGCCGTGGGCGTGGCCAATCCCAATGCGCAGGGACAGGCGATGATGAGCACCGCCACCAGGCGGATCATGGCCGGAACGAATTGGCCGCCCAGCCCCCACCACAACAGGAAGGTGATGACGGCCACGGTGATGACGCCGGGGACGAAGATCGCGGCCACCCGGTCGGCCAGATCCTGGACCGGCGCGCGGCTCCCCTGGGCCTCCTGGACCAGCCGGATGATGCGTGCCAGGGCGGTATCGCGCCCCACGCGGGTGGCCCGGAACTTCAGGCGGCCGGTGGTGTTGAGGGTGCCGCCGGCCACCGGATCGCCGGGCGACTTGTCTACGGGAATGGACTCGCCCGTCAGCATGGATTCGTCCACCGCCGAATCTCCCGCCAGCACCTCGCCGTCCACGGCGATGGTCTCGCCCGGCCGGACGACGACGGTATCGCCGACCTGCACCTGGTGCAGGGGGATCTCCGCCTCCTTGCCGTCCCGCAGGATGGTGGCCGTCTTCGGCCGGAGATCCATCAGCTTGCGAATGGCTTCGCCGGTGCGCCCCTTGGCCCGCACTTCCAGCAGCTTGCCCAGCTTGATGAGGGTAATGATGACCGCCGCCGTTTCGAAATAGACATGACCGCCCAGCGCCGGGACGGCCAGGACGACCAGGGAATAGCCGTAGGCCACGGACGAACCCAAGGCCACCAATACATCCATATTGGCGGTGCCGTTGCGCAGGCTCTTCCAGCCGCCGCGGTAATAATCCAGCCCGGTATAGAACTGCACCGGCGTGGCCAGCACCCCGAAAAACCAGTCGACCCAGGGCGCATGGCTCCAGGCGCCCATCACGCCGAAGTCCCGCCCCATGCTCAACAGGAACAGCGGCACCGTAAACAGGGCACCTACCAGCAGGCGACGGGCCTGACGGGCGATTTCGCGATGCCGGGCAATCTCCTCCGCGTTCTCGGCCCCGGCGGCGTCCGGCTTCTCGACCACATCGTAACCGGCATCGCGGATGGCGGCGACCATGGCGGCACGGTCGACAACGTTCGGCAGGTACTCCACCGTGGCCGTCTCCGAAGCGAAATTCACCCCGGCCCGGATCACGCCCGGCACACGCCGGTTCAATGTCCGCGAGACAGTCAGGGCACAATTGGCGCAGGTCATCCCGGTTATCATCCATTCCGCTGTCTCGACGACGACATCGTACCCGGCGTCCCGCACCGCCTGGACCAGCGCCGCCGGTTCCGTCTCCCCCGGATCATAGTCCACGGCAGCATTCTCGGCCGCGAAGTTGACCGTCGCCCGGGTGACTCCGGGCACTCGTTCCAGGCTGCGGGTGAGGGTCCGCGCGCAGTTGGCGCAGGTCATGCCGGTGATGGGTAGAATGAGGTGTCGACTTGCCATGGTAACGTCCGTCGCGAGGGTTCGGGTGGGGGGATCCGCCGGGACAGGCGCAGCCGGGGGCCGGTTCTTCCCCCATCAGGGGACAGATGAAGCCCGGGCATCACCTTCGGGCTGGTGCCGGCGGCAAGGTCGTTTTGCCGTGCTCCGCCGCGCGGCGGTGGCCCCGGTTTACGACTGACCGGCAGGCGGATAGCCGATGTCGGCCAGGGTATCACGGATGGCGTCCCGATCGGCCGGTGCCTCCCAGTATACGGTAATTTCACGTCGCCCCACATCGCCCGACACACGGCTCACACCGTCAAGCTCGCCCAGCTCGCGCTGGATGGTGCGCAGGCAATGCTGGCAGGAAATGTCAGGCACGGATATGATTTCGCTGTTCATCGGCTCTCCCCTTCTCAAGTTCCGGATGGCTGCCGGGCGGCCATTTTCCGGCGAGGATCGTGGCTCCAGCAGCCTTTGGGTTGGATGATGCAGGCCCAGGCACCGTTTCAGAACCCCGCCGCCTGGTTGGACAGCGCCATCCCCGAGGGACAGTCATTCGAAAGAGCCGGTGTCAGATCATTCATGACGGAGGGTGTCCACCGGATTGGCCAGGGAGGCTCGCACCGTCTGGCTCACCACGGCCACCCAGGCCACGGCCAGGCCCAGGACCGCTCCCAGCAAAAACGTGAGCGGCTGGAGAGAGATGCGGTAGGCGTAGAAACTGAGGAAACGCTGCCCGCAGAAATACGCGGCCGGCCAGGCGATGAGATTGGCCAGTACGACCCAGAGCGTGAAATCGCGGGTCAAGCGCACCACCAGCGACGGCACCGAGGCTCCCATGACCTTGCGCACCCCTATTTCCCGGGTTCGCCGGCGGGTGACGTGGGCGGCCAGTCCCAGCAGGCCCAGCCCCGACAGCAACACCGCCAGCACGGTGAATTGCACCATCAGCCGGGCGGCATCCTGTTCCATGCGGTAGCGGTGCCCGATGGCCTCGTTCAGGAAATGATACTGGCAGGGGAAATCGGGCATGTGGCGATCCCAGGCGTCCCGGATGGCCGCCAGCGTCGCCGGGACATTGGCCGATTCCAGCCGGATGAACAAAAAGGTACAGAACTCCGGGCGGATCTGTACGATGAGCGGCCGGATCGGCTGGTGCAGGGAGGTGTAGTGGTAATCCCGGATGACACCGATGACGGTGCCTCGGCGGTCCCCCATGGCGATCTCCCGCCCGACGGGAGATTGCGGTCCCATGAGCCGGGCGGCCGACTCATTGAGGATAAAGGCGCGGGTGGCATCGGCGGCGAAGGCGCGGGAAAAATCCCGGCCGTCCACCAGTTCCAGCCCCATGGTGTGCAGAAAATCGTATTCCACGAACAGGCCGGTCAGGGCCTGGTTGTCATCGAGGGCCATCCCTTCCCAGTCCACATTCTCGGCGGTGAGGGGGACACCGCCCAGCAGGTTGCTGGCGGCGGTCACGCCGGCGATATCGGGGCGGGCCAGCAGCTCCTTTTTCAGTCGCGGGTAGTGGCCGGCCAGGCCGGGCCGGCCCTGCACGTACACAAGCTGGTCCCGGGCCAGGCCCAGATCCTTGTTCCGGATGTATTGCAGCTGATCATGGATGATCAGGGTGCAGATCAGGAGACAGATGGTGATGGCGAACTGGCCAATGACCAGGGCGGTCCGCAGCGTGGATTTCCGGTTGGCCCCGCCCACGTGGCCGGCCAAAACCCGGAGCGGGTCTCCCCCGGCCAGGACCAGGGCCGGATACGCCGCCGCCAGCAGGGCCGTCAGCACGGCCAGCGCCGCCAGTCCGCCCATGAACAGCCCGTCGTCCCAGGTCCAGGCCAGGGATTTTCCGGCGATCCCCCCGAAGACGGAAAGAAACAGGTCGGCCAGCAAGAGCGCCAGTCCAAACGCCAGCAGGGTTTCCATGATCACCTCGGCACCCAGCTGTCGGATGAGGTCAGCGTGACGGCCGCCGACGATCTTGCGGATCCCCAGCTCCCGATAACGCTGCGCGCCCAGCGCCGTCGTCAGGTTGATGTAATTGAAGCAGGCGATAAGGAGCACCAGCAGTCCGGCCAGTCCAAGGCCGAAGATGAGGGGCCGGCTGGCCGTCCGGGCATAGAAATCCTCGCTGACGTCCGATTGCAGGTGAATATCGGTGACGGCTTGCAGCGTCAACCGTCCCGGACTTTCGGCGTCGATGCGCACGGCCAGGGGAGCCAGTTTGACGGCCAGGCTCTCGGGGGCGGCCTGCGGTTCGAGCAACACGTAGGTGTAGATGAATTGCGGCTGCCATGACGACAGATCGGAACCCCATTCCTCCATCAAGGTCAGGGGTACCAGGAAATCGATGCTCAGGTGGGAGTTCCGCGGCATGTCGTCCATGACACCCGTCACCACCAGGTCGCGCACGTTCTCGAGGCGCATGATCTTCCCCAGCGGATCCTCCCCGGGGAAATATTTTTCGGCCAGGTCACGGCTCAGGATGACGGAGAGCGGAGAGGCCAGTGCCCGCTGCGGGTCGCCGCGTCGGAGGGGGATGTCGAAGATCCGCAGGAAAGCGGGATCGGCATAGGCCCCGCCGCTTTCGTAAAAGGCCCGCTCGCCGTGGCGCAGCAGCACCTGGCCGAAAAAGCAGCTGTAGCGGGTACTATCCCGCACCTCCGGCAGTTCGTCCCGCAAGGCCGCGGCCAGGGCCGGCGGTGTCATGGGTGAGCGAAGCTGTTGCTCGGCCGACTGTTTATGGATCAGGACACGATAGATGCCATCGGCCTGAGGGTAATGGGCATCAAAACCGAGTTCGTCCGTCATCCAGAGCCAGATGAGGATGCAGGCGGCCAGGCCCAGGGCCAGTCCGGCGATATTGATGGCGGCAAATGCCTTGCGCCGCAGGATATTTCGCAGAGTCGTCTTGAGATAGTGCCCCAGCATCACCGCCTCCTTCACCCTCCCTCTCTGGCAAATCGCGGGCCAAAGCGGTATCTGCTGGATGCCGGCCGGAGATCAGGCGTCCCTCACAGGTCGGGAGGGAATGGCCCGGGACAGGCGGTCATGGTACGGCCGGGGCCGGGCATTCTCACCCGGAGCAAGAAATCCGGTGATCCGTCAGGCGACTAACAGGAAAGCAGTGAAGAGGGCAGTCCCCGGGTACGGATGAGGCGGTACAACATGGCGGATATACGGCGGATGCGGTAGCAAAAATCTTCCCCTTCCTCGGGACTCAGCAGCTGGTTCTCCACCGCCAGGCCGATCTGATGTTTCAGCTCGGCACAGGAGCCTTTGGCGAAGTAGAGAAACTGGACCAGGTCCTCGCAGGAGAGCTGGTCGAAGCCGGTGCCGATGTTCCTGAAAACGCGCGACATGGAAGTGATCACAGCGTCCCGGCCATTGCCGAACGTCCGGGTGCCCAAACTCTGCATCAGGTCGCGGGCCAGATCCATGCCCTCCCGACGCAACTGGCAATCATTGAACGCCACCGACCGGCTGGCCATGATATGCTCCCCTCCGTGGATGATGTGACGAAACCTTCGTCACTACATAATACAATTTACATGCCAGAATAGTTACATCTTTTTTCCCAAAATTGGATCCCGGGGCCCCGGCTCTTGTCCATTCCTGAACAGTGGCTGTCCGATGGCGGACACTCCGCCGGCCCGGGGACAAACCTGTGGCTATTCCCAAAACCGTGGTTCGGGGGCTTCAGGGGGGATGCCGGCGGGCAGCAATGCTCCTGGGGGAAGCCGGGCCAGCGCCCGGATTTTGCGCTCCCGGAGTTCACCGTCTTTCAACTCCATCAGAGTCATTGCATTGCCGATGCACTGGATATATCATATGTCCATCGCCTGCTCATATCCTGTCCGCCGGGAGGATGACGTGATGACCATGGTTTCCACATCCGGCATCCGCCACGGATTTCTGGTTCTTGTCATGTGCTTGCTCGTTCCGGCCGTTCTACCGGCGCAGTCGTGGGAATGGCCCCGCTCCAGCCCCGAGGAGCAGGGGCTCGACAGCCGTGTTATCGACCAATACGTATCCCGGATCGAAGCCGGGTATTACGGCAGCATCCACAGCCTGCTCATCGTCCGCCACGGCCGGCTGGTCACCGAGGAGTATTTCCGATTCTGGGGGCCCGATGCGCTGCACCCGGTCTTTTCCGTCACCAAGAGCGTCACCTCGGCCCTGCTGGGCATTCTGCGCGACCAGGGCTACTGGACGGACCTGGACAGCCGCCTGCTGGACTATTTTCCCGAGTATGACCACCTGGCCAACATGAGTGCGGCCAAGGGGGCCATCACCGTCCGGGACGTGTTGACCATGACGGCCGGTTTCCAGTGGAACGAGCTCTCGCTGGACTACAGCAATCCGTTCAACGACGTCATTCTCATCACATTCAGCGGGGACTGGCTGCGCTATGTCCTCGACAAACCCATGGCTGCATATCCCGGCACGGAATTCAACTACAACAGCGGCTGCACCCTGCTGCTGGGCGGCATTATCCACTACACCACCGGCTGGGAGGCCCGCCACCTGGTGTCTCCCCTGCTCTTCGATTTTGTGGATATCGATGCGTATGAATGGTCCACCGGCGCCCAGGGTATCACCAATACCGGCTGGGGGCTGTCCCTGCGGCCGCTGGACATGGCCAGTTTCGGATACCTCTGCCTCCACAACGGCGTACGCCGCGGTGTGCCCGTCGTGCCCGCCGCATGGATATACGATGCCCTCGGCGCGCAGGTGGAAGCCCTGGAAGGGTCGCACTACGGCTACCAGTGGTGGATACTGCCGCTGGATCCGGCGACACCCGATGCGCCGGCCCGGATCCGCACGGCCTGGGGTTACGGGGGGCAGTTCATCTTCGTGGTGCCTACCCTGGACATGGTGGTGGTTTCCACCGCCGGCGAATACACCTCCATCCGGAACGGCGCCGTGGACTTCATCCAGGAACTGTTGGCCGAAGCTGTCCTGGACCCCACCGCCGCCAGCGGCGATGTGGACGATGACGGCTTCGTGACCGCCGCGGATCTGGCGCTGCTGCGCCGGAGCTGTGCCGAGCAGCCCGCGCTGCCCGTCACACCCGCCGTTGCCGTCGCCCGCGGCGACCGCAACGGCAACGGCCGCCTGGACATCGTCGACTGCCTGCGGCACCAGGTCTGGCTGCTGGCCAACGACTGACAACCGTCAGGGAGCGGACACGGCAACGGGAATCTTGATCGCCGCTTCGGGGATGAATGTCGTCACGATTCCACCGTTCGCCGGCCAGTCCCATCTCCCGCCAAGGTGCCGTGTCCGGCGACGGATCGGCGCCCGACGGTTTCATGCTCACGGAGAATAGGGGTTACAGGCAAAAAATACTATTTGGCTTCAAGTTTGTTCTTGCTGCCCAGGTCAGTAATCTTGGGCTGAGGTTCCTGAGCCTTTTGCCATGTCACGGTATTCTTGTTGCCCAGGATTTTGATCATCTCAACGGCACCCTCCACCTGGACGATATTTTCGTTGCCCGTGATATGGATAAGGCTACATCGGCCGGTGACCTTGATGTCGCATTCATTGCCCGTAATCTCGATTGAATGCCCCTCGCAGACAATGGTTTTGTGGATGCCATCTTCATCCAAAACAATGGTTTCAGCCCTAGCTGTCGTTTTTTGCACCGTAGTCTTGCTTTCCTGCGGGGTGGTTGTGTCTTGTTCTTTTGTGTAAGCCGACGGCGGCGGAGTGGTGCCTCCGGTTAAGATCATCACCAGGGTTTGGGAATCACCGGTGCCATGAGTCGTCGCCTGAAGTGAGGCCGTTCCTTTGGCAGCGGTTAATTTTCCGACGAATATACCCCTGCCCTCGGTGGCCAAACGGACATTTTCCGGTGACGACACCTGCCAGTCCCTTTCCATAAGGCCTGTTTTCAGCAAGTCGACGGCCTGTTTGGCATCGGCAACATGATAAACAATCTCGATACCTTCGGCCGTTTGGCTCTGTACACCGGACGAGTAGCCGACCAGGCCGGCTACCCAGGACAGATCCGTATCGCCCGCCTGGAGTCCAGATCCGCCAAAAACAAATGCGACAATCATCATGATGAATACAGGGAACAAGTATCTTTTCATCAGGAACCTCCTCTAGGGGTATGTTTTATGCAATACAAAATGCAGCAACTGTTTTCACTTGCAGGTGGAATCCGACATCGCGTTATGGGATCAGGGTGATTATTGTAGCACTACTGTCCGGTCAACTTCAATAAAAATTGAAACAAAACATTAAATATGAGCAAGTTATCCGAAAAAATGCTTGTCGTCGATTCAAATTCTCTCCTCCCATGCGATCCAGCCAACCTGCTTGGGGCAAGGATGTCGTGTGGTCTCGTACAAACCCATATTTTCCCAGTTGTTCCATCATCTCCCGCGGCGCACTTTTCACCGGATTGGACGACATCCAGTGGCGAATCCCGGATTCGGACATTTTCCTGTTTCGATTGGTTGACAACAGGTTGTCTCAGGAATCCCCCCCAGGATCGTTGCGATTCACCCCATCCATTTCCGCCAGCCTGCCGCGGCTGGAATGAACCCGCGAAGGCAAGGGCGGATGGCCATCTCTTCTGTTTTGCCGCCGGCAGGGTGGCGATGACAGAGCGAAGGGCAAGGACGGGCGCTTCTTCAGAACGCTTTCGCTGAGAGCGCTTTGCTGAGAACCGTCAGGAGGCGGGCAGGGCAACGGGAATCTTGATCGCCGCTTCCGGGATGGATGTCGTCCCGATTCCACCGTTCGCCGGCCGCTGCGGACCGACGCTGTAGAGAATCCGCCCTTCGTCGTCGAACCGGTACGGTTGTCCCGAAAAGGGATCGACGGAACCTTCCCGGTCCAGATAGCCCTGGACCTCAGCCGCCGTCATCCCGGCCCCGAAGCGGGCATGAACCTGCGCCGCCAGGCGTACCAGATCGTGGGTGGCCATCATTTCATACAGCAGGGAATAGTAGGACTTCATGCTGGGCAGGCACGAATCGTGAATCATCTTGCCGGCGGAATTGTTGAGCCACCAGAACCAGCCGGTCGCATGGCGGCGGGGAGTCCATTCATGACCTTCCCAGGGGGGGCGGGGAAATTCAGACCGGAACTGGGCCAGGCTGTCGTCCAGATAGCCCAGGGTGCGGTTTCGTTGCAAGGTCAGGCGCTTGAGAACGTTGAAGAGAAAACCCCCATCGCCGAAGGGATCATATTCAAACACGCTGCCATCCATGATGCTGTTCCGTGAATAACGATACTCCCCCCACCACAGATTCTCCGAATAGATATCGGCGAGCTGGAGGGGGTGCAACCGGGCGGCAACATGGGCGCACACATCGGCCGTTTGTCCGGGCTGGTTCATGAAGACCGCCAGTACCCGCAGGGAATCGGCCAGGCAGGCCAGGCCGGCCAGGTTGTGAATCAGCACGCGGGCGTTCCGGACCAGCCGCCGATGGAACCGGATATGGTCCAGCATCATGCCGGCCGCCCGTTCCGGATCACCGTCCCGGGCCGCCAAAATGGCTTCGGCCAGGTAGAGACGCGAGAACAGCCGGGTGTTCAGAAAGGAGAGAACCGGGGCCTGGTAGTGGGGATAGGTGGTGTCTTCGACGGTTTCGGCCTGCAGCATCCAGGCGTACCGGTCGAGGATGTAGCGGTATGTTTCGATCCGTTCCCGCAGCGGCCCGGCCTGGCGAAGACAGGCGCCGTAAAAATCGTCCTCGGCGCCGAGAATCTCGTGCAGATCCTCAAACGTCCGGGTGCCCGGCCAGTGGGCGTGGAACAGTTGGGGATAGTCCGCCCGGGTCATGGTCTGCGGCTCGTTGAGCTGCCGGATCCGGGCCACGAACTCCGGCCGGGTGACATCCTCGCCCGGCTCGGCGCACAAGCTGATCAGCCGGTAGAAACCGTTGTCGGGTGTCATGGCCGCCGGCGGAAGGTCCGTCATGGCGGACGGGCCGGCCGGCAGCGCCGAATCCAGCTGGTTCACCACCAGCCAGACCGCCAGCGATGCCACCACAACCCCGCCCACCAGAAGCATCTTTCTTTTCATGAAGATCCTCCGCGTTCCCCCAGGCGACCGGCGATGATTCCCTGGACCGGATCCTCCGGCGGCCGCCAAGGGCCGTTGCAGCCGGGTGCAGGACCGCCCCCGACCACGCCGCTCACTCCTGGCGGAATATACCGGTCTCAACAGACAGGCCCATTTTACCATCCGGCCGTCATGTTTTGGATGCTTTTCCCGAGGACGACAGTGGATCCACGGCGCCGCCAAACACCGCCGCCGGCAATCTCCCGGCTATGACAGCGCGGATATACTAAAGCCCACCGGATGGTAGAATGCCCGGCCATCGTCCGGCGGAGGGGGGAGTTACAACAATCCCACAAAGGTATCCAGCAGGGTTTGCATGGTGAAGGGTTTTTTGAGAAAGCCGTCCACGGCGATATCCCCTTCCCGTTCGCGGATCTCTTCCAGGGAATAGCCGCTCATCAGGATGATGCGCCCCTGCGGCAGATCCCGGCGCAATTCCGCCAGCAGTTCGGACAGCCTCAGATCGGGTTGCTGGTAATCGAGACAGACGAAATGCAGTCGCGGCTTTTCGCGGTCCAGAACACGCCGCGCCGCGGCCATGTTTTCGGCCCGGTGCACCGTCACGCCAAGATCGCCCACCATTTCCACCAGGACATCCAGCACCAGCTCATCGTCATCCACCACCAGGGCCACGTAGCCTCCCTGGCGCAGACGCTGCGCATCGGCCGGCGGCGCTGCCGGCCGGGCGTCCCCGGCCACGGGCAGATAGACCTGAAATTCCGTCCCCCGCCCAATCCCGGACTCGACCCGCAGGAAACCGTTGTGTTTCTGGACGATGCCGAAGACGGCGCTCAGCCCCAGGCCAGTCCCCTTGCCGGCGGACTTGGTGGTGAAGAACGGCTCGAAAATCCGCTCCTGCAGGGCCGGATCGATCCCCGTGCCCGAATCCTGCACGCTGATGCAGACATAGTCGCCTGGCAACCCCTCACTGGCCGGCTCCGGCACCATGTTCAGCGCCGGCCGGACGTCGAACCGGATGACGCCCCCCTCGGGCATGGCGTCCTGGGCGTTGGTGGCCAGATTCAGCAGCACCTGTTCCAGCTGGGTGGGATCGGCGTGGATGAAGGGGACGTCCACCGCCGCCGGGCCGTCGAGGCGGATGGAGGGTTTCTTGTAATTGCTGAAAAAATCGGAAAAACGACGCACCGCCTCCACCGGGTCCAGCCGTTCCAGATGTGCCGGCGCCTCCCGGGAAAAGGCCAGCAACTGCGACGTCAGGGACACGCCCCGCTCGGCGGCGCTGGCGACATTCTGCAGCTTGCGCAGATCCTCGTTGCTGATCTCCGGCCGGTTCAGCAGGGACAGGATGTTCTGCTGGATGATGGACAGAATGTTGTTGAAGTCGTGCGCCACTCCGGCCGTCAGGGTGGACATGCTCTCCAGCTTCTGCACCTGTCCCAGATGGCGCTTCAGCCGGTTTTTTTCCGTGACGTCCGTGAACGACAGCAGGAAGCTCTCCGGCTCGTCGGGCCGGTTCCGCACCGCGACCCCCGAAACCACCACTTCCCGGGTCTGGTTCTGTTGGGTGCGCAGGGAGGTCTCCCATAGCTGGGGAATGCCCTGGGAGCAGAGGGCCAGATGTTCCAGCAACCGCTGTTGCCCCTCCTCGTCCAGGAAGAAATCCAGCGCGGAGGGCTCGAACTCGTCCATGGCCAGCAGGTCGCGCATTTTCTGGTTCAGAAAGATGGTGCGTCGCTGGCGGGACAGAAACCATATGCCGATATTGACGTTGTCCACCAGCTGCCGGTACCGTTCTTCCGATTCCTGCAGCCGCCAGTTGATATCATGGAGGGCCGAGACTTTCTCTTCCAGATTGGAGACTAGCTGCCGGCTGTACTCGCGCAGCACAACCGGCTCCCGCGCCTGGGCGATGGTGTCGCGGCGGCCGCCCAGGTAGCTTTCGACATCCTGAACGAAAGTATGGAGATCCAGCGGTTTGGGGATATAGCCGATGCAGCCCGTGGCCAGGGCCATGTCGCGATCCCCTTTCATGGTGCGGGCGGTCACGGCCACTACCGGGATGTCTTCCAGGCCGTCGATGGACTTGATGCGGGTCGTCACTTCATAGCCGGACAGGGACGGCAGGTTGATATCCATCAGGATGAGATCCGGCCGCTGTTCACGCGCCATCCGGATGGCGGCCAGTCCGTCGCCGGCCCCGATGACCTCGTGGCCGGCACGCGTCAACACCTTTTCCACCAGCTTGAAATTGATGGGATTGTCCTCGACATACAGAATTTTCGGCATGCCTTGGGACCTCACGGCCAAAGGGAATCGTGGTGATACGTCCGTTCTCAGTCAACCTGCACCGGCCGCGCGGATTCGAAGGATGGGTGACAGCATGTCACGCGGCCAGGTTGAAAGGATCTTCTAGTGCGCAAGTCCATTCTAAGCCAAAAAAAGGGTGAGCGCCAGTCTAATTTAGCCCGCCGGCTTCCCTGCAGGCTGTCCGACGAGCACCAGCCGCAGGTCGCCCACGTTGGTGCCGGTGGGGCCGGTCCGGATAATGTCGTCCAGGGCGGCGAAAAAGGTGTACGAATCGTTGCGGGCCAGGAAGTCGTCCGCATCCAGTCCCTGCCGGACGGCACGGTCAAGGGTGAGATTGTCGGCCACGGCCCCGGCGGCGTCGGTGGGACCGTCGCGGCCGTCGGTGCCGACAGACGCCGCCACCACCAACCGGGACCAGCCTTCCAGGGGTCGCACCAGGCTGAGGACGAACTCCTGGTTGCGCCCGCCCCGGCCGTCCCCCGTGACGCGCACCGTGGTTTCGCCGCCCGAGACGACGGCCACGGGCGGCTGACCGGGTGTCCACGACGCCAGCACCCCGTCGATGACGGTCTGATGGACGCGGGCGCATGCCCGGGCATCCCCCGTCAGCCGGCTGGTCAGATAGAGGGGCGAGTAGCCCCGCCGCGCCGCCTCAACCCGGGCGGCGTCGCAGGCCGTACGTCCGTTGCCGATGATGACAAGCCGTTGGTTACCCAGGTGTCGCACCCCGTCAGACGTGGTGGAATCGGCGGCTCCGTCGTCGGCGCCGGCCGGCGGCTTGGGGGTTTCGGGCCGGGATCCGGCCGCCCCCGCCTCCAGGTGCCGGCGCACATCCGCCGGCACCCGGCGCAACAGTTCATGGCGTCGCAGGACGGCCAGGGCATCGCCGTAGGTGGTGGGATCGGGCACCGTGGGGCCCGAGGCGATGACATCGGGCGGATCGCCCACCACGTCGGACAGGACCAGGGTCAGCAGGGGGCGTCCGCCCAGCCGCGCGGCCAGCCGGCCGCCCTTGACGGCCGAGAGATGCTTGCGCACGCAGTTCAGCTCGCCGATGTCGGCGCCGGCTGCCAGCAGCAGCTCTACCGTGGCCGTTTTGCCGGCCAGGCTGACACCGTCGGCCGGCAGGCAGAGCAGGGCCGAGCCGCCGCCCGACAGCAGGAGGATCAGTCCCTCGTCCGGAGCCAGGCCGTTGTCGAGCCAGTCGGCGATGGCGCGGGTAGCGGCGACGCTGCGTTCGTCGGGCAGGGGATGGCCGCCGGGCATGACGCGCACACCGGCCACGTCCGTGGTGTCGTCCAGCAGCGCCACGCCCCGTCCCCGCAGATTGTGGTCCGGAAGGAGGCCGGCCAGGGCGGCCGTCATGTCCACCGCCGCCTTGCCCACGGCCAGCACCGGTACCGCGCCTTCGTCGGGCAGGCGCCACAGGTACCCGTCGGGCAGGCGCACACCGCCCCGTTCCACGCCCAGGACGGCCGGCAGCCGCCGCCGGGGCGCCACCTCCGCCAGGGCATGGGTCCAGATGGCGGCGGCATCCTGGCGCAGCCGCGACAGGTGGTTCCGCATTTTGTCCATGAATCCTCTCCCGGCTTCGCCCGCCGTGACGGAATCTCGCGGCGCGGCAAGCAAACCTTCGTCCATTATAGAAAGGGGACCGGGCCGATACAAGAAAATCGCCGTCATCTCCGCTGGCACGCCCACCGCCGGCCACCGCAAGGCACCGCTTCGCATAGCCTTGTTTTGACACCCGTTCGGCACCTGTGATACAGTTTTCCTTTGAAGAGGCATGTCATGAAGGAACCGGAACATCACCCCCCGGACAACCGTCCGCCCCTGGGCCGGGCCGCCCGGCAGAGCCTGTGGCTGCTGCTCCTGCTGCTGATCCTCACCCAGTACCCGCTGCTGACCCTGTTCAACGACGGGGCGCCGCTGTTTTCCGGTTTCCCGGTCCTGTTCTGCTACCTGACGGGCGTTTTCCTGTTCTTCTTCGTGCTGTTCATCCTGCTGATCCGCGACAAGGAGTAGACCGTGGAACCCTGGCTGGTGTCCACCCTCATCCTGGCCGCCTACATGCTGCTGACCCTGGTCCTGGGCTGGGTGGCCGGCCGCCAGCTCGAGGTGGACATCGAAGACTTCTTTCTCTACGGCCGCAAGGCCGGCTTCCTGGTTCTCTACCTGGCCGTGGTGGCCACCTATCACAGCGCCTTCGCCTTCCTCGGCGCCCCCGCCTACTTCTACCGGCACGGCCTGGGCTTCCTGGACGCCGGCTGCTGGACACTGCTGGTGGGCATCCTCACCATCGTCTACGCGCCGCGCATCCACCAGCTGGGCCGGGCTTTCCGCTGCCTGACGCCCGCCGACCTGTTCGCCGCCTATTTCCGCCATCCGGCGGTGCGGCCCGTTATCGCCCTGCTGTGCATGGCCTTTTCCGTGTTCTACATCCAGGTACAGTCCATGGGCCTGGGCTACATCCTCACCTCCATTTCCGGCGGCCGCATCCCCTTCCCCCTGGCCGTGGGCATCCTGTTGGGCGTGGCCGCCGTGTACGTCATGACGGGCGGCCTGCGGGCCGTTTACTGGACGGACGTGCTGCAGGGCGTCTGGATGTACGCCGCCGTCTGGCTGGGCGCCGGATACATCCTCTTCACCCAATTCGACAGCATCCCCGCGTTCTGGCGCGAGGTGGCCGCCAAGTCGCCGGCCCATCTCACCCTGCCCGGCCCGGAGAACTTCTTCACGTATCCCATGTGGTTCTCCTTCCTCATCATCTTCTCCATGGGCGTGTTCCTGCAGCCCCATATCTTCATCCGCTTTTACACCGCCCGCAACTCCCGCATGCTCAGGAAGATGGGCGCCACCACCCCCCTCTACCTGACCTCGCTCTACATCCCTATCTGCTTCGTGGGTCTGGCCGGCGTGGTGTTGGTGGACCGGCTGGCGACACCACCGGCCTCGGCCGACATGATCTTTCCGGCGCTGCTGACGGAGTTCGCCCCGGTCTGGCTCACCGGGCTGGTACTGGCCGGCGCCGCCGCGGCCTCCATGTCCACCATGGACGCCATTCTCCACGTCAACTCCCTGGTGTTCACCCAGGACATTTACCAGCACTACATCTCGCCCGGCCGCTCCAACGCCCACTACATCGCCGTGGGCCGGGCGGTGATCTTCGTGCTGCTGGTGATCTCGTTCTTCCTGAGCATTTATGAGCCGAAATTCCTGGTTCACCTGGTGGCCCTCAGCAGTTCGGGCGCCCTGCTCCTATGGCCGGGGGTGCAGGAGATCCTCTACCCGGGTTCCCTCGGCCTGGGCCCGCGCTCCCTGCTGGCCGGCATCGCCGCTGGGCTGGCGGTGCTGCTCATCGCCCTGTTCTGGGGACTGACCCCGCTGGGTTTTCACGCCGGGATCTGGGCCACGGCGGTGAATTTCGCGGTGGCCGCCGTCGCCGCGCGCGTGCTGGGCGACCGCCGATCGGTCCACATCAGGGCGTTCCGGGACGCGCTGCGCGCCGAAACCTGACGGTCACCGTCCGGCGTCGGCCTCACCGGCCCGAACGACCGATTCCAACTGAGACTGGAGCGACGACATGAAACCTGCCCTGGAAGTGGCCGTGGACACCGGCGGAACCTTCACCGATTTCGTCATGCTGCGGGAGGGGCGACTGCACCTGCACAAGGTGCCGTCCCGCCCGGAAAACCCCTCCCTGGCCGTCAAACAGGGACTGTCCGACCTGCAACTGGATCCGGCCACCGTCACCCTCATCCACGGCACCACCGTGGCCACCAACGCCTTGCTGGAACGGAAAGGGGCCCGGCTGTTCCTGGTCACCAACGCCGGCTTCGAGGACGTGCTGCGCATCGGCCGGCAGAACCGCGCCGATCTCTATGACCTGCGCGTATCCCGCCCCGAGCCCATGGTGGGGGATGAGGACGTCCTCGGCCTGGACCCGGCCGCCCTGGAGCAACTGCGGCACCAGGACAATCCGGCGGAGCTGAACGACCTGCTGGCCCGCTTGAACGCGCGGCAGCCGGAGATCGTCTGCGTCTGCCTGCTGGACGCCTACGAGGACAGCGCCGCCGAAGAGCGCCTCAAGGCCTGGCTGGAACGCCACGGCCGGCGGGCCATCACCTCGGCCGAGGTTCTGCCCGAATTCCGCGAATTCGAACGCTTCTCCACCACCGTCCTCAACGCCTACGTGGCGCCCATCATGGAGCGCTACATCCAGCAGCTCGACTCACGCCTGGGCCTGGCCAACCTGCAGATCATGCAGTCCAACGGCGGCACTCTGTCGGCGCGCACCATCGGCCGCGAGGCCATTCACACCCTCCTCAGCGGCCCGGCGGGCGGCGTGGTGGGCGCGCGCGCCCTGGCCGAACACCTCGGCTACGACCAGCTCATCACCTTCGACATGGGCGGCACCTCGACGGATGTCTCGCTGCTGCCCGGCAAGATCCTGTACACCACCGACACGGCCTTCCACGGCTGGCCGGCCCGCATCCCCATGATCGACATCCACACCGTGGGCGCCGGCGGCGGCTCCCTGGCCTGGATGGACCTGGGCGGCCTCCTCAAGGTGGGCCCCCAGTCGGCCGGCGCCGACCCGGGCCCCGCCTGCTACGGCCGCGGCCGGGAGATCACCGTCACCGATGCCAACGTGTTCCTGGGCCGCATCCAGCCCGACTTTTTCCTGGGCGGCCGCATGCCCCTCCAGCCCGACAACATCCGGCCGGGCCTCCACCGGCTGGCCACGGCCTGCGGCAAGACGCCCCTCGAAACGGCCGAGGGAATCGTGACCATCGCCAACCAGCACATGCTGCGCGCCCTGCGGGTGATCTCCATCCAGCGCGGCTTCAATCCGGCCGACTTCGTGCTGGCCACCTTCGGCGGGGCGGGCGGCCTGCACGCCGCCGCTCTGGCCCGGGAGCTGGGCATGGGCCGGGTGCTGGTCCTGCCCTGCGCCGGCGTGCTGTCGGCCCTGGGCCTGCTCATGGCCGAAGTCATCAAGAACTTCCAGCTGCCGGCGTTTCTGGGCTACCCCGCCGCAACCGACGCCATCCCGGCGGCCGACGCGGCGCCCATCCTGGAGCAGCTGGCGGAGACGGCCCGGCGGGACATGGCCCGGGAAGGCTACGCCCCCGAAGACCTGCGGCTGACCCCGTCGGTGGATGTCCGCTATGTGGGGCAGTCGTGGGAGATCAACATCCCCTACCGCCCCGAATCCCTGGGCGCGGACCTGCACCGCCGCCACCGGGAGCTGTACGGCTACGTGCCGGCCGGGCAGGGCTGGGAGATCATCAACGTCCGCCTGCAGGCGGTGGGGCAGCGCCCCCACCCCGACCTGGCCCAGCTGCGGCCGCCGGCGGGCCGACCTGTGCCCGAGCCGGTCACCCGCCGCCCGGTCACCTGGCACGACCGGCGGCCGGACACCCCCTTCTACCGCTGGGCGGATCTGCCCGTGGCGCACCGCCTCGACGGCCCGGCCGTCATTCTCGACGACTATTCCACCGTCTGGGTGCCGCCCGACTTCAGTGTCTTTCTCAACGCCATCGGAGGTCTGGAACTATGCCCCCTGCCCTAGATCCCATCCTGCTGGAGGTTTTCCAGAACCTGTTCAGCTCCATCGCCGAGGAGATGGGCGTGGCCCTGTGCCGCTCGGCCTTCTCGCCCAACATCAAGGAGCGGAAGGACTTTTCATGCGCCCTGTTCGACGGGGCCGGCGACATGATCGCCCAGGCGGCCCACATCCCGGTCCATCTCGGTTCCGCGCCCCTCAGCGTCCAGGCGGTGTTGGCCGCGCTGGACCTGACCGACGGCGACATGGCCATGGTCAACGATCCGTACCAGGGCGGCACCCACCTGCCCGACATTACGGTGGTGGCGCCGGTGACCCTGGACGGCCACCGTTTCTACGTGGCCAACCGCGCCCACCACTCGGACATCGGCGGCATCACCGCCGGCTCCATGCCCCTGTCGACGTGCATCGAGGAGGAAGGGGTCCGCATCCCGCCGCGCCTCATCTTCCGCGACGGCCGGCTGGAGGAGGACCTGCTGCGGGAGATCCTGGACCAGAGCCGCACCCCCCAGGAGCGCCGCGGCGACCTCGAGGCCCAGTTCGCCGCCAATTACCTGGGCATCCAGCGGCTGCGCGACACCACCCGCCGCTATTCCGCCGCTCACATGGCCCGCTACGCCGATGGCCTGCTGGCTTACGCCGAGACCATGACCCGGCACATGCTGGCCGGGATCCCCAACGGCGTCCACGAGGCGGTGGATTATCTGGACGACGACGGCTTCCGGGCGGAGCGGATCCCCATCCGGGTCCGCCTGACCATCGACGGCGACCGGGCCGTGGTGGACTTCACCGGTTCGGCGCCCCAGGTGCCGGGCAGCATCAACTGCGTCCGCGCCGTCACCGTGTCGGCGGTGTTTTACTGCTTCAAGTGCCTGGCCGCCCAGTCCATCCCCGCCAACTCGGGCGGCATGCGCCCGCTGGAAGTGATCACCCCGGCCGGCAGCGTGGTGGCGGCCGTGTACCCGGCGGCCGTGGCCGGCGGCAACGTGGAGACGTCCCAGCGCATCGTGGATGTGGTCTTCCGCGCCCTGGCCCGGTGCCTGCCCGGGCGGATCCCCGCCGCCAGCCAGGGGACCATGAACAACATCTCCATCGGCGGCCGGGATCCCTTCCGCCACCGCCCCTTCACCTATTACGAGACCCTGGGCGGCGGCACGGGCGGCGGTCCCGACTGGGCGGGCATCTCCGGCGTCCACTCCCACATGACCAATACTCTCAACACACCGGTGGAGGTGATCCGCCGCGAGTACCCCTTCCGCATCCGGGCCTACCACCTGCGGCCGGAATCGGGGGGGGCCGGCCTGCATCCGGGCGGCGACGGCCTGGTGCGTGAATACGAGTTTCTGTCCGACGACCAGGAGGTCACCCTGCTCACCGAGCGGCGGCGGCTGGCCCCCTTCGGCCTGGCCGGGGGCGCCGACGGGCGGCCGGGCCGCAACCGGCTGATCCGGGCCGACGGCCGCGAGGATACGCTGGGCGGCAAATGCACCGTCCGCGTCGGCACGGGCGACGTGCTGCGGGTGGAGACACCGGGCGGCGGCGGCTGGGGGTCGCCCGCCGGCGAGGAGGACAGCGCTGCGGAATGACGGCAACGGACCCGCAGCGTCAGCTCAGAAAGGGAATGGACAACGGATACTGGAACGTCTTGCCTTCACTGGCCTTGATGGCGGCCAGGATGATCATGATGGTGCTGAAGATGCCGATGGCGACGGTCAGGAGGGCACCGAATCCGCAGGTCACGACGGCGAAGATGATGGACAGGGCCAGATAGATGGTGATAGAGATCTGGAAATTCAGCGACGCCTTGCCCTGCTCATCGACGAAAGGATACTGCTCCCGTTTCATCAGCCAGACGATGAGGGGGCCGACGATATTGCCGAACGGGAAAACATGGCCGGCGAAGGCCGTGACATGGCACAACAGGCCCAGGGTCCGGGCTTCCTGGGGAATGGCGGTCGGCTCATCGGTCATCCGTTTCCTCCTTGCTGTCTTTGCTGTATAGTACGATGGACCGGCGACCGATGTTCCACGCGACAGGTTCGAGGTGACCCATGCGCTGGCAGCGGAAAGTGGCGCGACGATTCCTGGCCGATCCCAAACGGCTCGGTCAGTGGGGTGAATGGCGGGCCGCCGATCTCCTGCGCCGCGACGGCTTCGACCTGCTGGCCCGAAACTGGCAGGCCCCCTTCGGCGAGGTGGATCTCATCGCCCGCAAGGACGACCAGCTCTGGTTCATCGAGGTCAAGACCCGGCGTCACAGCGACCAGTTCCGCCCCGAGGACGCCGTCACCTCGGAAAAAGCGGAGAAATATCGCCAGCTGGCTGCCTATTTCGTCAAGCAGCACCAGCAGCAGGGCGTCCCCCTCCGCTTTCTCATTGTCAGCATCGATATCGACGCCGACCGACGCCCCCACGTCCGTCGGCTGCCCATGTTCTCCCCGTTTCACTGAACAGCTGCTGAAAGTGCGCGTCAGGACGAGAGATACGCCACAACGGCCGGCGTGACATCCACCAGGTCACGCACCCGTTCACGGCAGAAGGCAGCGCCCGGGCCCCAGACCATGAAGGGCACCGGATTCCGGGTATGGGTGGCGACGGACAGTTCTTCGATATTGCCGTGATCGCTGGTCAGGATAACGGTGATCCGGGACAGGTCCACCCGCCGCAGCAGAACCGTCACAAACTCATCGAGCATCTCGAGCACGGCCTGGACCACCGATTTCTCACCGCCGTGACCGGCAAAATCCGTCAGAAAATATTCATACAGCAGGAACGGCTGCCGCTCCGCCAGACCGGCCAGCACGGCCGCGGCGTCGGCCGGCGACTGGCGGGGCACGTCGTAGCCGCGCAGCTGCAGAAACAGGTTGGTGAATTCCTGGTAGACGGCCCGGCCGGCCATCAGGTCCTGCAGCGTGGCCAGCGGCCGGCCGGCGGCCAGGGTGGACCAGGTCGTTACCGACAACCGGCGCCGGTGCAGAAAATGAAAAAATTCGGGGGTGAAGGCATTGGCGAAATTACCGACCAGGCCTCGCCGGGCCAGCTGCAGAAAGATGCTCTCCCGGGCGATGACCTCGCGCAGGCGGGCGTTGGGAAAGCCCGTCAGGTGACGGTTCAGCAGGGCGGCGGCGTTGACGCCCGTGAGGAGGGCGGTCTGGCCGGTGGCGCTCTGCGGCAGTCCCGGCACCCCGAGGGTGGCGGCGATGGGCCAAGCCTCACCGGCGGGCACTCCGTTGCCCGACCCGCCGGCATCATCCAGCTGCAGCCGGGACAGGACCTGCCGCCGGCGATCCGCCAGGGGATTGACGGTCGCGTCGGCCGCGCCCACCCCCAGGCCGTCCACGAACAGCAACAGGACATGGCGGTCCGGCCGGCCCTGGCGCCCCGTCATTCCACCGGCTCCCCGCCGACCGGAGAGGTCGGCGCCGCCAGCAGAGGCACGACCAGGGGCAGGACGGCCCGGTCCGCCGCCGCCAGCGTCACCCGGGACAGGGCGGCCGCGTCGAACCAGTCCACGGCCGCGCATTCCACCGGCCGCGGCTCCCCCGCACGGAGCCGCACCCGGTAAAACAGCAGCAGAATCCGTTTTTCGGGATATTCCCAGTACGTGAAGGTGAACGGCGACAGCACTTCCGTGTCCACCGCCAGCTCCTCGCGGAGTTCCCGCACCAGACCGGCGGCGGGATCCTCGCCGGCATCGAGCTTGCCGCCCGGGAATTCCCAGCAGCCGCCCTGGTGATCGTCCGGTCGGCGGCGGGCCAGAAGCACCCGTCCGTCCCGCACGATCACAGCGGCGGTGACCAGCAGCGGCGATGTCATCGTCGGCCTCCCCGCCTCGAGAGCGTTCCGGCCGGCCCGCCTGTGCGTCCGTCCGCCTGCGGGAAGACCTTCATACGCCCTCCGCCGTTCCGTCAAAATGATACTTCAGCACAAACTCCTCCTGCTCCAGGGTCTGCACGGCGCCCCAGCGGCGCTGCCGCACGTGGCGCACCGCCTCGGCGCCGCTCAGGCCGCGATACTTGAGATAGAGGGCGGCCATGGTGCCCGACCGCCCGAGTCCGGCCAGGCAGTGCAGCAGGATGGTCCGGCCGCGGTTGCGCTCCATGACATCGATGAACAATTCCACGGCCGCCGGCGACGGCACGTCGAAATCGACGATGGGGATATGATGAAACTCCAGTTCCAGGAGGCGATAGTCGCCGGCCAGCGGCTCCTCTTCACGGAAGGAAACCACCACCTCGACACCGGCGCGCACATACTCCAGCAGGCGGGCTTCCACGCCACCGGGGGCGGCGAAATCGGCCGCGGCGTCCAGATAGATATTCTCGAACAGGTGATCCATAACCACTCTATTCAGCACGGCATCCGTTTCGGACAGGCAGAGTATCCGGAAGTTCGGTTTGTATCATCCACCGGGGCACGGCGGTGGCGCGGGTCATTGCCCGCCGGAGTCCTCCTGCTCGCCGGCAGGCGTTGTCTGCCCCTCGGCGGGCACGTCCGGCACGGGCAGCAAGGGTTGGACTGCGGGCAGGTCCTGGTCGTCGGGAACGACGATGCCCGTCGCCTCGATCCGCTCCAGATAGGGAAAGCCGAAATAGCCGTCGCGAATGATCAGATCGATGGTCCCGTTGTTCTCCACCTGGTTGTAGACCGTCTCCTCCACTTCCAGCTGTTTCGGATCGAAATCCTGCACTTCCACGTAGTAGGCGCTGTTTTTGCCGCTGCCCTGCTGGTACTTGAAGACGACGTCCAGCGTCTGTCGTTGGGGGGACGAATCATCCCACGGCCGGTTGAAGCTGAGGACGAACGCCACGGCCATCAGGGCTCCGCTGAAGGCCATGATGCCGATCATGAACCAGACGGACTCGTACCGGGTGATGAGGTAGACGATCAGGCCAATGACCGCCCCGGCGACGGCACCGATACCCAGCGGCCACAGAAAAAAGTATTCGTCCATCGGCTGGTGGGCCGTGGCAAAAGCCGCGACGCAATAAATAATGCTGCCGATGAAAAGGCCGGTGATCACCAGATCCATCTTGGTCAGGGGTTGGGATTTGGTGGTGCCTTTGGTTTTTTTGCGGGATCCGGAGCGGGCCGCCGGTTTCTTGATCTTTTTGACCATGATCCTTCTGTCTCCTCGGGAAATGTTCAGGTTGGCCGAAAACACATGGTAGCACGCCCGGAGACCCGGTTCAACCGGCCAATGTCGCACGGCCGGATTTCCTGGCCGTCCGCGGACACCGGGGGGGGGGGGACACGGCCCGCCACATGATTCGTGGTTGGGTGCCCCGGTCAGCTTTTCTTTTTGAGGGATTCCAGTTTTTGCCGGCGCCTGGCGGCCCAGCCCTCGATATTGCGCTGCCGTGCCCGGGCCACGCCCAGGCTGTCGGGCGGCACATCGACGGTAATGACAGAACCGGCGCCCACGTAAGCCCCCCGACCGATGCGCAAGGGCGCCACCAGGATGGAGTCGCTGCCGACAAACACGCCATCCTCGATGAGGGTGGGATTCTTGTGCACGCCGTCGTAGTTGCAGGTGATGGTGCCGGCCCCGATGTTCACATCCCGACCCAGGGTGGCGTCCCCCAGGTAGGCCAGGTGGGCGGCCTTGGTGTTTTCGCCGGTGCTCGATTTTTTGACTTCCACAAAATTGCCGATCCGGTTGGCCGGCCCGATATGTGCGCCGCCGCGGACATGGGCGAAGGGACCGACCGTCGTGCCCGCCTCGATGGTGGAATCGCGGATGACGGACATCTCCACCCGCACCCCGCGCTGCAGGGTGGAATTTTCGATGGTGCTGAAGGGCAGGATCCGGGCACCGGCTGCCACCCGGGTCTGCCCGGCCAGGGTGACGCCCCGGTGGATCTCGACACCCGCCGCCAGGGTCACTTCGGGACCGATGTAGACGCTGGCGGGATCCCAGATGACCACACCGGCGGCCAGCCAGCGGGCCGCCAGGCGTTCCTGCAAAATGCGCCAGGCCAGGGTCAGATCGGCCACATTTCGCAGGCGCCGCAATTCATGGGACCCGGCGACCCCGAGCCGGTGACAGGCCAGGGCCTCATCGCGAACGCCCTGGAGGTAAAGGGCCCAGTCATCGGCGTGCAGGTTGCCGGCGGCTGCCAGTCGCTCACCCAGCCAGCGCGCATCGGCCAGCCAGACCGTGCCCGAAAGCGCCGGCTGTTCCCCGGCCGGCGGGACGCAGGCGCAACGGGTCCCCCCCTGCCGGTAGTGGTCGAGCAGGCGGCGCAGGGTCTCCGTTCGCAACAGGGGCGTGGCCGCTTCGACGACCAGGACAGCCCCTTCCTCCAGGCCCCACCAGCCGGCCGATGGTGATGCTGCGGCCGCCCGGTCGGCGGTGGCGAACGGCACCTGGGTCCCATCGGGCAGTCCGGGAACGGTCAATCCGGCCGGCCCGACCACGGTAGTCGTTCGCGGCGCCAGGGGCCGGGTCGTTTCCACGATCCATTGGAGAGGGGTGCGTTCACAGAGCAGGGTTGAAATATCGGAAACAGGCGGTTCATCATGGGCCGGCGGGTTTGCCAGCAGGATCATCACATGCAACACCGGGTCCGTCATGCAGGACCTCCATGGGGCGGGTTAGTCTTCGGTTTCCACCATTTCCCTGAACCGGGCTGTCTCCCGTAGAGACCGCAAGTCCGTGTCGTTGTGGGCGCGGATCCGGTAGACGGGATCCACCTTGATGGCCCGGGCCAGGGCATCCAGCGCCTTTTCCTGATTGCCGCGCCGGTTTTCCAGCAGCGCCTCGAAGTAGGCCGAAAATGCGTTTTTGGGATCGAGTTCATGCATCTTCTTCAGGTTCTTCTCGGCCTCGGCCACCTCGTGGCGGTGGAAATGGAACACCGCCAGGTCAGCCGCTTCATCGAAACTGGTGGCCTCGAAGTCTTCCCGGTGGGTCTGTTTCTCGCAAATCCGGCTGTTTTCGGCTGCTTTGGCCGCAAGGGCAGGATCCACGGTTTCATCCGTGACCAGTTTCTGGAAACGCTTCTGGGCTTCCTTGAACTTGGCCTGGAACATGAGTTCCAATCCTTTTTCGTATTCTTCGATCCCTTGCATCTTCGTCTCAGCCATGAATGCCTCCCCAATAAAATGGTGTTCCATTATGGAGTAAAAAGCCAATCCTGTCAAGGATGTCAGGTCATACCGGAAAAGAGACAGGGCGACCAAAAACGGTCGCCCCGTAAATCTGCGGACCGGGTCGGCGCATCCAGCGCCGGCCGCCGGTCCCGGCCGGAACGATTATTCGCCGCCCAACGCGTAGCGGACGAATCGTTCCACCTGGATATTTTCGCCGATGATGGCGATGACGGACGAGATATACTCCCGCACGCTCATCCCGGTATCCTTGATGTATTCCTGCTCCATCAGGCACGTTTCCTTGAAGAACTTGTTCAGCTTGCCTTCCACGATCTTCTCGATGACGTTCTCGGGCTTGCCGCTGTCCGCCATCTGGGCACGGTAAATTTCCTTCTCTTTCTCGAGAATGTCGGCCGGCACATCTTCCGGTTTCACCCACAGCGGTTTGGCGGCGGCAATCTGCATGGCGACATTGTGCGCCAGTTCATGGAAATTCTCGTTGCGAGCGACGAAATCCGATTCGCAATTGACTTCCACCAGCACGCCCACCTTGTGGTTGGAGTGGATGTACGCGTGGACGACGCCCTCGTTGGTGGCCCGGTGGGCTTTCCCTTCGGCAGCGGAAATCCCCTTCTTGCGGAGATATTCGATGGCCTTTTCCAGGTGGCCGTCGGTTTCCACCAGGGCCTTCTTGCAGTCCATCATCCCTGCGCCGGTTTTTTCGCGCAGCTCTTTCACCATATTGGCCGTTATTTGCATGATCTTCCTCCAGTTATACTCTCGTGCGTTCCCAAAGTGTGCTGGACCGGGGCGCCGATCCCCGTGACGGGTGGTTGGGCAGGTTCCGGACATGCGACTCCGGAGATCGGATGCAGCCCGGCCGCGATCAATCCTCTTCGCCAGCTTCCTTTTTGCGCCGGCGAACGACCTTCCCGCCGCGACGTTCCCGGCTCGCCTCGCTCTCGTCTTCACTGACATAGGCCCGGGCCGGTTTCAGATCGCTGTCGGATTTGTCCACCGGGGCTTCGATGATCTTCTCTTCGGCTTCGAGGGCCGCCTCTTCCTCCGCTTGCTGCTTGGCGATCATCTCCTCATCCTGCTTGTGCATCTCCTTGCCCTCGATGACGGCATCGGCCAGCTTGGACACAATCAGCCGCACGGAGCGCAGGGCGTCGTCGTTCCCCGGAATCACATAGTTGATTTCTTCGGGATCGCAATTGGTGTCCACCAGCGCCACCACCGGAATGTTCATCTTCCGGGCTTCCTTGATGGCGATCTGTTCCTTGTTGGGATCGATCACCACGATGGCATCGGGCAGCCGTTCCATATTCTTGATCCCGACCAGGTTCTTTTCCAGTTTGCGCCGCCGCCGCTCCAGGCGGGTGATGGCCTTTTTGGAAATCTGGTTTTCGTAGTTGTTTTCCTTCATGGTCTCCAGCTCTTTGTAGTTCTGCAAAGAGCCGCTGACCGTCTGCCAGTTGGTGAGCAATCCGCCGAGCCACCGGTTGTTGATGTAATACATGTTGCATCTTTCGGCTTCCTCGCGGACGGCATCCTGGGCCTGGCGCTTGGTGCCCACGAACAGGACCTTTTTTTCCTGGCGGACGGTGTCGGAGATAAAATCCGTCGCTTCCTTGAACAGCTGCATGGTCTGCTGCAGATCGATTATATGGATTCCGTTCCGGGCCCCGAAGATATACGGTTTCATTTTGGGATTCCAGCGGCGCGTCTGATGGCCGAAATGAACCCCGGCTTCCAGCAGTGCTTTCATCGTTACTGAACTCAACCGTGCCTCCTACACAGAAAATTTTAAACGAGCGGCCGCCGACCCCATTAACGCTTGGAGAACTGGTACCGCCGACGGGCACCGGGCTGGCCGTACTTTTTCCGCTCTTTGCGGCGGGGATCCCGCGTCAGGTACTTGGCCTGTTTCAGCTTGAGCCGCAGCTCGCTGTTGGCCTCCACCAGCGCACGCGCCACGCCATGGCGCACCGCCACCGCCTGTCCCATCAAACCGCCGCCGGCCACCGTGACATACAGGTCGAACTTGTCCTGGTTGCTGGTCAGCATGAGAGGCTGCCGAACCAATCCCCGCTGGGTATTGGTTTTAAAATATTCCTCATAGGGAATCCGGTTGATGAGCATTTTTCCGGAGCCGGGTCGCAAGAAGACGCGGGCCACAGCCGTTTTTCTTCTTCCCGTGCCGTAATATTGCATCGTAGTCAATGTGACACCTCTCCTTCCCTAAAATTTGAGCTCGACAGGCCGCTGGGCCTGATGGTTATGATTGGGACCGGCGAATACGCGCAGCTTCTTGATCATCTGCCGGCCCAGCTTGTTCTTGGGCAGCATGCCGCGGACGGCGTGCTCGATGATCCGTTCCGGACGCTGGGCCATGAGCCGTTTGGCCTTGACTTCCTTCAGGTGGCCCAGGTAACCGGTATGGTGACGGTAGACCTTCTGCTCCAGTTTCCGGCCGGTCATCTCCACCTTGGCGGCATTGATGACGATCACGCTGTCACCGCAATCCATGAAGGGCACATAACTGGCCTTATGCTTGCCGGAAAGGATGTGCGCCACCTGCGTCGCCAGCCGGCCCAACACCTTCCCTTCCGCATCCACGACGAACCAGTTGCGGTGGATGTCCTTCTTACGTGGCACATATGTTTTCATCAGTTCACTCCGCTGATTATTTTTCGTTGCTGATTCGCTCCGCCACAGAAACAGCGGCCGCCGAATCGGTACTCGGTCTGTTTTCCTTCTGGAAATAAAAACGAAATGCAGATCTTTCCGCTTGCCTGGATTTCAACCGACGGGTCGGAAGATGACCCGCCAGAATTTTGCACGCGTGATGTGCATTCAAAGACCGATATCAAACAAACAGGCAATCCAGGCCGACAAATCAAACGGGAGCCAGATTTTACCGGGTAGAAACGCTTTTGTCAAATAAAAATTGATGCGGCCGGGGGAAAATCAGGCCGGATCGTCCCCGCCGCCGGTCACGGATTCGGCCGCGGGCAGTTCCGGAAAATCGCGGTCCAGGATTTCGTCGGGCCGCCCGGCCCGGAAATTGGCATAGCGGGCCAGGGTAAAAAGGTAATCACTGAGCCGGTTCACCAGGACGGGCGCATGGGGACCGAGATCCTCCACGGCGGCCAGCTCCACCAGGATGCGCTCGGCCCGCCGGCAGACGGTGCGGGCCACGTGCAGGCAAGCGGCCGTGGGTGTACCGCCGGGCAGGATGAACCGGGTCAGCTCCGGCAGACGCCCGGTCAGCACGTCGATCTGTTGCTCCAGGTAGCGGACATGGTCGGCACGGACGCGGGTGACCCGGTCGGCGGTTCCGGCTGGCGGGAACGGGGTAGCCAGGTCCGAGTTCAGGATGAACACCAGGGTCTGCAGGCGCCGGCACAGCTCCTCGATCTCCGCATCGTTGTTGCCGGCCCGGGCCATCCCCAGGATGGAATTCATCTCATCCAGCGTGCCATAGGTATTGACCCGCAGATGGTTTTTGGAGACCCGTTCACCCGAAAACAGGCTGGTGTAGCCCTTGTCGCCGGTTTTGGTATAAATTTTCATGGCCCACCCTCCACGCCGGACTGGGACACGTTGCCGGTCGCCCGCTCGGCGTCACCACGGCCCGCGCACCCGATGCCTGATAGAGATGTCGCGTTGCGGAGCCGGATTCACCGTCCGGCGGCGCCGGACCGGCCCACAGGTTTTCAGACGGAGCGCTCCCGCCAGATTTGGGTCAGGTGCAGAATGGTTTCCACCGCCTTCTCCATCACCTTGACCACCACCCATTCGTGCTTGCTGTGGAAATTGATGCCACCCGCGAAGAGGTTGGGGGTCGGCAGTCCCATGTAGCTGAGCCGGGCGCCGTCGGTGCCGCCGCGGATGGCCCGCTGCAGAGGCTCCAGACCGCTGCGCCGGACGGCTTCGATGGCGTACTCCACCACATGCGGCTCCTCCTGCAGCTGGTAGACCATGTTGCGGTACGATTCCTTGATTTCCAGGGAAATCTCCAGGCCGGGAAACCGTTGGCGGGTCTGGTTGACCCATCCCTCAAGCCAGGCCGCCTTTTCCTTGAGCCCTTCCACCTCGAAATCACGCAGCAGCATGACCACCCGGGCCTCGCTCACATTGCCTTCCACCTGGTGGGGATGGATGTAGCCCTGCCGCCCCGCCGTGGTCTCGGGCAGGGCGTCCTCGCGCAGCTGCCCGACAAACCAGGCGGCCGCCCGCACGGCGTTGATCATCTTGTCCTTGGCGTAACCGGGATGCACGTCCCGGCCCCGGCAGGTGACGATGCCCGTGTCGGCGCAGAAGGTCTCGTTCTCCACTTCACCGGGGTAGCCGCCGTCCATGGTGTAGGCGTAGCGGGCGCCGAACTTTTTCACGTCGAAGTATTTGGTGCCCAGTCCGATCTCTTCGTCGGGGGTGAAACCCACCCGGATAGTGCCGTGTTTCAGTTCCGGATGCCGCACCATGTATTCCAGGGCGGCCATGATCTCGGCGATGCCGGCCTTGTCGTCGGCGCCCAGCAGGGTGGTGCCGTCGGAAGTGATGATGTCCTGACCGACAAAATCCCGCAGCTGGGGATTGTCCGCCTCGCGGATCACCTCGCCCGATTCCGGGCCGAGCACGAGATCTCCGCCCCGGTAGTTGCGGTGGATGATGGGCGTGACGTCCTTGCCCGAAACCTCGTGATAGGTGTCCATGTGGGCCAGGAAACCGATGACCGGCACCTTCCCGGCTTCGGCGGGCGGAAGATTGGCGGGCAGCGTGGCCATCACATAGCCGTGCTCATCCATGGCCGCATCCTGCAGCCCCAGGTCCTTGAGTTCCGCCACCAGCTTTCGCCCCAGCTCCAGCTGACCCGGCGAGGAAGGATAATCCTCCACGTTTTCCCGGGCCTGGGTATCCATCTGGACATATTCCAGAAACCGTTGCACGACCGTGGCATCGCTCAGGTCAAATGTCGCCGTCATTCCAATCTCCTTTCTGAAATCGGGCCGCCCGGTGAACGCGGCTTCCCGCACCCGGTATCGGGCGCCGGTCCGCATCCCCGCAAACGGTGCCCCGGGATGGACAATTCACCTCAGGTTGCCACAGCAGGGGGGGCAAAAGCAAGGGCAAACTCTTCGTTGATTTTGGCTTGGCCGCGACATACAATGAAGCCATGGCGAGACGAGACGATCATCGTCACCCCCCGTTCGGCGATCAGACCCTGCACGCCGTCGTCGATTATTTCCGCCGCAGTGCCCGGAGCGGCGATCCCCGACAATTGTTGCACCAGACCCTGGCCTTCGTGCTGCGGCTCGTGCACAGCCGGGCCGGCGGGATCTGGCTGCACATCCCGCCCGGCTACCGCGGCCGGGTAACGCACCGTCTGGATCCCGCATTCGCCACGCCGGACTGGCGCGCCTGGTTGACCGAGACCGCGCCGGTCGCCCGATTCGTCCCGCTGGCCGACGCCGGCGGCACACTCTCCGGACCGGCCGTCCAGGCCATCCGCTCCGGTCCGGAATCGGCGTCCACCACCGGCGCCTATCTGTTCCCCATCCAGCGGGAGGGACAGGAGCGGGGCGTCTGTCTTGCCCTCACCAGCGGCCCACCCGACCCGCTTCAGGAGACCCTATTGCAGGGTGTCTTCGATTATGCGCAGTCCGCTGCCGCGTTGCTGGTCCAACTCAAACGCCGTCACCAGACAGACAGAATCATGGAAGAGCCGGTTCACCAAAGGGAATCCTTCCTGCCCATCATCACCCACGAACTGAAAACGCCCCTCAACAGCATCATCGGTTACAGCGAACTGCTGCTGTCGGACAAGGAGGCGGCACTCACGCCCCAGGCAGAGGATTACCTGAACCAGATCCGGTTATCGGCCCAGCAGCAACTGAAACTCATCAAGAACCTGCTCTCGCTGACCTCTCTCAGCTCCGGCCTGGTCCGGAGCGTGCCCACCTGTGTCTCCGTTCACCGGTTGATCCGGCAGCTGGTCGCGCAGAACAGCGATCTGTCCGCCCGCCGGATCCGGGCGGTGCAGTATGAGCTGGATCCGGCCACGGAGCACCTCTTCGTGGACGGCCGGCTGCTGCGGCAGCTTCTCGCCCACCTCATCGAAAACGCCTTCAAGTTCTCGCCGGAGGAGGGGGAAATTCATATCCGGGCCCGTCTGGAACCCGCCGCGTTCGGGGCCCGGCCGTTCCTGACCTGGAGCATCCGGAACCAGGGACAGGCCATCCCGCGCAAATACCGGGAGCAGATTTTCCAGCCCTTCTTTCAGATGGACCAGTCCCTGACCCGATCCTATGACGGCATCGGCCTGGGCCTGTATCAATGCCGCCGGATTTGCGAGATCCTGGGCGGCACCATCGAATACCTGAGTCATCCGGAAGACGGCACCACATTTATCGTGAAGATCCCTGTGGCTCCGGACGCCGCAGCCGCGGCCGAGATATCCGCCCCCCCCGTCGGCAGCTGATGAACGATCCGGGGACCCCGGAATGTGAGGACAACAGTTCATGGAAGATCCAAAAGCGAAAATCCTGGTGGTGGACGACGAAGAGGTCAACATCCGTTTCCTGAGCACGGTGTTGCAACGCCGCGGCTATGAGATCCTGTCGGCCTATGACGGCGCCAGTGCCCTGGAGCAGTTTCACCGCCACAAGCCGGACCTGGTCCTCCTCGATGTCATGATGCCCGGCATGGACGGCTTCGAAGTCTGCCGCCGCATCAAGGACCGGGAAGAGACGCATTTCGTGCCCATCATCATCGTCACGGCCCTCGACACCACCGAGGACCGAATCCAGGGTATCGAGGCCGGGGTGGACGATTTTTTGTCCAAGCCCATCCAGATTGAGGAATTGCTGGCCCGGGTCCGCATCTGTCTGAAAAACCGCTATCTTTTCCTGCAGCTGGAAAATTCATACAAGCAGATCGCCGGGCTCACCCAGCAAACGGACCAGATCATCCAGCGCTTCGACCCGCTGGAGTTCGATTTTTTTTCCGCCGAGAGCATGCTCTTCCAGTCGCTGATCCAGATCGGCGAGAGCGAGAAGGAGCGCCCCGCCCACATTCTGCTCGGCGTACCCAACCGTTCCGGCCAGATCGAATGTCGGCTCTATTCACCGGCCCCGGGACCGGGCGGACTGACGACGCGCACCCTGGTGCTGCAGCGCCCGCACCTGGAGCCCCTCCGCAACCAGACCGGCATCTTTTTCACCAACTTCATGGCCGACAACGGCCCCTGGACCCCGCCGCCCGATCTGCTGGACATCGTCGGCACCTTGAAGAATCTGGTGGTGTATAACGGCGAGCAGATCCTGCTGGGTGCCCTCAACTACGGCCGCCCGGTCAGCCGCTTCGACGCCCAGGTCATCAAGGGCCTGGCCCTGCACTACTCGTTCTTCAATACCATCGCCGCCCAGACGCGGGAGATCGAGCACTCTTTCCGTTACATGATCGATGCCCTGGCCCGGGCATCCCACGCCAATGACGAGGACACCGGCTCCCACATTCTGCGGATCAAGGGGTACACGGCCCTGGTGGCACGGGAGCTGGGACTGCCCGCCAAGGACGTGGACGTCATCAGCTATTCGGCCCTCATGCATGACGTCGGCAAGATTCACATCCACCCCGATATTCTGCGCAAGGAAGAGGATCTCGATGGCGCCGAGCGGGAAATCATCAAGAAACATACGGTCTACGGCGCCATGATCCTGGGAAAATCGCCCCATCTGGCCGTGGCCCGCAACATTGCCCTCTATCACCACGAGCGTTGGGACGGCACGGGCTACCCGGAAGGCCTCGCCCGGGAGGATATCCCCCTGGAAGGCCGTATCGTGGCCATCTGCGATGTCTATGACGCCCTGCGCAGCCGCCGCCCCTACAAGGAGCCGTTCGATCACCCGACGGCGGTGGAAATCATCAGCACCGGCGACGAACGGACCCGTCCGGAACATTTCGACCCCCGCATCTGGACGATTTTCCGGCAGAAGCATCATCTGTTCGAGGAAATATACGAGTCGTTGCGCGAAGACGATCCGGCGGTGACCGGGTCGCCCATCCTGTCCCCCCCGTAGAAAGGCCGGCGCCCCTCTCCCAGGCGGCGGACTACGGCAGGCGGTTGATGATGGAAGCGACGTATCCGGCGCCGAATCCGTTATCGATGTTCACCACCACCACATTGGACGAACAGGAGTTCAGCATGCCCAGCAGGGCGGCCACGCCCCCGAAGGAGGCCCCGTAGCCGATGCTGGTAGGTACGGCGATCACCGGACAGGAGGCCAGTCCGCCGACCACGCTGGGCAGCGCGCCCTCCATACCCGCCACGGCGATGACCACCCGGGCCTTGAAAATCTCCTCACGGACGGCCATCAGGCGATGGATGCCCGCCACGCCCACGTCGGACACGAGGGCCACCCGGTTGCCCATGATTTCGGCCGTCACCCGGGCCTCCTCGGCCACGGGCAAATCCGACGTGCCGGCCGTGATGACCAGGACTTCCCCTTTGCCATAGACGGTGTCGTCCCCCTGTCGGGTGATGCAGCGGGCGACGGCATGATAGGTCAGTCCGTCCACCGTCCCGGCCAGCTTGTCGTACATTTCCGGCGTGGCATGGGTGATCAGCAGGTTGCGGGCATGACCAAGAATCCGCGTCGCGATTCCGGCCACCTGCTCCACCGTCTTGCCCCGCCCGAAGATCACCTCGGGAAACCCGTGCCGCAGGGAGCGATGATGGTCCACCCGGGCATACCCCAGATCCTCGAAGGGATGGCCGCGCAAGCGGCCGATCACTTCTTCGGGCGATACGCGCTTTTCCTGGAGATCCTGCAACAGCTTAAGCAACTCCTTCTCGTTCATGGAAATAGCCACTCCTCCGCCGGAATCGGCAAAATGCAGGTTTGTTAAAATAAGGTAAAACTTTTGTGGAATCCGTGCATCTTACTAGTTGTCGGTCTTTCAAGAATCAAAAATTTAGTAAACCAAAAAACAAAACACCTTAAAGAGAATATCTCCCCCACCTTTGTTTGCCCCACCCTTTAACCACCATAAACACTTGAAAGACCGACATTTTTTATCAACATAACACCTGTTTGCACCGCCCCGGAGCCATTCGTCTGAATGGGACGTCGGTTGCCGCCACACAGGCATCAGCCGCCGTACGCCGGCAAGCCCGTGATCTTCTCACCCACGATCAGGGTGTGGATATCATGGGTTCCCTCATACGTCCGGACCGATTCCAGGTTCAGCATGTGGCGGATGACGGGGTGATCATCCACAATCCCCGCCGCACCCAGGATGTCCCGGGCCAGGCGGGCGCACTGTAGGGCCATGTCCACGTTGTTCCGCTTGAGAAGCGAGACATGGTAGAACTTCAGCCGGTCGTCATCCTTGAGGCGGCCCGCATGCAGGGTCATGAACTGGGCCTTGGTGATTTCCGTGATCATCCAGACCAGTTTTTCCTGGACCAGCTGGTGACCGGCGATGGGCCGCTGGTTGAACTGAACCCGCTCGCGGGCGTATTCCAGCGCCGTATGGTAGCATTCCATGGCCGCCCCGATGGCCCCCCAGGCAATGCCGTAACGCGCCTGGTTCAGGCACATCAGCGCCGTTTTCAGGCCCCGGGCGCCGGGCAGGCGATTGGCCAGGGGGATGGCACACTCATCGAAATAGAGGCTGGCGGTGTCCGAAGCCCGCAGGGAAAACTTGCCATGGATCTTTTCGGCCTGGAATCCGGGCGTGTCCTTCTCCACCAGGAAGCCGTTGACCTCACCGTCCAGCTTGGCGAACACCACGGCCACATCCGCCTGGGTGCCGTTGGTGATCCACATCTTGGCCCCGTTGAGGACGAAACGGTCCCCCTCGCGCCGGGCCCGGGTGGTCATGCCTCCCGGATTGGAGCCGAAATCCGGTTCCGTCAGACCGAAGCAGCCGATCTTTTCGCCGCGCCCCAGCGACGGCAGCCACCGCTTTTTCTGCCCCTCGGAGCCGAAGGTGTGAATGGGGTACATCACCAGCGATCCCTGCACTGACGCGAACGAACGCACGGCGCTGTCCCCCCGCTCCAGTTCCTGCATAATGAGCCCGTACACCACGTTGCTCATTCCCGGCAGATTATAGCCCGCCAGGTTGGGCCCCAGCAGCTCCAGTTCTCCCATGGCGGCGATAAGTTCCTGCGGAAATTCGCCCCGCCGGTGAAAATCGTCGATGACGGGCTTGACCTGCTCATCCACGAAACGGCGGACCATCTGCCGCACCATCCCCTCCTCCTCGCTGAGCAGGGAATCGAATTCCAGGTAATCCACACCTCTGAATGCCTGCATCGATATACTCCTCCCCGGGCGGACCGGTATCCATCGGCCAGCCTTGCCGCCGGACGCGGCCGGATCCTACGCGCCCGACGGACGGTTCTCCGCCGGGCCCGTCTGTTTGCCGGTCTGCTCCACGGGCTGTTCCCCGTCCTCCTGCAGCAGGAGAATGAGCAGGCCCTTCATCCATTCCCGGAAACTGGCCAGCGGCATCTGCCCGTGGCCGACCAGGCCTTCATCCACCAGCAGCAGCTGTTGTGTGCTCACGCCCTGCGTGCCCGAGCCGGCCAGCAGCGATTTCAGACCGCCCACCAGGGGCAAATCCGCCGGCACACTGTCCCAGATGGCGTTCAGCCCTTGCATGTCCGTCGCCGCCAGCTGGATACAGCCGGGCGGCACCCGCGCCACCATGTCCCCGAAGAGGGGGCTGTTGGCCAGGGTGTTGCCTTTCAGGCCTTCATCCACGATGTGCTCCAGCACTGCCCGCTGGGGGCTGACAAACACCAGCGGCTCCAGGATCAGGAGATGCATGGTCTCATTCTGCTGCAGGACCTGGGTCACCGCGTCCGCCGGTTCGGCCGGGGCTTCGGTGGCCGGTTCGGTGGCGCCCGGTTCGTCCGGTGCCGGGGAAGCCGCCTTGTCGTCCCCGGCCAGGTTGATCTCATAGACGGTTTTGCCCTGGTGGGTGCTCCGCCCGATGGTGGCGAGTCCCTTCTTTTCCATGGCGTTCACGGCCTTGTCCACCATCTCCACCTTGAGGGGGCGGAAGAAGAACGCCGCCGGGGGCAACTGCCCTGTGGCCGCATCACCACCGCGATCCGGCGGGAGCATGACCAGACCATGCTCGTTGCCGAGTACGGGCAGCAGGTCGTTGCGCAGGGAGAGTCCCGTCTGCAAGGGAACCATGGCTTCCACGGTCAACATCATCGACTCGCCCTGGGGACCGAAGGATTCCTTGACCAGATCGGCCAACAGCTGGTAGAACAGGCCGAAATCCCAGAACCCCATATCGTTGAAGGCCACACTGTCAGCCGGCAACATGCGGTAGGCGGACAGGGAACGCCCCACCAGCCCCTGCAGATAACGACCGATCATCTTGCGGCTGCGATCCACGGCCATCCCGGCGGTAACGTGCAGGTTCTCGCCGTCGCGACGCATGACCAGGGTGCCTTCCTCGATCTGCCCCAGGCCGATCCCCTCCACGAACTTGAGAATGGCGTCGGGAGAGACGTCCAGCGGCGAAGCGGGGGACTGTTCCTCATTGGCGGCCTCTCCGCCCTCCTCTTCGTCCGGCTTCTTCATCTCCTCCAACGCACGCATGAAAGGCGCCTTGATGGCGTATTTGAGTTCATCCGTCACCACCCGGCAGCGCATCAGGGTACCGGCGGCGCCCGCTTCCTCCCCGGGAAACGTCATCGCCTGCCAGGCGAACTGCTGCCGGCCGGCCAGGTATGACGCCAGCCGTTTGGCGAAATCATCGCCCACCGTCAGAATCATCATCTGCTGTCCCATGGCCATCCAGACATGCTCGCCGGTCCGGGCCGGCTGCCCCTCCTCATCCGTTCTGGCCGTGACCGGCTGACGCGATTCATAGATGGTAAAGGGTCCCATGGAAGAGGCGATGTATCCCTCCGCAATCCGGGGGGTAAACATCTCGGCCATGGTCAGGAAGGCCTGCGGATCATTGAATTCCAGCGCGGCGAACATCCGGACCCCCGGCATCTGCTCCCCCCGGTCGAACAGGGAGAAGCTGACCACCAGCCGGGCATCCATCAGCAGGCGCAGTTGTTCCGTGCCGAAGCCTTTCGCCTTTTCCGGATTGTTCTCGGCCAGCATGTCGCGGACGGCCGCCACCAGTTGCGGCTCCATCCCCGCCTCCTGCACGATGGAGTGGAAAAACGCTCCGTCATGCACTTCCAGGATGATCTGGCTGTCCGGTGGCACCAGATGCAACGGCGTCAGCTCCGCCGCCACCGCCGGCAAGGTCAACGCCAAGACCCAGATACCGATGATAAACAGATGTCTCATACCCGCCTCCCTTCTGCGGAATTGTCCAGTACTTCATCCATGGCCCCGCTCCGGTAGCCTGCCAGATCCAGGGTCACGTATTGATAGCCGATATTTCGCATAAATTCTACTATTTTTTCCCGGATGGCCGGCGGAAACAGAACGGCCCAGTCCGCCGGATCGATTTCGATGCGACAAAGCTCGCCGTGATGGCGGAATCTCACCATCCGCAGCCCCAGGGCGAGCAGGAAATCTTCGGCCTGCTCGATGCGCGCCAGCAGCGCCGCGGTGACGGGTGTGCCGTAGGGGATGCGCGTCGCCAGGCAGGCCCGGGCCGGCTTGTCGGCCGTGGGCAGGGGGATGCGGGCCGAGAGGCGGCGGATATCTTCCTTGGTCAGTTGTGCCTCCTGGAGCGGATGCCGTATCTCCATTTCCGCAGCGGCCCGCCGGCCGGGCCGGTGGCCCCGGGTATCGTCCAGGTTGTCGCCGGCGACGATATGGCCGATGCCGCGGGCTTCGGCCAACCGGTGGAGAGCCCGGAACAGGTCGCGCTTGCAGTGGTAACAGCGTTCCGGCGGATGGCTCCGGAAATAGTCCGCCGCCAGGTCCACCCCCTCGATTTCCTCGTGGGCGATGCCGATGTGAGCCGCCAGCTGCCGGGCGTCCATCACCTCCGACGCCGGCATGAGCGGGCAGACGGAGGTCACCGCCAGCGCCCGGTCCCCCAGCGCCTGACGGGCGGCCCACGCCAGATAGGTGCTGTCCACTCCGCCGCTGAAAGCCACCAGCACGGACGGCAGGGCCGCCAGCGCTTCCAGCAGCGCCCGCTCCCTGTCATCCAGCGTGGCCGTCGTGTCCCTGTGCTCGTTTCGATTCATCAAAATCCTTTTTTTCAGCTTATTATGTTATCATAGCATAACCGGTGGCGCGAACCACCCATCGCTTCCGGCAGACCACATCCAGATCCAGGAGGGACAAGCCTATGAGTAAAAAACACGAGATTATGGAAGACGGCGAACAGTATCTCTCCCACGTGGCCATCAAGAAGAAATTCAAGATCTCCAGGAAAAAACTGAATGAGTGGGTCAAAAACGGCAAAATACGCACCATCAGCCGGGAAGTCGCCCGGATGCCACATCAATTGATGAACGATCCGCAGCTGGAGTTGCATTACTATTCCCTGGCGGACCTGAAAAAGGTGCAGGCGGAAGATAAAACGGAGTGATTCCGGCGTGCAACGGGTAGCCCGGACGTCCCAAATGGGCAGCCCCGGGACTCATTCCGCCGGCGAAGGAGTATTTTCCAGCAAGAAGCGCTTTCGTTCCCGGTACGGCCGGCAATCCTGCAGGTGTTGCCCCCATTCGAGAAACCGCCGCCCCTGGACCGCCCATTCGGCCAGCGGCCCCATGGCCACAATTTCCAGCCGGTCCTTTTCGGCGTGATTCTCGGCGAAGACCTGAACGGCGCCGGCATCGGGCTCGCCGCAAACCACCACCACCTTGTGAAAATTGAGGGCCAGCAGATCCAGGGTAACCTTCTGCATATCGCCCCCCTCCGTCGTCCAGATGGTGAAGGCCAGTTCCGGATTCCCCTGCCGATACCACACCAGGCACGGTGCGTTTTCGTCCGGCAGCCGCAGCGGCATGGCCCGGAATCCCAGCAGCGTCCCCACCCGTTCCAGCTGTTTCCAGAGCTCCCGATGGGCGGTGGCCATGGTTTCAGCCGGACGGGCCTCGCCGGTCGCCCCCTTCGCCGGGGTGCGGCGCGGCGCCGGCGCTTTCGATGGCTCCCGCCGCCGCCCGTCATCCGAACGCCGGTCCCCGCGGGGAGAAGCGGCTTTCTTTTCCGGTTCCGGCGCGGCCTGGTAGATCAGCTTGCGCAGGGTGAAGGTCCCGGGACCGATGCGGGAGAAATCCGAGGCCATGCCTTTCATCTTGAGATCCTGCATGATCAGGGAATTCATCACCGAACCGGAATCGGGCTTCTGCGGCTCGATCCAGTCCCGTTCCAGAGCGATGGCGGCGATTTGCTTGTAGCCGAGAGGCCGGCCGTATTCCTCCAGAATCTTGATGGCCGCTTCCAGGTAATTCATGCTCCGTCGCTCCTTTCGTGCTGATGGTCGAACTCCGAATGGTACCATATCCCGCGCCCGTTGCAACAAGGAAACCGTTGCCCGGCCGCGCAAAAAAACGGCCCGGCCGTCAATTCACATCAACTTTCACTCCCCTTTTTCATCATAATGGGTATCATGGTAAAAACAGAAAGGGAGTCCCTCAACCGGCATTCCAACCATGACCGAACATTCCATCATTCATGATTTAAGGAGTATAGACCATGGCACGTAGAACGGCTTGTTTCATTTTGTGCGGCCTCCTGCTGACCGCAGTGCCCTTGCTCGCCCAGAGCCAAAACAGGACGGTCAGTGTGCAGGGCCTGATTTTCGACCTGAAGCACCCCGAGGCCGACCGCCGGATCGATGCCGCCAAACTGCTGGGCAGCAACAAGATCCGCCAGGCCGTGCCGGCGTTGATCGAGGCCGCCGATGATCCGCAACCGCGGGTGCGTCTGGCCGTGGTCACGGCTCTGGACGAGATCCGTGACATCCGCGCCCTGCCGGTGATGGTCAAAGGGGTCCAGGATCCGGAAACCGACATCCGCAAAAAAGCCATCGACGGCCTGGTTCATCTCTACGTTCTGGATGAATCCGGCTTTGTCGCCGGAACCAAGAAAGTGTTCAAGTTCCTCAATCCCTTCGACAGCAATTACAATGACCTGATCATCGAATCCTATGTCAATGTGCCGGGCGAGGTGGTCGACGCCCTGGTGACCCGGCTGAACGACCCCGACGACGGCGTGCGCAAGGCGGCGGTCATGAGCCTCGGTATCTTCCGCGCCCGGCCCGCCCTGCCGCAGCTGAAGCAGAACGCCGCGCTGGAAACCCGGAACGACATCAAGGTGGAGTACCTGCGCACATTTTACAAGATCGGCGATCCGGACGCCTGCCCCAGCGTGGTGCCTCTCATCAACGATCCCGACAAGGGCGTCCATGACGAGGCCATCCTGACGGCCGGCCTGCTGCGCTGCCCCGACGCCGTCGACTCCCTGATGTATCTCTATGAATCGGGCATCAAGGAGCGGAAGACCGTGCTGAAGATCATCCCGGCCTCGTCCAGCTATGATCTGCAGCTCAAGTGTTTCCAGGCCCTGGCCCTCATCGCCGATCCCCGCAGCGAGAAGCTGTTTCTGCCGGCCCTCCGCCACGACAACGACGATTTCCGGGTGGCGGCGGCCGAGGGACTGGCCCGGCTGGGTAACCGGGAACACCTGGCCCGGGTGGAGAAACAGCGCGAAACGGCCTCCCACCGCCGCTACCAGCTGGCGCTGGACTACGCCCTCTATCGCATGGGCCGCCAGGATCTGCTGAACGAGCTGGTCAACGAGCTGGGCAGTTCACGCTACGGCGACCAGGTGTACAACTATCTGCTGGAGATGCCGCCCGATCAGCTGCCGCAGCTCTACCCGCTGCTGCGCTCGTCCCGGGGCGAGGGGCGCATCCGGCTGCTGAACGTGTTGGGCATGATCGGCAACGCCGAGACACTGAACGTGGTGCAGTCGTACACCAACGACAGCGATCCGGATGTGGTGTCGGCCGCCCTGCTGGCGGTGCGCCGCCTGCAGGCCCGCGTCTGATGACCGCCACGCCGCAAGCGGAGGACAAAATCATTGGCTTATAAGGATTTGCGTGAATTCATTGCCGCCCTTGACGCCGCCGGGGAATTGAAACGGATTCGGGAGCCCGTCAGCCCCATCCTGGAGATCACGGAGATCACCGACCGGGTCAGCAAATCCGGCGGCCCGGCCCTGCTCTTCGAAAACGTGACCGGGGCCACGGCCCCGGTCCTCATCAACGCCTTCGGCTCCCTGCGCCGCATGTGCCTGGCGTTGCAGGTGGAATCGCTGGACGAGGTAGCCGAACGGATCCAGTCGCTGATGGAGTTCAAGACGCCGGCCGGCCTGGCCGAGAAAATCCGGATGCTGCCCCGGCTGGCCGACCTGGCCGGATTCTTTCCCAAGACGGTCCGCCGTGGCGCCTGCCAGGAGGTGGTCAGGGAAAAGGATTTTTCCCTGCTGGATTTCCCCGTGCTGCAATGCTGGCCGGAGGACGGCGGCCGCTTCATCACCCTGCCCCTGGTGTTCACCAGGGATCCTGTCACCGGCAAGCGCAACTGCGGCATGTACCGGATGCAGGTCTACGACGACACCTCCACCGGCATGCACTGGCAGCTCCACAAGCACGGCGCCCAGCACTTCCGGAAAGGGCGGGATGGCCGGCCGCGCCTGGAGGTGGCCGTGGCCGTGGGCGCCGATCCGCTGGTCACCTTCGCCGCCACTCTGCCCCTGCCCGAAGAGTTCGACGAGATGCTCTTCGCCGGTTTCCTGCGCGGCAGCGCCGTGGAGATGGTCGCCTGCCAAACGGTGGACCTGGAGGTGCCCGCCAGCGCCGAGATCGTCCTCGAAGGCACCGTGGAGTACGGTGAAACCCGCACCGAAGGGCCCTTCGGCGATCACACGGGCTTTTATTCCCTGTCCGACGAATACCCCGTCTTTCACGTGCAATGCATCACCCACCGGCGCGAACCCGTCTACCACACCACCATCGTCGGCCGTCCGCCCATGGAAGACTGCTGGATGGGCAAGGCCATCGAGCGGATCCTGCTGCCGGTGATGCGCAAGCAATTCCCCGAGATCGTGGACGTGCACATGCCCTTCGAAGGGGTCTTCCACAACCTGATGATCCTCGCCGTCCGCAAGGCCTACCCGGGGCATGCCCGCAAGGTGATGCACGGCATCTGGGGCCTGGGCCAGGCCATGTTTTCCAAGTGCATCCTGGTGCTGGACCATACCGTCGACATCCAGAACCTGCGCGAAGTGGCCTGGATGGCCCTCAACAACATCGATCCGCAACGGGACATGGAATTCGTCATGGGTCCGGTGGACAGCCTCGATCACGCCTCGCGCCTGCCCAATTACGGCTCCAAGGTCGGCATCGACGCCACCCGCAAGTGGCCGGAGGAGGGTTTCGACCGGCGTTGGCCCGAACCCCTGGAGATGTCGGCCGAGATCCGCGCCCTGGTGGATGGCAAGTGGAAGGATTACTGGAAGTAGCGCCCGGCCCCACTCACCGTTCGGGCCTACGCCGCCGACTTCCCCCCCCCCGCTTCCCGGCGCCGGCCACCGGCATGACCGTGCCGCCGCCAACGGTCACCAACCCAGCTCGGCCAGCTGACGCTGGACCTCCGCGCGTCGCTCCGTCCCGGTCAGGCCCTTGCGCAGCGCCGCCTGCAGGTGGAAGGCCGCCATGTCGCGCCAGCCCCACCGGCGCTGGCGCATGATGATCCCGGCCAGGCGGTAATGCGCTTCCGGAGCGAGGCGCTCGTTGCGGCCCTTGACATGGATGGCCTTGTGGAAATGGCGGCGGGCCGGGCCGAGCCGCTCCAGCTGCAGGTTGGCCCGGGCCAGATTGAAGTGGACCAGGGGCAGCATCTCGTCCTGGTACATGAAACTCTTCAGCGCCGCCTCGAAACAGGGCACCGCCGCGGCGGGGTCGCCGGCGGAAAGATAATACTCCCCCAGCTCGTTGTGCAGGATATCGTACTTCTCGCCGGCCCGGCGGCAGAGCGCCACGGCTTCATCCACGCGGCCCAGCTCCAGCAGGATGCGGAACGACTTGTGATAGGCATCCACCGTATGGCCGAAACCGGCCCCGATCTCGGACCGGCCCAGCTCGTTCTCCTGCCACAGGCGGTGAATATCGGCTGGTGACAAGCCCTCGCGGACCAGCAGCGGCTCCAGATGGACCACCGTCTGAAAATGGGCGAGAGCGGCCGGCAAATCGCCGCGGTTGAGCATATGGCGCCCCATGTAGATATTGGCCCGCACGTTCTGCGGCGCCCGCGCCAGGACCGTCTGCACCAGCCGCAGATCCGACGAATAGACCGGCATGTGCAGCAGGCTGACCGCCAGCCAGAACCCCGCCACCACGCCGCCGGCCACCCAGGCCCACCACCGGCGGAAGCGGGCCAGTGCCTGGATGCCCCGGGCACAGACCACGGCGAAACCGAGGGAGGGGAGATAGAGGTAGTGTTCGGCCATCAATTCGTGATGCGGCACCAGGTGGGCCACCGGCAGGAGGCAGACAAAGATCCAGAGGGACCAGAAAGCCCACTGGAAATGACCCCGCACCGCCAGCCGGATCAGCCAGCCCAGCAGGACCAGCAGGGCGACGACGGCCAGGAGGCCCACCAGGTCGGCCGGCGAGAAGGCGATGGGGAAGGACAGGTATGAATAATCGGGCCGCAGGGTCAGTGGCGCCGCCATCAGCCACAGGTAATAGCCGAAGACCTTGGCTACCGTCAGCATATTGGTCAGAAGGGTGCCGCCCCACCAGGTGAATTTGTAGGACACCGTCCGGGCCAGGACCGTATGGCCGGCCAGCGCGCCCCCCAGCAGAAAGAGGGGCAGATAGTACCAGTATCCCCGCCGCAGCACCTGCCCCAGGCTGTGGCCCAGCGGGCGCCAGAAACCGGGCCGGTCCGAGTCGGCCAGGGCGGCCAGCCATTCATACAGCAAGACCAGGCCGGGGAACACGATACCCATCTCTTTGGACTGGTAAGCCAGGAAAAAGCAGAGCAGCGCCGGCAGCCACCACCCGCGCCGCCCGCTCTCGCGGAATCGCAGAAAGGCCCAAAAGGCAAGGAGGGTGAACAGGGCCGAGAGCAGGTCGCGACGGCCGGAAATGTAGACCACGGCATCCAGATGCACCGGATGGACGGCAAAAAAACCCAGCGCCACCGCCGACACCAGCCGGCTTTGGGTAACACGGCGCAGGACGAGCCAGGCCGCCAGCAGGGCCAGCAGGTGATACAGGAGATTGGACAGGTGAAACACGAAGGGCCGGTCACCGCCCAGGGTGCGGTCCAGGACGTAACTGGCATCCCGCACCGGCCGGTAGCCGAGCGGATTCACCACCGCCGCCAGGGCCTCCGGCAGGCTCTCCGGCAACCGGTCGGACTGGAGAATGTTGTCGTCATCGAACACGAAGCCGTAGTCCAGTGACGGAACATACATGAGGAAACCCGCCACCAGGATGAGCGCCAGCCAGAGCCGCGCATTGTCCTGATGCGGTTTTCGGCTGATCCCGGACGCCGGCTCCGGCCGGTGCCGGCTGGCGGGATTCCGCCGGCGGTCTTTTTTGCTCATGGTCGCCTGCCGTTTTCAGGATGTGAAGCCATCGCCCCAAAGTATAGCCACCTCCGGCGCCGCCTTCAACAGATTCGTGGGAATAAATCTTGCTCCTGGCAGAGGGAACACCTACAATCGTTTCCAGGCCGTCCGGCCGCGAACATCCTGAAAGGAGGGCATAATGCCGCGGATTGTGCGTCTCACCACCGCCCTGACCCTGGCGCTGATGGCTGCGCTCCTGCTGCTGGCCGCGGGCTGCTCCCGCCTCCAGGAGCCACCGTTGCTGCTGACCTGGCGCGATTCGTTCATCGGCGCCGGCAAGGTCATCCGGGTGACCAACGCCTCGGATGAATACCTGCATGCCCTGGAGTTTACGGTGGAAGGGCTTGACGGAACCCGCAAACAGCACTTCAAGGAAACCCTGCCACCCCACCAGACCTACGAATTCGGCTGGCGCGAGCTGGACGGGTGGGAGGTGCCCGCCGGCGCCAAGGTCAGCATCCGCTGCCAGGAGTACGGTCTGGCGGTGACGGGTATTGTGGGCGAGGAAGCGTCCCGCTGACCGGCGGGCGACAATCCGCATCCTCTCGGGCCCGGCCGTTGCCGGTCCTGCTGCCGGGCCTGATGGTGGCCGGCGGCGGCCGGCCCCTGGCTCCTGTATCCTCCGTCACCAGTGATGGGCGTGAAGGATTCCCGCCCGAACCGAATGCGGGCAGTCCGGGTTGTCCCCTTGGCAGGATTGAGCGGTCAGGAAATTCCCTCTACCGCCCACGTTCCACCGTCATCCCCGACACTCCGTCTCCCATTCCCCGATCCCCTCGCCGGGCGCGCCGGTTGCACCGCCGCCGTTTATGACGTACAATACGGACAACTGTGTCCATCTCCGGGAGTCCGTCATCATGAAACATCCGAGCCGTCGGGACTTTCTGCGCACCACCCTCCGCACCGCCGCCGGACTGGGCGGTCTGGCGGTAGTGGGCGCGCCCCTGGGCTGCCGCAGCGCCACATCCGTCGGGCACCGCCGTCCGCCCACGGGGCGGGCCTTCGCCACCCTGCGTATCGACGGCGACCATCGCGCCATCGGCTTTGCCATGGGCTTCCATTTCGGCAACGAGATCCGGCAGGTCCTGCAGGAGCGGCAGGTCTGGTTTCAGCGTCTCCAGGCCCATGCCACCGGCGCCGGCGCCGCCTATTTCGCCGAGCTGCGCCGTCAGGCGGAGCGGCATTTCCCCCAGCTGATGGAGGAATTGCGGGGCATGGCCGACGGTGCCCATTTGCCTTTCGATGACCTGTTCCTGCTCAATGTCAAGGCCGAAATCGGTGCCCGCCTGGCCGGGTCGGAAGTGAAGGATCCGGGCTGCTCCAGCGTCTACCTGGTCCGTGACGGCCAGCGGACCCTGATCCACAACGAGGACGGCCACAAGGCTTTCGCGGAAAACATGTTTTTGCTGCAGGCCACCCCCCCCTCGGGCGTCTCGTTCACGGTGCTGGTCTATCCGGGGACCCTCCCCGGCAACGGACCGGGCATCAACGCCCGGGGCATCATCCAGACCACCAACTTCATCGCCGCCCGGGACAGCCAGGCCGGCGTGCCGCGCTATTTCCTCAACCGTGCCGTGCTGGAGGCGGAATCCCTGGACGACGCCGTCGCCCGGGCCACCTTCGCGCCCCGGGCCTTCGCCTATCATCACAATCTGGCCTCGGTAACGGAAAACCGCCTGATTTCGCTGGAAGTCACCCCCAGGCGCCACAGCGTCGTCGAACCCCTGACGCCCTACATTCACACCAACCACTTGCTTCACGAGACGACCCGCGATTTCCCCCAGGACGAGGACTACGTGGCCTCGTCCTCCCGTTCCCGTTATGAGGTCATCCGGGCGGCCATCCAGCGGCATGGCGGGCCGGATCCCCTGGCTGCGGACGATGTCCTGAACATCCTCTCTTCCCACCGCCAGGCGCCTTATTCCCCCTGCCGCCACCCGGACGGCGACGTCACCGGCCAGACCCTGGCCACGGCCGTCTTCCCGATGGCTGACGGCACCATGCGCCTCTACATGGGAAACCCCTGCACCGCTGTGCCCGAAGGTCGTCTCACCATCTACCACCGACCGGTGCACTGAGGAGGGACGGGCATGCCCGGCGTGTTGCGCATCGAACCCCAGGCCGGCCTCTGCAACCGGCTGCGCGTGCTGGCCGCCGCCCAGGCCCTGAGCGCCCGGACCGGCCAGCGCCTGCACGTGCTGTGGTTTCGCGACCGGGGGCTGAACTGCGATTTCGATCTCCTGTTCGAGGTGCCGTCGACCTTCGCCCGTCTCACCCAGCTGCACCGTGACCGCTGGTACACCCACTACTACCGGCAGTGGCTGATCCGTCGCAGCGCCTGCCATCTGGAACATGCCGACGTGCTGCAGCGCGGCCGGCGGGGCCGGTCCTTCGACGATCTGGCCGCCTGCCCGTCCGTCTACCTGGCCACCCACAAGATGTTCCTGCGGGACACGTCGCAGTTCGCGGCCTTCGTGCCGGTGGCAGAGCTGCGGCGCATCATCGGGGACGTGGTCCGTGAATTCGACAAGCACATGGTGGGGGTGCACGTCCGGCGCGGCGACAACCCGCGCGCGGCGGAGCAGAGCCGGACGGCGGCCTACGTGCGCGGCATGCAGGAGGAGATCCGGCGCCAGCCCCAGACCCGCTTTTTCCTGGCCACCGATTCGCCCGAGGAGGAGCGGACGTTGCGGCGCGCCTTCCCCGACCGGATCCTGGTCTATCCCAAGTCCAGCCTGGACCGCAACAATCCCCAGGCCATCCGCGAGGCGGTGGTGGACCTCCTGTGCCTGGCCCGCACCCGCCGGCTGCTGGGCAGTCACTGGAGTTCCTTTTCCGACACGGCCGCTCGCCTGGGCGGCATTCCCAGGATTACCGTCGAGTGAACTGTCCGGTCTCTGTCGACCCGGCCGCCTACTTGAACGTGCCCGTCAGGAAGTGGAGCATGTAGGACAGATCCGTGGCATCCACCCCGCCGTCGCCGTTCAGGTCGCCGCCGTTCACCAGATCGATGTCGCCGCACAGGAACGCCGTCAGGAGCATCAAGTCTTCGGCGGTGATGAGACCGTTGCCGTCGAGATCGGCCGGCTCCAGGGCCCCGAACAGCACCGCCACATGCTGGACGTCCGACCAGGGCGAATCGAGCCGGCTGCCGTTGCAGGTCACATAGGCCCGCACCCGGTAGTAGTAGTAGGTGTCGGCAGCCACCACGTGGCTCTGCTGAAAACCGGTGCCGGTGACCAGCCAGGCCGCGGCGCCGCTGAAATCAGGCGCCGTCGCCTCCTGAATCTCGCAGGTGCCCAGGGGGGAGGTGCCCGTCCAGGTGATGGTGTAGACCTGGCCGTTGCCCACCGTCCCCGGAACGCTCAGGGCCGGCGCTGCGGGTGGCTCGCAGGTGCCCACGACCCAGACCGTGGCCGTGGTGGAATCCACCTCCTGGCACCCGTTGCTGACGTGGACCCAGTAACTGGTGGTGGCCGCCAGCGGCGGCGTGACAAGCGCGGGATCGGTGGCGCCGCTTACGGGGTGCGAGGTATCCGGCGCATAGCCTTCGTACCACTGGTAGGAAAGCGGCGGCTCGGACAGGGCCGTCACCGACAGTGTGGCCGCCTGGCCGGCCGTCACCTGCTGGTTCTGCGGATGGCCGGTGATGGCCAGTTCACAAAGGGCCAGCTGGGCGTCGATGCCGGTGGTGACGATCCCCTGGGTCACGTTCACCAGGTCCGCGCTCTCCCTATCGGGCTGGTTGTCATACCATTCCTTGGCATAAACGGTCTGCTGGGAGCCGAATCCGACCTTGTAGGCACCCGTGGAGAGCCAGCCATACTGGTAATAACCGTCGGCGTCGGTCCAGCAACCGCTGCCCATCCCTGACGGATCACAGACGACGACCAGGAAATGGGGAATGCCTGCACCGAGGCTGTCGGTCACCCGGCCGGCGATGTAAGCGGCCGGCTCCAGGACGGCGTCGATGCCCGTCGTCTCCACGCCCGTCGTGATGGTCACCAGGTCGGCGTCATTGTAATGCGCCCGGTCGTCATACCACTCCAGGGCGATATCCTCCCCGGCCCAGAAGGCGATGGGCCAGGCTCCCGGTTTGATACCGCGGAGGAGATAATCGCCGTTGGCGTCCGTGTAGCCGCGTCGCATTGCATAGCCCGCCTCGTAAACCGCCACCGCCGCCGACGGAAAGGGCTGGCCCAGGGTATCCGTCACGTGCCCGCTGAGTATGCCGCCCGTGGCCAGCTCGGCGTCGATGAACGGCGTGACGCCGCCGGCGGTGATAGCCACCGGTGTCGGCGTGGGGGGGGTAGCGATGGGCTGGTCATCGTACCACTCGCCCACATAGTTCATGTTGGCGCCTTCGGGATAGAAGCGGACGGCATAGTCGCCAACCGGGCCGGCGAACCGGTAATCGCCGTTGGCATCGGTCATCACGTAACCATGGTGCAGGTCGTTAGTTATCGACAAATCGGGAAACCGAACCTGCAGATCCGCGATGCCAGCGGCAAATTCATCCGTCACCCGGCCGGTGATCAGGCCGACATCCAGCGCCCCTGTTTCGATGGTCAGGTCATACGCATACCGGACTTCGTAATATACGATGTGGATGTAGTACCAGCCGGCCGGCATATCGGCCAGGCAGAGCGGCTGGAGGGACGGGTAGCTGCGGGAACGGACCAGCAGGCCACCGGCGTCGTCACATAATTCGAAGAGAATATACACCAGCTCCGTAGGTTCGAGCGGTGTCACGCTGAGGGTCACCTGCAGGTCCTGGCCGGCATCCAGCCAGACCTTGAACCAGTCGGGATCCTGCCGGCCCTGATCGTCCAATACCAGGCGCAAGTCCGGGTACACGCCGGCCGTCAGTTCTACCGCCGCCGCCTGGCTGTCGTTCTCCTCATAAGCGTCATCCTGGTCTGTCAGGGTGAAGGGTCCATCGCTGGTGTCGCCGATGCTGTCGCGGTAATGATGTCGCACCCGGACGAGACAATCGCTGGAAACGTCCGGCGGGGGTGTCCATTCGTACACGCCATCGTTGTCGGTGGTGGGAGTCGTGATGTCGATCCAGCTGGAACCACCATCCAGTGAGTAGTCGATACAGACATAGGGGAATTCGCCGAACCAGTCCCAGGTGATGAGGCAGGTCTGGCCGACGGACCAGATCTCGCCGCCGTTGGGTGCGGTGACGGTGATGGTTCGCGGTGCCAGCACGGCGTTGACATCCGATGTGGTGGCGCCGGCCGACACCGGCACCAGGTGGGCGCTGCCGAAATCGGGCTGGTCGTCGTACCATTCGGATTGGTATAGGGTGTTCCAGGCACAGAACCAGACCTTCAGGTCACCGGCGGGCAACATGTTCACCGAGTAATAGCCATCGCCATCGGTCACGCCACTGCTCAACTCGATGTTGGACGGATCGTAGACGAAGACGTATATATCGCCGATTCCCTCGTCCCCTTCATTCGTCACCCGGCCGCTGACGGCACCAGGCGGGGTGCCAAGCACGGCGTCAATACCCGAGACCGTACCGCCCGCAGTCACCGAAACGATCGCCGCGTCGGCGAACAGCGCCTGATTGTCGTACCATTCCAGGCCATAACCGCTTTTGCTGAACATGACCTTGACATCAGCCGTGGCCATACCGTTCAGGACATAGATCCCGTCCGCACCTGTCCACGTCGTGGCAAGGTATGTCCCGTCAGTCGCGAAAGCCTGTACGCAAACATCCTGCATCGGCCAGCCAACGCCGTCGGTGACCAGCCCCGTTATCGTCGCCCCCGGTGCCAGCTGGGCGTCGATGGGCGCCGTGACTCCGCCGGCGGTGATGGTCACCGGCGCCGCCGTATCACTGGTGGGCTGATCATCGTACCATTCGTGAATGTAGTTCAGGTTATTGGCTTCCGGCTCGAACATAATGAGCACGTCACCGGGATTGCCGGCGAAACGGTAGTCACCGTTGACATCGGTCCACACGCAGCCATGGAAGAGGGCCCAATCCAGAGAGGGATCGAAAAAATTGACCGGCAAATTCGCGATACCGGCGGCCATCTGATCCGTCACCCTTCCGGTGATCAGCCCGACGTCCAGTATGCCTGTCTCGACAGTCAGGGTGTAGTCATTCAGGGATAGGGCGTTATAAGCGATGATGTAGTACCAGCCGGCGGGCATATCGGCCAGACACAGGATCTCATCGGCGTCCGTGCTCCACGTGGCGGCGAGAAGCTGGCCTGTTTCGTCCCGGAACTGAAGATCCATATTCGCCCATGTGTCGGGTTCCAGCGGCGAGGCATTGATGGTCACCCGCAGGTCCTGGCCGGCATCCAGCCAGATCCGGAACCAGTCCGGATCCGCCCGACCCAGCGAGTCGACCACCATCCGCAAATTGGCATACATCCCGGATGTCAACGCCACCGCCGTAGCCTGGCTGTCGTTCTCTTCATACATGTCGTCCTGATCTGTCAGGGTGAACCAGTCATCACTGTCGTCGAAAATGCCGCCATTGACCGCATCGCTGATCCGGATCCGGCAATAGGCGGCCGGCCCGACCAGGGTATCCCATTCGAACACCCCGTCATTGGGCGTCGAACCGGCAAGTTCGCTCCAGGTGCCGCCGTCGTCGTCGGAAAACTCGATTCGTACGCTTGCCATACCGGGACTGGCCAGCCAGGTGATATCATGCGTCTGGCCCACCGACCAGATCTCGCCGCCGTTGGGCGCGGTGACTTCTATGGTGCGCGGCGCCAGCACGGCGTCGATGTCCGGCGTGTTCTGTCCCACCAGCACGGTGACCGGATCGGCCGAAGCGAAATCGGCCTGATCGTCGTACCATTCCGACTCGAACGCGGTGGCCGATGCGTCGAACCAGACCTTGAAATCACCGGCCGGCATCAATCCGACACCATAGTATCCATCACCATCGGTTGTGACCGTCCACAACGGGACATTGGCCGGATCATATACGTTGACGTTGACATTGGCGATTCCGGTGCCCAGGTCATCGGTCACCCGGCCGCTGATGCCGCCGGGCGACGTGTCCAGCTCGGCGTCGATATTCGTAAACACACTCCCCAGCGTTACCGGCAGCACCGTTGCATCGGCGAACAGCGCCTGGTCGTCGTACCATTCAAGGGCGACATCGCCCTTGGCGAACTGAACCCTGACGTCACCCGGCGCCACGCTGTTCATGACATACGTCCCGTCAGTCCCCGTCCGCACCGTCCGTAACACCGTGCCGCCGGGCAGATATGCGCGCACCCGGACCCAATATAGAGGTGCCCCTCCACTCTGGGTCACCGTCCCCGAGATACTCCCACCCGTGGCCAACTCGGCGTCGATGGGCGCCGTGACGCCGCCGGTGACAATGCTTACCGGCGTGGCCGTGTCCTCCGTGGGTTGATCGTCATACCACTCCCGCAGGTAAATCATGTTGTCGACCTCCGGCCGGTAGTAGACCAGGTAATCACCGGGATGGCCGGCGAACCGGTAGTCGCCGTTGCTGTCCGTCCGGACATAGCCGTGATGGTAATCATGATCCAGGGAGGGATCGGGGAACTCGATCCTCAGGTCCGGAATGCCGATACCATACTCATCCGTCACCTGGCCGGTGATAAGGCCGACGTCCAGATCGCCCGTCTCGATGGCCAGGGTGTAATCATACAGGCCCCGGGCGAAATTGGTGACAATGTACACCCAGCCGGCCGGCATGTCGGCCAGGCAGAGGGTCTCGCTGGTGGAACTGCTCAGGGCGCCCACCAGCAGGTCGCCCACGTCGTCGCGCAGCTCGAAATCGATGTCGTCCCAATCGGTGGTCCCGATGAGGGTGGCGTCGATGGTCACCCGCAGGTCCTGGCCGGCGTCCAGCCAGACCCGGAACCAGTCGGGATCCAGCCGCAGCTGGTCGTCCACCACCATGCGCAGGCCGGTGTACACGCCGGCCGTCAGCTCCACCGCCGCCGCCTGGCTGTCGTTCTCCTCGTAGATGTCGTCCTGATCCGTCAGCATAAATGGCTCGTCGCTGGTGTCACCCAGGTCATCGTGCGAGTGGTGCCGCACCCGGACCAGGCAGTTGTTGGACACGGCCGGCGGCGGCACCCATTCGTACACTCCGTCGTTGTCGGTGGTGGACGTGGTGATATCAATCCAGGTGGAACCGCCGTCCAGGGAATAGTCGATGCGGACAGAGGGGAAGACGCCGAACCAGTCCCAGGTGATGAGGCAGGTCTGGCCGACGGACCAGATCTCGCCGCCGTTGGGTGCGGTGACGGTGACGGTCCGCGGCACCAGCACGGCGTCGATACCGGTGGTGGTGGCGCCGGCAGTGACCGGCACCAGACCGGCGCTGCCGAAATCGGGCTGGTTGTCGTACCATTCCGATTCGTAGATGGTTTCCCAGGCCCGGAACCAGACCTTGAACGAGCCAGTGGGCAGCGATCCCACCGTATAGTAGCCGTCGGCATCTGTAGAAACCTGATTCAACTGAACATTGGCCGGATCGTATACGAATACGAAAATATTGGCGATGCCCGCTCCTTCACCGTTGGTTACCCGGCCACTGATACCACCCGGCGGGGTGCTCAGTTCCGCGTCGATATCGGGCAGGGTAACACCCGCCGTCACCGACAACACGGCGGCGTCTGCAAACAGGGACTGATCGTCGTACCATTCCAGGCCATATCCGCCTCGGGCGAACAGCACCTTGACGTCGCCCGGCGCCACGCCGCTCAGCACATAGGTGCCGTCCTCGCCAGTCCATGTCTGGCGCAGCGTGGTCCCGTCCACAGAGTAGGCCCTGGCGAGGGCGTACTGCAGGGGGGCGCCCCCACTGACCGTCACCTGACCCGAAATGATGCCGCCGGTGGCCAGCTGGGCATCGACAGGTGCCGTAATGCCACCGGCAGTGACCGTGACCGGCGTGGCCGTGGCAAATGCGGGCTGGTCGTTATACCACTCCACCAGGAAATTGAGATCGGTTCGATCCGGCCGATAATAGATCATGTAATCGCCGGCCACATCCGCAAACCGGTAGTCACCGGCAGTGTCGGTGAGCAGATATCCGTGCATTGTCACGCCGCTCCCTGTCGGATCCCACACTTCGATCCACAGGTCAGGAATGCCCGCGCCGTATTCGTCCGTCACCCGGCCAGTGATGAGGCCCACGTCCAGGGCACCCCTTTCGATAGTCAGGGTATATTCGTAAGGCACCCCGGCGTAACTGGTAACAATGTAGTACCAGCCCGCTGGCATGTCGGCCAGGCACAGGGTTTCGTCGGCGCTGCTGCTCAATGTGCCCCGCAGAAGCCGCCCCGTCTCGTCCCGCAGCTCGAAATCGATGTCCACCCACTGGTCAGGCGCCAGCTGGGTGGCGTTGATGTTCACCCGCAGGTCCTCGCCGGCATCGAGCCAGACCCGGAACCAGTCGGGATCCAGCCGGCCCTGGTCGTCCACCACCATGCGCAGGTCCGGGTAGATTCCCGGTGTCAGATCCACCGCCGCCGACTGGCTGTCGTTCTCCTCATACATATCGTCCTGATCCGTCAGGGTGAACCAGTCGTCCGTATCATCGAAAACATCCGGATTGGCAGCGTCACTGACCCGGATCCGGCAGTACGCGGCCGGCCCGACCAGGGTATCCCATTCGAACACCCCGTCATTGGGCGTCGAGGCAACGAGTTCACTCCAGTTGGCACCGTCATCGTCGGAAAACTCGATGCGGACGCCGTCTACATCATCATTCGCCAGCCAGGTGATTTCATGGGCCAGACCCACCGTCCAGATCTCGCCGCCGTTGGGCGACGTCAACTGGATGGTGCGCGGCGTCAGCACGGCGTCAATGCCAGGGGTCACAGAACCCTCCACCACCGGCACAAGATCGGCGTGATCGAAATCGGGTTGATCGTCATACCATTCCGAAGCGTAGACAGTCGACGCCCCATTGAACACCACCTTGTAGTTACCCGAAGGATAACCGACGGCGGTATAGTTCCCGTCCCCGTCGGTGGTGCCGTAGGAAATGAGGGCATTGGCCGGATCAAAAATAATCCAGTACACGCCGGCGATCCCCTCGTCAAACTCGTTGGTGACCCGGCCGCTGATACCCCCGGGATTGGAACCCAGTTCGGCGTCGATATTGGTGAATACACTGCCCGCCGACATCGACAGCACCGTGGCATCGGCGAACATGGCCTGGTTGTCGTACCACTGCTGGGTATAGCCTGACTTGGCAATTTTAATCTTCACATCCCCGGGGGGTATACCGTTCAGCACATACGTACCGTCCGGTGCCGTGAGCGCGTAGAGCGACAGACGTGTACCATCCGCCAGGTAAGGTTTTACTAAGGCTCGATCTAGCGGCACACTTCCAGCCGTGGTGATTGTGCCCGAAATGCTCCCGCCGGCAGCCAGCTCGGCGTCGATGGCTGCCGTGACGCCGCCGGAAGTGATTCCCACAGGCGTTGCCGTGTCTCTGGTCGGCTGATCATCGAACCACTCACTGAGGTAATTCAGATTTGTGGCCTCCGGTTGATAAAGGATGTGGTAATCACCGGGGCCACCGGCGAAACGGTAATTACCGTTTGTATTGGTTAAAACGTATCCCTGGTAGTCCCATTGCGCCTGAGGATTATAGAAATGTACCCAGAGGTCCGGGATGCCGGCGCCGTACTCGTCCGTCACCCGGCCGGTAATCAGCCCTACGTCCAGGGCGCCTGTCTCGATGGTCAGAGTATACTCATACAGGGTATTGGCATAGTTGGTGGCAATGTAGTACCAGCCGGCCGGCATGTCGGCCAGGCAAGCCACCTCATCGGCAATACTGTTGCCGGTACCCACCAGCAGAGCACCCAATTCATTCCGGAGTTCAAAATCGATATCCTCCCTGGCTGTAGGCCCCAGGGCGGTGGCGTTTATGGTTACGCGAAGATCATCACCATTGTCCAGCCAGACCCGGAACCAGTCGGGATCCGGCCGACCCCAGTCGTCCACCACCATGCGCAGGCCCGGATACACGCCGGCCGTCAGCTCCACCGCCGCCGCCTGGCTGTCGTTCTCCTCGTACAGGTCGTCCTGGTCGGTGAGGGTGAACCAGTCGTCCATATCGTCGAAAACACCCGCATTGGCGGCGTCACTGACCCGAAGGCGGCAATAGGCGGCCGGCCCGGCCAGGGTATCCCATTCGTACACCCCGTCGTTGGGCGTCGAGGCAACGAGTTCACTCCAATTGGAACCATCATCGTCGGAAAACTCGATGCGGACGTTCTCCATTGTGCCGCTGACGCTCCAGGTGATGTCGTGGACAAGCCCCACCGACCAGATCTCGCCGCCGTTGGGCGCCGTCAGCTGGATGGAGCGGGGGGCCAGCACGGCGTCGATGTCCGGCGTGGTCTGGCCCTGGACTACCGGGACCAGCGCGGCCGAGGCGATGTCCGGCTGATCGTCGTACCACTCCGACGAATAATTGGTGCCGGCGGCGTCGAACCAGATCCTGACGTCGCTGGTGGGCAGATGGCCCACGGTATAGTTGCCGTCACCATCAGTCCAGCCATCCCAGAACCAGTGGTCGGAGGCATCGTAGGCGCACACCCGCACATCAGGGATGCCGGCGCCGCCGCCCTCCGTCACCCGGCCGGCCACGAAGCCCTGCTCTTCCAGGACCGCGTCGATGCCGGCGGTCTCGCCGCCTGCGGTGACAGGCACCAGGGCGCCATCGCCGAAGGCAACCTGGTCGTCGTACCATTCGAAGGCGAAGTTGCCACTCCGGCGGAACCAGATCTTGCAATCGCCGGGCGGCAGACCGCGAATGATGTAATCGCCGTTGTCATCGGTGAATACAGAGTGGACATACACACCGGCCGTATCATAGGCCCGCGCGCCAACCGACGCCAGGGGATTGCCCAGCCCGTCGGTGACGTGGCCGCTGACCATACCCCCTTCGGCCAGTATGGCGTCTATACCGGCAGTGGTTTGCTCAGCGAATATGGGCACCGCCGTCGCCGATTCGATTCCGGAAGAATCATCGTAGTACTCGGCCAGGTAGTTCAGGTTGGGATAGTGGGTGTCAAAATAGATGATGTAGTCTGCGGCCAGTCCGTGAAAGGCGTAATTTCCGGCGCTGTCGGTGAGGGCATATCCGTACAGGCTTTCCCATGAACCGGTCAGGTCATAGAAGATGACCCAGACCCCTTCGATACCGGCGCCCCACGCATCGGTGACCGTGCCGCTGATAGTACCCAGGGGCAGGCTGCCGATCTCCACCGTCAGGGTGTAGATGGTGTTCTGGCCGTAGGTCACGCCGATATAGTACCAGCCACCGCTCACATCTCTCAGGTACAGGGTTTCGTTACCCGACGAGCTGAGGGCCGCGGCCAGGAGGGCGCCGCCCGCGTCGCGCAGCTCGAAATCCATGTCATCGCTACCGCCGGGGTTCATGGCGTAGCCGTTGACGTTCACCCGCAGGTCCTGGCCGCCGACCACCCATACCCGGAACCAGTCCGCATCCATGGTACCCCAGCCGTCCATGATGTGGCGCAGGTTGCTGTAGACGCCGGGGATGATATCCACCGCCGCGGCCTGGTCATCGTTTTCCTCGTAGGCGTCGTCCTGGTCGGTTAGGGTGAAGCGCCAGTCGCTTTCGTCGCTGATCCACGGCTCCGCTGCGCGGCTGACACGGACCCAGCATTGCTCCGACGGGCTGAAGGGTGTAATCCACAGGTAGGATCCGTCGTCGTTCGTGGCCCCGGTTTCCAGGAACCAGAAGCCGCCGCCGTCGGTGCTGTATTCGATGGTCACGTCGCCCAGGTATTCGGAACTGGTCCAGGTGATTTCATGGACCAGCCCCACCGACCAGATCTCCCCGCCGTTGGGCGAGGTGACGGTGATGGTGGGCAGGGGCGGCGACAGGGTGAACTCGCCGTCGCTGACGTCCAGCGGGTCGCCGTCGGTCTCGTAGATCCGCACCAGGCAATGGTCCGACGGATTGTCGGGCACCGTCCAGTCGTAGGCGCCGTCGTTGGCGGTAGCCGCCACCACCTCGGACCAGAAACCGCCCGAGTCGGTGGAGTACTCGATGCGCACATCGCCCACCGTCCCCGACGTACTCCAGGTGATGGACTGGACGCTACCGGCCGGCCAGTCCTCGCCACCGTTGGGCGACAGGACCGTCACCGTGGCCGCCGGGGTGGCCGTGGCCGCCTCCTGGCTGAATTCGCTGACCAACTGGTTGTCGTTTTGCCCATGGGGTTCCGTCACCGTTTCCACGACGAAATAGTAGGGCGTGGAGGGGGTCAGGCCCGTGACGTCCAGGAAAGCGGTGGATTTGTCCGGCGTGGTGCCGGCCGGGCTGTAGCCGCTGCCCGGGGTGGTGCTGACGTACACGCCGTAATGGCCGTCGTCGCCCGTATACGGGATGGGATCCCAGGCCACGCGCACAGAGCTGTTGGTGAGAGGTGTGGCCGTCACATTGGTCGGGGCGACGGTCTGGGTGTTGGCCCAGTCGGGATCCTTGCCGTCCAGAAAGGTCTGCAGCGACGGGTCGTTGGTGAACAGCGCGTTGTAGCCGATGTCGGTTTCGGTATCCCACAGATTCACCAGGTTGGTCAGGGACGTGGGAATTTCTCCGCTGAACATGTTGCCCCAGAGGTACAGCTGTTCCAGGGCAGGGACGTTGCCCAGCTGGCTGGGAATGGGCCCTGCCAGGGAATTCCCGGAAACATTCAGCAGCCGGAGCTGGCTGAGGGATCCGATCCAGGCCGGCAGACCGCCCGTCAGGTCGTCGTCGGCCAGGTACAATTCGGTCAGGTTGGCAAGATTGGCCAGTTCGGCGGGGAGGGTGCCCCCCAGTGGATTTGCCGAGAGGCCCAGCCGTTGCAGTGTCGTGATGTTCCCCAGCTGGGTGGGAATCCCCCCGGTCAGGTCATTGTCCCACAGGACCAGGTCCTCCAGATGAGCCATGGTGCCCAGCGCGGTGGGGATGCCGCCGGTGAGCTGATTGCCGCCCACATTCAGCCGGATCATGTCGGGGATGTCGGCCAGCTGGTAAGGTATAGGTCCGTCGAGCTGGTTGGTGCCGATCAGCAGTTCGCGGAGGCTGGTCAGATTGCCCAGTTGCGTGGGGATGTGGCCGGTCAGCTGGTTGGAATACAAATACAGGTACTCCAGATTCGGGAGATCGCCCAGCTGGGTGGGGATCCCGCCTTCCAATTGGTTTTGCTCCAGATACAACTGGCGCAACTGTGACAGATTTCCAATCTGGGTGGGGATGCTGCCCAGAAACTGGTTGCCGCCCAGATGGAGATGTTCCAAATGGACGAACGTACCCAGCCAGGCAGGGATGGTGCCCGAAATCTCGTTACCACTGAGGAAAAGCCACTGAAGGTTGGTCAGATTGGATAATTCGATGGGCAGACTGCCGGTTAAGCCGTTGCCGACCAGATCCAGAAAGTTCAAATTGGTCAGCCAGCCCCATTCTGATGGGATCGAACCGCTGAAGTCATTCTCCCCGAAACCGATATGCTCCAGGTTCGACAGTCCGCCCAGCCAGGCGGGCAGCGATCCATCCAGCAGATTAAAGTCCAGGGCCAGCCACCGCAAGTCCGTCAGATTGCCCAACTCCGCGGGCAGTGTGCCGTTCAATTGGTTCTCATCAAGGAACAGCATCTGCAACAGCAGCAGATCGCCCAGCTGGGTGGGAATGGCGCCGTCGAGCTGATTCTGGCCCAGGTACAACTCTTCCAGGAGGGAAAGATTGCCGATCTCCGTGGGAATATTCCCCGTCAGCTGGCAATGGGTGAGATTCAGCGACCAGAGGTTCGTCAGGGCGCCCATATCGGCCGGGATGCTGCCCAGCAGCGGATTGTTGCTCAGGTCCAGGATTTCCAGCGCGGCCAGTGAGTCGATCCAGGTGGGAATGGTGCCGTTGAATTGGTTGTCGTTGAGGATCAGCCAGCGGAGGTTGACCAGGTTGGACCACTCCACCGGCAGGCTGCCGGTGAAGGCGTTCCCGGACATGTCCAGCTCCTGCAGATTGGTGAGGGTGCCCAGCCAGGCGGGCAGATTCCCGTCGAGATCGTTGTTGGCCACGTAAAACTGCTGCAGGTTCACCAATCCCGCCAGGGCAGCCGGCAATTCGCCGGTCAGCTGGTTGGAGATCAGGTGCAGAACAGTCAGGGCGGTGCAATTGCCCAGTTCCGCGGGAATACTCCCGGCCAACTGGTTTCCGGACAGGGTCATGTAAGTGAGATTCGTGCAGAAGCCGATTTCGGCGGGTATGCCTCCCGTTAACCCGTTTTCATACAGTTGCAAGTTGGCCAAGTTGGCCAGGTTGCCGATCTGGGTGGGGATAGGGTTGGGCAGGTTGTTGCCGTAGATCCACAAATTGGTCAATTGCGGAAAATCGCCGATCTCCGGCGGCAGGGCGCCGGCCAGGTTGTTGTAGCCGATATTGATGAATGTGACATGATCGGACGCCACGGTGACGCCGAACCAGCCCCCCTCGGTGCCGGGCATGGCGAAGCCGTCCGTATCCAGGGGCGGCTCCTTCCAGCCGGTATTGTCGTGCCAGCTGTCGCCGCTGGTGTCGTTGTACAGGGCGATGAGGGCAGCCCGCTCCGCTGAGGGAATGGCGGCGCACAGCCAGCCGGTCATGACCAGCGGCACCATGAGCACACCAAGCCACCCCATCCGGAAGTCTTTTCCATGATGATCCATGATATCTCTCCCCTGTGTGCGACGGCGCCCGGCCAGGTGGTCATCCCCCGTGAGCGCTGAATCGTTTCTCGCGTCGCCTGAAAATAACCGTGAAAGAGGTGTGTAACTCCTCGCCCCCGCGCCCGTCAGAAATGAAACGCAAATTGTACTTTTTCGTATTATCCCTCTCCTTCGCCAAATTTGTCAAATGAAACTTCGCCCGGACCGCCGGCCCGGCGTCCGCCTTCCTGCCGCAACGGACGGTCAAGGGCGTCGCGCCAGAGGGATTCTCCTCGGGCGGGTGCCCTCTTGCAAATCCGCGGCATTATTCGTATAGTGACAGGGAAAACCGGCCGGAAGTGGCCCCAGGAGTGCAGCATGCCCATCTATGAGTTCTATTGCCCTGATTGTCACGCCATTTACAACTTCCTGTCACGGCGCGTCGAGACGGACAAACAGCCCGACTGCCCGCGCTGCCACCGGCCCCGGCTGGAGCGTCAGGTGTCCCGCTTCGCCATTTCCCGCGGCCTGGCGGAACCCGACGACGACGGCCTGCCGCCCGGCCTCGACGAGGAGAAACTGGAGCAGGCCTTCATGTCCCTGGCCGGCGAGGCCGAGAACATCAACGAGGACGACCCCCGCCAGGCGGCCCAGCTCATGCGCAAGCTGTACGAGGCCACCGGCCTGCCCCTGGGCGGCACCATGGAAGAAGCCATCCGCCGCATGGAAGCCGGCGAGGACCCCGACCAGATCGAGGAAGACCTGGGCGACCTGCTGGACGAGGAGGATCCCTTCTCCAGCGAAGGCCTGTTCGGCGGCGGCGTCCGCCAGTCGTTCCGCCGCAAATATCTCCCGCCCCGGCGCGACGAAACCCTCTACGAACTGTAAACTTTTCCGGCCCCTCATCCGTATGACAGCCTGAGCTTGGCAATAGCGGCACCCTTCATGCCGGCGCCGCCGGGGCGATCATGCATCATCAGACGGGTCTTTACTGGATTTGCCAGATCGTGGGCTGGACGACGTGGGTACTCATCCTCGCCGCCCTGGCCGCCCTTTCCCGGGGCAATTTCCAGGAAAACCTGCTGCTGATCCTCATCAGCAATTCCTTCGGCTTCGGCATCACCCATCTGTACCGCCAGCTGATCCGGAAACGCCGCTGGGTCCGCCTCAGCCTGGCCCAGCTGATCCCGCGGGTGGTGCTGGCCTGCCTCCTCATGGCCCTGCTGTGGCGCGTGTACGACCTGGGCATCATTCACACCATCTGGCCCCGGCCCATGGACTACTACCTGACCTACGCCTACAGCTACCTGTACGGCTATATCTGGGAAATGTCCGTCCTCATCATCTGGTCGACCCTCTATTTCGGCTTCCACTATTTCCAGCACTACCGCGAGGCGGAGGTGGAGAAGCTGCTGCTCCAGTCCACCCTTAAAGAAGCGGAGCTCAACGCGCTGAAATCCCAGGTGAATCCCCATTTCCTGTTCAACTGCCTCAACAGCATCCGTTCCCTCATCAGCGAATCCCCCGACAAGGCCAAGGAGATGATCACCCTGCTGTCCAACACCCTGCGCTATGCCCTGCAGACGGTCCAGAAGCGGACGGTATCCCTGGAAAGCGAGCTGAACGTGGTGGCCGACTACCTGGCGCTGGAGGGCATTCGCCTGGAAAGCCGCCTGCGGGTGCGGACGGACGTGGATCCCGCCACCCTGACCGCCCCCGTGCCGCCCATGATGCTGCAGATGCTGGTGGAAAACGCCGTCAAGCACGGCATCGCCCGCCTGCCCGATGGGGGGGAGATTCACGTGTCCACCCGCAAGAACGGCGACCACCTGCACATCGAGGTGGTGAACGACGGTTTCCTGGAAGCGAAACGGAACCCCCTGGGGGTGGGGTTGCGAAACAGCATCAGCCGCCTGCGGGCCATTTACGGCGATGCGGTGCAGTTTTCCCTGACCGACGCCAAGGAGGGGGTGGTGCGGGCCAAAGTTCAAATTCCGTGGAGAGGTGAAACCTGTGAAAGCCTTAATCGTTGACGACGAGCGTCTGGCACGCAATGAACTCAGCCGGATGCTGGAATCCTATCCGGACCTGGACCTGGTGGGTGAATCCGGCAGCGCCGACGAAGCCCTGGAACAGATCCAGGTCGGGCGGCCGGATCTGCTCTTTCTCGATATCGACATGCCGGGCATGGATGTCTTCACCATGCTCGAATCCCTCGACTACACCCCGCTGGTCATTTTCACCACCGCCTACAGCCAGTACGCCCTGCAGGCCTTTGAATACAACACCCTGGACTACCTGGTGAAGCCCATCGACCCCCGCCGCCTGCAGATCACCATCGACCGGGTCCGCCAGAATTTCCGGCCGCGGGAAAGCAAACCGGACGAAGACAAGAGCATCCTGGATCAGGAGAAACGGATCTTCGTCCGCGACGGCAACCGCTGCTGGTTCGTCAAGCTGTCCGAGATCGCCCTGTTCGAATCCGAAGGGAATTACACCCGGCTCTATTTCGGGGAGAACCGGCCGCTCATCCTGCGCTCCCTCAACACCCTGCAAAGCCGGCTCGATGCCGACACCTTTTTCCGCGCCAGCCGCAAGCACATCATCAACCTCAAGTGCATCTCGGCCATCATCCCCTCGTCCAAGGAGCGGCTGGAGGTGGTGCTCAACGACAAGTACCGCGTGCCCATGTCCCGCCGGCAATCCCACCAGTTCAAAAACCTCATGAGCCTGTAAGCGTCGCACAGTGGCGGCCGCGCGTAAGAGGCGCGGCGGCCGCCCCCCCGGGACCCCTCACCGAAATGCCGCTTCGACACGGCGTCCGTACCGTGGTATCATACATCGCATCCGCGAGCCGAATTCCACGGAAGGAGAATCGGGGTGAACATCCAGCGTTCCCTTGGCCTGCTGTTTTTCCTGGCGGCGACGTTGGTCCGCCCCCATCCGGCCGCCGGACCGGTGCCGCCGGGCGAGACCGCCCCGGCAGGCGTCGGCGGGGAGTACCGGGTGGGCTATGTCTGTCTGGCGGACTTCACCTCGGACGAGGACCGCGCCGCCTGGGAGTGGCTGTCGTCCCGGCCGGGGCTGGTGGCGGAACGGATCCGGCCGGCCCGGATCCTGGCCGGCAATCGCCCGGCGACGGTCCTGTGGCTGCACTGTCCCGCCAGCGACGACTGGGCGCGATATGAGGCCCAACCCCTGCTGCCCGAGGCCCTGACGGCGCACCTGGCGCGGGGCGGCCATCTGCTGCTCACCGGTTTCGCCGCCCGGCTGCCCCATCGGCTGGGCCTGGAGTCACGGCCGCCGCGGACCGAATGGCGCGACATCGAGGACAACTGGCTCTTCGACAAGAAGGGCTTCCACGGCTATGGCGGCCATCCCCTGTTCCGGCGGCTGTTCGGCGGCACGTTCGTGCTGGATGCGCGGCGGAACATCCGCCTGCCGGTGACCGGCTATTTCGGCGCCGACGTCCCGCAGGAGGGGCGGGTGGTGGCGGTGGAAAAATCGTACATCACCCTGCATGCCGACCGGCGCCTGGTCATCGAGCATGCCCGCGGCGGCGCCCGTGTCCTGAGCGTCGGCGGACTGGTGCAGCTGGCCGAACCCAACGGCCGGCGGCCCCACCTGGGACAATTTCTCCGGAATGCCCTGGACTACCTGGCCGGCCGGAACGACGAAGGCCCCGTCACCCACTGGCCCGTCACGGAACCCCGACCGCAACTGATGACGGATTTCCCGGCGGCCTCACCCCCGCCGGCACCGGCCCCGCCCGCCGCCTGGCCCACGGCCGGACCGGTCCTGACCCGCAACCCGGCCACCCCCCACGCCTTCGACCTGGCCGGCCGCCGGGCCCTCATCATGGGCCGGGAAAACGCCGGCATCGCCGAGCTGTGGGTGCATCCGTTCCGGGTGGTGCGCGACTACGAGGCCGGACTGCTCCTGCCGGACGGCGTGCAGTGGCTGGCCGACGCCCCCTGTGCCGTGGAGATCCGGCCCGAAGGCCTGTGCCGCACCTATACCACCCGCCTGGGGACGCTGACCGAACGGATTTTCCCCTCCCTGGAGCGGCCCGGCGGGGTGATCCACTACACCCTCCAGGCGACGGAGCCGGCCCGGTTGCTCTTCCGTTGCCGGCTGGATCTGCGCTGGATGTGGCCCTACGATGCCGGGGCTCTGGGCGACCCGCACTACGGCTGGGACCCGGGCCGCCGGGCGTTGCAGGTCTCGAATCCCGGCGGCGACTTCTGCTGCCTGGTGGGGTCGGCGACGGTTCCGCTGGCCCGCCTGTCGGGACCCTATGCGACCATCGACTGGGCCGCCGGCACCCTGCAGGGCACACCCGGCGACGGCCACGAGATCCGCCACGCCGCCGTCCTCGCCCTGGACGGCGACAACCGCTTCACCCAGACGGTGGTCATCGTCGGCACCGATGAAGGGCGGACGGCCGCCGGCCGCGCCTACCATGCCCTGCACACCGACTATCCGGCGGAATACCATATCCTGGTGGACCATTACCGCCGGCTGCTGGATGAACAGGTCCGCTTCCAAACCCCCGACACCGAGTTCGACCGCCTGTGGGACTGGACCCTGGTGGGCGCCGACCGGTTCTTCGTCACCACCCCCCGCCTGGGCAGCGCCCTCGTGGCCGGCTACGCCACCACCGACCGCGGCTGGGACGGCCGGCAGGCGGTCAGCGGCCGTCCCGGCTACGCCTGGTACTTCGGACGCGATGCCGTCTGGTCCGCCTTCGCCCTGGACGACGCCGGCAATTTTCCGCTGGTCCGCCAGCAGCTGGAATTTTTCCAGCGCTTTCAGGACATCACCGGCGAGATCTTCCATGAATTGTCCAGCAGCGGCGTCGTTCACTTCGATTCGGCCGATGCCACGCCCCTCTACGTCATTCTGGCCGCCCACTACCTCCGGGCCTCGGGCGACCTGGCCTTCATCCGGTCAAGCTGGCCCTCCCTCAGGGCGGCCATGGATTTCATGTTCGCCACGGACACCGACCACGACGGGCTTATCGAAAACACCAACGTCGGCCACGGCTGGGTGGAAGGGGGCAAACTGTGGGGTGCCCACACCACCCTGTACCTGGCCGCCCTGTGGTCCCAGGCCCTGACGGACGCCGCCGAAATGGCCGCCCGGCTCGGCCACGACACCCTCAGCCGGCGCTACGCCGCCGCCGGCGAGAAGGCCCGGGCAGCCGTCAATGGCGAGTTCTGGAATGAGGAGCAGCGTTTTCTGCACTACGGCAAGCGTCAGGACGGCACGTTCATGCCGGAGCGGACAGTCCTGCCGGCGGTGGCCATGCACTTTGACCTGATCCCACCGGACCGGGCGGCGGACATGCTGCGGGTGCTGGCCGGCAACGAATTCACCGCCGACTGGGGGGTGCGGATTCTCGGCTCCGCCTCGCCGTTGTTCAATCCGCAAGGCTATCATTACGGCAGCGTCTGGCCGCTCTTCACCGGCTGGACCGCCCTGGCCGAATACCGCTACGGCCGCTCTGTCCAGGGCTTCAGCCATATTCTGAACAACCTGTACATCAAGAATCACTGGGCTTTGGGTTTCGTCGAGGAGGTGATGAACGGCGCCGTGTACGAGCCGTCGGGCGTGTGTCCCCACCAGTGCTGGTCCGAAACCAACATCATGCACCCGGTGCTGGCCGGCATGGTGGGCTGGCAACCGCAGGCGCCCGAGAACCGGGTCGACATCCGGCCCCGGTTCCCGCGACACTGGGACGAGGTGGCGGTGCGAAACCTGGCCGTCGGCGACCGTCGCCTGGCCATGACCCTGGAACGCTCGGCCAACCAGACCCGCTTCACTTTCTCCCGCACCGGCGGCGGGCCGCTCGCTATCCGGCTGTGGCCGGAAATACCGCCCGGCATGGTCGTCCGCTCCATTACCGTCGACGACCGGCCCCATCCCGCCGCGCCGCGGGCCGAGCGGAATCTGCCGGCCCGGCCCGTGGAGTTCGTCCTCGACGAAACGGCCGTCGTCGTGCTGACCCATACCGGCGGGCTGGGCGCGGTGCCCCTGGCCCCTCGTCCGGGGCCTGGCGACCGGAGCCGGGGCCTGCGCATCCTGGACGAACGGGTGACGGACGACGGCTATATCCTCGACCTGGCCGGACCGGCTGGCGTACACGGGCGCATCGCCATCAGGGTCTTCGGCCGGGAGACCTGGCGCCCGGCGGATTCGTCGGTCATCTCAAGCATTACCGGGGGACTTCTCTGGCTCGACGTGCCCTTTCCCGAGCATGAATCGGGCCACAGCCGGGTCACCGTCCGGCTGGTCCGGCCGGACGACATGAGCCGCCCACCATCATCCGGGGCAGGACCGGTCGGAAAGTGAGGCCGATTTGACATCACGGTAACGAGACGGTATACTGGAACAGAGATCTTTACAGCATCGGCCTTTTCCGGATTTTCCGGTCATGCGCACCGGTTTTTTCTTTCCTTTCCGTCACCGGCCGTGACGGCATCGGAAAGATCACACGGATATCCGGTCAATCACTTGTAATGATTGGGATTATGTAACCCCGAAGCAGCCACGCAGAGGGCCGTTGCCATTTTCCGTCGCCTCATCGGGCGCCAGAAAGTTTCGACCCGATGAAGGGATTTCGACATCCCACATACCAAGGAGGACATTCCTTCACTCCACGGGAGACAAACCGATTCATGAAAAAAAGTTTTTTACTGATCAATGTGTTGCTGCTGGCCTGTATCGTGGCGCTGAGCCTGAACCTCAACGCCGAATGGAGCCGCTGGAACAGCCAGCACAGCGAGGAAGCCATCTACGAATCTCTGGACACCGCTGAACCGGCCATCGCCGTTCCGCAGACGACGCTGCCTGAGAGCCCCGCCACGAACGGCGATGTGGCCCTCATCGGCGACCAGAACCTTTTTCACCGCAGCCGTAATCTGGATCTGCCGCAAGAGAAAGAAAAAGAGGTTGCCGAAAAGACGCCGGTCCTGAAGGACCTGCCGGTCATCACGGGGATCATCCAGATCGGCAGCCAGCGGAAAGCCCATGTTCAGCGGGTGGCCGGTCGCGGCGAGGAAGTGGACAATCTCCTGCTGGACGAAGGCGACACCTGGGTCGACGAGTGGGTGGTCAAGGAGATCGGCGACGACCGCCTGGTCCTGGCCATGGGCGAGACGGAGGAGGAGATTCTGTTCCATGACCCCAACCGCCGGGGCGACCGGGCCCGCACCGCCCGCCGCCAGGCCGGCCAGCCCCGGCCGGCCGGAGCGGCCGCCAATTCGTCGGTCCTGACCATTGGCACCAAATCGGCCGCCACGCCGGCGGCCACCAAGCCCCGGGTCGCGCAGCGAACAACGCCCCGCGCGCCGACCCGCACCCGCAGCAATATTTTCAACCGCAGCCGCGACGCCCGCAACAGCCGCCTGTCCAACCGGCGCGGCAGCCAGGACAAAACCAGCGGTCTCTTCAGCTCCTCCCGCTCCAGCCGCAGTCGCAACGCCAACACCCGAAGTTCTTCCAGTCGAAGGAATTACAGTCGCGACAACAGTGGCCGCCGCTAATCACGGGGCCGCCCGGATCCTGCATCACCCGGCCTGGCCGTCTCTGCGGTCAGGCCGGTTTGCTTGGCCTCCCGCGTCGCGTCCTCTCGCCCGGCCGGGAGAAACAGTTCCCTCCATTGCCGACCTGTGATAAAACAGGACCAGCATCTGTCGCCATGAGAGAACCACCCTGTATCCCGCGGACCCGCAGGCGACAGGCACTTCCCGGAAGGAGGCCGGATGACATCGCCACGCCGGATCTTCCTTTTCGTCTCGCTCCTGCTGGGTACGCTGCCGGGGGCGACCACCGGCCAAACTGACCGGCCCTATGCGTCCCGCCTGAGCGCCACGGCTGCCGACCCGCTGTTCACCACCTATTGTGCGGACCTGGCCCGGGCCGAATTCACCCTGGACCAGGGCTATCATTTCCGTTTCTATGAGCCGGACGAGGGACTCGAATTTGTCACCGATTCCGCCGGCGACTGGGGAGTCGCCTTCGTCCGCGCCGGTCACACCTGTTTTCGCCTGGCGGACCTGGCCGCACCGCCCGTCATCACCATGTCCTATCCGGACCTGGTCCGCTATCACTACCGGCCGTACCCCGACCTGCGGGTGGAGGCCACGTTCGTTGTCTGCAGCTCCCGGGCGGCGGTACAGGAACTGCGCCTGCACAATACCGGCGACCGGCCGCTGGCCGTGCGCGTCGTCCCCTACCTCCATCTCCGGCACGACACCTTTCATGGCATCGGGCATCACCCGGTGGACGGAGCCCTCAGCGCCCTCCACCATGAGACGCCCGACGACTGGATGCGGGCCCACCACATGCCGGTGGTGAACCCCGTCCGGGATGCGTTCGTGGTGGCGGGTCCACCGGCCCGACCTTACGCCGGCCGGCGCTTCACGCCCGGGCCGGTCGCCTGGCCCCGTGCGGCGGATCCGGCACGAGCACCGGTCTATGTCGTCCGGGGCACACTCCTTCACGCTGACGGCGCCCGCTGCACCCACAGCCGCCCCACCCCGGCCGCCCTGATCACCGTCAACGGCCGCCATGACCGGATCCTGACGGAAACGGCGCCGGTCTGGGGCAGTTCGGCCGAGCCCGTCAACCCGTATGGGTATTATCGGCTGGAGTTGGGCCATTCTCCCGACCTGCGGGCGGGCGACACCTACACCATCCGGTGGTTTTGCCGGGCCACGGGCCGCCAGGCCGTTATCCGCGGTACGGTGGACGACCTGACCGCTCCGCCCGGTGAGCGGCAGGATGCCGTTCTGGAGCACCCGGTGACGGTTCCGGCGGCCGGCCCCCTCACCTGCCAGACCGGGCCCGACGGCCGATCTGTTTGTCTGACGTGGCCGCCCCTGCCGGCCGGCATCACCGCCCGGGTCTACCGTCGCGACGGCCCGGCCGACGGCAGCTACGAGTTGCTGGCCGAAGGACTGACGACCTCCGGCTTTACGGATCCGGACATCGGCCCAACGGCCACACCGGCCTACGTGGTGGTCGCCGTCGACGAAAAGGGCCGTCCGGGCTCTCCGTCCACTGAAAGTGCCGCTGTCCGTGGGGCCGATTTTTTTCAGGATATCCGGCGGCTGTCCCTGCCGGAGGAGCGTCCGCCATTGGATTCGGCCCGGGTTCTGGCCCTGCCGGCAGACCTGGCGCTGGCCCCCGGCGCCGTGGAGGTCCTGCGGGTGGCCCGGGTGGCGGCTCGGCCCGGGCGCACAACCGCCACCGCCCTGGTCCGGGAAGGGCGGAGGATGGCCCACCTGGATATCGCCCCCCTGATCCGGGCGGCCGAGGCCCGCTTTGACCGCGTCCCGGCTCCCGCCTTCCACAATCCCACCGAGGAGATGGTGTACTGGAGCGCCTTCGCCCTGCTGCGCCAGGTCATGCTGCCGCCCGAGGGGCGCTGCCGCTACAACTACTACGTGTTTTCCCGGGAGCCGACCTGGGGCTGGGGGCACGGCGGCCAGGTCTTCCACGAGAGCCTGGCCATGCTGGCCTACGCCCTCATGGATCCGCGGGGCGCCATGGACTCACAGCGCGTCTTTGTCGAGCGCCAGCACGCCGACGGTTATATCAACTACCGCACCGGACCGTGGCTGGACGAAACCATTCCCACCCACGGCCAGCTCACCACATCGGCGCCCTGGTACGCCTGGACCAACTACGAGATCTGGCGGCTGACGGGTGACCGGCTGTTTCTGGAGGAGATGTACGATTCCAGCCGCAAATTCTATGACTACGTACTGGCCCACCGGGACAGCGATGGCGACGGCCTGGTCGAATGGGGCGGCCACGCCGTGCTGGAATCGGTCCGCGACGCCCATGTGGCGGTCTGGGACGAGGTGGGCTGGCCGACCCGCTTCGAAGCCCTGGACCTCAACTGCATGCTGGTCAGCGAGGCCCGCGCCCTGGCGTCCATGGCCAACGCGCTGGGCCGCCCGCAGGAGGCCAACGCCCTGACAGCGGCGGCCGACGCCCGGTCTGCGCGCATCAACGACACGTTCTGGGACGACCAGACGGGTTTCTATTATCATGTGGACCAGGCGGACCACGATTTCACCCTCCAACGGCCCGACGATCTGAAACGTGAGGAGATCATCGGCTTTCTGCCGCTGTGGGCCGGCGTGGCCGGCGAGGACCAGGCCCGACGCCTGGTGGCGAAGCTCACCGATCCGGACAAATTCTGGCGGCCTTTCGGGGTCCCCTCCCTGGCGGCCGATGACCCCTATTACAATCCCAAGGGGTATTGGAACGGACCGGTATGGGTGGAATGGAACTACCTGATCCTGCGCGGGCTGCTGGACTACGGCTACACCGCCGAAGCAGATGAACTGGTGCGCCGGGTGACGGACGGCATCGCCGCCCAACTCATTAAAGACCACAACTTCTGGGAATTTTACAGTCCCGACGATGCCTGGGCCGGCTACCACAAAACCTACATCTGGACCGGCCTGGTCAGCCGCATGCTGTGGGATGTCCGACCGCCGGCCGCCGGGGGGCCGCCAAAAAGGAGGGAATGATGCGCAATGGCCGGATTTGCCTGCTGGTGCTGCTGACCGCCGTGTGGTTCGGCCGGCTCCATGCCGGCGATCCTCTGCCGGGTTCCATTCCCGCTTTCGCCATGGACGACGCGGACCTGGCCCTCACCCTGACGCCCCTGGCGAGGACGCCGGCCCACCAGACCGGGCGGCGCTTCGCCTGGCTGGGGCGGGCTGACGGCTCGGGCGAGGCCTGGAGCTATCCGCTGAAAATCCTGCGCAATTTTTCCTTTTCCTTTCTGCTGGAGGGAGCCACCCGGCCCATTCCCGCCGCCGATCTGTTGCAACAGCTGGAAGTGACGCCGGCCCGCTTCACCATCACCTGCGTGCACCAGTCCTTTACGGTACGAGCGACGTACCTGGCCGACCGGCAGGCGCCGGGCGGCCTGATTCTGCTGGCTGTGCAGTCCACGGTGCCGCTGACCGTCATCGGCGGCTTCATCCCGGTGCTGCAGCCCATGTGGCCGGCCGGGTTGGGCGGGCAATACGCCTTCTGGAGCGACGAGGAAAGCGCCTACATGATCTCCGAGCCCCGCCGGAAGCAACACGCCCTCATCGGTTCCCCCGCCGCGCGGGGTGTCTCGTACACACCGGCCCACATGCTGTCCGATCAGCCCAGCGAATTCCGGATCGACATCCCCGACCCCGCCCGGGTGGCCGACCGCCTGATCCCCGTCGCCCTGGCCGGCGGCAAGGGGCAGCGGGAGGAGATCGTCGCCGTGTATCACGAACTGCTGGCCCGGCCGGAGGATGTCTACCGGCGGAGCGTGGACTACTTCCGCGACCTCCGCCGGCGGACGGTGGCCGTGACGACGCCCGTGCCGCAGCTGGACGAAGCCCTGGAATGGGCCAAGGTCGCCCTGGACGGCCTGCGGGTGGACAACCCCGACCTGGGTGCCGGACTGGTGGCCGGCCTGGGCGCCTCGGGCGGCAGCGGCCGTCCCGGTTTCGGCTGGTTTTTCGGCGGCGACGCCTACATCAACTCCTTCAGCCTGAACCGGCTGGGCCTCACCGACGCCAGCCGCGAGGCCATCGCCTTCACCCGCCGTTGGCAGCGCGACGACGGCAAGATGGCCCACGAACTCACCCAGGCCGCCGCGTACGTGGACTGGTTCGACGATTACCCCTATGCCTATATCCATGGCGACACGACCCCTTTCTACATCGTGGCCGTGGCCGACTATTTCCGCCACAGCGGTGACGGAGCGTTCGCCGCCGAATGCTGGCCCTCGCTGCAGAAGGCGTATGCGTGGTGCCACGCCACCGACGCCGACGGCGACGGCCTGATGGACAACGACCGCGCCGGCCTGGGCGCCCTGGAATACGGCGCCCTGACCGGCATCCGGTCGGACATCTACCTCAACGGGGTCTGGGTCCGGGCGGCGCAGGACTACGCCTGGCTGGCCAGCCGGCTCGGCCACGCCGAAACCGCAACGGCGGCCGAGACGGTGGCCCGGCAGGCGCTGGCGGCCTTTCGCACCCGCTTCTGGAACGATGAGACGCAATTTTACGCTTACGCCTTCACCGCCGACGGCCGGCATGTCACGGAATTCTCGCCGTGGAGCGCACCGGCGCTGTGGTGGGAACTGGGCGACCCGGCGCGCAGCGTCCTCACCCTGCAGCGTCTGGCCCGGCCCGACCTGGCCACCGACTGGGGCGTGCGCAGCATCAGCCGGGACAGCGCCTATTACCAGCCCCTCAACTACAACTATGGCGCCGTCTGGCCGTTCCTCACCGGCTGGGTGGCGGCGGCCCACTACCGCCACGGCCTCGTCCTGCCCGGATACGCGGCCCTCATGGCCAATGTCCGTCACACGGTCCATCACGGCCCGGGCATGATCACCGAGGTCTTTTCGGGTTCCGCCAACGTCTGGCCCGACGAGGCCGTGGCCCAGCAGGGCTTCTCCAGCAGCGGCGTGGTCCTGCCCCTGCTGGGCGGCCTGCTGGGGCTCGACGCGGACGCCCCCGGCCGGCGGCTGGTGTTCTGCCCACGCTTCCCGGCCGACTGGGACCGGGTAACGGTAGACAACGTGCGCGCCGGCGACAGCCGCTTCCGCCTGACCTGGCAGCGCGCCGGCGGGCGCATCCAGATCACGGTGGACGGGGAGAACGCCGCCGGCTATACCCTGGACATCGCTCCGGTGCTCGGGCCCGGCGTTCCTGTCCGGGACATGCGTGTCAACGGGACAACCGTCGGCTATACATCGGCGGACACACCCTGGTCCTCGCAGCCGCGCTGGCAGGGCGTCCTGCCGGCGGACGGGCTGCGCCTGGAGTTCCGGCTGGCGCCGGCCGTGGAGATCGTGCCGCCCGCCGTGTCCACCACCGTGGGCGCCCCCGACCGGGGATTGAAAATCACTGAATTGCGGCGGGAAGCCGACGGCACGCTGTTCCTGGCGGCCGCGGGTCTGGCCGGCGAAACCTGCCGGCTGGGTGTGGTTCATCCGGAACTGATCGGCGAGGTCCGTGGCGCCCGCCTGCAGGATGGCGCCCTTGAGCTGACCTTCCCGCCGGGCGCGCCGGGCACGTTTCAACGCCTCGAAATCCGCATCCATCCGCGCCCCTGACCCGGCGATCCCGCGGGCAGGGGCGGTCAGGGCCACTGGCCGCCGGCTTGTGGATTCCACGTATACTTTTCGATTCGACTTCGCTATCATGACCTTTCAGAATTATCGCGGAAAGGACCCGCTATGGAAGCCATCGGTCTTACCTTCCCCGACTGGTTGATCATCGTCATGTATTTCGCGTTCGTTCTGGGCCTCGGGTTTTACCTCAAGCGCTTCACCCGCAGCCAGGAAGACTTCTTCCTGGCCGGGCGGCGCAATTCGTCGTGGGTGGCCGGCATCGCTTTCCTGTCGGCCAACATGGGCGCCCTGGAGCTGCTGGGCATGACGGGCAACTCCATGAAATACGGCATGTACGTGGCCCACTTCTACTGGATCGGCGCCATCCCGGCTATGCTGTTCCTGGGGCTGTACATGATGCCCTTCTACTACAGCAGCCGCATCTCCTCCATCCCCGGCTACCTGAAGCTCCGCTTCGACGAGAAGACCCGGGTGCTCAACGCCATCGCCTTCGCCGTCATGACAGTCCTCATGTCCGGCATCAACATGTACGCCATGGCCCTGGTCATGGAGACCTTCCTCGGCTGGAACCTCCATGTCAGCCTGCTGGTGTCGGCGGTGACCATCGGCATCTACGTCGGCCTCAGCGGCCTCATGTCGGCCATCTTCACCGAGATCGTCCAGTTCTTCCTCATCTGGTTCGGCCTCATTCTGGTCACGGTCCTCGGCCTGGTGGAGATCGGCAGCCTGTCTGAGGTGTTCCAGCGCGTGCCGGAGGCGTTCAGCACCATCTGGTCCACGTCGGGCGATCCGGCCCAGAACGGCATGCTGGTCAGCTGGGCGGGCATCGTCCTCGGCCTCGGTTTCGTTCTCTCCTTCGGCTACTGGACCACCGACTTCCTGGTGGTGCAGCGGGCCTTCTCGGCGCGGGACCTGCGCTCGGCGCGCATGACGCCCATCACCGCCTCCTTCTTCAAGATGTTCCTCCCCTTCATCGTGGTGGTGGTCGGCCTTATCGCCCTGATCCTGGCCGGCGACGCCGACAGCGGCTTTCAGCTCCTGGTCAAGGAGGGGGGCGATCCCAACTACGATTCGGCCCTGCCCCTGATGATCGCCCGCTACTATTCGCCGGGTCTGGTGGGACTGGGAGTCACCGCCCTCATCGCCGGCTTCATGGCCGGCCAGGCCGGCAACATCAGCGCCTTCAACACTGTGTGGACGTACGACATCTACCACGCCGTCCTGCGCCGCGACGCCTCGGAGGACCACCTCCTGCGGATGGGCCGGGCGGCCACGGTGGTGGGCCTGGCCCTCAGCATCGGCGCCGGCTACCTGGCCAACTCCTTCCCCACCATCATGGACTACATGCAGGCCATCTTCTCCTGGGTCAATGCGCCCCTGTTCGCCACCATGCTCCTGGGCATGTTCGTGGTCTGGATCACCCCCAACGGCGCGTTCTGGGGCCTGGTCACGGGCATGGTCTCCTCCGTCACCATGTTCCTGGCCGTCAAATTCGACTGGATCGACGCCACCCTCATCACCCTGTCGGACGTCACCAGCGAGATGGGCGCCAATTTCTGGCGGGCCTGGTGGGCCTGGCTCATCACCTTCGCTTTGACCATCCTCATCAGCCTGTTCACCCGTCAGAAACCGCGCGCGGAACTGGTGGGACTGGTCAAGGGACTGACGGACACCAGCGTCATCCGCGGCGTGCCCTGGCCGCGCCGGCCGGAGTTCTACGCCGTCATCTCGCTGGTGTTGTTCGTGGCCCTGAACCTGATCTTCTGGTAGGAGGTGCGCATGTCCAAACCTGCAGAGACCATGTATTCCATCTGGTATTTTGTCGGCATCATCCTGACGGTCATGGGCGGGATCATCCTGGCCACCGGCCTGTACAACCTGGCGTATCCCCCCGAGCCCACCGCCGACGGCCGCAACATCTTCCAGCACCTCCACCCGTCGGCCTGGTGGGGCGCCTTCATGGTGGTGTGCGGTCTGGTCTATCTGTGGTTCAACCGCAAGCCGGTGCGGTCCTGACGGCTGGCATTAGCGGAGGCAGGTCATGACCCAAGCTGATTTCTCCGCCCGGGCGCTGGACGTTCAGCAGACCTTTCGGCACCATTTCGACGGCGAGGCCGCCGCCCTGGTCCGTTCACCGGGCCGGGTCAACCTCATCGGCGAACACACCGACTACAACGAGGGCTTCGTGCTGCCCGCCGCCGTGGACCGGGCCATGTTCCTGGCCGTGAGCCCCCGCGCCGATGACCGCTGCCGGGTCCGGGCGGCGGACCTCGGCGAATCCGCCGAATTCCCCGTGCACGAGCCGCCCCGCGACCCCCGGCGCTGGCCCGACTACCTGGCCGGGGTGGGCGTCGAACTGCGGCGCCGCGGCCTGCCCGTCACCGGCTTCGACGGCTGCTTCGGCGGAACCATTCCCATCGGCGCCGGCATGTCCTCCTCGGCGGCGCTATGCGCCGGCCTGGCCTTCGCCCTGAACCACCTGTTCAGGCTGGGCCTGGACCGCCGGGAGCTGGCCCGGGTCGCCCAGCGCGCCGAAAACGAGTACGTGGGCGTCAACTGCGGCATCATGGATCAGTTCATCAATCTCCACGGGCGATCCGGCGCGGCCCTGCTGCTGGACTGCCGCTCCCTGACCTGGGAGGAGGCGCCCCTCACCCGGCCCGATCTCCGCATCGTGCTGTGCGACACCCGCGTCAGACGGGAACTGGCTGCCTCCCAATACAATCTGCGCCGGCGTCAGTGCGAGGCGGGCGTCACCGCCCTGCGCCGCCGGTTTCCGGAAGTGCGCAGTTTGCGGGACGTCACGCCGGCCATGCTGACGGAGGCGGCCGGCGATCTGGATCCCGTGATCCGCCGCCGCTGCCATTTCGTCGTCAGCGAAAACGCGCGCGTGCACCAGACCGTCGCCGCCCTGCGCGCCGGGGACTGGCCCACGGTGCGCAGCCTGCTGGCCGCGTCCCACGCCGGCCTGCGGGACGACTACGACGTCAGCTGTCCCGAACTGAATGTTCTGGCCGAAGCAGCCCAGGGCTTGCCGGGCGTGTGGGGCAGCCGCATGATGGGCGGCGGCTTCGGCGGCTGCACCATCAACCTGGTGGAGGCGGCCGCAGGAGATGAATTTCGCGCGGCCATGGTGCGGCGCTACCGGTCGCAATTCGGCCGGGACCCCGGCGTATACGAGTGCCGGGTGGCGGCCGGTACGGAGATCATGGAAATCTAGCCGGGCGCCGGCGGTACCGGGATCAGGCGGTGCTCGCCCATGGCGAAGAAGCCGATGACGGCGGCCAGGCAGTCGCTGCGGACGGTCATGTAGACGGTTCGCTCACTCCCGACCACTTGCCGAACCAGTGGACAAAAGCCCTGCCCCTGCAATTCGAGTGGCCCGATTTCGTCCATGAACACCGGCTCGACGCGCCGTCGCAGCAGATCGGTGATAACGGCCTCGGCGAACTGCTGCCCCGCCCGGGAAAAGCTGAACGGCCCCCGCCGCCACACTTCGTCCCAGCCGGGCGGCAGGGCCGGCCGGCGGCGGATGAAAGGGCACCGCTCACCGTCACGCAGCCGCTCCAGATCGTACCCGACGACCGTTTCGTCCTTTTTCACCTTGGTGGAGAGAAAACCGTCACCTTGCCGGCGTTCCAGATAGATGGATCGCAGGCAGGTGGTCTTGCCCGAATCGATGGGGCCGGTGACCAGATAGATCATGGTTGGAAGCGTAACGCGCCGTGACTACAAGAGTACTTCGGCGCCGATGGCCGTCAGCAGCAGGCACAGCGCCGGCAGGGGGCGCAAGGCGTACCGCTCCAGCCAGTCGGACCGCAGCTGGATCACCCTGGCCAGCAGCAGGGTGATGAGGGCGGCGTTCACCAGGCTGTCCAGCACGGCGAACCGCAACACGGTCAGGGGGCTGTTCACCAGGATGCTGTGAAAGGTCCACTGCAGGGAGGCCAGCAAAAGCACACCCAGGAACACGCCTTTCCAGGCCGCCGTCGCCGCCAAAGCCAGCGGGAAGCGGCGCGCCCAACCCTCGTGCCGCAGCAAGGCGGGGAAAACGGTATACACGGCCACGGCTTCCAGCAGGATGACCAGTACCGGATTGATGGTGGTGAAGACGGAGTAGGTCGGTAGAAACAGGTTGAACAGTTTGATACCGGCGGCGACCGGCGCCATGGCCAGGATGACGGCCAGCCGGCCCGTGTGCTGATAGGCCCAGCGCATGAAAAAAAAGGCGATGGGAAACATGAACAACCCGGCCAGGCCCGGCACCATGGCATGGTGGAACACGTAGCCCAGGGTGGCCTCGGCCAGTCCCCACAGTGAGCCAAAAAAGACGACACTGGTCCACAGACGGGAAGTGGATGTTTGTTTCATAGGACCTCCGATGGTTTTATTGTATGGATTCTGGTAGTGCAGGTCAACCGGATTTCACCCAAACTTTGACTCGCCGGCGGCGGCCCGGGACTGGTTCCGCCGCGGCCGCCGCGCCGTTGGCCAGGAACGGCCGCCCAACTATCTTGCCCCTGCCCCTTTTCAAAACGGGATTTATTCCCTATAATGGTCAATTTGAGAGTTGCCCCCCGGTGGATGCTTTGCCCGGCCGAAACATGCCTGGGCTGCCCGGCACCGGCGGATGGCCCGACGAAAATTTTTCTTCAGGCAGGAGTGTTTATTCATGATGAGAAAACGTTGCGGAATGGCCCTGGGCGTCATTCTCTTTATGCTGAGCAGCGGGGGGCTGGTGCTGCCGCAGACAGGCACCGCCATGCCGCTGGGGGACGTCGTCCACGAGCTTTCCATGCACCAGCATCGCGGCAGCTGGTTTCGCGACCGCTGTTCCTATTTCCAGCGAATTTACGTCGAGCGATACAAGGATCTGGGCCCTGAGGGTTCCTACAGCGACCGGTTCGTCCGACGGCTTTCGGTGGCCGAGGTGAGCGCCGACGAAAAGGGTGAAGTCAAGGCCCGCCTGCTCTCCGACACCAACAATGACCTGGAACCCAAACAGGTCAAGGATTCCAGCCGGGTCGTCTGGGGTGCACCGGCCTTTCTCGAACTGATTTTTTTCCCCCTCTATCCGGAAAAGGTCCAGTTTTATCAGATCACCGACCTGGGCACCACCATTCTCCAGAAGCAGGAAGTCCGTATCCTGAGGCTGGATCCGAAGCGGGGGCTCAAGGAACCGCTCATCGAGGGCATCTTTTACCTTGATCCGGCCACCGGCCGGCCCCGCCGCCTGCAGGTGACCCGCCTGCACAACTTCGAAGAGCTGGACAAGAAAATGAAGGACCTGGAGGATTTCAAGGCGGACGTCACCTACCGCACCCTGCCCAATGAAGTCACCGTCCCCTACCAGGTGCTGGCCGAAGGGGATTCCCGGGTCATCCGTCACAAGGGCTTTTTCAAGATCCGCTTCGAGGAATGGGGCTACCGGCCCAGCCCGTTCTATCCCGATGTCAACAGCTGGTTTGAAAAGCTCAGGGATTTCCAGGAAGAACCGCACGATGATCCGCCGCCCGATTTCATGGAAGACAAGGTCAAGGTGACGGACATCGAGGAAAATTGACGCAACCCCCCGTTGACGGGGAGGCAAGATGCGCATCATCGGCGGACGACTCAAAGGCCGGCAACTCCTGACCGTGCCCGGGCTGGCGGTCCGTCCCACCATCGCCCGGCTCAAGGAAAGCTACTTCAATATCGTCGGTGACGCCGTCCCCGGCGCCCGTTTTATGGATCTGTGCGCCGGCGCGGGCTCCATGGGCATCGAGGCCCTGAGCCGCGGCGCCGCCGAAGCGATATTTGTGGAGCAGAGCCGACGCGCCCTGGCCGTGCTGCGCCGCAACCTGGCCAAATGCGGACTGACGTCCGGCTACCGGATTGTGGCCGGCGATCTGTTCCGGGAATTGCCCCGTTTGGCTGCCCATCACCCTGGCGTCGAGCTGATTTATTTCGATCCCCCCTATTTCGAGGATCTCTACGAGCCGACCCTGGAACTGGTCGCCCGCCACCGGCTGCTGGCTCCGGGTGGGCTGCTGGCCGCCGACCATTTCAAGAAAACAGCGCTGCCGTCCCGCGTTGGAGAGCTGGTGCGCGTACGTCAGGTCCGGCACGGCGACGCCGTACTCACTTTTTACGCCGTGGCCGAACCGGTGTCAGGCGATGACTCCCGCGCCACCAACGGCGACGACGACTGACGCCCGCCGGATGGCCGAAGCCGTCAGCCGCGGCGGCCGAAAAACGCGAACGGCGGTTCCCGCCCGATTGACAGCCTTCGGAACATCCCGTATAATCTGCCTTTATCTCCTCGTCGGAGGCCATCATGGTTTGCCCGGACAGGCCCGCGACCCTTGCCCGCCCCAGACCCCGCGCTGCCGGTGCCTGCCGGTACGTCTTGCTGCTGTTGCTTTTATGGCTCGGCTCCTCCCTCCTCATGGGCCAGCGCTATCCCTGGATCGTGGTGATGGATCCCGGTCATGGCGGGGATGATTACGGCATCCGGGCCGGTCAGGGCAGCTTCGAAAAGGACGTCACCCTGCTGGTGGTCCGGGATTTCCAGCAAATCCTCAGCGCCAACCCCGCCCTGGACGTCGTCCTGACCCGGGAAACCGACCGCGAGATCCCTCTCCGGGAACGGGCCATCCAGGCCAACAACCTGTCGGCGGATCTGTTCATCAGCATTCACTGCGCCTTTTCCAACCGGCGGGTGGACCAGGGATTCATCATCTATTATTTCCAGCCGGAAGACGCCCAGCTGTCGGCCTTCCACGAGCTGCGCAGCGCCAACGGCCGGCAGGATCTGCGCCTGGTACCCTGGGACCTGGCCCAGCTGCCGTCGGCACCGGCCAGCCGTGATCTGGCCACCCGCATGCAGAACGCCCTGAATCGCATGCACGGCAAGTACAGCGGCAGCCCTGTGGGTGAGCAGCTGGAATTGCTCAGCAAGGTGGCCTGCCCGGCCGTCATCATCGAATGCTGCTTCCTGACCAACAGCGAGGACGAACGGCAGATCATGGATCCCTTTTACCGTCGCCGTTACGCCGAGGCCCTCCGCGACAGCATCATGGATTTCCTGACCACACGGCAGTATTCGGTCTCCGGGAGGCAGCCATGAACCAGCGGGTCATCGTCATCTTCCTGATCATCAGCCTGGCCCTGCTGGTGGCCGGCATTCTGCTGCTGTACAGTTGTGAAAAGCGCAAGCAGGAGGAAATCCGCGAAGAGGAAAAAACCGGGAGCCTGCAGACGGAGGAGCTGATCACCACCGAAGAGGAAGCGGCGACCAGCGAAGTGCCGGTCAAACTGTATTTCCGCAATCCGGGACCCACCACCGGCCCCGTCGGCCTGCTCCGGCCGGAGGCGCGCCAGATCAGCACCAGTCCGGACAAGCGGGTGTTTGTCATCAAGATCCTGGAAGCCCTCCTGGGCGGCCCCCGCAGCGGCAATTTCGCCAGCATTCCGCCGGGTGTGGCCGTCCGCCAGGTGTTTCTGGTGGATAATCTGGCCGTCATCGATTTCTCCCGGGAAATACACACCCGCCATCCCGGCGGGGTGCTGGAAGAGTTGGCAACCATCTATTCGGTGGTCAATACCGTCGTCGACAACGTCCCCGGCATCGAGCGGGTGCGCATCCTGATCGAAGGCGAGGAGCGGGACACCCTGGCCGGCCACATCCACCTGAGCCGCAATCTCTATCACGCCCCCCAGTACCTGGTGGGCTGGAAAGGTCCGGAACGGATCATCCAGGAGGAGAACCTCCAATGAAGCAGGACAAACCCATCGCCATTTTCGACTCGGGCGTGGGCGGACTCACCGTGTACCAGGCCCTGCGCCGGACACTGCCCCGGGAACGATTCCTCTACCTGGGAGACACGGCCCGGGTGCCGTACGGGACCAAATCCGCCGCGACGGTGGCCAAATACTCGCTCCAGAACGCCCAGTTCCTGGTTTCCCAGGGCATCAAGATGCTGGTGGTGGCCTGCAATACCGCCTCCGCCTACGCCATGGAGACGCTGGTGGACCACTTCGACATGCCGGTGCTGGGCGTCATCCCGGCGGGGGTGCGCCGGGCCGTGGCGCTGAGCCGACACAAGCGCGTCGGCGTCATCGCCACCGAGTCCACCATCCAGAGCCAGTGCTACCAGAACCAGATCTGGGACATCGATCCGGACATGGCCGTACACGCCCTGCCCTGCCCTCTCTTCGTCCCCCTGGTGGAGGAAGGCTGGCTCGATCATCCCGTGACCCGGGACGTGGCCCGGGTTTATTTGGCGGAAATGACCCGGCGCCAGGTGGACACCCTGATCCTGGGCTGCACCCACTATCCCATGCTCAAGGGAGTCATTTCCGAGGTGCTGGGGCCTGACGTCATCCTGGTGGATTCGGCCGAGGCCGTGGCCCTCGAGATCGGCGGCATCCTGACCACGCTGAACCTGGAACGCCGCAGCGCCGCCGCGCCCGAACCGGATGAATTCTATGTCACCGACTCCACGGAAAAATTCCAGAAAGTCGCCGAAATTTTTCTGGCCCGCACACTGGATAATCTGCGCCACGTGGACCTGACCCTGTTGCCCAAAATCGATTGAGGGGAGGTGGCCATGCGCCACGACGGCCGGGACGGCAATTCCGTACGCCCCATCCTCATCCAGACGGATTACAACAAGTACGCCGAGGGCTCCTGCCTGATCTGCTGCGGCGACACCCGCGTCCTGTGCACCATCTCCCTGGACGAGAAGGTGCCCCCTTTCATCAAAGGCTCGGGCACAGGCTGGATCACCGCCGAATACGGCATGCTGCCGCGGTCCACCACGGCCCGCTCCGCCCGGGAGGCCGGCCGCGGCAAACAATCGGGGCGCACCCAGGAAATTCAGCGCCTCATCGGGCGGTCGCTGCGGGCGGTGGCCAACCTGGACATCCTCGGCGAGCGGACCCTCATCGCCGACTGCGACGTGCTCCAGGCCGACGGCGGCACCCGCACCGCCGCCGTCTCCGGCACCTTCGTGGCCATGGTCCTCGCCGTGGACAAATTGCTGCAGCGAGGAGTGCTCGAAACCAATCCCCTGCTCGATTTTCTGGCCGGCGTCAGCGTCGGCATCGTCGACAACCGGATCCTGCTGGACCTGGACTATCACGAGGACTCGCGGGCGGAAGTGGACCTGAACCTCGTCTGCAGCGGTGACGGTCGCCTGGTGGAGATCCAGGGCACGGCCGAAGCCTATCCCTTCACCGATGGGCAATTCTTCGAGATGCTGGCCATCGCCAAACAGGGCATCCAGGCGATCATCGACCAGCAGCAGCAGGCCCTGGACGGCCGGGTCGACCTGCAACGGCTGTTTCCGCATCTGTAGCCCCCACCGGCAGTCACGGCCGGTCAATAAACCGTTATGCTGGACACACTGCTCGTCGCCACCGCCAATCCCGCCAAGGCCAGGGAAATCGCCGCCCTGCTGGCCGATCTGCCCCTGCGGGTGGCCGACCTGGCGGAATTCCCCGGACTGCCCGACTGTCCCGAGGATCAAGCCACCTTCGCCGCCAACGCCCGGCAGAAAGCCCTGCACTACCATGCCCTCACCCGGTTGCCGACCCTGGCCGACGATTCGGGCCTGAGGGTGGATGCCCTCAACGGGGCGCCCGGCGTTCATTCGGCCCGCTACGCCGGTGCCGGCGCCACCGACGACCAGCGCATCGAAAAATTGCTGCGCGAACTGTCCCGCCACGGTCCGGGACCGCATCCGGCCCGCTTTGTCTGCGCCCTTTCGTTCGTCGTCGACGGCCGGGAACGTCTCGCCGCCACCGGCGAATGCCACGGGGTAATCATCGGTGCACCCCGCGGCCGGGGCGGATTCGGATATGATCCCGTGTTCATGGTGCCGGACGTGGGCCTGACGTTCGCCGAGCTGTCGGCCGACCGGAAGGCCGCCGTGAGTCATCGCGGGCGGGCCCTGGCCCATTTCCGCCGCCAGCTGCTCCAAACCTATTTTTAATTTTCATCCACCGCTCAAATCCCGTATAATACCGTCAAACACTTCACACAGGAGAAATCGTATGCTCAGAACATACAAGGAAAAACTGCTTCGCGATTACGAGGCCGAAAAGGACCTGCTGACCCAGTTTTTGGGCGCGGAGAAACCGGAATTCCTGGACAAGTCAGCTATCGCTGCCGTGCGGGATTTCATCATCGGCATGCCCGATATCATCCACGACATGAACACCATGATCCGCCGCCAGGTCTCGCCACCGCAGCTCAATTACGCTTTCGGCTTCCTGGTCTCCTATCTGCTCGATCCCCAGGATTTTCTGCCCGAAGAGAGCTTCGGCTTCTTCGGTCATCTCGACGACGCCTATCTCACCGGCTGCATCCTGGAATGGGCGCTGGAGTTCATCGACCCGGCCCGCATGGAGGAGATCGGGGTGAACATGGGCCGCCTGGAAGAGTACGTCGCCCTCAAGAAACGGGCCCAGGGCTTTCTGCCGCCCCAGATCAAGGAAAACGTGGACACGGTCCTCACCAACATGTTCCGCGGCTCGGAGCTGCTCCTCAAAAACATCGACCTGGAGCAGATGGAGTCACAGTTCTCTGAATCCCAGACAGACTAGCTCCGTCGGTCTATCCATTTCCAGAAACATCCCGCGGCCAGGTCGCTCGAGGGATGCGTCCCGTCCCTTCCACCATTTTTATCCATTTTTTGAGACCTGCCCGGCCTTTTGTGCGTAAAAAACCACATCTGGGCTTCAGTCGTATCGGCCACCGGATCTCTGACATGTACCGGCTACGACTGTCGGGATGGGGTTAGCCACCCATAGCCGTGATTTATCGATGCTGCCCCTGCAGATCCCGTCCATCACCGGTGAGCGCGCTCCGCCGCGTCCAGCGGCTGTTGAACGGCTCCACGCACCCCCCAGGGATGAAAGGACATGATCATGAATCGAATCCGCCTGACCACCCTGCTGGTCCTCAGCCTCACCGTCTGCTTCGCCGCCGCTCAGGAGACCCCGGACTCTGTCTTTCGCACCCAGCGCCTGAGTGAGCGCGTGCTGCTGCTGACGGAAATCTCGCCCATGGAGAACATCATCGTCGCCCTGGCCGGGCGGGACGGCCTGGCGGTGGTGGACACCACCGGCTCGCCCCACACGGCCAAACTGCTGCGCCAGATCATCGCCCGGGAGTTCGGCCGCGACGATTTCGCCTGGGTCATCAACACGCACTACCATTGGGATCACGCGTTCGGCAACCAGGCCTTCCCGGAGGCGGTCCTGGTCGGCCACGAAAACTGCCGGCCCGAATGGGCCCGCCAGGCCGAACAGGCCAGCCGCATGGCCGAAAACGCCCGCCGGCGCCTGGAGCGCGCCGAAGCCGAGGAGTCCGTCGCCCGGGAGCCCACCGGCCAGTCGCCGCCACCCCCGCCGCCGCCCCGCGGGCAGCGGGAGTTCGACCAGCGGATCTACGACGGCTTGTCGTCCGGCCTCACTCCCCACGGCCAGAGCGTGACCTTCCGCGACCGGATGGTGCTGGATCTGGGCGATCTCACCGTGAAGCTGACCTGGTTCGGCCGGGCCCACTCCACCGCCGACATCTTCATCCAGGTGCCCGAGGAGAAGCTCCTGCTGACGGGCGACCTGTTCCTGGAACGGGGCTGGCTGCCCCTGTTCAGCGGTCAGAGCGTGCTGGACGTCCCGCGCTGGCTGGAGGTGCTGGACGACGCCCTGGACGGCGTCGACCCGGTGGAGCATGTCATTCCCGGCCACCGGGACATCTGGACCCCGGAAAAACTGGCCCGCTGGCGCGATTACATCCGGCGCCTGTGGCGGGCCGTCAGCGCGGCGCATGAGAACAAGACGCCCCTCGATACGCTTTTCACCACCGTCCCCCTGGGCGCGGAGTTCGATTATCTGCTGGACATCCATCACACCCGGGAGGAGCTGGACCAGTTCCACCGGCGGAATCTCGAGAGTTTCTACCGGCAGTTCCAGCAGTCGGCCGCCGTTCTGTTCGAGGAGATCCTGAACCGGGAAGGACTGGCCGCCGCCCGGGAAAAATTTGCCGTCTGGCAAAAAAAACCCACGGAATACTATGTCAACGAGCGGCAGTTCAACGCCCTCGGCTACCGGCTGCTGGGCCGCGGACAGACGGACGACGCCGTGGCCGTGTTCACGTTGAACACGGCTCTCTTCCCCGGCTCATGGAACGCCTGGGACAGCCTGGCCGAGGCGTACATGACCGCCGGCCACCGGGCCAAGGCCATCGAGTATTACCGGAAGTCGCTGGAACTGAACCCGCAGAACGGCAACGCCACACAGCGACTGCGTGAATTGGAGGCGCCGGAATAATCGGTCCGTTTGTGACCGGGGGCTCGCTGTGCTCGCCGCCTGGCCAGAAAACAAGTCGGCCCTGCGGGCCCTGAGGTATACCTGGCAAGATTTTTGGGGAGGATTGGGGGTAGACCACCAAATGATTCACACCTTCCAGAAGGACGGGCGTTTCTTCAGAACGCATCCCCACACCCCCCATCCTACCCAGGGTTCGCGGCGCTCACCCTGGGCTGTCGCCGGGCGTCCCTGCGGGATTAAAAGCAAGAAGAACTACACTCGTCCCCGGCTACCCTCGCGACGGCTCTCCGGGCCTGATTCATCGATGTCTGATATCTTCCTCATTTCAATATTATTAAGGCACCAGCGCTTTCGGCTGCCGGCTGTCCGGTATCATGCATCCCGGAGCAGATGCATCTTTGGTCCCGCAGGGACCGCCGCCGGCAGCCCAGGACGTCGCGCCGCGAGTCCTGGGTGGTGGCGGATAGTTGGAAAACGCCTCCTGAAGGGAGGCCCGTCTCCACGGAAACCCATCGCCTCTTTACCCCTTCCATCATCATTATGTCGCCCCTGGCAGAGCTCGTCTCTTTTCGTACGTCCTTTCCCAGGGCGGCGGCCGGCCGCACGTCAATCGCGCGGCCGACCTGGCCCTTCGCTATAGAATCGCCACCCTGCGGGCGGCCAGGAAAAGAAGAGAGGGGGGAATGCGCACACCCGCCGCCCTCGCCCTTCGCTATACCCTTCCAGCCCGACGGGCTGAAGAAGTGGTTGGAACCAAAAGAAATCAGGTGCCAAATGCCCAACGGCTAACCGAAATAGATCGTCCTCACCAGAACCTGACTGGACCTCAGAGCTTTCTTCAAAACTATTGGCAAGTTAAATGACATCACTGCGCTGTGTGATGCGTTGTCAGGGTTTCGTACAGTTCCCCCGGAAATGCGGCCTCCAGCTCAGCCAGATTTTTCAGGCCGAAGACGAAGGCGATGGCCAGGGGATCGGCCCGGTAGTCGGTGTGGCCCTCGTAGAACCCATAGCGCATGATGTAGTAGGGGAGCATTTCGCTGAAATCGATCCGGCACAGAATGGCTTCCATTTCGGCCAACTCTCCGGGAGACAGGCGGGCATAGTGTTGCCGAAGAAACGCCTTCTCCTCGGCGGAAATCTCCCGCTCCACCGAGATATCGTGTCGCCCCCGGATTTCATCCTGAAAGATGGAAACCTGCCAGCCCTTCATGGACTCGGCTCGCAGACCGACCCGGTTTCCGTTGTATATGCAAAAGGGGATGTGGCTCAAAAAACGGCCCCACCGCCCCAGCGCGTACTCGTGGAGGATGATGTTCCAGACATGGAACAGCGGCCGGGCCAGGTCGGGGTGGGTCAGCCCCAGCCGGGTCACCAGCCGGTTGTCGCCTTTCAGCACCGAGATAATGTCTTCGTCGGCGGCCATGAAACCGGCGTACGAAAACCGGTCGGGGCGGCCGATGTACGTGATGACCGACACCGGAAATCCGGTAATCCGCTCCCGCCCGTCCAGTTCCGCCGCGGCGTGCAGGCCGGTGCGGGCCAGCGTCGGGAAATCGCCCTCATCCACCCTGAGCTGCTGGTCCTTGCCCATGACACTCGGCACCCGGTAGCTGTACAGGAGGGGCTTCCCGTTCTCCATGGTGACGGGGATCAGGGCCCAGGTGCCGTCCTTCAGTATGACCAGCAGGATCTCCTGTCCATCGGCGCCGCTGAGCGGCGAGGGGATGTCCGGTCGTTCGGCCAGCGTCCGGGGATACAGCGGGTAGCGGGTCTCGCCGAACTGGACATAACCGGAATCTTCATCCCCGGCCTGCACCGCACTCCCGCCGAGGAGCCAGAAGCAGGGGCACAAAAACAAGATTAACCAGACTTTTACGTTCATTTTCATCATCCTTTCCGGCGGGACGCTGAACGTTCCTGCCGTTCTTCGACGCCAGGTTTACTCTTCAGCTGGCGGCTGGCCATTTATGGACCGGCGGGTGTGATGGCCACTCAGCACCTCATAAAGCTCACCGGTGAACGCCTGTTCCAACTCTTCGAGACTTCTCAGACCGAACACACAGGCAATGGCCAGGGGATCGGCCCGGAAGTCGGTATGCCCCTCGTAGAACCCGTAGCGCGTGATGTAGTAGGGCACCATCTCGCCGGTGTGGATATGCGACAGTTTTTTGCGGAGTACCGACATCTGCGCTGCGGACAGATGGCTGTAGCGCTCGTTCAGGAAGTTGCGTTCGGCCGGGTCCAGCTCTCGCCACACCTCGAGGTGATACTGCCCCAGGATCTCGTCGTTGAAGATGGACTCCTGCCAGCCGCGACCGCCCTGCCACCGCACGTAGACTTTCCGTCCGTTGTACAGAATGCAGTCCAGGGACATGGCGTCGAATGTCCAGACGCCCTGGCCGATCCCCGCCAGGACGATGTTCCAGACGTGAAACAGCGGCCGGGCCAGGTCGGGGTGGGTCAGCCCCAGTTGCGTGACCAACCGGTTGTCGCCCTGCAGCACGGCCATGATATCCTCATCCCCGCTCATGAATCCCTGCCGGGAGGACTGCATGGGCCGGCCGAGCCGGGTGATCTCCGCCACCGGCCGGCCGGTGATGGTGATGGTCTGATCCAGTGTCTCCTCGTCATGGAGGCCGGTCCGGGCCAAAGTGGGGAAATCGGCGGCGTCCGCCGTGAGTTGGCGGCCTTTGCCGTACAGTCTTTTTTTGTAATCGAGGGGCGCTCCGTTTTCCACCGTTACGGGAATGAGCCAGTACCCGCCATCCGTGGCGTGGCCGATGACCAACTCCCGGCCGTCCCCGGCTGTCAAGGGGGAAGGGATATCCGGCGCCTCGTTCAATTTTTCCGGAAATACAGAATAGCTCCGGCCCTGAACGGAAACGGGTGCCGAACGGGCGCTTTCCCCTGCAACGCCCGGTACCATCAGGGCCAGCGCCAGCAAGCTCACAACCCACATGTTTCGCATGATCACCATCCTCACTTCGGAACTCCTCGCCAGTGAATACTCATGATCATTACACGGATACTATACGGATGAAGCCCACTCATTTGCACTGAATGATTTCTTACATTGCTGTCAGAAAGACGGGTGAAGCGGACGACACGGCACGAGCCAGAAACCGTTTCATCATGACCCGGCCGGAGTGGTGCTAGCCCTTGTACTTGATGAAGGTTCCCTGCTGGTACTCCTCGAAGGCGACGCGCAGCTCCTCCCGGGTGTTCATGACGACGGGGCCGTACCAGGCCACGGGCTCGCCGATGGGCTTGCCGGAGATCAACAGGAAGCGGGCGGGCTTCTCCTCCGTGAGGGCCTGGACCTCGTCCCCGTCACCGAAATGGACCAGCATGCCGTTGCCGACGAACGGATCGCGCTGGATATCGAAATAGTTCCGCCCTTCCATTTCCCAGGTAAACGGATTTTTCTCCCGGCAGAAATAGGCCCGGCCGCCGATGACGTAAGCGAACACGGTGTGACCCGGCGGCGCGGGATGGCGAAATTCCGCGCCCGGCGGAACGGTGACGTCGAGGTACTCGGGCTCGATGACCACGTCACGCACCGGCCCCTGCTGCCCGGACACTTCGCCGGCGATGACCTTCACCGTAACCCCGCCGGGCAGGGTCACTTCGGGGATATCGCGGCCGGTGACGTCACGATACCGCGGATCCATCATCTTCTGCCGTGCCGGCAGGTTGGCCCATAGCTGGAAGCCGTGCATCCGCCCGTCGGCGTCGCCCCGGGGCATTTCCTGGTGCACGATGCCGCTGCCGGCCGTCATCCACTGCACGTCGCCGGCGTATATGGTGCCGTTGTTGCCCAGGCTGTCGCCATGATCCACCTCGCCGGCCAGGACATAGGTGATGGTCTCGATGCCGCGGTGCGGGTGCCAGGGGAAACCATTCCGGTAGTGCTCCGGCAGGTCGGACCGGAAATCGTCCAGCAGCAGGAAGGGATCGAACGTGGGCACCTCGCTGAAGCCGAACACGCGCTTCAGGTGCACCCCCGCCCCTTCCAGGGTGGGTTTGCTTTTCAGGACCTTGCGGATGGGTCGGGTTGTCGCCATGATCAATTATCTCCTTTTGCGGATTCATGGTCGCCGGTCACCTGTTCCAGCCATGCCGCCATCACCCGCAGGGCCAGCCCCAGGTTGCCGATCTGGCAGTGATTGTGGGCGTGCTCGTCCCGGGTAAACACCCGCTCCGTGACGGACCGGGCGGCGGTCAGGCGCCGCACCTGCTGTTCATGGAGGCGGAAGGGGATGAAATGATCGTTCCGCGCCGCCATGACCAGCACGTCCTGGGTGACCCTGTCGGAGTGGAGGTTGTCCTCGTTCAGCCCGAAGGCGAAATCGATGGCGTCCACCGGCTCCGCCGCGCCCGTAATGTACAGCAGGTGACTGATGTTCCAGGCCTCCATGCCGCCCTGCCGCATCTTCCAGCGCGACATGCGGTTGGTGAACGCCGGCAGGCGGTTCCGAAAAAACATCATGAGCCCGGCGGCCGGCGCCGGCGCCACCCGGCGGTAGTCGAAAGCGTGGCCCGAGACGATGACGCGCCGCACGCGCGGCTCGAAGGCGGCCGCCCGCAGGGCGAACCAGCCACCCATGGACAGGCCGATGAGGGTGACGTCGTCCAGGCCGAAATGGTCGAGGACGGCGCCCACGGGCTTTTCCCAGCGACAGTCGAGCCACAGGCCGCCCCGGCGCAGGGCGGCGCCTTGCCCCGGCCCGTCGAAACCGACCACGCGGTAGCCCTGGTCCGCGAAAAAGGTCATCAGCGAACAGAACTCCTCGATGAACGAGTCATAGCCGCCGTGCAGGAGGATGGTGCCCCGGGGACAGGCGGCCGGGAGAACGGTGATGGCCGGCAGCGTCGCGTCGCCATAGGGTACAGAGCTCTTTTCCATACCGCTGCCGGCCATGGCGCGGTAGAACAGTTCGGCGAAGCGGTCGTACAGCCGCTCCTTGTCCGGGTCGTCGGGGAAGGTGTAGAACTCGGCCGCCCGGTAATGAAACGCCGCGTTCATCAGCCGGTTTTCGGCCAGGGCCGTCTCCGCCTGCCGCGTCATCTCCGCCTTCCAATCCGCGAAGGAGCCGATTCGCCGGCCGGCCGCCGTCAGATCCTCGCGCCGGGCGTACCCCAGGGAGTGGGGCCGGTTCAGCTGAAAGTTGAACAGCTGGTCCTTGTGAAAACGATGATAACCTATGGGAAAAACAAATTCGCACCGGGAGTCTGGCGCCATGGCGACGTCTCCTGTCCGCGGGCTGCGGGTCTCTTTCGGGCGGTGGCTGACATTATTCTGGATCAATCCCTGGGTGGTGTCAAACGCTCTTTTGGGGAATCAGGTCTTTGAGAGGAATGCTCAATCTGTCTCTTCAACGGCAGGGGCTTCCATTTCGGCAAGTTCCGCGTACATCTCGAAAAAGGCGGCCGGGCCCCGCACCACCAGCACCCGGAGGACATCCCGGCCCCGCTCCCGGTCGATCCGCTCCGCCATGCGGGCGCCCACCCGGTACCAGAGCCGGTCGCCCGTGGACATCCGCTCCAGGATGTTCCAGTCTGCGGGCACCAGCGGCCGCGGCGGACCCTCGGCCAGCGCCCGGTAGGCGGCGAAGAGTTCCGCCTCGTAGCCAGCCATGCGCACCGGATCCAGCAAGGCCACATAGTCGGGGTCCACCGCCAGGGCATCGGCCTCCTCGCGCCAGTGTTTGGCGGCGTACACCGCCATCCCCTCCATGGTCGTCAGGTAGCGGATCACCTCCGCCAGTTGGTGGGTGGTCCGGATATCGGCCAGGCGGGGCAGATCATGGAACCGCTGAAATCCGGCGTGGTGCAGCTCGTGCACGGCGTAGAACCAGAGCTCCGCCGAGGTGGCCGCGAAGCGGGGATGGGCCAGGTTCAGGCTGGCGTTGCCGCCGACGGCCACCCCGATGTCATATCCCACCGTCAGGAAAAGGGTGACGCCGGAAAGGGCGCCTCGCGGCAGGCTCGCGGCGGCTTCCGCCCAGCAGCGGCGCCGGGCCTCTTCATCGATCTCCATAAGACGCAGCCGCGCGCGGATATCGGCCGGCTGGACGGCGGCGATGGCCGGTGCTGTCAGGATCCGCTCCACCAGATCCCGGGGGGAGGATTTCTCACCGGCGAGGGAGACCCGCGCGGCATGGGTGGCCAGGTGACGGGCGGCCCGGGTGGCGGCGATGGCCTGCAGCAATCCACGGTCGCCGGTCTCGAGGTAGACGAGGGCCAGCTCCACAAAATCGGCATTTATCCGGGGGGTGACGGGATCGGTGTACCGCGCCTGCCCCTGGGCGGGGGATCCCGTCGCCACCAAAACGCCCGTCAGTACGGGCAGAATCAACGCCAATCGGATCATTTTCTCTCCACTCATTTGCCCCTCTTCAACCGGCACCGGTCACCAGCTCACCCGTCACTCCTCGCCAACCTCGAGATGTTTCATGGGCACCCAGCCTCGCCGACCGTCGGCCGTTTCGGCCATGCCGAAACCGTTTACCTCTTCATAAATTACCAGTTCATCGCCGACGCCAACGCTCAGTTCCAGAGCGTTATACTCACGGGTGAAGACCCCTTCATTTCCCCGGATGGCGAGGTACTGCTCCGGCACCCACGCCTTGACGCCGTCGGCCCGCTCGCACCAGAGCCAGTTCTGCCAGTCCGGATCGTCGGCGAATTCGTCCCCCACGGCCACCCGGTCGCCCTGCCGGAAAACCAGCGGCTCCGGATAGGGCGACATGTACGGTGCGATGACTCGATAACGGCCCGGCAAATCTCGCATTGATCCTATCATATCATGGCGGCAATCATTCGAACATCGCCTGCCGGCCACACGGATGATTTTACGGCATGGTGGAAGCCAGAATTTTCCCGGCAGCCATGCAACGGATCCATCGCGAGCCGGTGTCTTGCAAGAGCCAATTCCGGCAAACCGGGCCGGTCCAATTTCCGACGGTCGGCCTGGGCGTGAAAGCGCAGCTTTCCCCGGTGGTTGGCCGCCATTCACCGGGCGGAAAAACAGACAGGGACCGGGGTTCGTCTCAGCCGCGGGAGCGGAGGCCGAGGGCCCGGAGATTTTCCTTGTACAGCTCACGGATGCGGAGCAGGGCCGGCCAGTAGGTGGATTCCTTGAAGTCGGGGAAAGTCCAGGGGAAAGTGGTGAAGGATCCCTTGCGGTAATAGAGGGTCAGGTCGGCGTAAACGCCGTCTCGCAGGCAGATTTTCTGGCCGCCGAACTTCAGGGAGGCCAGAACCACCTTCTGGTAATCGAGGTAGCCGGGGTCGAGGTTGACGGAGCGCTGCCCGGCGGCGGCGCGGCGGTCCTCCAGGGCGTTGGTGGCCAGCTTGATGTCGCCGATGGTCTGGGGCGCGATCAGTTGTTCGAACGAGACGAGATAGCGGACCAGGTCCGGTCCCATCTCGGCGGCGTAATAGTCGGTGCGGGTGAAGGGATAATCGGGGCTGACGTAATCCAGGGGGCCCCAGTTCGCCGCCAGCTCCCGGTGCAACCCGGCCGGATCGGACTCGGGCCGCCGCAGCACGGCCATGAAGAGCTTGACAGGCCGGGTGGGGTGCAGTTCAGCCATGGATGATCTCCTCGATACAAATACTTCCGAATTCAATCCGATGGGTCTTCATGACCCTCCGCTTCAAAGGCGGTTCAACCGTAGCGTCATTCCCGTAACGTCGGATCCGCCGACCGGCAGACGGCGGCTGCGTTCCCTGTACTCTTCCTTAGACCTGTTCGCCGAAGCTCCACCCCGCGGAGCGAAGGGGGATGAAGGCGGGAGTAGATACTGTTGCATTCCAAAAATGACCGGCCAAAACATTCTGACACCGCCACCTTCTTCCCCGGGTTCGGCGAACCCGGGGTACCGCGGCCGACGGCGTCTACTACCGTCATCGCTGGTGCAAGCCGCAAGAAGTCATCCTTCATCCTGAGCCTTCTCTCAGATCCGCGGCATCTGCGTTCAAAACAAAGCGCCGTCGAGCCGGCGCACTCCAGGATCACGGCAGGTAGCGCCGCGCCCGGCGCACCAGCTCGGGCGGGATGTCGAAATAGCGGGCCGCGGCCTCCTCCAGCGTCAGCTTCATGTTCTCCTTGCCCGCCGGCGTGTAGTGGCGGATGAACTCGTTGCGGACGTAGATCCGGCCGCGGGTGGCCGGATCGAGACGCGTCAGGCAGATGTGGCGCATGGACTTTTGGTAGAAGGAATCTTTCCAGTACACGAGGAATTCATCCAGACACAACGGTGCCGGCGTGAACCGGTAGCGGAACTGCCGCTCCCGGCGGGTGAACGTGTAAAGTTCGTACACGTCGCCGGCCGCATCATGTCGCAGCTCCACGCCCGTGTAATTGTCGTACCGCACCGAGGTGGCGCCATGCAGGGGGAGCGGCTCCCCGAGCAGGTAACCGGGATCCAGCAGACAGGGTCCGTCGGCCAGCTCGGCCCGCAGCCCGCAGTGGGCGGCGGGGGACCATTTCATGTCCATGACCAACGGCGCGGCTGCGTAACCGCAGCCGTCGAGAATCGCCCACAGGAAAAAGGTCAGGGAGTAACAGGTGCCGCCCAGGTGGCGGGCCCGGTAGTCGGCCCAGACCTCGGCCGGCCAGCGCAGGCGGTCCCATTCGCCGCGGGTTTCGTTGAGCTTGATGAGCTTGGAGATATTCTCGTACGGGATTCGGGCGAAGGCGGCCAGGATCCGGCGCAGCAGGTCGCCGTCGGCCGGCCCCTCCGGCAGCTGGTGGTGGGCCAGGAAGAGGCGGGCCGTGTCATGATGCCCATCGAGTGTCGTGGCCGGGATCGCTTGAATCACGGGAGTATTGTAACGGGTCCACCACCGTGGGTAAAGCGGTATTGCGTACCATCTTATGGCCACATTAATCAGAAAATGCGGACCGGACGTGTGACCGACCCGGCCAGAGGATCAGGTTCGCCGTTCTGCCACTGTAGAGAGTAACACTGCTGGCCCTGCCCTTTCGCCCATAAGCTGGTTTACCATGGCGCAGTCCCGCCCGGTGGGACGAAGCGGAATTTACCCCTTCAATTTCATTGGCTGCGCAGCGTATGGACGGGATTGGCCCGGGCGGCGCGCAGGGTCTGGGCCAGCACCGCCGCCACCGCCACCAGGAGGGTGAACACCAGCGCCGCCAGGAAGATGTCGGGGCCGAGGGTCATGCGTTCGGCGTACAAGCCGGTCAGATAGGCCTCACAGGCAAGATAGGCCAGGGGTGCCGCCACCAGATTGGCCACCAGCACCGGCCGAAGAAACCGGCCCAGGAACATCCGGACGATGGCACGGCCCGAGGCGCCCAGGACCTTGCGGATACCGATCTCCCGGGCCCGCCGGTTCACCAGGAACGTGGCCAGGGCCACCAGTCCCAGGCAGGAAAGGAGGACCGCACCGGCGCCCAATCCACTGACCAACAGAGACATGTGTTCCATGCCGCGCGCGGAATCGGCGAACACATGCGACAGGGTGTAGCATTCAAACGGACTGGTGGAGATCATGCCCTGCCAGGTATCCCGCAAGAACGACGTCACCGCATCCACATCGCTGCCCGGTGCCAGTCTGACCAGAAACCAGGCCGCCGACTCATCGGGCGCCAGCCGGAGGACAGCGGGCTGCAGGGTCCGGTAGAGGGCGCAGAACTTGAAATTTTCCACCACGCCGATGATCCGGCCGCGGGAATCGCCGATGGTGAGTTCCCTGCCCAGGGGTTCCTTCCAACCCAGCTGTTCGGCCGCCAGGCGCGATATCACCAGCGCCTCGTCGTCATCATGGTTCCGTGAGAAAAACCGCCCCTGCAACATCTTCATTTCAAGCACTTCCGGCAGATCATAGCCCACCGGATAAACATGCATGGACAGGGCATCGTCGGGCAGGGCCCCCTCGGGCGTCACGCGCATCACGTTTTCCCACCAGATGGGCAGTCGGGTGGTGACGGCGGCATCGACCACGTCGCCATGGCGCCGCACCTTCGTCCGGAGGGGCTCCAGTTCGCTGCGGGCGTCTTCGGCCACCGGCATGATCAGGACATCGTCCATGACAAATCCACGGTCGAGATCCATGATATAGTCGTACTGCTGCTTCACCATGAGGCCGAACACGATGATGACGACGGCAACGGCAAACTGCCCCACCACCAGCAACTTGCGCAGCCAGCTCCCCGAGTGACCGCTGAGGCTCTGGCGCTGGAGGGTATCCACCGGCCGGAATTTCGACAGGAACCAGGCCGGATAGCTGCCCGACAGCACGCCGGCCACCAGGGTGATGAGCAAGGCATACAGGAGCGGCTGGGGCCGGTCCCACAGCGACATGTCGTAGTAATTCCCGAACAAGGCAAGCATGGGGTCCTTGACGTAGGTGAAAATCACCAGGGCCAGGGGCAGGGCCAGACCGGCCACCACCAGCGCCTCGGCCAGAAACTGGGCCACGATCTGCGACCGACGGGCGCCAATCACCTTGCGCACGGCCACCTCCTTGCCGCGAAAGAGGAAGCGGGCGGCGGACAGGCTCATGAAGTTCAGACAGACGACCAGCAGCAGCAGACAGCAAATGCTCAGCCCCATATAGAAAAACATGGAGACATCCTGGTAGAGATCACTGTAGATGTGGGTGTGATCCAGGTGGAAATCCAGCAGCGGCAGGAGGTACATCCGGCGCGGCGATTCGGGCCGCTCGGGAAAGTATTGGGTCACCACCGCCGGTAGGCGGGATTCCAGCACCGCCGGTTCGACCCCTTCGCGCAGCCGGATGAATGAATTGTACGCAAACTGCGACCAATCGCCCCGCGTCTCATGGCCCAGAGTGGCCATGGAGACCAGCAGCCCGAAGCGGATGGAGGAGTTGCGGGTCGGCTCCTTGAGCACGCCCGTCACCAGCACTTCCCGATCGCGGTCCAGGGTGAGGGTGCGGCCCATGGGATTTTCCCGGCCGAAATATTTCTCGGCGGCGGATTCCGTCAGCACCACCTGGTCGGGCCGGGCCAGGGCCGTGGCCGGATCGCCGGCCAGCATGGGGAACGTGAACATGGTCAGGAACTCATTATCGGTGTAAAAAATATCCCCCTCGTGAAATATGCGGTCGCCGTGGCGCACCAGAACACGACCCGGATGCCGGAACCGGGTCGCGGCCTCGATTTCGGGGCAATCTGCCCGCAAGGCCGGCAGCAGGGGCGCCGGGAGGCGGGCATAATGGGCCTCGTCACCCGAGCCGGAGGGTCGCACGGCCACCAGTCCATGAATCCGTTCCGCATGGTTGTGGAACTCGTCGAAACGGTAGTTGACGTCCAACTCCATGGCCGATACCAGAAACAACGCGATGCCCATGGCCAGGCCGGTTACATTCAGAATGAAATAGAGCTTGTTGGCGAACAGGTGGCGCAGGGCCAGCTTGAAATAGCTGAACAGCATGTACAGCCTCCAGTGGACAGATTCCCTGATGAACACGGGCACGGCCCGCCAGACCTGGCGCCGGTACCAGGCATCGGCACGGCGCCGGCCCTCGGTGGTCGCCAGGTGGGTATGAATCTCGGCGTAGTCATCCTCGGCCATGGCGGCATGAAAGGGGATCAGCAGCCGCAGCAGGCGGCGGGCCCATTTCGGGGGTTGGGGCGGGGTGGCCGTCTTCATGACTTCTCCAGCAACTGACAGACGCCCTGCCAGCTTTCTTCCTGGAGCTGGCGGATCTCGCGCAGCACGGCCAGCCCGTCGGTCGTCAGCCGGAAAAAGCGTTTGCTTTTGCCGCCCCGCTCAGGCGACGAGGGGCCCAGGTATGATTCCAGCAATCCGTTTTTCTCCAGCCGGTAGAGCGGACCATAGATGGTGCCCAGGGTCCACTCCCTGGGCGACAGCCGGTTGAGGTGCTCGTAAATGGTGACGCAATAGGCGTCCGCACCCAGCCGCAGCACGGCCAGCAGGATCAGTTCTTCGACGCGGGAGATCAGTTTCATGGCATCCTTTCCGATATTTTCCTTAAAAACTAAGGATAATTACGGACGCCGTTGACCAAAAGTTCACTATTTCGTGCCGCCGCTCCTGTTTTCAGGAATTGGGCATGATAACCGTTTCACAGCGCATGGTTTGTGAGATCCTGGTTATCGCTGCCGGGGAACATGTCAGGCGGCAACGGTTATGGCCGGTGCGTCCGGGAATACAACGGAGGTCCTTGAAAAGCGCGTAACAGGCGACCGGTACCGGACGATTTCGTGGCGATTATGACGCAACATCCGGAGACCGATACCGATAAGGGATAAAATATACATCAAGGAATAGACCTAATTTATAAACCGGGAGGAAAGTGTATGTCCGAAATCAGTCTGATCCAGCAGTTCAGCACCCAGTTCGCCGATCCCGCCGGCGGCGGCGCGGCCCCCCTCGGCCGGCAGGCGGTGCAGTCCGTGTTCGAATCGCTCCAGCCGCCCCGGGGAGATTTCATCGGCTTTGCCGACAAACTGGTGGACCAGCTGGGCGCCGGCCCGTCCGTCGCCCAGCTGGCGCTGCCGTCCCGGGCGGATATCGCCACGGTACCGCCCTTTCCCGGTGGAGCCGAAACCATCCCCGCCAGACAGATCGATCCAGGTGGCCTGGTCAAAACACTGGCCGGATTGCGAGGCACACTGCCCCTCCCCCTGCCCCGGCCGGCAGATTCACTCTCGAAGCCGGCACCTTCCCCGCCGGAGAATCCGCCCGCTGCGTCACCCGGCGGCGGCATGGGTACCGGACCGGCTGGCTCCCTGGACCGTCTCATCTCCCTGTTCGAAGGGCTGTCGGGCCTGCAGGACCAGCTGAACTTCGGCAAGACCGGCTCCTTTGCCATCGGCGGACGGATCGGCGGCGGCCGCTCTCCCCAGGAGGACATGATGGGACCGGAACGCCAGGGTTTCCCCGGCGGCGGGCTCTCGCCGGCCAAGGGCATGGACAAGGCCTTCGGCGGCGGCTCCCTGGACGATGTGAAAGTCCATGACGACGGCAAGAGCGACACGTCCGGCGCCACGGCTTTCGGCACCTCATCGGTCGGCGGATCGGGCGGCGGTTCCTCCGAACCAGTGGATCATGAAGTCGTCCACATCACCCAGAAGCCTCCCGGCTCGGGGACCAGCGCCAAGCGGACCGACGGCGAGCAGGCCCCCCGCGGCGAGGTGACCATCCAGGATCCCACCAAATCCAAGGACTCCGATCCCCTGATCCGGCGGGACGAAAGCGCGCCCTCGGGCGCCTACGACCGGATCGCCGGCTCGCCTTTCGAGCGCCCGCCCGTGTTCGATCCGGTGCAGGCCGAGCCCCGCGACCCGAACGTGAAGATTGCGGACGGAATCCCCGACAAGGGTGACATCGACCCGCTGGATCCCGACGTCTGATGGCCGTCAGGGCAACAACTCGGCCAGGCAGTCGCCGATGCCCCGCGCCGGGATGGGCAGCCAGCCGGGGCGGTTGTTGATTTCATAGTCCAGCTCGTAAAGCGCCTTTTCCAGCTTGTGCGCCGCCAGCAACTGCCGCCCGGCCGGCGACATCGGCCGGCCGGTTGCGGCCCCGTATTCCGCCAGGAATGTCTCCTCCAGGCGGCGGCCCCACGCCGGCAATGTGCGCTCCTGCCAGCGGTACACCACGGCGGACGGCTGGGCGCGATCCCGCCAGGCAAACAAGGCCGCGTAGATGGCGTAATTGAGGGAACGGCACAATCCGGCCACATCCTTCAGGGGGCTCTGCTTGGCCCGTCGCGCGTCCCGGTCGCGCAGGGGCTCGCCCTCGAAATCGATAATGTAGAAATCACTGCCGGCCCGCAGAACCTGTCCCAGGTGGAAATCTCCGTGAACCCTGCACTTGAGCAGGCCCTCCGGTTTCAGGTTTGAAATCCGCTTACAGGCCTGCCGCACCTGTTGCCGCAACCGGGGCAGGTCGGCCAGGAATTGCTCCAGCTCTACGGCAGCCTTCGGTTTCATCGCAGCCAGCCGGTTGAAAATGTCGTCCGCGTCCCGGGCCAGCGCGGCGCCCCACCCGGTCAGCTCGGGCGGCCGGAGGGGCTCGGGGGCGAAGGCCGGACCGCCCGTCCCCGAGCAGAGCACGCGGTGCATGTGCCCCAGCACGGCCGCCAGGCGTGTCATGGCCTCCGTGAACACGCTCCCGTCGATCGTCGGCAGGGGCTGCAACAGCTCCGCCAGCTGATCCTGGAACCAGTGCCAGGCATCCCCGTCATGGACGATGCGAGCCAGGGCCAGGGCCAGGGTGAATTCCCGGCCGTCGGTGGCCCGGTAATGCAGGGCGCCCCGCAGCGCCGGCAGGTTGGCGAAATTCCCGTGGGTGGCGAAGAAGCGGCTCATCTCCAGTTCGGGGTTCTCGCCCGGCTCCAGCCGGCGGATGTATTTCAGCACCTCGGCATCGCCCAGCTGAACCAGGGAGTTGCTGGACGTCTGCGCCAGAACCCGACACCCGTCTGTTCCCTGGTAAAGCCGGCCTTCCCCCCGGAATGACCCGTTCCGGGCGGTCACCGTCTCACCGGCGCCCATCCGACGCCGGACCGCCGCGTGCAGCGCCCCGTCCGCCAGGGCTTCCACCGCCACCGTTTGTTCATCGACGGCGAAACCGGGCAGATCAGCGCCGGTCCTCGCCAGTAAAGATACGGGCAGCAGATAGATGTCCGACGGCCCGCCAGCGACCCGGATCTCCACCAGCAGCAGCGCCCGGGGCGTTTTCTGGGATGGCGGATCGTCGGCCAGCTCCAGCGCGTCGAGCAAACGGATCTGCTCCACTTTTGCCGATTTCCGCTGGAACCAGCGCTGCTCCTGGAGCCACTCGGGGGGGATGGCCGCGGCCACCGCGTCCCAGTCCGGCCATGTCCGACGGAATTCCGTCATGCGTGTTCTCCTTATCCTTGCGAGTGGGACCGTCGCGGCCCCTCTCCCGCCAGAGACATTCTACCTGAAAATCGCCGCCGGTTGAACGGCCTGTCCGTATCCACCCCGTTTTCATCTTCGCCTTGCACCCGTTCCGACGGCGGGCTATACTACCCGTCGCGAGCGGGTCCGGCCCGTTCCGGCAGGCGATCAGCGCCGCCATTCCAGCAGAAAGAGGTGCAACCGTGACAAACGTGAACCGAGTGGCCATCTTCACCAACGAATATCCGCCCTACACCTACGGCGGCGCCGGCGTACACGTGGAATACCTGGCGCGGGAGCTGGCGCGGCTCGTGCCGGTGGAGGTCCGCTGCTTCGGCGACCAGCGCGTGGAGCGGCCCGATCTGACGGTGCGCGGCTACGAACCCTGGGCCGACGCCAAAACGGACACCGATCCCCGCTTCGGCGGCGCCTTCGACGCCCTGTTCCGCAACCTGGGCATGGCCCGCGACCGCCTGGCGGTCGATATCGTGCACACCCACACGTGGTACACGGCCATGGCCGGGTTCATGGCCAAGAAATTCTGGGAGATCCCCCATGTGCTGACCACCCATTCCCTGGAGCCGCTGCGGCCGTGGAAGGTGGAACAGCTGGGCGCCGGCTACCACATGAGCTGCTGGGTGGAGAAAAACGCCCTGGAGGCGGCCGAGGCGGTCATCGCCGTATCCCGGGAAACCCGACAGGACATCCTGAACCATTTCGACATCGACCCCGGGCGCATCCATGTCATCCACAACGGCATCGACCTGGACGAGTACCGTCGCACCAAAGACACTGCCGCCCTCACCGAATACGGCGTGGACACCACCCGGCCGTACGTGCTCTTCGTGGGCCGCATTACCCGCCAGAAGGGGATCATCCACCTGGTGAACGCCATCCCCCACATCCGGCCGGAGCTGCAGGTGGTGCTGCTGGCCGGGGCGCCCGACACGCCGGAGATCCGGCAGGAGATGGAGGAACGGGTGGCGGCCGTCAGCGCCGGGCGTGCCGGGGTCATCTGGGTGCAGGAAATGCTGCCCAAGCCCAAAGTCATTCAGTTCTATTCCAACGCCGCCGTGTTCTGCTGCCCGTCGGTCTACGAGCCCTTCGGCATCATCAACCTGGAGGCCATGGCCACGGAGACGGCGGTGGTGGCCTCGGCCGTGGGCGGCATCAAGGAAGTGGTGGTCCCGGAAGAGACGGGACTGCTGGTGGACCTGGCACTGCAACCGGGCACCTTCGAGCCGACGGATGCCGCCGGCTTCTCCCGCGATCTGGCGGCGGCCATCAACCGCGTGGGGCTGGACGAGGGGCTGCAGCAGCGGTTCGGCCGTAACGGCCGGCGGCGGGTGGAGGAGCACTTCAGCTGGACGGCCATCGCCCGCAAGACGCTGGAACTGTATGAAAGCCTGATCTGACCGAAACAACCATCAGAACCATTGCGACGCCCTACAGCGCCACCGGACTCCAGAGATATCGCCGCAGTTCGATCCGGCCCTGCCGGTCAAACTGCACCCCCTCCGCCTCCAGGAGGGCTTTCTGGCGCGTGTGCCCTTGGCCCGGCGGCAGGGAGATCCGTCCCGCCCGGTTCACCACCCGGAACCACGGCAGATCGTCGGCTTCCGAACAGGCGTGCAGGATCCAGACCACGCCGCGGGTGTTGCGCGGATGGCCCGCCATGGCGGCGATCTGGCCGTAGGTGGCCACCTTGCCCGGCGGGATGGCCCGGATGAGGGCGATGACCTCCTCGGTGAATTCGCTGCGGTTCATGGTGTTCCTCGGGGCGACCTGGCTATCGGGATAGTGGCCTCGGGTTGTACAACCATCGCTGTCTCGCCCCATTGCCCATTCGCCGTTTCGATGAAAAAAACGCTTTGCCGTCTTCGTCCCGCAGGGCGGGATAACGCCGGGGCAGGTGAGCGAGCACACCGATTAAACGCTTGCCCTTCAGCAAGTTTCATCTGCTTAGTGCAAAGGATAACTTCTTCCTTCAGCCTTCATCCTTCAGCCTTCTTTCAGATCCACGACCATCCGCTCCAATCCGCGTCCATCCGCTTTAAATCAAAGCGCTATCAAGCAAGCGCACTCCATAAATCAGGCGAACAGCCAGCCCGCCGCCAGGTAGAGCAGCGTGGCCGCGGTCGCCGCCGTCAGGGCGTAGGGCAGCTGGGTGCGGACATGGTCGATGTGATCGCAGGCCGCCGCCAGCGAAGCGATGATGGTGGTGTCGGACACGGGCGAGCAGTGATCGCCGAACAGTCCACCGCCCAGCGCCGCCGCCACCAGCAGGGGCACGGGCAGCCCCACCGCCGCCGCCGTCGGGACGGCGATGGGCACCATCACGGCGAAGGTGCCCCACGATGTGCCCGTGGCGAAGGCGATGACGCAGGAGGTGATAAAGAACAGCGCCGGGATGAACGCCGGGGCGGCGACAGCCCCGGCCAGGCCGGCCACGTATTCGCCCGTGTGCAGGGCCCGGGCCACGTCGCCCAGGCCAAAGGCCAGCGCCATGAGCAGCATCACCGGCGCCATGCCCCGAAAACCGAACCAGATCACCTGCGCCACCTCGCGCCCGCCCAGCCGGCGCGCGTTCTGGACCACCGCCGTCAGCAAAGCCCCCGTCACCGCCGCGAACACGGCGGTGGCGCCCGAGCCGGCCGTCAGGTCCCCCCGCCCCGTGGCCAGGAGCGCCAGCGGGACCAGGCCCATCATCACCGCCACCGGCGCCAGCAGGTAGCGGGCCCGGGGCGCCAGGTCCGCCCGGGCTTCCAGGCCGGCCACGTCCGCCGCCATCATGGGCCGGGCGCCGTCGGGCAGGATTTCGCCCTCGTCCCGCGCCCGCCGCTCGGCCCGGCGCATGGGACCGTACTCCCGCCCCGTGGCCAACAGCACCCCGACCAGCAGCAAAGCCAGCAGGGCATAGAATTGCAGCGGCCAGGCCGCCAGCAGCACCGCCACCGGCCGCTGAATCCCCGCCTGGGCCAGCAGGCCGATGATGAAGGCGCCCCAGGCGTTGAGGGGAACCAGCAGATTGACGGGGGCGCAGGTGGAATCGGCGATGTAGGCCAGCTTTTCGCGTGAAATCTTCAGCCGATCGAACACAGGTCGAAATACGGCGCCGACGATGAGACTCGAAATGGATGTCTCCACAAAGATCATCCCACCGAGAGCCATGGCCCCCCACTGCGCCCCTCTCCGCCGGCCCAGCCAGCCGCGCCGGGCCGCCAGGGCCACGAAACCGGCCACCCCGCCGGACCGCTGGGCCAGGGCGATGACGGCACCCACCAATCCACAGAAGACCACCACCGCCAGGTTGTCCCACGCCGCCAACACCAGGGCCAGCCGCCGGATGGTCTCCAGCAGGGCGGCCCATGGCCGCCCGTCCTGCAGGATCAGCCAGCCGAGGAAAATGCCCGCCAGCAGCGATCCGGCCACGCGGCGGGTCCAGATGGCCAGGACCACCGCCAGCAGGGGAGGCAGAACAGAGAGCCAGCCAGGTTCGGGCATGGGTGTCGGGGATCCTTTCGAAAACTCGACTCATAATACCCGAAGCCGTTTCGAACCGCAATCGATGGGATGATCCTGGATCGGTAGAGTGGACGAAATGGACGGGATGGACAAAATGGACAGAGTGGACGGCACATGCCTGCAGTGGCAGGACACGGGTGTGCCCATTCATCGGCAACAACGTGGCCGTCCGCCTTCATCCCACGGACGACGGAACGGCCGCGGTTGCGCCAACAGACATATGTTGCAGACGCCGTTTCGCCCCGGTCCAGTCACATTCTGCGGGACGAAGCCAGGCTCTCCCATTCGCCACACAACGGGTCGGCATGGCAGGACCTGTCGCACACCGGTCTTGCTATTTCAGGCCGGACAAATTACACTGAGTAAGCGGCCCCCGGGTAGTTGTTGAGCGGGTATCGAACCGGGGTGAACATCCGCCTCGCCTCACGCCTTACCCCTGGCGACGGCAATTCGTCAGCTTCCGGCGGCCGTGCCCACGTACTGGAGACGATCTGTTGAAAACGAGCAGCGGCACAACCTGGACCCGCCACCCGGCACATCCATGCCGCGCCATTCAGCCGATCGGTCTCTGTCCCCGAAATATCCAAAACAGGAGGTCCGCATTCATGGCCATGCCCACTTTCCGCCATTCCACCCTCATGATTTTTTCGATTCTGATGACCATCATGCTTTCAGCCGCGCCGGCCGATACCGGGCCGGATGTATTCAAGAACATCGCCTGGCGCCATATCGGCCCCACCACCTTCGGCGGCCGCATCCCCGATATCGAAGCCGTGCCCGGCAACCCCAGCGTCGTGTACGTGTCTGGCTCCACCGGCGGCATCTTCAAGAGCGTGAACCAGGGGCTCACCTGGACACCCATCTTTGACGAAGCAGGCAACTCCATCTCCATCGGCGACATGGCCTTGGCCCCGTCCGATCCGGACCTGATCTGGGTCGGCACCGGCGAGGCCAACTGCGACCAGAACGCCGGCACCATGGGCGACGGGGTATACAAATCCCTGGACGGCGGCAAGACATGGCAGAATATGGGTCTGACCGATACCCACCACATCGGGCGCGTCCGGATCCATCCCACCAACCCCGACATCGTCTACGTGGCCGCCGCCGGCCACCTGTGGGGCCCCAACGAGGAGCGCGGCCTGTTCCGGACCCGCGACGGCGGCCGGACCTGGGAGAAGGTGCTCTACATCAACGCGGACACGGGCGTCACGGACGTAGCCATGGACCCCAACGGCCGCATCCTCTACGCCGCGGCTTACCAGCGCCGCCGCACCGCCTGGGGTATCGCCGACGGCGGTCCCCACAGCGGCATCTGGCGCTCCCTGGACGGCGGCGACACCTGGACCCAGCTGACGAAAGGCCTGCCCTCGGGTGAACTGGAAAAGATCGGTCTGGCCGTCGCCCCCGGCGCCCCGCACATCGTCTATGCCATCATCGGCCACCGCGAAGGGGGCGTTTTCCGGAGTGAAGACCGGGGCGACACCTGGACCCGCGTCAACAAGATGCGCTCACCCGGCTACTGGTACGGCCAGATCATGGTGGATCCCGTCAATCCCGACAAGGTCTGGGTGCCAGGCGTCCAGCTGGCCGTGTCCATCGACGGCGGCAAGAACTTCGAGACCGACTGGACGGCCCGCAACATCCACGTGGACCACCATGCCCTCTGGGTCAACCCGCACAATCCGGATCACCAGTACCTGGGCAACGACGGCGGCTTCTACGTCACCTGGGACAACGGCCGCAACTGGGATTTCCGCGACAATCTGCCCATCGCCCAGTACTATGCCATCGGCCTCGACACCCGCGATCCTTACTGGATCTACGGCGGCCTGCAGGACAACGGCACGTGGGGCATCCCCAGCATGACCTACAATCCGCGCGGCATCGTCACCGACGACACCATCTGCGTGGCCTGGGGCGACGGTTTTTACGCCGCCATCGATCCCACCGATCCCACCACGCTCTATGCCGAGTCCCAGTACGGCGTGCTGCAGCGGGTCAGCCTCAAGCCGCGCCAGTCGAAAATGATCCAGCCCGTACCCGAGGACCCCGAGGAAAAGTATCGCTTCACCTGGAACTCCCCCCTCATCATCTCGCCCCATGATCCCCAGCGGCTCTACTTCGGCGGCAACAAGCTCTTCACCACCACCGACGGCGGCCAGAGCTGGACGGTGATCAGCCCCGACCTGACCCGTAACCTGGACAAGAAGGACGCCACCATCATGGGCGTCAAGGCCAGCCTGCGGGCCTTCTCCACCATCACCACCGTTTCCGAGTCGTCTGTCCGGGAGGGCCTGATCTACGTGGGCACTGACGACGGACAGGTCCAGGTGACCCGCGACGGCGGCCGCAACTGGGAGAACCTTTCAGACATCATCGGCCTGACGGAAAAGTTCTACACCACCCGGGTGCTGGCCTCGGCCCATGACGCCGACGTGGCGTACGCCACCTTCTCCGCCCACTATGAAGGGGACTACGCCCCCTACCTGTTCCGAACCGACGATGGCGGCAAGACCTGGCGCAACATCGGCGCCGCCATGCCGGCCAAGACGGTGGTCAAGGCCCTGGCCGAACATCCGCGCAACGCCAGTCTGCTGTTCGCCGGCGTCCACTACGGCCTGCTCTTCTCCCCCGACGCCGGACAAACCTGGCACCGCGCCGGCGGCAACCTGCCGGCGGTACCGGTGGACGACCTGGCCATCGAACCCCGCGAAAACGACCTGGTGCTCGGCACCTACGGCCGCGGACTCCTCATCATGGACGACATTACCTTCCTGGAAAAACTCACGCCCGAGGCCCTGGACCGGGAAGTCGTCCTGTTTCCACCGCCGACGGCCACCCAGTACATCCCCGTCAGTCCGGTCCCCACCGAGGGGGATGAAGTGTACGCCGGTCCCAATCCCGAGTACGGCGCCATGATCACCTACTATCTGAAGGCCGACCCGCCGGCCCCGGCGCCGAAGAAAGAAGAACCGAAGGCGGCAGAAACCGGGGAGGCCGCGGCCACTCCCCCGTCCGGTTCCGAGAAGGCCAGCCGTCCGGAAAAACCGGCCAAACCAGGCCCGGTGAAGCTGGTCATCACCGATGCGGCCGGCCAGGTGGTCCGGGAACTGGAAGGGCCGAACGAAAAAGGCTTTCATCGTGTCAGCTGGGATTTGTGCCTCGAACATCCCCTGGCCGGCGAGGAAGGCCGGCGGCAATACCGTGGCCCCCTGGTCGTGCCGGGCCAATACACGGTAAAGCTTATGGCGCGTGATCAGGAGACTGCGGCGACATTCGTCGTCCGGGCCGATCCCGAGGCCCGCGCCGCGGCAGAGGATCTGCAGGCCCGGCTGGAAGCCAGCCTGGAGGTCGTGGAGATACAGAAAACCACCCACGAGGCTCGCCGGACGCTGCGCCAGGTGGAGCAGGAGCTGCAGCGCATCCAGAAAATGCTGGGCGAAGTCAAGGAACCGCCCGAATCCCTGTCCAAAACCCTGAAGGAGGCCATGCAGTCCCTCAAGGAGGTCAAGGAGAAGTTCGCCGAAGGCGGCGGCTGGGTGGAAGCCGGCCTGTTGTGGCAGATCCAGTCGAGCACTGCGGCGCCCAGCCAGTCGGACCTGCGCCGGGTCCGCAATCTCCGCCAGCGGACCATCACGCAGATCGAGGCGCTCAATGGACTGATCTCCGGTAAATTCCTGGAACTGCAAAAGGGATTGGCCGAGCACGACATCGCCGCCAAGGTGTTCACACCGGTAACGCCCCCCAAGGCGGAAAAATAAGAAACGACCGGGCGAGTGGGCGAATCGGCGATGGGGCGATCTAACCGCCTCAGCTCCGATTCGCCCTTTCGCCGTTTCGCCGATTCGTCTTAACGGCGGTCATCATACTATTCGTTTTTGATGTCCAGGATGGCCATGAAGGCGTCCTGCGGGATCTCCACGCGCCCCACCTTCTTCATGCGCTTTTTTCCTTCGCGCTGCCGCTCCAGCAGCTTGCGCTTGCGCGTGATGTCGCCACCGTAGCACTTGGCGGTGACGTTTTTGCGCATGGCACGGATGGTGCTGCGGGCGATGATCCGGTTGCCCACGGCGGCCTGCACGGCCACTTCGTACATCTGGCGCGGGATGACTTCCTGCAGCCGCCCCGTCAGGCTCTGGCCGCGGCGGTAGGCCATGCTGCGGTGGACGATGCTCGACAGGGCGTCCACCGGCTCTCCGTTCACCAGGATGTCCAGTTTCACCAGATCGGACTCGCGATAGCCGGCGAACTGGTAATCCATGGACGCGTAGCCCCGGCTCACCGACTTGAGCCGATCGTAAAAATCGATGACAATCTCGTTCAGAGGCAGGTCGTAGGTCAGCAGGACCCGCTTTTCGCCCACGTACTCGAAGCCCACCTGCTTGCCGCGTTTCTCTTCGAGGAGTTTGAGAATGGACCCCAGGTACTCGTCCTGGGTCATGATCATGGTGGTATACACCGGCTCCTCGATCCGGGCGATGTCGCCCACCGGCGGCAGCTGGGCCGGATTCTCCACGAACAGGGCCTCGCCGTCCTTGCGCACCACCCGGTAGCGCACACTGGGCGCGGTGGTGATGAGGTCCAGCTCGAATTCCCGTTCCAGTCGGTTCTGGACGATATCCATGTGCAGCAGACCCAGAAAGCCGCAGCGGAAGCCGAAACCCAGCGCCGTCGACGTCTCCGGCCCGTAGCTGAAGGCGCTGTCGTTGAGCTGCAGCTTTTTCATGGCATCGCGCAGATCCTCGTACTCGTTGTTCATGGCCGGAAACATGCCGCAGAAGACCATGGGCTTCAGTTCCTGGAAGCCGGGCAGCGCCTTGTCCGCCGGGCGGTCGGCCGTGGTCACCGTATCGCCCACCTTGGCGTCGTCGATGTTCTTGATGCCGGCCATGACAAAGCCGACTTCGCCGGCGCTCAACCGGTCCACCGTTAGGAATTTCGGCGTGATCACCCCCACCTGTTCCACATCGTAGATCTTGGCGGCGTTCATCAGCCGGATTCTCATCCCCTTCTGCACGAAGCCGTTCACCACGCGGACCAGGATCACCACGCCGCGGTAGGTGTCGTACCAGGAATCGAAGATCAATGCCTGCAGCGGCGCCCCGGCATCCCCCCGGGGCGGGGGAATCCGGCGGATCACGGCCTCCAGGATCTCGCGCACGCCCCGCCCTTCCTTGGCGCTGGCCAGCAGGACATCGTCCCGGCGCAGCCCGACCACATCTTCGATCTGCTGCGCCACCTTTTCGGTTTCGGCCCCCGGCAGATCGATCTTGTTGAGAACCGGGACCAGTTCCAGATCATTCTCCACAGCCAGATAGGTATTGGCCAGGGTCTGGGCCTCCACGCCCTGGGAAGCATCCACCACCAGCAGGGCCCCTTCGCAGGCCGCCAGGCTGCGCGACACCTCATAGGTGAAATCCACGTGCCCCGGCGTGTCGATGAGATTGAACTGGTAGGTATGGCCGTCGTCACTTTTGTACATGAGCCGCACGGCGTGGGCCTTGATGGTGATGCCCCGCTCCCGCTCCAGATCCATGTTGTCCAGCACCTGGGCGGCCATCTCCCGGGCGCTGAGGGCGCCCGTGATCTCCAGGATCCGGTCGGCCAGGGTGGACTTGCCATGATCGATATGGGCGATGATGGAGAAATTCCGGATGTGCGGCACAATCTTGTCCATAATCCTGATTCCGTTGGCCGAAATGCGACCTCACCATGACGTCGTGCCGACCCGGGACTCCCCGGACAGCCCAGAAGCGCGCCTATGGTAGCAGAATGTCGGGGGGAAAACAATCGCCGTGTGAATGACACAATTGTTCAGCCTTCCAGGATGCGCAGCGGCCGCCGATCCCCGCCCGGCGGGGAAAGGATGGCGAATAAGTGTTTCCAAAACGCACGAAAGGGATTATAATGGAGGCGCTCCGGCCGGTGAGCCGGCATTTCCCACCGGCAGCCGCCCGTCTGCAGGCGGCCGGTCCCCGGGAAATCACCGGCGTGTCACCGGCACAACGGCAACGCATATCAATGTGGAGGGACGGTATGTCCGGTCATTCCAAATGGCATTCCATCAAACATAAAAAAGCGGCCGCCGACGCCAAGCGCGGCAAGGCCTTCACCCGGGTCAGCAAGGAGATCACCGTAGCCGCCAAGATCGGCGGTGGCGATCCCGACGGGAACGCCCGCCTGCGGGCGGCCATCGCTGCCGCCAAGGCCGTCAATATGCCCAGCGACAACATCAAGCGCGCCATCCAGAAAGGGACCGGCGAGCTGCCCGGCGTCACCTACGAGGAGATCACCTACGAGGGTTACGGACCCGGCGGCGTGGCCGTCCTGCTGCACACCATGACGGACAACCGCAACCGCACCGTGAGCGAGATCCGGCACCTGTTCAGCAAGTACAACGGCAACCTGGGCGAGACGGGCTGTGTGGGCTGGATGTTCGACCGCAAGGGCTACTTCGTGGTTACGGGCGGCCAGACGTCCGAGGAGGATCTGCTGAATATCGCCCTGGAAGCGGGCGCCGAGGATTTGCGGGAGGATGACGGCAATTTCGAGATTTTTTGCGCCCCCGATGATTTCGAAACGGTCAAGGAGGCAATGGAGGCCGAGGGCGTGGAGTTCGACGTGGCCGAAGTCTCCATGATCCCGCAAAATACCGTCAAGGTTACCGACAAGGATGCCCGGAACACCCTCAAGCTCATGGAGATGCTGGAAGATCACGACGACGTGCAGAACGTGTACGCCAATTTCGATATCGATCCCGCCGAGATGGAAGAGTGAGCCGTCCGGTGAGGCGTTTTACCCACAGGGTGCGGTTCGGCCGATTCCGGACCGCGCCCTTTTTGTTGCGGTCGGCCGGGCCGGCGCCACGTCGGCCGGAGTGAAGAGCATGCGTGTCATGGGCATCGATCCGGGGAGCGACAAAACCGGCTACGGGGTGGTGGATTTCGTCCAGGGCCGGCACCAGGCGGTGAGCTGGGGCGTCCTGAAGGGTTCGGGCACCGTCGATTTTCCGGCCCGGCTGCGCCAGATCCACGAGGAACTGAGCGCCGTGATCACCGCGGTGCACCCCGATTGCGCCGCGGTGGAGGACATTTTTTACGCCGTCAACGTGCGCAGCTCCCTGAAACTGGGGCACACCCGGGGCGCCATCCTGCTGAGCCTGGCCCTGGCCGACGTGGCCACGGTCTCCTACACACCGCTGGAAATCAAGAAATCCCTCGTGGGCTATGGCCGGGCGTCCAAGGAGCAGGTGCGGGCCATGGTCTGCCGGCTGCTCGGCCTGCGGGATGCCGACATCCCCATGGACGCCTCCGACGCCCTGGCGACGGCCTTGTGTCACATCCATCACGCCCAGACACGCGGCAACATCCTCCGGCGCGGGCGCTGAACCGCCGCCCGGCGGTCATCCTGAACCAATCGGCCGGGAATTCATCTAAATGGATGGAAGGGCCGCACGGACGGCCGTTGCAACGGGGTTGCGGGAGGAGGTTCAATCATGAAAAAAGCGCTTCTGGTATGGATGATGGTTGGTTTGCTGGCCGTTCTGGCCCGGGCCGGAGATCTGCGCCGCAGCATCCTGGCCGAGTTCGAGTTTTCACCGGAGGTCTGCCAGCGGATCACCACGCAGGCATCCTCCCAGCCTCTTCATCTGCAGGTCCTTGTCCTGGACCTGAAAAAGGGTGCCCTGTTCTTCCATGCCGATTATGGCCTGGAAATGACCGGTCCCCGACGCGCCGAACCGGATTGCACCTACCGGGAAATCTTCTCCCTGGAAAAAGGGGAATACCTGTTCGAATTTCTTCTCTACGACGAAGCGGCGAACCGGTTCGCCGTCCTTGCCGAAGAAGTGAAAATCGATCGTGCGGGGGCGCCGCAGCTCAAACTGAACTTCCGGATCGACGCGCTGGATCACAACAATTTCGACCATCAGCGACAGACGTTTCTGTTCAATCCCAAACTGGTCAGCGAGCTGTTCTTCCGCCACATGCTGTGGATGAAGATCCGTTACCGGTCCGAACGTCCGCCGGAACTCTGGGACGAGGCCTACGCCCGCATCAGTATCCGTTCGACGGACATCAATTATTCGGCCGCCAGCCGCGAGGACATGGCCTATCGCTATCCCGCCCCCGGCAGCGATCCCTGGGAGCGGATCTACAGCCGCTATCCGCCGGGGATGTACCAGCCGGCCCAGGCGGATCATGCCGCCCGCATGTCGTTCGCCATCGCCGAGAAGATGCTGGAGATCGCCGTCAAGACCGACAATGTTCTCTACCTGACCGAGCAATGGGACAAAACCGCATTCACCTCACCCCGGGAAGAAAAGAAAATGCTGAAAGCCATCCGCCAGCAGGCCGGCAAGGTACGCTCCGACTGCCGGTATATCTACACCGATGAACTGCTGAAGGCTGAACTGGACGACAAGGCCTTCAAGGCGGCCGTCCTGAAACTGGACCGCCCGGCCCGTCGCCAGGCGCTGCTGGACATGGCCCGGCAGTTGCAGCGGGAGGTGGACAGCACTTTTTTCGGCGGCCAGACGGTGTCCCTGGCCCGCATGACGGCCGAGACCCCTCTCACCATGGCCAAAAAGATCGAGATCACCGCCGATCTCATCCGTGACGAGATCCGCTGAGACGGCCATTCCGCGGCCAGACAGAACCCGCGGATCCAGCCGCGACGATCACACGGTTGCACTCAGTCGTATGCCAGCTCCAGGCCGACACCCATCTCGGCCAGGGGAACCACCTGCGCCAGCGCGACGCGGGAGGGCAGATCGGTGCAATGGCCGGCGTGGATCCGCGGCACCCTGATATCGCGCAGGTAATCCAGGGTTCCTCTCAGCTGGGCAACGGGCGGATCCAGCAAATGCAGGCCGCCGATGATGTCCCGGATCCGCTCCTCCGCGCACACCTGCCGGGCGTACTCGACGATGTTGCAGATGCCGGCATGGGCGCAGCCGGTGATGATGACCAGCCCTTCGGACGAGCGCCAGGCCACGGCCGAATCGTCCGCCAGGGGATCGTCTTCCACCTGGCCCGCGGGGGTGATCCGCTGGCCGAGAGGCGTCCGTCCCTCGAAGTCGAAACGCCGCGGGATCTCGCCCAGAAAGACCAGGTTCTCGCTCAGCCATAACGGTTCGGCGGTCAGGCGGAGGCGCAGGGCCTCGTCCAGGGCCGCCGGGGACAGCTGGTGGCCGATGTCGCCCAGGTCGGGATGACGCTTGGGCCACAGGGCGGCGGGATGGGCCACCAGTTGGGGCCGCGCGGGGGGGCGTGCCGCCGACGGCTGTGTCTGCCAGAAACGCATGAGCCAGGGGAGCCCGCCCAGGTGATCCAGATGGCCGTGGGAGAGGATCACGGTGTCCAGAGCGCAGAGATCCAGCCCCATACGCAGGGCGTTGCGCAGGAACACATCGGAATAGCCGACATCGAACAACAGCCGCCGGCCATCACCTTCGAGATAATAGGCGGCGGCCGGCTCGGCCAGAAAGTACCGGTCGATGAACGTGTGGTTGTCCACCAGGACGGTCAGACGCATGACGAACGCTCCTTCGGTGCCGCCAAGGGACCGGCGCACCACCTTCCCTCCCAAATCGGAGAATCGGCGTCAATGAATGGGGATGGCCGGCACGGCGGAAATAAACGTAAAATCCGTATCGCCAAACAGTTCATAGCCGGTCAGACCGGCAGTGGAATCCACCTCGATCCAGCCACCCATGACGGATGCCAGGTCGGGAAAATAGTCCTGGATCATCTGTGAACGGCGCTCACCCGGCTGCAGAACCAGGGGATCCTCCGTGCGGCGGATGATCTGTCCCCGGGCGTCGCGGAGTGTGAGGCGGACGGTGGCGGGCACATCCGGCGACGGATTCAGCAGGGCGACGCCGGTGAAATAGTCCAGTCCGCCCTGGTGGCCGAGGCAGACGTGGCCGAACAGCAGCCGGCGGTGCGTCCGTCGCGTCAGGCCCTGGGCGGAGAGGAAACGGCCGTTCTCGTCACCGAAGAAGACGGCGCCGGCGGCCAGGCCATGGGAGCAGCGAAAACGCAGCCAGCCGTCGCGCAACCCGGACGTGTCGTCGATGCCGAAGAGTTCACCGACATCCAGCACCTTCTTCTCGCCAGGCTGAAATTCGAGAAGCATCTCCGCGGCCTGGGGGTCACCATGGGGCCCAAGGATTTCGGCCTGCATGTCCAGCGGGAGGAACAGGTCGGTATTGACCAGCTGGACCCAGGTGCGGAATCCGCCACCCAGGGCAAACTGGGCCGACACCAGTTCCACCGGCCCGGCGGCCAGATCCTGCGGCTCGAAGGGCATGACGGCCGTCAGCCGGATCGCCGGCAGGGCGGCGATGCTCTCGCCGTTGGCGAAAGATGCCGCACCGGCCACGGGCTGGGTGGCACTGACCAGCACATACAGATCGTCCCGCAGGGGGACGTCCGGAAACAGTTCCGACAGGTCCTGCCCCAGCTGCCCCCTGGCCGGCAGGGTTTGCCAGAGGGAGGCGGCGCGGACATAGCCCCGATTGTCCAGCAGCTGGAACCAGACCATGGTTTCCGTCGTCGCGGGGTTGACGATGGTCAGTCGGGTCGCGTAGCCGTCCTCCACCCGCAGGGCCGGGAAAACCAGCTGACGGGACACCTCGTCCAGAGCCAGGGTACCGTCCAGGGCGAGTCCGTCGGGGTCGCCGCTCAGGGAAAAGGCGCCCACGGATTCCGTCGCCGTCACCTGCACCCAGCCGGCCTGGGGCGCCGCGGCGAAAAGATCCGGCACCAGATTCAACAGCTGTTCACCACCGGCCAGGGTGCGGGCGGACGGATTGTCTTCTCCACCCACTCTCTGCCCGTCCCCGGCAAACCAGTCCAGGACGAGCTCGGCGGCAACCGGGCCGGGATTCACCAGCGACAGGCCGGTATAGCCCCGCTCCGCTCCGGCCACATCGGCCACCAGGTAGGCCATCTGCCGCAGCGGCACGATTCGGGTCCACGGCCAGGGGAGATTGACCGTTCGCGTTTCGCGGCCGATGTCCACCCGGACCACGAAGGCATCGGCCGCCGTGGACGTCGGCCGGACCACCATGGACCAGGCACCCTGCCAGACCGCCTCGGTATCTGCACCGCACACCGGCCGGGTCACCGGTACCGTCTCACCCGTGCCGCGCACCAGCACCGCCAGTCCGTCGGCCGCCTCGTCCAGGGGTTCATCGGCCCCGTATTCCGGGCCAAGGACCAGGAAAACATTTTCGGCATACAGTGGGCCATGACCGGGCAACTCCACCGTGGCGGCAATGCGGTACCAGCCCGCCGGCCATTGCCCGGTATCGGCGAAAGAATGCCAGTTCAATCCCGATGCCGCGGCCAGGGTCACCGGGTCGTCCGGCGCCGAGCGCCATACGAGGTGACCTTCGGCGCTGGTGATTTCCACATTGACAGGTGCATCGGCCACGATCATGTCTTCCCGGGTCTGCCAGGGATCCGCTTCCGCCACCACCCGCTCGAACGCAAATACATTGAAATAAGAGGGATTGGCCACCGTGAACACCAGACCGTCGGGCGAATCCCCATAGGCGGTATAGATACCCAGCTGCGCGCCCGCGCCGGACGTGGTGGCGGTTACGGATCGTCGTTGCACCCACCTGCTCACCGGCCAGAGGCCGTCCACCGAATAGTCGCACACATCGTCCAGGGCCTGATAGAACGCATCACCGCTGATGACGCCCCCCGGCACGGCCTGCAGGGCGGCGTTCAGGTCCCGCAGCAGGGTGTAGGCGGCCAGGTCGTCGGTGACGGTGTCGGCCTGGGACGAGCAGAGCACCAGGAACAAGGCCGCCGCCGAGCGGTAGAAAAGGCTCGGCAGGGCCTTGTGACCGGCATAGAGGGTCCCCCCCAGGACCGCGGGACCCAGTTCCTCCAGCATGTCGAAATACAACAGGTTGATGGAAGGGGTCTTGCCCGCAACACGCTCCGGTGATATATCGCGAATGTCCCGGATGCCGTGGGCATGCAGGTAATGCGCCAGGAGTTCCGTGGCGCATTCCGCCATCCCCTCTTCGGCCCAGGAAGCGAAGAGCCACAGGTTGTCGTGCCAGGAATGCACCAGCTCGTGCACCAGCATGGCATCGAATATGGGGTCGTTGTCGTAATCCTCGTCCACCCGCCCGTCACCGTCGTTGTCGCGGCCATCGAACGGATCTTCGTCCACGCGACCGTCGCCGTCATCGTCGGTATGGACGTACAGGGTGGGGTAGGCGGACAGAATGATGCGGTGGTCGGCCGTGTTGTAATAGAACCAGCCGGAGCCGCTGCCGTCATCATGAACGGTAATGGTCAGGTCCGGATCGGGCGCCGGTCCGTAGAAAGCGGGAATATGGGGTTCCACCTGGTACAGGAGTTTCAGGATATAGTCACGGAATTCCGGCCGCACCGTCTCGGCGCAGACAAACCGCTCCCCTCCGGTCGGGGCTGCCGGGGGCCGCTGTTTGAGAAGTTCCGTCGTCGGAGGGACGGGCCGGCCGCCGGCGTCGAACCCGGCGACGACGCCACCGCTGCGCAGGACCGGCGCCTCGCCGGGCAGGGCGCCCCAGCCGGCCAGGGCCAGCGTCAGGATCAGGAATAGGGTTGCGCTGATTCTCATCCGTGCCTGCGACCTTTCGCCCATCATCGACATTCGCAGCAATACAGATGGACAGACGGGCCGCAGGTCGCAAGAAAGTCATCCACCCCGGTATTCGACAGGCCGACAGGCCAACGTGGTAAGGAGGATCGCGTCAGGTTCCCGGCCTGGAACCTGACGTTGACCATGGACCTCGCTTTCGCCGGCGGACTGGCGGGGCGGATCCCCGCCCTCCCGGAATGGTCCTTCCCGTCGGAAATCATTTTTCTGAATGATCAGGCGCCGGGCCACGAAAACAACCGTGTTCCCAATCTCCCCATGCCTGGTCTACCCCGGCCCCCCGCCCGGCTTGATGATCATTTCCGGATCGTCGACATGCAGTATTTTGCCGTCACGCCGTATGGTCACGGAATACTTGACTTCCAACCATCTGATCCTCATTCCCTGAATCTGAACGGAATCCGCGATTTTAACCAGTGATTGCATGCCATTGTACTGCTGATCGAACAACTTGGCATCACCCTTGTGAAAATGAAGCTCGACATCACATCCCGAGAATGCCTCATCGAGAATCCATTCGATCTCCCACCCCACATCGGCATAAACCGGATCGGCATCATCGCCCGGGTTGATGTCGGGATGGGGGTGAAGCACGATCTCGTACCCAAGGTCGATGGATTTGTCCTGACCTACCATCTCCTTAATTTTGACGACCACCAGGTTACGGTCCTTCTGGGCCAGCCACATGGAGCCACCCAGAATCAGTAAAATAATCAGCAGGCTAAAAACAATGCGTTTCATGGTTCCCCTCCCTGTAACGCTCGACATGATCCGCCGCCAATGGGGCGGCGGCCGCCGTCACCATGAATAAAGAAACTGCCTAAAAGTGTGTTGGTTAATCAGCGGTCATTTTGCCGATGGTATATCGTTCAACAACGGTGCCCCGGGTCCGTCAGCCGGGGCAAGGCTGGTTTTCACCTCATCGATTTCCCCGCCTCATCACAGCTGGCATATTTCCTGAAATTCTCTCCAATCCTGAAATCATCTGTCCAGCCAAAAGCTTATGCTGTAAGACCAATACCCGGCGTTTCGAGCGTGGGGCCACAGGCCGCGTACCGGCCTATTGATGCCACCGTTCATATTCGGCCATGAGCTCGCCGTAACGGGGATCACGGCGCAGGTCATCCAGATCGGGTTCATTCTTCATCTCCTGAATGGTATCCGTGCTCTTCAGGTATCTCTGCAGGATGTGCAGCGCCTGGTCACGTTCCCCACCCAATTCATAAAACAGGAGGCTCTTGTACAGCACCCGGCTGTCCTGCCCGCCCTGCCTCAGACCCTCCTCCACTTCCCGGCGACCCCGTTCCGATTGTCCCGTCAACAGGTACCAGGTCCCCAGCCGGGCATGGCCCAGGGCATCGACGGGCCCGGCAATGCCCAGGCCTTCCGTCAGCCGGATGGCCTCCGTGTAGGCGGCCATAGCGTCCTCCATACGCCCGGGAAGCTGACGCAGAGCATCGCCCAGATTGCCGTACAGTATCGGCACGACTTCGGATGAGCCATGGCCGATGAGCTCCCGGAACAGATTGGCCGCAGCAGCGAACCTGCCGCGTCCATAAAAAATCACAGCCAGGTTATTTTTGAGGGTCACCGGGTAGGGTATCAATCCCTCCGCCCGTCGGGCCACATCCAGGATGCCTTCATCGTCTCCGAGATAATAGCGCGCGGCTAACAGATTGGCCAGGTTGCCCGCATTGCCCGGTGTCAGTTCCGCAACCTCCAGAAACATCTTCTCGCCATCGGTAGTCCGGCTTTTGGGCATGTAGATATAGCAGCCCAACAATTCATACGTCCAAGGGTATTCCGGTTGCAGTTCGGTGATCTGCAGCCACCGAGCCTCCGCTTCGGTGACATGGCCTGATTCCAGGCAGATATGTGCCAGTCTGTTCATGGCATCAATGTAATACGGGTGCAGCGAAACCGCCTTGCGCAAGTCATCGGTGGCGGCATCCGTATCGCCCAACCCGGCGTGGATTTCGGCCCGGCAGTACCAAATGGGCGCATAATCGCCGGCGGCCTCGACGGCCTGCTGGCCCGCAGCCAGGGCCTGCTCCCGGATCTGCGCGGCCAGGGCCGCCCCCTTGTCCGCGACGTACAGCTCCATACACGCGCGACCCAGGTCCGCCCAGGCCAGGGCGAACCGCTCGTCCCATTCCGTGGCCATTGCAAGGCATTCCCGGGCCTGACCCAGGACATGCCGCCGGCGTCCGGCATCCGCTTCGCTGGAGATCCTCCTGGCCTGCCCCAGGAGGCCACTGCCTTTCAGGTACTGTTCCCAGGCCACCGGATCAGCCGTACCACCATGGATCATCCGGCTATTGGTATTCCCCGGATGCGACAGCTCCAGCAGATCCGCCACCGCGCGCGGCAGCCCGTCCCGAAAGGTGGAGAGGCTGGAAGGCCGGTCGGCCAGGAGCCGGTGGCGGAGCTCCGTGCCCGAGGCCATGTCCCACAGGGATAGGCGGAAGGCCAGTTGACCGTTCTGGCGGAAGATCCGGCCGCGCAGGGCCAGGGTGCCGCCCTTTTGTGCCTGGATGGCGTTCAGGTCGAGAGGTGTGTCCTTATCTATATTGGCCTGGTGGATCCAGAAATCGTCCGTCGGCCCCTCCAGTTGGGTCAGAAGAATATACATGAACCGGCGCAGGCCCTCGCCGAAGGCGGCCGTTTCTTCGAGCACCCCGCCCGCTTCGAGAGGCAACAGGAGCACATGTTTTTTGGCGGGCAGTTGGGCAGGCGGCTGGCTGGACAGCTTGTCGGCCGACGGGTTCCACAGCAGCCGGTTGACGTCCACCTCGTGCAGTGTGATGAAGAGGGCCAACGCCAACAGGGCCACGGCGCCCAGCCAGCGGAGCGGCCGGAGCGCGGACCGGCGGACCGGCTGCCGCGGGACGGGCTCGACGCGGATCGCCATGGGCAGGCCCAGCTCCCGCGAGATGTCGCGGGTGGCCTGATCCATGTCGGGCCAGCGCTCGTCGGGCGAGCGGGCCAGGCAGCGGTGGATGAGGCGGACCACGGCCGGCGGCACGTTCGGATTCAGCTGTTCGACGGGCTGCGGGTCTTCGTTGAGGATGGCGTAGATGGTGGCCTGCTCGTACTCGCTGTGAAAGGGATGGACGCCGGTGAGCATCTCGTACAGCACCACGCCGAAGGACCAGATGTCGGTGCGGTGGTCCACCGCCTGGCCGCGGGCCTGCTCGGGACTCATGTAGGCCACGGTGCCCACGGTGATGCCCGAGCGGGTGATCTGGGACCGGTCGGTGAGCTTGGCCAGGCCGAAATCGACGATCTTGACGTCGCCGTCGGTGGTGAGCATGATGTTGCCCGGCTTGACGTCGCGGTGAATCACGCCGGCGGCGTGGGCCCGGGCCAGCCCGTGGGCCAGCTGCAGGGCGATGGGCAGGGCCTCGTCCGGGGGGAGGGGGCCGCGTCGGGTCAGGCGCTCCTTGAGGGATTCCCCCTCGTAATAGGACATGCAGATGAAAATGCGGCCGTCGTCGGTCTCGTCGATCTCGTGGATGGCGCAGATATTCTTGTGCTCCAGCGCCGAGGCGGCCTGGGCCTCGTGCATGAAGCGCTTGCGTGCCGACGCGTCGCGGGTGAACTCCGGCGACAGGAACTTGAGGGCGACGGTGCGGCGCAGCTTGGTGTCCTCAGCCTTGTACACATCGCCCATGCCACCGCCGCCAACCTGCCCCACGACACGGTAGTGTGAGACGGTCTGGCCGATCATGGGCCACTCCGGTGTCGGGGCATTCTGTAAGTAATTACAACAAGACGGCCGTATAGTTGGTACTATTGTAACCGAAGTCTGTTTATTACACAAGTGTATTTCACAAAAACGTCACATACTGAGCGGGATGGCGCCGCTGTTCCTTCAGCATTCGGGCAGATTTGCGGGGATCGGTACCGGGCGGAGCAGTGCCCCGCGTTCAGCGAACGCGGGGGACAGACGGATTATTCATAGCGCAGGGCGTCCACGGGGTTGGCGCGGGCGGCGCGGAGGGCCTGCCCCGTCACCGTCAGCAGGGCCAGGCCGAGGGCCGCCGCCAGCACCACGGTGAAGATCTCCCAGCCCAGGTCGATGCGGTAGGCGAACCGGTCCAGCCACTCCCGGGCGGCCAGCCAGGCCAGGGGGATGGCCAGCAGGTTGGCCAGAATGACCCACAGCGTGAACTCCCGGCAGACCATGCCCACGATCCGGCCGGCGCCCGCCCCCATGATTTTTCGTATGCCGATCTCCTTGGTGCGCCGTTCCACGGTGAAAGCGGCCAGGCCGAACAGGCCCAGGCAGGCGATGAGGACGGCCAGACCGGTGAAGTAGAAGATCATCTCGGCGATCTTCCAGTCGGGATCATATTGCTCGGCCACCTTCATGGAGATGATGGAGTACTGGAAGGGTTCGTCCGGAGCGAAGCGATCCCACATCTGGTGGAACCAGGGGATCATCCCCTCCAGCCGTCCGGGCTGCACCCGGACACAGGCAAAGAACGGCCGGCGGCTGAAATTGTACACCACGGGCTGGATCGGGTGGTGAAACGAACCGAGATGGACATCCTTCAACACGCCGATCACTGTGCCCCGGTTGCCGTTCCATTCCAGCCATTTCCCCACCGGCTCTTGCCAGCCCAGGACCCGGGCGGTGCTCTCGTTGACCAGGTAATTGTCCATATCGGCCGGATGATCGCGGGTGAAAAACCGGCCGTCGACCAGTTCGATATCCCACAGCTCCAGGAAATCCCAGCGGACGCCCATGGGAAACAGGGTCACCTTCTGACCGGCCGGCTGCCCCTCCCAGCGGGCGTCGTCCCGGCCCTGCGCCCGGTAGGAAAGGGGGAATGACTGGGCGGCGGTGATCACCCGCGGATCGGCCAGAAATTCCTGGCGGGCGGCGTCCCAGTTCTCCCCCAGGAACCCGTAGGAGGCGAAGGCGATGATATCCTCGCTGTGATAGCCCTTGTCGGCGGTCTGGACAAAGCGCAGCTGGAGATAGATGGTCAGGGTGACCACCAGCAGCACCGAGGTGAACACGAACTGGCTGATGACCAGCAGCTTGCGAAAGGCCTGCCCGCCCCCGCCGGTGCGGGGCGACTGCTGCTGCAGGACGGTGGTGGTCCGGAACGACGCCAGCAGCAGGGCCGGGTACGACCCGGACACCAGGGCGGTCACCAGGCCCAACCCCAGCAGGCCCAGCAGGTTCCAGGGCCGGAGCAGATACAGGATATCCAGCTCCTTGCCCGACAGGCGGTTGAACACCGGCAACGCCAGCAGCACCAGGCCCACGGCGGCCAGCATGGCCACGCCTGTGACCAGGAACGATTCGCCGTAAAACTGCTTGACCAGATCCCAGCGGCCGGCGCCGACCGTCTTGCGGATACCCACTTCCCGGGCCCGCGTCACGGCCCGGGCCGTGGCCAGGTTCATGTAGTTGATGCAAGCCAGGGCCAGGATGCAGAGGGCGATGGCGTTGAACAGAACAACATAGATCATGTTGCCCGCATGGGGGTACTCCATGGGCCAGCTCTCGATCCCGGTCGATTGGAGATGAACGTCGGCCAGGGCCTGCAGCTCCAGGGTGTAGGGCGAATCGGCGGCGTGCCGCCTGACCAGATCCCTGATCCGGGCGTTGAAGGCTGCAGCGTCCATCCCCGGCTTCAGGCGCAGGTAGGTGGCGAACTGGATGTAGGACCAGCTTTCCATGTCCGACTCGCGCCAGTCGGCCATGTTGACGGCCGGAAAGACATAATCGAACTGAATATGAGAGTTGGCCGACACGTCGGCCACCACCCCGGTAACGGTCAGATCGGTGTCGGACATCTTGATGGTACGGCCCAGGGGATCTTCATCGCCGAAGCATTTGCGGGCCAGGGACTCGGTGAGCACGATGGAGTAGCGGTCGTCGAAGGCGTGCTCCCGGTTCCCGGCCAGGAACCGGTGGCCGAAGACCTCGAAGAACGACGGATCGGCCGCCGCCAGGCGCTCTTCGGTGAATCGCCGGTCGCCCAGGTGCAGGTTCCAGCCGGGCCAGCCGGCCTGGATGCGGGTCACCGCTTCCACCTCGGGATAGTTGTCCAGCAGGTACCCGGCCAGCAGCGAGGGTGAGCCGGCGAATTTCATCTGCCCCCCGCCGGTGTGGTCGGTGGTGATGACCCGGTAGATACGGTCGGCATGGGGATAGTACCGGTCGTAGCTCATCTCGTCCTTGACCCAGAGCAGGATCAGCAGGCAGCAGGCCAGCCCCACGGCCAAGCCGGCGATGTTGATGACGGCGTACAGTTTCTGTTGGCGGAACTTGCGCAAGGCCACCATCAGGTAATTGCGGAAAAGCGAGGACCGCCACGGGGGGCGTCCCGTCAGGGAGCGGGTGTCGGTCTTGTAGTATTCCTCGCCCAGCTGCGCGGGCGACCCGATCCGGCGGGCCGCCTCGGCGAAGGCGTCGGCCGGCGACACGCCCCCTTCCACCAGCGCGTCGTACCGGTCGCGCAGGTGCTCCTCCAGCTCGACCACATAGCCGTCCTCCAGGGATTCATTGCCGTGCATCTTCTTCTTCCACGCGCGAATTTCCCGATCCAGGTCGAACATGATTCCGGTCTCCTTTGTCGTTCGTTCAGTCGTTGGTCATTACGGGCGTCCACAACCTCGACAGCACGGAGTGCACCTTCAGCCACTGCGCCCGCTCCTGTTCCAGCTCGTGCCGCCCGGCGTCGGTGAGGGAATAGTATTTCCGGCGCCGCCCCTGCTCGGACATCTCCCAGCGCGAACGGATGAGGCCCTCCTTCTCCAGGCGATGCAGCACCGGGTAGAGCATGCCTTCGGACCAGTCCAGGACGCCGCCCGACAGGTCGATGACCCGCTGGATGATCTGGTAGCCGTACATTTCGCCGTTGGACAGGACGGACAGCAGAACCGGTTTGGTGGACGCGGCCACAAGAGCTTTGGAAATCATGGGCGCGGTACCTCCTGTATGCCTAGATTTACTAGGTATTATACCTAGGGGTATTAGGCATGTCAAGAAAATTATTCCCCTTGTGAAATTGAAAGAAACGGTGATCGGCGAAACCTGCCGGGACGGGCGTCGGGCCGGCGATGACGGGTCCGGCAGAAAAGCCGAATCAGCGGACGGAAAGCCTGCGCGACCCGGGACAATGTGCTACAATACGCGTTTCGGTAAGCCTGCACATCAATCTTCCCCAAGGGAGCACATGATCATGTCGCGACACGCCGCCCTGGACATCGGCACCAATTCCGTGAAGCTGCATGTGGCCGAGCGGACGCCCGCCGGCTGGCGGCGCGTTCTGGACCGGGTGGAGATCACCCGCCTGGGCCAGCAGCTCAAGCAGACGGGCCGGCTGCAGGAGGAGGCCATGGAACGGACCCTGACCGCCATGGAGATGCTCCTGACCGAAGCCCGCGCCGCCGGCGCCGGTCCCGTGGCCGCCGTGGGCACCATGGCCCTGCGCACGGCCGCCAACGCCGCCGATTTCATCGAACGGGCCCGCGCCCGTTGTGACCTGGCCGTGGAAGTGATCCCGGGCGAGGAGGAGGCGCGCCTGTCCTTCCGGGCCGTGGCCGGCGATCCCCTGTTCGCCGGGCAGCAGGTTCTGGTATTTGATGTGGGCGGCGGCAGCACCGAATTCATTTTCGGCGGCGCCGACGGTGTCCGGCGCCGCAGCCTGGATATGGGCGCCGTTCGCTTCACCGAGGAGATCCTGACATCGGACCCCGTCACCGATGTCGAGTTCCACCGGGCGGCGACGGCGATCGACCGGGAGTTTCGGCGGCTTGAACTGCCGTCCGCCGCCGATCCCCTGGTGGGCATCGGCGGCACGCCCACCACCCTGGCGGCGGTGCACCAGCGTCTGGCCGCTTACGATCCGGCCGCCGTGCACGGTTGCCGGCTGCAGCGCCAGGATATCCAGCGCCTCATCGACACCTTCCGACATGCCACCCTGGCCCAACGGCGGGCCCTGCCGGGACTGCCGCCCAAGCGCGCCGACGTGATCCTGGCCGGCGCCCTCATCGTGCAGGCGGTGATGACGCGGTCCGGCGCTCCGGAAATCCGGGTCAGCGACAACGGCCTGCGTCACGGCCTGCTGCGCGACCGCTTCGGCGACTAGCGCCCGCATCGCCACGGCGCCTCTCTCCCCGCTCATTTCATCCACGGCATGCCGGATATTCCCCAATAGTCTGAAAATCGGTCTCATCCATGAATTATTCCTGAATTTCAGGCCGAATGTCGCAATTTGTCGCATTTTGTCGCTTGCGGCAGCTCGGCGCTCACCGCTATAAAGGAGACAAGCAGCGCATTTCTCCCAATATGGAGACGGCCGGTTTTCCTATTTACAAAGGGGGATGGGAAAGCCGGCCGTTATTTTTTGAAACTTTTCCCGGGCGACCGGATTTAAGTCGGCATCAATCGCTTCACGGAGGTCAGAACGATGAAGAAACAATCTCGACACGTATTCGCGGGGGTGTTGTTGCTGCTGCTGGCCATGCCGACCCTGTTCGGCGCCCAAAGATCACCCGGCGATCTCGGCGACTTGACCGCGTTGTCCATCGAGGATTTCCTGAACAACATCATGGACGATCCCCATTGGGGCGAAATGCGCCGGGCGATCCTCATGGCTGATCTGAAGGAGCTGGTCCAGCTGACGGACGAGCAGGTAACGGCGCTGGACCAGATCGGTCGCGACACGCATGCCGCCCTGTTCGCCAAATACGGCCAGATTCATGCCATCCGGGAGGAGATCCGGGTGCTGGCCGAAGACTGGGAAGCCAACTTCGAACAGATCGTCCACCTGCAATTCCAGATCTACATCCGCGAGGTCCAGATCCGCAACATCCATCGCCAGATGGGCGGCGCGGTGCACGATGTGCTGACAGAGGAGCAGGCGCACTTTCTGCCGCTGGTAGTGAAGGTCGTCAACGAGGCTTATCATCTGTTCCCGCCGCGCCCACAGCCGGACGAACCCGAGGAATAGCGACAAACCGATTTGCAGCACACCCCCAAGGAACCGGGCGGATCAGCCCCCGGTTTCTTCCATCGGGCGGCCGGCACACTCCGGCCGCTTTTCTTTTTGGGGGAGGCACGGCTCGACATGAGCGAATACGGTCCCGGCCGACCGGGGATGCCGGGACGGTGTTGATGCTTACCTCGTCATGGGACCCCGCGGGAGGGAACTATCCCTTTGCTTCGCCCTCGGACGTCGGCTCCAGCAGACCGGCCACAATTTCGGCAAAGGCCCGGGCGGCCGGGGCGTCGGCATGATGGTAGATATACGGCCGGCCCTCGTCGCTGTCATCCACCACCGTCGGATCCAGCGGCACACGCCCCAGGAACGGAACGTCCATCTGGCGGGCCATTTCCTCGCCGCCCCCCTTCTTGAAGATCTGCACTTCGGTGCCGCACCCGGGGCAGATGAACCCGCTCATGTTCTCCACCACCCCCCGGACGGAGAGGTTCACCTTGCGGCAGAAGGTGACGCAGCGACGGACGTCGTCCACGGCGATGTTCTGCGGCGTGGTGACGATGACCGCCTCGGCGCCGGGACCCAGCAACTGGGCCACCGACAGCGGCTCGTCTCCCGTGCCCGGCGGCGAGTCCACCACCAGGAAATCCAGGTCACCCCAGCTCACGTCCCGCAGGAACTGCTGGATCAGATGAAACTTCATGGGCCCGCGCCAGATGACGGGGTCCTCGGGATTCTGGATCATGAAGCCGATGGACATGACCTTGAGGTTGCCCCCCATGTTCACCGGTTCGAGGCCGTCCGGCCCTTCCATAATGCGCCCCTCCTTGAGACCGAGGAGGCCGGGAATACTGGGGCCGTGCACATCGATGTCCAGCAGTCCCACCTCCTTCCCCTCCATGGCCAGGGCGATGGCCAGGTTGGCGGCCACGGTGCTCTTGCCGACACCGCCCTTGCCCGACAGCACCAGCAGTTTGCGGCGGATGCGGCCGATTCGCTGCTCCAGTCGCTCCCTGGACTCCTCGTCGAACGGATGGGGTACTGCCTGCTTGCCGGCGGGCGTATCTTTTTCCTTTTTCGCCATGATTCACCTCGTGAACGGATAACCGCCTTATCATCCACCGAACGTCGCCGGCGGCGACAATTTCCGATGAAAGTTGTTTGTTTTGATCAACATTCGTCGGCGCGCTTTAAGCGGCCGAACCGAATATGGTAGCCCAATTCCGGCGGAATGGCAAGCCGGAAGGTGTCAGAAAACCGTGGGATCCGTGTGCCGGCAGGCGAACCGGTGGGCGGGCGGGCCGTCACAGGTTCATCAGGGCGATGGCCGCCAGCGAAACCACCAGCGCCAGCCGGGTGAGAAGGGCCAGTTTTTCCCGCCAGAACAGCACCCCCGTCAGGGCGCTGACGATGACGATGCCCACATCGTTCAGCGGAAACACCACGATTCCCGGCAGATACCGGAGGGCCAGGATAAAAAACACCGACGACAGGAGGTTGGGCAGGCCCAACACCAGGCCCAGCCCCACGGCGAAGGGAGTTACCCGCTCGCGCCGGCGGGTCAGCACCAGCACCCAGGAGAGGAGCATGGCCGTCCCGAACAGGAAGGCCAGAAAACCGTAGAGCGAGGCATCGATGGAGAATTCCTCCTGGAAGATCTTCATGTTGACGCCGTTGATGCCCATGCCCAGGAAAAGACCCAGCACCAGCAGCACCGTCTGCCAGCGCGGCACCACCGTGCGGCCGTCCCCGCCGGCCGAACGGCCGAACAATACCAGCGCCACCAGCGCCAGCACCAGTCCGGCCTGCTGCCAGGGATTGGGCCGCTCGCCGTAGACCACCAGCGAGACGGCGATGGGCAGCACCACCGCCAGGCGGGTCACGGAGACGGGAATGGCGATGCCCACCCGGCCAATGGCGATGATCATGAGCCAGAAGGTCAAGGCGAAGGACACGCCGGTAAGGATGCCCAGCCCCGCCACGCCGCCGCTCAGCGACAGGCCGCCCGTGGCCAGGCCGTAGATCACGCTGGCCACGGTGCAGGTGATGTAATTGGCGGCGATGACCACCAGCCGGGAACTGCGCCGGTGTTCGCTGAAGCGGAGCAGATTGGCGATGATCACCGAGCTGAGGATGCTCAGAATCAGGAAGAGAATGCCCGCGCCGACGACCGTGACGTTGCCGGTGGCGAGATGCAGGGTCAGGGGATTCATCCGTCTACCTCAGGACAGGGGAATTCGGACCGCGCTTCCGGTCGGAACCACAGTCAGTTCAAAAACCGGGACAACTCTCCGTGAGGCGACGGGATCACCACCGATGTCACGTACAGACCGGTATGGGCGATGGCGTCGATGCCCGCCCGGATAGCCGCTTCCACGCTGGCCACATCACCGGTCAGGATCAGCACCGCCTTGCCGCCGATGCCGTTGGCCACCCGCACCTCGATGAGGGCCACGGGCGCCGCCTTGGCCGCGGCGTCGCCGGCCAGAATTCCCGTCAGGGCGGAATAGGTTTCCAGCACACCCACAGCCCGGATATCGGCCACGTCGGCCGTGCCCGTCAGGGCCGGAAAGATCTCGGGGTGCACATTGGGGATGATGAACTCGTCCACCACGAAGCCGCGGGCCGCTTCCCGCCCGGCCTGGACGGCAGCGTTCACCGCCGACACGTTGCCGTGCACCAGGGTCAGGTACTTGCCGGGGCAGATGCTGCGCGACGTGAAAATCTCCACTCCGGCCGCCTTGGCCATGGCGTCGGCGGCCTCGATCCCCCGGGCGATACTGTTGAATTCAAGCGCTCCGATGGCGGCATTCATGATGTCCTTCTCCTTTTTGACGGCGGCGGCAGGAACCACACCCCGCTATTGAAACCCACCCGGCGACCGCAGGCAACCCTTTTCCTCCCGCTTGCGCCGGGATCAGTGTCCGACGGAAAGGACCACCGCCTCTTCCGTCACTTCCTTCACCCGCCCCGCGGCCGGGGCATGGACCGCCGCGCCGGCGTCGGGCGCGGGTGCGGCGGCCAGCAATTCGCCGGCGGCCACAGTCAGACCGGCCTGGACGACCGGCACCGCCGGCGGTCCGGCATGCTGCCGGAAGAGGATCCGCAGCTCCGGAACCTCATCGAGTCGTCCGCCGAAATCATGGGGCCCATCGTACATGGCCAGGTTCAGATGCTGCAGCAACCGGCCGGTGGGCATGAAATAGAATTGCGCCGCCCGACGCTGTTCGGGCCGGCGGGGATCGGGTGCCGGCGGCCGGGCCATCCGGCGGCGCGCCTCGAGGATCAGCCGCCGCGGCGTCAGATCGAACGGGCAGGCCAGCAGGGAGCACAGACCGCAGCCGGTGCAGTTGAAGAGGGTCTCGCTGTTAAGGAAACGGTAATCCCGTTCGGTGCCGATAAGGCGCATCAGCTTGTGCGGCTCGATCTCATGGCCGATGAGATAGCGCGAACACAACTCCGTGCACTTCAGGCACTGGCAGCAGGAATGTTCGGCGATCCGCACCGAATAGCGCAGCGGCCGGACCCGCTCCAGCACGGCCGGGTGATCTTCCGGCAGCGCCACTACCGCGGCGGTGGTCTTGGTCACCACGTCGTCGGGCTCGGCCAGCGCCCCCATCATGACCCCGCCCGTCAACAGCCGGGCCGCGGGGACGGTCACGCCGCCCGACGCCGCCAGCAGGCGGGACAGGGGCGTGCCCACCGCCGCCTCCACCGTCACCGGCCGGCGCACCGCGCCGCAAACGCTCACCAGGCGGTGGGTCAGCGGCCGACCGGCCAGGGCGTCGTGGATGGCCTTGAACGTGCCGGCGTTGTTGACCAGGTAGCCCCGCTCCACCGGAATGGTCCGCGCCGGCAGGATTTCGCCGCTGGCGTCGCGGATGATGAAAAACTCATCACCTGAGGGATAGACATCGTCCACAAGCACGACACGAAAATCCACCGGACAGGGCTCGCGCTCGCACAGCGTGGCCAGGCCGTGGTTCTTGCGCTTGATGGCCAGGATCACGTCGCCGGCACCCGTGGCCCGGGCTGTTGCGGCGGCACCGGCCATGACCTCCGCGGCATAATGCCGCAGCAGCAGGGCGTCGCACCGCAGCAGGGGTTCGCACTCGGCGCCGTTGATGATGACGGACTTCACCCGGGGCCGCAGCTTGAGATGGGTGGGGAATCCCGCGCCGCCCAGGCCGACCACGCCGGCGGCGGCGATGGCGTTCTGAAGCTGTGGGTAGGAAATACTGGTCACGTTGTCTCGGCATGCTCCGCCGGACTTGCGCCCGGCACGACGATGTTATCGTCCGTTCCGTTGCCGGGGTGCGGAACCGGTCAGGAATTCAGCTGGATGGCATCGATGATGCCGACGATGGCCGTATCCACCGGATGGTCCTTCATGTCCGACGACATGCGCGCCGATGAGCCGCTGACGCACAGGACCATCTCGCCGGCGCCGGCCCCCACCGTATCCACGGCGACGACGTAGCCGGACACCTCGCCGCTGGCCACGTTGACGGTCTCCACCACGAGCAGCTTGCGCCCCTCCAGCTTGGGGTCCTTGCGTGTGGCCACGACTGTCCCGCGGACTTTTCCGATGATCATAGGCAACCATAGCCCGGGTCGCCCGGTGCAGCGTGATCCCGGGGAGACTCCGGAAAGATCAGGCTTTCTTGACCCGATTCCGCGGCACGATGGGCAGCACCTCATCCAGGTTCTGGTGCGGGCGCGGAATCACGTGCACGGCGATCAGTTCCCCGACCTTGCGGGCCGAGGCGGCACCGGCATCCGTCGCCGCCTTGACGGCGGCCACGTCGCCCCGCACAATGGCCGTATTGAGGCCGCCCCCGGTCTTCTCGTAGCCTACCAGGATCACATTGGCGGCTTTGACCATTGCATCGGCCGCTTCCACCATGGCTGTAAAACCTCTGGTTTCGATCATGCCAAGGGCTTCCATGGTTTCGTTCATTTTTCCTCCCGGAGTTTGAAAGGGTGTATGAATACCCGATTCTAGCGGGTCCAAGGCGTATTTGCAACAGGATTTTCCGGTTATCCGCCGGCCGGCCCGGCGACGGAGCCTTGGTGCGACCGGCCCGTCCGGCGGCCACGGATATGGACCCGCCCGCCGGCGCGCCGGCCGTTCCCGCTTGTCAATCACCGGCGAGTAGGCTATAGTGAATCATTATGGGCTACGGCTACCAGACCCAGATCCGTTTCGGACCACGCCTGACCCCGATGGTCAAGATCCTGCTCTTCGCCAACATCGGCGTGTTCATCCTCCTCACCATCGACCGGACCCTGATCCCCGTCAACCAGCTGGGCTATCTTGACGGCTGGCTGGCCCTCATTCCGGTCAAGGTAACCCAGGATTTCCAGATCTGGCGCCTGGTGACCTACATGTTCCTGCACGGCAAAGGGATCTTCCATATTCTGTTCAACATGTTCATCTTGTGGATGTTCGGCCCGGAAGTGGAACAGGTGCTCGGCCCCAGGCGGTTTCTGCGCTACTATTTCTTCACCGGGATCGGCGCCGGCCTGTGCAGCCTGCTGACCAACCCGTTCGATTTCATCCTGGTGGTGGGCGCCTCGGGGGCCATCTACGGCATCCTGCTGGCCTTCGCCCTCTATTTCCCCAACCGCACCCTGCTGCTGTTCTTCGTCATCCCCGTCAAGGCCAAGTTCCTGGTGGTGGGGCTGGTGATCTTCGAACTGCTCCTCTCCATCCAGGGACCACGGGACGGAATCGCCCACCTGGCCCATGTCGGCGGCGCGGCCTTCGGCTACCTGTTTCTCAAACGGAAGACGCTGCTGCCGGACCTCAAATATTGGTACCTCCGCCTGAAGGGCTGGTGGTACCGCCGCAAGTTCAAGGTATATCAGGGTAAAAAGGACGACGACCGCTGGACGCACTGACCGCGTCCCGCGTCAGTCGCGCGTCGGCCCCACGGTGGCCATGTAGACGACGGTCTCGTTGACCCCGTCGATGCCCACCAGACCGTTCACCTCCTCGTCGTAGAGGGCGGCAATGCCGCAGCAACCGAGGTGCAGGGCTTCGGCCGCCAGGTAAAGATGGGCGGCGATATGGGCGGCGTCGAGATAGATGTAGCGGTAGGCCCGCTGGCCGTATTTGCGGGCGCAACGGCCGATGTCGGCCGTCCAGATGACCGTGGCCGATGCCCGCGCCACCATGCCCTGGTCCAGCGCCGCCCGGGCCAGCTCCACGGCCAGATCGCCCGCCCGGATCTGCTCCAGCTGCCAGCGCCGCACATTCAGATGATACAGGCCGGCCTCGAGATCGTCCACGGCATGGCACAGCACGTAGGTTTCCACGGGGAAGAGGGCGCCGGCCGACGGAGCCGCTCGCAGCAGGTGGCCACCGGGCCGGGCGGTCACGCCCTGGGTGGCCCACAGCAGGGATTCAAGCGTCCGGAAGGCGATTTTCTCCCCTGTATACGCCCGCCGTGAGCGGCGTTGGGCCAGGAGAGCCCACAGGTTGCCCGGGGCGTCGGGCGGTTCGGGATTGAGGGGCCGGACGACCTTCGCCTCCGGATACTCCTTGAACGGACCGGAATAGGTCAGGTAATCCAGCCGGCTGACGGGAAAGGCCTCGCGGTGGTATTTGGTGCCCTCCTGAAACAGCCGTCCGATCAGGGGCGCGGATTCAGCATCCGGTTTCTTCATATGGCTCTCCTCGACTCTTGCCGGCGGCCGGGTACGTTTGCCTCCGGCCAGCGTTCATCCGGGTGGTATCTTCGCCCCTGCGGTGGGGGGCGTCAATCGGTGGCGACCATGATGTTGGATGCCTTGATCACGGCGTACACCATCTTCCCGGCTTCCAGTTCCAGGCTTTCGGCCGACGTCTTGGTGATGATGGCCGTGACGCGCACATCCGGCGCCAGTTCCACCGTCACCTCGGAATTGACGACGCCATGGATCACTTCCTTGACGACACCTTTCAGCACGTTGCGGGCACTGAGTTTCATAGACTGCCTCCTTGTCGGAATTGCATGACCGGAAATATTTCAGCGGCGAAACACGCCGGCGGCCAGGGCCATCCTCTGCGTCGTGACGAGCCGGCCCATAGGTACAGCCGCGTTCGATTCACCTTGTCCGGCGTCCGCTGGATGCGTTGGCGGCCATTATTGCACCGGCCGGCCCGAAAAACACAATTCCCTGACCCGGGCCGGCGGGAAACCACGCGGCGATTCCGTTACCCTATCAGATGAGAGGGGGCCCGCCCGGTTTCCGGTCCTGAGCGATTATCCGGCCCGGGCGATGACATCCGGCGGCCGCGGCTTGCGTATCAAACACTCAAATAGCGGCTTTACGGAGCCCGCCGCCAGAGAGTATAGTGATTTCGACGACGACAAGGGCCCCGTCGGAACCGGCATGATCCCGGCCACCGACCGGAGCAGCCTTCCGGGGGCGCCCATGCCGTTCATGTCTTCATCCAGGAGGTCCGCCATGGCGTATACCTTCGCGCCCTTGACCGAGGCCGACCGCCGGCCGGTCATCGACATCTTCAATTATTTCATCGAGAACAGTTTTTCCGCCTATCCCGAGCTGCCCGTGGGCTACGACATGTACGACCTGTTCCTGCAGATGACCCGGGGCTATCCGGCCGTTACCGTACGTGACGAGGCCGGGGCGGTGGTCGGTTTCGCCTTTTTGCGGCCCTACCTGCCGGTGGACTCCCTGCGCCGCGCCGCGGAGATCGCCTACTTCATCCGGCCGGACCACACCGGCCGTGGCCTGGGGAGCCGCATTCTCGAGCATTTCAAGGCCGAAGGCCGGGCTCGCGGCCTCGGTTTCCTGCTGGCCTCCATCTCCTCCCTGAACGAGGGGAGCATCCGTTTCCACGAGCGGCACGGCTTCCGGCACTGTGGCCGGTTCGAGCGAATCGGCCTCAAGAAGAACCGGGAATTCGACGTGGTCTGGATGCAGCTGGACCTGTAAACCTTCCGGCGGGGGTCTGGCCAAGCCGTCAGGCCCGGCCGCCGGCCGTAAAAAGGAGAACTTCATGATCGATTATCAGGACGTGATCGCGCGCCGGCGCTCTATCCGCCAGTATGAGGACCGCCCGGTGGCCCGCGACATCATCCGGGAGCTGCTGCGGGAATGCACCCTGGCACCCAGCGCCGGCAACACCCAGCCCTGGCGTTTTGTGGTGGTGCAGAACCGGGAATGGCTGCGGCGGCTCTCCGATCACAGCAAGGCCTGCCTGCTGGCCCGGGTCGAGGCGGATCCGGAACATTTCGCCCGGCGCTACGAGTCGTATCTGCGGGATCCGGATTTCAACGTCTTCTACGACGCACCCTGCCTGATCCTGGTGACCTGCCCGAAGGAGCTGAAAACCGGGCCGCTGGATGTGGCCCTGGCCGCCGCCTATTTCATGCTGGGCGCGGCGGCCCGGGGCCTGGGCACCTGCTGGATCGGCCTGGGTGCCTGCATCGAGGGCCCGGACATCCGGGCCGGGCTGGGCCTGACTCCCGACGACCTGGTGGTGGCCCCGTTGATCCTGGGCTATCCCCGCGAACAACCGGCGCCGCCGGAACGAACCCCGCCGCAGATCCTGAAATTCTTGGACTGAAGGGGGACCGGCCAGCCTGGCCCTTCACGGGAGAGACGCAAATTTTTTGCCCCCGGCCGCCGATTGCGCTATGATAAGCCCGAGATCGTCCCGGGAAGTGCCGTATGACCATGCAGGAATATCTGGACCAGCTGATTGCCGTGGAGCGGGCGGTCGGTGACCTGTATGCCATCTTCGCCCGACGGTTCCACCAGCGGGAAGACGCGACCGAATTCTGGCAGGGCATGGCGGCCGACGAGGCCGAACACGCCGCCCTGCTGGCGGACATCCGGCCGCAGCTGGCGCCGGAAACGGCCGCGGCCGAGGTGACCGGCGACCCGGCCCATCTCGCCACCACCCTGGCCGAATTGGCCCGCCTGCAGGAGATCGCCCGGGACGGCGACATCACCCTCCAGGCGACCATGGCCCTGGCCTTCGGCATCGAGTATTCCCTGGCCGAGAAACATGTCCAGGTCCGGTCGCTGGCCGAATTCCCGCTGTGGCGGGAAGTCTTCGCCCGCCTGCACCAGGCCGACGACGCGCATGTCCGCCGCCTGCGGGAGCACGCCGGCCGCTACGGCGTCCACCTGCCCGAGGACGCATGAGCCGCCGTCCCCTTCCGGAAACATCATGACCGATCGGCGACGATTACTGTGGGTCCAACTGGGTGTGCCGGACATGGGCACGGACTATGCCCGGGAGAACGTGCCCATCGCCGCCGGGTATGTCCTCGGCTGGCTCCGCCGGCGCGGCCTCTGCCCCGACCTGGACCTCCAGGTCCTGGACATGCCCACCGCCACGTTCGCCGGCGACGCCGCCCTGCGGCAGGCGGTCGAGGACCGGCGACCCGATATCCTGTGCCTGACATGCTACATGTGGAACATCGAACGCTCGCTGTGGCTGGCCGAACAGATCCGGCAGCGCCGGCCGGCCACCCGCATCCTGCTGGGCGGCCCCGAAATCACACCCGACTCCCCCTGGTGGACCGGCACCGTGGCCGATGCCCTCGTCGCCGGCGAGGGGGAAACGGGCCTGCCCCTGGCCCTGGCCGCGCTGGACGGCGGCGCGGCGCGGCCGGTGCGCATCGAGGCGCCCCTTTTCACCGGGCTGGCGGACATGCCCGACCCCTATTCCGCGGGCATCATTCCGCCCGGCTTCGACGGCACCTGTTTCGTGGAGTCCATGCGCGGCTGCCCCTATCGTTGCCAGTACTGTTTTTATTCCAAGCAGTTCCATGGGCTGCGTTATCACAGCGACGACCATCTCCATGATTTTTTCCGCTGGGCGCAGCGTCAGGGGGCTGTCACGGACGTCTATTTCATCGACCCCTCCTTCAACGTCATGCCCGCCCTGGAGCATCGCCTCGCCCGCCTGGCCGCCTGGAACCGCGCCGGCCTCCCCCTCCACACCGAGACAAGGCTGGAGGGGATCACCCCCGCCCTGGGGCGGGCGTTTCGCCGGGCCGGCTTTCGCTCGCTGGAGGCGGGCCTGCAGTCCATCCACCGGCCGGTGTGCGCCGGCGTGGGGCGCACCCTGGACCTGCCCCGCTTCGAAGAAGGTTTGCGCGCCCTGCAGCGGGAGGACATCGGCGTCGAGATCGGCGTCATCCTGGGTCTGCCCGACGACGACCTGACCGGGTTCACCCGGACCCTGCAATGGCTGGCCGACCGCCAGCTGGCCGCCGCAACGGTGGTTTTCCTGCTGAGTCTGCTACCCGGCACCGCCCTGCGCACCCGGGCCCTGGCCCAGGGCTGGCGCTTCATGCCCCGCCCGCCCTACACCCTGCTGGGCAGCGACACCTGGGACCAGGCCCGCCTGCTGGAAGGCCTGACGCGGCTGGAGGAGCGCCTCGGCTGCGAGTACTACGCCGACATTGAGCCGTTCCCCGCTGCCGACGGCCACCACCCGTTCATCCGTTTCCTGGAACTGGACCTGGACGATGTCGCCTGGCCCCACCACCTGGCGGCGGCCATGCCCCGCCTGGCCCTCAGCCCGACGCTGGAGATCCGGGGCCGGTCCCTGACGGTGGTACGGCCCGCCTTCACGGAACTGGGACGGCGGCTGCGGATGGAATGTCCCCACGGCCTGTTCCGCCTGGTGTTCCGGCCGGCCGAGCCGCCGGTTTCGGCCGACTGGGTCCGCCTGGCCGAGGCCTGGCCGGCGCACGATGCGTACTGGACCCGGGCCAACTATTTCCGCGAGAGCCGCGCCGCCGCCACAGGCGCCCATTTCTTCCTGCGGGTGCCGGCCACCGGCTGGCCGTCCTTTGTGGCGACGGCGCCGCCCGACCTGGACCTGGTGCTGGAGCTGCCGCCGCAGCGGGCCGATTTCGAGCCGCTGCGTCACTGGCTGCGGTCCACGGAACGCCGCGGCCGCACCTATCTGCTCCCCGTCACCGAACTGCCGCCCGACTACCGCCGGGCCCTCGTCCGCCTGTTGGATACCACCCCCGGCACCATCCCGCTGCCGGGCGAAGGGCAGGATCGGACCGGCGGTTGAGACCGGTCGACGCCCGCCGCGTCAAACGTCCCCGGCTGAAAGGCAAGCGCTGCGGATGCATCCGTCGTCTCGGCTTCCCACCGCCTGCTTCAGGAATCCGCCAGCTCGCCGTACAGCCGGCGGTATTCTTCGGCCATCCGGGCGAAGGAGAATTCACGCCAGCGGGCATCCCCGCGGGCAATGTACTCGGTCCGGAGATCGGCATCGATCAGCAGGCGGGTCAAGGCCCTCGCCAGCTGGTCGGGCTCGGTGGGATCCACCAGAAGGGCAGCCGCACCGGCCACCTCGGGCAGGGAAGAGATGGCGGAGGTGACGACGGGCGTGCCGCAGGCCATGGCTTCCAGCACCGGCAGTCCGAAACCTTCATACAGGCTGGGGTATGCGAAGAGGGTCGCCGCCGTCAGCAGAACGCTCAGGTCCGCATCGTTCACAAAACCGGGCCAGATGACATCCCCCGCCAGCTTGCGCTCCCGCACGAGATCATGGAGCGGTGACATCTTCCAGCCCGCTGCTCCGACGATGACCAGCGGATAGGCGTGACGCAGCTCCGGTGACAGCAAGGAATAGGCCGTCAGCAGTCGCGGCAGGTTCTTGCGTGGTTCGAGCGTGCCGATGTTGAGAACAAACCGCGCCGGAATTCCCAGGCGCTGCAGCACCTCCTGCCGGCGCTCCGGTTCGTCCACGCGCCGGATGGCGGGCGAAACGCCGAGATGGATGACGGAGACCGTCGCCGGATCGCGCCGCGGCGCGTAGCGGAGGATGTCGTCCCGCGTGGCCGCCGAATCGGCCACCAGCCGGGCGGCCCGGCGGACCGCCCGCCGCAGGCCGGTGCGGTGGAAGAACCGGCCCCAGACGTTCAATCCCTCCGGGAAACGCCGCCAGACCAGGTCATGCACCGTCACCACCAGCCGGCCGGTCCGGGTCGGGGGCACCATGGCCGTGGAGGTGGCATGGACCACATCCTGGGGTCCCAGCCGTCTCTCCACCGGCGGAAAGCCCGCCAGGTGCCAGCCCAGGAAGTGCATCTCCGGCCGGGCCGCGCCCCGGACGTCGATCCGGAAATTGGCCGGCAGGTCACCGATGAGGGCGGCGGCCGCTGTCGCCCGGCGCATGGAAAACAGGGTGTATTCCGACGTCGAATCCATCTCTTTCAGCTGTTGCACGAGATTGACAATGACCCGTCCCTGCCCGCCGCCGCCGGCCACGGCGGCAAACAGCTCGTCGATGTTGATGGCAATGCGCATTGGCCGATACGACATGGGCACCTTCCTGCCATACCTACCGGTTGTCTGTTGCTCACCACTCTAGGCCATGGGGCTGGAAAATGCAATGAGTGATTGGCCCGGGTTTGATGCAGCCAATGTATCCGGTTTGTCACCGGATATCGCTGGCGGATGATGACCACTGTCGGTTTCGCAATACAGAAGATCTCATCCGGCTGGCCCTCGTTGGGACGGTTTGCTATAATCTTCTTGCGCGGCCTGAACTTCAGTTCGGTCGGTGGCCGGCAGCATCACCTGTCCAGCGGGAGGAACCATGAAAGTTTTCGTCACCGGCGGCTGCGGATTCCTCGGCTCCCATGTCTGCGAGTATTACATTCGTCAGGGGGCCGACGTTGTCTCCTACGACAACATGACCAAGCACGAACTGCTGCGGACGGGCTTCGCCGCCGAAGCGGCCCGGGATTACAACTGGAACTTCCTGCAGGGTTTGGGTGTCCGCCTGGTGCGGGGCGATATCCGGAATTTCGAGGAGATGCTGGACCATGCCCAGGGGTGTGATTACATCGTGCACACGGCGGCCCAGCCGGCCATGACCATCAGCTGGGAGAATCCACGGCTGGATATCAGCACCAATGTCCTGGGCACCTTCAACGTCCTGGAGACGGCCCGCCGCCTGCAGATTCCCGTGGCCAGCTGCGCCACCATCCACATCTACGGCAACGGCATCAACGAAACATTGACCGAGGACGAACGACATTACCGGCGGGAGCCGGAGGGCATCGGCGAGTCCCATCCGACTCTCGAGGGGAAGCTGACGCCGCTGCACGCCTCCAAGGCGGCCGGTGACATCTACGTCAAGGTATACATCGACACCTACGGGTTGACGGCGGCCAGCTTCCGCCTGACGGGCATCTACGGCACCCGCCAGTTCGGCGGCGAGGATCACGGCTGGGTGGCCAATTTCGCCATCCGCAGCGTGCTGGGACGGCCCATCACCCTCTTCGGCACCGGCAAGCAGGTCCGTGACATCATTTACGCCACCGATGTCTGTGCGGCCTTCGATGCGTTCTACAAAACCCGGGCCGCCGGAGTCTACAACATCGGCGGCGGACCACGCACCGCCATCTCCCTGCTGGACAGCCTGGACATCCTGGCCGAACAGAACGGCCGCCGGCCGGAGGTGGTGTTCGCGCCCGAGCGCCACGGCGATCTCAGTTATTTCGTGTGCGATATCGGCCGGGCCCGGGCGGCCCTGGGCTGGACCCCGCGTATTTTGCCTGGAGAGGGCATCGAAATGTTGTTACAATGGATCCGCGGAAATCAGGAAATCTTCAGCCCCCGGGGGAGGTAAACCTCATGAAAGCTCTGATCCTGGCCGGCGGGCGAGGCAAACGCCTGGACGATCTGTCGGAAAACCGGAACAAGTGCATGATCCCCGTCAAGGGCAAGCCGGTCATCGAATACAGCCTGGACAGCGCCGCCCGGACCGACGTGGATGAAATCGTCATCGTCGTCGGCTACCGCGCCGAGGAAATCATCAACCGCTACGGCATCTCCTACGCCGGCAAGGCCGTGCGGTACGCCATCCAGTGGGACCAGCGAGGCCTGGTCCATGCCGTGGAATGCGCCAGGGAGGCCCTGGCCGGCGAGGATTTCCTGCTGCTGCTGGGCGACGAGATCCTGGTCAATCCCCGCCATCAGGCCATGCTGGATGAATTCCGGCGCGAAGACGTGTTCTGCATCTGCGGCGTCCTGACGGTGGCGAATCCGGAAAACATCAAACGAACCTACACCCTCATCAAGGACGACAACGATGTGGTCTACCGCCTCATCGAGAAACCGCGCAATCCCCTCAACGCCTTCATGGGGACAGGCGACTGCGTCTTCCGGAACGCCATCCTGGACTACACCGACTTCACGCCCATCCATCACGAACGGAAAGAGAAGGAACTGCCCGACCTGATCCAGTGCGCCATCGATGACGGCAAAATGGTCAAGTCGTTCCTCATCTGCGACCACTACACCAATATCAATTCCCCGGAGGACATCGCCACGGCCGAACGACTGCTGCGGTAGCCCTGTCGCCGGGTGATCTCAGGGTTGAGTAGCCCATGCGAGTGCTCATTGCCTATCCCAGACTTACTTTTCACGGCGGCGGGGAGCTGGTGGTGACCCATCTGTGCGCCTACCTCCACGAGCACCGGATTCCCCACACCCTGCTGACCCTGGCCATCTCCGATGAGCTGCGCCGGCATCTGCCACACACGCCGGTTACGGTGGTGGAGGCTCCCTCCGGCGCCGGCCCGTTCCGCACCTTTCTCCGTCTGTGGCGCAGCCTGCACCGGCAGGCCCGCCAGCATGACCTCGTCAATGTCCAGAATTTTCCCACCGAACTGGCCGCCCTGTTCTGCCGGCGACCGGTGGTCTGGCTCTGCAACGAGCCGGAATTGTCTCTCATCGGTGACGAGATGCATACCCTCGGCCGCAAGCTGCTCTGGCGGCTGGCCATGCTGGCGGAGAAGCATGTCGCCCGCCGCTGGATCGACACCGCCGTGGTGGCGGATGAGTACAATGCCCGGCGGTTCCAGCGGCTGTTCGGCCGCGAAACCGTCGTCATCCCCTACGGCATCGATTGGGAGTTCTTTGCCGCGCCGGCAGATCGGCCAACACGCGGATCTTCCGCCGACCCATTCACCATTCTGCACGTCGGGATGCTCACCCCGCTGAAAAACCAGCTGGCCTCGCTGGAAACCGTCGTCGCCTTGCGGGCAACGATTCCCAATCTCCGCCTCGTCCTGGCCGGGCTGGAGGATCAACTCTACCGCCAGCGTCTCGATGAGTACATCGCGCAGCATGACCTGAAGGATCTGGTGCTGTTCACCGGACACATCGATCGCCACCAGCTCCGCGAATATTACCGAACGTGCCATGTGCTGCTTCACCCCATCCAGCCGCAGGGCGGTTGGCTGGCCCCGTTCGAGGCGATGGCGGCCGGCTGTCCCGTGGTCGTATCGCCCGATCTGACCGCCGCCGATATCATCCGCCGGCATGACCTGGGCATCGTCACCCGTGAGTATGCTGCGGCCATCGCGGCGATCTGCCGCGACCCCGCAACGGCGGCCGACCGGGTGGAACGTGCCCGAAATTGGGTGAGGGCGAATCTCAGCTGGGACCGTTTCTGTCAACGGCTGGTGGCGGTGTTCGAACAGACTGCCCATGAAAACCCGCTCCGCAACCCGGAACGTGACGAAGGATAGGAACCCATGCACCGACTGGACCGCCTGTATGCCGAGATCCGGAATATCAACCGCCAGCGTTTCACCCCGCTGTCCATGTGGCGCATCTGGCGGGCCTATCATCCGCTGGCGGCCTTCATGCGCCGCCGCTTTGGCTGGCGGAGCTGGTACACATTCTGGTTCAGCAAACTGTTCTGCGAAGACGAGGGGGGCGAAGTGGACTTGTCCAGGTGGTTCTTCAACCGCTTTCCGCTGGCGCTGTCTTCCCCCCGCAAGGTGGAGGTGGAGCACACCACCGTCTGCAACAAGAAGTGCATCTTCTGCTCCCACACCTACTGGATGCATCGCCAGGAGCAGATGTCCTTCGACCGTTTCCGGCATCTCCTGGACAGCATGCCCAAACTGCGCTGGCTGAACATGGCCGGCATCGGTTCCAATTATCTGAACCGGGATTTTGGCCGGATGCTGGCCTATGCGCGCCAAAAACACCTCAGTGTGAACTTCGTGGACGAATTCGACTTTTTCACCGAGGATCATTGCCGCGAAATCATCGCCCTGGGCGTCAACAGCATCTATGTCTCCTTCGACGCCGCCCGCCGGGAGACCTACGAGGCCATCAAAAAGGGCTGTGATTACGGGCGCGCCCTGGCCAACATCCGCACCCTGCTGCGCCTCAAGGCGGAAGTGCGTTCTCCCTTGCCGGTGGTCCATTTCCGCTACCTGCTCAACACGATGAACGTGCAGGAGATGCCCGATTTCGTCGATCTTGTGGCCGGACTGCCGAACCGGGGGGCGCGGGCCCGTCTCGAGTTCATCGGCATGATCACCTTCCCCGAAGTGGAACAGTATTACATCCCCCTCGACCAGATTCCCGAGGAGATCGTCGCCCGGACGTACGAGCGGGCCATCCACCACCGCCTGCATCTCTATTTTTCCCACGCCCGGGCCGAGCTGCCACCGGCCCATCGCTGTGTGCGCTGGGGGGAGCCGTTCATCCTGGTGGACGGCGAGGTGATCCCCGACTGCGCCCTGCTGATGCAGTGCCGGCGGGAGCTGCTGCACGAGTTCAGCTTCGGCAACGTGTTCACGACACCCTTTCAGGAGATCTGGGACTCGGATCGCTACCGTCGCTTCCGCCGGACCGTGGTCAAGCGCGACGCGCCCATTCCCCGCGCCTGCACCCACTGTTGCAGCTTTGAAACTGCCACACGAGCCGAATCAAGAGGAATTCTCGAATAAACGAATAAACTATAATGATTTATCTGCCCCCCCCTGTCACACCATGGAGCACGACGAACGTGCATACCATAACGAATCCTCTGGGATTTTCATATACAGGGTAATCTCCTGGCAGACTCACAAACACGGACCACTACCGATTCAGCACCCAAACGCCAAGTATTGACTTTCCGAACCGGTATCCCAGACAGGGATCGAGAAACCGCGACATGGTGATCATGATTCTATCCCAAATCATAATCTGTCTCCGGGAAGGATATGGATTCCGCAAGAGCCATTTATTTGCTATGGAAGCCAACATTCCCACGGAATCCAGATAGATCAGCTCGATTTCTTCCATGCCCTCAGGCAGTACACGGCGAAGAGTTTTTCTGGAATAACGGCGGTGGTGTCCTACGGCTGCATCAAACGGGCTGTACAGCCAATTATGTGATGGGCTCAGAATGATCAAGTGGCCACCAGCCTGCAAATGACGCACCGCCTGCCGAAGCTCAGTACGATCATCTGCGATGTGTTCAAGCACATCGATATAGAGAATCGTATCGAACATATTCCCCTGTGCCAAACAATCTATGGTGCCGCTTTGCACCCGGCAGCAGGCAGGAATCATTGCCTCATTCAGCTTATCCTGGATTCGGCTCGCCAGGGAACGATCCGGTTCCAGGCACAACCACAAATCATGAAATCCTTCACACAATACAGCCGTCGTCGCCCCTTGCCCAGCACCGACCTCCAGCACCTGGCCATGGATGTACCGCGAGATCCTTCGTTTGATGTACGCTTTCCAGGTGACGGCTCGGGCAAACAACTCCAGCTCATTACCGCCATAGGAAACCGAACCGTTCATTTCTGATTAACCGTCTGCTGATTCAATGGAATGTATTTTTCTGCGACGGGTGACGATCCTGTTGTCTCCATGAAGTCGATATATTGCGCATAGTGAATTGCAGGAATGAATAACCGGTTTGTGCGATAAAGAAGGACGGTCATGGTCAGGTTCAGGATAATAAACGTCGCCATAAGCATGATCATAACCAGGCCGAGCGCCGTATACGTTGCCCAGCCGGGAATGGCCAAATCTGTATAAAACCGCAAGATGATCACAACCACTCCACAGATGGTCGCGGCCAGGATTAGCGTACCGAAAAAAAGAAGCAGCCGCACAACGGCCACATCCAGATGAGCCGTCAATGAGCTGATCCCATGAATGATCAGGGAAACGAAATTCATCCTGGACTTTCCAGTGATCCGTTTTCCACGATCCAGCGGAATGCTTGCATAAGGAATCTTCGAGCGGATAACACCACCGGGGAAGTGGTTCCAGATTTCAGTAACATGGACCAGTTTCTTCAGAGATCGGAAAGGAATGATGCAAAAATTCCCAAAAGAAATCGGGTTTCCGACCAGGACCATGAAGAGGATCTTGTAAAAGAAATAACATAGCTTAAATAAGACCGTTTCGTGGCGCTTGTGTCGCCGGGCGAATATCAGCGTGTCCTGTCTTTGGAACGCCTCGATCAGATGGTGAATATCCTCAGGTTTGTCCTCACCGTCGGCATCCATTACTATAACGGCATCGCATGAAACATTCTTTGCAATGTGACTTAAACCGATAGCAATCGCCTTCTGGTGGCCGACATTGCGAGTTAAATGTATAACATGCAGCCGTTGAAAATTCTCGAATTTCGATCGGTCAAAATGCACAGTGGAACCATCATTAATTACATAAATAGAAAAATTGGTGTTCCGGCCACTTTGCTGCCCGATTTGCTCAAGAAGCTTTTTCAAACATTCCCAGTCGTTGAATACTGGAATAACGATAGCGATGTCCAATGCAGTATTCGCCCCACTCATGAAATAACAGCTCAAAGAATCAGTATTCAAATCATTCGGCAGCAGATATCCGGCGCATGCCATCTGACCGTGTAATTATTTGAACACAAGTGTCACTGGTAGTCAATTGATGTGCAGCACTGTCGAAAACCTTTCCCCCCATCACTGCGGCAAGTCGTAACTGTCGGCTGGTCTGATGGCGGGATATGATGTATGATATTCCAGATATTCGTTGATAAGTTGCTGGATTGGCTCAACAGAGCAAAACCCGAATTAGGGTTGGATAATTAGACTATGCTCTAGTTCAGCAAGCCACATCCCAGATGGACGAGGTAGGGTGATCAAACGTCCAGAAGCACTCAATCTTGCACGCAATCCTCGGATTATCCAGCGAGTGGATGTTTATTCCCTCCGGCTGTTGCGTTTGTTTCTTTCACCCAAAATCCAGTGGGTCATTCTCATTGTCATCTTCGTCGCACATGCCATCCCCTATCTGTTCCAGCCATTTGGTTTGGACCAGGCGCTCTATACGGTAATGGCCAGGCAATTTCTGGCCGGGCAGAGCATTTATCTTGATTTTGGAGACATGAATTTCCCAGGCGGACCGTTGCTGCAGACGTTGGGGATGATCATCATGGGTGATTCCTCAGTCGGTTTCCGCTTGTTCGACCTGTTGATCGTCATGGCCACACTGAGCGTCATCTATATCTTTACATATCGTCTCTTTAATAGTCGAATTTTGTCACTGACAGCTTGTGTGCTATATACACTATCATATTTCCAGATGGGCTTTTGGCATACAGCCCAACGTGACGGCTTTGCCATACCGTTTCTGATTCTGGCTTTGTTCCCATTAATCGATTCAGATTCCCGGCATCGGACAGAAATCTCCCTGTTGTCCGGCATGTCCCTGGCTGTCGCTTTCTGGATAAAGCCCATTTATTTCATTGAGCTTGTTGCGTTGGCTATAATCCTGACGTTCAGGATGATTCGCCAGCCGGGGGATCGGCGGATGTTTTTAGTCCAAGGCTTGATGATCGGCAGTGGTTTCCTCGCCATTTCTGTTGTCATGCTTGGATACCTGGCCAAAACGGGCTCCCTGGCGGCATGGTATGAATCCAGTGTGCTCTACAATCTGCATTATTCCGGTTTCGTGCCGGCAACCTTTCTCATGGGACTCAAGGCTATCTTCATTCCTGCTCATTTTCACAACTTTTTCATCACTGTCGTCGCCTTCGTCGGAATATGGCACAGCTTTCATGAGGATAAGGAATATGCTCCGTACCATCCATTGCTGTTGTTCACGATTGTGACCATGTTTGCCTTTCTTCTTCAGGGAAAAGGAGATATTGTCTATCACAGGCTGCCGTTTCTGTCCGCAAAAGCCATCTGGGCGGCGGTCGGTGTCCGGGCGATCCTTCACCTAAACATCCCTCAACCGGCACCGGCCATTCGCTTGAGGATCGGCCTGGTTTTCCTTCTGGTAGTGGTTTTCGCGGGTTCATATTCTGTCGTATTTAAAATGCCAGACTTCTTCCGTATGGCCACCGGACGAATCAGTCTGGATGACTATCAAGCGAATATTTACCCTCAACTCCAGGAAAAACGGGCTGTCGGCAGAATGATCCGTGACATGTCGGCTCCCTCAGACAGGGTACTGGTTTGGGGTTTCGACTCTATCGTTCAATACTATGCCAACCGTTTCCCGTTCAGCCGTTTCACCACCTTGGCGATGTTGTTCATCCTCCCGGAGGACAGCCCTCTCCGGAAAGAATGGGAGCGGCTCATTGTTGCAGATTTTGAAAGATGCAGACCCAGATGCATCGTTCTGCTTGTCCGTGAGGAGCCTCAATGGCGGTGGAAGTTTCCCAATTGGCCAGAGTATTCGAAACAATACTTTTTCAGTTTGCCAGAATTAGCCCAACATTTAGAAGATGAATATTTTATGGCATACAGAAGCGGGGATATGGAACTCTATGTCCGAAATGACCCCTTGTCCATGACGCAATTCGACTGATGGAAAACATGTCAGCCTTGGGGCGTTCAGGAATAATCCACGCTAAATGATTCTTATGAAATCGACCAACTCCTCATTCGGTCTACTCATCAAAAACGCTGGCGTTCTCCTCTTTGGAGAAATAATCTCAAAGCCATTACTTTTTTTGGCCATGGTATATCTGGCCCGGGTTCTGCAGCCGGACGGATTCGGAAAAATCAACTTTGCCCTGGCCATCGTCACCTATTTCATCCTCCTATCCAACATGGGATTCTCCCTCCTGGGAACGAGAGAGATCGCCCGAAATCCACAGCTGCGTGGTTTCTACATCGACAACATCCTGACTCTTCGGCTAAGTCTTTCCCTGACCGGCATCGCCATCATCGCGCTCGTGTCATTCCTGGCGGGCGTTTCTGCCGAGATGAAGGGCCTGCTGCTGGTGTATGCCCTGGGGCTGATCCCTCTCTCACTGCTGCTGGACTGGGTCTTCCAGGCACATGAGCGGATGGCGTATATCGCCATCGCCCGGATCATCACCAGCGGCAGTCATATTCTGCTGATCTTTCTCTTCATCCGCGGGCCCGGGGATTTGCCCTACGTCCCGTGGTGCCAGGTTGCGGGCCAGGCGGCAGCCGCCATCTTCCTGTTGGTGGCCGGAAACAGAAGATTCCACCGTCCCCGCCTGTCCTTCCACTGGTCGTCCTGGCGGGAAATCGTCCGCGTGTCGCTGCCCATGGGCGCCGCGCTCTTCATGAATCAGATCATTCTCAACCTGGACACGGTGATGATCGGCTTCCTCCGGGGAAGCGAAGAAGTCGGGATCTATCAGGCCGCCTACCACATCGTCTTTTTCCTCGTCGTCCTCGGCAACACCTACTTCGATGCTGTCTATCCCGTATTATCCAGGTATTACAAGGTTTCCATGGATTCTCTCCGGACAATCCAGCTCTTTTCAGCGAAAATGGTAATGATCGTGGGGATTCCCCTGGCCGCCGGCGGCACCCTGTTGGCACCGGACATCATCCGGATGACGTATGGCGCCGAGTACCAAGGCAGCGTCATCGCGTTGCGCGTCCTGTTATGGAGCGTATTCCTGATTCTGGTAAACAATATCTATTCCCGGGGGCTACTGGGCTGTGACCGCCAGTCGCAGTTCCTGACTGTGCTGGTGGTTCAGGCCGGCACCAACATCCTCTTCAACTTTTTACTCATCCCGCCCCTGGGTCTCCTGGGAGCAGCGGCAGCCACCGTCCTGGCCGAAGGCGCCGGTTTCATCCTGTACAGTGACTACTTCAACAAGATCGTACGGATTCGACTGGCGTCAATCATCATGAGACCGATCATGGCGACGGGAATCATGCTACTGGGAGTACGATGGCTGCAGTCTTTCCCGGACGTCGCCGTCTGGATCCTGGCCGCCGCGGGCGCGGGCATCTATCTGCTCTCCCTCTTCGTCCTGGGTGGGATCCCTTTGGCGGAGATCCGCCACGTCCTGACGCCCAACACGAAGAAATGAGAAGAGATTGATGATTCGCCCATGAACAACAGGTAAATAAAGGATTCTTCATGACCGACAAGCTGGCAGACAGGCATGCGCCGCCATCACCGGAACCACCACGCATCATCATCAACACCCGCCTGCTGGCTCATCCCCTGACGGGCGTGCAGCGCTACACCCGGGAGATGGTCGCGCGGCTGGCGGACATGGTAACCACCGTCGCGCCGGGCCGGGCTCTCCGCCATGGCCTGCTGGAGCACGCCTGGGAGCAGATCGTCCTGCCGGCCCGCGTGGGCCGGGCCCTGCTGTGGAGCCCCAGCGCCACGGGCCCCCTCCTCAAGGCGAACCAGGTGGTCACCATCCACGACATGGCCGGGCTGGATCACCCCGAATGGTTCACCCGCCCCTATGGCTGGATGTACCGCCTCATTGTCCCCACCCTGGCCCGCCGGGCACGGCATATCCTTACCGGCTCTCACTTCACTCGCCGGCGCATCCTGGCCCGGACAGGCATTCCTTCTTCCAGAATAACCGTCACCCCCTACGGCCGCGACCCCGGCCTGTGCCCCTGCCCGGCGGCCCAGATCGAGGATGCCGTGCGCCGGCTGGACCTCCCGTCGCGCACCTATGTCCTGAGTGTCGGCACGCGGGAACCCCGCAAGAATCTCCGGGCATTGCTGGCCGCCTGGCGGCAGGTCGTCGCCGAACTGCCGCCGGATGTTCACCTGGTGCTGGTTGGAGGAACGGGCCGGGCCTCCGTCTTCCGGGACGACGGCATCGCGGCCGATCCGCCGCGCGTATACCGCACCGGCTATGTTCCGGACGAGCTCCTGCCCGCCCTGTACAGCGGCGCCATGATGTTCATCTATCCCTCCCTGTACGAAGGCTTTGGCCTGCCGCCGCTGGAGGCCATGGCCTGCGGCGCCCCCGTAGCCGTGGCAACCGGTTCCGCCATGGTGGAGGTGGTGGGGGACGCCGGCTTGTCGTTCCCGCCCGATTCCGACGAAGCCATCGCCGCGGCCATCATGCATCTTTTCCGGGAGGAAGGACTCCGCCGGCAGCTGCGGGAGCGGGGACTGGTCCAGGCTGCCCCGTTCAGCTGGGACAGGACGACCGCACAAACCCGGACGGTTCTGAACCGCCTGCTCGAATCCGATGGGGGTTCTCCCCTGACTGAGTGAATCAGAGAGAAAAAAGACGGCGGAGTGCCGCCGCGGCATGCCGTGGATCGGGCGAGGCGCAGATGGCGCTGACCACGGCCACGCCGGCCAGGCCGAGGCCGCGCAGTGACGGCAGGTTGGCGGCGTTGATGCCGCCGATGGCCACCACCGGGATGGACACGGCGTCGACGATCCGCCGCAGGCCGTCCGGCCCCAGCTCGGGATCGGTGTCGAGCTTGGTGGCGGTGGCGTAGGCCGGTCCGGCGCCCAGGTAGTCGGCACCTTCCGCTTCGGCCTGCCGCGCCTCGGCGATGGTGTTGACCGACAGGCCGATGAACATGCTCTCGCCCACCAGCCGCCGCGCCGCCGCCAGGGGAAGATCGTGCTGGCCGAGGTGAACGCCGTCGGCCCCGGCCGCCAGGGCCACGTCCACCCGGTCGTTGATGATGAGAGGCACCCCCGTGCCGGCCAGAACCTCTTTCAACTCAAGTGCCAGGCGGTAGAAATCGTGTCCGCCGGCATCCTTCTCGCGCAGCTGGACGGCGGTCACCCCGCCGGCCACGGCTTCACGGACCATCGCGGCCAGGGCACGCCGTTGCAGCATGGCGCGGTCCGTGACCAGGTAAAGATGCAGAAATTCAGGGCGAAACGGCATGAATGATCCTCCTGCGGGGGCCGGTGGCGATCCCGAAGCCAGCGGCAGGCCGCGGCCGGCCCATCGCCAGGGTCTTTGCCGGCGGGCTCAATGGCGCAGGGATGAAGAGCCGGCGGGGGTCGATTCCGCCACCGGCCCGACGGCGGAAACGGGCATATCGCCCCACTGCTCCACCTTGCCCAGCACCCAGCCCAGGGCCTTCAGTCGCTCGGTGCTCACCGAGGCGACGAAACGACGCTGGGCCGCCTCCAAAGCACGGTAGGGCTTGCCGAAACAGGTCAGATCATCCTCCAGCGGCGGCGCCACGATGCCCTCTTCGTGGGCCAGGTCCAGGGTGACGCGGATGATCTTCTCCCAGGTCCAGTCGTCCGGCGGCGACAGCTCGCTGCGGATGGCGGCGTCCACCTGGGCCCGCCAGTTCCAGATATCCATGTCCCGGAAGGCCAACTCGAGCTCGTTCACCGGCCGCAGCGCGGCCGCCTGCAGAAAGGGCGCCGGATCCTGCAGCAGGGGCAGCTTACGGACGATGGCCAGCACGTCGAACACCTCCTCGATGGGCGGCAGCTGGGTCAGCCTCCCCAGGGCCCACAACAGGGTCCCGTTGCTCTCCGGCACCCAGCTGGTCTGGATGGTGGTCGCCGGCAGCCATTGCCCCAGCGGCAATTCCCACTCCAACGTTTCGGCCGGGCTGAACCATTGGTACACGTCGCCCTGCCGGGTCCATTCATAGAGGCGGGCGTGGGTGTCGCGGTGAATTTTGCGGGCCCCGTCGGAGGAGGCGCCCGCCAGATTCTGTTCAATCTCCCCCCGCAAAAACAGCAGTCCGAGGCACACGACCCGCCGGGCTACCGCTTCCGGGCTTCGCAGGGCAGTATGTTGGGCTCCCTGATTCATGATTCTTCCTTTCCTGGCCGGAACGGACGCCATCACCATCCCCTCGGCCGACGGACGTCTGTATGCTCCGGCTGATAAACTGAAAACGCCACCCCGAATCCGGCGGCTCGGCGACCTCCGGCACGGCCACCGAAGGGTTCCCTGCGGACAGGAACCCGATATCATATCACAACAGACCGCTTTCCGGCATGAATATTCCGCGCCTGGGCCGCGGACCGGTCGCCGTTCGCCCGCCGGAATGGTATAATACGAAAATCATGACCCCCGCTGCTGCGCCCGAAAACGATCCCGCCCTGGACAGACTTCGTCACGCCCTGCGACTGCGCGGCTATGATTTTTCGCCGCCCGCCGGTCTGCCGGCGGACATTCCCTTTCTGGCCCGGCTGGACACGCCGGCCGTGGAGAATTTCTATCAGCTGATGAAAAAATATTCGTTCCGGCTCTTCGTGCGCGATCTGCTGCTCAAGGGCGCCGAGTGGCCGCTGCGGGGCCGCAAGTTCTACAGTCCGGAAACGGCGCGCCTGTATCTGCTGGAGATGGAAAAAATTCTTGGAACGAAGGCCGTGGCCGAAGTGGCCGGGCATCCCCTGGCCAGCATGGGGGGACTGATGGAATGGTTCGTGGCGGAACTGTTGCGGCGGGAATTCCGGTTGTCCGCCCTGCGGGGCGTCAAGCTCCTGAACGCCGGCAGCGGCGGCGACTTCGACATCATCACCTGTCTGGAGGATGAGCTTCTTGTGGTGGAGGTGAAATCCTCGCCGCCCAAGCATATCCATTTCGATGAAATCCGGGCGTTCGTGCAGCGGCTGGCCGACCTGGGTCCCCGCTACGCCCTGCTGGTGGAAGACACCCATCTGCGGATGACCGACAAGCTCCTGCCCCTGTTCCAGCGGGCTCTGGCCGACGTGCTGGACCGGCCGGCCGATTTTCATCGTCTGGAAGGGGAGCTCTACGGGTGGAAGGGTTGCCTGGCCATCAGCAACACCAAACCGGACCTGGTCCGCAACCTGCAGGCCGTCATCGGTTATTTCCTGCACCGTGCCTCCCCCTTCATGCCGGCCGGCGGTCCCTGTCATCCCTCGCGCTGAATGCCGCGACAGCGCAGCATCCGGCTCCTTCCGGGACAGAGCGCCTCCGTGGCGTCACAACAGCCTTTTCTGCGGAAGGATGGCTGATCGCGCGGGAGGGAAATGGAGAGAGTAAAGGCAAAAAGCCTTCCGCGACAAGGTCACGGAAGGCTTCCATTTTGGTGCCGAAGGCGGGATTTGAACCCGCACACCCGGTTGGGCACCACCCCCTCAAGATGGCGTGTCTGCCAGTTCCACCACTTCGGCATCGAAAATCACAGATCACATGGCCGCGGGACTTACGGCCGCTTCTTGCCTTCGTCCTTCTGCTGGCCTTCCTGCTGCTGTTCCCGCTGCTTGCGGAGCTCTTCCTGCTGTTTGAGAAAAGCCTCCCGCTGTTCGGGCGTCATATCCTTCATCAATTCTTCCTTGGACACCTTGCGGAATTCCACGTTGCCGACCACGCCGCCCTCGTCCTCCACGGGCACGGTCTTGATGACCTCGCCGATATCGTCATCCTCTCCCGCCGGCGTGGCGGCCGGGGTTGGCTGACCGGCGGGCGGCGGAGTCTGGGGCTGCGGTTGCGCCGGAGTTTCCGCTTCGGCGGCCGGAGCGGTATCCGTCACCACGCTGGAACCCTGCGAGCCGCCGGCCATCATGATGGACAGCGCCAGGGACGTAATCATGAAGATGACCGCCGCGGCGGTGGTCAGCTTGGTCAGAATATTGGCGGCCGTCCGGGGACCGAAGGTGGTCTGGGATCCGCCGCCGCCGAACGCGCCGGCCAGATCCGCACTCTTGCCGGATTGCAGCAGAATGACCAGGATCAGAATCAGACAGCAAATGAGATGAATCAGAATGGTAATCGTTAACATCGCCTTTTTCCTACTTGTATTGCACGATCTGTATAAAATCTTCCGCCTTTAGGCTGGCCCCGCCCACCAGCGCGCCGTCGATATCCGCCTCCGCCATCAGGGCGGAAATGTTATCGGGTTTGACACTTCCTCCGTAGAGAATCCGCACCTGGGCGGCCATGGCATCGGTGAAAAGATCCCGCAGCAGGCGGCGGATGGTGGCGTGCATCTCCTGGGCGGTTGCCGGTGTCGCCGTCCGGCCGGTACCGATCGCCCATACCGGCTCGTAGGCGACGATGATACGCAAAGCCTCCGATTTTGTCAAGCCTTTTAAAGCCGCCCGCAACTGGTGGGAAACCACCTCCGTGGCCCGGTCATCTTCCCGTTCCGGAAGGGTTTCGCCCACGCACAACACCGGTGTCAGTTCCGACGCCAGGGCCTTGGCCACCTTGCGGGCCACGAGGTCGTCCGTTTCCCCGAAAATGTGGCGCCGCTCGGAATGACCAAGGATCACATGGCTGCAGCGGGCATCCCGCAGCATGGCCGGAGAAATTTCGCCGGTAAACGCACCGCTATCCTCGGGATACATGTTCTGGGCGCCCAAATGGATGCCGCTGCCTGTCAGCGCGCGCGCCACGGCCGCCAGGGCGGTGAAGGGTGGCGCGATCATGACTTCGCGGCCGGCCGGCGGGCCCAGGTTTTCGCGCAGGGCAGCCGCCAGGTCGACGGCTTCGTCCGCCGTCTTGTGCATTTTCCAGTTACCTGCCATCATGGGTATGCGGGGCATGGTTCTCTCCTCGTTCATTCGCGGGGGGACAGGGCCGCCACCCCGGGCAATTCCTTGCCGGCCAAAAACTCCAGCGAGGCGCCGCCCCCGGTGGAGATATGGGTGATGTCATTGGTCACGCCGGCCTTCTGCACCGCCGACACGGAATCGCCGCCGCCGACGATACTCACGGCGTCGGCCGCCGCCACGGCCCTGGCCACGGCCATGGTACCCGCGGCGAACGCATCCATCTCAAACACCCCCATGGGGCCGTTCCAGACGATGGTGCGGGCCGGCTGCAGGCTTTCGGCGTAGCGCCGGGTGGTCTCCGGTCCGATATCCAGTCCCATCCAGCCGTCGGGGATCTGTTCACCGGGCTCCAGCGTCCGCTGCCGGGCATCGGCCGCCAGGCGATCGGCGATGACATGATCCACGGGCAACAGGAATTCCATGGACTTCCGGTCGGCTTCCTGCAGCAGCTGCCCGGCCAGATCCACCTTGTCCTCTTCCACCAGCGAATCGCCCGTGGGAAGTCCCCGGGCCCGGAAAAAGGTATAGGCCATCCCGCCGCCCACCAGCAGGGTGTCTACCTTGCCCAGCAGATTGGCGATGACCTCGATCTTGTCCGACACCTTGGCGCCACCCAGGACGGCCACGAAGGGGTGCTCCGGCTGCCGCAGCGCCTGGCCCAGGTACTGCAGCTCCTTTTCCATCAGGAGACCGGCGGCGCGGATCTCCAGGTGACGGGTGATCCCTTCGGTGGAGGCATGGGCGCGGTGGGCGGTTCCGAACGCATCGTTGACGTAGATATCGGCCAGCTGGGCCAGCTGACGGGAGAAGTCGGGGTCATTTTGGGTTTCCGCCTTGTGAAAGCGAAGATTCTCCAGCACCAGGACCTCACCCGCGGACAGGTGCCCGACGGCCTGCGTCACTTTTTCGCCGATACAATCGTCCACGAAGGCGACCGCTTGTCCGAGCAGCTCCTGCAGATGCCGGGCCACCGGCCGCAAGCTCATCTCGGGCCGGTGTTCGCCTTTGGGACGGCCGAGATGGGAAGCCAGAATCAGCCGGGCACCGTGCTCAACGGCATGGCGAATGGTGGGCAGGGCCGACCGGATCCGGGTGTCGTCGTCGACCTGCCCGTCTTTCAGGGGAACATTGAAATCCACCCGCATGAAGACCCGCTTGTTCTTCAGTTGGATATCACGAATGGACAGCCTGTCCATGGCTCGCTCCTTTCTCGTCGTGATCTCCGGCCGGCCGGGGCCGACCGGAGAGGTCGGCGGGCGGCGTCACTTCATGATGAATTTGGCCAGATCGGCCACGCGGCAGGAATACCCCCACTCGTTATCGTACCAGGCCAGAACCTTGACCGTATTGTCGATGACCTTGGTATACTCGGCATCGAAAATGGAGCTGTGCGGATCACCGATAAAATCGGACGATACCAGCGGGATGTCGGAATACGCCAGGATGCCCTTCAGTTCGCCTTCAGCCGCCCGTTTCATGGCATCATTGATGTCGCCGGCCGTGGGTGTGCGCGACACTTCCACCACCAGGTCGACCAGTGACACATCGGGTGTGGGCACGCGCACGGCGATGCCGTCCACCCGGCCGGCCAGTTCGGGAATGACCAGCCCGATAGCCCGGGCCGCGCCAGTGGAGGTGGGGATGATGTTGACCGCCGCCGCCCGGGCGCGGCGCAGGTCTTTGTGGGGCAGATCCAGAATCCGCTGATCGTTGGTGTAGGAGTGGATGGTGGTCATGAAACCCCTGACAATGCCCCAGTTGTCATGCAGCACCTTGGCCACGGGCGCCAGGCAATTGGTGGTGCAGGAAGCGTTGGAAATGATGTGATGACGTCCCTTGTCGTACTCGGCATCGTTGACGCCCAGCACCAGGGTAACATCCGGCTCGGTGGCCGGGGCGGTGATGATCACTTTCCGGACGGAGTCGCGCAGATGCTTCATGGCACCGTCCCGCTTGCGGAACACGCCCGTCGCTTCCACGACCACCTCGATGTCGTGGTCCTGCCAGGGGATCTCGGACGGATCCTTGACGGAATATACTTTGACGGACTTTCCATTCACCACGATGGAATCCCCCTCGACCTTGACGTCGGCGTCGAAAGTCCGCAAGATGGAATCATATTTCAACAGATGGGCCAGGGTCTCCGCACTGGTAAGATCGTTCACGGCGACCACATCAATCTCCGGATCGGCGAAGGCATACCGGTAAAAATTGCGTCCGATGCGTCCGAAGCCATTGATTCCGACTTTAATACCCATTACTACCTCCTGGTATTGTTTTGAATGTGCGTATAATTAGTTGCATCCAGCCTCCCAAAGGACTCTGGAACCAAAAACATTTAGTCATCAGTGGTTTATTAAGATATCAATCCCGCCGGCAAGATTCAAGAGAATTGTGGGTCCGGCGGCCCGAAATCCGGCGCCCGCTTCGGGCATCTAAATGCAGGGAAAAACGTTGACTTCCCCCCCCGGATAATGGGAAGATATACCGTTTTTGACAATCAAAGGAGGACCCATCATGGATATACGAGAAAAAGTGGAGCAGGCCCTGGCAAAAGCCCGTCCGTACCTGCAAGCCGATGGCGGCGATGTGGAACTCGTGGAAGTGACCGAAGACAATATCGTGCGCGTCAAGCTGAAAGGCGCCTGCGGCGGCTGCCCCATGGCCACCATGACCCTGAAGAACGGGATCGAGCGTCTGGTTCGGCAGGATATACCGGAAATCAAGGAAGTCCAGTCCGTATGATCCGGCTCCGCGCCGGATACAGTTTCCGACGGCGGCCCGGACCGGTCGCCGTCCTTTTTTTTGTGACCACCCGCGCCTGAACGGCCGGCGCATGTCCGAATCCCGCCTCCCCTCTGGCGAAATCCCCTTGAAGCAACCGCATTTGTATTGAAGCCTCCCATGGCCTAACATATAATCGAACAGAGGCGCATTCTTTTGCCGGCGATTTGCGGGTCCTGCTGCGGTGATTCCCGGCGCCGGTCTCATCCGGCCGGGTGAATCATTGCCGTAGCGTCCGGCTGTCGCTGTGGGAATCAGACGGGGAGTTGGCGGCAGTGATGACACCGGCCCGGTTCATTTCATGGTTGGCCTGCCTGATGATGGCTTGCGGAACCTGCAGGGCGGCCGTCCCCCATGAAAAACTGAATTTCGATCATCTTTCCGTGGATCAGGGCCTATCCCAGGTCACGGGAAATTGTGTCATCCAGGATCGTTTCGGTTTCATGTGGTTCGGGACACAAAACGGCCTGAACCGCCACAACGGGTATGACTTCCGGATCTATCTCCATGACCCCGAGGATGCCGCTTCCCTGGCCGACAGCTATATCTGGACCCTGTTCATCGATTCCCGTGACCGGCTGTGGGTGGGCACATACAACGGCGGGCTCAACCAGTACCACTACGAAACCGATACCTTCCGGCGGATCCTCCATTCGCCCAGCGATGATCGCAGCCTGAGCAACAACACCGTGCGGGCCATCGCCGAAACCGCGGATGGTGCGATCTGGGTCGGCACCGACAACGGTCTCAACCGGATGGATCCGGCGACCGGCGAATGCCGCCGCTATCTGTACCGTGAACAGGATCCGGCCAGCCTCAGTGACAATATCGTGCTGGCGCTCTGCGTGGACGCCCAGAACCGATTGTGGGTCGGCACCCGCAACGGCGGCCTGAATCAGTACCGACCGGCGACCGATGATTTCCGGCGCCTCCGGATAGAACCCGGCCCTTCCCGGGAACCCGGCGCCGAAAGCATCACCGCCCTCCGTGCCGACCGCGACGGCCGGCTTTGGGTTGGCACCATTCGCAGCGGCCTGCACCGGCTGGATCCGGCCACCGGCCACTGGGAGCATTTTCACCATGATCCCGGCGACCCCGCCAGTCTCCCCGACGAGAGCATCCATGTCATTCTGCAGGGAAGGAACGGCACCGTCTGGATCGGCACCGAATCCAGGGGGCTCAGCCGCTATCACGGTCCCGACGGAACATTCGGGCATTACCGTTTCAGCCCCGGCGATCCCACCTCCCTGTGCGACAACTACATCCGCTCCCTGTACGAGGACCGCTCCGGCACGCTCTGGGTGGGGACCTATCATCGCGGATTCAGCAAATACAATCGCTTTAAACGGAAATTCGTTCATTACAAGCACGATCCCTCGGAACCGGGCAGCCTGAGCAACAACACCGTGCGCTCCATTTTCGAGGACAGCCGCGGCACCCTCTGGATCGGCACCGCCGGCGGCGGGCTGAACCGCCTGCGCGGCGACAGCGGCACCTTCGAGACGTTCCGGCATGATTCGCGGGACCCCTTTTCCCTGAGCGACGACACGGTGCGGACCATCGCCGAGGATGCCGCCGGACGGCTCTGGGTCGGCACCGATCGCGGCCTGAACCGGTTCGATGCCGCGCGGCAGCGCTTCATCAGTTTCCGCCATGACCCGCAACAGCCGGCCTCGCTGAGCGACGATCACATCCGCGACATTTTCTGCGACAGCGCCGGCACCCTCTGGATCGGCACCAACACCGGCGGTCTCAATCGCTTCAACCCGGCGGAGGAATCCTTCACCCATTATCGTCATGATCCGGCCGATCCCGACAGTTTATGCCAGGACTGCGCCTACGTTATTTTCGAGGATTCCCGCGGCCGCCTGTGGATTGGCACCGAAGGCGGCCTGGCCCGGTTTCATGCCGAGACGGAAGTTTTCATCAACTTCCGCCATCAGACCCGGGAACAGAGTTCCCTCAGCCAGGATATCATCACCTCCCTTCTGGAGGACCGGAAAGGCCGTCTCTGGATCGGCACCTGGGGCGGCGGTCTGGATCTGTTCCATCCCGAATCCCATACATTCTCCCATTTCACCGAGAAGGACGGCCTCCCCAGCAACGCCATCTCCGGTATTCTGGAAGACGGCCAGGGGCGGCTCTGGATCAGCACCATCAATGGGCTGGCCCGTTTCGATCCTGACAAAAGCGACGTCCGCCGGTACGACGTCAGCGACGGTCTGCAGAGCAACGGCTTCAACGGCGGCGCCTACTTCAAGAGCGCCTCCGGTGAGATGTTCTTCGGCGGAATCAACGGTTTCAACGTGTTTCGTCCCGCCGACGTGCGTGACAACCCCTACATCCCGCCGGTGATTCTGACGCAATTCCGCAAATTCGAGCAGGCGGTTCAGCCGGGCAAGCCCGTTTGGCTGCTGGACCGCATCGAGCTCAGCCACCAGGACAATTACATCGCCTTCGAATTCGCCGCCCTGGATTTCGCCGACCCGGCCAAAAACCAGTACGCCTACAAACTGGAAGGCTTCGATCAGGACTGGATCCGTTGCGGCACCCGCCGCTTCGCCAGCTACACCAATCTGGACGGCGGGGAATACGTCCTCCACATCCGGGCCGCCAACAACGACGGGGTGTGGAACGAGACCGGCCTGCAGCTGCAGCTGTACATCCGCCCCCCCTTTTATGAAACCGCCTGGTTTTACACCCTGAGCGGCCTGGCCCTGCTGCTGGCCGTCATGACCATCATCCGCACCCGCACCCGGCATCTGCAACGCCTGCGCAAAAAACTGAAGGCCATGGTGGATGAGCGGACCTGGCAGTTGCAAGTCGAGAAGGAGCGGGCCGAGAGCGCGCGGCAGCTGCTGGAACAGATCAACCTGGAACTGGAAAAACTGTCGCTGGTGGCCAGCCGCACCGACAACGCCGTCATCATCGCCGACGCCGAGGGGAAGATCGAGTGGATCAACGACGGCTTCACCCGCATGACGGGGGAAACGCTGGCCGATCTGACCCGGTCGCGAGGGGCGACGATCCGGGAAGCCAGCGTCAATCCCCATATCGAAAAGTACCTGACAGAGAGTGTCACCGAAAAGCGCTCCGTCATCTATGAATCGGTGATCGTCAATCGGCAGGGGCGGGAAATATGCGTTTCGTCCACCCTGACGCCGATCTTCGACGAGCAGGGGGAACTGCGCAAGTTCGTCGTCATCGACACGGACATCACCGCCCGCAAGCAGGCCGAGGATGAGCTGCGGGAGGCCAAGAAACTGGCCGAAGCGGCCAGTGAGGCGAAATCCCTGTTTCTGGCCAACATGAGTCATGAAATCCGCACGCCCATGAACGGCATCATCGGCATGACGGAGCTGGCCCTCGATACCGAACTGGATCCGGAGCAACAGGAATACCTCGAGATGGTCAAATCCTCTGCCGAATCGTTGCTGGGCATCATCAATGACATCCTCGATTTCTCCAAGATCGAGGCCGGCAAGATGGAGCTGGAGGAAACGGACTTCAGCCTGCGCACCTGCCTGAACAAAGCGCTGAAAACCCTGGCCTTCAAAATCAATGAAAAGGGACTGGAGCTGCTGACCCATATCGACGCTGACGTTCCCGACGCCCTGATCGGCGATCCGGGGCGATTGCGCCAGATCATCCTCAATCTGGTGGGGAATGCCATCAAGTTCACCGACCAGGGGGAAGTGGTGCTGCGGGTGAAAAATGAGTGGCAAAGCGAGAAAGAGGTCGGGCTGGCCTTCTCCGTGACCGATACGGGGCCGGGAATCCCCGCCTACAAGCAGGCGAGCGTTTTCAACGCGTTTGAACAGGGGGACACATCCGCCACCCGCAAATTCGGCGGCACCGGACTGGGGCTCGCCATCTGCGCCCAGCTCATCCGTCTCATGGGCGGCCAGATCCGCGTGGAGAGCCCCACGCGTGAACCCCGCACGTCCAGGGGCGGTCCCGGTTCCACGTTTCATTTTTTGCTCCGTTTTCGCTGGCAGACCCGCATGGCGGCGACCGCGTCGTGGCCCGAACCCGCGGAACTGCAGGACATATCCGTGCTGGTGGTGGACGACAACCCCCTCTCCCTGCGGTTTCTGGAAGAACTTCTGCAGAAATGGGACATGCGTGTCACCGTCGTGGACAACGCGCCGGAAGCCCTCAGCCGACTGGAAAAGGCCGTGGACGAGGATGCCCCGCCATTCCGGCTGGCGATCCTGGATTCGCAGATGCCGGATATGGACGGGTTCGCGCTGGCGGAAAAAATACGCAGCCTGGCGCCACTGTCCACCATGTCCCTGATCATGCTGACCTCAGCGGGACAGCTCGGCGATGCCCGCCGGTGCCGGGAGCTGGGCGTGGACAGTTACCTGATGAAACCCATCCGCTCCGAGGAGATCATGTCGGCCATTCTCTCCGTTTTGGGCGTGGCCGGGCCCGACTCCGGGGCAAGCGAGATCGCGCCCGCGGTCACGACCCACGAAACCCCGGCAGGACTGCGCATCCTGGTGGTGGAGGACAATCTGGTCAACCGGCAGCTGCTGGTCCGTCTCCTGGAGAAACGGGGGCACTGGGCCGATGTGGCCGAAAACGGCCGGCAAGCCGTGGAAATGGTCGCGCAAAACAGCTATCATGCCATTTTGATGGATCTGCAAATGCCGGAAATGGACGGGTTTGCCGCGACGGTCGCCATTCGGGAACGGGAAGAGACGACAGGCGTCCACATGCCCATTATCGCCCTGACGGCCCATGCCCTGGATGGCGACCGGGAGCGCTGTCTGGCGGCCGGAATGGACGGATATCTGGCCAAGCCGATCAACAGTCGCGAGTTGTATGGCATTCTGGAGGAGATTGCCGCGGGCCACCCGGCGAAGGAATAAACGGAACGGCCGTCAGCCGGGCCGTTCCCGCACGTCAATTTGAGGGGACGAGGAATCAGACTTGGAAATCGTCGTTCTTTTTCTGATCATTGCCGCGGCGGTGATCCTCTTTTTCAGCGAACGGCTGGAAGTGGAGATCACGGCCATGCTGGTCCTGGTGGCCCTGATGCTCAGCCGGATCCTGACACCGGAGGAGGCTCTCAGCGGCTTCTCCAGCCCGGCCACTGTCGCCGTGGCCGGATTGCTGATCATGAGTGCGGCCATCCAGCGCACCGGCGCCCTGCAGATCGTCGCCAAACGGATTCTGCGGTTTTCCCGGCACAATCCGGCGCGCATCATCGTGACCATGATGATCTCCACCGGCCTGGTCTCCATGTTCGTGAACAATACCCCGGCCGTGGCCGTTCAGTTGCCCATCGCCGTCTCGCTGGCGGAGAAGGCCCGGTTGAGCCTGTCCAAAATCCTCATGCCCCTTTCGTTCGCCGCCATCCTGGGCGGCACCTGCACTATGATCGGCACCTCCACCAACATCCTGGTCAAGACCATCGCCGCCAGCCACCCGGGGGGCTGGGACATCGGCATCTTCGAGATCACGCCGCTGGGGCTCGTGTTTTTTGGCTGCGGCCTGGTGTACCTGATCTTCCTGGGCCGCCGCATCACCCCCGACCGCCGCGCCCGCGAGGAATTGTCGGAGCGATACCAGTTGCGGGAATACATCACCGAAATCAGAATCGCGGACGGCTGCCAGTGGATCGGCCGTTCGCTGAGTGAGTACAAGAGCCTGCCTGGCGGACCGCCCACCGGAGTGGACATGATCGAGATCATCCGCAAGGGCAGGAAATTCCTCCCGTCCGACCATCCGGTCATTCAGGCCGGCGACTCTATTCTGGTCCACGGTTCCGTGGACGAATTGATGAAGCTCAAGGACGAGGCGGGTATTTCCATCCGCCACGAATACGAAGTCCATGACCAGGACCTGCACGACAGCAAGATCATCCTGGCCGAAGGGGTGCTTTCCCCCACATCCCGACTGATCGGCCGGACGCTCCAGGAGATCGAGTTTAAATCCAATTACGGCGTGGCCGCACTGGCCATCCGCCGCCATGGCCGGCCGGTCCGGCAGAAGATCGGCAAGGTCCGCCTGACGTTCGGAGATTCCCTGCTGCTGCAGGGGAGCCGGGAGAATATCGACCGCTTGCTGGAGTCACCCGATTTTCTGCTCCTGGAACGGGTCAAGCTGCCCCAGCCCCGGCGGGGTAAAATCGCGTTCGCCGTGGGCATTTTCGGTCTGACCATTCTCGTGCTGGCCCTGGGGCTGCTGCCTCTGGTTACGGCAGTGGTCCTGGGCTCCCTGGCCATGGTGATCACCGGCTGCATCAGCCTCAAGGAATTGTACGAATCCGTACCTTTCAAGGTCATCATCCTGCTGGGCTGCCTGATCCCCCTGGGCCTGGCCATGGACAAGACCGGCGCCGCCACCCTGGTGGCCCGTCAGCTGGTCAATCTCCCGCTGCAGGATAATTACCATATCTATCTGCTGCTGCTGGCCCTGGCCACCATTGTCCTGACGGAAATCATGTCCAACAATGCCACGGCGGTGATCATGGTCCCGGTGGCCTTCTCCGTGGCCGCCCAGTTGGGGGTGTCACCCAAGCCGCTGGTCCTGGCCGTCATGTTCGCGGCGTCCTTTTCCTTTCTGACGCCGGTGGGGTATCAGACCAACACCATCATCTACGGTCCGGGCGGTTACCGCTTCTCCGACTTCGCCCGGGTGGGCGCTCCCCTGACCGTCCTCATGCTCCTGATCTCCCTGTTCCTGATCCCCGCCATCTGGCCGTTTTGAGACTGTCCCGGCCAGGCCCGGGGCCCTGCCGTCGCCGGGCCTGATTTTCTTTGACACCGCTGCGAAGACCATGCATCATGGATGGCAACCCGGGGCTGCCGATCACCATCCGGGCCGCCCATGCGGGGATGACATCGAGCCAATGACGAGGTGGGAGCTATGAACGCGCAGGCAAAGTCCGCCAAATCTTCGACGCAGAATCTGGATGATCCCGTTCTCTATTTCAATCGCGAACTGAGCTGGTTGCAGTTCAACCGGCGCGTCCTGGAAGAGGCCCTGGACAAGGCGAACCCTCTGCTGGAGCGGGTCAAATTCCTGGCCATCTTCTGCACCAACCTGGACGAATTCTTCATGATCCGTGTGTCGGGTTTGCGGCAGCAGATGCTGGTCAAGCCGCATCTGGCCTCACCCGACGGCATGACCCCCGCCGACCAGCTGGCGGCCATCCGCCGCGAGTTGACCCCGCTGCTGGAACAACACGAGGCCTGCTGGCACAAGGATCTGCTGCCCAAACTGGCCGAGGCCGGCATTCACATCCTGCGCTATGACCAACTGAAACGAAAGCAGCGCAAACTGTTACGCCGCTATTTCCGACAGGAAATTTGCCCGGTGTTGACGCCCCTGGCCTTTGATCCGGGTCATCCCTTTCCCCATATCTCCAATCTCAGTATCAACCTGGCGGTCGTCATCCGGGATCCCCTTCTCGGCGACCGCTTCGCCCGGCTGAAAGTTCCGCCCCTCTTCCCCCGCCTCTTGCGGATTCCCTCGGAAGACAAGGCGGATGAGTACGAGGAACTCGGCCTGACAGGCGAAGATACCGCCCTGCATTTCGTGTGGCTCGAACAGGTGGTGGCCGCCAATCTCGATCTCCTCTTCCCCGGCATGGAGATCAACGCCGTCTATCCATTCCGGGTCACCCGCAACGCCGATCCGGAAATCGAGGAGGACGAGGCGTCGGATCTGCTGACCACCATCGAGGAAAGCGTGCGGATGCGCCATTTTGGTTCCGAGGTCCGCCTGGAGATCGGCGAGGAAATGTCCACCCAGGTCCGGGATATCCTGATGACCAATCTGCAGCTGGAACCGTTTCAGGTGTATACCTGCAAGCATACCATCGGTCTGGCCCATTTGATGGAGCTGTCCAAAATCGAGCGGCCCGAGCTCAGGGATCCGCCGTTCACGCCTCATGTTCCGGCCAGCCTGGCCAACCCCGACGAGATTTTCCGCCAGATCCGCCGGCGGGACATCATGCTCTATCACCCGTATGACAGTTTCAAGCCGGTGGTGGATTTCGTCTGGCGCGCCGCCCGTGACCCCAAAGTGCTGGCCATCAAGCACACCCTGTACCGGGTGGGTCCCCGTTCCCCCATCGTCGCCGCCCTGATGGAGGCTCGTCAGAACGGCAAGCAGGTGGCCGTGCTGGTGGAACTCAAGGCCCGTTTCGACGAAGAAAACAACATCGAATGGGCCCGCGCCCTGGAACGGGCCGGCGTGCACGTGGTCTACGGCCTGGTGGGACTCAAAACCCATGCCAAGCTGCTGTTGGTGGTGCGGCGGGAGAAAAACCGGATTGTGCGCTACGTCCACATGAGCACCGGCAACTACAACGATGTCACCGCCCGGATTTATACGGATATCGGAATTTTTACCCGTGATCCGCAGATCGGAGAGGAGGTTTCCGATCTGTTCAACGCCCTGACGGGTTACTCCAAGAAGGAGGACTACGACAACCTGCTGGTGGCGCCGCAAAAAATGCGGGACCAGATGATCGCCCGCATCGAACGGGAAACCGAACGCCAGCAGCGGCACGGCGACGGTTATCTGGCCTTCAAGATGAACGCCCTGGTGGACAAATCCTGCATTCAGGCCCTCTACCGGGCCTCCCAGGCCGGTGTTACCGTGGATCTGCAGGTGCGCGGGATCTGCTGCCTGCGACCGGGGGTCCCCGGCGTCAGCGACAACATTCGGGTCACATCCATCGTGGGCCGCTTCCTGGAGCACTCCCGGATCTATTATTTCCGGAACGGCGGTGATGAGGAAATGCTGCTGGGTAGCGCCGATCTGATGCCACGCAACCTCTACCGGCGGGTGGAAACCCTCTTCCCCGTCAAGGACCCGCACGTGCGACAGGTCCTGCGCGACCACATCCTCATGGTGCATCTGCGGGATAACCTGAAGTCGCGCCGCCTGCTGCCCGACGGGAGCCATGAACGCCTCAGTCCCGAGGGGGAGGAAACGGCGTTGAATTCCCAATTGTGGATGATGCAGCACCGGGAAATGTGGCACCGGGACGAATAAGGCTCAACCGGCCGGCACGGGGTGTCCCCGCATCCGCGCCCGGCTCATCCGCCAGGAGCTAGGTCAGCTCATCGCCCGGCGGGGTGGCCATGTTCCGCTGCGGGTCGGCCATACGGGCCAGATAGCGGGCCCGCCGGCGGTCGGTGATCCAGGCATACCAGACCAGATACATGAACCGGAAAGGAAAGACGATGCCGCGCATCAGTTTCAGGAGTATCTCCATGGCTCTCTACCCCTGCGGCGAGGAACCGGAACGACTCTCTTCCGGCATCCCCCGGGACTGACCGATGACCCCCCGTGAAGAGCTCTCGATAAAGTCAACCAGCAGCTTGACATCACCGTCAACGGGCATATGCTCCCGCAGCCGCTCCAGGCCTCGGGCCAGATTGGTACCGGATCGGAACAGGTGCCGGTAGGCCCGCTTGAGATGTTCGATGCGCTCCTGGGAGAAACCCAGGCGCGTCAGGCCCACCGAATTGATGCCGAATATGGTGGCGCTGCCCCGGTCGCCAACGGTCTTGATAAAGGGGAGAGCATCCCGGGTAATGACGGAATAACCGCCGATAAAGGCATAGGGCCCGACCCGACAGAATTGGTGAACGCCCGTGAACGCCCCCACAGTGGCGAAATCGCCCACCGTGATATGACCGGCCAGGGTAGCCGCGTTGGCCAGAATGACCCGGTTGCCGACGATGCAGTCGTGGGCCACGTGGGAATACGCCATGACCAGGCAGTTGTTACCGATCCGGGTCAGGCGGCCGCCCCCCTCGGTCCCCCGATTGACGGTGACAAATTCCCGAAACGTGTTGTCATTCCCGATGATGACCTCGCTCTCCTCACCGCGATACTTGAGATCCTGAGGAATGGCGCCGATGGAACAGAAGGGGAAAAAGCGGTTCCCGCTGCCGATCCGGATCGGCCCCTCGATAAACACCTGGCCGTCCAGAATCGTGCCGTCACCGATCTCCACCGGCCCGCGGATGATTGCATAGGGCCCCACTGTCACGTCCTGGCCCAGACGGACATCTCCGTCCAGGACGGCTGTCGGATGAATGCGGCTCATCGTGCCGCCTCCGCCAGGGTGGACATCAGCACGGCTTCCGCCACCAGCTCGCCATCGACATAGGCGCGGGCCTGCATCTGGCAGACGCGGGACCTGAGCTTCAGGATCTCGCACTCCATCATGAGACAGTCACCGGGCTGGACCGGTTTGCGGAAACGCGCCCGGTCGATGCCCATGAAATAGATGAGGTTGTCCTGGTCAGGCGTTTTTTCCTGCGACGAAAGGGCCAGCACGCCCCCCGTCTGGGCCATGGCTTCGATGATGAGAACGCCCGGCATGACCGGCGCACCCGGGAAATGGCCCATGAAAAAAGGCTCGTTGAAGGTGACGTTCTTGTACCCCTTGATCCGCACACCCGGTTCGAATTCCACGATGCGGTCCACCAGCAGAAACGGGTAGCGATGGGGCAGGATTTTCATGATCCGCTGGATATCGGGCAAATCCGTTGCTTTGGTCACGACAACGCCTCCTCTGAAAAGTAAAATCGGCTCGAACCGAACGTCCGAGCCGGAGAAAATCCTGCCATACGGTGCGGCCGCCCTTAGGAGCCGGGGGTAAACGGGTAGGTCTGGTTATAGAGCGCGATGATCTCGTCAGTGATGTCGTTATCTTCGGAATAGTAGGCAATGACCTGGGAGATGGACTGGGGACTGATGTACAGGATCATGGTGTAGTTGTTGTCCTTGGCATACTTGTTGAACAGCGGCGACATCTTACGGTCCATCTTGCGGCCGAATTCCTGCATCAGGCGCTCGTATTCCTTCTGGGCGTCTTCCTGCACGCGTTTGATGGTGGTTTCCAGCCGATCGATGTCCTCGATAAGTTCGGCCTTTTTTTCATCGGACAGCATGTTCTGCTGGTTGCGCAGCTGCTGTTTTTTTTCATTGGCTTCGTTCTGCATGGCCGCTATCTTGTCTTGTTCGCCTTTGGCCCAATTTTCGATTTTTTGCACTTCGGCCTTGCCCTCTTCGGTCTCGGTGACGGCCCGCGTGGAATTCACGAAACCGACCTTGGTCTGGGCACACAGAAATGATGACATGACGATCACGGCAAAAATGCTGCATAACAGTTTGACTTGCTTCATCCCGCAATTCTCCTTCAATATTGTTCTAAAAACTCTTGCCAATTGTAAATTGAACGTTTCGTTCGGGTTCCTCGTAAAAAATGGTCCGGTCCCGCAAGCGGAACTCGCGGGTCATCCGCACGGGGTTATAGGCGAAGATCAACCGGAAAGGCGCATTGATCATGGGGAGCATGAATTGCAGCTCAATTCCCGTGGAAACCCGGTATTCCCGGTTGGTATCCTTCAGCAGGTAGACATTGCTGTCCGGGGAAAATCCCAGCTTGTCGAACTGGGTGATGGTCGTCATTCCGATATCGCCGAAAACGGACATGGTCACCGGGCCCACCAGGGGGATCCGGTACTCTGCCTGTGCCAGTCCGTAGAGATCGCCGCCCAGGGGCTGCACGATATCGGAACGGAGAGGCAAACCGGTCTCGGTATCCAGGATGGGGATGCCCTGGTTGTCCTTCTGGATGGTGGAGACGATACCGTAAGGGCTGATGCCGCGGATATCGAAGCCGCGCATGTCCCAGTCACCGCCCATGAAAAATCGCTCATAAAAGGGTACGGCCAGGGTGTCCCCGAAGGGCACCACGAACATGGAACGGGCATGAAACGCCCACACGTGGCGGCCGCCGGAAAAGAGCTTGTCTTTCAGGAATACCTTGTAATCGGCCGTGGGGCTCATCAGGTTGAAATCACCCTGCAGAATGCCGCCGCTCACCGAGAAGCCGATGGCAATCTCCTGGCCGCGGGTGGGGAAAAAGTAGTCATCCGTCGAGTTGTAGGCCAGGCGGGCGGTGACCTGGGAGCGGTGAAGCCCCGACAGGGCTTCGTCCAGCGGCAGACCGGGATTCACTCCCCAGAGCTGGTATTCCACCAGATAGCGGTAATCCTCATCGATGTCGCTCAGCGGAAAGGAGATATTCTGAAATTCGTAGGTGAGATAGTAGCGCCAGAACAGGCTGAGGGGCCGGCCAAGCGTCACGCTGAAGCCAATGGTTTTCTGCACGTAGAGATCGCGGGCATCTTCGGTGTAAAAATAGGAATAATCGTTCACGTCGTAAGAATATCGGCGGTTATAGACGGAGAAACCGAAGAGCGTGTTGGTATCCAGAAAATACGGATCCTGAAAGCTGAACATGAAATTCACCAGACGTGTGCCGAAGATGGCGTCGAAGCTCAGCTTGTCGCCGTAGCCCAGAAAATTGTTGGTGCTGTAATTCAGCCCGATAAAGCTCCCCTGGTAGCCGCTGATCCCGCCGGTCAGGCCGATGGACTGCTGTCCCCTCTCCTGGACGGTGACATTGATGTCCACCATCCCTTCCTCGGGATTGCGCTTGATCTCGTAATCGTCCTCCTCGATCTTCTCGAAGAGACCCAGCTGGTTCAGGCGCTGGACGCTGACGTCCAGCAAGGCCTGGGAGAAGACCTCCTGTTCGTAGAGGCGGAACTCCCGGCGCAACACCTTGTCGCGGGTGCGGGTGTTGCCGAAAAATTCGATCTTGTCCACCCGATACTGCTTCCCCTGGTCGATGGTGAACGTGATGGCCACATCCAGATTTTTCTTGTCGTAATCGACGATGGGCGCGATATCGAAATCAATATAGCCGAAGAGGCCGTACATTTTTTTCAGGCTCTCCATGCCGTCCTTGATGGCCTTGAAATTGGCCACATCCCCCCGATTGAGATTGAAATGGCCCCGCAGCTGCTCATCCTTGAACAGGGTGTTGCCGTCGAATTTGACTTCCTTGATCTTGTACTGGGAGCCCTCATCGATGGGGATGGTCAGATAGAACTGCTTCTTGGTCTTGCGAAAGAGGGGCAGAAAACCCCGGGGCCCCTCCACGATCTCCACCCGCGGCTGGCCGTACTTCATATCCAGATAGCCGTATTCCTGGTACAGCGCCTTGACGTTTTCCTCCAGATCATACAGGAGCTTGTCATTGTGGTATTTGTCCGTGCCCCGGAAGATGCTCATGATGCCGCGTTCCTTGTTCAGCTTGAGAGCATCCCGGAGCTTGCCGTCATCGAAGACCGTGTTCCCTTCGAACAGGATCTTGCCGATCCGCACTTTCTCCCCTTCATCGATCTGGAAGGTGATCTTTACGGAATTGGGCGGGATCTCCTCGACGACGGAGGTGACATTGCCGAGGGGACGGCCGTTGGTGAGCAACAGCCCCTTGATCAGCCGTTCCGCCTTCTTGATCTTGGTGGGCTCATAGGGTGAGTCGACGGTCAGACCCAGCTTCTCCTCGTTGAACTTGTCGAGGATGTCCGATGTCTTGAACGACTTGTTCCCCTCATAATCGATACTGCGGATGATCGGCTTTTCATCCACGATGAAGGTGACGATCTTGCCGGTCTCGCCATCGGTGACGTCTATCTTGATATCCTTGAAAAGATTCGTTTTGAACAGCGACTGAAAATCACTCAAAACCTTCCGCTCGTCATACACATCACCCGGCCGGGACTGAATATAGTAGAAAATGGTGTCCTGGGGAATCCGATGATTGCCCCGGATCTCGATTTTTTCAATGGATTGGCGGGATTGAGCCGGCATCCAGGCCGCCAGTGTCAGAAGCAGCGCGCTGGTGATCAGAAGTACGACAGTCTTTTGGCCAAGCATCCATCCTCCCGTAAGTTTTCCCATGGTGCCTCAAAAGATCGAGATTATACCATCTTAAAGGCCTTTTTAACATCTTATTTTTAGAAAATTCAAGGGTGGGAAAAGTTCAAAAAGAATCACCCAGCAAGGTACATCCCGAGCCACACCGGGTGACCCCGGACAATTTATTCCGTGGGCGCCGTCGTTCCGCTGACCACCAGCGGTTTGCCTTCGGATTCGTCTTCGCCGCAAATGCGAAAGGCAATTTCACCCAAATCCACATAGACCTGCACGGTGGAACCTTCGGGGATTTCACCCCGGATCAGAATTTCGGAGATGGGATCCTCGATATACTTTTGGATAGCCCGGCGGAGCGGCCGTGCACCATACGTCCGGTCACGGCAGGTTCGCTCCACGACAAGGTCCGTCACCTCGGGGGTGATCTCGATCCGGATCGCCCGGCGGTTGAGGTTCAGATTCAGTTCGTCCACCAGCAACTGGACGATTTGGCGCAAATCTTCCGTATGCAGTGCCTTGAAGATGATGATCTCATCGATCCGGTTCAGGAACTCCGGCCGGAAGACCTTCTTGATCTCGCTGCGGATCATTTCCTCGCCGCGCTTTTCCACAATGGAATCATCGGCGGCAAATCCCAGCCCGCCCTTCTTGTCCAGATGTTTGGCCCCGATGTTGGAGGTCATGATGATGATGACGTTCTTGAAATTCACCTTGTTGCCCAGGGAGTCGGTAAGATGCCCTTCCTCGAATACCTGCAGCAGAATGTTGAACACTTCCGGGTGGGCCTTCTCGATCTCGTCCAGCAGCACCACCGAGTAGGGATTCCGCTTGACCTTCTCGGTGATCTGGCCGCCTTCGTCGTGTCCGATATAGCCGGGCGGCGAACCGATCAGCTTGGCCACCGAGTGCTTTTCCATGTATTCCGACATGTCGAACCGGATCAGGGCCTGGTCAGTGCCGAACAGAAACTCCGTCAGCCGTTTGGCCACTTCCGTCTTGCCGACGCCCGTGGGACCCAGAAACAGGAAGGAACCGACGGGCCGGTGCGGGCTTTTGAGCCCGGCCCGGCTGCGCCGAATGGCCCGCGCCAGGGCGGAAATGGCCTGGTCCTGACTGACGATCCGGCGGTGCAGCTCCTCCTCCATCCGGAGCAGCTTGTTCATCTCCTCTTCCTTGATCTCCGAAACCGGCACGCCCGTCCAGCGGGCCACCACCTCCTCGATGTCCGCCCGGGCCACCACGGCCGGATAATCCACGTTGATCTTCCACTTGGTCCGGTGTTCGTTCTGCTCTTTCTGCAAGGACAGCTGCTCTTCCTTGAGCTTGGCCGCCTCTTCGAAATTTCGCTGGGCAATGGCTTCCTTGACCAGATCCTGCAGTTCCTCGATCCGCTTCTGGCCCCGCAAGATGTCGTCGGGAATCTCGGCAAACCGCAACTTGACCCGGGCACCGGCTTCATCCATCAGGTCGATGGCCTTGTCGGGCAGGAACCGATCGGAGATATACCGCGCGGAGAGATACACCGCCGCGCCGATGGCTTCGGGGGAATATTTCAGTCCGTGGAACTTTTCATATCGTTCACGCAAACCGTTCAGAATATTGATGGATTGATCCTCTGACGGCGCGTCCACCTTGATGGCCTGGAAACGCCGCTCCAGGGAGCGGTCCTTTTCGATGGATTTGCGGAATTCGGCCGGCGTGGTGGAGCCGATGCACTGGATCTCGCCACGGGACAGGGACGGCTTCAGAATATTGGCGGCATCCAGGGAACCTTCGGCCGATCCGGCGCCGACCAGTGTGTGCAACTCATCGATAAAGACAATGAAATCCTTGTTCTCCACCAGCTCCTTGAGGATGGACTTGAGCCGCTCCTCAAACTGGCCGCGATACTTGGTGCCGGCGACGATCAGGGACAGATCCAGGGCGATGATGCGCTTGTTGGCCAGAAAGGACGGCACCTCGCCGTCGATGATCCGCTGGGCCAGCCCTTCGACGATGGCCGTCTTGCCGACACCCGGCTCCCCGATGAGCACGGGGTTGTTCTTGGTGCGGCGGCAGAGGATCTGGATGACCCGGTCCAGTTCGTTCTCGCGGCCGATGAGAGGGTCCAGTTCACCCCGATAGGCGGCCTCGGTAAGGTCGCGGGAAAACTCCTGGATGATGGACACGTCCTTCTTCTTGCGGGCATTCTTGCCAGTGTCTTCTTCCGAAGCGCTGGATTCCAGGCTTTCGCGAACGGAAGGCAGGCGCAAGCCCTGTTCGAACAGGAGTTTGCCGGCCAGGGTGTGCTTCTCGCGCAACAGCCCCAGCAGGATATGCTCCGTGCCGACAAACTTGTGCCCCAGCAACTGGGACTCCTCGGCGGCGTTGTTGAGCACCTTTTTCACATCGTTGGAGAGGGGGATTTCGATGGACGTGGAAATTTTCTCCCGCATCTTGGTCCGTGATTCGATGTTCTTGCGAATCACCTCGAAACTGGATTCCCCTTTCGGAAAAAACCGGCTCAGTTTCTTGTCTTCCCGCACCAGGCCGAGCAGGATATGCTCGGTATCGATATACCGGCTTCCCAGCTGGCTGGCTTCAAACCGGGCGAAGAAAATGACCCGTCTCGCTTTTTCAGTGTATTTTTCGAACATGATCCACTCATTCCCATAAATTTCGTCCGCCCCCCCGGTGGGTGTGAGCCAGGGGGTGCACGGCAGTTCGTCCATCGCCGGCCGGCTCTTCCGGCCACAGGGATGGCCGTGTCTGCCCACATTACCTATGATGCATCAAGGGAGCGGTTTGTATCAACGGGAAATCAGAAAAATCGGCGGCAGGTGCCGCCGCTGCGGGAGTTGGCCGTCTCGGAACGCCCTCACAGGGCATGTCGCGTTGGCCCGTGTGTCGCGTCAGGACGGATCCGGATCGCGGACGACGCTGTCCAGATCTTCCAGGCGGCCGTCCGTCATGCGGAAAATCCGGCGTCCGCGGGCGGCGATGTCGGGATTGTGGGTCACCATGATGACGGTTACACCGCGCGACGCCACGATCTCTTCCACCAGCGCCACGATCTGGTCGCCGGTGCGATGGTCCAGATTGCCGGTGGGCTCATCCATCAGGATGAGCGACGGTTCGCTGATGAGCGCCCGGGCGATGGCCAGCCGTTGCTGTTCGCCACCGCTCAATTCACCGGGCCGGTTGAGCAACCGGTGGGCCAGGCCCACCTCGTCCAAGAGCGTCCGGGCCGGCTGTTCGGCCTGCCGGCGCGCCTGGCCGCGGATCAGCAGGGGCATCATGGCGTTTTCCAGGGCATCGAATTCGGGCAACAGGTGATGGAACTGGAAGACGAAGCCGATCTCCCGGTTGCGGAAACGGGCCTGGTCGTCGTTTTTGAGAGCATAGAAATCGGTTCCCTGGATGCGGACGCCCCCCCTGTCGGGGCGTTCCATGCCGCCGATAACGTGCAGCAGCGTGCTCTTGCCCGAACCCGAATCACCGACGATGGTGGCCAGCACGCCCGCGTCCAGGTCCAGGGTGACATGGCGCAACACATGGATGGAACCCGCGCCGTAGGGGAAGCTCTTGTTGACATCACGCAACGAGAGAAACTCACTCATAGCGAATGACCTCCACCGGATCGATCCCGGCGGCCTGCCGCGAGGGATACAGGGTGGCCACGAAACTCACCAGCACGGCGGCGGCAGATACCAGCGCCACATCCAGGCCGCCGATTCGAAACGGCAGATAGGAGATGAGATAAACCTCGGCATCCATGCTGATCCAGCGATAATGGTCCGCCGCCCACGCCAGCGTGACTCCCAGCGTACTGCCCAGCAGCGCGCCGATCACCCCGATGATGACCCCCTGGGCCATGAAGATGTGCATGATCTGCCGCGATGTGGCCCCCATGGCCCGAAAGATGGCGATGTCCCGGTTCTTTTCCATGACCATCATCATCAGGGTGGAGATAATATTCAGGGCCGCCACGATGACGATGAGGGCGATGGCCAGGAACATGCTCCATTTCTCCATGGTCAGGGCGGCGAAGAACGCCTTGTTCCTGTCGATCCAGTTGCTCAACTCATACCCGTCTCCCAGCGCCCGGGCGATGTTCGCCTGCACCTGTTCCACATCGTAGATGTCCGCGGTGCGGACCTCCAGGCACTGGACCTTTTCCCCGTCGAGGCGGGCCAGCGGCTGGGCGTTCGACAGGCTGATGTAGGCCCAGGAATGGTCCAGATCGTAAAGCCCCGTCTCCACGATGCCCGACACCCGGAACCGCTGGATCCGCGGCATCATCCCCAGCGGGGACAGGGTGCCCTGGGGGATGATCAGGTTCACGAAGGCGCCTTCCCGGACCGCCAGCGACCGGGCCAGACCGATCCCCAGGATCACGTTGCGCCCGGCGGCCAGATCCATCCATTGTCCCGACTGCAGAATGGCATGTCCGGCCATGGTGCGGGCGGCGGCAGCCGGATCCACCCCCTTGATGACCACCCCGCTGGAGGCCGGCCCGGCGTTGATGAGCGCCTGCACGAAGATGGCCGGCGTCACCTGCCGTACTTCGGGCAGGGCGGCGATCCGTTGGGCCGTCGCCTCGAAGTCGGCCAGTCCGCCGCTGCGCGCCTGTACGGTGACATGGGCCGTCGATCCCAGGATCTTCTGCTGGATATCGTCGATGAGGCCGCTGTACAGGGACAGCACGATGATGAGGGCCGCCACACCCGTCATGATACCCAGCACCGAAATGAGGGTGATAAAGGAGATGACCACATGCTTGCGCCGGGCCCGCAGATACCGCCAGGCAACGGATAATTCGAATTTCATTCCTTTTCCGGTTTCAGCAACGGGAACAGGATGACATCCCGGATGGAAGGCGAATCGGTCAGCACCATGGTCAGCCGGTCGACACCGATCCCCTCGCCGGCCGTCGGCGGCATGCCATAGCGGAGGGCGCGGATATAGTCCTCGTCCATCATCTGCGCCTCGTCGTCCCCCTTCTCCCGCTTGCGCACCTGCTCCAGAAAGCGCTGCCGCTGTTCGTCCGGGTCATTCAACTCGCTGTAGGCATTGGCGATTTCCATGCCGGCGATGTACAGCTCAAAACGTTCCACAAAATCCGGTTCGTCATCCTTCTGCTTGGACAGGGGCGAGAGCTCCACGGGGTATTCGTAGATGAAGGTCGGCTGTACCAGCTGTTCCTCCACCACTTCCTCGAAGAGTTGGCCCAGCAGGGCGCCGCGGCTGTCCCCGGCGGCCGGCTCCGCACCGATGCGCCGCAGCAGGGCCGCCACGCCTTCCCGGTCGGCCAGCTCGGCCATGACCGGCCGCGGCTCGCCCCGGTTCCAGAAATGCAGGATGGCCTCGCGCATGGTGAACCGGTGCCAGGTCCCGAAATCGATTGCCTGCCCCTTGAAGGTCACGACACGCTGGCCGACCACCTCGTCCACCACCCAGGTGATCATGTCACGGGTCAGCTCCATCAGATCCCGGTAATCGCTGTAGGCCTGATAGAACTCGATCATGGTGAATTCCGGGTTGTGCTGGGTGGAGATCCCCTCGTTCCGGAAGTTCCGGTTGATCTCGAACACCCGCTCCATACCGCCGACCGTCAGCCGCTTGAGATACAGCTCGGGAGCGATCCGCAGATAGAGGGGCATGTCCAGCTTGTTGTGGTGGGTGATGAACGGCCGGGCGGAGGCGCCGCCCACCAGCGGATGCATCATGGGCGTTTCCACTTCCACGTAGCGGCGCGCCTCCAGGAACTCGCGCATCTTCCGGATGATCAGCGAGCGCTGGCGGAAGATGGCGTTCACCTCGGGATTGACGATAAGGTCCAGGTAGCGCTGGCGATAGCGGATTTCCACGTCCGTCAGGCCGTGCCACTTTTCGGGCATGGGCAGCAGGCATTTGGCCAGGAAGACCAGGTCCCGCGCCAGGATGGTCAGCTCACCGGTCCGGGTCCGGAACAGGACTCCGTCGACGCCGACGATATCCCCCACGTCCAGCAACTGGAAGAGCTGGAATATCTTCTCGTCCACTTCGTTCTTCTTGAGATAGAACTGTATCCGCTGCGTACCGTCGGAGATATGGGCGAACGCGGCCTTGCCGAACGTGCGGATGGCCATGATGCGGCCGCAGGTCCGGACGGCCGGTGGCTCGGCCTCCAGGGCGGCGGCATCCCGGTCGGCGTATTGGCTCACGATCCGGCTCACTGTATGGGTATAATCGAATTTGTGCGGATAGGGATCGAAGCCCAGCCGCCGGATCTCGTCCAGCTTGTTTTCGCGATTCTGAATAAGAGTTTCTTGTGGTCCGCTGCTCATTCCATCCTTCCTTCTGATTGTTGGAATTGGGGTGTTTGTGTCCCGCGGGGCAGCCGTCCGGAGAAGGCCAGCCGGCCGTTATTCCGGACCGGGCTCCGGCGAAGGGGCCCCACCGCCCGGAGTATCCGGCCGTTTCGGTTCACTCTTGCCGGGCAGGTAATGCTTGTTGATGGCATCCAGGATCCCGTTGATGAACTGGGTGGATTCCTCGGTGCTGAATTTGCGGGCGATTTCCAGGGCTTCGTTGATGACGACGGTGGTCGGCGTTTCCTTTTCGTACAAAAACTCGAAAACCGCCATGCGCAGGATGTTGCGATCGACGGCGGCCATCCGCTCGATCCGCCAGTGCTCGGAATATTTCTGGACCAGGGCGTCGATGTCGTCCCGATGGTCCAGGGTCCCCAGAAACAGAAAATCGGCATATTTGCGGATTTCCGGCGATTTCGGATGCAGCCGCCAGTAGATGTCATGGAAATCGGCGACCACCATGGGCGATAGATCCGCCTGAAACAGTAACTGCAATGCACATTCCCGTGCTTTTCTGCGGGCGCCCATCCGGACCTCCGGTTGAAAGAACGAACTACAGCGTTTTCAACAGATTGACCATCTCCACGGCCGTCATGGCGGCCTCGAAACCCTTGTTGCCGCTTTTCAGTCCGGCGCGATTGACTGCCTGTTCAACGGTATCGGCGGTGATGATGCCATAGGTGATGGGCAAGCCGGTCTCCAGCGATACCTGGGCGATTCCCTTGGTTACCTCGGCGCTGATATATTCGAAGTGGGGCGTCTCGCCCCGCACCAGCGCCCCCAGACAGATGACGGCGTCGTACTTCTGCGCCGTGGCCAGCCGCTTGGCCAGCAGGGGGATCTCGAACGAACCCGGCACCCGGTAAATGTCCATCGCCTTCTCGGGGGCGCCTGTCCGCTTGAGGGCGTCCAGCGCCCCGTCCAGCAATCGTCCGGTGATCATGCTGTTGTAACGGCTGACGATGATGCCGAAACGGAATTGCGCGGCCTGCAATTGTCCTTCAAATACCTGCGTCACGGCACACACTCCTGCGCAAAGTTGGTACCCATTATAAGCGTAAAAACAGAAAACACAACCTATTTAACGCCCGGCCGTCCCCTGGCACCCGCCAGCGGCGGGCATGAGGCCCGCTGGATGACCCGGGACGGTGGCGCACTTGGCAATGACCGCCGCCGGCTGATACAATGACCTCATGACGGATTCGGCCCCCACCTACATCGTGGACGGCATGCTGGGCAAGCTGGCTCGCTGGCTGCGTTTGCTCGGCCTGGACACCCGCTATATCCGCCGCCGGCAGCCGGCGGAGCTCAGGACGGCCGGCGACGGCCGTATCCTGGTGACCCGCGATCACCGGCTGGCCGCCGCCGGGGCGTACCCCGGAGCGGTCATTCTCATCGAAACCGACGATTGGCGGCAACAGGTCCCCGAATTCCTGGCCAAGAGTGGCGCCCGATGCCATGTGCGACCGTTCACCCGGTGCCCGGAATGCAACGGCCGCCTGGCCGAAACGCCGGCGGCGCACGTGGCGGGAAAAGTGCCCCGCTATGTTTTTCTGCGGCATGACCGGTTTTGCCGCTGCACGGACTGCGGGCGCATTTACTGGCCGGGCAGCCATCAGCGCCGCCTCCGGCAGATGTTCCACCAATGGGGGCTGGCGGATTCGTTGCCCGATCACGACACCTGACGACCGCCCGGGGGCGATGCCGGGGCTACATCCGCGCGGCGATGGCCTCGCCGAAACCGGAACAGGAAAGTTCCTCCACGTCAGTGCGGCCCTCCCGGTGCATGAGACGGGCCAGGTCGTAGGTCACTTTCCCTTCCCGAATGGCGGCCGACATCCCCTGGATGATGAGCTCCGCCGCCTCGTTCCAGCCGAGATGCTCCAGCATCATGGCGGCCGAGAGAATAATGGAACCCGGATTCACCTTGTCCTGGCCGGTGTATTTGGGCGCGGTCCCGTGGGTCGCCTCGAAAACGGCGATCTCGTCTCCGATATTGGCCCCGGGACCCAGTCCCAGGCCGCCCACCAGGGCGATGGCGGCATCGGAGAGATAGTCGCCGTTGAGATTGGGCAGGGCCAGCACGCTGTATTCATCGGGCCGGGTCTGAATCTGCTGGAAAATGGAATCAGCGATGCGATCTTTGACCAGGATCTTGCCGGCCGGCATCTGCCCGTCGAGCTGCTCCCACAACTGCTTCTCGGTGACGGTCCGCTCGCCGAACTCATCGCTGGCCACCTCATAGCCCCACTTGGCGAAAGAGCCCTCCGTAAATTTCATGATATTCCCCTTGTGAACGAGGGTGACGGAGGGCAATCCCTGATCGGCCGCCCACTGCAACGCCTTTCGCACCAAACGTTTGGTGCCGAACACCGAGATGGGTTTAACGCCGATCCCGCTGTCGATCCGAATTTCACGGCCGGTCTTCTCGCGGATCAGATCGATGATGGCCAGGGCCATATCGGATCCCTTCTGAAAATCGTGACCGGCATAGACATCCTCCGTATTCTCGCGGAAAATGACGAAATTCACCTTGTCGGCGTACTTGTTGGGGGCCGGCACCCCGTCGAAATATCTCACCGGCCGGACACAGGCGTACAAATCCATGGCCTGCCGCAGACCGACGTTGATGGAGCGGTATCGGGGCGAGACGCCGTCGTCCCGGCCGCAGTTGTCACAACGGCCGTCATGATACTGCTGATGGGCACAGTAGAGGCAAACGTGGGTCTCTTCGCCGATGGGCGTGGTGAAAGGCCCCTTGATGGCCACCTTCAGGTGCTTGATGGCGGCGATTCCTTCGTCGGGGAAGACCGTGCCATAACGGTGCAGGCCCTCCAGGCCGAAATAGAGCGGACACCAGACGATGCTCCGCCGCCCGCCGAAGGCTTTGGCCACCGCCCGGTCCACCGTGGCCTGCATCACGGGAGTGATGTCCAATCCGATGCCGTCACCACGCAGAAAACCGATGATGGGATGGTCTCCCACCTGCAACCGGCCGTTCTCGACGGTGATCAGGTCGCCCTCGGGAATCCTGACTTCCTTAAAATCCACCATGATAACCTCCCGCAGATATATAGATTTTTCCAAAGTTATCCAGACGCTGACCGGATCCTCCCGGTCGGCCACCATCGGGTGCGGTTCGAAGATTCTCGCCGGCGCGAACGTTGAATCTTTCAGGATTAGACGCAGGGCACCGGACAGCGATTCGACAGGCGGCGAACCCCAATATCATATTGCAAATTTCTATCCATTCAGTTAAAGATAGTAGGCGATTTCATTGTTCCTGTAAGGTACTGCCAGGGAGGATTGTCCACCATGCGCCGCTTGGCTGTCATACCCGCCCGTTACGCATCCACCAGGCTGCCTGGCAAACCCTTGCTGCCCCTGGCCGGCAAACCCGTCATCCAGCATGTTTGGGAAAGAGCCACGTCCTGCCCGGACGTCGACGATGTCCTGGTGGCGACGGACGACGAACGGATCGCGGCGGCGGTTCGCGCATTCGGCGGCAAAGTCGTGATGACTTCGCCGGATCATACATCCGGCACCGACCGGCTGGCCGAAGCGACGCTGGACCTCGACGTCGACATCGTCGTAAACATTCAGGGGGATGAGCCGCTGATCGCCCCGCGCACCATCAGCGCTGTATTGCGGCCCTTTGCCCAAACAGACGAAATCGGCGTCACCACGGCCTGTACCGCCATCGTCAGTCTGGAGGAACTCCTGAACCCCAATTGCGTCAAGGTGGTCGTGGATTATGAGGGCAATGCCATCTATTTCTCGCGCCTGCCCGTCCCGTTCTGCCGCATGCCCGGCGTGCGACTGGAAAACTACCGCGCCCACCTGGCTCGCAACCCTCTCCTGCTGAAACAATTCAACAAACACGTCGGCATCTATGCCTATCGCAAGAATCTCCTGAAGATTTTCGTGAACCTGCCGGTCTCTTTCCTGGAGAAGATGGAAAAGCTGGAACAGCTGCGGTTTATCGAATACGGATACCGGATCCGGGTGGTGGAAGTCCATGACAGCCCTCCCGGCATCGATACGCGGGAGGACTACGAGACCGTTCGGCAGATGCTGGAAGAAGGCGTGTCGCCGGATCGTCAGTAGACCAGCCCGATATCGTTCAGCGGCCAGTACTTCAGTACCGCCTTGCCGTAAATGTAGCGACGGTGCAACGGCCCCCAGTGCCGGCTGTCGTTGCTGACACTGCGGTGGTCGCCCATGACAAAGAAATGATCCTCCGGCACCGTGAGGGGGCCGAGATCGGTGCGGCTCTGGAAGTCGGGCGGAATATAGGGCTCCGCCAGTAACTGATTGTTGATGTAGACCCGGCCCCGCCTGATGACCAGGCTCTCTCCGGGCAACGCGACCACCCGCTTGATGAATGACTTGCGGACATCACCGGGAAAGGAAAAGACCACCACGTCCCCCCGCTCGATTTCGAACACCCGGTAGCTGAATTTGTTGATGAACACCCGCTCCTGGTCACCGAGTTCCGGTTCCATGCTGGTGCCTTCCACCCGGACCGGTTGCACGAGAAAGGCCACCACGAAGAGGAGCACTCCCAGCGCCAACAACAGGTTGCGCGAAAAATCTCCCATCAGGTCCAACAGTTGCCTGATCCGACGGTATTCGCGTTCTTCACACATAGACGTAGGTCCGGGATGGCGGGTTTATTCCTCCCGCGCAAATATCTCCTCCAGGTTCCAGCACAAGGTGGCACACCGGTGACTGACCCGGATGTTGCGGATCTTCCCCTTGGCGCCGAAAAGGCCGTGGGGCTTGACCAGCGACATCATGTAATGGCCCTGCTCCATCAGCTGCTGAATCCGGCGCGCCGCCTCGAACTTGGCGCCGGGCTCTCCCTGGAGAAACATCCGATCCAGTGCCAGGTTGATCTCACGCTCGGCATCGGTCTCGGCGACTTCCTGCCGGGAGTACCAGTAATGGCGGATGCTGGAAGAGTGGAGGATCTCCTTCATGAAAAAAGGATGCAGCGGATCGTGCAGGGTCATCACCACCATCTGGTAATTGGGACGATCGGCGAACAGGTCTTTGTAGAAGAATTCGTACGGCAAGGAAAGCACGGTGGCCCGAATGCCCAGTTCCGCCAGATCGGCTTCCAGCTGCTTGGCCACCTTTTCAGCGGCGTCGTCACCGGATAGAACGGCAATGGAGAACGTGACCTGATCATTGTTTCGCCCGTACGTGGCTGGAGATCCTCCGCCGCGGTTGTAGGAAAAATTGATTTCCCGCAATTGCTGGAGGGCGGCACCGGCACTGAGCTGCGTGAGAGGTGCTTCATAATACCAGCGGCTTTCCTGGGGCGAGACGAGACTGACGGCCGGAACCGCCCGGCCCATGTAAATTTCCGTAACCAGAGCGTTCCGGTCGATGATGCCATCCACCGCCTGCCGGAATACCGGTTCGGCAAAAAGATTGAACTGCCAGCGCTCGATGTTCGGCTGATCCGTCTGCGGATCTGTCCGGCGGCTCTGGTTGAACCAGGCCACGATGGTCGAGGAGGAAGGTCCCACATCCCGGATGGTGAGACCGCGCACATTGGCCAGTCGTTCCGAATCCTCGGGCGGAATGAAATCGATGAGATCCGTTTCACCCGTCCGGAACTTCATGGAGATCTCGCTAGAGGTGTTGGCGAAAGTGATGGCCACTTCCCGCGCATACGGCAGCTGCTGACCGGCCGGATCCACCGCCCAGAAATTGGGGTTGCGTTGCAAAAGCACCCGGTTTTCGTCGGGGGCAAAGCGCTGGATCATGAAGGGGCCGATGCTGGGCAAATCTTCCGGAGGCGAACGCAGCTCATACAGAGACGACAACCGATTCTGGCTGCGGGCCTCCTGAATCAGTTCGTGGGGCAGCACAGGGAGCCGCGCCAGGATGGGTTCGATGGCCGCCGTACTGCTTGGAAACGTGAACTGCAGGGTATGTTCATCGATTTTGCTGTAGCCGACGGTGCCGTCGGCGAACTGCAGATAGACCCGCAACGGAGAGGGCTCCGGTGCGGACTGGAGAATCAGGTTGAGCGTTTCCACCACATCATCCGCCGTGAACGGACGCCCGTCGCTAAACACGATTTGGCGGCGGAGATGGATGGTGAAAACCTTGCTTTCACCGTCCCGGTCATAGCCGCTGGCCAGCCAGGGCTCGAAGGTGTTTTTCACCGGGTCGAACCGGTACAGGGTGGCGGTCAGCTGTGACGAGATCAGCCGGGAAACGTCATCCAGCGCCATGACCGGATTGAAGGTCAGCGGCGGATGCAGAACCGCCACCTTCAGCAGGGGGGTGGCCACGCCGACCTCGCAATCCAGGAGTTTGAACTCCGGTTTCTCTTCCGTTTTGATCAGCGGCATGTCCTCGACATATCCGCAGGAAACCATCAGCAGGGAAACCAGCGCCATGACGAGAATGGCTAGCAAGGATATTTTTTTGTTCATGCGCCCCTCTTCGGCCCGAATTTGTCAGCAAGTTACGTCAAATATATAGCATATCGCTGCAATTCATCTCAACATCTAATCCCCCCGCAGGGGAAAAAGGGTAAAGCGGCGGCCGGCCGGCGGGGAGTTTCCCGGCATCCGGATCCGGGTGAAGACATGGCTGGCAAAAAGATTCCCGGCCGCAGGAGACCGTCAGGAGATGTATTCGACGTCCCGGGGAAGCTTGATTTCAAAGTTTTTGTCTTTGATCTTCTTGTTGATCCGGACCTTGAAGAACTGGATGATGGTCCGGTCTCCGTTCAGCTCCTCGATCCGCTGCTGCATCGGGATGCCGGTCTCGGCATCGACCCAAAGAATGAGCTTGCTGAAATAGTCCTTGATCTTGGGATTCGTCGGCAACAGCTCGATGATATGGTAGACCTGCTCCTCGATCACCTCATCTTTGACGAAGGAAATGTCAAAATTTCTCTTCAGCTCCTCGCTGGACGTGCCGATCCCCACGCCGGCGTAGCGGTCGCGGTGATTCTCCAGCGAGCGCCGCACCGCCTGGTTCTTTTTGGGGTAGTAAATGGTGATCTCCGTGGGCGACACCACCAGGATGGCATTGCCCGGCTCCTCGATTTCCTTGCGCAGGAGGAAGCCATCGGAAATCTTCTTGAACATGATCTTGCCCTTTTCAGGTTCATCCATCTCCTGCAACAGCTTGATCCACTTGGTCTGAATCAGTTCCGCCTGAAACGTCCGGACCTCGGAGTTGAGCCGGTCCAGCTTGTCCAGCACCCGTTTCAGTTTGGGATTCTCCTGCGCCAGGCACACGGCGGACAGACCAATCAGAATGATCACGGTGAATGGAATGATCTTTTTCATGAAAAACCCTTCTTTGCCAATCAGTGGCTGATGCCGGGCGTCATACCCGTCGTCACGCCCGTCGGGGATTCGACCGGTGTCTTGGGCATGGTTTTGCGCACACAACTGTAGGGTGTCAGGAAGATGAACAGCAGGATCAGAATGACGATGACATCATATGCCAGGGACCCGCGCTCGTAGGTCCACAGGAAAATCTGGCCGAGTTTTCGGGTAACAGTACTCATGGCTAATCCTGCCCCGGCGTCCCCACTACAGGGTGAAAACGCCTTCGTGCTCCACATGGAAGTCCGTCTGCTTGGGCACGATCTTTCCGTCCAGCATCTCGATGATGCGGTGCGTGTAGGTGGCCGTCGTGGGCTCGTGGGTGATGACGACAATGGTCTGGTTGTACTTGAGATTGAGATCCCGCAACATCCGCATCACGATATGGGAATTGACGGAATCCAGGTTGCCGGTGGGCTCGTCGGCCAGCAGAAGACTGGGGCGATTGATCACCGCCCGGGCCAGGGCGACCCGCTGCTGCTCGCCGCCGGAAAGCTCGAGCGGTTTGTGATCCATTTTGCCGCTGAGACCCAGCATCTCCAAAATCTCGTCGACGGCGGTCGCGTCGGCGCCGTGGTTTCCGTGGATCTTCCGCGCCAGTTCGATATTGTCCTTGGCGCTGATGGTTGGAAACAGATTGAACCGCTGGAAAACGAAACCGATTTTCTTGCGGCGGACTTCGGTGCGCCGGCGGTCGCCACTGTTGGCGATATTTATGCCGTCAATGAAGATGTCGCCCGCGGTGGGGCTCAGCAAGCCGCCCAACAAATGCAGCAGGGTCGATTTGCCGCAACCGGAGGGCCCCATGATGGCGACGAATTCACCCTTCTTCACCTGCAGGTTTACGCCCTGCAGGGCCGGGACATCGACTTTGCCCACCCGGTAGACCTTGGTCAAATTTCTCGTTTCGACGATAAATCGCATAGTATGCGTGCGCTCAACTTTGCAAATTCGACTTTTTAGTATAAAGCCTTTGCCGGTACGGATCAAGAAATAAGGGACCGGCCGGATTCCTATTCGTACATCAGGGCCTCGACCGGATCCTGCTGGGCCGCCCGGAAAGCGGGGTAGAACGAGCCCAGCGCCCCGCTGGCCAGTGCGATCAGCGCCACATAGAACATGACATCCATTTGCAGCAGAATGGGGAGGGAGGGATACAGCCGGGCCAGGATTTCGGTAGCCACGACGGAAAGCAGCAGCCCCAATACGACACCGACGGAGGTCAGCAGCAACGACTCCCGCAAGATAAGCGAGACGATGTACAGCTTGGTGGCACCCAGCGACTTGAGAATGCCGATTTCACGGGTCCGTTCGGTGATGGTGGTATACATGGTCAGCAGGATGACCAGGAAGCTGATGAGAACGGCCACGACGATGATGGCGGCGGTAAACTCCTGCAGCCCGGGCAGATTGGAGGACATCACCATCTCGATATCCGAACCCTTGGTGGTGTTGTAACCCTTGAACAGTTCATTGGTGGTCAAGAAGCGGTATACATCGTCTATCCGGTCCTTGTTTTCACAACGGATATAAAATATGCTGGCCTTGTTGCGGGAATCGTTGAGTTCCTGCAGGGTTTCCAGCGGGACCAGGATGCGCGAACCGATGCCGGCTTTGAAAATGCCCACGATGCGAAAATCATGGTTCAGGATATCCAGGGTCTGCCCCACATCGACCTTGTTGCTCTCGGCATAGATATCGTCCACCACGCACTCATATGGATCCTCGAACAGCCGGCCCGCCATAATGATGAGACCGTTCTGGCTGACCTCGTTGAACGAGACGGGATCGATGCCGAAAACGAGGGAAAATTTCTTCTTGCTGAACTGGTGGAGCATGGGGGAGACATACTGGATGCCGTCCACCTCCAGCAGCTTGTCTTTGATGCGCACCGGCATGGTGGCGTTGTTCAGGGCGAAGAGGAGGGACGAACCGGACGGCTGGAACAGGATATCGGCCTTCACATTCTGGAGCCGATCGGAGGCGTCCTTGAGCATCCCCTGCGACATGCCCACGAACAGAACGATCATGACGACGCCCACACTGACGGCCAGGATGCTGACAATCGTGCGGGTCGGCCGTTTTTTGATATTGGATACAATTAAACCGGCCAACGCTACCTCGTGTTTTCTTGACTCAATTCAACGACTTTTGCCGATTCGGGGACGATCATCCGGAACATCTCCTCGTTGAGCTCCGCATCCGTGTCCACCCGATCCAGCCGGAACTGGATGCGGTATCCCTCGATGGGCCGGTACAGATAGATTTCATGGGGAAATGTCTGTGCGGAGGACGCCGGCGGATACCAGTAGATCACCTGGCTGATGGTGGTGCCTTCCTCGTTGTAAATGAACTTCTTGCGGATGTTCAGTGTGGAACGCTCCAGCCACAGTTTCTGCAGGAGAACCGGGTGGCCTCCTTCGGCGCGGCCGATCTCGTGCAGAACGTAATACCGCTCCTGGGGCGAATCCTCCTCGATGACGACAAAATCGGACTGGTCCGTGCCCAACCGGGAATGAAAGAAGGTGGTGGTAATATGCCAGGGCCGCAATTTGGCCAGGTTCTGGCGGGGCTCGGCGTCGTCCTCCGTTTCCTCGTCCGTTTCGTTGAGGGGTACTTTGAGCAGGTCATCCCCGATCTTGCCCTTGTAAAGGGTCTTCTTTTTGGGAAACCAGATCTCGAAGAGTCCCTCGCGGGCGGCCACATCGGCCATCGTGGTCTTGATGAGCGGAGCGAACACCTGGAGCCGCAGATCGCCGTTCCGGCGCAGGGCGAGAACCCCCGAAACAGTGGGCAGTTTTTCCCGCTTTTTGCGGGCCATGGATTCGCCCGAAAACGTCATGGACGCTTTCTTGATCAGCACGGATTGATGCCGGGAGAACAGCTCTTCAAACCGGTTCAGGACATCGTTCCGGCTCAATTCCCTGGCATCCTCATATCGCTGCCCCACGGAGATCTTTTCCTTTTTCACACCGCATGACAGTGCCAGAACCACCAGCAGAACCATGGCCAGGGGAAACAATTTTCGGGGCATGCGTCACTCTCGCTATTGAGGCCGGACCTCGATAAAATCCAGGAAACTCTAACAAAACTACCCAATTGTGTCAAGAAATACTGCTGTTTTTTACCGCCCGATCTGGTACAATATTTTCCTTATCTTCTGGAAGATGGTCGAGGGGAATGACCACAAGAAAAAAAAGGAAGCTGGCCGAAATCACGGGGTTGATCCTCCTGGTAACGGCCATTCTTCTCGCACTCGCCCTGGTGAGCCATCACCCCACCGATCCATCCTGGAGCGTGACCGCCACCGCCGATGATTCGCACAATCTCATCGGCCGGGTGGGGGCCTGGCTCAGCGACATCCTGTTTCAATGGCTGGGGCTGGGTGCCTTCGTCCTGCTGATCCCCCTGTTTTTTCTTTCCTTCCGGCTGCTGCTCAAGAAAGCCTTCGCCCATCTGTTCGCACATTTCAGCGGCGTTTTTCTGCTGCTGATGGCACTCAGCGGACTGGGCAGCGTCTGGCAGATCCGCGTGCCCGCCGCCGGCAATGCCGCGCCCGGCGGATTGTTGGGCACGAACCTGGCCGCCATTCTCACCCGTTATTTCAACGAGGGTGGCGCGACCATTCTTCTGGTGGCGGCGTTCATCATCGCGGTCCTTCTCCTGACGTCCCGCACGCTGGAGGAACTGTGGGCGGTATTTTGTCAGCGCCTGGGCCGCCTGTTCCGGCGGAAGTCCGCCGCGGCCACCGGCCCCGGAAACACGCCCCCCCGTCCCGAAATCAGGACGCCGGAGCCTCCGGCCGTGAATCCCGAACCCCGACTCCGACCGCGCCCCGAACCGGTCCCGCCCTCACCCAAGCCGGCCGCTGCGTCGACCGGGATTCCCATTACGCGAATGGAATTCCGGGAAGACTTTTCCGGAGAGGAGACGGCGGACGAGGTGAAGAATCCGGCCAATTTCCAGCCCCCCCCGCTGTCGTTGCTCAACGAATCCCGGGAGACGGCCAAGGTCAACGAAACCGAACTCATGGAAAAGGCCGGCCAGATTATTGAAAAGCTGTCCGAATTCAACATCAACGGCAGCATCGCCGCCATCCATCCCGGTCCGGTGGTGACCCTGTTTGAATTCCGTCCGGCACCGGGCGTCAAGTACAGCCGCATTCTCTCCCTGGTGGATGACCTGTGCTTGGGGCTCAAGGCCATCTCCATCCGTATCGACCGCATCCCCGGCAAATCCACCATCGGCATCGAGGTGCCCAACAACCAGCGACATGTGATCCCCATCCGCAGTCTCGTCGAATCCAGGGAATTCCTGAGCGCCCGTTCTCCCCTCACCCTGGCTCTGGGCAAGCGGATCAACGGCGATGCCTTCATCACCGACCTCGGCGTCATGCCGCACCTGCTGGTGGCCGGAGCCACCGGCACCGGCAAGAGCGTTGGCCTCAATGCCATGATCACCTCCATTCTCTACAAGAGCAATCCGCAGCAGGTCCGCTTTGTCATGATCGATATCAAGCGGACGGAGCTCAGCCTCTACGAAGACATCCCCCATCTGCTGACCCCCATCGTCACCGACGCCAAGGTGGCCGCCAACACCCTGATCTGGACCGTGCAGGAAATGGAAGAGCGGTACAAGCTGCTGGCCAAGTTCGCCGTGCGCGATATCGCCCAGTTCAACAAGGTATGCGCCGATACCGGCGAAACGGAGCCGCTGCCCTATGTGGTCATCGTGATCGATGAATTCGCCGAGCTCCTCTCCGTGGCCTCCAAGGAGGTGGAGCTGTGTCTGCAGCGGCTGGCCCAGATGGCACGGGCGGTGGGCATCCATGTGCTGCTGGCCACCCAACGTCCTTCGGTGGAGACCATCACCGGCGTCATCAAGGCCAACTTCCCGGCCCGTATCTCCTTCCGGCTGCTGTCACGTCACGACTCCAAGACCATTCTGGATACCATCGGCGCCGAGCATCTGCTGGGCAAGGGCGACATGCTGTTCCTGCCGCCCAACTCTTCCAAACTGATCCGCATCCACGGTTGCTACATCGATGAAGACGAAACCAAGCGACTGGTGGATTTTCTCAAAAAATACGGCGAGCCCGACTACCAGGACCTGCCCATTCCCGGCCCGGACGACGATTCGGAAGACGGCCTGCCCGATCCCCAGGACGATGACCTGTACGAGGATGTCGCCCGCTTTGTCGTCAAATATCGCAAGGCCTCCACCTCGGTCCTGCAGCGGCGCTTCCGTATCGGTTACGGCCGCGCGGCCCGACTCATGGACGCCCTGGAAGAGAACGGCCTCGTCGGCCCACCCAACGGCAGCCGTCCCCGCGAAGTCATGGTGCCGCCCGATTATTACGATCAGGTAGACAGCACCAAAGACGAACCATGAGCCTCCCCCGTCCCCTGTTCTGCCGTCTCGGGCTGGTCCTTCTGCCGGCCCTGCTGGCCGCCTGCCAGCCGGAGGCTCCTTCCCCGGCGGCCTGCTTTACCCGGCAGAATCTCTTTCTGGGCACCATGTACACGGTGACCATCTATCACCATCAGCCGGAGGGGGCGGTCTATGCCGCCTACGAGCGCCTGGTGCGCGATCTCAACCGGCTGGAGCGGAGCGTCGACTTTCAGTCGCCTGGCAGCGAGATCAGCCGCATCAACATCGCCGGCGGCGGGATGTCCATTGCCCTTTCCGACCCGTTTTGCGGACTACTGGATGCGGCCGGCCACTACTACAAAACCACCGATGGCTGTTTCGACGTGACGGTCCACCCATTGCTGGCCGAATGGGGCTTTTACCGGCAGCAGCGCATGGATCCCGATCCTGAGCGGCTGAAGGATATTCTGCCCCGGATCGGCTTTCACCGCCTGGACTGGCGTCAGGGTTCCCCGGAACTCCACGTGCCGGCGGGCGGTGTGCAGCTCGATTTCGGCGGCATGATCAAAGGGGTCGCCCTGGACCGGAGCGCCGCGATTCTCCATGCCGCCGGACTGGACAATTTCCATCTGGCATTCGGCCGCAGCAGCCATTATGCCGCAGGCCCCGCCGCCGGCCGTGGCTGGCGAATCCCCATCGCCGCTCCCCGGAACCCGGAGCGTGTGCTGCTGGAAGCGAGGCTGGACGGCCACGCGCTGGCCATCTCCGCCGGCGGCGAGGTCTGGCGCTCACACAGCGGCGAATCCTATTCTTTTATTGTCGATCCACGCACCGGCCGTCCCGTCACCGCGCCGGCCATGACCATGGTGATCGCCGCCCGTGGCACCGCGGCCGACGCCTGGTCCACCGCGCTTCTGGTGGATGAGGGACTGCTTCGGCAGAAGAACCCTCTCCCAGACACTCTGCTCACGGCCGTGGTCATCGACGCCGCGGGAATCCTCCATTGGTATCCCGACCGTGCGACGGCCGAGCCCTTCTTCGCCAATCCATCCCCCTGACCACTTCGTTTCGGTCCTTCCGGCACCCAACGGCGGCCCATCCGGCGGCGACGGGAACTCATCGCCTGTTCCGACGTGATAGTAGAATGAACGATGAATTTATTGTGGAGGTAATCAACCCATGAAACCGATCATTCTGCTCACCGTGCTTACCCTGGTTTGCACGGTCCCCACCCTGGCCGGCCCGCCCCAGGTCCACCCCGAAGACAACGTGGTCTTCATGGTGGGCGATCGCGCCGGCAACGCCTGGCTCGGCGTCATGATCCGCGACCTCAATTCCGACGAGCTGGAAGAGATCTCGTCCATGGACGACCTGGGCGTCTACATCACCGAGATTCTGACGGACTCCCCCGCCCAAAAGGCCGGATTGCAGGCCGGCGACATCATCATTCGCCTGGCCGGTATCCCCGTCATCGGTGCCGATCACTTCATCCAGCTGGTGCGCAGCAGTGCGGCGGGCAGGACCCTGACCCTCGAGTTCCTGCGGGACGGCCGGAACCGGACCACCAAAGTCACCCTGGCCGAAAAAACCCGGGACCGCGGTTTTCGTTATGTTGCCCCCTCCGGCAACGTCATTCCCGACATCCCATCGCCAGCAGCCCCCCAGCTGTTCGATTTTTTTTCCTATCGCAACCGGCCGCGACTCGGCATCTATTACGAGGATATCACCGAACAGCTGGCCCGCTTTCTCGGTGTCGAGGAGGGGACGGGCGTTCTCATCACATCGGTGAACGAGAATTCCCCGGCCGAACAGGCCGGTTTGCAGGCCGGGGATGTGATCGTCCGCATCGGCGATACGCCTGTCAGGAACTCCCGGGATCTCATGGCGGCACTGCAGGAGAATGATGATTCGGATGTGCTCAGGGTCGTGGTGATCCGGAAAGGGGAACGGCTGGAGTTTAACGTCCAGCCGCAAGAGAAGGACCGACCGCGATCACGCGGCCGGCTGTCCATCTGAACCCGGCGGGATCCCCGGGCAGGGCGCCCGGGGATCGTCCGGTGATTCCACAACGGTCTACGGATCAGAACATCTGATCCGTTTCCGCTTCTTTCTCGTCCTGCTGTTTCTTTAACTGCAGTTCCTTGATGGCCAAACGGCTGGCTTGCTTGCGCAATTCAGTCTTCGTTTCCTCGTCATCCGTCAGGGCCGCCTTCTGGAAATAGCACAGGCTGAGATAGCGGACGGTCATGTAGTCTTCTTTGAGCTCATTGGACCGCTCCAGGGCCTCAATGGCCTCGTTCACAGTCTTCATGATCTCCTGGGGCTGCTGGATGATCTCTTCCTGAACCTGAATGTCCGCCTGGGCCTGCTCGATTTCGGCCTGCAGCTCCTGTTTGCGTTCATCCGTCCGGGCCCGGTCCAGTTGCCGCTGCAGCTGGGTGATTTCATTCTGCTTGGCTTCCACTGTTTCCTGGGCCTTCTTGACTTCCTCAAAGAGCGTCTCGGCCCGCTGACCGTTATCGCCGATGATGTTCTTGGCCTCGTCCCACTTGATCAGGCCAATACCGAACAGCGGCATGGGGTTCTGCGGATCGATCTCGTTGTGGATCTGCTCGTAACACTGGGCCGCTTCATCCAGCTTGCCGGTGGTGTAGTAGGCGCGGGCCAGGCGCAGCAGGGCGTTGACATTTTTGGGTTCTATTTCCAGGGCCTTCTGGAAAGCCAGGATCGCCTTGGCCGCGGTCTCGTCCTGTCCCGGAATGTACTGCTTCATATAGGCCATGCCGAGATATTCATATACGATATGCAGTTCAGGATCCAATTCCAGCGCCTTGGTAAAGGACTCGATGGCCTGATTGTACTGTTTGGCACGGAAGGACTTCACGCCCTTGTTCAACTGGTCGCGGGCCTTCAGTTTGTCCATATACTGACAGCCGCTCAGTAGCAGGATCAACACTACCAGCACCACCACCAGGGTCGATATTCGAAATCGCTTCATTGTCAGACCTCCCTACTCTTCCAGTTCCGTCATCAGGCTGATTTGCTCGACTCCGGCGCCCTTGGCGGCATCGATGGCTTGAACAATGTACAGATAAAACACGTCCTTGTCACCCTTGACAAAGATGCTCTTGTCCGCACGTCCGGCATAGATCTCCTGCAGTTTGGCCTGCAAGCCTCCCCAACCGACGTTGTCGCGGTTGACCTCCACCACCGTTCCGCCTTCCCTGATGTCCACAACAATTCCGCGCAGTTTGTCCAGAATCTCCTGCGGCACATCCTGTTCCAGCTTCTCGGGCACCTGTACGAAGATACCCTTGGGAGTAAAGGGCGTAATCACCATAAAGATGATCAGGAGGACGAGCAGAATGTCGATATAGGGAGTAATGTTAATATCGGATTTGGGGCCTCCGCCCCCACCCGTTGCCATTCCCATGGTAACTCTCCTTTTTACTTACACACTATTTTTCGTCGATAACCAACCCGATCTGATCGAGTCCGGCCTCCTTGATCAATTCCAGAGACGCCACCACCGACTCGTAGGACACTTTCGCGTCACACTTGAAGTAGGCTTGTCCCTGGGCATTGAAATCCCTGAGATACTCGATTTGTTTTTTCAATTCATCCCGATCGCGGAAGGCCTCATCCCAGATAAAAAGTGTACGCTCAACATCCATGCCGACCATGATGGCTTCCCGGTCCTCGGCCTCGGGCATCTCCACGAGATTGGCGCCGCGAGGCAAGTTTACGGTGATCCCGCTTTGCAGCAGGGGCGTTGTGATCATGAAGATGATCAGCAGCACCAGCATGATGTCAGCCATGGGCGTCACGTTAATCGTGGAATCGACCCCACTGACCGCCTTCTTTTTTTTAGCCACGGCTCAAAGACCTCCGTTTGACAAAATAGTCGATCAATTCGGACGAGGAATTGTCCATCTCCACCGTAAAGGCCTCAATCCGGCTGGTGAAGTAATTGAAGAACCAAACCGCGGGGACGGCCACGAACAGACCGAACGCCGTGGCGATGAGAGCCTCGGAGATACCGCCGGCGACGGCGCCGATACCGGCCGCCTCGGCCTGGCTCATGCCCTGGAAGGCGTTGATGATGCCGACGGTGGTGCCGAACAGGCCGACGAAGGGAGCCGTTGAACCGATAGTCGCCAGGGCGTTGAGGCCCCGCTTGAATTCCTCGTGAGTGATGGCCGCGGCCCGCTCGCAGGCACGGCGGGAAGCCTCGTGGACTTCACCCGACAGGTCGTCGCTGGCGCCGTGAGCCTGGAACTCCTTCAGGCCGGCCACCACCACGCGGGCCAGGTGGGACTTGGTGTATTTTTCCGAAACCATGATGGCTTCTTCGATCTTGCCTTCCTTCAGCGCCTCCGCGACCGCCGGGGCGAACTCGCGGCTCTGCTTTTTGGCGGCCCGAAAGTGAATCCACCGCTCGATGGCGACAGCAATGGACCAAATCGACTGGATCAACAGAACATAGACAACGCCCTGTGCGACCCAGGTCATCTTGCCCCACATTTCAACCAGATCCATTCCCTGCATCTCTTGAAGTAAGGTCCAAAACATTAGCGTAACCTCCATTAAAATTTTTACTGATCTATGTTTATTGCAAATTGAAACGTACAGTGATGGTGGCCACCACGGGGATGGGCTCACCGTTGAGCAGCGTGGGCGTATAGACCCACTGCTTCACGGCGTCCACCGCCGACTGCTGCAGCAGCGGGTGGCCGCTGATGACCTTGACATCGGTCACATGCCCCGATTCGTCCACCGTCACCTGCAGGATGACGGCCCCGCTGATGCGAGCCGCTTTGGCCACGGCCGGGTACACCGGCTTGACCTGCTTGACCAGCTTGGACCCCAGCACGTTGCCGCCGATACGGATGGGGGTCTTCTTCGGCGGCGGGGGCGGGGGCGGGGCCGCGATATCGGGCACGCCACCGGCCACACCTGGCCCGCCGCCGCCACCGCCGACCACGCCGCCCGGCACGCCGCCGGGCACGCCGCCGGGGATGCCGGTGCCGGTGGTGGCCTCGCTGAGTCTGATCAGATCAGCCAGGTCTTCCCGGTTGGTCGGGGGCGGGATGGTGTCGGAAATTTCCTTGATCTGGTAAGTCTTGGTAAGGTCAATATTTACATCGAGCTTGGGGATTTCCTCCTTGGGCCGCTCCACCGGTTGCGGGGGCGGCGCTTCGGCCGGCGCCGGCGGCGGCGGGGGCGGGGGTGGCATCGCCGTTCCGCCAAGGAATGTGAGGAGCCCCTCTACTTGCTGCTGCATCGCTTCCGGAAACAGCAGGGGCACGATGACGATAGCCAATATCACCACGCCATGGACCAGAAAGGCCAGCATCATGGTGTATTTCGTCTTCGTCCTTTCACGACCCGTCGAAGAGTACAATAATTGGTCAAACATTTGGTCCTCCAGACTATCGGAATAGTCGAAATTTGACGATTTTCAAACAAACGTATAAAAATTAAATGACTTCCGCAAAATGATGTCAAGCCATTTTTAAAGATTTTTTGTCCTTGGCCGAACCCAAAAATCTGTACCACGCGTAGAGCAGCGGGCTGGCGATGGCGATGGATGAATAGGTCCCCACGATGATGCCGATAACCAGCACCAGCGAAAAACCCTCCAGTGTCTCGCCGCCGAAGAGCCAGAGGCAAAATACGGCGATGAACGTCGTCCCTGTGGTCATGACGGTCCGGGAAAGCGTCTGGTTGATGGAGGTGTTGATGATGACGAGAAAACTTTCATTGCGCATCAGTTTGAGATTTTCCCGGATGCGATCGAAGACGATGATGCTGTCGTTCATGGAATAACCGACCAGGGTCAGCAGAGCCGCCACGACCACCAGCGAAAGCTCCTTGTTCATCAGGGAGAAAAGGCCGAGGGTGATGGCCACATCATGCACCAAAGCCACGACCGCGGCGATGCCGTAAGCGAACTTGAAGCGAAAGGCGACGTAGACGAGCATGCCGCCCAGCGCCAGCAACACGGCCATCTGGGCTTTTTCCTGCAGCTGCTTGCCGATCTTCGGGCCGACGCTGTCGATGCCGATAATGACGAACGAGCCGAGGTAGTAGTTGTCCTTCATGTAGTCCAGCAGGGGTTTGGGCAGATCCTCCACCTGGGCCAGTTCATCATAGCTGGTGATGAGGCCGTTTTCCGTCCGCAGGTCGATGATGCGGACCGCCAGATCGGCGTAGGCCTGTTCGCGCTCGGTGATGGTGGTGTCACTTTTCAGGATGCCCATGGTTTCCAGCACATTGCTGCGCTGCAGGTCGGAGGCCAGCTCATTCTGGCCGACCTTGTTCAGGTCCCCCCGCTGGGCGGATTTGTCCTTATCGAGAAAATCTTGCAGGGCATCGTAGACGATGGTTTGGGTCTTCTGGAACTCCAGCCGCTCTTCGGTCTCCACCCGGGCCAGCTTGATCTGAACCTCGTTCCGGTCTTCCTGGCCGAAGCGGGTCACTTCCACCTTGCCCAGGGCGGTATTTCCAAGCACGTCGCGCAGGGCATCATACTGGGGTTTTTCGGCGAATTTCACCTTGATGATGGTGCCACCGGCGAAATCGATGCCGTAGATGAATCCGCCACGCTGAATGACGGTGTACCAGCCGATGATCAACAGAATCAGCGAGAGAGTGATAAATATCCACTTCAGTTTAAGCCAGTTAACGTTGACGTTGGCGAGTAGGTGCATGGTCTCTCCTCAAATATGCTTAGACACGCAGGTTGTCCGTATGTTCCGTCAAATCGACAATTTCTTGACCTGCCAGCGGTCGAGAACGAATTCGAAAATCGCCCGCGACACGAAGATGGCGGCGAAGAGGTTGGCCAGCAGGCCGGCCGTCAGGGTCACGGCGAAGCCGCGGATGGGTCCGGTGCCGAACTGGTAGAGGAAGGCGGCGGCGATGAGGGTGGTGACGTTGGCGTCCAGGATGGTCAGGGCCGCCTTGGAAAAGCCGGCTTCCACGGCCGTGCGTACGGCCTTGCCCAGCAGGAGTTCCTCGCGGATACGCTCGAAAATCAGCACATTGGAATCGACGGCCATGCCGATGGTCAGGATGATGCCGGCGATGCCGGGCAGGGTCAGGACGCCCTGCAGATAGCCCAGCGCCCCCATCAGGATGGCCATGTTGATGATCAGGCAGAGGATGGCGTTCAGGCCGGACAACCGGTAATACACGACGATGATGAGGATCACCAGGACCAGGCCCAGCAGCATGGCGTTGATACCGGCCTTGATGGATTCCAGGCCCAGGGAGGGACCGACGGTGCGTTCCTCCAGAATGAGGATATCCGCCGGCAGGGCGCCGGACCGCAGGGACAGCGCCAGGATCTCCGCTTCCCGCGGGCCGCCCAGGCCGGTGATGATGCCCGAATCGGAGATCTTGCCCTCGATGACGGGATCGGAGATGGCCTTGCCGTCCAGGATGATGGCCAGGCTCTTGCCGATATTCTCGGCCGTGGCCTGCTCGAAGCGCTGGGCGCCCTCGGAATTGAGGGTGAAGCTCACCGCCGGCCGGCTCAGCCCCATCTGGCTATCCTGGGAGGGACGCGCACCGGTCATATGCTTGCCGGTGATGACCGGGGCCGATTTAACCAGGATATACGTTTCACCCTCAATACGGGATTCCTGGCCCGAATGGCCGGTATACTGTACCAGTTCATATCCTTCGGGCAACTGGCCGCCGAAGGACTCCAGGATGGTCTGGCGGGGGACGTACCGCGGAGCCGTGGGATGCACCAGCTGCAGCTGCAGGGAGGCGGTCTTCTTGAGGAGTTCTTTCACTTCCTCGGGATCCTCCACGCCGGGGAGTTCGACGATGATCTGCTTCTCGACGGAACCTTCGCCGCCGCCGAACAGCTGAATGTTGGGCTCGGATACGCCGTAGGCGTCGATGCGGCGGGTCAGGGTTTCCTTGGACTGCTGCACCGTGCTCCGCTCCAGCTCGTGAATGTACTGGGTCTGCATTTCCAGCAACAGGGTCGGCCGGCCCTGCTCGTAGCGGGAATCCAGCTGATACGCCCGGCCATAATAATCTTCCAGGGTCTGGCGGGCTTCCTCGAAATTGTTTTCGGACAATCCTTCGATGAGAATCCGCTGGCCTTCGGTGCGCACCGCCTCGAAGGGGAACTGCTTGTCTTCCCGCAGCAGGCGACGGATATTGTCGGCGGCTTGCTCCAGCTCGCCCTGGATGACGCGCTCTGTCTGAACCTCGAGGACCAGATGCATGCCGCCCTTGAGGTCGAGACCGAGATTTATTTTCTCCGCGGGGGGATAAAATGCCCAAACGCTGGCCGCAATCACGACAAGTGCGATGATGAGTTTGGTCCTTACGTTTTTAATCATACTGTCGATCCTTCGGTTTTGAATTTGACGGCAGCCGGCTGCGCCGTACGTGAGGGGTCATGCCCGACCCGTTCGCTTACATGGTTAGTTGGTGCAAAGACGATGGCGCTACGGCAACGGGAGACAGACTATTTCGTTTCCTCGGGCGGGGATGACTGAAGCCCGGCGATGGCTGTCTTGGCCACCTCGATCTTGACGTTGTCGGCGACTTTCAGAACGACTGTCTTTTCCCGCAACCCGGCGACGGTACCATAGATGCCGCCGGAGGTGACGACCCTGTCACCGTTCTTCAGCTCGGAAATCATCTGTTCGGTTTGTTTCTGGCGCTTGCGCATGGGCCGGATCAGGAGGAAATAGAAGATCAGGGCGATGATGACCATGGGCATGAGCATCATGAGGGGGCTTTGCTCGGGGGCTCCGGACGCGGTAAGCAAGTAAAGCATTGTACAGAAACCTTTCATGTATATACTCTTGATATGGCGAAGTGACCGGGAAATCCCAATATTTGTCAGCCTACCGTCGATGTGGACGCGAGGTAGGACGAGAGAAACGAATCCCTGAATTCACAAAAACGGTCAAGTGCGATAGATTGCCTTATTTTAGACATGATGTCAAGATAAAAGTATAGGTTGTGATAGGTGTTCAGGGTGGCGGCCAGCATCTCCGAAGACTGGTACAGGTGCCGCAAATAGGCCCGGGAATAGGTCCGGCAGACACGGCAGCCGCACTCGGCGTCGACGGGGGATTCATCGTCGGCATAGCGGGCGTTCTTGATGAGGAGTTTGCCGTGCCGGGTGAAGAGGCAGCCGTTGCGGGCGTTGCGGGTGGGCATGACGCAGTCGAACATGTCCACACCCCGCTCCACCGCCCGGAACAGGTCCTCGGGGGTGCCGACGCCCATCAGGTAGCGCGGCCGCCCGGCGGGCAGGAGAGACGCCGTCACTTCACAGATCCGGTACATGTCCGCCCGGGACTCGCCGACGCTCAGCCCGCCGATGGCATAGCCGGGAAAATCCATCCCCATGAGGCGCTCGGCACACTCCCGGCGCAGATCGGGGTAGACGCCGCCCTGGACAATGCCGAACAGCCATTGCGTGCCGTCCCCCTGCTCCACGACGGTGCGGCAGCGTTCCGCCCAGCGCACGGTCAGCTCCATGGAATCGCGACATTCCTGCCAGGTGGCCGGATAGGGAGTGCACTCGTCGAAGGCCATGATGATGTCGGCCCCCAGGGCCTGCTGGATCTCGATGCTCTTTTCCGGGGAGAGGAAGTGGGCGCTGCCGTCCAGATGGGAACGGAAATGGACGCCCTCTTCGCTGATGCGCCGCAGTTCGCGCTGGCTGAAGACCTGAAAGCCACCACTGTCCGTCAGCAGCGACTGGGACCAGGCCATGAACCGGTGCAGGCCGCCCAGCCGCCGGATCCGCTCGTGTCCCGGCCGGAGATAAAGGTGATAGGTATTGGCCAGAATGATGCGCGGATCGAGATCGGCCAGGTAGTCCTGGGGCACGGCCTTGACGGTGGCGGCGGTGCCCACGGGCATGAACACCGGGGTTTCGATGACCGAGCGGGGGGTGGTCAACCGGCCGCGGCGGGCGCCGCTGTGACGGTCGGTATGGATCAGCTCGAAGGAAAAACCGCTCATGGATTCGCTCCGCCGGGATATTCAGGGCCGCCGTTCCGGTTCCTCCAGTAGCGCCGCGAAGCGCCGGCGGTACCGGATACAGTCGAAGATGGAATGGATGCCCTGCACCTCGTTGCGCAACACGGGCACCCAGCGGGACGGATCCAGCCGCACCGCCGTCTCGAGATGGCTCAGGGCCTCGTCGGGCCGGTCGAGCCGGCAGAGCATGGCGGCATAGTAGAAGTGAACCTCGTCATCGTCGGGCTTTTGTTCCAGGTAGCCGTCGTAATACGGGGCCGCCAGTTCCAGCCGGTTCACCAGGTCACAGGCGATGCGCAGGGAATCCAGGGCATGACGGTGGACGGCGTCGCGGTTCAGGGCACGGGTCAGGTACATGATGGCGTCGTCGGGCAGGTTTTGCCGCAGCCGCGCTTCCCCGGCCAGATAGGCCAGCTCGGCGGACCGGGGAAAGTAGTCCAGGCCCGCCTGCGCCGTGGCGGCCAGCCCCTCGGCATCCCCCTGTTCGAGCTGGACAGAAGCATGCATCACAAAGATCTCTTCGGCGATGGCATCGGGATGTTCCGCCACCAGCCAGGCCGCCAGCGACGCCGCGTCTCCGGTCAACTGTTTTTGCCACAACAACCGGGCCCAGTCCTCCGCCAGGGTGACCTCCGCGCGGATTTGCTCCTGAAACCGGTGGTAGATACCGCGGAGATCGGGGACGGCGCCCACATCACGGCCGGCCGCGGCCAGGAAGCCCAGGTAGAACGTCCGGGCCGCGGGTTCCGTCTCGCTTTCGAGGCCCTCCAGGGCGGCCGCCACCACGGCCGCCGGCCGGCCAAGCGCCGTGGCCGCCCGGATGATGGCCGGCAAACGATGGGCCGCCGCCATCCCTTGGCCGGCATACCGTTCGGCGATGGCCAGCACGTCCGGCCAGCGCCCGGCCTGGACCAGGCTCCGGAGATGAATCCGCCGCATCTGTTCATCGGCCACCACGGCCGGGACCTGGTCGATGACGGTCAGAACGTCGGCCCATTTCTCCTGGCGGTAACGAACCCAGACCAGATCCGCCGCCAGGGCCGTGTCACCGGGGAACGCCGCCAGGGCGTCACGCAAGCACGCCGCGGCCTCATCCCAGCGCTCCAGGAGGCGCAGACACTGACACAGGCCCACCCGGGACGGCCGGGCCTCCGGTTTCAGGGCGACGGCTTTTTGGGCGAAGCCCAGCGCCCGCTCCGGATCATCCAGGGCGAGATAGACCATGGTCAGATTGGCCGCCGCTTCCCACAGGCCGGGGTTCAAGGCCAGCGCTTTTTCGAACAGTTCGGCCTGGCGGCGCAGGTCGGCCTCACCGGCGGGCCGGATGGCCACCGCCGCCTGAAACGCTTCCACGGCCTTCTGCCTGTCGGCGGCCGATGCCTGCGGCTCCGGCAGGCACCAGGCCGTCATCCCCAGGAGGAGGATCATCACCACTCCCTGGCGCAGCCGGACACGAATCGGGTGGATGTCAACTGCCGGGTGATCCATCAGTGCTCCACGAACTTGTCGGCCGGCACGCCGCACACGGGGCACCGGTCGGGCAGGGTTCCGTCCTCCACGTAACCGCAAATGCGGCACACATGGTAGCGCGTCTCCCGCTCTGCCAGGAGATGACCCATGGCGTCCCTGTACAACTGGGCGTGACCGGCCTCTACATCACGACTGTGGGTGAAGATACGAACCGCGATGTCGTCACCGGCTTCATGGGCCAGGCGAATGAATTCCTCATAGGCCACACCGGCCACCCGGGTTTCCGACTCGAAGCTGGCCTGCAGGTTCTGTTCGGTGGAGGGGAGCTTCTGCAGCAGCCGCAGCATGCGCCCGCCGTGGATCTCCTCGGACAGGGCGATGACCCGAAACAGCCGGGCGACCTGCGGATACCCCTCCCTGTCGGCCACGTCGGCGTACACCCTTAAACGGAGGGCGGCCTTGGCCTCACCCACATACGCCTGGTAGAATGCCTCGCGCAATTTGTCCATGCCGTGTCTCCTGTAATGAAATGGCGGGCGGGAATCATTCGCCGTCGACGTTGCCCGCCGTGCTCCCCGGCCTCACGGCTCCCTATGCAGGCAATAGGCATTCCGCTGAGCCGTGGGCAGGATCATCAGCTCGCGCACGTTCACATGTTCCGGCGCGTTGACGATATAGCTCACGGCGTCGGCGATGTCCTCGGGCCGCAGCGGCATGTAGCCCTCATAGACCTGCCGGGCGCGCGCCGTGTCACCGTCGAAACGCACCTCCGAAAATTCCGTTTCCACCAGCCCGGGGTTGACGCTGGATACCCGCACCCGTGTGCCCAGCAGATCCAGGCTCATGGCTTCGGTCAGGGCGCGGACCGCGAACTTCGAGGCGTTGTAAACGTTGCCGCCCGGATAGGCCTGATAGCCGGCGATGCTGCCGATATTCACCACGTGCCCGGAATTCCGTTCGACCATGCCCGGGATGAAGGCCCGGGACATGTGGAGAAGCCCCTTGACATTGGTGTCCAGCATGCGGTCCCAGTTGTCGAGGTCGCCCTCGTGCAGCTTGTCCAGGCCGGCGGCCAGGCCGGCGTTGTTGAGCAGGATGTCGGGTTCGACGGACCGGGCGGCCAGTTCCTCGGCCAGGTGGGCCACCTCCCATCGCTCCCGGACATCCAGTTGAAAAAGAAATATGTTTACCGTCGAGTTTTTCATGAGCTTGGCCCGCAGCTCCTCCAGTCGCTCGTAGCGCCGCGCCGTGAGCACCAGGTGCGCGCCGTCGGCGGCGAGCCGGCGGGCGCAGGCGGCACCGATGCCGGCGCTGGCCCCGGTGATGAGTGCCCATTTTCCTTGAATTCGGGCCATGATGCCTCCTTCCGGTTTTGACAAATGATGTTTTTCTGCGGTTCAATCCGCCGGCCGGAGTCCTGTCCGGCGATGGAACGGCCGAAAGGCGGACCTGATTGTATCAGAATCGGCGGCAATTTGCGACCCGCGGAATATGCATTCGCCAACCCGGCTCCGGAAGGGGGGGCAGGCAGCAGGGAAAAGGATGAACGGATGAAGATTTCCGGTGAGGGAAGGACACGTTTGGTGTATGATACAGATAGCCGGAAAACCACAGCACCCGCCCTGATCCTGCAGCGAGCACCGAACCGGAAACGGCTCATTCGCCTCAACACGACCCGCAGGAGGTCCAGAGACGATCCCGGGGCTGGAGCGGATCATCACCGGCAGCGGCCGTCAATACAGGAACACGGACTCCCGTCATGAATGACCAGCCGTCAGAGAAAAATCGGCCTGTCATCGATCATGCCATCGCCCTGGATCATCTCGAAGGCGATCAGGAGCTGCTGCAGGAAATCCACGCCGTCTTCCGGGAGGAAGGCCCCCGCCAATACCGGCAGCTGCTGGCCGCCCTGGCCCAGTCCGAGCGGGAACGCAGCGCCCGCCATGCCCACACCCTCAAAGGCATGGCCGGCCAGATCGGCGCCTTCCCGCTGGAGGAAGCATGCCGCTATCTCGAAGCGACGCTGCTCGCCGAATCCGGCGAGCCCGATCCGCCATCCATCCGCCGCCTGGCCCGTCTGCTGGATGAGGTCCTGGTCGAGCTGTCCTCGCCCGGCGAGTTGCCCACCGATTGATATCGGGACAAACAGCGCTGAATCCGCTGCCCGCAAAGGGGCATCCATTCGGATGGAGGACGTTTGGCATGAGCCCGCGGCATACCCTGCAGCAACGTGGCTGGGCCTGGCTGGCACTGGTCGCTGTGGTATTTTTCAGCACGAGCGGTACCCGGCATTTTGCCCTGTGCGACATGATCCATCCGGAAAAGATGGCTGCCGCTCTGTCCGCCTGCTGCCAGCCCGAATCCGCCGCTGACCGGATGACGTGCCATTCCGCACCCACCGCACCTGCTTCGGATGACGGCTCATCCCCTGCCGTGCCCTGTCAATGCCGGCTCGAGACGCCACCGCTCCATACGACAAAAACGACTCTGGACGTTCTGTCCGGTCATGATCCCCTGGTCACATTCGCCGCCGCCGGATTCCCCGCCCAGCAGCTGCGGCCCGCCGGGCATCCGCTTCCGGCGCCTCCATCTCCACTGACGCATCCCCTGAATCGCGCCCTTCGCTCCGTCGTTCTGCTGATGTAAACCCCTGCCCACTCACCGCCATGGCCGGGTGAGCGACCATCGTTTCCACAGAACCGTCCGCGTTCACTCGCCGCCGGCGACCGGCATGCCAACACAAGTGATACGGTGAACACCACCGGAGGATATCATGGAACACCGTTCCAGCGCCTTCAGCCCCAAGTGGTTGCGGGTAAACACGTTCAGTTGTCTTCTGTTTTTTTGGGGGACTCTCGGGATCCTCACATCGGCCACGACACCGCCCGAGCCATCGTCCACGGCGGCCATCGGCGCGCACTCCACCCTCGCGGATCTGCTGGCGTACGCCGCCGCCCGAAACGCCGACATCCGGGCGGGCCAGGAGGAGATCGAGGCCTTGCGGGCGCGGGTCCCCCAGGCCGAGGCCCTGCCCGATCCCATGCTCACCTACGCATTCTTCCCACGCAGCGTGGAAACCCGGGTAGGACCACAACGGCAACGCCTGGCCGTGTCCCAGAAATTTTTCTGGCCCGGCAAGCGCGACCTGCGGGCCGCGGCCGCCCGCGAGGACGTGCGCGCGGCGGAGGAACGGCTGGGCGGCGTCCGGACCGCTCTCGCCTACCGCATCAAGCAGGCCTGGTACGAGTACGCCTACCTGAACCGCGCAATGGCTGTGACCCGCGACAACATCCAGCTGGTGACCCGCCTGGAGGCCACCGCCCGCAGCCGCTACAGCGCCAGCCAGGCCAACTACGCCGACATCCTCAAGGCTCAGGTGTCGCTGGCCCGGCTGGAGGACCAGTGGCTGACGCTGACCGACATGGCCGCACCGCTGCGCGCCCGCCTCAATGCCGAGCTGAACCGGCCCGCGAACGCACCGCTGCCCATGCCCCAGGTGATCGACGCCCCGGACGTGTCGCTGAACGCCGCGGACCTGCTGACCCGACTCCATGGCCGGAACCCGGAGTTGCGGGAGATCCGCCGCCGCCAGGCCGGGCAGGAATTTCAACAGGAGCTGGCCCGCCGCGAGGACCGGCCCGATTTCACCATCGGCGTGGACTACATGGACATGGGCGGCGCGCGCATGGACGGCGTACCCGACAGCGGCAAGAACGCGCTGGGCGTTTCCGTGTCCCTCAATATCCCCCTCTGGCGCGACAAATACGACGCCGCCCGGGAGGAAGCCACCCGCCGGACGCTCCAGCTCCGGGAGCGGGAGACCGGGCAGGCCAACCGCCTGATGGCCGAGCTGAACATGGCGCTCTATGAATACCGCAATGCCCGGCGCCGCCACCACCTGTACGGCGAAACCCTCATTCCCAAGGCCGACCAGGCCCTGGCCGCCAGTGAAAAGGCTTTCGCCACCGGGCGATCCGACTTCAACGCCCTGCTCGAGGCACAACAGACCCTGCTGGCCTATACCCTGGAAATGGAACGCTCCCGCGCCGACCAGGCCGTGCAGCTGGCCCGGCTGGAGATGCTGGTCGGTGAAGAGCTGCTGCCCGGAGCCGGGCCGGCCGCGGCCGATCCGGCGGACAATCAGGCCGGGGCCACCACGGCCTTTCCACAGTCCACGGAGGTGCGCCGATGAAATTCAGAGGCAGTCCGCTGGAAAAACTGCTGGCCAAGGTGATGTTCATCCCCTTTCTGCTGCTGGCCTTCGGCCTGGGTTACCTGCTTAACACGGGCGGTGCCGGCGAAGCGCCCGTCTCCGAATCCGCGGCGGGCGTCGAATCGGCCGCCACCGCAACGGAACCGGTGCAGGTATGGACCTGCTCCATGCATCCCCAGATCCGGCAACCGAAACCGGGCAAGTGCCCCATCTGTTTCATGGACCTGATCCCCGTCAGCGAGGAATCCGGCCCCACCGCCGCCGGACCGCGCCAGATCCGCCTGTCCGATACAGCGCGGCGCCTGGCCGAGGTACGCACCGCGCCCGTACGACGGGCGGCGGCCAGTGCGTCGGCCACCCTCCGCCTGTCCGGCAAAGTGGAGTACGACGAGCGTCGCATCACCACCATCACCGCCTGGGTGGGTGGCCGCATCGAGAAGCTGTGGTTCACCTTTACCGGTGACGTGGTGGAGGCCGGCGCGCCCATGGCCGAGATCTACAGCCCCGAGTTGCTGGCCACCCAGGAGGAATTGCTCCAGTCCATCGCCGCGGCCGAACAGCTGCAGGACTCCAGCCTGGAGAGTATCCGCCGCTCGGCCGGGGCCACCATCGACGCCGTCCGAGAAAAACTTCGTCTCCTGGGCCTGTCCCGCGAGCAGATCGCGGCCATCGAGCAGAGCGGCGCGGCGCAGGAGACCATCCTCATCAAGGCGCCGGCGGGCGGAGTCGTCATCGACAAGCCTGCCCGGGAGGGGATGTACGTCCAGACAGGCACCCCGCTCTATACGCTCGCCGACCTGTCCACGGTGTGGGTCATGCTGGACGCCTACGAGCCCGATCTGGCCCACCTGCGTGTCGGTCAGTCGGTCCGGTTCACCACCGGCGCCTGGCCCGGCCGGACGTTTCTGGGAAAAATCAGTTTTATCGATCCGTTCATCAATCCCCAGACACGCACCGCCGATGTGCGGCTGGAAGTGAACAATGACCGCGGCCGGCTGAAGCCCGAGATGCTGGTTACGGGCGAAGTCCGGGCCGGAGGGGGCGGCCGGGCGCTGGTGATCCCGGAATCGGCCCCCCTCATCACCGGCCAGCGGGCGGTGGTGTATGTGGCCGTGCCCGAAGAAGACAACCTGTTCGAAGGCCGGGAGGTAGTCCTCGGGACCAAGCTGGCCGATGCCTGGGAAGTGCGCAGCGGACTGACCGAGGGCGAGGAGGTGGTGGTCAACGGCGCCTTCAAGATCGACTCGGCGCTGCAGATCCTGGCCAAACCCAGCATGATGAGTCCGGCCGGGGCAACGGCCGGACTCCCTCACCGTCATGACGCCGGAGGGGACCCGCCGGCCGCACCGGCCGACCCGGAGGGCGCCCCCCGGGAGAGCGATCCGCTGCCGGCCGGGTTCACCGACCGGCTGGCCGACCTGTACCGGGCCTACTTCGCCATCCAGCAAGCCCTGAGCCAGGACAACCTGGCCGCCACCCGGCCGCCGGCGGAACAACTGTCCGCCCTCGCCGCCCAGGTGCCCCCGGCCGCGCTCTCCGCCGCCGCCGCCGCTTTTTGGCGGCGCGAGGCGGGCATCATGAACAGAAGCGCCCAACTCATCGGCGAGGCCACGGACATCGCCACCGCCCGGGCGGCCTTCCTGAGTCTCTCCAACGCCGCCATCCGCACCCTCCGGCAATTGGGCCCCGCCGGGCCGGCCGCCATCTACCAGTTCAACTGCCCCATGGCCAACAACAACCAGGGGGCCGACTGGCTGCAGGATCATGACGGCGTCGAGAATCCCTACTACGGCGCCAGCATGTTCCTGTGCGGCGCCCGGACCGCCGTGTTTCCCGAGGCCGGGAAATCCGAATGATGAGGGAGAAACCCATGAAACAGAACAACACTTCTCCCCCACATTCCCCAAAATCCGGTTCCTTTCTGGATCCGCTGATCCGCTTTTGCCTGGAGTACAAAATCGTGGTGGCGCTACTGGTGCTGCTGCTGGTCGGCTGGGGCCTGGTGGTAGCCCCTTTTGATTGGGACATCCCTTTTCTGCAGCGGGATCCCGTCCCGGTGGACGCCATTCCCGACCTGGGCGAGAACCAGCAGATCGTCTTCACCGAGTGGAAAGGGCGCTCCCCCCAGGACATGGAGGACCAGGTCACCTATCCGCTGACCGTCTCCCTGCTGGGCATCCCCGGCGTGAAGACCGTGCGCAGCTTCTCCATGTTCGGCTTCTCCTCCATCTACATCATTTTCGAGGAGGACATCGATTTCTACTGGTCCCGCGCCCGGGTGCTGGAAAAGCTCAACAGCCTGCCGGCCGACGCCCTGCCCGAAGGGGTTCAGCCGACACTGGGCCCCGACGCCACGGCCCTGGGGCAGGTCTTCTGGTATACCCTCGAAGGACGGGACGAAGCCGGCAATCCCACAGGCGGATGGGACCTCCACGAGCTCCGCTCCATCCAGGACTGGCAGGTTCGCTATGCCCTCATGTCCGCCGAGGGGGTCAGCGAGGTGGCCTCCCTCGGCGGTTTCGTGCAGGAATACCAGATCGACGTGGACCCCGACGCCATGCGCCTGCGCGGCGTCAGCCTGCCGGATGTGGTGGCGGCGGTGCGCATGTCCAACCTCGACGTGGGCGCCCGGACCATCGAGATCAACCGCGTGGAGTATGTCATCCGCGGCATCGGCTTCGTCGAATCCCTGGCCGATATCGAGAGCGCCGTCATCACCGTGCGGGACAACACCCCCGTTCAGGTGCGGGACGTGGCCCATGTCACCCTGGGCCCGGCGCTGCGGCGGGGAGTGCTGGACAAGGAGGGCGCCGAAGTGGTGGGCGGCGTGGTGGTGGTCCGCTACGGCGAAAATCCGCTGACCACCATCCAGAGCGTCAGGGAAAAGATCGCCGAGATCTCGCCCGGCCTGCCCCGCAAATTCCTGCCCGACGGCACCGCCAGCCAGGTCACCATCGTTCCGTTCTACGACCGGAGCGGGCTGATCTACGAAACCCTGGGCACCCTGCGCACGGCCCTGACGGACGAAATCCTCGTGACCATTATCGTGGTGCTCATCATGGTGTTGCACATCCGCAGCTCCCTGCTCATTTCCGGCCTGCTGCCCCTGTCCGTCCTCATGTGCTTCATCGCCATGAAATACTTCGGTGTGGACGCCAACATCGTCGCCCTGTCGGGCATCGCCATCGCCATCGGCACCATGGTGGACATGGGGATCATCGTCTGCGAAAACGTCCTCAATCACCTGGACGAGGCTCCGCCGGGGGAGAATCTGAAAAACGTGGTCCTCCGGGCGTCCAGCGAAGTGGGGGGCGCCGTCCTCACGGCCGTATCCACCACCATCGTCAGTTTCCTGCCCGTCTTCACCATGGAAGGCGCCGAGGGCAAGCTGTTCAAGCCGCTGGCCTTCACCAAGACATTCGCCCTGGTCGCCTCCGTTATCGTCGCCATCACCGTCATCCCGCCCCTGGCCCGCGTCCTCTTCACCTGGAAAATTTCCGGCCGGACCTGGCGACGAACGACCGTCATTCTCCTCATGGCCGCCGGCCTGGTGTTGGCCCTGGCGTATACATGGTGGCTGGGCGCCATCGTGCTGTTGGTGGGTGCCTACCACCTCGGCCGCGAACTGGCCCCGCCGGTGTGGCGGCGGGTCCTGACCTGGGTGGCCAATGTTCTGCTGGCCGGTGCCGTGGCGTGGCTGCTGGCCCGGCATTGGCTGCCCCTGGGACCGGAGCGGGGAATGTCCGGCAATTTCCTGTTCGTGGTGACGCTCCTCGGCGGAATCCTGCTCCTCTTTCTGTTGTTCCAGTGGAGCTACACGTTTCTCCTGCGCTGGTTCCTGGCGCACAAGGTGCTTTTCCTGAGCCTGCCCCTGCTGCTGATCCTGTTCGGCGCCATGACCTGGCTGGGCTTCCAGCGGCTCTTCGGCTGGCTGCCCGACGGCGTACGCCGTCATCCGGCCCTGGTGGAGATCGCCCACCAGTTCCCCGGTCTGGGCAAGGAGTTCATGCCCGACCTGGACGAGGGCTCCTTTCTCCTCATGCCCACCACCATGCCCCACGCCTCCATCGGCGAGGCGAAGGACGTGCTGCGCAAGCAGGACATGGCCATCCGGCAGATCCCCGAGGTGTCGGGCGTGGTCGGCAAGCTGGGCCGCGTGGACTCGGCCCTGGATCCGGCGCCCATCTCCATGATCGAAACCATCATCAATTATCACCCGGAATATCTGCTGGACGAGGAGGGCAACCGGCGCCTGTTCCGCCATGATCCCGGCAGGACAGACTATTTCCGCGATCCGGCCGGCCGGCCGCTGCCGGCGGCCGACGGCCAGCCATACAAGGTCCGCGGCACATATGCCCGCGACGACCAGGGCCGCCTCATCCCCGACGCGGACGGCCTCCCCTTCCGCCTCTGGCGGCCCGCCCTGGAGCCGGAGCTCAACGATGGTCGTCCCGCCTGGCCCGGCATTGGCGATCCGGATGACATCTGGGACGCGATCCTGGCCGCGGCCGAAATCCCCGGCACCACCTCCGCCCCCCGGCTGCAGCCCATCGCCGCCCGCATCGTCATGCTGCAGAGCGGCATGCGCGCGCCCATGGGCATCAAGATCAAGGGGCCGGACCTGGCCACCATCGAACAGGTCGGCCTGCAGATGGAATCGTTTCTCAAGGCGGTGCCGTCGGTGGAACCGGCTTCCGTCTTCGCCGACCGGATCGTGGGCAAGCCCTACCTGGAGATCCACATCGATCGCGAGGCCATCGCCCGCCACGGCATCATGCTCACCCAGATCCAGGATGTCATCGAGGTGGCCATCGGCGGCCGGCGGGTGACCACCACAGTGGAAGGGCGGGAGCGCTATCCGGTGCGGGTTCGTTATCTGCGCGAATTGCGGGACAACCTGGCCGCCATACGGCGCATTCTCGTGCCGGCCGCCGACGGCAGCCAGATCCCCCTGGAACAGCTGGCCGAGATACACTACGTCCGCGGCCCGCAGGCCATCAAAAGCGAGGACACCTTCCTGGTAGGGTACGTCCTGTTCGACAAAAAGCCCGGCTGGGCCGAAGTGGCCGTGGTGGAACAGGCCCGGGACCACCTCCGTCGCCAGATCGATATCGGCGAACTGGTCATTCCCCGGGGCGTCAGCTATACCTTTGCCGGCAGCTACGAGAACCAGGTCCGCTCCGAACAGCGCCTGGCCCTGGTGCTGCCCCTTTCGCTGCTGATCATCGTGATCATTCTGTATCTGCAATTCCGGAGAATGTCCACCACGCTGCTGGTCTTTTCGGGGATCGCCGTGGCGTGGGCGGGCGGCTTCATCATGATCTGGCTGTACGGCCAGCCCTGGTTCCTGGACTTCACCGCCTTCGGCGTTGAGATGCGGGAGTTGTTCCAGGTGCATCCCATCAACCTGAGCGTGGCCATCTGGGTCGGTTTCCTGGCCCTGTTCGGCATCGCCACCGATGATGGCGTCATCATCTCCACATATCTGGAACAGTCGTTCGCCGGCGAGAAACCCGCGACCATCCAGGAAGTCCGGGAGCTGACCGTCCGCGCCGGCCAGCGGCGCATCCGCCCGGCCCTGATGACGGTGGCCACCACCATCCTGGCCCTGATCCCGGTGCTGACCTCCAGCGGCCGCGGCGCCGACATCATGGTGCCCATGGCCATCCCCACCTTCGGCGGCATGACCATCGCCCTCATCACCGTTTTCGTGGTGCCGGTGCTCTATTGCTGGTTGCGGGAACTGCGGTTCCACAAAACCAGTCTGCAGGAGCGCCTGTCCGCGTTGACCTCCCGGCCAAAGGCGGATGCAAACATGACACCGTCCGGCCCACCGGTGAAGGGGGAGGTATCCGCCGAAACGGAAACCACGGACGAACCGTCTTCACCCCGCCGGCCGTCTGGCGGCGGGAAACCGGAATCATCCACCGATGATGATAATCTGGAAAGCTGACGAATCCAGTCTCATGGACAAAAAAGGAGGAAACATGAAACGAACCTGCGTGCTGATATCCTGGCTGATCATTCTGGCCGGCCTCACCCTGGCCGGCGACAACCCGTCCGCCGGCGAGACGGGCGAAACCCTCTGGCAGCCGTATCTGCTTGCCCAGAGCGCGCTGGCCGGGGACAACTTCACCGAAGCCCGTGGCGCCGTCCGGCTCCTGGCCCAGCGGGCCGACGGCGAACTGCGCAAACTGGCCTCCGAGGCGGCCGCCACCATGACCATCGGGGACCTTCGCCAGGCCTTCAAGCCGCTGTCCGCGAGGATGGCCGGACTGGAGCGTCCGGAGGGCATCCAGCTGGTGTTCTGCCCCATGGCCGACGACAACCGGGGGGCCCATTGGCTGCAGAAAGGCGACAAGGTGATGAATCCCTACTTCGGCGCTGGCATGCTGCATTGCGGCGTCCTCAAGGAGTAGGCGCTCCCCCTCGAAGCGGGCCCTCGTATCCGCAGCCCCGCCGCTTATCCCGGCGGGGCTGCTTTGGATACCCGCTCATCCGGCCGCCGGTCAACGGATCACGTTACGCGCCACCTTCACCGTAACCGTGAACTGGCCGGTGTTGTAGAAATTCCCTTTCACCGTGCAGTCATTGATTCCCAGGAACAGGCGCCCCTCCTTCTTGTCAAAGGTCTTGGACGCGCCGACGAACATCTCCCCGGTGCCGACACGGGCCAGTAGGCCGGCGTGACCGCCCGACGGCAGGGGGTCATCGCAGGCGAGCCAGTCGTCGGGCCAGGCATCCTGGTAATTGCCGCGGGACCAGCCCAGCGGACCCACTCCTGAATCGCTCGCCCCGTTGGAAAAAAAGACAGTGCCCGATGCACTGATGGTGACCCGGTCCTTGCGGGTGATGGTCAGGCCGGTATCCGTCCAGGCCAGGTTGCCCGGGACCTTCACCATTTTCTGCTCCACTTTGGGCGGCTTGGGCGCCGGCGCCAGCATGGGCGACATCAGCATGACGGCCAGGGCCATAAAAAAGAACAGAACCGAAATTCGTTTCATCGAATTTCCTCCTTATGCGGCCTGAATTTCGTGGTTATTTTCATGGTAGCCGACATTGGCCGGTTTGGAAACCGTAAAGATCGAATTCCCGGCGATATTCCATGATTGCATCACCGGCAGGACACGCCATCCGCCGGGGGCTAACCATCCAGTGACGGCATTCCGTCCAGTCACCGGAAAGGAAGAATTCCGATGTCTGAAGGCGCTGTCATCGGTGGGTGAATGCCCCGGGAAAAGTTTAATTTTGCGGTTTTCAGGCCGGCCACAACCTAGTATGATCGCCGGTAACGTACAGAAGGGAGCCACGCATGCATCTGCGGATCAACAGCCCGACCGTCATCCACGAGACCATGGACGATGAAGTGGTGATCATCCACTTCGAAAGTGGTGCATATTTCAATCTCCGGCAAACCGCCGCCGAGATCTGGAACATGCTCGCCGCCGGACACAATGTCCGGGACATCATCGGTTTCTATCAGCGTCGCCATGCCGACGACGGCAAAACCATTGAACAGGCGGTGCATTCCTTCGTGGACAGCCTGCAGCGGGAGGACCTTGTGGTTTCCCATGAGGCCTCCGAACATGCCGCGGCGGGATCTGTTTCCGATCCTGCCGGCGACACCACCCCCGCCGGCGCATTTCTCGCGCCATCTCTCGAGAAATATTCAGACATGCAGGACCTCCTGCTGCTGGATCCCATCCATGAAGTGGACGCCGACGGCTGGCCCCACCGGATAGAGGAAAGTGACGATGGCACCCCGGATTGACGGCCGGCCCGCCACCCGCCGCCGCCCAGACGACGCCTTCCTCGCGGCGTCCGTTGCGGCGATAGCTAAATGTTTCCAATCCGTCAGTGAAACGCTCGGCCCGGTCATCCACCCTCTCCGGATCGCCGGCCAGACCGTCCGGCTCTCCTTTGCCGGGCATCACCTGGCCCGCACACTCCTGCCCGCCCTCAGCCATCTCGGCGAACCAGCGGCTGACGGCCCGGGACTGTCCATCCGGATCTGGGACACGGCCGGCAGCGGGATCGGCCTGCCCCCGGGTGTCGTTTCCACTGCGCTCACCAACGCCGGCGGCACGGTCCGCCGGTTGCAGAGCGGATCGCTCCGGATGATGATCCAGCCGGAGGAATCCATGATCAGCCTGCTGGATGAGGACCGCGGCGAAGCGCTCCTCTGGTTGGCCGACGCGGGCAACGTGCCTGGTCATGTTCGCTGCGCCCCCCTGATCAACCTTCTCCAATGGTGGATGTGCCGCCACGGCCGGTATATGGTCCATGCCGGCGCCGTCGGCACTGCCGCCGGAGGCGTGCTTCTGGCCGGCAAGGCCGGTGCGGGCAAGTCATCGGCCGCCCTGGCCTGCCTCGACTCCGGGCTCCGCTTCGCCGGCGACGATTACTGTCTGGTGTCCACGAACCCCGCCCCTTATGTACACAGTCTGTACAGCTCGGCCAAACTCAACAGCGGGGATGTGGACAATTACCCCGGCCTGGCGCCGGCCTTGGCCAATCCGGATCGCCTGGCCACCGAGAAGGCCATCTTTTTTCTGGGCGACACGTTCCCCACCGCGCTGGCCAGCGGTTTTCCCATCCGGGCCGTCGTGCTGCCGCGAGTTACCCGCACCGCGACCACCCGCCTGCAGAAGACCACGGGCGCCGCCGCCCTGCTGGCCCTGGCACCCAGCACCCTGTTCCAGCTCCGCGAGGCGGAAGCGGAGACCTTCCGGGCCTTGAGCACCATCATCCGCCGGGTGCCGTGCTTCCACCTGGACATGGGACCGCAGCGGGCGGAAATTCCCCGGCGGATCCGGGCATTACTGGAGCAGCTCGAATATGACCGTTAAGAAAGCGCCGGTCAGCGTCATCATTCCCGTCTTCAACGGGCAGCGCTTCATCGGCGAAGCGCTGGAAAGCGTGCGGCGACAGGCCTGGCCGCCGGAGGACATCATCGTGGTGGATGACGGCTCCACCGACGGCACCGCCGGGGTTGTGGCCGCACACCAGCCCGGTATCCGTTACGTCCGCCAGGCGAACCAGGGTCCTCATGCCGCCCAGAACACGGGGCTGGGTCTGGCCTGCCGCCCGTTCGTCGCCTTTCTGGACGCCGACGACGTCTGGCCGGCCGACAAGCTCCAGGTACAGATGGACTGTTTCAGCCATGCGCCTTCGCCGGAGATCGTCCTGGGCCACATTCAGCTGTACCGGTCACAACGCGCCGGCCCGGCAGGCCTTACCCCGGAATTCGACCCCTACCTGGCGCCGTTTGCCGGCCACACCTGTTTCGGTTCCGCCTTGTTCCGGCGGCCGGTCTTTGATAAGGTGGGCCCACTGAACGAAACCATGGTCTACGGCGCCGATCTGGACTGGTTCCTGCGGGCGCGCGAGGCCGACGTGGCCATGCGGATGGTGGACCATGTGTGCCTGCACTACCGTCTGCACAGCGACAATCTGACCCGGGATCGACGGATGCGCAACCATTTCCTGCTCAAAGCCATCAAGAATGCCCTCGATCGCCGCCGACGGCCGCCCGGCCCAGGGAACATCCAGGACGCCGATGACGGCCAGCCGGACAGTCCCGCGGGATTTGCCCCGAACCGCCCTGATGGGGGGCCTGCGCCATGAATATCCTCTACTGGACCCCCATGTACTGGCCCGATGTGGGCGGCATTGAAACCATCGCCCGGCAGATGGTCCGTTCCCTGACCAAACGGGGGCACCGGCTCTGTGTTGTCGCCTCCCACGGCAAGGCCGAGCAGCCGGATCGCACCGAAACGGACGGCGTCCCCGTTTACCGCTTCCCTTTCTGGCAGGCGTCCGTCCGGCAGGACCTGCGCCGGATGCTGCAGATCCGGAAGGAGGTCATCGCCCTGAAACAGTCGTTCCAACCGGATGTCCTGCACATCAATTTTTCCGGCTACACCGCCTACTTTCAGCTCTCCACGGCCGACGCCCCGCCGGTGCCGACTCTGGTCGCCCTCTACTCCAACCTGGCCGGTAGCCGGAGCGGACCGACTTCCCTCCTTGATCGCCTGCTGCGCGCGGCGGACCGGGTGGTAGCCGCCTCCGAGGACACCCTGGCTGCCGCCCGGCGACGGGTCCCGGCCATCGGGCAACGGTCATCCGTCATTTACGCCGGGGTGGAGACCCGCCGGCCAGCCCCGCCACCGCCCGAATTCCGGCCGCCCCACCTCCTGTGCCTGGGCCGGCTGGCCGAAGAGAAGGGAATCGACGTGGCCCTGCGGGCGTTCGCCCGGCTCCGCCCCCGTCATCCCGATGCCGTCCTGACCGTGGCCGGCGACGGACCGGTCCGGGCGGAACTGGAACAGCTGGCCGCTTCACTGGGCATCGACGGTGCCGTCCGCTTCACCGGATTCGTTCCCGATGAAATGAAGGAAGCCCTGTTCGGGGCGGCCTCGATTTTCCTTTTGCCGTCACGCTGTGCCGAAGCCTTTCCGCTGGTCGCCCTGGAAGCCGCCCGGCAAGCCCGGCCGGTGGTAGCCACCCGTCTGGGCGGGCTGCCCGAAGCGGTGCTCCATGAACGAACGGGCCTGCTGGTGGACGCGGAGGATCCGGCGGCCTTGGCCGGAGCCGTCCGGACATTGCTGGCCGATCCTGAACAGGCCCGCCGCATGGGTCTCCGCGGCCGGGAGCGGGTGCTGGGATCCTTCAGTCTGGACGGCTACATCCGCCAGTTTGAGGAGCAGTACGCCCGGCTGGTTGAACAAAACAACAACGAACGGAAGGATAATCTGGGATCGTGAGCGACTCCTCGCCCTGGCCCGTCAGTGTCATCATCCCTGTATACAACGGCGAACGGTATCTGCGGGAGGCCATCGCCAGCGTGCTGGGCCAGACCTGTCCCCCCGCCGAGGTGCTGGCGGTCCTGGATCCCCGGACCACCGACGGGAGTGCCGCCGTGATGGGGGAATTTTCGCCGCGGGTCCGCTGCCTCACCCAGCGCGGCAGCGGCCTGGGTGCCGCGCGCAACCAGGGCATCCGCGCCGCGCGCCATGACTGGCTGGCCTTTCTCGACGCCGATGATCGCTGGATACCCGGCAAACTGGAGCTCCAGACCGCCACGGTGAGGCAGGATCCCTCCCTGGAACTGATTTTTGGCCAGGTGCGCCCGTTCATCTCCCCCGAACTGTCCCCGGCGGAAGTTCCGGCGTCAGCGGCTCCGCGTGGGGCCCTGCCCGGCATCTGTGCGGGGACCATGCTGATCCGGCGCGCCGTGTTCGAGGTCGAGGGCTATTTCAACGACACCTGGCGGATGGGCGAGTTCATGGAGTGGTACGCCCGTGTACGGGACGCGGGGCGCCGCCAGGCCGTGCTGCCCGACGTGGTGCTGGAACGGCGGATTCACCGCGACAACATGGGGATCCGCGAGCGGGATCACCAGCGGGAGTACCTCCAGGCGCTCAAGAGCATTCTCGACCGTCGCCGGCAATCGGAATGACCCGGAAGCGGAGGCACGTGAACAGGGAAACGACGGGAACAGCTCCGAACACATCGCCCCCGATGCGAAGGAAGCGCATCGCCGCCGGCGGCTGCTGGCCGACGCCCCTCCAGCGTCTGCTGCTGGAGGCCTCCCTCCTGCCGGATGACCGGGCCCTGGCCGCCTGGGACAGGTGGAAAGCGCAGGTGGATCTGGACACCCTGGATTTCGGATCACGCCACATCCTTCCCTTGTTGTACCGCAATCTTGGCCGGCTGGGCGCCACGGGGCCGCTGCTGGGGAAAATCAAGGGCGTTTACCGTCATACCTGGTTCGCCAACCAGCGCCTGGTGCGGGCCGTGGTCCCGCTGATGCACCGGCTGCAGTCCGCGGGTGTACCGACTCTGGCCCTCAAAGGGATCGCCCTGGTCGAAGAGTACTACGGCGATCGCGGGCTGCGGCCCATGGGCGACGCCGATATCCTGGTGCCCGGGCCACAGGTTCAGACAGCCGTCCGCATCCTGATGGAGGACGGCTGGATGCCCCGGCGGAAGGGCTATGAATCCCCGCCGGACCGTCATCTTCTCTACAAAAACGCCCAGGCCCATCTCCGTCCGGACGGCCTGGCCGTGGATCTGCACTGGCACCTGCTGCCGGAATGCTGCCATCCGCAGGATGACGATGCCTGCTGGTCCCGGGCTGACCGCATGTGTCTGGATACGGCGGAAACCATGTGCCTGGACCCTTCCACCCAGTTTCTGCACACCCTCCTGCACGGCGTAAAGTGGTCCCCTGTGCCGCCGCTGCGCTGGATCGCCGACGCCTGGTGGATTCTGCGGCAGAAACCCCTCGACATGGACTGGGATTATATCCTCGCCGAAACCCGGCGACGCCAGATGAACCTGCCGGTCCGGCACGCCCTGCAGTTTCTGCGGGATCTTCTCCAGCCGGATCTGCCGTCGTCCGTCATGGACGCCCTGGCCGCCGCCCCCGTTTCCGCACTGGAAAAACTGGAATACCGGCACCGGGTGCAGTATGCCCGCTGTTTTACCCATGTGCCTGTCAACTGGGTTCGTTTTTACCGCTTGCTGCGCTCCCGGGGAACGTCTCGGCCCGCGGCGCTCTTGGAGCTGCTCGAGCGCATCCGTATGGAATGGGATTTGTCGGCCCGCTGGCAGGTTCCCTGCCGCATGGTATTCAAAGGCACGGAGCGGCTGCTCCACCTCGTGCGGGGCCGCGTCTGACCGTTTTCCACCACCGCTTCATCGGACCGTGTGAGCGGCCCGGGAATTGCCACCGCAAACAGTGGTGTGCAACAGGCACCCGGCATTCCGGCAGCCTTCCCGGGCCCAGGTCCGGCAGCAACCGCCGGCCTGATCCCCAGCCAGAATGCTCGGTCATGACCGGACGTCAGCGGACTTTTTTCAACACGAATTCCCGACAGCGCTGCTCCAGCCGGAGTCGGACGATCGCCCCCTGCTCATTCCGGACAAACTCGAACCGTGCCTTGAAATCGTGGGGTGAAAAGACTGTCGCCGATTCCGGAAAGATCATGCTGGCCGGCTCGGCCGGTCCCTTCACCAGCAGGCAGTTGTCCCCGGCCGTCACCACCAGGCGTACCCCGTTTTCTGCCTTGTACTCCCCGGTACACGCGGCGAGCAGCGACACATCGAGTTCCACCACCGGCCGCGGATTGGGAACATTCTCCCACAGCACGTCCACCACCAGCCACCGCCCCTCATCCCGCGCCAGGTGGATATGCTCCACATAATACGCCGAGTCGACCCGGGCGCTGGCCGTCTCGCGGGCCACGTCCAGCACAACCAGTCGGATCTGCCTCTCCGCCGGCGGCGTCGGCCGGTCACCGCCCCATTTCCGAACGATTTCCAGCATCCGTTCCCGCGAATCCTCCCGAAAGAATTCATCGCCAAGACGGTTGCGGGTAATGATCCGGCGGATAAACCGGGGGTGCAACACAGTGGCCAGGCGCCCTTCATCGCCAGCATACCATGCCGCTGTATACTCCCTCACCGCCCGGGCGACGGCCGCCTTTTCTTCGTCGGCCTGAGCCGGTATACCCATCACCACCAGGCCCGTCCACAGCAGGGCTCCCACCATCAGCCAGACAACTCGAGTGATCTGCATTTATGCCTCCCTGGAGCCGGTATATTGATGAGATCATTGCATCACTCCCGGAGGAAGAATGAAATAGGCCGAAGGTCCCGTCCACCCGGAGAGGACCAATTTCCCACCCCGCGATTTACTTTACGGCGACTTGTTGTTACAATTCAGGCATTTCATGAACATGACCACGTTCGGTGCCTACCTTGTCCTCGCCCTGATGGCCTTCGGGCTCACGGGCGGCGCCTGGGCGCTGTACCGGCGCTACCGGCTGCGGCTGCTGCGGCTCTTCTTCTCGGCCGTCGCCGCTTTCGCCGTGTACGGGTTCATCTGTTTCGGTGGACGTATCCTGTCGCTGGCGCTCTATCCGGCGGACCCGTTCGCGCGGGAGCTGGCCGGGCGGATCGCCGTCGCCGGGGGATTTCCGGCCTTCAGCATCTTCTTGTATGGACTGCTCCGCTGGGCCGCGGATTTGTTTCAACACCGGCTGTCCGCATTGGTGAGGAGCGCTTTCTGGATCTCCCAGGCCGTCATCTACGCAGGATTTTTCCTGGCTGTGAGCCGTCTGGCCCGGGCGGGCCTGCCGGGCCGGGCCGATGACTCGTTCGTCGTGCTCAATTCCGTGGTGGGACTCATTCTGCTGCTGGAGGCCGCCTACCTGATCGCCGGCCCCCGGTTCACGCCCGGCCTGGCGGCCTGGCGCCAATGGCTGGGCCGGGGCGCCGGTGCAATCCTCGGCCTGGGCTGGACCCTGACCGTGATGTCCGGCGATTACCTGCTGGCCCGGCTGGCCTTGCCGCCGGCCTGGCAGGCCATCGTCAGCGCGGGCCTGTATTTCCTGGTCCTGGGCCTGCCCCTAGGTTTCCTTGGCTGGTTTGTCACCCGTCATCACCGGCAGCTCCAACCAACCATCGACTCCAGCCTTAATCCCGACTGGCTGCGAGCCGAATACGGGCTTACCGCCCGGGAACTGGAAATCATCGAACTCGTGATAATCGGCCGGACAAACCGGGAAATCGCCACAGTGCTGGAGATTTCTCCCAAAACCGTCAAGAATACCATTTCTGCCATCTACCGGAAAACAGGCGCCGCCAACCGGGTCGAACTCACCAATTTTATGCGGGAGCTGTCGGATCGGGACGATCCGGAACGGAAGGAATGAACCGATACGTACGGCGGCAAACTACTGCAGCCAATACCCCACCCCCACGCCGATGAAGGTGGCCACGGCGTAGCCGAGCGTCCCGCACAGGATGGCCGGCACCACCAGGGCCCGCCAGCGGCGGGCCACCGCCATGGCCACGGCGGTGGTCGGCCCGCCCATGTTGGCGTTGGAGGCGATGACCAGCTCGGCCAGGTCGAGACGGAACAGCTTCCCGGCCAGGAGCAGGAACAGCAGATGGATCAGCAGAATGACGGCGGCGAAGACGAACAGGACGGGGCCGACGTCCAGGACCACGAAGATGTTGGCGCTGGCCCCCAGGGTGGCGAAGAACACCTGCAACAGCAGGATGCCCATGGTCTCGGCGCCGGGCATGGCCCCCATGGCCCGCGGAAACAGCGTTGCCAGGGCCACGGTGACGACGGTGATGATGAGAATGGCCGACGCCGGCAACGCCAGCAGATCGGCCACAAGATAGCCGAGGGCGCACAGGGCAGCGGCCAGGGCCAGCGCCATGGCCAGGCGGGGGACATCCATGGCCGGGGACGTTTCGGCGGCTACATCCGGTTCCTCCGGATCCTCCACCGCCCGGCGTTCATGGTCGTTGCGGAAGAAGCGCTTCAGCCAGGCCACCGACGGCAGGGCGAACAGCACCAGGAAGTAGAGGGTCATCACCAGGTTGTCGGCCGCGACGCCGGCCGTGAGGAGATCCCCCGAGGCGAGACCCACCGCCTCGGCCGAGGCCACGTAATTGATGGATCCGCCAATGTAGGTGGCGCAGAAAATGGCGGCCAGCTGCCAGCCGGCCGGCCCGAGGGGGATCAGCCAGGCCGCCGCCAGGGTCCCCAGCACCGTGCCGACCGCGCCGCAGCCGAAGGCCAGCAGGGTGGGGCCGGCTTCCCGGAAGATTTTGCGCAGGTTGGCGTTGAACAGGAGCAGAGGGATGGCCAACGGCACCAGGTAGGACCAGACGGTGTCGTAGGCCGGCGCGCTGAGGGGAATGATCCCCAGATTGGACAGGGCAAGGGTGGTCAGGATGGAGATGACCACCGCCGACAGCTTGCGGCCCCAGCGGGTCCGCTCGGCCCACAGCCCAAAAGCAGCGGCGGCCAGCAGGACGGTCCATACGAGCCAATGCTGATCCGGCGACACCATCGATTCCGACATAACGCCCACTTCTCCACCCGTTTTTGGCGGGACATCTTTCGCCCTTCGCCATTGCCCGGAGTAATTGGATGAGCGGAATGCGTGCCGGCCGCAAAGAAATCTCCGCACCGGGCAGCCGGCTGGCGGCTGAATCCGCCCGGAGTGCGTTGGCCTCGCCGGCCCAATCCGCCGCCACCCCCCATCGCCCACCCGTGCTGGCCGCGCCAAAGACCTTGCCTGGCGCTTCGGCATCCTTCGACGCTATCCCGGGCCGCAGACTTCACACCCAATCGCATCCGACCGGACAAAGTGCGCATCCTAAGAGTCTGTAGCGCGGGTTGATTTGCGCTGTCCATGAAAGGGCGGTGTTCGTCCCGATAACCGGGCCATTTGCCCGTTTCCAAATCAGCCGCCTCATGGTACACTCGGGTTCATACCTGACCCTTAATGACCTGTCATATTTTGAGGAGGATATCATGGAAAAGATCAAGGCCATTGACGTACTCAAGCAAGCCATCCTGCTGGAAATCAAGGGAAAAGCATTTTATGAAAGTGCCGCCCGGGAAAGCAAGATCGACGGGATCCGCCAGGTGTTCGAGACCATGGCCGAGGAGGAAAAGGGGCATATCGATGTCCTGACCCGTCAGCTGAAAAGCGTGGGACGCTCCGGCAAGTTTGAACCGGCCAGTTTTACCCAGACGGCTGAGGATATCACGCCGCAGATCCTGACCGAGGAGATCCGAAAAAACGCGGCCGACGCCGCCTATGAGGCGGCCGCCATCGGTGCCGCCATGGACATGGAGGACAAGGCGGTCAAATTCTACGGGAATCGTGCCCAGGAAACCGACGATCCCATGGAGCGGGAAATGTTCCAATGGCTCTCCGACTGGGAGAAGACCCATCTCACCCTGCTGTCCAGCCTGGACAAGCAGTTGCAGGAAGAGATCTGGAACGACCAGAGTTTCTGGCCGTTCTGAAGCCGGGAAAAGGGCCGTCACCCCGATACCCGGCAGGAAGGATCCCCTTCACGCCGCGTGAAGAAAAGTGTAAACGGCAAGCAGGAGGCCATCGTGAGTTTTAAATCCGTCGACGAATTGCTCGATTTTGCCATCTCCAAGGAAGAAAAGGCCTATGAATTCTATATGGGCCTCTCCACGCGCTTTTCCCGGAATCCGACCCTGGAGAAGGTGTTCACCGGTTTCGCCAAGGAGGAGCTGGGCCACAAGTCCAAGCTGCAGAACATCAAGCAGGGGCAGCAGCTCCTGTCGGCGGCCGATAAGGTCATGGACCTGAAGATCGCCGACTACACCGTGGACATGGAGCCCAATCCCGAAATGGATTACGGCGACGCCCTGGTTTTGGCCATGAAAATGGAGAAGGCCTCGTTCCGTCTTTACAGTGACCTGGCCGCATCCACCAATGACGCCACCCTGGCCGAAACCCTGCGCGCCCTGGCCCAGGAAGAGGCGAAACACAAGCTGCGCTTCGAACTGGAGTACGACGAATACGCCCAGCGGGAGAACTAGGGCGCACCCGCCACGCCGGCTTGCAACCCTATCCCGGAATGCATCCGACCGAACAATGAAATTACCCGAGGAGATAAAGATGACTCAGGACAACCATCGCACTGTTACCATGAAAGGCAACCCCCTGCCCCTGGCGGGCCAGGCCGTCAAATCCGGCGACCCCGCCCCGGCCTTTACCGTTGTGGACAATGACCTGAAGCCGGTGCAACTCGAAAACTACGCCGGAAAGATCAAGATCATCGCCGCCGTGCCCTCCCTGGATACCCCGGTCTGCGACACGGAAATCCGCACGTTCAACCAGCGGGCCGGCGAGCTTGGCGACGACGTGGCCATCCTGACCGTCAGCATGGACCTGCCCTTTGCCCAGAAGCGCTGGTGCGGCGCCGCCGGCATCCGGAACGTGGTCACCCTGTCCGATTACCAGCAGGCGTCCTTCGGCCAGGCATTCGGCGTGCTCATCCCCGGCCTGCGGTTGCTGGCCCGGGCCGTCTTCGTCGTCGACAGGGACGACGTGATCCGTTACGCCGAGATCGTGCCCGAAGTCACCGCCGAACCGGACTATGACCGGGTACTGGCCGCAGCGAAACGGATCGCCGCCGGTTCCTGATCTTTGGCCGGATACGGCAGGAGATGGATGCCGGCGGCATCCATCTCCTGACAACCACGGAAATGGAGACTGTACCCATGAGCGACGAGGAAAATCGGTCGTTGGAGATGCTGGGCAAGGCCCTGGAAATGGAAAAATTCGGCTATGGGTTCTACGATCAGGCCGTTCGCCAGAGTCAAAACGAACTGGGCGCCAGAATTTTCACCATGCTGCGGGATGACGAGGTGATCCACGCCAAACGCATCAAGGCCATTTACACGGCCCTCAAGCAGGATGAGGGCTGGAGCGCCGACTGGAAAGGATTCGAGGTGGACCACACCGACCTGAGCCGGATGTACGATGAGGTTTCCCGCAGCCAGGCCGAGCACATGGCCGTGCACAGCAGCGATCTGGAAGCGCTGGAAGTGGGCATCGATCTGGAAAGCCGCGCCATCCGCTTCTATGAAAACCACCGGGTGGAGGCCGACAATCCCTTCGAACGCGAATTCCTGGACGCCATGATCGAGGAAGAACAGCGCCACCTCAAGACCCTGCAGGATATGCAATCCTTTTTGAATAACCCGGGCGACTGGTTTCGCCGCCAGCGGCCGGAGGGCCGGAAATAGCCAGTGCCGGGTGGCACGGCAAGCCCCCGAATTCCATTGCGGCCCGGACCTCGACCCACAGGAGACACCCATGAACACCCGAGATGTCCGTGAATTCATTCGCCAACGGGAAACGCTCAATGAAATCGTCCTCAAGCACGCCGGCAAGAACATCAAGCGGTTCTTCAACATCGACACGCAGGTGTATCAGCCGGGCGCGTTGCCCCAGAAAACCAAGGAAATGTTGGGCCTGGTGGCATCGCTGGTGCTGCGCTGCGACGACTGTATCGCCTATCACCTGATCCAGTGCTACCAGGAGCAGGTGACCGACGAGGAACTGGAGGAGATCATGGCCGTCGGTCTGGTAGTGGGCGGTTCCATCACCATTCCACATCTGCGACGGGCCTTCGCCACCTGGGAACAGCTCAAGCAGTCCACCCCGGGCGCACCGACGGCGGCGGAATAAACCGAAAACCTCTTGCGCCTGCCACGTTGGTTTTACTAATATGAAACCCTCCCTGCCGGCCGGCATTCGGCCGGAACAATGCATATCTATCTGTGAAGGAGCCAACATGACCAGCACTTTTCCCGCCGTGCCCATCGCCCCGGATGTTTACTGGGTCGGTGCCATCGACTGGGATATCCGCGATTTTCACGGTTATGCCACCAGTCGTGGTACGACCTACAACGCCTTTCTGATCATCGCCGAAAAGATCACCCTGATCGATGCGGTGAAAGCGCAGTTTCAGTCAGAACTGCTGCAACGGATCGCCTCCGTCATCCCCCCCGAAAGAATCGACTATATTGTGTCCAATCACGCCGAAATGGACCACACCGGCTGTCTGCGGGAAGTGGCAGACCGGGTGAAACCGGAGAAAATCTTCACTTCGGCCAAGGGGATCAAGGCATTGCTGCAGCACTTCGGCAACGACCTGCCGCTCACCCCCGTCAAGGAGGGTGACCGGATCGACCTGGGCGGCAAGACGCTGGCGTTCATGGAGACCCCCATGTTGCACTGGCCGGAGAGCATGTTCACCCTCCTGGAGGAGCAACGTCTCCTGTTCTCCCAGGACGCCCTGGGCATGCACCTGGCCACCGGTGAACGCTTTGCCGACGAAATCGCCGACTATATCCTGGAATATGAGGCCGCCAAATACTACGCCAACATCCTGCTGCCCTATTCCAAGCTGGTGCGGAAGCTGCTGGACAAGATCGCCCAGCAGGGGCTGACCTTCGACATCATCGCCCCGGATCACGGCCCCGTCTGGCGCCGCGACATCGACACGATCCTGCAATGGTACCACCGCTGGTCCGATCCGCAGCCATCGCCGCGGGTCGTCGTCACCTACGACACCATGTGGGGCAGTACGGCCACCATGGCCCGCGCCGTCGCCGAAGGGCTGAAGCAGGGCGGGGCCCGTCCCCGGCTGATGCCCCTGGGGGCCTGCCACCGCAGCGACGTGGCCACGGAGATCCTGGAGGCCGGCGGTCTGGTGGTGGGTTCGCCCACCCTCAACAGCAACGTGTTCCCCACCGTGGCCGACCTGATGGTCTACCTGCGGGGTCTCAAGCCGCCGCAACTGGTCGGGGCGGCGTTCGGCTCCTACGGCTGGGCCTGCAAAAGCGTCCCCCAGATCGAGGATTTTCTGCGCGAGACCGGCGTGGAAATCGTCAGCGAAGCCGCCAGGACGGTCTACGTGCCCGACGAGGCGGCCCTGTTGGAATGCAACCGGCTGGGCCGGGAAGTGGCCGCCGCCGTCATGTCCCGCTGCGGCCAGTAATCCTATTTCTGTGACAAGGAGTGTTTGGTATGCAACGTTATGTCTGCAACGTATGTGGCTGGGTGTACGATCCTGAGGTGGGCGACCCGGACAGCGGTATCCCCGCCGGCACGGCGTTCGAGGATCTGCCCGAAGACTGGCTGTGCCCGGCCTGTGCCGTGGGCAAGGATGAATTCTCGCCCGAGGGCTGATGATCCCCCTACCGGATCCCGCCCGGGCGGCCAAGATGGCGCCCGGGCCGTTCCGCCGGCTGTCCCCCCCGCGGGAATCGCGTGTGGCCTCAGACTCTCATCCCCGGCAGAGGGGCTACATTCGAGACACTTCAGACGGCCTCCACCACCTGGCGCAGGCGCTGCGTCACTTCCTCCGCCACCTCGTGCACGACGGGATTGCGGATCATCTGCATGGCCACCAGCGGATTCATGGCCGACACTTCCACCCGGCCGTCCGGGGTCTGCTGGACCACCACATTGCACGGCAGCAGGGTGCCGATCTTGTCCTCTCCCTGCAGGGCCTGATACGCAAACTGCGGGTTACAGGCCCCCAGGATCTTGTAGGGCCGGAAATCCACGTCCAGCTTCTTTTTGAGGGTGGCGGCCACATCGATTTCCGTGAGCACGCCGAAGCCCTGTTCGGCCAGGGCGGCTTCCACTTTCTGCAGGGTTTCCTCAAAGGATGTGTCCACTGTCCGGGTGATATGGTATTCCATAAACATCAACCTCCAGATCATGTTTAATTTCAGATAGTTGGATGACACTTCCGTCATCGGGATTCAGCCCGCCCCGGCTCCGTACCGGTGAACGGGCGTCAATCCGTCCTCTTCACCCGCCCGCCATCCTCCGCAAAATTCCGCAATCTTTCGTTTCCATCGAAATCATAACTGCCCGGTTTCATGGAGACATTGCAGATTGGGGAAACGATTTCCAGGGATTTTACCGGAAATATCACACATTCGGCCGGCCGGCCGTTTTTTTCAGTGAACCCTCTGCAGGAGAACCCGTCATGTTGAGTAAAGTCTTCAGTGCGGCCCTCTACGGCCTCGACGCCTACCTGGTCAGTGTGGAAGTGGACCTCAACCCCGGCGGCCCCAACGGCCCGCGGATGATGACGGTGGGCCTGCCCGACACCGCCGTCAAGGAGAGCCGGGAGCGGGTCCTGTCGGCCATCAAGAACTCGGAGCTGCTGATGCCCGAGGATGACATTATCGTCAACCTGGCCCCGGCCGACCTGAAGAAGGAGGGCTCGGCCTTCGACCTCCCCATCGCCGTCGGGATCGCCGCGGCCATGGATGATATCGGGCCGCGGGACCGGCTGGCCCAATTCCTCATCATGGGCGAACTCTCCCTGGACGGCACGGTGCGGCCCGTGCGCGGCGCGCTGTCCATCGCGGTGTGCGCCCGGGACGCCCGCATCAGGGGGGTCATCCTGCCCTGCCAGAATGCCCGGGAGGCGGCGGTGGTGGAGGAGGTGACCATCTACGGGGTGGAGACCTTCCGTGAGGTCATCGACTTTCTGAACGGCATCCGCGACATCGAACCCACCCGGCTCGACTGGCAGGGCATGCTGGCCCAGAGCAGCCGCCACCGGGTGGATTTCGCCGACGTCCGCGGCCAGATCCAGGCCAAACGCGCCCTGGAGGTCGCCTGCGCCGGGGGGCACAACGTGCTCATGATCGGGCCGCCCGGCTCGGGCAAGACCATGCTGGCCCGGCGCATCCCCACCATTCTGCCCTCCATGTCGTTCGCCGAGGCCATCGAAACCACCAAGATCCACTCGGTGGCCGGCATCCTGACCCGGGAAGAGGGCCTGGTGGGCCGGCGGCCCTTCCGGGCACCCCATCACACCATTTCCCACGCCGGCCTCATCGGCGGCGGCATGATTCCCCGCCCCGGCGAAGTCAGCCTGGCTCACAACGGCGTGCTCTTCCTCGATGAATTGCCGGAGTTCCAGCGGCGGGTGCTGGAGGTGCTGCGCCAGCCCATGGAGGACGAAACGGTGACCATCGCCCGGGCGGCCATGAGCCTGACCTTCCCCGCCCGCTTCATGCTGGTGGCGGCCATGAACCCCTGTCCCTGCGGCTATTACGGCACGGCCAGGTGTCAGTGCGGCGCGGCCGCGGTGCACCATTACATGCAGCGGATTTCCGGCCCGCTGCTGGATCGCATCGACATCCAGGTGCACGTCCCGGCGGTGGCGTACAAGGAATTACGCCAGTCGGCGACGGGCGAGGATTCCCAGACGGTGCGGGCCCGGGTGGAACAGGCCCGCCAGGCGCAGCGGCAGCGGCTGGCAGAGGACAACATCTTCTGCAACGCCCGGCTGAACTCGGCCCTGATCCGCAAACACTGCGGCCTGGATGCGGCCGGTGAAAAATTGCTGGAGCAGGCCATCCAGAGCATGGGCTTTTCGGCCCGGGCCCATGACCGCATCCTCAAGGTGGCCCGGACCATTGCCGACCTGGACAACTCGCCCGACATCCTGTCCGACCATCTGTCCGAGGCCATCCAGTACCGCAACCTGGACAAGATGTTTCACAGCGACATCCTGCTCACCCGCAGCAATGCCGGTTTCGGCCTGTTCTGACGAGCGGCGCGGGCGGACAGGATCTTCAGGAGAGTTTTCTGATGAGGAGCGCACCGGACACCCGTTCTCTTTCCGCAACCGGGCATCGGCAACGCCTGCGGGAGCGGTTCCGGCAGCGGGGCGGCCAGGCCCTGGCCGATTACGAACTGCTGGAATTGCTTCTTTCGTTCGCCATTCCCCGGCGGGACACCAAGCCCCTGGCCCGTGAACTCCTGCGGCAGGCCGGCTCCCTGGCCCAGCTCTTTCGCCAGAGTGTGGCCGAATGGGAACAGGTGCCGGGCGTCGGCCCCGGCTGCGGCATTCTCATGGAACTGGTGCGCGACCTGTGGCGCCGCGCCCTGGAAGCGACGGTGGAGCCGGGCCGGCGCATCTCCTCCCCCGAAGATGTGGCCGAATTCCTGCAGGCCGCCCTGGGGACCCGCGACCGCGAGAGCGTCATGCTGCTCTGCCTGAACGCCGCCAATGCCCTGATCCATCAGGAAATCGTCGCCGAAGGCACCGTCAACCACGCGCCGGTCTACCCGCGCGAGGTGGCCCGGCTGGCCCTGCAGCGCGGCGCCACGGCCGTGATCCTGGTCCACAACCATCCCGGCGGCCAGTGCTCCCCCTCCCCCGAGGACCTGCAGCTGACCCGCCATCTGGCCGATGTGCTGGGCAACCTGGGCATCCAGCTGCATGACCACCTCGTGGTCACCGACCGGCAGGTGTACAGCATCACCGCCGGCCGCCTCATCAGCGGGTAGCGGTACCCCGCCTTCGCCAAAGTCGGGGCAAGAAAATCACGCATCAATCAGAACCATCGGATCCACCGGGCAATTGTGCTGTTTCATCAGCATTTCCGGAGGTTCCAGGTTCGTCCTCCTTCCCTCTCTGCGCTTAGGAGGTCAATGCAAACCCGGAGTCGTTACCCGTTCCGGGTTTGGCAAACCCGGACTACTGTCCCGCGCCCGGCCGGCGTTCCCCGTACCCCGGCTTCGCCGAAGGCGGGGCAAGAATCTGCCCCATCCAATGGATTTCCAGACAATATGTCCCGGGGCAACACATCCTTCCCTTCTGCGCTCTCTCGGGCTGCGGAGGACAGGGCGATCCCGGACTACTTTCACACGCCCGGCCGGGGTGGCGACGTCCGCAAGCGCCTTCTGTCTGGAGGCGGATGGTGGAAAATTCGGTGAACTTATGGGCGCCCCGGCCCGGGGTGGCCGATCCAAGATCACTCGGAAAAGCGTCGATTACGACAGGCCAACCATCGGACCATCCGTTTCTTCAGGCCCCGATGGGGCCGTTCTTCGCTAGAACTGGATGCAATCCTCTGAAAACAAAGCGCCCTCGAGCGGCCGCACTCCACAGGTCGCCGGCGCGGGCTACGACCGTTGGCCACCGCCGGCTTCGTGCCGGCGGGGCCATGACTGACGGCCAGCGGATCGGTCCTCCGGACAAACGCCACCACCGGCCTCGCGCCGGTGGAGCGGTGTGCTGCAACGACATCCAGCCAACAGAAAAAATGATCATGGATCGGGAGTACTACCCATAAAATACGCGCCCCCCCCCATTAGGACTTCCTTTGCACGGAGAAATAGGACATTGCCCCACCGGCACGAGGCCGGCGGTGGCCATTCCCTTCCCATGCTCTTTTCTGGCATCCAGTCATCGCATCCGCCGGGGCAAGCCCGGCGGGGGCGGTGCTGACATTGGCCGTTTCGCTTAAAACAAAGCGGCGTCGTGCCGCCGCACTCCACAGGTCGCCGGCGCGGGTACCGGTCGCCGGCGTCCCTTCGCCGGTTCGCCCGTTCGCCCATTCGTTCCCTCCGCCCGGCCCACCTGTGCTATAGTATTAGCCAACATTTTGAACCGAGGAGGGCCCGTGAGCACCGAAAAACGGATGATCCGCCATTTTCTGGAGATGGTCACCATCGACAGCGAATCCGGCCATGAAGAGAACATGATCACGTATCTGGAGAAATATCTGGCGCAGGAACTGGGCGCCGACTGCCGCGTCGACGCCTACGGCAACCTGGTGGCCAAATGGCCCGGCAAGAACTCGACGGCAGATCCCATCCTGCTGGCCTGCCACGCCGACACCGTCAAGCCCGGCCGCGGCATCCGCCCGGTGGTGGACGGGGACGTCATCCGCTCCTCGGGCGACACCATCCTGGGCGCCGACGACAAGGCCGGCATCGCCGAGGTGGTGGAGGCCATCCGCACGGCACCGGTTCACCCGCCCCTGGAGTTCGCCGTGACCCGCCAGGAGGAGGTGGGCCTGCTGGGCGTCAAGAACCTGGACTACTCCCTCCTCACCGCCCGCGAAGGCTATCTCATGGACAGCGACGTCCTGGACGCCGTGGTCATCGGCGGTCCGTCCTACATCAGCATCGACGTCACCGTCCGTGGTCGCGCCGCCCATGCCGGCATGGAACCCGAAAAGGGCATCTCCGCCATCCGCGCCGCCGCCCTGGCCATCGCCGCGCTGCCCCTCGGCCGTCTCGACGCGGCCACCACAGCCAATGTGGGCACCATCAGCGGCGGCATCGTGCGCAACGGTGTGCCGGCCGAGTGCTTCTTCGCCGCCGAATGCCGCAGCCTCGACCATGAGAAGGCCCTGGCCCTGGCCCGCGACATGGAGCGGATGATCCATGAACAGGTACAGGCGGCCGGCGCCAAAGCCGACGTTGTCCTGGACGTGCTGTGCGAAGCCGTCGAAATCCCGCCCGATGCACCGGTGGTACTGACCTGCTTCGAGGCCCTGCGGTCCGTCGGCCTCACGCCGCGCACCCAGATGATCACCGGGTTCACCGACGCCTCCATTTACAACAACAGGGGGATCCCCACGGCGGTGCTGGGCATCGGCGCCTACAACGAGCATTCCACCGAGGAATACATCCACATTTCGGATATGGAGAAGGTGGTGCGGGTGTTGCACCGGATATTCGAGCTGAAGGCGTAAAGCCGGCCGGCGCCCGGTCGTGGCCGGGCGCCGCGGTCAGTACCGGATCAGGACATCGGCCGGGCGGACGATATCCATCCCCCCGCTGCACACCGTGCCCATTTCGGGGGCGGCCGAGTCCCAGTTGTTGAAGCGGAGCGACCGCGAACAGCCGGGGCAGCCGCCGGGGCCATACTCGATCCAGACATCGCACTGCAGGTTGCCGAGAAACTGGTTGCCGCCGTTGCTGTAGCGCACTCCGCCGCCGAGGTCCACGGAGACGTCCGGCGCGATGTGTACGCCGATGCCGTTCTGGGTGACCAGGTTGTCCATGAGCAGGCAGGCGCCGCCGGCGATCTCGATGCCCGTGCCCCCGCAATTCAGTATCCGGCAACCGGTGATGGTCAGGGTGGCCTTGGCGTAAATCCCCATGCCCTCGGGATTCATGACGGTAACATCGGCCAGCATCCCCTTGTGCTCGCCCACGATGGCCGTCTGGATCTGCTCGTCCGCATAGGCCCCGTTGCCGGCGATGATGACGGAGGCGGGATCCTCTCCGCGCAGGGGGATACAATACGCCAGGTTCACGGGGAACACCTCACCCGAGGCTTCGCTGTACAAACCGGGCAACAGGTAGATGCTGCCCCCTTCCGCCGCCACGTTCTGGGCCTTGCCGATAGTCCGGAAAGGCTTGGCCAGGCTGCCGTCACCCAGCAGATCGCTCCCCACCAGCGGGCTGACGAAGACCGTGTTGGCGTTGCGCCACGGCACCTCATTGCGGACCGCCGGCAGAGACGTAAAGAGATGATGCTCCAGCTTCATGGCCATCACCGCCAGGGGCTGCATGGACTCCACCTGCAGGTAGCCGTCCAGTTCCTGCAGGCCCGGGAAGAGCGCCTCGTCCGTCAGAAACGCCACGAATTTTCCGTTGTTGGGGATGGGCACGGTTTTCACGCTCACCGACTGCCCCTGCCCGTCGAAGAGATGGAGCGTGGCGTCGGCCGGCATGGCCGACGGATTGACCAGGGCCAGCCCCGTGTTCATCTCCGCCGGCAGGTTGATGGCCACCGGCACGATGGTGTGCAGATCGGGCCGGGCCGCCAGGACGGCCGCCTTGGAAATGGGTAAAAAATCATCGGTGAACCGGTAATCGGCCGCCACCAGCAGCGGCCCCTCGCCGACGACCATCGCCCAGCCGCTCTGCACGCTTTTGTCGGCCGAATCGAACACCACGGTGACACTTTCCCGGGGGCCCGTTTCAAAGTTGAAACGGGACGATGAGCCCAGCTCGGAAGCCACTTTCCACTTCGCGCCGGCCTCGTCATAGAACTGGATGTAGGTGTACTGCCCGGCATCAGGCGTCAGATTGGTAATGGTGACGGTCGTTTCGTAGCCGCCGCCCACCACCACATGCGGCAGGATACGCTGGTTGGCCCCCAGGAGCGTCAGACTGGTAAAGAGGAATAATATCAGCGCAGACACATATCTCATGATCGGTCTCCCGTGAATTGGTTTAACCGTCCACATTCCGGTGGCAGATAGCGATGACGGCAGGATGGTCTAGCCCCCGGGCTTTTTCGACTCGGCCGCATGTTGGACGGCGAATTTTCTCTTGTATTATAGCACAGAACCTTCGCCGGCTACCGTTGTGATATACTACTCTCTGGCAAACACTTCAGGAGCGGGTGAGACTTCATGAAAATCCGGCTATTCCATGTGTTTACCAGCAGCTGGCCGCGCCCGCCCGCCGGGCTGATCTGGCTGCTGCTGGCCGGAATCGGCGCTGCCCATCTGGTGTTTTCCCTGGTGATTTTCGCCGGCCTGCGCCAGCAGCCGGGCCCACCCCTCCCCGCCGGCGGCGGGATTTCCCGGACCACCCTCAACCTGATGTTTTATCCGGTCCTGCAGGGCGACGCTCGCCGCTATGTCCAGGACCGGGACAAATACCGGGAAATCGCCCTCACCATGAACCGGGAAGGCGGGTTCGCCCTTTCACCGGACAGCCATGAGACCCTGCGCCGCATGCCGGCCTATCCCGTCTTCCTGAGCCTGATTCACGGGCTGGGCGGGACCGGCCCCTGGGTGGTGGCGCTGGCGCAGCTGCTGCTCGTCCTCGTGGCCTGCTACTGGTGTTACCGGCTGGCCGGCGGCTCCGCCGGCTACGACGGACTGGCGGCGGCCGCCATTCTGGGCGGCTACCCGCTGGTCCTGGTGTATGTTCCGCGCTACTATTCGGAGATTCTGACCCTGTTTCTCGTCACCGGCGCGTTGTTCTGCCTGCAGGGCTTCTTGCAGACCGGCCGCGCCGTTCGCCTGTGGCTTTTTTTCCTCTTCATCGCCCTGGCCTGGCTGTCGCGCGCCTCGGTGGCCATCTGGCTGGTGCCCCTGCTGGTCATGCTGGGGTGGGAGGCCCGACGGCGCCGGCGGCTGGTCGCCTTCGGGATCGGGCTCCTCCTGCTGGCGGCGTGCATCTCCCCCTGGCTGGTGCGCAACGCCGTCCTGACCGGCCAGATCGTCGCCGGCAGCACCTGGAACAGCCGCTCGGCGGTGCACGGTTTGTATACCGTCACCCATCCCTGGGCGGAGCAAGCCCACAGCGAGCTGGATCAACTGTACCAGCATGAGATGGGCCGCCGGATCACCGAACGGATCGGTCCCGTGGATTCTCCCCGGCAGGAGGCCCGCGAAAACCGGGAGGCGCTCCGGCTCTACCTGGAGACGCTGCGCCAGCGGCCGGGGAGCGTCCTGCTCAACGGATTCCGTGGCTTCTTCCGGATGTACTTCTATACGTCATCCGCCCTGATGCGGCACGTGCTCGCCGGGACGAACCTGCTCCTGGTCGTCTTTCTCTACCTTGGCATCGGTCGCCTTTCGGCCGGCGAAAATGTCCCCTTTCGCCGGGCCTGCTGGCTGCTGCTGGGGACATTCTATCTGTTTCACAGTCTGGTCTATCCGGCGGTCCGCTACCTGCTGCCGGCCCTGCCGGCCCTGGCGCTGCTGGCCGCGCCGGGAGTGACCACCCTCCTGGAACGACTGAGGCAAATGATCCATGCACGGGCGTGAAACCGGACCCTGGTGGAATCCTGCGTTTCACCGCCGCCTGGCGGTGGTCTTGATCATCCTCTTCTGCGGGGGGAACCTCGCCCTGACCTTCATCCTGCGCCCCTGGCAGGCCCTGGCGGAATCCTCCTGGCTGTGCGGATTCGAGAGCGCCCGCATCGCCCGCAACCTTCTGATAGGCAAGGGTTATGGCTCCCCCTTCGTGCTCTTCCCCGAAGATGGCATGCCCGCCCCGCCTCCTGAATTGCTTCAGGCCTTCACGGGAGCCGCCGCATCCGTATACGACAGTCGCGAATTCGACGCCCTGCGGGGCGGGCACACGCCGGAAATACGCCGCCACTCCCGGGCAGAGGATGTGCCGCCCACCGCCTGGAAAACCCCGCCCACCGTGTATTGGTGGCTCCTCTGCTTCCGGCTGGGTGGTCTGTATACGCCCACGGCCTGGTTCGTACACATCGTGCTGCGGATCCTGTTCACAGGCCTGGCCCTCTGGCTTTTCTGGAGTGCCACCCGCCGCGCCTGCTCCACGACATCGGCCGCGTTGGGCCTCCTGCTGCTGGTGGCCTATCCCCCCCTGTGGCACGCCACGGTGGCGGACACCCACGGCACGCCCCTCTTTCTGCTGTTGCTGATGCTTTCCTGGTACGCCACGGTCCGGCTCCTTCCGCCGGAATCGTCCCGGACCTGGGCCCTGGTGAGTGCCGGCGCCGGCGCGGCGGCGGTGATGACGCTGCCGCCGGCCCTCCCGTTCTATCTGTTTTTCTGGTTCCACACGGCCCAACGTCTCCGGACGCCGTCCGGCCGTCCCTCCCCCGCACCATCATCGCCTGCTTCATCCACGCTGCCCCCGGCGGCCTATCTCGGCATCGTACTGGCCGGATGCCTGCTGCTCTGGTCGCCCTGGATCATCCGCAACATCCGGGTATTGGATGCGCCAGTCATCTTTTCGTCCAACCTGGCCATGGAGCTCCATTACGGCAATAACGCCGTGGCCGTCCATGATCAGTACGTCGGCCATATGCTCCATCATCCGTTGTTCAACCCGGCGCTACGGTCCGAGCTGCTGGCGCGCGGCGAGACGGCCTATGCCCGGGACAGCTGGACCCGTTTTGTTTCCTTCATTCGTCAGGATTTTCGGTCGTTTATGCGACTAACGGCCGAACGGGTGCTGTTTTTCTGGACGTGGCATCGCCACAAGGCCAATCGCTGGCGGCCGCTCCTCGGCATCGCCTTCCTCTTTTATCTCTGCCTGACCGTGATCTGTTTCGTCCTGATACGGCGTCCGGCGATGGCGCCCCCTTGTTCCGCCCTGGTGACCGGTTATTCCGGATTCGTCGTCCTTTTTCCCGTCGTCTATTACATCACCCACTTCTTCGACTATCGCTATCGCCGGCCGCTGGAGTTCGTCCTGGTCGCCCTGTCCGGCCTGTTGCTCGGCCACCTGCTGGACAACCGGCCGGCGAACATGCCGTCCCCGAGGGTGGACGACCCGCCGCCGGATTTACCGGCTTGACTTCCCCCCGCCTTGCGCTACAATGGAGTCTTTTTGTCTATACCGGTTCTCCGAAAGCGTCCGGCGACGCTCGGGGATGAATATCCGGCAAATCATTCATTCGATTCAGGAAAGGAAGGCCCGCATGTCCAGTCATCTCATCGCCCCTCACGGCGGCAGCCTGGTTAACCTGCTCGTTTCGGCCGAACGCAAGGAAGAATTGCGCCACGATTCCCGCGACTGGCTCTCCTGGGATCTGACCCCCCACCAGCTGTGCGATCTGGAACTCCTGGCCGTTGGCGGCTTTTCGCCGCTGACCGGTTTCATGACACGGACGGATTACGATCCGGTATGTGAAACCATGCGCCTGGCCGACGGCACCCTGTGGCCCATCCCCGTCACCCTCGACGTGACGGAAAAACTGTCCGGGCAGCTGAAAGCGGGCGATATGCTGGCCCTGCGCGATGAGGAAGGGGTCATGCTGGCCGCATTGCGGGCAGAGGACATCTGGCAGCCGGACCTCGCCACCGAGGCCCGGGCCATTTACGGCACCACCAGCCCCGAGCACCCGGGTGTCGCCCACCTCATGGGCCGCGCCAACTCGTGGCACGTGGGCGGCAAACTGGAGGTCCTGCAGCTTCCGGTCCATTACGATTTCCGCGCCCTGCGCCTCCCGCCCGACGAACTGCGCGCCGAGTTCATCCGCCGGGGCTGGCGGCGGGTGGTGGCCTTCCAGACGCGCAATCCCATGCACCGCGCCCACCGGGAGCTGACCCTGCGCGCCGCCAAGGAGGTCAAGGCCAACCTGCTGATCCAACCGGTGGTGGGCATGACAAAACCGGGCGACGTCGACCATTACACGCGCGTTCGCTGTTACCAGGCCTTGCTGAAGCATTATCCCCAGCATACCACCAAACTGTCCCTGCTTCCCCTGGCCATGCGCATGGCCGGGCCGCGCGAAGCGGTCTGGCACGCCATCATCCGCAAGAACTACGGCTGTTCCCATTTCATCGTCGGCCGCGACCATGCCGGCCCGGGCAACGACGCCTCCGGCAAGGCCTTTTATGGGCCGTACGACGCCCAGCAGCTGCTCCGGGAACACCAGGACGAGCTGGGCATCGAGATGGTGCCGTTCAAGATGATGGTCTACGCCGAAGACCTGGACAAGTACGTGCCCGTGGACGAGATTCCCGACGGCGTGCGCACCCTGACCATCTCCGGCACCGAACTGCGCCAGCGCCTGGCCGAGGGGCGGGAGATCCCCGAGTGGTTCACGTTCCCCGACGTGGCCCGTGAGCTTCAACGCACCCATCCGCCCCGCTACAAGCAGGGCTTCACCGTGTTTTTCACCGGCTTGTCCGGCGCCGGCAAGTCCACCGTGGCCAACGCCCTCATGGTCAAGCTGCTGGAAATGGGCGGCCGGCCCGTCACCCTGCTGGACGGCGACATCGTCCGCAAGAACCTGTCGTCGGAACTCGGCTTTTCCAAGGAGCACCGCGACATCAATATCCGCCGCATCGGCTTCGTCGCCTCGGAGATCACCAAGAACGGCGGCATCGCCCTGTGCGCGCCCATCGCGCCTTACGACAGCGTACGCAAGGAAGTGCGGGAAATGGTCTCCCCCGGCGGCGGCTTCATCCTGATCCACATCAACACACCGCTGGACGTGTGCGAGCAGCGGGACCGCAAAGGATTGTACGCCAAGGCCCGGGCCGGCATCATCCAGGAGTTCACCGGCATCTCCGATCCCTACGAGGAACCGGCCGACGCCGAAGTGATCCTCAACACGGCCGAACTCAGCCCCGCCGAGGCCACCATGGAGATCCTGCTCTACCTGGAAAAGCAGGGCTTCATCGGCCCCAACGGCGAGGCGGTGTAGACAGTGGGTTGGTGCCTTCTGAATGGTTAGAAATGATGTGATTGTTCTCCATCAAATAGAGAGACCAAGAACGCGGAAAACCTTCGGTCTGACATCATAACCTCAAACCAGGGGTATAATTAAATTGATTTCTGCCCCATCTTGAGGCATCATGATTCTTATTTTCCTTTCACTCTTCATCAAATGGAGAAGCGTGTGAGTTATCATTCACAACAAGACCAGATTGAATTTTCCACCATTGTAAAAATACTATATAATCAAAAGTGGTTAATCATCCTGGGGACGGGAATACTGGTTGTCTTGGCAATTCTACTTACTTTTTTTCTGCCCCATATCTTTCAGAGTCGCGGATTTTACCAGCTGCAGGACGTCTCCACCCCCCAATATAAGACATACTCGTCATTGTTTTCTAATGCCCAACACTTTAACCGCTTCCTTGACCATTACAGGAAGAAAAACGAAATTGAAGCGAATGTCGAACTTAAGGTAGTATCGGGCACCGAGGAATTGGCGAGCTATTTCACCCCGGTTTTTGCCTATACAGCCGATGATCTGCGCCAGCTGGCCCAGCTAGGTAAGGACAAGGACAACTTCGTTGTGGGGGTAAATGTAACCGGCGAGGGGATCTCCCCAGATTCAGCCCACTTGTTCGCCTCCATTCTTGGTGAGTATATTGCAGATTGCATTCTTTATGGTATCGTTAGTGAATTCATCACAACCGGCTATCACAACAGTGAAATTCGAAGCAAAACTGTCGAAAACACCATCATCGAGAATGAATTCAAACTACAGCAACTTCAGGATAAACTTGAAGATATAAAGGAATTATCTTCAAAATATCCGCAATCCCGCTCGGTGTCCAGCAAGGAGTTTATTTCGATCGAACCGGGCGGTTATCGCTACCTGTCTCCCATCACGCAGATGGTGGGGATCGAATCTGAACTGGCCGACATCAGACAATTGCTCTCCGAGAATCACCGCTCCAATGAACTGCTGGAAATCCGGCTGGAGTTTTTTCGGGCAGCTCGGGTCATCCTGAACGAAGTGGAATTTGGAACATCTTTGCTTCAACAGTGTCAGCAGGTGAAAACGGAAATGTTCGATGGCAAGGATATCAACAGGGACACGGTAAGGGAGGTCTTCAACGATCTCTCCATTGAATTCGACAAATTCGTCGCGCTCCGTGAACGAATGATATTTGTATCCGGCCCCACCAAACCCGAACGAATCAGTTATCCCAAGAAGATATTCATTGTCGTCATGAGCGCACTGTTTGCACTTTGTTTTTTTATTGTGCTTGCTTTTATTCTTGAATGGTGGCGGAAGAACAGACAGGCCATTCTGGATTGAGCCGAATAGAGGTATACAGACCAACATCATTCTATATGAAAATATTTTTCTGACAATCCCTTCATAATCTCAATCTTCGGCAAAATCCCCCATGCTCGTGCAACTGTCCTTGATTTTCTGCCAGCGATTTCAACACTCTAGGATCAATCGTCATTGGATTGACGATCACTTGAGTGGTAAAATATTGAAAATTCATCTTCTGGTGGTGTCGGGACAAGTATCTGAAGATGAATACAATTTCATATCAGAGAGATGTGTTTAAAGATACACATAATGGCGGAGCTGTATTTTGAAACAGATTAGCATTGGCTCGATATGGTCTTTGGGAAACGGCCTGTTTTCGCTGCTTGGCGCCGGATGGCTCTCTGGGTCTTTCTACAGTCCTGAACCCATCTCCAGGATGCTCTCATGATGATAAAGCGACCTCAGTCATTCTCAGAATTTATTGTCCGTCTGCGCTTCTCGAAAATACGCAATTACGCTCTGCTCGTAGTGGATGGACTGATTGCTGTTTTCTGTCTGTGGTTGGCAATATTTCTGCGTTTCGAAGGAGAGGTACCTGAGGCATATCTGAGACTCTTAAGCACTCTACTGCCATTAATCTTCGTCTCGCGGATAGCGGCCAATGCCCTGCTTCATCTGCATCGATGGTCCTTTCTGTTCTCCGGTCTTAGAGATGGACTCAGGCTCTTGCTTGCCGGACTACTGGGCAGCGGTTTCTTCCTACTGCTGATCTTCTTCCTGCGCATCGAAGGTACTCCCCGTTCCACCGTAGCGCTGGAATTTTTCCTGAGCACCTTCCTGATCGGTTTCCTGCGCTTCTCGCCGAGAGTGGCCTGGATGTATATCGTTGACTGGAGAAGGAGTCGAGAGAAAAATTCGCAGCGCACCCTCATCATCGGCGCCGGAGCTGCCGGCGAAATGCTGTTGCGAGATCTTCAACGCTCGCAGGACCATCATTTCAAAGTTGTCGGCTTGCTGGATGATGATGAAAGAAAAACAGGCTCATTCGTGGGCGGACGCAGGGTTCTGGGCAGGATAGAAGACCTGCCCCTTCTGGTCCCAAAATACAAGATCTCCAACGTGCTGATCGCGATCCCCCGTCTCCCGGCCACTCGTGTCCGGGAGATTCTCAGTCTTTGTGTCGATCTGAGTCTGCGGTTCAAGATTCTACCCGTATCCTTCATGGATCACGCCCTGTCAACATCCCTGAAAGATGTGACCCCCGAAGATCTCCTCCCCCGGGAGCCTATTCGTGTTCTAAATGATGATGAGCTGGCTTCAATTTCCGGCCGAACAGTCCTGGTCACCGGCGCGTCCGGTTCTATCGGCAGTGAAATCTGCCGCCAATTGCTGGGCGCCGGCGTACAGCAGCTGATCATGCTGGACATGAATGAAAACACCCTGTATCTGCAGCACAGGGAGTTCGAGTCTGGTTTCCCAATGATTGATATCCGTTCGGAGATAGCCGATATCCGTGACGCAACACGCCTGATGCATCTGATTGCTCATTATCGTCCCCAGGATATTTTCCATACCGCCGCGCACAAACATGTACCCTTGTTGGAGCAATCCCCCGCGGAAGCAGTGAAAAACAACATTCTGGGAACCTGGAACACAGTGCAGGCGGCTGAGGCGGCGCATGTGGATAGGTTTGTTTATATCTCCACTGACAAGGCCGTTCGACCGACCAGTGTCATGGGCGCCAGTAAACGAGTCGGGGAGATCATCATCCGGAAGATTGCGCAGCATTCATCCGTAAGCTACCGGGCTGTACGGTTTGGCAATGTATTGGGTTCTTCCGGTTCGGTTGTGCCGTTGTTCCAGAACCAGATATCAGCGGGCGGACCCGTAACGGTTACGCATCCTGACGTCCGGCGATATTTCATGACCATCTCAGAAGCGGTCGGGCTCGTTCTCAAAGCCGGTTATAATGAATTCGGCGATCTCTGTGTTCTGGACATGGGGGAACAGATCCGAATTTACGATCTCGCTCGACTGCTGATCATCATGAATGGAAAGTCACCAGAGATCGATATCCCCATTATTTTTACTGGACTGCGACCTGGAGAAAAACTGATGGAACAGCTAATCACCGAGGAAGAAGAACTCACCCAGAAAGTTCACTCCAAAATCTTGACGGTCACATGCAAGCCACTACAAACCGATATTCAGGAGCTCATCGAACAATTCCGGCATGTTGCTCTCACAGAAGATTCTCGGGCTGTAATCAGGACACTGGCACTGTATGTTCCGTCCTACAGACCTTTTGAAAATTCGGTAACCATTGCGAAAGTCTAGTTGTCTCTGTCCAGCCTTATGAAACCAAGGTGTCAGTTTTGCCCCTTCACATAACATCCAAAGTTCGCCGTCTTCTTTCGGAACTCAATCCCCATACACACGAAATCCTTCAGGGCGCCTCCATCGCCTTTTGCCTGAAAGTTCTCGCGGCCATCTTGTCCCTGGCGTTCAACGTGTTGCTTGCCAGAATTCTGGGAGCGGAAGAGACCGGTTTATATTTTATCACCTTCATCGTCATCACCATCGGCGCAACGATCAGTCGCCTGGGATTCGATAATTCCATTGTACGCTTTACCGCCGCCAGTGCCGTATCCGACGACTGGTCGGCCATTCACGGGTTATACCGGAAAATAATCTCCATTTGCTTCTGGGTATCGGTCCTTGTGGCAACCGTCATCGCTGGGAGCGCGCCATTTCTCGCTCAATTTCTATTCGACAAGCCGCAGACTGAACAAACCATCCGGTGGCTCAGTCTGGCCATAATCCCGATTTCGCTTTATTTTCTGCATGCCAGCTTCCTGCGCGGCCTGAAGCGAATTGCTGATTCCGTATTCATCCTCAGCGTGCTACTGCCGCTGAGTGCCCTGGTCACAGTGGGATTACTGGCGCCCCCATACGGGCTGAATGGTGCGATTTGGGGCTATATACTCGCCGCTTCCCTGACATTCGCAGTCGGTTGGCTTCGTTGGAAATCGGCAGTGAATCCGGTCCCCGGCAACAGCAAGCCTCATTTTCCCAGCAAAATCCTTTATGCCAGTGCAGCACCGCTCTTCTGGGTATCCTTGGCCCAGGTGGTGATTACGTCATCTTCCATTTTCATGTTGGGAATCTGGGTGGATAGCGCTGATGTCGGTGTGTACGGCCTAGCGAACCGTCTGGCCGCCATGGTCAGCTTCTTTCTGATCGCTGTCAACAGCATCGCCGCGCCAAAATTTGCTGGTCTTTATGAGCAGAAAGACATGAAAGCCCTTGAAAAAACTGTGCGGCTCGCCGCCCTCATCACAACAGGATGCGCCAGCCCGGCGTTGCTGCTTGCCCTGATCATGCCGGACTGGATCATGGGCCTGGGCGGTCCGGAATTCAGATCCGGTGGCATCCTCCTGATGATTCTGTGCATCGGACAGTTTTTTAACGCCTTCACTGGTTCCATAGGCTACCTGCTGATCATGTGTGGCCGGGAAGGTCTTGTCAGAAATAATCAGCTCTTCTGCGCTGTTCTTGTGGTTTGCCTGAATTTTTTCCTGATCCCCAGATATCACGCGCTGGGTGCAGCCCTGGCCACAGCCAGCACCATTGTCATTCAGAATATCATCTCTGTCGTTCAAGCCTGGACCTCCTTACGGATCATATCCATCCCATTTTTACCCGCGCGTTTTCTCGGAAGACCGAATACGTTATAATCTTCGACGGGAGCGATGCAGCAATGCTAATCATCTGCAACGGCATGATAAGGTCTGGTTCGACCTTGCAATACAACATGGCGAGATTGTTGGTAACTGGGACACAGCGGGGCCGGGGCCACGGCTTTTTTTCCAGAAGAAAGTTACACCGTTTGAATCGCATTGGCCGCTGGTCAACATCCCGCAGCCATCATGTGATCAAAATGCATGACCTGCTGGATTCCGAAGACATCAATAGATATCAACCCCGATTTCTTTACATCTACCGGGATATCCGTGATGTGGCTGCATCGCTGAAGTTGAAGTATAACCGGACCGGCGAAGATCTGCTCCGATCGACGGATCGGGCCATGGATATATATGATCAGATTCGGGTAATGCCCAATGTGTTATGGCAGCAATACGAAAAGATTATGTCAGATCTGGCATCGGCGATCGATCAGATCGCGACCTTTCTGGAAATAGAAATTTCCGATGAGATCCGGTTGTCCATCGCGCAGGAATGTTCTCTCGACAATCAGCAACAGATCATGAGAAATCTGGAGAAAGGCTTGCTCCATAGAATGAAGAAACTGTTCATCAGGAAAATACGACAGGGACATTTTTATGATTCGAAAACACTCCTTCATGATAACCATATTTCAAAAAATCTGGGCACACCAGGTTCCTGGCGACATGAACTGGACCTCGCGGAAAGCGAGCTTCTGCAAAGCAAGTACAAGGATTGGTTGCAGGAACATGGTTATTCGATTCTCCCATGATTGGCCCAAAATGAGGGCAGTGCCTAGCCTCCTCATCGGGAACCTGTGTCCAGCCGACCGGGATTGCCAGGGTGGCTCATCGAATAATCATTTTGGATCAACAGGTTCCCCAAGAGATCAGGGCCCGGGAAACAGGTCAACGAAATGAACAGAGCGAACATCGGATGTGGCCGGACAGCCATTCCCGGCTGGTACAATTTCGACAATTCCCCCAGTGTTCGCCTTGCTCGGCATGCCCTGCTGGTCCGTCTGCTGGAAATAATCGGCGTTCTGAAACCGGAGCAGGTGCAGTTCATACGTGACGCCCGCACACTCGACATTCGCTGGGCGGATGCGACCCGCCGAATCCCCCTCCCCGACGGCTCTCTCGAGGTAATCTATTCCTCCCATATGCTGGAACATCTTGATCGGGAAGATGTGAAACGTTTCTTGAGGGAGGTAAGACGATTGCTGGCAGTGGGGGGAATATTGCGCTTATCCGTACCGGATCTGGACAAAATGGTGAAACAATACATCGTCCAAAAAGATGCCGATGCTTTTTTGGACCGCATGAACATCGCTCCCCGCCGTCCGCGCGGCTTCCTGGGCAAAGTGAAATTTTCTTTGACCGGCGTCCGCCATCATCAATGGATGTACGACGCCGATTCACTCTTGAGGCTTGTACAAAGGCATGGTTTCATCAACGCCCGGATCATGGCGCCCGGAGAAACGGGCATCGTTTCTCCCGGTGAGTTGAACCTGTTCGAACGAGCGGACACAAGCATCACTGTGGAAGCATTCAAATAACCGGGTGATAATGACGAAATACGGTTCACCGACAACAGGGCTACTCTTCTGTCATAGGCAGAGGACATTTGACGATCTAGCTGGGACGCCAATCAATGATGGCTGATTCGAATACCGGACAATCCCGTGATGTCGCTGTTGTTTATCATTATTTCGCCCATTATCGAGGTCCGGTCATCAGGGCGCTCTGCCAAAACTCTGATCATGGTTTGACATACAGCCTGTTTTCCGATCGGAACAGCAACATCCCATCTCTGGAAACCGTAGACAACTCACTAGCCGGAATTCCCGTGTCGAGCGGCGGCCTGAGATGGCGATTCGTACGTAATGTATGGCTCGGAGGTCCCTTCTTATGGCAGCGGGGCGTCTGCTCACTGGCCGTCGAAGACCACTTCGACACCATTATCTATCTGGGCAATATGTACTTCATCTCCACTTGGCTCAGTAGCATGATCGCCCGTCTTCGCGGTAAACGGGTGCTTTTCTGGACACACGGATTACTGCAACCGGAACAAGGTCCCAAAAAACTGTTGCGCCACACTTTTTATCGTCTGGCTCATGGGCTCCTTCTTTATGGTCAGCGGGCGCGGGCCATACTGCAAGAGCAGGGATTTCCCGCCGAACAACTATACGTCGTCTACAATTCCCTTGATTTCGAACGGCAGCGATCGCTGATGCAATCATTCACGAAAGATGCTGCCGCGAGGATTCGGCGGGATTTATTCAATCAGCCCGATTGGCCGGTCATCGTGGCCGCGGGGCGTCTGACCGAGTCCAAAAAGCTTCACATCCTTCTTGAGGCGATTGATGATCTCAATGAAAACAGGAGTATCAATCTGCTTATCATTGGTGATGGACCGGAACTGGATAACCTGAAGACTCTGGCCATCGAATTGGGGATTGAAGACCGGACGCATTTTTTCGGTGCCTGCCACGATGAGGAAATCCTGGCGCCGCTGATCATGAGTTCTTCGCTATGCGTAATCCCTGGATCCATCGGTCTTACAGCAATCCATATGCTGGGCTATGGGATCCCGGTGATCACACATAACAATGCCGACCATCAAAAACCGGAATGGGAAGCCATCATTCCCGGTATAAATGGCGGATTGTTCCAGGAAAACGACCGGGAGGATCTCGTCCGGACGATCAGCGAGTGGCTGGATCGTTTGGATACCATCGGCACGCCCAACCACATGTTCCGCGAAATTATTCAGACAAAATATAATCCAATCCAACAGGTGCGATTGATCAATGCTGCCGTGCGCGGCGACTTCCCCCCTGACCTGACGGAAAAGGATAAATAGGAAATGACAACCATCAAGTCCCTCGCCAGACGGAGCTCCTTTCTCCGCCAGACACTGCGTGCGACAAGAATGCTATTTGTGAGAAGAAGATACCGGCTGCGCCTTGTGCACCCAACTTTTTATCTCGGTGGGCCACCTGTTTTCATTAGTCCTGATTTCTCTGCCGGTGCATACAGCTATATGGGGCCGCGGTGTTTTGTGGGCCCCGGTGTCCGAGTGGGCAAGTATGTGATGTTCGCCCCCGAAGTGGCGGTGGTTGGAGGAGATCACCGGTTCGACATACCCGGCACACCCATCATCTTCAGCGGCCGGCCTGAGTTGAGCGAAACTATGATCGGCGATGATGCCTGGATTGGCTACCGGGCCATACTCATGTCGGGGGTATCCATCGGCCAGGGTGCCATCGTGGCCGCGGGTGCTGTGGTTACCCGGGATGTACCACCCTATTCCATCGTTGCCGGTGTCCCGGCAAGGATCATCGGACAGCGTTTCACCGACCCGGCCGACAGACAAAGGCACGAGGCCATGCTGGCCGACCATCTGAGCGTCGAGACGAATTTTTGCGACCCAAAACTGAAAAACAGTTGATTGTTCCACATGTCATTGCCATCAAACCCAAACGGCGAACCCGTCATCCTGATCTATGATTCCGCCATCTCCGGACACCATGGTGACTATCTCTACCATCTGGTCCGTTATCTATGGAACGAAAGCATGTCATTCAGATCATGCTTCCTGGTCCACCCCGAATTCATGGAGCGATACTCAGCATATTTACCGGCGGCGACACCTCGTTCGGCCATCACATTCAACATGCTCGATCCTCCTTCACTGCAGAGAATCGCTGCCGCCGGATCCCTGTCGGCCCGGTCCGCCAGAGAATGGACTGTGGTTCGAACCTATGCCGAGGATATCCGATGTCGACATTGCATCCTGATGAACATGAATATTTTTCAGTCCGCCCTCGGCATGCCGGATCAAAGAGTGCTTCCTTTCAGTGTTTCGGGCATATTTTTCTCTCCCTATACTCGCCTGGATACGACAGGAAGGGGAGGGGCCGGCCTGACCGGAAAAATGCGCCGGCTTAAAAAAAAATATCTCCTCCGCTGGATGCTTCGCAATAATAGTATTCAAAATGTATACATTCTCAATGACCCGGCGACAGTCCGAGAACTTAATGATCAGTTTCCACTCCGGAATGTGTTTCGGTTGCTACCCGATCCAGTCCCTGTACCACCGGAAGCAATCAAACCCGAATATTCCTTGCGACATCAGTACCAAATTCCCTCTTCCCTCAAAGTGTTTCTGTTTTTTGGTTCCATCAACCGTCGGAAGGGAATTTTCGAAACCATTGACATATTTTCAAATTTGCCCCCTGCGGTTGCCAGAGGAGCCGCACTCGCCATTTTAGGAAATCCTGATAAGGAAATACGCCCCTTTCTCGATCAGGCGATTTCCAGACTGCAGGGCAGGCGATCCGAATTACTAGTCATCTACGATCCCCGTTTCTTCCGGACAGATGAGATGCACGGCGCATTCAAATCCGCCGACTTCATCCTGGCCCCTTACCTTCGCACACAAAGCTCAAGCGGTGTTCTCGGCCTGGCGGCATGGGCCCGCAAGCCGGTCATCGGATTTGCTGGCGGATTGCTGGGGGAACTCATCCGTGACAATCATCTGGGGTATACCATCCCCACCGGTCATTTAGAGGATTTTCTCCGTTTGATCGAAGAATTGGTTCGGAATACTCCCGGTTTATTTCCCACTTCGGGCATGACGGATTATGTGAAGCGAAACACCCCCGATCATTTCGCCAAAATAATATTGGGGAATGCCGGCCTCTAGTGGATTTCGCACCTTTATCTGTACCTGTTGAACGATGAACGTCAGTTCAACCAAAAGCCAGGCTTTGCATAACGGTGAATATGATTCAATCATTTAGAAATTTTTTCGTCCATTTGATGCCAGATGCTTCCAGCATGGGTTTAGAAAACAATCAGCCACACTCTCGCAACCTGTCGCTGTTCAAAAGTATCCTGGACCATTTCACTGGAAGCATCATCGCCCTGTTCATCGCCTTGCCTTTCTTCCGGGCCTTTTTCGAATTCCCGATTCATTTGTATTTTATTTTGACTGTCTTCCTGTTCACCATCGGCGCGCTGCGACTGGTTTCCAGTTCGGGCAGCGTAAGTAGGGGGGTATTCATCTACACGCTGTTATTTCTTCTGTTGGTCAGCTGGCTCCTCTTTTCTCAGCTTTGGACCATATCTACCGGCCAATATACACATAACGCTTACCAGTTGACCCTGCTTCTCAGCCTCATGCTGGGCATCGTACTCAGTCTGACGGTCGATTCAGCCCGCAAGACCCTGCTCTACCACATTCTTTTTGCCGGATTCGCCGCGCTATATGTAATCTCCGATTACTTTCAGGTCGGCGTCATGTCCGGGCAAAATGTCGCTGTTCGTGAAGCATACCTCACGACTGCGATACTCATCGGGTCAGGCGCACTGGTGGCCACAATTAAAGCCTGGATTTCCACTCATCGACGAATGCTATGGGCCGCCGCCGCTATACCACTACTGGTCGGGACTGGACTTTCCCTCGCCCGCGGAGTGTTGATTTTTATCATCGGAATACTCATCCTGACAGTCATTCTCCTGGTGTTGACAGTTCACTGCCTGAAAAACCGACACCTCCAATACCCGGATGTCATCCCCTCAAAAAAAGCGCTCGTCCTCACGACGCTATTCTTTTCCTTGATCCTGCTGCTCGTCGCACTGAATGTGACGATGACGTCGAAGCGGCTGAACCGGCTCATCTCGGGAAATGAATGGGAATACGGTCGAGGGGATTTGTGGGAAACAGCCGTTCAGAACATCATCGAATCTCCCGTCATTGGCTATGGGCTGGGAAGCAACGGCCTAAAATCAGGCACTGAAGATCGGTTGTATCCCCATAACATGATCCTCCAGGTCTGGCTTGATGGTGGCATCATCGCCGTCCTTCCCCTTCTTCTCTGGCTGCTGATACCCTTCATACGAGTATTGAGGAATTTTCCTTCCAATCATGTTTGGTGGGTTCCTTTTCTGGCCTGCTATATGTTGTTCATCCTGGAATCCATGAAATCAGGAGATTTCTACGGTGCCAGGGGAATTGTTATTTTTGGTTCATTGGCTGTGTTCAGCATTGAGCAACGTCGAGAATAAACCGACCGTTGATTACCATTTACTTTTTCACCTCCGGTCTGTTCAAGCAGCCCTATCATACAAGCTTTCGATCACTTGATAACAGATTACAAAAGACTTTGAGAAAAGGATACCCCCATTGAGACAGGTAGTGCAAAATGTGAAAACGGGTGAGACGGTTCTCACTGAGACACCCATTCCGGCCAGCATCCCGGGCCACCTTCTGCTGCGGACCACCGCCAGCCTGATCTCGGCCGGCACCGAACGGATGATCCTCGACGTCAGCAAGGGAAATCTTCTGCAGAAAGCCAAAGCCCAACCGGACAAGGTCAAACAGGTCCTGACCAAATTGAAGACTGATGGCTTCCTCCCTACATTGGAGGCGGTCAAAAGCAAGTTGGAACAGTTGTTGCCCCTCGGCTACTGCCACGTCGGCCGGGTGGCGGAAACGGGCGTACAGACAACCGGTTTCGCCGTGGGTGATCGTGTGGTATCCAACGGAGGTCACGCGGAATGGGTCAGTGTGCCCCAGAATCTCTGCGCCAGAATTCCCGACGAAGTATCTGATGAGGAGGCCGTATTCACCGTCCTGGGCGCCGTCGGCCTCGAGGGTCTTCGCCTGGCGAAGCCTGAGCTGGGCGAAACCTTTGCGGTTATTGGCCTGGGGCTGATCGGCCAGCTTGTGGTCCAGCTTCTGCAGGCCCATGGCTGCCGGGTGTTGGGTATCGATTTCAATGAGCGCAAGTGCCAACTGGCACGGGCCGTCGGTGCCCAGGTTATCAACCTCTCGGCGGGAAGTAACATCGTCGATGCTGCCATGGGTATAACGGACGGTCGTGGTGTGGACGGTGTGATTATTACCGCAGCGACCTCGAGCAACGAACCCGTCAACCTGTCCGCGCGGATGTGCCGACAACGGGGCCGGATCGTCCTGGTCGGTGTGACAGGTCTCAAGCTGTCGCGGGCAGATTTCTACCGAAAGGAAATATCCTTTCAGGTATCCTGCTCATACGGTCCGGGCCGCTATGATACCGGGTATGAGGCCAAGGGATTCGATTATCCGTTTGGTCTGGTGAGATGGACGGCCCAGCGCAATTTCGAATCGGTTCTAACGATGATGGCCGCGCAGCGTCTACATGTCAAACCATTGATAACCCACCGCTTTGCATTTGCAGATGCCCTGGATGCCTATCGAATACTGCAGAGTGATCAGCCTTATATCGGCTTGCTGCTGCAATACCCTTTGGAATTGAAGGAGAAACAGCTAGTCGTGCGACGTCAGCCGGTGTTATTACAAGCCAGAGGAAATGATTCCAGTTCACAACAGGATGCAACGAGAGCCGTTGTCGGAATGATAGGCGCAGGGAATTACGCCTCCCGCGTCCTCCTTCCGGCACTGTCAAAAACACATGCCCGACTAAAGACCATCGTTACGCAACAGGGCGACCACGCCGTACATACTGGCAGGAAATCTGGTTTTGAGAAGGCCTCGACGGATGTTCGCCTGCTGTTGGAGGATCCCGAAATCAATACAGTCTTCATCGTGACCCGGCACGATTCACACGGTCGGCTGGTGCTGGATGCACTCCGATTCGGTAAAAATGTCTTCGTGGAAAAGCCCTTGTGCCTCACGGGTGTTGAACTGGACGAGATCTCCCACCTTATGCACTTAGATGAACACAAAAAGTCGCGTCTGATGGTCGGATTCAATCGGCGCTTCTCACCGCATATCCGACTTTTACACCGTAAGCTAGTGGAGATGCCTCTGCCGAAGGTGTTTGTGTACACCGTAAATGCCGGCCAGATTCCGGAAGATCACTGGACCCAGGATCCCGAGATCGGCGGTGGCCGCGTTATTGGGGAGGCTTGTCATTTTATCGACTTGCTGCGTTATCTGGCCGGAAGCCCCATTGAGGGAGCGGAGGCATATTATTTAAAAAACAACCGGCTGCGAGATATCGTCACGCTACAACTTTCATTTAGCGATGGATCTATCGGCACTGTCCATTACCTGTCCAATGGTCATTCGTCCTTCGCCAAGGAAAGGCTGGAGGTTTTCTGCTCCAGCCAAGTCTTCCAACTGGATAATTTTAAAAAATTGACTTCTTTTGGCGGCCGAAAAATTCCCGGTGCCTCCTCATGGAAGCAGAACAAGGGACAGGATGACTGCGTGAACGCATTTATCAAGGCCGTCGAAAATGAGGGTCCCAGTCCCATTCCTCTGGATGAGGTCTTCGAGGTGATGCGTGTCACTCTCAACCTTTCCAGGCAATGAATCCATCCTCAGCCAGCGGCTACCCTCCGCATGAATGGCGTTGCCGGCCGCAAGCGGATCAATTCCTTCATCGATTCCCATGAACCGTTCACTGAAATCCCTGTTAAAGCCGAAGACGTTCCACCTGGCCTGGCGACTGGGACTGGCAAACTGTTTCCGTGTTGTATTGCACACCCTCGCCATCAAGACTGGGGTCTACCGCAAGTTAAGCCCCATTATTCCTGCTGCCCCAGCGCCTGAATTCGCTGCACTACCAGCGGATCGACTGATTAAAACCGCACCGGAATCCACGGTACGACATTTCCGGCAGGCCGCAGACGAACTCGACAGAGGTATTCTTTGCTATTTCGCCTATCACCCGCAACAGATGGGTACGCCACCTGACTGGTTTCGAAATCCGTTCAACAATCAAAAATTGCTAAACACAGGACACCATTGGGCCACCATTCCCGATTTCGATCCGGAGATCGGGGATATCAAGTGTATTTGGGAACCTTCCCGTTTTCATTGGGCCATCCTCTATGCACAGGCTTACCGTTTAACCGGTCAGGAGAAATACCTGAACAGACTGAACCACTGGCTGACGGACTGGAACCGGGCAAATCCACCCAACGCCGGCCCCAACTGGAAATGCGGCCAGGAAACGGCCATCCGGCTGCTGCAGCTCCTGGTGGCGGCATATGTCCTGGATCAGCATCTCTCCCCCAACACAGGCTTGAAGCAATTCGTCATCCAGCATTGCCGGCGAATAAGCCTCACCCGGCACTACGCCCTGGCCCAGAACAACAATCACGGTATCAGCGAAGCCGCAGCCCTCTTCGTGGGAGGTTCATGGCTGCTGGCCAAAACGACGAGTGCTTCTCCCGGATGGCGGGAGTTCAGCCAATGGCAACGCCGCGGGGTTCATCAACTTGAAAAGCTTGTGAACCGGCTGATCACCCCCGACGGCAGCTTTGCACAGTATTCACAGAATTACCATCGCATGGTTCTCGATATGCTCAGCAATGTGGAAATATGGCGCCGTGAATTCCGATTCCCGGAGTTCTCGGCAGCCTACTACCGGCAAATCATCGCCGCTGTTGACTGGTTGAAATCCATGACGGATCGCCATTCGGGTGATGGCCCCAACCTGGGGGACAATGACGGCACTCAGCTTTTCAACCTCTCCCTCACCCACTACCGGGATCATCGGCCGACCCTGGCGCTGGCTGAGGCACTCTTCAAAGGCCTCACTGAAGCAGACAATCCTCAGCGGGATGCAATACTGCTATGGCTGGACAATACCCATTCAGCTCCCCCCTCCCCTGCAGGGGAAAACATGTCCGTCATCAAAGCACAAGCCCTGACGGCATCTTGCGAAGCAGATACGGCCCGTGGATTCACCCGGATTTTCCCAGATGGCGGTTATGTGGTGATGGAAGCAGAAGCGGCTCCGACCATCATGACCCGGGGCATCGTCCGCTTTCCCCGTTTCTCTTTTCGTCCGGGGCACGCCGACGCCCTGCATTTCGACCTATGGGTCAACGGCCTCAATCTGCTGCGTGATTCCGGTTCCTACAGCTATCACGAGCGGGAATCATGGGCGGCGTATTTTGCCAGCACGGCGGCCCACAATACCATTGAATTCGACAGGCGTGACCAGATGCCCCGCATGGGACGCTTTCTTTTCAGCGAATGGCTAAAATCCGAAACGGACACAACTGAATTATCTCCCTCAAATTATCCTGCTCGTCTCGCCTGGCGCGGCGCTTACCGCGATTCCCGGGGTTGCCGTCATCAGCGGATAGTGGAATTCAGCGGTTCATCCTGGACGATAACCGACGAAATCTCCGAATACAATCAATCGGCGATTCTGCGCTGGCGCCTCGCGCCAGGGGACTGGAAGCTTGACCGACAAACCGTGATCGGGGAGGATATTCGCATCGACATTCAGGTTTCTCCCGAATTCTCCCGGCTTGAATTGACCGATGGCTGGGAATCCCGCCATTATTTTTCACGTACGCCAATCCCCGTGCTGGAAGTGGAAGTTCGGCCTCATCAAGCGATCATAGGCACCTGCATCCATATCAACTCATAATATGCGTATCCTGTATTACCATCAGCATTTCTCCACGCCCCATGGCGCCGCCGGCACACGGTCTTATGTGATGGCCCGGCATCTCATCGAGGCAGGCCACCAAGTGACGATGGTCTGTGGCTCAAATGCCATTTGTGACACGGGCATTGAGAAACCTTTCCGCAAAGGGAAACGGGTAGGCCGGGTGGACGGCATCGACGTCATCGAACTGGCCCTGCCTTATACCAATCAAGACAGCCTCCTGCGCCGCAGTTTCACGTTCCTCCGGTTTGCATGGAAAAGTGTCATCATTGCCCTGACATCGACCTATGACGTTCTGTTTGCCACCTCCACCCCCCTGACCGCCGGCATTCCGGGAATATTCGCCCACTCCTTGCGGCGGAAACCGTTCATTTTTGAGGTGAGGGATCTCTGGCCAGAGCTCCCGCGTGAGATGGGTGTAATCAGGAACAGAATTGTACTGAGAGCACTGGACATCCTTGAATGGCTTACCTATCATGCCGCCGATCGGTGTATCGGTTTGTCACCCGGCATTGTCGAGGGCATACAACGGCGTGGTATATCCGCGGATCGTACGGCCATGATACCCAACGGGTGTGACGTGGAACTGTTTCACCCTGGCGCTCAGGTGGAGCGCCAGGCTCAATCCACGGGGCTGACGGCGATATTCACGGGCGCTCACGGCATCGCCAACGGATTGGATGCATTGCTGGATTCAGCCGCAGAATTGCTCGCACTGGGCCGGGAGGATATTCAGATCATTCTCATCGGGGATGGCAAACAGAAACCTCAGCTCATGGAAAGGGCGAAACGTGAACAACTTACCAATTGCCGTTTTCTCGATTCCGTGCCCAAGCTTGATCTCGCCCGCCAGTTGCATACCGCCGATGTTGGCCTGATGATACTGGCGAATGTCCCGGCATTTTATTATGGTACTTCACCCAACAAATTTTTTGATTATATTGCCGCCGGTCTTCCGGTCATCAACAATTACCCCGGCTGGCTGGCAGAACTGATATCGGAACATCAGTGCGGCATAGCCGTCGAACCCGACCAGCCTGCCGCCCTAGCTGAAGCGCTGATGAAACTGGCGGACTCTCCCGCCCAAAGACAACTTATGGGACATAATGCCCGCCGGCTGGCCGAATCCACATTCAACCGTGCCCGGCTCGCCGACCAGTTCGTGGAGCAGTTTATGTCCTTGGGTTCCTGAGACCTGTGGACGGCTTCTCTGTGCGTGCCTGCCCTAACCACCGCTGCGGCTATCATCTCCGCTGTTGCCCCCCCCCACCCTGAAATCCGGACTTCAGTGAATTTTTATCCCTGGCGAGAAGAGTATCATGAGGTTGAGCGCAATCCAGTTGGTATCACTCATTCTTGTTTTCGCGAATCTAACATCACACATATTCAGTTTCGATGTGTTCAACTCGCCAACTGGAACCGCCTCCGGATCAGACATTCTTCTCCCTCGCCTCCTTGCGGAAAATGACGATGGTTCGCACCGCACGACCACCCGTAAAAGCCAGCGGAAATCTATAATTTAATTAGTTTATCCATCTGACATTACACTGACAACACATTGGGAGTCTTCTGTTGAACAAGCGTATTTATCTCTCACCCCCTCATGTTGGCATGCTCGAACGCGAGCTGTTGCTTGAAGCATTCGATTCAAACTGGATCGCCCCCCTGGGTCCCCAGGTGGATCTGTTCGAGCAGGAAATGTGCAAAAAATTGAACGCTCCCGCCGCGATAGCCCTTTCCAGCGGCACGGCGGGACTGCACCTCGCCCTTCTCTTGCTGGGCGTTGGCAGAGAGGATGTTGTGCTTTGTTCGACGTGGACATTTGCCGCCACCGCATTCGCCATCACCTATGTGGGGGCCACCCCCGTATTCGTTGATTCCGATTCAGCCACATGGAACATGAATCCCGACCTCCTGGAGGAGGAACTTGACAGATGCAACCGGACCAACCGGTTGCCACGGGCGGTGGTTGTTGTGGACATTTATGGTCAAACCGCCGATTATCAACGCATCCGAGCCGCCTGTGCACGCTACGATATCCCTCTGATCGAAGATGCCGCCGAAGCCCTTGGCGCAACTTATGATGACCAGCCTGCTGGCACCCTCGGCGATATGGGAGTCTTGTCTTTCAACGGAAATAAAATTATCACCACCTCCGGAGGCGGCATGCTCCTCACCCAGACAATCCAGGAGGCCACAAGGGCAAGGTTCCTAGCCTCACAGGCCAAGGATCCACTTCCGTATTACCAGCATTCTGTCATCGGTTACAACTACCGTATGAGCAATCTTCTGGCTGCCGTAGGAAGAGCACAGCTTGCCTCTCTTGATTCCAGGATCCGCCGTCGCAAAGAGATCAACAACCATTACAGGAGGATCCTGGGCGATTATGGCGGTCTGTCCTTCATGCCGGAAGCGCCGTATGGCCGGCCCAATCACTGGCTCACCTGTGTAGTGATTGACAAGGGGCAGACAGGACTCGATCCCGAAGATCTCAGGACGAAGCTGGAAGCACGAAACATCGAAAGCCGGCGACTCTGGAAACCCATGCATATGCAACCGGTGTTCGCCGATTGCCGTTATGTGGGCGGGTCTGTATCGGCGGGGCTGTTCGACCAGGGCTTGTGCCTTCCCAGTGGTTCTTCTCTTTCCGATCAAGACCTCAGCAGAGTCTCCCAGGAGTTTTCAGTACTGTTGGATTAACGTCTGTATCCGATGAACTTCTGTGCATCGGGTTGGTTGCTGGAGCGGGATATGCGGGTCAGCCTGTCGATGGATGCTTACCTGACTCCGAAACAAGAATCCTCTCTCTTCACCTGGTTATTTGCAGGACAAATCGGGGATGATCTCTGCGAGTCAGCAAGTACCCCGATTTTAAGGAATCCAGAAAAGATAACTCAAATTGGAATAAGGATGTCAGGGTCGTGAACGCATAAAACCGGAGACTGCAGAGAATTCTTCACCGATCATCTATTTTACCTGGATGGCCCGGCCGGACTGTCGGCGCTGTAATGTCCACCGAACAAGCTGTCCTGATTGGCACAAAACCGATGATCAATCATACACCATTGCCGGGTTTTCCCGGATCCCGAGTCAATTTGTGCGAGGGAACTCCCGTATGCAGTACTTTGGCAGGAACACCGGCCACGACACAGTTTGCTTCCACATCTTTCACTACCGCAGAGCTGGCACCCACAGTCGCCCCATCACCCACATGCACGTTACGAACAAAGGCATTGGCCCCAATGTAACAGGTACTCCCGATAACTGCCTCGCCATTTATCGTAACATTCGGACTCACCACTGAAAAATCACCTACCTCGACCGAATGGCCCAGGACACAGTGAATATTCAACATGACATGGTTTCCGATTTTACAGCCTACGGTGAGATCCGTATATCGACCGATCATGACACCGGTTCCTATTCGATGCGACGGATGAACCCGAACTGTGGGTGAAATCAAATTGGCCCAGCGGCAGTTTTGCATTCCGATCTTTTCCACAATTTTTCTCCGAAGATGCGGATCTCCCACTCCAACAATGAATGAAGCATCCGGATATTTCTTAAATTTGTCCAGCGTCCCCAAAACTTCATAATCAATAAATTTTTGTCCCACAAGCGATTCATCATCGTCAAGGAATCCAAGAAGATTAAATGTTTTTCTGTCTTCATTGATTTCTTCCACAAGCCATGCATATTCCTGCGCAAGACCACCTGAGCCCAGAATTATCAGGTCACTTTTCATCTTCTGTCCTCCTTTACCTGATTTTGAGAGTTCAAAGCACTATACTACTGATCCGACTCTGTCGACACTGCATTATCCTCTGCTTCAGACGCATTCTTGGAGCCTTGAAAGAACGGCATCGAACCTGGGTTATTAAAATTGACACCTTCGCGTGATATTACTTTGGCGATGGTCTTACATATAATAGTGGCATCTAATTTAAATGAACAATTGTCCACATAGTAAATATCTCGTTCAAATTTGTCTTCCCAGGTTATTGCATTCCTGCCACTTACTTGTGCCAGGCCAGTGATTCCCGGCCTCAGCTCGTGTCGTCTCGCTTGGTGCTTGCTGTACAAGGGAAGATACTGGGTCAGTAGAGGTCTCGGTCCCACCAGGCTCATATCGCCTCGCAACACATTCCAGAATGTAGGCAATTCATCGAGACTCCATTCCCGTAACTTTCGGCCGAACTTTGTCAGTCGCCTATCATCCGGCAGAAGCCGCCCATCCGGCCCCATCGAATTCTTCATGGTGCGAAATTTTATCATTTCAAAAGGTTCACCGCTAATTCCCGGTCTTCGCTGACGAAAAAATATCGGATCACCCAACCGCCATTTAACCAAAATGGCGACCAGGAAAATTGCCGGCGCGAACACCAGCAAAACCAAACAGCTTCCAATTACATCCAGCGAGCGTTTTCCCCAAGAACGATAGAAGGTCATTGGTATCGCCTCTCTGATGATTATCGTTCGGTAAGAATACTTCTTCGATTTAGCCGTATGCATGGTGAAGCATGTCTTGAAAAGAAATGTTCTACATCACCATAATTTTGATTATGAATAAGTACATTCAATACTCATGACCAGCCTTACAGTTTATAGGCCCTCTTCTTTCTGGTTTAATACTCTTTTTTTATGGATCACAAGGATGTTTTCCGCGATCAAGACGCCCAACTGTCGGTATCCCTTTCGGGTCAGATGGGAAGGGGTTTCATACAGTCTCATATTACTGGTGTAATCTGGAATCATTGAATCCATCGACACGATGGTCAGATCGTCCAGAGACATATTTGTTATCCGCACTCTGAGTGCCTGCCGGTAGTCGTCTATGACATCGTCCTTCCCGTGATCGAACAATGACTTATATAACCAACCTTTTACGCCAGACAATACGTTCTCGCCATGAATGTGTTCGATCCCGTACTCCGGGACTTCCAGCAGAACGGGATGGATGCCTCGAGCCATGGCGGTCTGAAGGATGCATCGCACATGATGAGCATAAAAATCACTGCCAATATGGGCCGCTGTATCATTCACTCCGGCAACGACAACAAGATAGTCAACATCCTCGTCCCATAAAATATGGCGGCTTGAAAACACAGCATTAATTTCCAGAAAAATATTTCTGTAGATCTGTCGGCTCTTCGCACCCGGCTGACCGGTGCTGACCACATCTACCGCAAAACCTTCATTCCGGAATGTATCGCGTATAGCCGCATCCAGTTTTTTCCCCGCCACCCAAGAATCACCGATTATTCCGATCTTGATGGATTCCGCCCAATCCGGCGGAATTTTTTTTGTCTGAATTTCCCGAAATGTATCAAAGTTTCTGTCAGAGTAAATATAACCAGCGACCAGGAAAAGGCAGAGTGTTCCCACGAGAATAAAACACAATCCAATTTTCTTCACCGAAATCATATGAGCCTTATCCTTTTCCGCTTTCATCTGCGTTGCAGATGTTTTTACGATCCGCAATTCGTAACGGCGGACTATGTTCCGAACCATGTCTTTCTTCTTCCGTCAGCATCCATATCCACCTGCAACCTATCAATCCACAAATGGTTCTCTATCCCAAACAAGGTCGGTCATTTGCGAAAAAGCACTCATCGCCGTTTACAAACTCACCGCGTCCGGAGCAGCATCCCAAAGTTAATCTGAGCCTGCTCGTGGAAGCAACTTCGAATATGATGCCCCTCCAGAGCACAGGAGATCGATGCCACAATCGCATGGCTCAAAGAGTCACGCTGGTATATATCATATCCCAGTCATGGCACTGTCTGCGTATGAATTCAAAAAAAAACCGGGGGCCCAAAAGGCCCCCGCTGAAAAGATGTCTGGATAGTCAGGATGTTTACTTCGACAGGTAGAGAGCTTTGGCGATGCCCCCCCACTTGAAATTCGTTCCATTTTTTACATACCAGTAGCTGTTTGAAGGCTCATAGAACGCCATCTCAGTGATTCCATCACCATTGAAATCGCCCGGAGACGGGATCATGTTCGCGGAGCCATACCACTTGTAGTGACCGACGCCCTTGATGTACCAGTACCCGTTGGCGGTGCTATAAAACGCCATGTCAGTGGTTCCATCGCCATCATAGTCGGCCGGGAGCAATACCATCCCGGAGCCATACCACTTGTAGTTGCCGACATTGCGGATGTACCAGTATCCGATGCCGGGATCATACATGGCCAGCTCTGTAATACCATCACCGTTATAGTCACCCGGAACGGGCACGCCGTTGGCAACAGTCCACTTGATATTGCCAACATTCCGGATATACCAGAAGCCGTTGGCTGGATCATAAATGGCGATATCGGTGGTTCCATCGCCATTGTAGTCTCCCGGTACAGGTACGCCGTTGGGGCGGCCCCAGTTAAAGGTACCAACGTTTTGGATATACCATCGCTGATCGGCCGGGTTGTAATAGGCCACATCCGCCAAGCCGTCACCATTGTAGTCACCCGGTGCTGGAATAACTCCATCAGCACCGAATGTATAATTGCCGACGCCCTTGATGTACCAGACATAGGTGTCGAGGGCATAAACGATGGCATCGGCACCAGCGGTTCCTCCAAAATCTCCCTTGGCTACAACGATTTTACCGATGGACGAGATGCTGTTATCTGTAGCGCTGGCCGGGATAGTTTCCGGGCCACCATTGGCGGAGGTCCACTTGGAAGAAAGCGACAGCTGATTCTGGGAAGGGAGACCTGAAGGATTCACATCGAAATTAATGGTACCGAAACCCATCACTCGACCGGTAAAATTGGCGGCACTATAAGTCGTAGCCGTGGAATCCATGCTTGTGGCACCAACCATGCTGAACCAGCCGTTGCTGGCGGCGATAGTGGGATCAGTCGAGACGAATACCAGAGTCGGGGGGGAGACATTGGGATCACCGGGCAGGTCACCATTGGCCGCAGAATTGAACGTAAAGTGAGATGTCGGATAACCGACGGGGAGAGCGAATCCACCCAACCCGACGGCTTCGTTGCCACTCACTCCGGTGAGATCGACCTGAACACCAAACGTCACCGGCAAGCCGTAAATCGAAACCTGAGGCTTGTTCAACGTGACATTGGCGGTGCCGGTAATGCCACCCTGGGCCAGCAAAAGGCCGGTGGCAATGCACAACATAAAAAACACACTGAAAACTTTCATCGATATCCTCCTCATAGCTTTTGTTTTCTCATAATGATTCACTGTGTATAGGGTTGCCATTTATTCAAAAAGGGTGCGAAAATCTACAGATTGTTTGAAGTTTATTAAAAAAAATAGCGAGAAATACTCCGCCGGGCTGTCAATCTTCAGTTTTAGATGGAGATGCGCCTGTATCAGAGTATCCAACCGAGGCAGTGGCGATAAAGATAGCGACGATAAAGGGGAATATATACTTCAGGGGATGGTAGATGATGGTGATATCCACGAGATTGTGCAGAATCACACTCATGATTGACCACGCAAGACAGAAATACCACCCCTGCGCGGCGGGATGAACTCCAGAACGACGGGCTCCCCGGTATACGCCCCACACAAACGCCCCGCAGGCGACAAACCAGAACAAAAACCCGATAAGTCCCTGTTCTAACAACAGCTGCGCGGGCAGGCAGTGTGCATGAATAAGGTACAGGTTCGAGACCACCTTGCCATTCTGACGACGGGATTCGGCCGCGGCATTCAAACGTCCGGTGTTCCTGGGGACAATGAACATGTAGTCGGTCGCGTGTTGTGCATAGTTTCCAATGCCAATCCCAAAAAGAGGATGGTCATACCAGATATATCCCGAACTGACCAGAGACAGGAGTCTTGTCCGGATGCTCCGGTCTTCGAGAAAATACGCCAAGCTGAATCGTCGGAGAAGGCGATGATCCCGCTGAATGACTTTCTCTGGCGACTTACTGTTCAGCCGGGAGCTTTTTTCGGTTTCAGCGAGGTTGGCGGCGATCACCAGATCCCGGCAATCCAATACGGCGTCCTCATTGAAATCGTAGTGGATGAAGAGGACTTTATTCAACGGCATGCATTCTTCAAACGTAGAATACAACTGAATATCCTGAACCGCTCTTACGGGCAGGCGTCGATGAAAATAATCATGGTAAACTTCCACAGCTACCAGCAATGTCGAAGTAACTACCAGTAGCAATATCGCCGTCCCGAAGACAATACCCGCCCGGTATTTTCTGGCCCAGGCGAAAATATACCCCAGCAGAGCGCCGCCGGTCAGGAAGGAAAATAACGCCCCACGTGAAAATGTCAGCAACAAGGCTACCAGGAGAACAATGACAGCCCCTCCGCCCACGATGCGCCGTAAGGATCGAAACGGACCAGCTCTGTCCAGAATAATGCCGACACCAAGTGGCAGGATGGCAGCCAAAAGCCCTGCAAACTGATTCGGGTTGCTGAAGATATATTCGAGACGGTACTGGGAGCCGTGAAGTTCACCATTCTCGCCGAAATATGTCCGGACCAAGAATTGATGGATCGCAATGGCAGAGGAAATGGTCGTGAATCCGACAACCAGGCACACGTACCACCGATGTGCGGCGTACTTGTCCGCGCGAGTGAGCAGATAGACGATCCAGCCGAACAGAATCATCGTCGCGTAAGCAAAAGGTTGTGAAATATGGTTGATATGAAACCCCTGAACTGTCACAACCAAAATAATCCAAAACAGGCCAAGAAGAGAAATCGCCAGCGCGATTTTATGCTTGAGGTCGAATAAAGGTGAAGAGATCCATATGATCAGGTGAGGTATCGAGAACAGAATGATCAGGAAGACCAGCATCGCGTTCAGGATGCTACGGAGTTGACCGCTACCCGGGAATAGGATCTGCATTCCGGCCAGGATCACGACCAGAACCCATATCAGGACATTCAGTCGGCTGAAGCTGTGAAGAATCTTCTCCCTTGGTGTCATGAGGGCACTCACCTCACCATGCGGGCCATCCGGCCGGAAGCGGAATGACGCACCTACAGCATGCACTATACACAAACTCCCCGACTTTTCAAAGAGTTCGTAAACCCTCTCCGCTGTCGGTGCTGATCTTTTCGAAACAATCCTTGCCGAGAAGGAATGGCTGAAGGGTGGGAAAACGGGGACGCAGGGCGGCGGCCATGGCGTCGGCCAGGTGGCGGATGTCCCACTGGGCGTGGGCGTCGCGGCGCAGGCGCATGAAGTGGACCAGCTCGCGGAAATTCACCTGGAACAGCACCCGCCGGCGGTGGGCGTTGGTCAGGATGTAGGGCGCCGCCGGCGGCGACAGCGCGGCCAGCCGCGCCGCCACTGCCGCCGACGCGGCGGCCAGGTCGCGCAACTCGCCGGCCAGGCCCACCGCCTGAATGGACGGCGGAACGGTGACGCCCAGCGCCGGATCATACTCCTGGACGGTCATGGTGCCCATGCGGTGGCGCTTGAACTGGGCGTAACACGAGGCGCTCATGACGCAGTCGAAGGTCACGGTGGCGTACTCGAAGGCCCGCGGCAGGCCATGATAGGCCCTGAGATGGGCCCGCAACTCTCCGAGAAGGGCTTCTTTTTCCCCCACCGACAGCGTCCGGGCCCAGGCCAGGCAGCGGTCAAAGGAATCCCAGCCCACTTCGTGCGCGACCGCGGCGAAAATGCGGGCCTCGGCGTCGGCATCGGCATTCACCAGCCGGCAAAAGGGCATCCCGGTCTCCGTCGATTCCTCAGCCGCTTCAGCGTGAGCCAGCCCACCTTGATGCAAACGAAAGGATGCCGAGCGGTCATCGCCGCTCTGAAGCGGTCCATCCATCGCGACGTGCCTGCCCCCAGCCCCTTCGCCCGTCTCCTCGGGATGAAAACTCACACCACTGCCCACGCTGGCAGGCGGAGACTCCAGCCGTTCCCGACCCCTTTCCTGAATCGGATCGGCAACCGGCGCGTCCCCTTCACCTCCCTCAAAATCATCCTTCCACAACCGCTCCGCTACCATTCCCGATGCCGCCGAAGACGGGGATCCCAACCCATCCACACTCAACGCACACGCCCGCCGCACACCTTCACGGAAGGCCGGCAGGCCGGCCAGGTGGTAGGGCTCGGGCGCAGTATATTTGATGAGGGAGGGCACGATATCACGCAACTCCCGGTAAAGACGCGCGCCGAACTCCTTCACCTCGGCCAGGGGATGGGCGGCGGCCTTCTGGATAATGCGCTCGAGGTTGCGGGCGTTGGCCGTCATGCCCAACTGGGCTTCGGTGGCCAGGCAGAGGCAGTAGCGGGCGTCCTCCTTGGCCCACCCGTCCAGGGTGCGGCGCCCCGACTTCTGGTCAGCCATGTCCGGATAGGCGTCGAAAAAATACGTCTGCAGCCGCTCGTAGAACCGGAAATAGGCCCGGTTCTGGCGATCCACCATGGCCAGGTATTCGTCCTCCATTGCCGTGCCCAGCACTTCCACCGGCGTCACGAAATCACCGTCCAGGGTGATATAGCGCTGGGATTTTTCCGTGTAGGAACAGAGCCGGAAGTGCTCGATGAACTCCAGGGCCAGGCGGCTGACGCCGAGGATGTCCAGGTTGAAGACGGCATGCTCGGCCACGGATGAATGCCCCAATCCGAAAATGATGGTTTCGTTGGACTTGCGCGCCCGATCCACCTCGGCGCGGGCAACGTCCCGCAGCTCGTTTACGGGCCGGGGATCCCGGCTGATACGGGCATAGGCCGCCGACAGGGTCTCGGGAGTCAGATTGTCTCGCGAGGTGAACTCATCCACGGCCGCCAGCAGGGACGTCATTTCAGCGGACCCCTCCGCGCCGGCCTGACGACGCAGCTCGGTCAGCAGGCCGCGCATCTCCCGTAGCGCCTCCATGTCCAGATTCATTCCTGCCAGGATCACTTCCATCGCTCTATCCTTTGCCAACTCCACCGGCTGATGGGGCCGCCCCTTCTGCCGGCGCCGCCGGACGACCGCCCCGTGTACCGGTCCGGATCATCGGGGGTCCGGCTCCCGATCCGCCGGCGTTTCCCTCGCCTCCTCAACCTCCGCCGCGGCCACCATCCGGCAGATGGTGTGGACCACATCGCGGATCAGTTCATCGGGCGTAGACGCCCCGGCCGAGATGCCGATGGTGTCACAGCCCTCGAACCAGTCGGCCCGCAGTTCGGCGGCGCTGGGCACCTGGTAGGTCCGGGGATTGATGGCGGCGCTCAACTCCGTCAACCGGCGCGTGTTGGCACTGGTGAAGGAACCGACAACGATCATTACGTCGTTCTCCCGCGGCATCTGTCGAATCTCGTTCTGGTGATCGGTGGTGGGCTTGCAGATGGTGTTGATGAACCGAAGCTCCCGGCAGTACGGGATGAAGCGGTTCAAGATCCGCTGCACCTTTTCGATGTTCTGGGTGGACTGCACCACCACCCCGATCTTCCGGTACGGCCGTTGCCATCCCGCTATGTCATCTTCCGCCGATATGACATGGGCCTTTTCCACCTGGGCGGCGATTCCGCGCACCTCATCATGGTTGCGGTCACCGATGATGACGATGGTGTAGCCCTCTTCGGCCAGCTTGCGGACGATGCGGTGAATCTCGATCACCATGGGACAGGTGGCGTCGACGATGCGCAGTCCCCGTTCCTCGGCCTTGCGATAGATCTCCGGAACCGTCCCGTGGGCCCGCAGCAGCAGTGCCCCATCCCCGATTTCATCGATATCCTCCACAATGCGGATGCCGGCCTGCCGGATCTGTTCCACGACGAATTCATTGTGGACGATATCCCCCAGCATGAATACGTCCTCATTCTCCTCGGCCGCCTGCAGGGCGATATCGATGGCCCGTTTCACTCCGAAACAGAAACCGGCACTCTTGGCGATGCGGATGCGCACGACTCGTTCGCTCATGGTATTTCGACCCGTCCCTTTCCCTGGTCGCCGGCCGGCCCCGGTGCGGCCGCCGGCTGGCGCACCATAATCAGCCGGTTCCGCTCGGCCCGGAAATCCTGCAGCCGGTGCCGCGCCGCCGGGCAATCCGCCACCGGAAGGATCAGCTCGCCGGTCCGAATCTCCGCTTCCAGCACGATTACCGGCTCCGACGCCGATACGGAGCAGGATCGCCGCAAGGAGTACACCGCATTTTCAGCCTTCTCGTCGGAAGGAGTATACAGGACTTCCCGGATGGACGGAAGGCGGATCTCATGCCGCCACCGCTCCGTCAAGGGCGGCCCCAGGAACACGGGGGTTTGCCGGGATTCTTCCGGCCAGCGGGGGAAATGATCCCCGAACGGACTGACGGACCACGGCAGTACCAGCACCAGCACATCGGCCTGACGGGTCGCGGCGCCGGCAGCGGTGAATTCATGGACGAAGGTGACTTCCGGGCTGAATGCATCCTGCCCGTCAACCTCCAGCCGGAGCTGCCGGACCCGGGAGAAATGGCGCCGGGCGGCCTGCCGGAACCACTCCGCCACACTGCTTTCATCGGCGCCGGCCAGCTGCTGCCGGGCCTGCCGGGCGGCGAACCCGCGCAACACGCCCCGCACCGTGAAACGGACCGTCCCGTCATCCGCCACATCCACCACCGTGTCCATATGGGACGCATTGCTCACCGACGGCAGGCTTTCCAGGGCGGCCGCCGCCTGACGGACCACCAGCCCCCGCGTGCCCGGCCCCTGCGGGATCCACCCCGGCGGCGCCCAGGGATCCAGCGGATCCAGCAGGAACGGCTCACCCGCCTCCGTCGTCACCAGCAGACACAGGCCGTTGAACTGTTCCACAGCGGGAACGGACGGATTCACCGGCACCAGGGAACGCTGGAAGAACACCGGTAGGGCGGGCGTCCCCGCCGCCGTCAGCATGGCCCCCAGGAGCATGGCCTTGTCCTTGGGATCACCGCAGGTGGCGGCCAGCACATCATCGGCGGCCAGCGGGCGGCGCCCGCTGGTCCAGAGGCCGATGTCGTCGGTACGGATCCGCCGATGAACGAAGTCGAGAATCCGTTGCCACATCGCCCGCCGGTCCGTCAGGCCGGCGATCAGTTCCCGGACCATGGCCGACGTCTGCGGCGCGTTGGCCACCTGCGACCAGTAGCTTTCCCGGAATTCCCGCGCCGCCGTATCCCAGTCCGGAAAGGTCGAATATATCAGCCGGCCGGCGGACCACTCGGGCGGAGGTGTGGCCGTCTCGCGGGGGATGGCCGGCAGCTCCCCGAAGCGGAACGCATACACGTCCTGATCCTTTACCCGAGAAACCGCCGCCAAAGACGCGTCTTCATGAACGGTTTCAAACCGGAAGGGCGTCCTGGCCGGCAGGTAGAAGTACAGCTTCCTCTCTTCCAGAGGATCTTCGGTCTGGAGATACTCCACTCCGCTGAATCCGGCGGTCAGACCGCTGGTCATCCGCTGCCAGCGGATTTCCACCGATTGGCCCATCCCGGCCGGCAGGCTGACGACCTGCTGCCACAGACGCGCGTCCCGCCCGCTGCGGCAACCGTCCGCCGGGCGGAAATCGGTTGCGGAGGGAGTCGTGTCCCGACCCGCGAACTCCCCATTCGCCTGGTGGATCCCGGCCCGCACCACGCCGATGCGCTGGTCGGCCGGGCGGAACGTCAGCCGGTAATCGCTGAATTTGTCCGTCGTTTCGGGCGACAACGGCCTGTACAGATGATGGATATCCTCCACCAGCCGGCCGTCGGCCGTCCACAAAAACTGTTTATGGGAGAAGACGAAAACGCCGCCGGCATCGGGCGGCGCTTCCGGACGGCCGACCCCACAGACCAAGACCATCAGGGCCATGATCAGCCAGCGCCTGTAGCGACGCGCGGTCGTCATCGGTCACCTCCCGCCGGCGATGGCCGGCGCAACACGACGTACGAACGGGCGAACCGCTCCGCGGCCTCGCGCAGGGCGCACACATCCACGTAGAATTCGGCAGGGACCGTCGGCCCTTCACACGAGAAGCGCCCCTCGAAGAGGATGCTGTCCTCGTCCGGGCGGGCGCTCAGCTGCAATTCCAGCGGTCCGCGATGGAAGTGGACATCGTCGGGCAGGGCCACGACGGCCGCGCCGTCCGGCAGGCGGATTCTCTCCGTGCGCCGGCTGACCATCCCTGCCTCCAGGACCAGGGGATACGGTTGACTCCGCGTACAATCCAGTCCCGCGAAGAGTGACTGGAAGAGATCCAGGTAATCACCGGACTGGGGGATATGGAACAGCAGATAGGAGCCGGCGCTGACCGCATACTCCGGAAAGGTGAAGGCGAGTTTCTGCTGGAAGGGGATGGCCAGATCGCGCCAGTCGCCCAGCGTCACCGGTCCCGCCTGTACCGTCGGGAAAGACGAGCGGACCGCCCGGAACCACCAGCCCGCCGACTCCAGGTCGGGCATTTCGCGGGCCAGGCGCCGCAGCATGACGTCGTAATGACCGCTGCCCGCGATGGTCACGTCCGTGTGCAGCGTGCCGGCGTCCGTCAGCCGGGAGCTGGCCAGGATATGCCCGGTGCTGCGGGTGGCCCGCCGCGGCGGCACCCGTTCCGGCACGGCACCCGCCGGGCGCAGGCGGAGGATATATCGGCCGCCGACATAGGCTTCACCGAACGAAGATCCCAGCCCCAGGGTGGGGTCCAGGAATAGCTCCTCACCGTCGGGCATTGTGACACAGCTGATGGGCCGGTCGAAAGCGGGTGCCCGGAGTGTGCCGGCCGGGTCGGGATCGAACGTGAGAAACGCCTCCTCACATTCCAGCCCCAGGCGTTGCAGCATGGCGTTGAGCAGGATGTTCAGGTCACGGCCGGTCCCGGCCCGTCGCTCGAGAACATCGGCCGCGGACGCCGGCTCGCGGAGGGGCGCCAGGCCGAAAGATCCCGGCAGATACGCCATCTGGCCGGACACGAACCGGTACACCGCCAGGACCTGCGACGGGAGTTCCGTCTTGCCGGCCGTGGCCTGGCGCACCGCCTCGTCCACCGTCACATCGGGGCTCAGCTTGCCGCGGCCACGTTCCCAGGCATAGCGGGACAGGTCCGCCGGCGAAGCGAACGTGCCGACCACCACCCGGCATGAGCGATAGGCCGCATCGGCCATCAGCGGCGCCAGTTCCAGCCCGGGCAACTGATGTCCCCGCCAGCTGTGGCGGATGACATCGCCTTCCTGGGCCGAAGTATACTCCAGGGTTCCGCCCTGCACCGCCCAATGAAACGGCACGGCGGCCGGGACCCGGATGTCCAGCCGTTTTTCGGCCACCGGATCCGAGTACTGGAATAGAAACAGATCGGCATAATGCGGTCCGGTGTCTGCCCGGCTGTCGACATGCACCTCGAGCTCCACGATATCCTGCACCCGCAGCACCGGGAAGGTGATCACCTTGCACCGGAATGCGTCAAAAATGGTGGGCCCGTCACCATTCCCCCGCAGCGGCTCGTCCCGGACCTGCACCGTGTCCATTCCCCTGACCGTACCGTCCGGCTGGTACACCTTGAGGGTGCGGAGCTCCACGACGGATTGGCCCAGGATGTAATAAAACCTCTCCTGGCGGTATTTGTCCACTCCGGCCGGAGAAAGCACACGCACCCGTCGCTGGACCGCCTGGTGCCGGGAGCCGTCGGGGGCGATGATCACCGTCACCGTTTCCGAGAGCACTTCGGCATCCGGCGCGGGGCCGGCCGCCAGGACAGCGGTCGCCAGCAGCCAGAGCGACAAAAGGACGGCAGGGCCACGGCCGCGGGCGGACCGTGACCGGCAAGCGCCCGCTGACCCGGGCGGGTTAGCACAGCGGGGCTGACTCACATGTATCGGGGTGGGGAGCGCCGGCGGGTCAGTAAAAAAACTGGAGCCAACGAAGGGACTCGAACCCTTGACCTGACGATTACGAATCGTCTGCTCTACCAGCTGAGCTACGTTGGCTCTCAAACAGATCATTCTATCCAAATTTTGAAAATTTACAATCCATTTTCTGAAAAAATGAATCGCCGCCCTTCAGACAGACTATCATCGGAACTTGCTGCAGGATCAGAAGATATTCCCTGGCTCGGAAGACGTCCCCCTGGACGAACGGGCTCAGAGTGTCGGAATCAGCGCCATCATCTCGGGGGAAAACTGGATGGACTTGCCCAGAAAGGGTCGGCCATTGGTGCTCTGGACCCGCATGTAGCCGACAAAATTCTCGGGCACGGCCCCCTCCCCGAAGATCTCGGGTTCACCCAGGAAAAAGATCCGGTTGCCGTACGGGGGGATCTCCTGATCGGCGAGGGAGACCGCCACCAGGTTGGCGTCGGGGTCGTACACCTCGAGCCGCACCCGAACGGCCACGTCCCCCGGATTGTGCAGCACATAGGACGTGTTGTAGGGCGGGATGCTGATGGTATACGGGAACACCAGGCGGCCGACGACATCTTCCGTTTGCGGCAGTTCATCCACGGTCATGTTCTGGATCTTGGCATCGAAGGTGCCAGGTTCGTCGGGATCCTCGATGAGCGCCCATTCGGTATAGGCATAGGCACCGATGACGAAGTTGCGATCCACCTGGATGACCACCGAGCCGGTCTGGGACTGCTTGTTGAAACGGCTCTTCTCCTCCTCGTTGAGGAGACTGGACAAGAACACCTCATAGCGGACCGTATTCTGAAAATCGGCCTCCTTGGTCACCACCAGGTTGCCGTCGTTGTCGTAAAAATCGAACCGGGCGTGGGTCAGGAGGGGAATGGGTTCTTCGTTCTCGTCCAGCACATATTCACCATCTTCGTCCAGCAGCCATTTCTCGTTGAAGCTGATCAGGATCACCGACGTATCGTAGCCGTCACCCACCACGTAATAGGGCAGATGATACGCCTGGGTCAGGGACTGCACACCGGGGAAGAGGGGCGGACAGCTGAACATGTACAGGTTGTTTGCGAACTTGCTCTCGTACGTCATGTAGACACTGGTTTCGAGGTTGGCCAGGTTGAAGACACGCATGTAGCCCCGGAAGGGCAGATCGAAACGCTGGTCGCGGCCGGAGGTGTTGGTGATGGTCCCCTGCTGGCTGTTGATCAGCTCCCCATCATCGTCATAATAGGACTGGATGATGTCATACTGGTTGAAATAGGGATTGGTGAAATGGAGCACATTTTGCAGATTGCCGCCCGATGACATGAACGGGAAAACCGCATCCTGGAAGACCGGCTGGTCGATGCGCAGATAATCGCCGCGGATGATCTGACCGTCGTCGCCGAAGACGCCGTTGTAGACGAGACCGCGCAACGGATAGTCCGGATTCACGGCCTTCAGAAAACCGTGCTGGTTTTCCACCTTGTCGTAATCGGGCACCAGGCCCTCGAACATCCGCACCAGCTGCTGGCCGGGCTGGAGGGTCAGGTCGACGGCGTCGATGGTCACGGCGTTGTCGTCGTCGTCGATATAATAGAAAGGCAACCCGGCATCCGGGTTGTCCTCTTCGATGAACGAATCGTCTGTCTGGATGGCCTGAATGCGGAATGTTACCGGTTCCGCTTCCAGATTGAGGAACGCCACGGAGGAGAAACGGTCCTCCTCCAGAAAAACGCTGTACGCCGTGGACAGGACGTCATTGGGCTGCGGCTGGATGACATCCAGTGCCGACGTCAGAAACTTGGCCACCAGGCAACGGCCGGAACCCGGGATCGCCACCACCGTCACGGGAACTTCCCGTTCCTCGGACTCGTTGATGATCTGAACGATGGAAGAGCCTTTATACTCCTCGATGGGCACCCGCACGGTGGTTTCATAGAAATAATTGGAAACGATCTGGTCATAGCTGCTGAAGGAAGGGAACAGGATATCGAAAGTGGCATTTTCGTTTTCGAGGAAAGTGACCTCGGTGGTCCGCGCCATGTTGAAGGGCGGACGACGAAACTGCAGTGACTTGTACAGTTCCAGAGTCGGCCAGCGGAAAATGGAAATCTGGGGAAAACCGTAACCGCTCAACCCGGAGGTGTCGATCTGGTCATAGGAGCTGACCTGCACCACCAGGAACTGGCCCGTCGGATCAAACTGGATAATGGAGGGACTGTCGGGCACGATCAGGGTCTTGTCCGAACCGTCGGCGTTGGTCAGTTTCTGTCCGGTCTGGGGGTCGAACAGGTAAACCCGGTCCCCGGCGAAGAAATCGGTGGCCCGGCCGATGGAAGCCACCATGCCGATGCTGTCATCGTCGCTGAGCAAGACATTGTTCCGGAAGCTCAGATTGGGATTATGGTCGTTGTTGCCGACTTCCTCGGGGGTCAGGATCACCTGATGGATTTCGGCCAGGGTGTCACTGTCGATAACGGAGACGGTGTCGCTGGTGGTATTGGTGCTGCACAGGAAAGTGCCGTCATGACTGAGGGTCAGCCAGGCCGGCCCCACCGAGGTGAAGTAGTAAGGATCCGGCACTTCCAGGGTCACCCGGTTTTCGATCTGGTATTCCACGGCATCGATTTTGATCACTTCATCGGTAAAGGTCGACGAAATATAGGCCTTGGCACCGCCGGGCGAGAAGACGATATTGCTGCCGAAGCCGAGCCCCCCGCCGGGGATGCTGATATCGGCCACCGTGGCCAGCGTCGCCACATCGATGACCCGGATGAAGCTGAGGTCATGAGGCTGGCCACTGAATGTCCCCAGACTGACCACCCACAGCTGGCTCTCCGTCGGATTGAAGGTCATGAAAACGGGGATCGCCCCGGCCGGCAGGGCGGCCTCGATACGATCGCCGGACTGCTCAGCCAGCGGGCGGATCACCAGGATGTAGCCCTGTTCCGAGGCGCCGTCAGAGCCGATGTAATTGACGAAACCCCGCTGTCCGTCGGCCGTCAACAGGATATACGGCGCAACGATGTTCACCTGATTCATCCGGAACGACAGTTCCAGCGCCCGGATCTCCGGCGGCGCGTCTTCGGCATTGGGATTGATACTGTACAATATGTTCTGGGCTGTGGCGAAACTCGCAGTGAACATGAGTAACAGGACCAGCATGCCGATGCCCTTGAGATTTCCGAACCGCATGTGACCTCCCCGATTCTCCCGATTCAAAGCATCGTATTGTATCACCATCACGGACGTATTTCTACATCTAAGTCTATCTTGACGTGTCCGCCCGGCGACAGGTTCATTTTTGCCATCGGCGCCACAATTCATGATGTTCGCGGCGGGCGCCATCGAACACCCGGCGCAGCGTATCATTCCGGATCGCCGTGCTTTCCGCGTCAGGCGCGACCTCCGCGGCGGGCCGGTCCGGGATCGGACCGCCGGTATCTTCCGCCTGTCGGAAGTGACGCGGCGCGGCCAGCAATTTCACTTTCCGCACCACGGGCCGTCCCAGTTCGCTGCCGATCCGGGAAACGAACTCGTCTTCCAGTCCCAGCAGCTGCCGGAGCCAGGCGCTGCTCCGGACATACACCGTCAGGCAGCCCGCGTGCAGAGGACCCGACCGGGTCTGACCGCCCAGGCGGGGGCCCACCACGTTCGACCAGTTCTCCGCCAGGAAGCGTTGGAAAAAAATTTCCGGCGCCCCCTTGACTTCACTCAGCGTCTGCAGCACATTCCGAACCCGCTCCATGGGCATCTCCCGGCAGGATTTCATGCGCCGTTATACACCGGATGGGTGGGTAAATGCAATTACCGTTCCGGCCAGATTTCCAATTCTGCCCCGCGATCTGCACCAAATTCTCAAATTCTTTTAACCAGGAACTAATGATTGTGTTAATAATAAAATGATTTACTGATTTCCGGTTCCGGCCGGAAAAGGAGTTGATGAGCATGGGCAAAGAAAAAATCCTGGCCGTGGACGACGAAGAGGATATCCTCGAGTTGATCCAGTACAATCTGACCAAGGAGGGATACCAGGTGATCCCGGTCACATCCGGCGAGGAAGCCCTGAAAAAGGCCCGCCACCAGGTTCCCGATCTGATCCTGCTGGACCTGATGCTGCCCGGCCTTGACGGATTTGAAGTCTGCAAGGCCATCAAAAACAACCCGCTGACCCAGCACATCCCCATCGTCATGGTCACCGCCAAGGGCGAAGAGTCGGATATCATCACCGGACTTGAACTGGGCGCCGATGACTACATCACCAAACCGTTCAGCCCCAAGGTTTTGATCGCCCGCGTGCGGGCCGTTCTCCGCCGCAAGGGACGACAGACCGTCGATACCGAAACCCCCCTCGCCATCCATGAGCTGGTCATCCATCCCGGACGCCACGAAGTGTCCGTCGCCGGCGAAAAAATCGACCTGACCTTCACCGAGTTCAAGATCCTGCATTTCCTGTCCAGCAAGGCCGGCTGGGTGTTCACCCGCTATCAGATCGTGGATGCCGTGCGCGGCATGAACTACGCCGTCACCGAACGCTCCGTGGATGTACAGATCGTTTCCCTGCGGCGCAAGCTGGGCCAGTACGGCGACTATATCGAGACGGTTCGTGGCATCGGTTATCGCTTCAAGGACTGAGCATGAACGATTATCGTTTTTTCTGGCGCATCTTTCCGGCCTTTCTGATGATCACGGCCCTGGCGCTGCTGACGCTGGCCTGGTATGCCTCGCGATCGTTCCGCGAAAGTTACCTGGACCGGACCGCCCTGCAGCTGGACACCGTGGCCCGAATCGTGGAGAACGAGCTGGCGGGCACGCCCATCGAGCCCCTGCATCCCCCGGTTTTCGACGAATTCTGCCGTTCTCTCGCCCGCGGCACCGAAGTCCGGATCACCCTGATTCTGGCGTCCGGCGAAGTCATCGGCGATTCGCGCGAGAATGCGGCCGACATGGAGGATCACTACGATCGCCCCGAAGTGGTGCAAAGCCTGGCCGAGGGTGTGGGGCAGGCCATCCGTTTCAGCAACACATTGCAGCAGACCATGATGTACCGGGCCCACCGGCATGAGGTTGAGGGGCAGCCGGCCTGGATCGTCCGCACCTCGGTGGCGGTGGACACCATCCGGGAATCGCTGAACGCCCTGTATATGCGCATCTTCTGGGGCGGGTTGTTCGTGCTGGCCAGTTTCGCCGTCGTCAGCTTCTTCTTTTCACGCGGGCTCAGCCGAAAACTGCGCATGACCATGGAGGCCGCCAACCATTTTGCCGAAGGGGATCTCAACTACCGCATCAAGATGACCGGCATCAGCGAGATCGACGAACTCAGCCGCTCCCTGAACCGGATGGCCCAAGAGCTGAACGACAAACTGCGCACCGTCACCCGCCAGCGCAACGAACGGGAAGCCATCCTTTCCAGCATGGTGGAGGGTGTGCTGGCCGTGGACGCCGACGAACACCTCCTCATCATCAATGAGTCGGCCGCCCGGATGGTGGGTGTCGACGGGGCCTGGGCCCGCGGCCGGACCATCCAGGAAGTGGTCCGCAACAACAATCTGCAGCAACTCGTCGGCCGTGTCCTGGACCAGGGCACCACGGAAGAGATCCATTTTACCCTCCACGGCACCACCGAACGCTTCTTCCAGGCCCACGGCACACCGCTGCGGCAGGCCGAGGGCGCCATCATCGGCGCCATCATCGTCATCCACGATATCACGCCCCTGAAGCGGCTGGAGAACATCCGGCGAGACTTCGTGGCCAATGTCTCCCACGAACTCAAGACACCCATCACGTCCATCAAGGGCTTCGTCGAAACCCTGCTGGACGGCACCCTGGAGGACCGCCCGCAGGCGGAGCGTTTCATCACCATCATCGCCAAGCAGGTGGATCGTCTCAACGCCATCATCGAGGACCTCCTGGAGCTGGCCCGTCTGGAGCAGATCCAGGAAAAATCCACTATTCACCGGATCATCGACCGGATCCGTGATCCGCTCGTCTCAGCGGTGGAGACCTGCCGCCGCCAGGCCGACGAGAAAGATATCCGCATTGAACTCAACTGCGACGAGAATCTGAAGGGCAGAATCAACGCCGCCCTCATCGAGGAGGCGGTCGTCAATCTGGTAGACAACGCCATCAAGTACAGCGAAGCCGGCAGCCGGGTTCAGATCATCGCTGAATCGGACCATTCCGGTATCGCCATCCACGTCATCGACGAAGGCAGTGGCATCCCGGCCGAGCATCTCCAACGCATTTTCGAGCGGTTCTATCGTGTGGACAAGGCCCGCAGCCGCAAGATGGGCGGCACCGGTCTCGGCCTGGCCATCGTCAAGCATATCGCCCAGGCCCATAACGGCAACGTGGAAGTCACCAGCACTCCCGGCCAGGGCAGTACGTTCATCATTCGGCTTCCGGGCAACATGACCATGGAAACCATGATCTGAACGGAGCGACGCCTCCGGCCATCCGCCGTCCGATTCACTTTTCCCCACGGGAAATCCGCAAACACAATCCGGATTGTGTCCGACATCACATTTTCGCAAGCTTGGACGTGACGCTGGCACCAAATTCAGGTATAATCCGGTTGTCGCAGGACAGATATCTATGGAGGTTCATTGGATGGTTGACAATTCCCAACAACAAGGACCCGGTTTGAACGAATCGGAAACGTCCACCACGCAGCGGCTCCTGAAAAAAGACGTCGCCCGGCCCGAGGCGGACAGCGCCACCACGGGGCCACTCACGGGGCGCATGGCGGACCTGGCCCAGGATACGAGCGAAAGCAAAAAAAGCAATACATGGTTGTTCGTAATGATCGGTGCCGCCGTGGCCGTGGTTGCCCTGGTGCTCGTTTTCATGTTCGTGCTGCCCGGGGAGTCCATCCTCAGCTCAGGCAGCACGGATATCAATCCTTCGGGCTCGGACTCTATCGACGCCACTATCGTCGAGGGACGGCCCGTGCCGGTGGCCCGGGATACGGAACGCCCGGCAGCGGCGCCGGTTGAGCGACGCTCCCGCGCGACCGAAAGCAACACACCGGAGCCGTCCCCCGAACCCGCCCGGCCGGAAAGCACCGTGGCCAGCCAGCCGGAACCGCCGGTCGTGCGGGAATCCACTTCCCGCCCCACCACCGAAAAAGAGTCACCGGCCGCCGGTTCGTCCGCCAGCGAAGCGTCGCCCGCCCAGCCGGCCGATACGAGCGGCACCAAAGCGGATCCCCCGCCGTCCACCCGCCGAACAAGCAGCGAATCCGGCTCCGGCACGTCATCCAGCGAGGCCAAACCGGCCGCCACCCCGCCGGCCTCCATCCAGCAGGGATTCGACCTGAAGAGCCAGACCCAGAAGTCGGCGGTGAAAACGGGCGATCTGGTGCCCTTGACCGGCGACGTCATCCGTCCCGTCCTGAAGCAGGACGTCACGCCCGAGAAACCGGCCATCGCGACCCGTCTGCGCCGTTCCGGCCGGGTGATCCTGCGGATCCTCATCGACGAGAACGGCAACGTTATCGACGCCAAGGTGGTCAATGAAAATCCCACCAACCTCGGTTTCGGCGAGGCCGCGGTGGTGGCGGCGAAAAAGCGGAAATACACGCCGGCCTCCAAGGACAATGTGCGGGTGAAAGTGTGGGAGACCCTGGTCTTTACCTTTCGGTAGGCTCGTCCACGTCGGCGGCCAGATCGAAAAAGCGGGTGAATTGTTTCTGGAAGGACAGGCGCACCGTCCCGGTGGGGCCGTTGCGCTGCTTTTCGACGATAATATCGGCCAAACCCTGAACCTCCGGATCTTCCGGGTTATACCACTCTTCCCGAAAAATGAACATGACCACGTCGGCATCCTGCTCCAGGGACCCCGATTCCCGCAGATCGGACAGATGCGGCCTGTGGTCCCCCTTGCGCGCCTCCGGCGCCCGGCTGAGCTGGGACAGGGCCAGGACCGGCACCTCCAGATCCTTGGCCAGCGCCTTGAGGGTGCGGGAAATGGCGGCGATCTCCTGGACCCGGTTCTCGTAGCGGCGGTCGGGGCTGATGAGCTGCAGGTAATCGACGACGATCAGATCCAGCCCGACCTCCCGTTTCAGCCGCCGCGCCTTGGTCTGGAGCTCCAGCACCGAGAGGTTGGCCGTCTCGTCGATGAACAGTTTGGCCTGATCCAGCCGGCTGACGGTTTCGCCGATCTTGGCCCAGTCGTCGGGCGAGAGAAAACCGCTGCGAATCTTCTGGGCGTCGATCATGGATTCGGAGGAGAGCAACCGCAGGGCCAGCTGCCGGGCTGACATCTCAAGGGAAAAGATGGCCACGGTGCAGTTTTCTTCCAGCGCGGCGTGCATGGCGATATTCATGGCAAAACTGGTCTTGCCCATGGACGGCCGTGCCGCCAGGATGATGAGATCCTCTTTCTGCAGTCCGCAGGTCAACATGTCCAGCCGGCGGTATCCGGTGGGGATCCCCGTCAGGATCTGCTTGTTCTTGTAAAGGTATTCCAGATGTCGATACGCCTCCACCAGGGCATCGGTCAGGGGGATATAGTTCTTCTTGATAAATCGTTGGGAGATATCGAAAATCCGGGTTTCGGCGCTCTTGAGAATCTCCTGGATGGCGTGTTTGGGCTGATGGCTTTGCTCGATGATATCCTGGGAGGCGGAGATCAGCTTGCGCAGCAGTGCCTTGTTGCGGATGATGTCGACGTAGTTGGCGATATTGGTCAGGCGCGGCACCCCGTCGCGCAGGGTGCTGAGATAGGTCAGGCCGATGGGCTCCTGCAGGCCGAGTCCGTCCAGGGCATCCTTGAGGGTGAGCTCGTCGATGGCCTCGTCCCGGACATCGCTGAGTTTGTGAAAGAGATAGATCATCCGGGAATAGATCTTCTGGTGCTTCGGCAGGAAAAAATCATCCTCCTGCAGCTGGTCGCCAATCTGCACGATCAGGCTGTTGTTGACCAGGATGGCGCCGAGAACGGCCCGTTCGGCATCGATGTCATGGGGCAGCGGCCGATCGTAGGTTTCGGCCAGCGTCACGTCGCTGCGGTTGAGGTTGATGTCGGCCATGGGGAAAATCCGCTCTTGAATTACACCGATTGTAGCCTTTCACCAGACAAAAAAAAAGGACAAAGTCGGACCCGGCTTTGTCCCTTTCCTGAAAGGCCTGAATTTCGTTATCTTACGACTTTTCTTCCGGCGAGTCGTCGCCGGCTTCCGTGTCCTCGGGCGGCGGCAGGGCGGCCCCCGTTTCCACCGGAAGGGATTCTTCCGGCAGGTGTTCCGCGGACGGCGCATCGGTCGGGGCCGGTGCCTCGGCCACGGGCTTCGCCTCGCCCCCCTCCTTGGCGACCATCACCTTGATCTCGGCGGTCACTTCACGGTGCAGCCGGATGGGGACGGTGTATTCACCCAGGGTCTTGATGGGATGATCCAGCCGGATCTTCCGCCGGTCGATCTGGAAACCTTTCCCTTCCAGCTGGTGAGCGATATCCATGGTGGTGACGGAACCATACAGGTTGTCACCTTCGCCCACTTTCTTCTCGATATGGACGGTCACCTTGCCCAACGCTCCGGCCAGGACCTCGGCTTCTTCCTTCAGCTTCGCTTCCTGCTTGACCCAGACCAGTTTCTGGTTTTCCACATATTTGAGGTTGCCTGGCGTTGCCTGCATGGCGAATTTTTGGGGGATCAGATAGTTGCGGGCATAGCCGTCCGCAACTTTCAACACGTTGCCGCGGCGGCCCAGGTTCTCGACATCTTCAATCAGTATGACTTTCATATGGCAATCTCCATGCTCATCATTTATCCGGCGCCGGCGGCCTAGAATTCGTCGGACACGAACGGCAGCAACGCCAGGACACGCGCCCGCTTGACGGCGCGGCGGAGCCGGCGCTGATGGAACGAGCAAGTGCCCGAAATCCGGCGGGGCATAATACGGCCGCGCTCGGGGACAAACTGCTTCAGCAGATCCACATCCTTATAGTCAACGGTCACGATCTTCTCTTCGCAAAAGCGGCAAACCTTTTTGCGACGATAGAAAAAACGACGTCCGGATCCTTTTCCATTGGCTTCCATGATTATCTACCTCCATCTTTATCGCCGCGTGACCGATCCCGGTAATCGCGCCGTTCCCGATGATCCCCCCGGCCCTCGCGGCCACCGGAGCCCTCACCGCGGCGACGGCGCTTCTCCAGGCTGCGCCGCTGGGCGTCATAATACTCTTTCCGTTTTTCCGCCACCTTCTCCTCTTCGTCCTTGCGGACCGTGAGGAACCGGATGATCTCGTCGGCAACCCGCATGCGACGCTCCACCTCGTCCACAGCCCGGCCTTCGCCTTCGAAACGAAGGATGTAATAGAAGGCTTCCTTGTACTTTTTGATCTCATAGGCCAGGGTTCGCTTTTCCCAGAGCTCGCACGTGACATCAGTGCCACCGAATTGCTCGACATACCCCTTCATCCGGTCTGTCAGCTCGGGCTGTGCATCTTCAGGCACATCAGGAGCGACAAGAAAAACCAGCTCGTACTTATGCTTCTGCACGATACTTCTCCTTTTCCAATCTTAGGTTTGTTACAGGAAATTGCTCCTGTGGGCCCCGGTGGCGAAGCAAGGCCCTTTCACATGGAAAGGTGGAATTATATTCGAAAAAAACAAAAATTCAACTTTTTTGTGCGAATCCCGACGGAAAAAATCATGGCCGGAATTTGCCGGCCCGTCAAGGCGGCCGGCGGATGGTCCCCTATTTGATCAGCGGAGCGATCACCAGCGAAACCACCGACATCAGCTTGATCAGGATATTCAGCGAGGGGCCGGCCGTATCCTTGAAGGGGTCGCCCACCGTGTCCCCGACCACCGCCGCCTTGTGGGCGTCGGAGCCTTTGCCACCAAAATGGCCGCCCTCGATGTATTTCTTGGCGTTGTCCCAGGCCCCGCCGGCATTGGCCATGAAGATGGCCAGCACCACACCCGAAACCAACACTCCCGCCAACAGTCCACCCAGGGATTCCTTGTCCCAGAAACCGACCAGGGCCGGCACCCCAATGGCCATCAGGCCGGGCAAAATCATTTCGCGGATGGCGGCGGCCGTGGAAATATCCACGCAGGTGGCGTACTCGGCCTCGGCCGTCCCCTCCATCAGGCCCTTGATGGTCCGGAACTGGCGGCGGACCTCCTCGATCATCTCGAAGGCCGCCTTGCCCACGGCCTTCATGGCCATGGAGGAAAAGAGGAAAGGCAACATTCCGCCGACCAGCAGCCCAGCCATGACCCGGGGATTGGCGATATCCAGGGATTTCACATCCGCCTGCTGCATGAATGCGCTGAACAGCGCCAGCGAGGTCAGGGCCGCCGAACCGATGGCGAACCCCTTGCCGATGGCCGCCGTGGTGTTGCCCACGGCATCCAGCTTGTCGGTCCGCTGCCGGACTTCCTTTTCCAGATGGGACATCTCGGCGATGCCGCCGGCATTGTCCGAAATCGGTCCATAGGCGTCGACGGAAAGCTGGATACCGGTGGTGGACAGCATGCCCAGAGCGGCGATGGCGATACCATACAGGCCGGCAAAGTGGTAGGCCGCCAGGATAGAACCGGCGATGACCAGCATCGGCAGGGCCGTGCTCTGCATCCCCACCGCCAGGCCGGAAATGATGTTGGTGGCCGTGCCGGAGGTGGAATCGTAGGCGATGCCCTGGGCCGGCTTGCGGTTTTCGGAGGTGTAAAATTCGGTGATCAGGCCGACCATGATCCCGGCGATCAGGCCGGTAACGATGGCGATGAAGATATCCAGCGCGGAAATGGTCGCGGCGCCCAGAGATCCGCGGGTGACCGCCACCGGTTCGGGGAAGAAAAGGTGGATGACGAAATAGGACGCCACGATCATCATGGCCGCGGCGCTGAAGGTCCCGATGTTCAGTGCATTCTGGGGATTCCCGCCTTCCCGCGTGCGCACCAAAAACGTGCCGAGGATGGAGCAGAGAATGCCCAGCCCGGCCAGCACCAGGGGAATGAGGACCGGCGCCAGCTGGTAGAGGGTGAGATCCGCGCCGGCGGGGATAATGATGGCTCCCAGCACCATGGAGCCGACGATGGAACCCACGTAAGACTCGAAGAGATCGGCGCCCATCCCGGCCACATCCCCCACATTGTCGCCGACGTTATCGGCGATCACTGCCGGATTCCGGGGATCGTCCTCGGGGATGCCGGCCTCCACCTTGCCGACCAGGTCGGCGCCCACATCGGCCGCTTTGGTGAAAATCCCGCCGCCCACGCGGGCGAACAGGGCGATGGAACTGGCGCCGAGGCTGAAGCCGCTGATGACGGTGGTGATCATGGCCCAGTCACCCTTGAACTGACCCAGGTTGCTGTACACCAGAAAAAGTCCGGTCAGGCCCAGTACGCCGAGTCCCACCACGCACATGCCCATCACCGAACCACCGGCGAAGGCCACGTTGAGGGCCTTGACCAGGCCGCTGCGGGCGGCGGCGGCCGTCCGGACGTTGGCCGAGGTGGCGACGCGCATGCCGATATAGCCGGCCGTGGCGGAGCAGATGGCGCCCAGGACGAACGAGAGGGCGACCAGGGCATGGGAATCGGTGCGGCCCATGTTGCTTAAGACCAGCAGCACCGCGATCACCAGGACAAAGATGCCCAGAACACGGTATTCCCGGGACAGGAAAGCCATGGCGCCCCGCTTGATATAGCCGGCAATACGAATCATGGTGTCCGTGCCCTCGTCCTGGCGGCCAATCCACGCCGATTTCCACATGGCATAGAGCAGGGCGAGAACACCGGTGCACAGGATCAGGATCAGAAGTGTTGACATCGGTTACTGACCTCCAGGATTGTTGTACGTTGCCATCGCTTTTTCATAACCGGACCGAAAGATCAGTTCAAGGGCGTCGTACATCCTCTCGAAGAGCTCGCCCAGGATCCGTCTTTCTGACGCGGTCATGGGCTGCAGCACGTATTCCGCGGCATCGCCGTAGTCGTCGTCTTCCGGGCGGATCCCGATGCGAATCCGCGGGATCTCGTGGGTGCCGGCCTGCTGGATGATACTGGACATTCCGCGATGGCCGCCCGCCGAGCCGCGGGTACGGATTCGGAAATGGCCCTGCGGCAGATCGAGGTCATCGTACACCACCATCGTCTGCCCGGGGGAGAGGTGCCAGGCCGCCAGAACATCCTGATAGGCGACACCGCTCAGGTTCATATACGTCTGCGGCTTGATCAGATGCACGTCCCGTCCGAAAAGATGCGCTTGCTCGATGACCGCCTGATACCGGCGCTTGCGGGACCGGACCGGAACCTGCCGGCGCCGGATCAGGTAGTCCAAAAAAAGAAATCCGGCGTTGTGCCTCGTTTCACGGTAAGCCAACCCCGGATTGCCAAGTCCAAAAATAGCGTCCGGCCACGCCTCAGCCGCCATGACTATTCTTCAGCTGCTTCCGCTGCCTCCGCTCCCCCGGCCTCCTCGGTCAACTCGGCGGCGGTTTCCTCGGCAGGAAGTCCGAGGCCGGCCGTGGATGTCCGGGTGCTCTCCACGGCGGCGATGTTGATGTCGCCATCCGCCATGATCTTGACGTCTTTGGCCACTTTCAGGTCCTTGATCTTCATGCGCTGATGCAGATCGAGGCCGGAGACATCGGCGGTCAGTTGCGTCGGGATGTCCTGCGGCAGACAACGGATCGGCAGGTCCCGCCGCAGAATGACCAGCACACCGCCGGCGCTCTTGACCCCTACCGGCACGCCCTCGGTGACGATGGGCACGCTGACTTCCACCGGGCGGTCCTGGCTGATCTTGAGAAAATCCAGATGGATCAGTTCATCCCGGACCGGATCCAGCTGATAATCCCGGATGAGGACCTCTTTCAGGTTTTTCTCGTCCAGTTTCAGTGTGTATATCCGGTTGCGACCGCCTTCGGTATGCAAATACTGGTCCATCAGCTTCCGGTTGATGGCCATGGGTACCGGCTCTTCGTCCGCACCATACAGAATGGCCGGGATCATCCCTTCGTTCCGCAGCCGACGGGCGCCGTTTTTACCCAGATCCCACCTGCGCTTGGCTTCAATGATTACTTTTTCCATCTCCATATGCTCCTATGAATTTTTGACCGATTAAACAAACAGATTGCTGATGGAGGTCTCGTAGTGAATGGACCGGATGGCTTCGCCGAAAAGCGCGGCCACCGACAAAACCCTCAGCGTCTCGAACTGCTTTTCCTCCGGAAGGGCGATGGTGTTGGTGACGATCACTTCCTCCAGCGCCGAACCCCGCAGCCGGCTTACGGCCGGGCCACTGAGGACCGCGTGGGTGGAACCGGCCAGGATCCGCCGCGCGCCCCGCATCTGGATGGCATTGACGATCTCCACCATCGTGCCGGCCGTGTCGATCATGTCATCGATGATGATGACCGTTTTGTCCTCCACCTCGCCGATGATATGCATGACCTCGGCCACATTGGTCTGGACGCGCCGCTTGTCGCCGATGGCCAGGCCGGCGTTCAGCCGTTTGGCGTAGGCCCTCGCCCGTTCGGCGCCGCCGGTATCGGGCGAAAGGATGGTCACATCCTCGAAATTCTGGGCCGAGATGTACTCCAGGATGACCGGCGCCGAGAACAGATGATCCACGGGAATATCGAAAAAGCCCTGAATCTGGGCGGCATGCAGATCCATGGTCAGGACGCGGTCCGTGCCGGCCGCCGTCAGCAGATCCGCCACCAGCTTGGAGGAGATGGGGACGCGGGGTTTGTCCTTGCGATCCTGCCGGGCGTATCCGTAGTAAGGCACGACGGCGGTGATGCGCGAAGCCGACGCCCGCTTGCACGCGTCGATCATGATGAGCAATTCCATCAGGTGTGTGTTGACCGGCGTCGATGTCGACTGGATGATGAACACATCCCGCCCCCGAACGTTCTCCAGACTCTGGAAGTAGAGTTCGCCGTCGGAGAAAGTGGTCAGACGGGCCTCACCCACAGGGATCTTCAGATACTGGCAGATCTCCTCCGCCAGGGCCCGGTTGGACGAACCGGCGAATATGACCAAATCACCTTTCATTGAACTGACCTCCTCCATCCCGTACACGACCTTTCAGGAGAACTTCGTATCCATCCCACCCCTCAGCGCGTGAACAGGACCAGGTTTTGGCCGGAAAACGTACATCCACTGTCGCCAGGGCTCCACACGCCCGACCAGTCATAAAAATGGCTGGGGAGGGAGGATTCGAACCTCCGAATGCAGGTTCCAAAGACCTGTGTCTTTCCGCTTGACGACTCCCCAGCAAAACCTCAGTCATCCCATGACCGGAGCCGTTGGTGGTAGGCCGGTCTGGGGATAAAATGCGTTCGAAAGATCCGCGTCGAATTCAGGCGGCCCTGCAGCTGATGTTCAGCCTGCTGGCAATGGTCGTCATCGGTGAAGAGACCGAAAATCGCCGATCCGCTTCCACTCAGCATCGCCCGGGATGCACCGACCTCCAGGAGCGCGTTTCTTATCGTCTTCAAACCAGGGAATTCAGGGAAGACAACAGATTCGAAGTCGTTTTCGCCATCGTCTAGAAACACTTCCGCCGACGACAGGCCCCTGAACGAGGGTGGAATTTTAGTATTATAGCCTTCTTTTGTCAACATAAAATTCAGACGGCTGTAGGCCCAGGAAGTGCTGACAGGCTGGGCCGGACAGACCACCAGCACCGGTCGGGGCGGCAGATCCGGCAGCAGGATCATTTCCTCGCCGCGGCCGAATCCGGCCGCCGTACCTCCATGGAGGAAAAAGGCCACGTCGGCGCCGAGCAGGGCGGCGATTTCGGCCAGTTCGCCGCACGGGATTTCCGTTGCCCAGAGGTGGCCGACGCCCGCCAGCACGGCGGCGGCGTCGGCGCTGCCTCCGCCCAGCCCGGCCTGGGCAGGAATGCGCTTGTGCAGGCGGATCTCCAGTCCGCCCACGGCGGGCCAGCGTTCCTGGAGCCGCCGGACGGCCCGGAGGCACAGATTGGTTTCGTCCACGGGCAATGTGGGATCATCGCACGCCAGTGTCACCGCGTCGCCCGGACGCCGCCGCAGGAAGATCTCGTCGGCCAGACCGATGGTCTGGAATACGGTACGAATCTCGTGGTAGCCGTCGGGGCGCGGAAAGAGGACCTTCAGATGCAGATTGATTTTGGCGTAGGCGCAGACCCGGACGGACATGCCGCTCTCCTACCAGTAGATTTCAAATTCGTAATTGTCGGCGCCCCCCTTGGGATCGTGGATGTCGATCACCACCGCATAATTGTTGCTGCGGGACGGCTGTTCGACGATGGTGACCGATCCGCGCCCTTCGATGAGGTTCAGCCCCACGGCAAGGGCCCGGCGCGGCAGGGGGGCGGAGAACGTATGCGTCATGCCCATAATCGGTTTCGCATCGAGGTGGCGAATATCGATCTTGTCGCCGCGGATGATCAGCTGATCGTGGCCGTCCACCCGCCCGCGCCAGCGGATGACGCCCCCCTCCAGCGGACGCTGGGCCGATGCGGGCTCCAGAGCGCCGCCGCCTTCCCATTTCAGACCGAAGCGGTAGTTGTCAGCCCCGCCTTTGTCGGAGTCGTCCAGCCGGACGCGCAGGGTGTAGTTGTTCCAGGAACCGGGCTGCTCCACAATCTCCACCTTGCCGCGGCCATCCAGCTTGTAGAGCGTCACGTCCTGGGCGCGCCGTGGCAGATAGCTGCGAAAGTCGTATTTGACCTTCTCCAAAGGTCTCGAGCGGAGATGCTCCACCTTGACCGATCGTTCCCGGATGAGCAAATCATCGATACCGTCCACCCGGCCTTCCCAGAGGAAATCCAGATCGGCCTCGGTAACGGTCTGATACGATTCCTGGTATTGCCTTTCCCAGTACAGGTAAAAATCATAGAGCGCCGCGCCCCGGTGCCGGCCGTCATCCACCCGGACAATGGCCGTGTAGCCATTGCTGTACGTGGGTTGCTGCACGATTTCCAGCCCACCCCGTGCCTGTTCCGCGGCGATGAACACCTCGATGTCGCGGGCCGGCAAGGGGGCCGAAAAATTGTAGCTCTGGTCGGTGATGGGCCGGGCGCGAATATGCTCGATCTGCACCGTCCGGCCGCTGACCCGGATGAAATCGGTGCCGTCCACCCGCCCCTGCCAGTGCATGAAATCGGAGCGGGAGCGGTCGAAATACCCGCCGCTGCCGGCGCCGTATTCATCCCATTCGAGGCGCAAGCGGTAGCGCTGGGGGTAAATATCTTCCTGGTCATTGTTGATGAGGATCTTCAGGGTGTAGCTGTTGACGAGGGAGGGTTGCTCCACGATGTCCACCGGACCGGATCCTTCCAGTTTGGTCAACCGTACGGTGGCATTCTCGCTGGGCAGCCCCTGCGGTGGATAGAAATCGAAACGCAAATTGTTCAGGGGATTGAAATTTCGATGCTCCACGGCCACTTCATTGCCGCGGATCAACAGAAAATCGGAGCCGTCCACCTCGGCTTCGATAATGGCTTCACCGGCCAGCATGGCGCCGGTCGCCATCATCATCCAGACCGCAACCCCCAAAATTGTCCACATCTTGTTCATGGCTGTTCTCCTCTCTCCCGGCCGGTACCGGGACCATGGCCGGAATCCACTCACGGGATTTCACGGGCCGGGCCTGGCGCATCTGGTGAGAGTAGATGCGCAAAACCGGCGATTGTTACCGTTGTCCGCAATGATGGCCTGACCCGCGCCGCCGACAATTGCAGGTGCCAGTGGCCGGGCTTCTCTCATCATCCCTAACGGCCGGCTCAGCACGAGCTCATCACGCAGACGTTATTCACAGGGCTTCGGGCCGATGGTGTCATCACCCACCATCGCTGCTGCGGGTCCGGCTTTTTCGGGACCAGTGGGCCCAACATCATGGCGTGAGATGGAAACCGGCCGTTCGTCATCCGGTTGTCACAGCCAGGACATGATACCACGCCGTGGACTGATTTTCGGCAAAAACCCATCGTTCGGGGAAGACTGCGAGGTGAACAGCTGTGGTTGCCACCGACAGATGATGAACATCGCCTGGGCCCGGGCGCCGTGGTCCGGGTGATGATCGGGCCACCATCCGTGGCCGGGGGATGACGGCCCTGGGCGGGCTGGCCGTCACCCCAGCAACTTCCGGTTCAGTGCCAGCATTCGGCGCCGGGCCAACTGGTACTCTTCGGCCCGGCGGACGATGGTCAGCGTATTGTTGTGCAACAGGGGTTCATCCGCCAGACGGGGCCAGGCGGTCAGGTTGCGGTCGAAATCCGGGGTGCCGGGAATGGGTGACCAGGCGGCCAGGGATACCTGGAGCCCCAGACCGTGGGCGAACTCGAGATCGGCCAGCGTTTGGGCCAGGGTCTGCTCCGGTGCGCCGAACAGGATGTAGGCGCCCAGTTCGGCCGTCGAGAAACCGGCCTCGCGCAGGGCTGCCGCCCCGCGCGCCATCTCTTCGGCCGAGACCTTGAAACCGGAGCGGCTCCGGAGATCTGGCGCCAGGCTCTCCAGACCCAGCCGGATGGTGGTGAAACCGGCCCGCCGCATCAGGCGGCACAGCTCCGGCGTCAGCCAGCGGGCATGGACGGCATTGGGCAGGTGAAAGCGGACGGGTCGGCCCCTGGCCAGCCAGCCCTCCAGGAAGGGCTGGAAATGTGCCCCGCTGTCCGCCAGCAGGGCATCGTCGTAGAAGGCGATGTCGGGCGCACCGGTAACAGCGGTGATTTCATGGAGTTCGTCCACCAGTTCCGCCGGCTGTTTCCGGACCAGACGGGGATACATCAGCGGCGTGGCGCAGTAGTCGCACCGGTACGGGCAGCCGGTGCCCGTCAGCCATGCCGCATGCCGCAGGGGTGTGCCGTACAGATGGTAGGCCGGTCTGCCCGGGCTGGCGGTCAGGGGCAAACCCACGATGGCCCCCAGTCGACGGGCCAGCGCGTCCGGATCCTTGTCGGGCAGGATGTGGTCAAAGAGGCCTGCGGACCGGGCATGTTCCGGGCACAAAAAGGCGTAGATTCCGCCCAGGATGATCACGGCGCGGGGATACCGGCGCCGCAACAAGCGGGCGGCGGCGAAGGCCCCCGGATACCAGTAGGTCATCAGGCAGGTGATCAGGATATAGTCCGGCGGAGGCAGCCCATCGAGAAACTCGCCGACGGCCGCCCCGGGCGCGCCGTAGCGCCGGTAGGGCCGCGGCACGTCGGCCAGGACGGGCGGCGGCTCAACGGGAACGGCCGCATACTTGCCGGTCCCGAACCGGCGGGGCGTTCCGCCCCACCATTCCCGGGCCAGGCAGTCCAGCAACCGGACCTCCGCCCCCGCCTGTTCGAGCCAGGCACCCAGGGTCAGCAGACCGAGGGGGCGCGCCCACAGGTCATAGGCGGCGAAATCCTCGATCCACGGATGTACCAGCAGGATACGCGGCACCCATGTCTCCTTCCGCAGCGGGGAAGGTATCCGTTGACTCCCGAACCGGCACCGGCGGCGGTGATCACTTCTCCGTCAGGATCCAGGCCGGCGGATCGAAGGACAATTCCCGCCAGCGGGCCAGGTCCACTTCCAGGATGCAGGGGAAATCGCTCCGGCGGGCATACACCACCCCCTCCGCCTCGTGGCCGAACGCCACCTCGACTCCCGGACCGTTCTCCTGATCCAGAAAGATACGCCAGGCCGGTTCCGCCAGGCCATAGAGGGCCGGATCGGATGCCGGCGGCCGGTAGGCAAGCACGGGCAACCGGACGAGCGGACCGAGATACTCGCTGATCCGGTGGGCGGAGAGGGGGACGGAGAGCTGCTGGCGCACCCAGCGCCATTCGCCCGACGGAGTCCGGAAAAACGTCCAGTGCCGGCCCGGTGAATCGACGGATATGCCCTTGATCTCGGCAGGATTGACGTCCAGCAAGGTCGTTGGCAGCAATTGCTGGTAGGGGATGTCCAGCGCCGCCGCCAGGTCGGCGGTTACCAGAAAGTACTCCCCGGGACCGGGCAGAAAGGCCGGCACCGTCTCCGGCGGGCCCCACGCCCGGGCCGGTGCGCCGATTTCGAGTGTTCGACTCCCCCCCTCCGCCAGCGCGATCTGCAGGCGGTAGCGGGGATCACCGAACAGGTCGCGGAACCGGGCGGGATCCCGTTCATCGAGCGGATCCGCCACCGGCCACCGCGAGATCCGGAACAGCCAGTCCTGAATGGCCGCCGTGGCGCCGGGGGCGGTGAACGGTGCCTGAAGACGCCATTCTCCGGCCCGGCGACGGAATTCGAACCGGCCGGCGGGCTGATCCACCCTGAATCCGTCCACCCTTCGGAAATCGAACGGGATGGCCCGGTCCTCCCGCAGCTCGGACATGGGAACGGCGAACGCTTCCAGCCGGGAACGGTCCAGCAGATAGATGCGCGGGTCATTTCCCCGCCGGGCATACACATAGTCGCCGGTGGGATTGGACAGACCCAATTCCAGCTTGTGGGCATTGCCCTGACGGTCGAAGAACGTCACCACCCGCCGGGGAGAATCCAGTCCGTAGACGGAGAGATCAGCCGCTTCTTCCAGGAACAGCCGGTGATAACGCAATTCAGCGAGGATTTTGGCCAGCTCATCCCAACGCTCCGGACGACCCCGCGTGTGCCGGGGTGATTCCAGCATCCAGCCGTCCGCCGTCCGGGTGGCGGCGATGGCCGCGTCCGGCCCGGTGACGAGAATCCGCTCGATCATCGGCCCCTGGAGCTCAAACAACCGTCGGTCCGGCGGCGCCTCGGCCGGCGGGTTTTCCAGCACCAGCAGCAGGATGAGCAGAATCACAGCCAGGCCGACCAGCGCCAGGATCTCCCGCAGCCCTCTCATCGCCTTCGTCTCCGGAAAAACACCACCACGACGCCGGCCAGGAGTGGCACCAGCGGCAGAATGATCACCGTCAGGTAATATACTTCCCGCCGATCCTCATTGGTGAGCAGGATGGGCACATTGGCCGGATCCCGCGGCTGGAGGGCGATGAGATCCTCCTCCGCCGTCAGCCAGTTCACCATGTTCAGAAACAGGTCACCGTTGTAAAACTGGCCGAAATAGGCATTGGTGGCGAAATCGCTGTCTCCCACCACCACCAGCCGGGCCCGGGTGGACGGGTCCTCCCCGGACGACACCGTGGTCCGCTCGGCGGCGAAGGCCATGTCCAGCGGCCCGACCAGATCCGTGCCGGGACGGAACTGCGGCTCGCCGCGCACCGGTACCGGCCCGTCGGTTTCGGACCAGCTGCCCGGACTGGTGCGAAGCAGGTATTGCAGGACGATGCCTTCCGGCGCCGGCGACAGCCGCTCCAGAGACCGGGCCGAAGGGAAAACCGTCATGACCGGCGTGCCGCGGGTGATGGGATGATCGGGATAGCGCGTCACCAGCGGCGTCCCGGGCTCTGTCCCCAACACGCGCCCCGCCTGGCTGTCATCGTATATCCGGTCCCGGCGCGGTCGCACGCCCCACGGCTCCAGCAGCGACGCCAGCGAGGCGTCGGGCGGCGGCTCCACCATGACCAGCAGGGCGCCGCCGGCCTGGACATACGCCGTCACCGCTTCTATCTCACCGGCGGCCAGTTCCTTTTTGGGTCCGGCGATGATAAGCAGATGGCATTCATCGGTCGGCAAATTCTCCTGCAGCAGGTTGATCTGGCCCAGCTCATAATTGCGGTCCTGGAGAGCGGTCCCGGCCAGACTGAAACCGTAGCCCGACGGATTGGCCAGGGAGCGCTCGCCATGCCCCACGCTGAACAGGATGCGCTTGGTCTCGTCGCGGACCACCTTCAGGATCGCCCCGGTCAAGGTGGTTTCGTCAGGCTGTTCCACCAGCTCCACCCGGGGCGGACTTTCCACCACGACGGTGTTGTAATACTTGATATTGTACCGCCGCGCCTGTTCCCGCTGCCGGTCGGGATCGATCATCTGCCAGTGGATGAACGGGGACCGGGCGCCGTATTCCCGCAACAGGGTCCGCAGTGATTCGCGGAACTGAACAGCCTCGGGCTGCTCGACCGGGGCCAGGAAAACACGCAGATGGACGTCACGGTCCAGCTCCTCCAGAACCTGTATGGTGAAAGAAGAGAGGGAAAAGCGCTGATCCGGTGTGGCATCCAACCGCCAGTTGTGACGGACCGCCAGCAGATTCAGGAGCAGCAGCACCACCAGCAGCAGGACACCCGTCACGAAAAAATGCACCCCTTCCGCCGCCTGCCGCCGGCGCAACCCCTGACGCCACACGCTGAGGTTCAGAGCGACTCCGGTGCCGACCAGAACGCCGCCGAAGCTCAGCGCCAGCCAGTGGCCGTAATCCCAGCGGTTGACGGCCCCGAAATGGAGCAACGCCGCCGCCATGATGAACAGCCCCGCCAGGGAGGCATACCGGGCCAGCCGCACCACCGCCTCACCTCCACCGCAGGGATTCCAGGGTCCGGTATGTCAAAAAGATACCAAACACCCAGACACTGACAAAATAGATCAGATGGGATACGTCCAGGATCCCCACCATAAAGCTCTCCAGATGGCTCAGGGGCGACAGGTAGCGCAGCACCACCGCCAATCCCTCGTTACCGGCCTGCCCGAATTCATTGAAGAAGTAAAGCACGATCACCAGCACGAAGGTCAGGATAGCCGCCACGATCTGGTTTTCCGTCAGGGTCGACAGAAAATGGCCCAGGCTGAGCACCGCCGCCGTCAACAACACGATGCCGAGATACCCGACCAGGATGGGCAGGACCGCCGGCGGTGTGGCGGCGAACCGGAACAGGGCGACCAGGGGAATGGCCGAGCCACAGAAAAGAAGCAGGCAGAACAAAAAATTGGCCAGAAACTTGCCGAGGATGATTTGCCCGTTGCTCAGCGGCAGGGTGAACAGCAATTCCATGGTCCCCTTTTTTTTCTCTTCGGCATAGACGCCCATGGTGATGAGGGGCAGCAGGAAAAGCAGGACGGTACTGATGACGGCAAAATGATTGAGCACCACATATTGCGGCCCGTCGAAGGGGGCATATTGTGTCCCCGCCGCCGTCTGGAGGGCAGCGTTCACCAGCAGCACGCTGAAGCGCCAGCCGACCAGCAGGATGAAGAGGGTCAGCACCACGTAGGCCACCGGCGAATAGAAGTAGCTCTTCAGTTCCTTGACCATGACGTGCCAGACGTTCTTCATCATGGCTCTTCTCCGTGATGGTCCGGACGGTCCGTCTTCTCCGGATCCGGCCCTTCCGGCCCGCCGTCCGCGGCCGCCGCACCGTCCTTCTCCTCCATGATGAGCTGGAGAAAGACATCCTCCAGACTGACCCGCCGGCGGTGAAATTCATAAACCGCCAGGCCGGCCGCCTGCAGGTCGGCCAGCAACCGGGGGCGTTGCTCGCCGTCGGCCAGTACCAGGGTACAGTGCCACCCGTCCGGCTCCTCGGCCGCGGCGATATCCCATTCCTGGAGGTGCTCCGACGCCGCCAGCACACCGGCCAGGCGATCCCGGTCTCCGCGGACCAGGCCGTCGCAGACCATTCTCTGGGCGGTCCGGCCGGTCAGGTTGGCCGGCGTGTCCTCGGCAATGATCCGCCCCTGGTTGATGATGAGCACGCGCTGGCAGATCTGGCTGACCTCCGGCAGGATATGGGTGCTCAGGATGATGGTGTGGTCCTCGCCCAGGCTGCGGATCAGTTCGCGGACTTCCCGGATCTGCGCCGGATCCAGGCCGATGGTCGGCTCGTCGAGAATGATCACGTCCGGGGAATGGATCAGGGCCTGGGCGATGCCGACCCGCTGGCGATAGCCTTTGGACAGACGGCCGATCAGCTTCCGGCGCACGTTGTTCAGGCCGCAGCGCCGGGTGATCCGGTCCAGGGCGGCGGCACGCTCTCCCGCCGGGATGGCCCGCACCCGGGCGATGAACCCCAGATACTCCTCCACCGTCAGTTCCGGATAGAGCGGGACCTGTTCGGGCAGGTAGCCGATGCGGCGCTTGACGGTCAGGGGATTGTCCATGATGCTCTCGCCGCCGATCCGGCAGGTGCCGCCGGAAGGAGGCATGTAACCGGCCAGGATGCGCATGGTGGTGGTCTTGCCGGCCCCGTTGGGACCCAGGAATCCGAGAATCTCACCGGGCCGCACCCGGAAAGAGATCCCGCGAACGGCCGGGAAATCCCCGTACAGTTTGGTGAGTTGGTTGACCTCGATCAAACGGCCTCCTGAACCGGCAACCGCCGTGGCGTCAACTGGCTGCGGGACGCCCGCCGCACGGACGTTTTGCGCTTGAATATAGCGAATAATGCCGTGCATGTAAAGGAATATGAATTTTCTTGCCAAAATGGAAAATTGTTTACGCTATAATGGGTTTCTGTGCGGGCCGAGGTGATGATGGAGACCAATGGTTTGATCCGTTTGCTTATTCTGCTCACATGCCTTTCATGGGCAGCCTTCGTCGGGCTGGCCGTCCGCGACTGTCAGAACATACAGGGCGTCAACATTCTGCTGGTGGACAATTCGCGATCGGTGCCGCCGCTGGATCCCCGCATGGAACGCAGTGAGGTGCTGACGGTCATTGATGACATCCTGGAAAATTTCGAGAACCGCTGGATCCTGTTCGGTGGCCGGGAGGAGATCGCCGTCGACCAGCCGTCCCGTTTCATCAACGACGGCATGCACACCGATTTTTATTTCGCCTTTCAGGCCGCGGTCCGGATCCGGCAAGAATACCCGCCCGATTGCCCCGTCAAGATCATCCTCATCACCGACGGGCTGCTGGACGCGTTCGTATCCGATTATCCCGGCCAGGGGCTTTCCCGGAAAGCCCAGGCCATGGAGTTTTCCCTGGACCAGACGCTCAAGCTCCTGGACGAAAACCCGGTGGAGACATACATCATCCTTTTGGGCGGGCAATACGACCGGTCTGTCATGGAACAGATCGTCATCGCCGCCAACGGTTTCGCCCGGGCCAACCCGCTGATGGAAAAGGCGGCCGAATTTCTGGGCAACGACGGCGTCCTCCTGCGGCAGTTCATCTTCAAACATGAGCCCGAGGCCGGGATCGAAGAGGTCAAGGAGATCGTGCAGACCATCACCACGGAGGATTCACCCTATCTCGAGACGTTCCTGCTGATCGGCCTGGTACTGCTTGGCGTGGTAGCGCTGGCACTGTACTTCCGCAGCTTTCCCGCCGTCGGCGACCAGGAGATCATCGAAATGGTGGAGGGGGTGCCGGTGCTGGTGGGGGCCGAAGTCAAGAATCCGTCCGTCATCGCCAATCCGGCGCATTTCAGCCGCAAGCGCGGCTTCCAGTATGTCACTTCCACCACCAGCGCCCTGGCCAGCCTGAGCTACCAGCAGCGGAAGCTGGATTTTTCCAGCCGCGGCTGCAAGGACCTGGACAAATTGACCCCTATTCAGAGAGCCCTGCTGGAGGTGGACCTGGAGCGTGTGGCGGCCCGCCTCACTGAGATGGAACGGGAAGGCCGCGACGAAGAGATCATCGTGGCCACGGACCTGCGCTATTACTGCTCCAACCTGTCCATCGATCAGATCCGTACCATCATCCAGGCCCGGGAGCAGGACCGGAGCAAAGTGAGCGCCCTGGACCTGCTGCATGCCAAAGTATACCTGTCCATGGCGCCCGATCTGATGGAGGAGTTGTCAGAATACCGCGTTCTCATCAACATTCCCTCGCGCAATGTCGTCCGCGCGACAGTCGAACAAGGTCAGGAATACCGGCTCGACGGCTACAAGGTACGTATCGCCGAGGTGGAGAAGGACTCCCGGTACAGCGCCCGGGTGGTGATGGAATACCTGGCGGTGCCGTCGCTGCTGGGCCTGAAGCGTCTTCTGCCCTCCGCCGTCCAGCGGACACTCCGTTTCCGCCGGCCTCAGCGCACTCCCTTTGTCTCTGAAATTTAAGTGTTATTGAATCCCGGCGAGTGAAACTTTTCGGGTGGGACAACCGTATTCTTATCCTGATTTGACCGCAGAGGTGGAGGATTCATGAAAAAGAAGCAGAAGCGCATGATCCAGTGGATCGCCATCGGATCCGGCGCCGTCATCATTCTCATCGTCATTCTGGCCCTGGCCATGAGCGGCGATTCACGGACGGTCGTGGAAGCGGAAAAGGTGCAGCGTATGGATGAACTGGTCCAGATCGTGACCGCTTCCGGCGAAATCATGCCCAAGGAGTACGTCGATCTTCAGTCGGAAATTACCGGCGTCATCACCGAGATTTACGTCAAGGAAGGCGATTACGTCAAAAAAGGTGATATCCTGCTCAAGATCGATCCGGTTCAGACGGAAGCGGAAACCAGGGCTGTCCGCATGCAGGTCCAGTCCGCCGAAGAAGAGGCGCGCAACATCCAGAACCAGATCGAGGAGACCAGGCTGCAGCTGTTGATTACCCAGGCCAACCTGAAAAGCGCCCTGGCCGATCTGGAACAGGCCAAAGCCAATCTGAACCGGGACGAGCTTTCGTACAAGCGGCTGCAGCAGCTGCACGAAGAGAACCTGATCTCGCAACAGGACTACGAACAGGCCAAGGCCACCTTCAAGGTGTCTTCCGCCCGCCTGGAAGCGGCCGAAGCCATGGTCAGCCAGCTGCGGACCCAGCTGGATGTCTCCAAACTGAACATCGAGCGGATGGAGAGCAACTACCTGTCCGCCCAGTATCGCGTCAAGCAGTTGCAGGCCAATCTGGACCGGGCGGAGGACCTGCTCCGCAAAACCGTCCTCTATTCCCCGTTATCCGGCATCATCACCAAGCTGGAGGTGGAGCGGGGCGAGCGGGCCGTGCCGGGCATGATGTTCAATCCCACCGCCACCCTGATGACCATTGCCGATCTGTCCATCATCGAGACGGAGATCAAGGTGGACGAAACGGACATCATCAATGTCAAGCTCCGGCAGCCCTCAGCCATCAAGGTGGATGCACTGCCCGACCAGCCGCTGGACGGCCATGTCACCGAGATCGGCAACAGCGCCATCAATGCCGGTCTGACGGTGGGCGGTTCCGAAGAAGCCAAGGATTTCAAGGTCGTGATCCAGCTGGACAATCCGCCCGAAATCCTGCGCCCCGGCCTCTCCGCCACGGCGGAAATCGTCACTGCCCGCAAGGAAGGTGTTCTGGCCATTCCGCTGCAGGCCCTGGTCATGCGGGAAGTGGAGCTGGATGAGGACGGCAAGATCATCCGCGACTGGGAGAACGGCAACGGGGCACCGGCCGGCCGGCGAAACAAGGACAAGGAGCCGGAAAAGGTTGAGAAACAGGGCGTCTTTGTGATAACCAAGGAGAACCGGGCCGTGTTTACGCCCGTGGAAACGGGCATCACCGGCGAAACCCATATCGAGATCGTGCAAGGCCTCGAAAAGGATGACGAAATCGTCATCGGCAGCTTCCGGACATTGCGGACGTTGAAAGACGGCGAAGTCATCCTGAAGAAGAAAGCCGAATCGACATCCTGAGCGTCAGCTTTCGGGGAATAACAGGAGTACCAGCATGACGGAAAACAACGTCATTATCCAGACGGAAAATCTGTGGAAAACATACCGCATGGGAACGGAAGAGATTCACGCCCTGCGCGGAGTGGATCTGCAGGTCACAAAGAACGAATATGTAGCCATCATGGGACCGTCGGGTTCGGGCAAATCCACCCTGATGAACCTGATCGGTTGCCTGGACACGCCGACCCAGGGGAAATACTGGATCAACAAGCAACTCGTCAGCGAACTGGACGACAACGACCTGGCGTCCATCCGCAACCGGGAGATCGGCTTCGTCTTTCAGACGTTCAACCTGCTGCCCCGGTCCACCGCCCTGCAGAATACGGAATTGCCCCTGATCTACAGCGGCATCCCGGCCCGGGAACGCCGGGAGATGGCGAAAAAAGCCCTCACCAGTGTCGAACTGGCCGACCGCATGACCCACAAGCCCAACGAACTGTCGGGCGGCCAGCGCCAGCGCGTGGCCATCGCCCGGGCCCTGGTCAACGAGCCGTCCATCCTGCTGGCCGACGAGCCCACGGGCAACCTCGACTCCAAAACCGGTGCGGAAATCCTGACCCTCTTCGACGAGCTGCACCGCCGCGGCAACACTATCATCATGGTCACCCATGAGCGGGACGTGGCCGCCCACGCCCAGCGGGTCATTTACCTCCTCGACGGACAGATCGAACGGGTGGAGATCAACGCCCCCTCTCCTGCAGTGGTGGAGTAGCCCGGCGGAGCCGTCCGCTTTTCGAATCCCCCTGGAAAACCGACCGGTCGTCCCGGGCGTTCCCCGGCAGCTTCCCCAGTGATGAATCCGTTTTCATCGATTGCGGGTGAAATGGACCCTGCCCGGGAGACTCAGCATTGATTCGGCCGTTGCCATGGCCGGGCAGACCCTGATCTCCCCCCGCACCGGCGCACGCTGGATCTGGTCATGGCACACCCGTCCGGAGAGGTGACCGTCGCGGCGCGGTCCCGCTCAACGGCAATCGTCCACCACGGTGGTGCCGTGGAACCGCACTTCGCCCGTGTGTCGGGGAACTTTCACGACATGCACCGGGTGGGTGATCACCTGGGCAACAATGCAATTCGGGCCGGGTTCCCGGGTCACATAGTGGGCCACCCACCCGTCGCCGGTTTGCTCCAGCCGCGTGATTTCCACGGAGTACCCGCCATTGGGCCGGGTACCCAGGCCGACGGCCAGCAGCATCCAGCGGCTGAAATCCACATCCGGTGCCGCCGCCGCTTCCGGACGGTGGGCCATCAGTTGCCGGAAGAAGGCGTCGGCCTCGTCCGGTTCGCGGATCGCCCGGGTGAATTCCTCCGTCAGCCCGGAGTGACTGCTCTCATAGACGGTCTCCAGGGTCACCTCCCCGCGGTCACCGTCGGACGCCGTCAGGCCCGGACGGACGCCGCAGGCGCCGGCGACCAGAGCCCCGAGGACGAGCAGGCAAATTCTGGACCGGCATAGATGATGATACGCCATTTGCTGTTTCCTTTTTGGTGCCGCTATCCCCATTATAAAACCGTCAGCGGAAAAAGGCAAATCCGGCAGGCTGCGGCGAGGAACACTGCCGTACGGTGCCGGATGGGCGCCCGGGTTCACTCCGGAAAGGATAAACGCGCGGTTTTCAGGACAGCGGCCGGCTGTCGAAGGCGTGCGGGGAAAACCGGCGCCACAGATAGTAGACCGGCACTCCGGCCAGAATCACCCCCAGCGCTACCAGGGATGTGACGGCCCAGGTCAGCAACCCGGCCACCATCATGGCCGCCGATAACAGGATGTACACCAGGGGCATCCAGGGGTAGGCCGGCACACGGTAGGGCCGGCGCAATTCCGGGTGCCGGCGCCGCAGGTATATCAGCCCGATCACGGTCAGCAAGGGGAAAACCACCAGGGCAAAACCCATATATTCCAGCAGTGCCTGGGCGCTGCCGAGCAGCACGTAGACCACCGCCAGGAGCATCTGGACATAAATGGCGATATGGGGCGTACCCAATCGGGGATGAATCTTGGCCAGCGGGCCGAACATCTGCCGGTCCACCGCCATGGCATAATACACCCGCGGACCGACCATAAGCTGCACCGAGATGGAGGACAGCAAAATCAGGGCAATGCCCAGGGTAAAAAAATGGGAGGCCTCGATGCCGAACAGACTGCGGGCGGCGATGGCCCCCACGGGCTCCTGGCCGATGAGGCTCTGACCGGGCACCGACATGAGGAACACCACATTCAGGCCCAGGTAGAGGCCTGTGGTGACCAGGGTTCCCCAGAACAGGGCGCGGGGAAGGTTGCGCTCCGGATTCCGGATTTCACCGGCGATATAGGTCGCCCCGTTCCAGCCGGAAAAGGAAAACATGATGACCAGCAACGCCAAACCGGTGAGGGGGATCCCCGACTGCGCCGTGCCGTCGGCAGCGGCGTATTCGGCGATCAGCCGGCTGGAGCTGCTCCAGTCGGCCACGACGACCCCCCAGCCAATGAAGACCACCACGATCCCGATTTTGATCACCGTCAGGACATTCTGCACGTTGCCGCCGATCCGGACCCCCCAGATGTGCAGCAGGCCCAGTGCCACCACCATGGCCGTGGCCACCCCCTTCTGCCACCACAAATCCGGCAGCAGTGGCGCGCCCCCCCCTTCCGTCACCATCACGTTCTGCCAGAAACGGTTGATGTATTCCACGAAGGCGATGGCGCTGAGAGCCACCGGCGCCGAAAAACCCACCACCAGGGATATCCAGCCGGTGAGGAACGACGGCAGATAGCCAAACGTCTTCTTGAGGTAGACATATTCGCCGCCGGCTTCGGGCCACATGGTGGCCAGTTCGGCGTAACTCAGGGCGCCCGTCAGGGCCACCAGGCCGGCCACCGCCCAGAGGATCATGACCAGCAGGGCGTTGTGGGTCATCTCCAGAACGATCCCCGTCGTCAGAAAAATGCCCGTGCCGATCATGCTGGCCACCACCACCATGATGGCCGTGAACAATCCCAGTTGTCGCCGCAAACCCTCCATACGATTCACTTGCCTTCCGCCGAAGATCCCTGCGCCGCCCCAGGGGCGACGACCATGCTAGGGATAGATGCGGGTGAAAAAAATATGTTCATTCAGGGTCGCCAGGGCGCGAATTTCCCGACCCTCCCGGCAAGATACAGCACCTGCCGCCGCCTCTCGCCGCGCGCCGACGACGGGAACGCTTTCACTGAATTCCCGCCGCAGTGACGGCCGTATCCCGGGCCTTCCGCCAGGTATCCAGCAGCACCTGATGGAAGGTCTCTCCGCCGTTGAGGGGGGCGATCTCCAGCTTCATGGGCGGGTCCGCCCGGCTGATGATCTCGAAAATATCTCCACTCAGGGTTTCGGTGCGGTGGTGGATGTTTTCCACATTCCGGAGTTCCACCGCGGTGGTGCGCGGCGCCCGATGATGGATGATCCGCCGGTCGGTCAGGATGATGGCTTCCGAGCCGTTCATGGACAGGGTGGCGTCGTAGTAGGCGACCAGCGATTCGTCGTCCTGCACAAGGCGGTGCTCCTGCAGGTAGGCCAGGGCGTATTCGTCCATTTCATTGGCCAGCTTGACACCACCTTCGGGCAGGGTGAACAGCCAGACCAGGAATCCGGCAACGATGGCGCCGCCGATGACCATCACCACACCGCAACCGATCAGGAAAATTTTACCGGCGGTCATCCCGTGGGGCGAAGCTGCAGACATTTTACCCTCCTTCAGAATCGTCGCACCGACAGTGGTGCCCGCGCCGCGATTGCCTTCGGAATTCATGTCGGATACCGGGCGTTTTTCCCATGCGCTCTTGTCTGGTTACGGCTTGGATTTGATCCGGAATACGTTTTCATTACAGCAAATCCAGCGGCCTGATTCAAGGGAAATATCTCCGGCCAATTTGCGATACACTATAACGGTACCGTAAAATCGAGGTTGACACTGCACATACTATATGTTAGCCTAACATAGGTTATATTCCACAATATATTGTATCTGGAGGATGAATACCCTCGATTCATTCTGTTTGTATGGCAATGTGTTTGCAATCCTGATGCGGCCGGGGGGGCCGGGCCACGGTCTGAAGTTTGGGAGGAGTTTGAATGTTCCGGAAAATCAAGAAAAGAAACGGGGAAATTGTTGCGTTCGATTCCCAGAAGATTGTTCATGCCATCCGCCGTGCCGGTGAAGCCACCGGCGAATTTGGCGCGGCCGAAGCCCGCAAGCTGACGGTTCGGGTGCTGACCCTGGCCCAGGAATTCCTGGACGGCGAGGTGGCCTCGGTGGAGGATATCCAGGACATCGTCGAGGAGGTCCTGGTCGCTTCCCCCTACAAGAAAACGGCCAAGGCCTACATCATCTATCGGGATCAGCATGCCCGCATCCGCGAGATCGTCTCCCGCGCCGACGTGGACCTCATCGACCAGTACCTGGAAAAACTGGACTGGCAGGTGAAGGAAAACAGCAACATGTCCTATTCCCTGCAGGGGCTCAACAATTACGTGTCGTCGGAGATCAGCAAAATATACTGGCTGAACAAGATTTATCCACCGGAAATCCGCCAGGCGCACCTGGACGGCGATTGCCACATCCACGATCTGGGCATGCTGTCGGTCTACTGCGTCGGCTGGGATCTCCAGGACCTGCTGCTGCGCGGATTCCAGGGGGCGGTGGGCAAGGTGGAGAGCGGTCCGGCCCGCCATCTTCGCTCGGCCCTCGGCCAGATCGTCAATTTTTTCTATACCTTGCAGGGGGAGGCCGCCGGCGCCCAAGCATTCTCCAATTTCGACACCCTGCTGGCCCCCTTCGTCCGCTTCGACAGGCTGGATTTCACCGAGGTCAAGCAGGCCCTGCAGGAATTCATCTTCAACATCAATGTCCCGACGCGGGTCGGCTTCCAGACCCCCTTCACCAACCTGACCCTGGATCTGAAGGTGCCGCAGATGTATCGGGACAAACCCGTCATTTTCGCCGGCAAATACCTGGACGGGTTCACCTACGGCGAATTCCAGGAAGAGATGAACGTCATCAACCGGGCCTTTCTGGAAGTCATGGTGGAAGGCGATTCCAAGGGCCGGGTATTCACCTTCCCCATCCCCACCTACAACATCTCGGCCGATTTTGACTGGGATGATCCCAGCCTGGATATCCTGTGGAAAACGACGGCCAAATACGGCATCCCCTATTTCTCGAATTTTGTGAACTCCGGCATGTCTCCGGAGGATGCCCGCTCCATGTGCTGCCGCCTGCGGCTGGATCTGCGCCACCTCGAGCGCAAGGGGGGCGGTCTGTTCGGCGCCATCCCCCTGACCGGCTCCATCGGCGTGGTCACCATGAACCTGCCACGGCTGGGCTACCGGGCCGAATCCCGGGAGGATTTCTTCCAGCTGCTGGAGCAGCAGATGCTCCTCGCCCGCAAGAGCCTGGAAATCAAGCGCAAGATCCTGGAGCATTTCACCAGCAAAAACCTGTATCCGTACAGCCGGTTCTACCTGAGCAGCGTGGCCGAGCGTTTCGGCGAATACTGGAAAAACCATTTTTCCACCATCGGACTGGTGGGCATGAATGAAGCCTGCATCAATCTCCTGGGGGGCGACATCTCCACCGCCGCCGGCATCGAGTTCGCCCGGGAAGTGCTGAACTTCATGCGGGAGCGCCTGGTGGTTTTTCAGGAAGAGACGGGCAGCAGCTACAATCTGGAGGCGACCCCCGCCGAGGGTACTTCCTACCGGCTGGCCCGCCTGGACAAGGCCCGCTACCCGGACATTATCTGCGCCAATGAAGAGCACTACCGGCAGGGCGCGTCACCCTTCTACACCAATTCCTCCCAACTGCCGGTCAACTTCACCGATGATATCTTCGAGGCTCTCGATCTGCAGGACGGCATCCAGTCCCAATACACGGGGGGCACGGTGCTGCATCTGTTCGTCGGCGAGGAAATTCCCGATCCGTCGACCGTCAAGGTGCTCGTCCGCCGTATCTGTGAACAGTATCATCTGCCTTACTTCACCATCACCCCGACGTTCAGCATCTGCCCGCAGCACGGCTACCTGCCCGGCCGGCAGGAGACGTGCCGCTGCGGTCAGTCCTGCGAGGTCTATTCGCGCGTGGTGGGCTACCTTCGCCCCGTCACCCAGTGGAACGAGGGCAAGGCGGAGGAATTCAACATGCGCCGTACGTTTCAGGTTGTGGGCACGCCATGAAGATCGGTGGCATTCATACGTGTTCCCTGATCGATTATCCGGGCAAGATCTGCACCATCCTCTTTGCCCAGGGGTGCAATTTTCGCTGTCCCTATTGCCACAATCCGCAACTGGTGGCCCCGGAATTGTTTACGGACCCCCTCCAGCAGGAGCGGATCTTCGACTTTCTGCACCGCCGCCGCGGCAAGCTGGACGCCGTCACTATCTCGGGTGGCGAGCCGACGCTCCAACCCGGGCTGGTATCGTTTATCCGCCGGATCAAGGAACTGGCGTTCGCCGTCAAACTGGACACCAACGGCAGCCGGCCGGCGGTACTGCGCGAGCTGATAGAGAACGAACTGCTGGATTTCATCGCCATGGACCTCAAGGCGCCCCTGGCCCGGTATGCCGAGGTGGTGGGTACGCCCGTCGCCGCGGAGGCCATCCGCGAGAGTGTCCAACTCATCATGAAATCAGGGGCGGAATACGAATTTCGAACCACCTGGGTGCCGGGCCTGCTGGGGCCGGACGACCTGGACGACATGATGCGGGAGGTCCACGGCGCGGCCCGTTACGTGATCCAGCGGTTTGTCCCCGAACGGACGCTCGATCCCCGCTTCCGCTGCCCGGCGCCCGCCAGCAGCCCCTCCCCGGAAGGACTGGCCGCCCTGGCCGCCCCCCATGTAGCCGCCTGCCTGGTGCGGTAGGGCATTTTCTCCTCGCGGGAAGGGCGCTTGGTCGTACTCACACCCCGCTCTTGCAGAAAAAACGGGTTCAGGTGGAAATATGACGGCGGATACAGTTGCGGCCGTTGGCCTTGGCTGTCAGTAGTGCCTCGTCGGCTCGCCGGACGAGTGTCTCCAGCGCCCCGGCGGACTGGGCTTCGTCCCGGTTGAGGGAGGCCAGGCCAACGGAAATGGTGATATTGAATGGCTTGTCGTCGCTCCCCCGAAATTCGATGGTCTCGATGCGATGGCGGAACCGTTCGGAAACGTCCAGGGCATCCTGCACGTCCGTTTCGGGGAAAATCAGCAGAAACTCCTCGCCGCCGTAGCGGCCCATGATATCGGAGGAACGAAGATCGGCCGCGATGGCGCCGGCGACGCGCTTCAGGGTGATGTCGCCCACCGGATGGCCGTAGCGATCGTTCACCTGCTTGAAGTTGTCCAGGTCGGCCATGCCGACGGTCAGGGGTCGATTGTAGCGGACGGAGCGGCGAAGTTCCGCTTCCAGGCGTTCGAAGGCCGCCTCCCGGCGGAGAATGCCCGTCAGGCTGTCGTACGTGGCCGACTCGTACAGCCGCGCATTCTCGAACACGAAGGAAACCTGGCGGGCCAGGAACTCGAGCATCTCCACCTCATCGGCGCGAAAACGATCCCCTCTCGTTTTGGGGCCGATAAAGAGCAGACCGATCATGGAATTGGACCCCGCCAGAGGCACCACATAGCGCGTGTTGTGCCGCTCCAGCCATTCGGACAGCTCCGGGATTCGGACCCGCAGCCGCTCCGCCTTCAACGGCTTCTGCATCCGCGAAAGGTATTCATCACCCGCTTCGCCGGCCGGCAGAACCCACATCTCCGTCTCGTCAGGTTCCGCCCGTCCCACCGAAGCCAGAGGGGAGAAAAGGTGGGTGACCGGCTCCCGCAGATAGATTGCCGCCGACTCCAGATCGAATATTTTCTGCAGTTGCTCCACCAGGTGCCGCCCCATGCGGGGCACCTTGCCGTGTGCCGGCAGTCGACTGGCCAGATCCATCATTCGTTTGCGAAAGGCATGCTGCTCAGGGAAGAAACGCACATCGATGACATGCTGGAACGAAGAGCGGAGAGGCTGGAAGAGCAGACCCAGCAGCAGGGCCGTCCCGGCAAAAAGCCAGACCGACGAGGCCTGCCCGCCGCCGAACAGCTGGGAGAGCAGAAAACTGCCGGCGCCGATGGAGGCGTAGAAGATCAGCACCATCGTGCCGGTCAAGGCCGAATAGACCAGTCCCCGGCGCACCACGAGCTGGATGTCGAAGAGCTGATAGCGGTACATGGCCACAAAGACCGCCACCGGAAACGGAAAAAGAATCAGGGCGAAGATATCGTTCAGCCAGAAGGGTTGTTGCACTCCCGACAGGTTGAGAGCCGTGATGCCAAGAGCATAGACGATCCAGGGCAGGATGCCCAGCAGCACCAGCCCGGCCTGGTGCCGGCCCAGGGGATCCGGGTACCACAGGGCCTGGCTGCCGAGGAAGTAAAGGACGATGAGTGCCCAGAGCGGAAAGAGCACGAAGTCGAACAGAAAATTGGCCAACAGCAGATCACAACAGGGCAACGCCCATTCCAGGCTGAAATTCAGGTAGGCCAGGCCGAAGTATGCGACCATCCCCAGCCCCAGGATGTAGAACAACGGGATCAGCCAGGCATGACGTCGCACCACAGGGTGTCGTTCGGGAATGGCCCCGGACAGGTGGATTTCCGCGCCGAACTGGATGCCGGTCATCAAAAGATACAACAGAAAAGCGGCCTCGCTGACCAGCGGCCGGCCGATGATGTCCACCGGCGGCAAGGCGAATTCCATGGCGATGGCGGCCGTAAAAATAAAGAGAAGCCATTTCCGGATATCCCGCAGCGGTTGCAACAGGGCCAGCATGCCGATGCCCAGATAGGCCAGCACGATCACGACGTTGCCACCGAAGCGAAGCAGCGGAAAAGGACCGCCGGGCCGGAGGGTCAGTTCGTGCTGTTCCTCACCGCGCCGGACCAGAAAAATGGCGGGCTCGCCGGCTTCAAAGCCAACGGCCGCCGCGTCGTACTCGGCCTCGGTGGTGACGGTCCGACCGTTCACGGCGAGGATGACATCCCCCTCCTGCAAGCCCCCGTCCGCAGCGGGCAGCCCCGGAGCCACCTCCAGAACCTCCAGTTTTTCAAGACCGATCACCATGCCGACCATCATTTCGGCATTTTTTTTGTGCCACCACCATTGGCTGATGAGAAACAGAAGGGCAAAAGCCGATACGAGCAGGGCGACCGTCACGCGGAGCCGGTTCGTATCAGTTCTTCCATTTCGTTCCATGCGCCAGTTCCTTGATTTCGGAGGGGTGCGTCTGAAAAGCCGGATCGGCCAGTCAGTCCAATTATAGGTATCGAAGTCACTGGATTCAATAACACTTCATCAGAAATGTGCGCCAGATCACAAAAACGGTGAAATGAGAGAAGCCGCGTGGGCAGTCCGGGGCATCGATCAGCCGCGCAACCAGCTGCCGATTCGGTCCACGCCCTCCAGACAGTTCAGACAGCAGTTTTCGAGAAATGAGCGGGGCAGGGGCTTGTCCGGGGCGATTTCCTCGGCCTTGGCCAGGGCACAGGCGCCATCGAAATTCACAAACGCCAGGCGGACGGTCAGCTCTTCGGGCGGTCGTCCGAAAGACACGCCGGGCAGGGCCGCCACGCCTGTTTCTTCGAGGAGGCGGGTGCAGAACTCCGCACCGGTCCGGATTCCGCGCCGGGCCAGCCCCTCCCGGAAAGTGGCGAAGTCGGGGAAAAGGTAGAACGCGCCGCGGGGTTCAGCCACCGGCACACCGAAGTCTTCCAGACGCCGGTGCAGCTCGCGGCCGAGGGTGCGCAGCACGCGACGGGCCTGGGTCAGGTAGCGCTCGATGCGCGGCCCGCCCCGAAACGCCCGCACTGCGGCAAACTGGATGGGCGCCGAGACGGCGGTGTAGGTCTCGCTGGCCACGGCGGCCATGGCCTCGCGCAGCCAGTCCAGCAGAGACGGAAAGGCGAATGTGCCCAGGCGCCAGCCGCCGGCGCCGCACCATTTGCTCAGGCCGCTGCTGATGATGGTGCCTTCGGGGTAGAAGCGGGCGATGGAGACGTGCTGGCCGTTGAAATGAAGCTCGCCGTAAATCTCGTCGGACAGCAGCAATACCCGGTAGCGGCGCGCCACACGGGCCAGCTCCCGGAGTTCTTCCAGCACGTAGGTTCCACTGTGGGGATTGGCCGGATAGTTGAGGATCAGCAGGCGCGGCCGGCCGGGATCCCGGCGGCACAGCTCATCCAGCTGTCCGGGTGTGATCCGCCAGCCGTGCTCGGCCGACGTGGGCACCCAGTGGATATGGCGGCCGATGATATGAGCCTGGGGGGCGTAGGATACCCAGCTGGGAGTGGGGATCACCAGGTCGCCGTAGTAGACGAGTTGCAGCAGAAACATCAGCTCCTTGGAGCCGGGCCCGATCATGATGTTTTCCGGCGAGAAGCTGACGCCCTGCCGCCGCATGTAGTAATCGGCCACCGCCCGTTGCAGCGCCGGCAGACCCATGACAGGCAGGTAATCCTTCTGGTGGGCATGGGCGCGCAGCTCCTCCACGACGGGTTCCGGCACCGGAAACGGGGATTGCCCCAGACCCATCTTGTAGACCGGGCGGCCGTCCTGCAGGAGACTGTTGCTCAACTCGTTGATGGCAAGGGTGGCGGAACGGGCCAGACCCCGTACGTTCAGATTCAGGTGAATGGCAGGCGTGTTGCTGTTTTTCGGTTTGTGATGGTTGGCCATCCGGAATATCACCTGGGTCCGGAAACATTCAGCCGGTACGACAACCCGAAGTCAAGGGCACTGTAGTCCGGTCACCGCTTCCAGTCAAGGGGAATCATGACGTGCCGCCTCCTGGCACGCGAGGAACTTCGCTCATCAGGGCCAGGGTGTTCCCGTCCAGATCGGAAAAAAAGGCCATCCACAGGTCATGATCCGGCAGCTGGGCCACACATTGCGGCGCACTGAAGAATTCGACGTCCCGTGCACTCATCGCCCGGTACGCTTCTTCCATATCCTTGACCTGAAAATAGATCAAGGAGGAGGGATGATCAAACTCCGGTTTTTCCGGCACCGCCAGCATCAGGCGGACCTCGCCGCAATCGAAAAACGCCATTTTGGGGACCTGAAAGAGGAGCGTCATCCCGAGCCTGTCCCGGTAAAACGCCACGGCCTGATCGAGTTTTCGCGTGTTCACGGCAATCTGGCCGATGGTCTTCAGGCCGGTGAAATGGTTGTGCGGATCCAGCATGGTACCTCCAGAGCCGGACGGAATTCCATCACCGTCGCCTCCGCCGGCCGCAATATAATGCCAGTCGAACTCTGGCTGACAGGGCTTTGATGTAGGATGTCCGGCCGGGATGCAAACACCCACCCGGTGCATGAGCGCCGGACCGGACAGGGCCGGCGCCCCCACGTCACCACAGGGATGGCAGCAGGCGAAAAGGCACTTCGCGGGCGTACTGGACATAGCCCGGCAGTTCCCGCTGCAGGGTCCGGTCCTCCAGCACCGTGCGGGCCATGGTCAGCAGCAGGGTCAGGCAAACGGGGATCCACACCCACAGTGAGTTGAGGATAAACGGGATAGAGATCACCCACAACATGGCGCCCAGGTAGCCGGGATGGCGGATCCGCCGGTATGGCCCGGCGGAGATGACATGGTGTCCCCGCTCTGTCTGGATGCGGACCACAGCCGAAAAGAAGGGATTGCGGACCATGGCCCATATCCCAAGGCCATACCCACAGAACAGCAGCAGAAATCCGGCCATCTGGGCGCCGAAGGAGTAAGGTCGGGTCCAGCCCCAACGGAAGTCCAGGGCGCCGACCACCATCCCGGCCAAAGGAAGCCACACGGCCATGGCCGAGGCCAGGTAAAGGTCCCATCTCTTGGCCCCGGGTCGGATGGACAGCCGTTCGGCCAGCAAGTCCGGGTTCCGGAGCGCCAGCAGCAGGGTGGAGGACACCATCCCGGCGGTGATTGTCCCCCAGAACAACCAGCCCATGGTCCAGTCCAGACGACCGGCGGCCACGAACAGAACACCGCCGAAAAGAAGACTGGCCATGACCAGTTTCCGTATGGCCCGCCGCACCGGAAAGGCCGGGGGCAGGCTGGCGGCAGGTGAATTCCGATTGACCATGATGACACTCCCGCTTCGGTGATGATGTGCGCAGCGATAACAGGCTGTTTGACCATTCATCACCGGATACCAGCGCGGCCGTACAACCTGCCGATCCGGCCGGTCAGTCAAGAGGCGGCGGCGTCCGTCCGCCGCCATGACCCCGGCGCGTTCAACGGGCACATCGCCAGGGCCAACGGCAAGAGTATCATCCCCCGCCGTTCTTTTCCGCATCCCATACCCGACATTCCGGCGTATAATTGGCTGCCTTTGTCGACAGGTCACTTGGGCATCGGCGGGGTGTCGAAATGAAATGGACGGCGGCGGAAAAGGAATGGTTCGCCGAAAGCAACCGGCGCGAGTACGGCTCGGCCTACGACTTCTTTTCGTTCCCTTCGCCGCAGGAACTGGCCCAAACCCGCCATGAGAGAGACAGGCTGCTGGCAGCGCTTCAAACGGCCGGCGCACATCTTGCCGCCAACGGCACCAAGATCCATACCGCCCATCTCTCGCCCGGTTGCCGCCATTGTACGGCGGGGGTATGGTCCTGTCTCTTCATCAACACCATCTGCAACGGCCGTTGTTTTTACTGCCCGGCGCCCCAGAATGAGGACGGGCCGCCGGCCACCAACGCCGTGGAGTTTCCGTCCGCCACCTCTTACGCCGAGTATGTGGCCCGGTTCCGGTTCGGCGGCGCCAGCATCAGCGGCGGCGAACCTTTCCTGACATTCGATCGGACACTGGAATATCTCGCGGCGGTGCGCCGTCGTTTGGGGCCGGCCGTCCACCTGTGGCTGTATACCAACGGACGGCTGTCGACGCCGGCGAAACTGCGCCGCCTGGCCGCGGCCGGCCTGAACGAGATTCGCTTCGATATCGGCGCCACCGGCTACCATCTCGACAAGGTCCGTCAGGCTATCGATATCATCCCAACGGTTACCGTCGAAATTCCGGCCATCCCCGGGCATCTGGATCGCCTGAAAAGAACGGCGGCCGAAATGGCCCGGCTGGGCGCACATCATCTGAATCTCCATCAACTGCGGGTCACGCCCCACAACAGCCGGCACATCATCGCGCGCGGCTACACCCTTCTCCAGGGTCCGCGCCTGACGGTGCTGGCGTCCGAGAACACGGCCCTGCGCCTCATGGACCACACCCTGCGGGAGAATATCCCGTTGCCGGTGAATTACTGTTCTTTCCTCTACAAGGACACGTTCCAGACGGTGGCCTCCCGCCGGCGCCACGCCGCCACCCTGTGCCGGTTGTGGGAGGACATCACCCCGACCGGACTCATCCGCAGCCTGAACATCCGGGGCGAACCGGCCGTCCTGGAAGGCCTGGCCGGCGTGCTGCGCCGCCACAGCGTTCCGACGGACCAATGGCAGCTGGACCCGGCGGAGAAACGCCTCAACTTGCGGGCGGCGCATCTGCCCCTCCTGCCGGCCGGGAGCTGGCCCCTTCTTCTAACCTATCACCTGGCCGCGATCCGGCCGACCCGGAGCGGCGATTTCCCCCACCAGGAGATCCGCTTCGACGATGGCCGGCGGTTGTACGTCCAGCGACGGCCGGTCATGGCCGAAAAGATGCTGCGGGGGGCGGATATCCCGCTGTTCAGCCGTCATTTCGCGTCGCCGGCCGACACCGCCGCGGACCGCTGCCCGACCGGCGATTTTCCGGCCGACCTGTTCGATGGCACGGATTCCGACGGGAAGTGGCTGGAGATCTGCCGCGCCGAGATCCTTCGCCCCGGTTTTCAGGAGTATTTCTGATCCGCCGCTCCGACCGGAAAGCACGGCCCGCCCGGCGAATCGCTTCCCGATCCGAATCCCTGCCCCCTCCGGTCACATCATTGTGATACCGAAGTCCGCCGGGGCGGACGACGGCGCCTCGATGAACCGATCATGCAGCTTTGGATTCCGTTCTTCAGCGGCACCCGTATTGACCATGTCACGGCCGGATGATACGGGTCATTGCGCCGCACCGGATTGATGGTGTGGCGCGGATACCGGCTTCACCGCTGGATGACGGAATCCAGCAAGGGGAATCGTATTGGTTACCAAAGGAATCCAGTTCCTGCAAAGAGTGATCTCGCGCATGTTGCATGTGGTGGAGACCGTCGGCAACGCCCTGCCGCACCCGGCCAGCCTGTTCGCCCTGATGGCCGTGCTCATGATTTTTATTTCCGGTGTGGCGGCCGCCCTGGACTGGTCGGCCGTTCATCCCGCCACCGGTGAAACCATCCATCCGTGGAGCCTGCTTTCCGTGGAGGGGTTGCACAGGATGCTGGACGAGATGGTGACCAATTTCACCGCCTTCGCGCCCCTGGGCACGGTGCTGGTGGCCATGCTGGGCATCGGTGTCGCCGAACGCAGCGGCCTCATCGCCGCCCTGCTGCGCCTGCTGGTTCTGTCCTCGCCGCGCAAACTCCTCACCTTCGTGATCGTCCTGTCGGGCATTCTGTCCAACACCGCCAGCGAAGTGGGCTATGTCCTGCTGGTGCCTCTCGGGGCCATGATCTTCCAGGCCATGGGCCGCCATCCCATCGGCGGTCTGGCGGCGGCCTTCGCCGGCGTGTCCGGCGGATACAGCGCCAACCTGTTGCTGGGCACCATCGATCCCTTGCTGGCCGGGCTGTCCCAGGAAGCGGCCCATATTGTCTCGCCGGGCTATGTCGTCAATCCGGCCTGCAATTATTACTTCATGGCCGCGTCCACCTTCATCATCGCCCTGACGGGCACCTGGGTCACCGAAAAATGGGTCATGCCGCGCCTGGGAACCTACGCCGGCGACGCGGCCGCGCCCGATCACAGCGCCGCGGTGGAGCCACTCTCGGCAGCCGAAAAGCGGGGCCTGATTCTGTCGGCTGCGGCCACCACACTCCTGGTCGCCGTTCTGCTGTGGGGCGTCGTGCCGGCCGACGGGTTTTTGCGGAACCCGGAAACAGGGGACTGGCTGAAATCGCCGTTCACCGACGGAATCGTCGCCATCATATTTTTCGGCGCCGTCCTGCCCGGCCTGGCCTATGGTGTGGGTGCCCGCACCATCCGCAACGATGCGGCCGCCGTCGAGGGGATGTCCAAATCCATGGAAACACTCGGCGTGTATATCGTGCTCTGTTTTTTCGCCGCCCAGTTCGTGGCCTATTTCCGCTGGACCAATCTCGGCCTGATCTTTGCCATCCACGGCGCCGATCTGCTGCGCCAGTCGGGTCTGGGGAGCATCCCCCTGATGATCGCTTTCGTGATGTTGTCGGCAACCATAAACCTGTTCATGGGCAGCGCTTCGGCCAAGTGGGCCGTCATGGCGCCGGTCTTCATCCCCATGTTCATGTTGCTGGGGTATTCGCCGGAACTGGTCCAGGCCACTTACCGGGTCGGGGACAGCGTATCCAACGTGATCTCCCCGCTCATGTCCTATTTCCCCCTCATCCTGGCCTTCATCAAGCGCTACGACCCCAAGGCCGGCATCGGCACCCTCATCGCCACCATGCTGCCCTACACCATCGCCTTTTTCCTGGTCTGGATCGTCGTGCTGGTCATCTGGTTCTCCTTCAGCCTGCCCCTGGGTCCGGGCGCACCGCTGATGCTGGAGTGAGGTGTCGGCCGGAGATCATCCGGGCCACACCCGGAGCGGGCCAAAAGGGAGATTTCGGGGTGGCTGGCGCCTTACCGTTCCTTGGCGAAGACGTTCACCCGGCAGATGGAAGGGAAAACCGGCTCGTTCTGACGGCGTGTATCCACCGAGAACAATTCCAGCGCCCGCACCTTGGCCTGCAACCAGATCTCCGAGCGCTGCTCCGCATCGGGCACGTGCCGGTCGAGAAGTTTGGCGAAATCGGACATGGAACGCTCGATATAGCAGTATTCTTCCATCACCGGTTGCAGGCCCAGCCCGACGGCCTTGCGGATGACCGTGTAGGCATGGCGCTGTAATTCCGATTCATCCGCCACCAGGCGCACCAGCTCGTAGTAGGATTCCTCTTCGGCCACGGGCTCCACCACGATGATCACCCCCCCGGGTTTCAGGATCCGGTAGCCTTCGGCCAGGGCGGCGAACTGCTTCATCATGGGGACATGATGCAGGCTGGCAAAAAAAATGACCACGTCCACCGCCCGGCTGCGGAACGGCATGCATTCCCCCCGGCTGGCTACGAAAACGGCGCGCATTCCGTCCGGCGCATGCTCGTTGCGGCTCAGGATATCGAGGCTGTCCACACCGAAAGCGAGCCCCCCTTCCCGCGCCAGCCAGTTGACCAGGTCGCCGGAGCCGCAGCCCACATCCACCACCACCTTGCGGCGGACATCGATCAGGGCATCGATGAGTTCAACTTCCGTATTCAGCTTGCGCATCATAAGCCTTCCCCGTGAGTCATCCTCGACCATGTCTCCCGGTCGGCCTGTGGGATGAGGAGCCGGGTCAGTCCCCGGGTATGGTCACCACGCGTCCGACACCCATGGCCAGAAAATCGTCGCCGTAGGCTTCGCGGAAAGCGGCAATGGCCTTGTCCCCGGTACAATGGGTGGCCCCGCATTTGCGAACGCCCAGTTGCCGGAATTCGGCAACAATATCCTGCAGCTGCTGCGGTGAATGCTGCATCAGGTGAAAACCGCCGAACACCATATACACGTTGCGTTTCAGGATTTCCCGGGCGCGTTTGACGATGTCCACGACCCCCGGATGGGAACAACCCGTGATGACCACCAGCCCCGGCGGGGTATCCAGAATCAGCGACTGTTCATGGATGGCCGTCCCCATGTCCCCCGTCGACCAGACACCGGGACAGATTTGAAGGGGGGCGCCCACCCGCTCCAGGCGGGCTCCGGCGTTGGTTACCCGGGTGCAGAAATCCGCCGGGAACGACTCCGGCAGATAGACCGTCACATCCGCCTTCCTTTCCAGAAAAGGGAACAATCCGCCCGTATGGTCACCGTGGTTGTGGGAAATGACGACCAGGTCCACATCCTCCCCGGTCACACCCAGCTTTTCCATATTCCCGAAAAGGGTATCGGGCCGGGTACCCGTATCGAACAGGATGGTGCGGGGCATGCCCTCGATCTTGCAGGCGAAGCCCCAGTCACCCTGCGTGCCCGGCGTATGGACATAATTGTCGTAGAGGATGGTGATCCGGATGGGCGGGTTGTCCCCGGCCCGGGCAGCACCGGCCAGCAGAACGATACCCAGAATCAGCAAACCGACGGTCTTCATCATGACAAACTCCCTGTGACAGTATTTTAGCTGGATTTCCGGAGGAATTTCCAGATTTTTCTTTTCTTTACCCACCCTGGGCCGGATTCGTCATCCCGCCCGCCGGCTCGTCCGGTTGTCGCCGATGACAGACACGGCACCTGCCCGTCGGAGATGTATGTCGTTCCACTCAGGGGTGCATCAGGGCTGGCGGATGACGTCGGTGGAGATCCAGAATATATCCGGACGATGATCGGCTGTCGCCCGATTGCTGCAGTAGAACAGATATTTGCCGTCCGGACTGAGTTTGGGCCAGTTTTCTTCAGCCGAAGAGTTTACGGTAGGGCCCAGACTCCGGCCGGTTGTCCACTCCCCGCTCTCCCGGCGAAAACTGACAAACAGGTCCCCTGTCCGCCCATCCGGACTCATGTTGTCTGGGCCACCGGCGGAATAATAAACGATAAATCGCTCGTCCGCCGGCAGGCAAGGCTCAACGATGATGGTACCCGGTGCATGAATCGCCGGCCCGAGATGCTCGGGAATTCCGTAACGCCCGCCTTCCAGCCGGCAGCGATAAATGCCGGCGCCGCCGAGAGCGGGATAGTCGGCGTTGAGATATAAGGTGTCCGCCTGAACCAGACACGGATTCCATTCCCCGGAGGCGGACTCCACCGGCAGATCGAGGTCCACTGCCTCCGACCAGCCGTTTTCCGTCCGCCGGACATACCAGATCTGCCAGTCGGCCCGGAGAACCGTCGTTCCCTGCGCCGGACGCTTCGACTGAAAAAACAGCCGCTGCCCATCCACGGTAAACGCCGGACCGGCGTCGGAGTACCGGCCGGAAAAGGATGCCGGGACCGGATCGGTCCACCCGTCTGCAGTCTGATGCATCACCAGGATGGTCCCCCTGAATTGGTGATCCAGTCGCGAGAAATACATCTCCGCTCCATCGGGTGAAAATGCCGGCCCGAACTCCACGGCCGGCGTCGACACCACCTGCGGAGCGAAAAGCCGGGGCTGATTGCCCGGCGGTGTCTGCCCCAGATAATCGGGCGCCGGCGGCCCGACGCCCGCCTGGCCGGCCAACCAAAACAGGCATGTCGCCCCGACCGTCACCCAGCTTCGCTTCTGCCATGGTCGCATCGATTCCCCTCCCTTCATGAGTTCAGCCTTCCGCAGTGGCGGACATGGCGTTCCGACAGCCCCCGGCGCAGACCTGGCGCCAAACGCCACCCCGGATGGGACCTCGTCGCCAGAGAATCGTCCATTGTAACAGTCTGAACATGATTCATTCCGTGACCGTCGGACACCACCCATCCGGTCCTTTGCGCAAGCCCAAACCGGTGCTCAATCTTACGGCCACCGGTGATTTTTTGTTTCCGCGAATACGGCTCACCCGGGCAGGGCCCGGGCCAGCGGGTGCCGTGAGGAAAACCCTCACCGTCCGCCGCCCGGCAATCGGACAACCACGGCATACTTCTCTTGTCCCGACAATGGGGTATGCTATACTGGCGTCCATAGCGGGAGGTGATCCGTGAAACGCATCCTTGTCACCGGCGGCGCCGGGTTTATCGGTTCCCATCTGTGCCGGTTGCTGCTGGAACGCGGCGACGATGTGCTCTGCCTGGACAATTTTTATACCGGCCAGAAACGCAACATTCTGACCTTGCTGGGACACCCCTGCTTCGAGCTGATCCGTCATGACCTGGTGGAACCCATCCTGCTGGAGGTGGACCAGATCTACAATCTCGCCTGTCCCGCCTCGCCCATTCATTACCAGTTCAACCCGGTAAAAACCGTCAAGACCAACGTCATGGGCACCATCAACATGCTGGGCCTGGCCAAACGCGTCAGGGCACGCATCCTGCAGGCCTCCACCAGCGAGGTGTACGGCGATCCGCAGGAGCACCCCCAGCGGGAATCGTACTGGGGCCACGTCAATCCCATCGGTCTGCGCAGCTGCTACGACGAAGGAAAGCGGCTGGCCGAAACCCTGCTGATGGATTATCACCGCCAGAACGGGGTGGACATCCGGATCGTTCGCATTTTCAACACCTACGGCCCTCACATGCACGTGAACGACGGCCGGGTGGTCAGCAATTTCATTGTCCAGGCCCTGCACAACGAGCCGCTGACCATCTATGGTGATGGTCGTCAGACGCGCGCCTTCTGCTATGTCACCGACCTGCTGGACGGACTGGTGCGGATGATGGACAACGAGACCGGCTTCACCGGTCCGGTCAACATGGGCAATCCGGCCGAGTTCACCATCCTGGAACTGGCGGAAAAAATCGTCGCCCTGACCGGCAGCCGTTCGCCCATCGTTCATGAAGACCTGCCCGCCGACGATCCGGTGCGCCGCCGCCCCGACATCACCCTGGCCCGCCAGAAGCTGGGCTGGGAGCCGGTCGTCCCCCTGGAAGAGGGTTTGGGCCACACCATCGACTATTTCCGGCAGCTGCTGGCCGAGGCGGGAGACCGCTGATGGAACGGGTGCTGGTCACCGGCGGGGCCGGCTATATCGGCAGCCACACAGTTCGGCGGCTGGCCGAACACGGCTACGACGTGGTCGTGGTGGATAACCTGTCCGCCGGCCACCGGGAAGCGGTGGAGGGATTCCCGCTGCATGTGCTGGATCTGCGCGACGGGCAGGCGCTGGCCGGCCTGTTCGCCCGCCTGCGCCCCGCGGCCGTCATCCATTTTGCCGCCCACTGCTATGTGGGCGAATCGGTGATCCAGCCGCGCAAATATTTCGAGGACAACCTCCTGGCCGGCCTCAACGTGCTGGGCGCCATGCTGGACAGCGGTTGCCGCACCATCGTCTTCTCCTCCTCCTGCGCCACGTACGGCGAGCCGGAGCAGGTACCCATCCCCGAGAGCCATTCCCAGCACCCCGTCAATCCCTATGGCGAAACCAAGCTGTTCCTGGAGAAGATCCTGCACCGCTATGATGCGGCCTATGGCATCCACTCGGCGTCCCTGCGCTACTTCAACGCCGCCGGCGCCGATCCCGCCGGACGGCTGGGCGAGAGCCACGAGCCGGAAACCCACCTGATCCCCCTGATGATCCGGGCCATCCTGGATCCCCACTACACCCTCACCGTATTCGGCGACGACTACCCCACCCCCGACGGCACCTGTATCCGCGACTACATCCACGTGCTCGATCTCGCCCAGGCCCATCTGCTGGCCATGGAATATGTGTTTCAAAAGGAACAGAGTCTGCAGCTGAACCTGGGCACCGGCAGCGGCTTCTCGGTACGCCAGATGATCCGCCATCTGGAGCGCATCGCCGGATCGCCGGTCAAACATGTCATCGGACCCCGCCGCCCGGGCGACCCGCCGCGCCTGGTGGCCTCCGCCGACGCGGCCCGGCGCCGGCTGGGCTGGGATTGCCAGTGGTCCGCCATCGACCGGATCCTGGAGACGGCCTGGCGCTGGCACCTCAACCCACGCTACTAATTCTCTCATTCATCAGATATACTCATCACCCCCCCCCGGCCCGGCGGAACCTTTCCCCTTGACGCCCCGGAAGGATCTCTGCTATGAAAGAGTCAGCTCACAAACAAATGGCATACCAACATCGTTCACACTAAGGAGGCAATGCATGGCTCAGTATCCACCGCGGCCGCAGCCTGCCATGGACAGTTCGTGGGACGTTCTGGCCGGGGGGCGGGTCAACTCGGGACTCGATCTCCGGACGGTGCGGCAGATGGTACTGCAGCGCAAGATCGATCAGGACGACATGGTCCGCAAGGACGGCGGCGAGTGGAAACGGATCGCCGATTTCCCCGAACTGACCACCCTGCTGACGGAACGGAAGGTGGCGACCCGGCGCCAGCTGACGCGGGAGTATTCCTATGTCAAGGTCCTGGCCGTGGCCATCCCGGTCAGTGCCGTGTGCGCCCTGCCGGCGCCGCTGTACGATCCCTTCATCGAATCGGGCGCCCAGTATCTGTTCAGCTATCTCATCGCACTCATTTATTACGAAGTGATCGGCGTCGGCATGGCCCTGTTCATGAACTATTTCCATCACCTGTACATCCAGCGCGGCAACCGCTGGGGCTTCTGGCGCTATTCCAAGGCCGGCATGGTGGGGCTCATCGGCGGGGCCATCATGCTCTTCACGTTCGCGCCGCCCATGTTCCCCCTGTTCCTGCCGGTGGTGAATCACCTGCTGACCGGCCTCATGATCATCATGATCACCACCCTGCTCTTCAAGATGTTCTTCGAGAAAAAGCTGCAGTTCGAGGATTGACGCCCCCTTGCGGGCACAGCTGAACCACCGGAGACTACCGGCTTCTGAGCCGGAAACCTTGCCCCGGCGTGAGTCACTCCAAAATCAGGTAATACGTCCGCCGCCGTGACGGACGCTGGACCCCGTTACCCGGGCCCCCTGCCCGGTCAAGGCAACAGCTGAAACGCCACTGTCAGGCCGGACATCACGATGGCCACCATGCTCATGAGCTTGATGAGAATGTTCAGGCTCGGCCCGGCCGTGTCCTTGAACGGATCCCCCACGGTGTCACCGGTCACGGCCGCCTTGTGCTGGCGGGACCCCTTGCCGCCCAGATTCCCCGCTTCGATGTACTTCTTGGCGTTGTCCCAGGCGCCGCCCGAGTTGGCCATGAAGACCGCCAGGACGAAACCGGAGGAGATCCCGCCGATGAGCAGCCCCATGACGCCGGGCACCCCGATGAGCAGGCCGATGGCCACGGGCACGGCGATGGCCAGCACGGCCGGCAGCAGCATCTCCTGCTGGGCGCTTTTGGTGGAGATGGCCACACACTGGGCGTAGTCCGGCACCGTATCGCCCCGCAGAATTCCCGGTATCTCGCGGAACTGCCGCCGCACTTCGTCCACCATCTTGCCGGCGGCGCGGCCCACCGATAACATGGTCAGGCCGCAGAACAGGAAGGCCATCATGGAGCCGATGAACACGCCCACCAGCACCTTCGGGTTCATCAGGGAGACATTGTAGAATTCCATGAAATCCAGGAACGTCGCCCTGGCCACGGCGATGGTGTGTCCGTCGGCGAAACGAAGGGCCGTCTCGCCGATGCGCAGCAGGCCGATCCTGAGCTCCTCCACGAACGAGGCCAGCAGGGCCAGGGCCGTCAGCGCCGCCGACCCGATGGCGAAGCCCTTGCCCGTGGCGGCGGTGGTGTTGCCGAGGGAGTCGAGAGCGTCGGTGCGCATTCTCACCACCGGCTCCAGGCCGCTCATCTCCGCGTTGCCGCCGGCGTTGTCGGCGATGGGACCATAAGCGTCGGTGGCCAGCGTGATGCCCAGGGTGGACAGCATGCCCACGGCGGCCAGACCGATGCCGTACAGACCCTGCCCCAGCCGGGCCGGGTCGAAACCGGCGGCGAACAGGAACGCCAGCATAATTCCCACCGAGACCGTACAGATGGGAATGGCGGTGGAGATCAGGCCCACGCCCAGCCCTTCGATAATCACGGTGGCCGGCCCGGTGCGGGACTTCTCGGCGATGCGCCGGGTCGGCCCATACGATTCGGAGGTGTAGTATTCCGTGGCCTTGCCGATGATGTTGCCGGTAATGAGCCCGACCACCAGGGCGCCCCAGAAACCCCACAGGTTGGGGAGTTCCAGGATGCGCAGCACGACCCAGGCGACCAGCACAATCAGCACGGAGCTGCTGTTCACCCCCCGGGCGAGGGACCGCAGCAGGTCCTGCTGCCGGGCGTCCTCCCGCGTACGCACCAGATAGATGCCCATAATGGACAGCACCGATCCGGCCCCGGCGATGAGCATGGGGGCCAGCACCGCGTTGAACTGATGGTGGAGATTCCCCAGAAAGGCCGAGGCGCCCAGGGCGGCCGTCGCCAAAATGGAGCCGCAATACGATTCGTACAGGTCGGCCCCCATGCCGGCCACGTCGCCCACGTTGTCCCCCACGTTATCGGCGATGGTTGCCGGGTTGCGCGGATCGTCCTCCGGAATCCCCGATTCCACCTTGCCCACCAGGTCGGCGCCCACATCGGCGGCCTTGGTGAAAATGCCGCCCCCCACCCGGGCGAACAGCGCCTGGGTCGAGGCGCCCATGCCGAAGGTCAGCATGGTGGTGGTGATGATGATGAGGTTGTGGCCGTCGTCGCCGGCCACCGGGTAGAAAAAGTTAAGCACCACAAACCAGACGGAGATGTCCAGCAGACCAAGTCCGACCACCACCAGGCCCATCACCGCACCGCTCCGGAACGCCACGCGCAGGCCCTGGTTCAGGGAGCTGCGGCAGGCGTGGGCCGTACGGGCGGAGGCATGGGTGGCGATCTTCATGCCGATGAAACCGGCCAGGCCGGAAAACAGGCCGCCGGTGAGAAAAGCGAACGGGACCCAGGGATTCTGCACGTTCAGTCCATAGGCCAGCACGGCGAAAAGCACGGTCAGGACGGCGAAAACCAGGCCGACGATCTTATACTGCTGCTTCAGGTAAGCCATGGCCCCGGTCCGGACATGCCCGGCGATTTCGGCCATGGTGGCCGTGCCTTCGTTCAGCGCGAGAACCTGCCGGAAGAAGAGACAGGCGAAAAGCAGCGCCAGGATGGCGCCGGCGGGAGCCAGCCAGAAAAGATGGTTCATCATGCGTGCTTCCTCCGCAGCCCGTTACGAGTAGCCGAAGCCGTGCGATTGGGCCGAGCGCCACCAGGCGTAATGCCGGGTGGCCAACTCCTGGATACTGGGCAGGGGATAGTAGGCGAAATCCGTTTGATCGGATACGAAAAGACCGTTTTTGATGGTCCGGAACAGCAGGGAGCCGCGCATGAAGCGGATGACCGTCTTCACCGGCTGGCGGGGGTTTTCCTGCATCCGGTACAGGCAATCGCGCAGGTGCTCCATGTCGGTGAAAGGAATGTTGTTCCCCGGGGCGTTCATGGGATCCTCTTCCAGCCCGTCCAGCATCAGTTCCGTATAGACGATCCGGGGCACCGAAATGGGCTGGCTCTGATCGGTGACATGGCGCCCGAACCGGGGGGGCGACAACAGGCTGACGGCCCGCGACGTGCGAGGACACAGCTCCTGGTACAAGTGGAGCTGGCGGGCTTCATCGCCCGGAAAATCGCCCCGGGTCAGCGCCAGGACACGGCCATCGTCCGTCACCAGGTAGCCATTCTTCAGGTTGGCGATGGGCACATGCTCGAGGGCGCGATAGATGCAGAGATAGACGGAGCGCTTGGGTTCGTTGTCGTCATGGGGCACGCACCGTTCATCGATGAGGGACAGATTCAGGGTGTCCGCCGGCAACCCTGCCGGGTCCACTTCGAAGAGAATGGCCTGGCCATGGGACTGTTTCCTGTCCCCCACGGCGAAATAGACGGCGAATTCTTCGGGTTCCAGCATGGACGCCACCAGGGCTTCGGGAAAAACCGATAGATACAGATAGGTTTTCATAAGGGGATCCTCCATTCGGATCTCGGAGCATACGGCCGGTCGTCATCCCGGCCCGGCGCTCGCCGGCGGATGGAACGTCCACCTGTTGGCAACGAGCGCGCCGCAGCACCGGGCATGGCGGACATGACCGCCAGCCTTCTTCCGGCCGGCCTGCGGAACTCCGCCCTGCTGCATGGGTGAACATTTCATCATAGTGACAGACGGCGGCGATGTCAAGAGGCCCTCACTGAACTGGTCGAATGTATTACAATAGAAAGACTGAATGACGGCGGCGGAGTATCCGGCCAACCCAGGCCGTGGGAAAACGCCGCCCGCGGCTTCGCCGGCCACTACAGCCGGCGGGGCGGGACGCCCCCCCTCATTCGTTTCGGAGAGAGAACGGGGTCGTTATTCGCCGGCGGTTTCGTAGAGAAAAAATTCCACTTCCCGGGCTTTCTGCATCCGGCCGGAGCGGTGAAAGCAATGGATGGCATCGCGAAAATGCTTTTCCGCATCGGTCCTGTTGCCCAGAAATTTTTCCTCAATACCCGCTTCCTTGAGGAAAACAGCGGCTTCTTCCCACCGGCCCTCTTCTTTCAGTTCCGCCGCCGCCTTGGGGTAGCGGTCCAGTTCCGGTTTGCGGCGGGCCGCCCGGGCCGTGCGCGCCGATTCCAGCAGCGGCAGCAGCTTTTCGTAGATGGCGGATTTGGCCAGGATGTCGTACGCCCCGGAATCCAGATAATCCTCGATGACCTTGACGGTGATCTCGCCGGTCAGGCCGATGACCGTCTGCTGTGGCTTCAGTTTTTTCATGAGCTGCAACGTTTTCAGGCCACTGATGCCAGGGAGGATGTGATCCAGCAGGACCATGTCCACATCATGCTGGCGGATGTAATCGACGGCCCGCTCGCCGGTGTCCATCTCGGCGACGGTGTAGCCGTCCTCTTCAAGGAAGGTCTTCAGATTGTCCCGCAATAATTTCTTGTCATCCACGATGAGAACGGTTCCCTTGCTCATCCGGCTTCCTCCTTTCATGCCGACCATCCGGATCGGGTTTCCGGGACATGTGCCGGGCCGGCCCAACCGCCGGAACACGCTCCCCGGCCCGGGATGGTCAAACAGGTCAGGATACATCGAACCAACCGAACGGGCAATGAAATTATTTGAACGGCACCGCCGGCGGATACCGCGACGGCCTGTGCACGACAGGGTCATGCATGGATCGGCCGGCGCCGCGACAAAACATCGAACATGCGTGCCCGGCTGAACGTAGACAGACGGGTCGCGGCCCGCCAACCGCCCGCCGGCGGAATGCGGGTTGCTGACACCGGGTCCGTTCCGTTACAATACCCGGGACAACCGCAGCACACGTGGAGGAATAATGATGGTATGTAAACGAATCTGTCTCTTGTTGGCTCTCACCGGGCTGCTGGCCGGCCCTGCGCTCGCGGGCGCCACAACGGCCGCCGCGGCCGGCGAGAAAATCGTCACGCCGCCCGACACCATTGTCGCCGACGGGATTCCGCCCATCCCCGAGCGGATCCAGCAATCCATGGCCGCCTATGCCGAGCTGCGTTCCACGGCCTTTCTGGACTGGCTGCCCGGCGACCGGGGCATGCTGGTCACCACCCGCCGGGGCAACACCTCGCAGCTCTACGCCCTGGCCGAACCCGGCGGCCAGCTCACGCAGCTGACGGACTACAACGAACCGGTCACCGCCGGCGCCGTCTGCCCCAACCCCGAAAAGAACTACCTGGTTTTCATGAAGGATGTGGGCGGCGGTGAAAACTACCAGTACTACCGCCAGGACCTGGCCGGCGGCGAGGCCGTCCTCATCACCGACGGCAAGTCCCGCCACATGGGCATCCATTTCAATCACGCCGGCGACCGTATCGCCTTCACCAGCAATGCCCGCACCGGCATGTTCTTCGACGTCTATGTCATGGACCCCGAGAAGCCCGACAGCCGGAAACTGGTCTTCACGGCACAAAAGCCGGCCTACTATCTGCCCAGCGGCTGGTCCGGGGATGACAAGCAGCTGCTGGTCATCGAATATCTGTCGGCCAACCAGGTGAATACCCTGCAGGTCAACCTGGCCGACGGCAAGGTAACCAACGTCACTCCCGAATCGAAGGAGCCCCAGTTTTTCGCCATGGGGATGATGACCACCGACGGAAAGTATCTCTTCGGGATCACCGACCGTGACAGCGAGTTCCGCAAACTGGTCCGTTATGAACCGGCCACCGGGAACATCACCGTCATCACCGCCGGAATCGATTGGGACGTGGACGCCGTGGATGCCACCCCCGACCAGACAAAGTGCTGCTTTGTCACCAACGAGGACGGTCTCAACAAGGTATACCTGCTGGATCCTGACACCCTCGCCTATACCCCGGTGCCAAACGTGCCGGCGGCGGTCATCTCGGGCGTCAGTTTCGACCGCGCCGGTCGGCGGATGGCCATGAACATCAACAACGCCCGGATGAACGGCGATGTCTACACCCTGGCACCGGCCGGCGGCGAGCCGGTCCGCTGGACCCGCAGCGAGACGGGCGGCCTGGACCTGGATGCCTTCAGCCTGCCCGAACTCATCCATTACCCGACCTTCGACCAGGAGAACGGCCAACCGCGCAAAATCCCGGCCTTCTATTACCGCCCCGGTGACGAAAAGAAGGCGCCTTTCCCCGTCCTCATCGACATCCACGGCGGTCCCGAGGGCCAGTTCCGCCCCACCTTCCAGAGCAGCACCAATTACCTGATCAATGAGCTGGGCATGGCCATTCTGGCGCCCAATGTCCGGGGCTCGTCCGGCTATGGCAAGAGCTATCTGCTCATGGACAACGCCGAAAAGCGCGAGGATTCCGTGAAGGATATCGGCGCCCTGCTGGACTGGATCGCCACCCGCCCCGAACTGGACGCCAGCCGGGTGGTGGTATACGGCGGCTCCTACGGCGGCTACATGGTGCTGTCCGCCATGACCCATTACAGCGACCGCCTGGCCGCCGGGGTGGACATCGTGGGCATCAGCAATTTCGTCACCTTTCTGAAAAACACCTCGGACTACCGCCGCGACCTGCGCCGCGCCGAGTACGGCGACGAGCGGGAAATCGGCGAATTCCTGCAGCGAATCTCCCCCACCACCAACGCCCACAAGATCACCAAACCGCTGTTCGTCATCCAGGGGAAAAACGATCCGCGGGTACCGCTCAGCGAAGCCGAACAGATGGTCCAGACCCTGCGCCAGAACAAGGTGCCCGTCTGGTATCTTATGGCCACCAACGAGGGGCACGGTTTTCGCAAGAAAGACAACCGCGACTACATGAACTATGCAGTGATCCGTTTTCTGGAAGAATTTGTCCTGAAGTCCGAATAGCTGTTCGGGAGTTCCGGAACGGTGGCCCCGGCCGCCGTTCCACTCTCCCCATGCCACCGGCGCTGAAGGCCATACACCGGCCACCGGATCGCCGAACTTTTATCCACCGGGACACAACGCCTGGGTTGACATGGCCGGGCCATCTGTCGGAAACTGGGTATCCGGATCACGTCCCCGTATGCCCATGCCAGGTCCGGCGAGCCACCGAAGGGAGTGACGCATGGACAGTCTGGTGCAGCCGCCGCGGATCGGCAAACTGGCGCGACACTGCCGCCGCACTCTTCTCTTCCCGCTGGACCCCCTGGGCCGGAAAAACTTCGCCTCCATCCCGTCCGGTCTGATCCGGAAAAACATCTCGCTTCTCTTCAGTGACGTGCGGGTGCTGCCCGAATGCCTGGCGGCCGGACCGGCCGTGGGCGCCCCTGCAGCAGCCATGGTTACCGAGATCCTGGCCCGGGCCGGCATCGACCGGATCCTCCTCGTCGGCAGTTGCGGCGCCTTCGCCGGCCGGGCGGCGCCGGGGGACCTCCTGCTGGTGCGCAGCGCCTGGAGCGCCTGCGGCGTGACGGCGCACTATTTTCCCGGCCAGGAGGAATTTGCGGCGCCGGGCGATGTCGGCCCGCGGGCGGAGTCCGCCTTGCGCGAGGCAGGCTTTACCCCCCGCTCCGTGGCGGTGGTGACCACCGATGCGCCGTTCCGTGAAACACCGGATTTCGTGGAGACGTACAGCCGGCGGGACGTCTCCGCCGTGGAGATGGAAGTGGCCGGGGTTTACGCCGTGGCGCAACGGCGCGGTATCGCCGCCGCCGCGCTGCTCATCGCCGCCGACACCGTCGGTGCCGGCGGCTGGGAATACCGCAAGGGCTTCCTGACCTACGGACGCCAGATGCACCGGCTCCTGCCGGTTCTTTGGGACCTGGCGTTCTGACCATCTTATCCGGAAAAAAAGGCCGAATAGAGATCATCGGTGCGGTAGAGGGAATTCTCGTCGATGATGCGGCGGATCAGTTTGCGGAAATCGTTTGCCCCGCGACATTTCGGGTTGTACTCCAGGATGGACTTGGAGAAATAGGGGGCCTCCGACACGCGCACATCGATATGAATGGGATTGGTGACGATGTCACCGAAGATATCGATGAGGATATTGTAGATCTGCTTCGATTTGTTGTTGCGGCGGTCGTACAGGAACGGGATGACATAGCTGATGGGCAGATCTTTTCCCAGATTGGTCTTGGCCGTGGAGAAGGTGTTCATCAGCTCGCGGATGTTGGCCAGCGCCAGGTATTCCATGGCCACCGGGACCCAGGCCTCGGAGGCGAAGGTGATGGCGTTGGCGTTGAGCAGGGAAAAACTGGGGGCCGTGTCCACGATGATGAAATCATAGCCCTCGGCCGATGACAGTACCTTTTCCAGAACCTGGGCCCGGCGGGGCACCTTCTGCTCCACCAGCCAGGTGTTAATGGTGGACAGCGACTTGGAGGCCGGCACCAGATCCAGGTTCGGCCGCACCGTGAGCACCGCTTCCTCGAGGGTGTGCTGGTTCTTGAAGAGGCTGGTCAGGCTGTGTTTGACGTCCTTGGTGAAAATGAAGGTGGAATTGGCCTGCGGGTCGTTGTCCACCAGCAGGACCCGGAAACCGGACAGGGCCAACCCATGGGCGACATTCACCGCCGTAGTGGTTTTACCCACCCCCCCCTTGAAATTGATGATGACGATTCGCCGCATGGACAACCAACCTGGGAACTGAAACGATTACCCATTATATTAAACCAAAAAACATTCTATTTCAATGGTTTGTTTTATCCCGACCGCGTGGAGCAACCGGACAATTCTCCGGCGGTTGTTTTTGGGGGATAATATTCGGCAACGGTCCGCCATGTTCCCGGGACAATCCTGCGCCACCGGCCAGGGCGCCGCCACGGTGCTGCGCATCCGCCATGTCCATCACGGGGTCTGAAGCGGGCGGAACGCTATCTCGACCGGCCACGCAGGCCTTCGTCCACGGTCCGGCGGATCAGCTCCCCGTCCGGCAGATAGGGCAGGGTGATGTGATCGCCCCCCTCCGCCTGGCGATTGTACTCCATGCTGGTGGAGATGGAATTTTCGCACCGGGCCCAGGCCCGGCGGGCCACGCCGCCCATGACGTCCCAGGGGATGGCCGAGCGGATGATTTCGTCTTTCCCGGCCGTCCCGTCCAGCACCAGTCCGAAACCGCCGTTGATGGCCTTGCCGATGCCCACGCCGCCACCGTTGTGCAGTGCCACCAGGCTCATGCCACGGGCGGCGTTGCCGGCGAAACACTGGGTGGCCATGTCGGCCATGATGTTGCTGCCGTCCTTGATGTTGGCCGTTTCCCGGAACGGCGAGTCGGTACCGCCCGTGTCGTGGTGATCCCGGCCGAGCATGATGGGGCCGACCTCGCCGCGACGCACCATGTCGTTGAATTTCAGGGCGATGGTCATCCGGCCCAGGGCGTCCTGGTACAGGATGCGGGCCGGCATGCCCACCACCAGCCGGTTCTGCTCGGCATCGCGGATCCAGACATAGTTGTCCCGATCCTGGCCGCGGCGGTCCGGGTCGATACACTCCATGGCCGCCCGATCGGTGCGGCGCAGATCCTCGGGATCACCGCTCAGGCACAGCCAGCGGAAGGGTCCGTACCCGTAATCGAAAAGCAGTGGCCCCATGATATCCTCGACGTAGGAGGGGAAGATGAAACCGTCGCGCGGATCCGAGCCGTTGCGGCAGATCTCCTGCACGCCCGCGTCATATACCGCCTTGAGAAACGAGTTGCCGTAATCGAAGAAATAGGTGCGTCGCTCCACCAGCATGCGAATCAGCTCGTAATGCCGCCGCAGGCTGCGGTCCACCTGTTCGCGGAAGCGGGTTTTGTCGGTCTGCAGCATGTCCGTCCGCTCGTCGAAGGTCAGGCCCTGGGGACAGTATCCGCCGTCATAGGCGGCGTGACACGACGTCTGGTCGGAGAGCAGGTCCACATGGATGCGCTGCTCCACCAGATATTCCAGCAAATCCACCACATTGCCGTGATAGGCGATGGAGATGGGCTCCTTGCGCGCCAGATGCTCCTGGGCCAGCCGGACCACTTCCGGCAGATCGCCGCTCACCCGGCTGACCCAGCCCTGCTCGTGGCGGGTGCGGATTCGTGATTCATCCACTTCGGCGATGATGCCTACCCCGCCGGCGATCTCCACGGCCTTCGGCTGGGCGCCGCTCATGCCGCCCAGTCCGGAGCTGACGAAGAGGACCCCGCCCAGGTCGCCATCCTCGGGGATGCCCAGCCGCCGGCGGCCGGCATTGAGCAAGGTGTTGAAGGTGCCGTGAACGATGCCCTGGGGGCCGATGTACATCCAGCCGCCGGCCGTCATCTGGCCGTAATTGGCCACGCCCATCTGCATGGCGTAATGCCAGTAGTCCGGCGTGTCGAACATCCCGACCATCAATGCGTTGGTGAGAATCACCCGCGGCGCTTCGGGCCGGGAACGGAACAGGCCCAGTGGATGGCCCGATTCCACCACCAGCGTCTGGTGATCCGTCAGTTTTTGCAGATATTGCCGGATAAGGCGGTACTGCATCCAGTTCTGGCAGACCTGGCCGGTTTCGCCGTACGTGACCAGCTCGTAGGGATAGAGGGCCACATCGAAATCCAGGTTGTTGTCCATCATGACCTGGAAGGCCTTTCCTTCCAGGCATTGCCCCTCATATTCGTGCACGGGACGGGCCTTCAGGGTGCCGGCGGGTCGAAACCGGTACCCGTAGATCCGGCCGCGGGTCAGGAGTTCCGCCAGAAATTCCGGCGCCAGGCGGGCGTGGTGTTCCTCGGGAATATACCGCAGCGCGTTCATCAGCGCCGTTTCCGTCTCCGGCCGGGACAGGTTGTAGCCCCGGTCCGGCGCCCGCCGGATCCCCGGCACAAAGTCCGGCTGGGCCGGCACGTCTCCGGTCAGCTTGATGGTCATGGCGGCGCCAATCTCGCGGTTGGAAATCATGGCAACATCCTCCTGTCGGGTTTCTGGCGTCAACCGGCCGCCGGCCTTGCCCACCAGGTCGGCGCTGGATGAACTATAGCGGCCTTCCGCCTTCAAGTCAAGCCGTGTCCGCCCAGGGCAGACCGGTGAGCGGAACAGCCGGGCAGCCGGCCCTGCCGTCCGGCAGCGATAGGGGAATCCACGCCGGCCATGCGATGACGAGAATGTGTCCTGGCCCGGATTTCTATGCTATAATATTGCCACATCCGACACCTTCTGGGAGCTCCGTCATGAAAAAACGTTATATCCTTATGCTGGCCATTTTTCTGTGTGCCGTCGGCGGGTGGGTTCCGGCCCGGATCCTGGTCATCGAGCTTGAGGGGCCCATCGAACCGGTGCGGGCGGAATACGTGACGGAAGCCATGAAAAAGGCCGAGGTGGATGACATCTCCTTGATCCTGCTGGAAATGGACACACCGGGCGGCGATGTGGAATCCATGAAGGCCATCGTGGCCAAGATCCTGAACAGCACCGTGCCGGTGGCGGTGTACGTGGCGCCCAGCGGGGCCCATGCCGCGTCGGCCGGATTCATCATCCTCATGGCCGCCGATGTGGCGGTGATGGCCGAGGGGACCAATACGGGCGCCGCCCACCCCGTTTTGGCGTTCGGCGGCATGATGCCGCTACCCGAGGACGAAAAAACGAAACCCCTGTTTGAAAAAATCCAGCAAGACATTCTGGCGTATCTGCGCGGAATCGTGGCCCATCGCGGCCGGAATGAGGAAGCCGCCGTTTCGGCCGTGACGGACAGCACCTCCTACACGGCCGAGGAAGCCCTCGAGCAGAACCTCATCGACCTCATCGCCAACACCCGCCCGGAGGTCATCGAAAAACTGGATGGCCAGTCCGTCACCCTCTTCAGCGGCCGGGAAGTCGTCCTCGATATCGCCGGCCAGGAGATGGAGACGGCCGAGATGACCTTCCGGCAATCGGTCCTGTCGTTCATCTCCAACCCGTCCCTGGCGCTGATCCTGGGCCTGGTGGGCATCCTGGGGCTATTCTTCGAGTTCCAGCATCCCGGTTTCATTTTTCCGGGCGTCATCGGCGGCATCTGTCTGGTGCTGGCCCTGCTGGGCTTTTCCATGCTGCCCATCAACTACGTCGGGGTGATCCTCATCGTCCTGGCCATCGGCTTTTTTATCGCCGAGATCAAGATACAGGGCTTCGGCATCCTGGGTGTGGGCGGCATCATCTCCCTGGCCCTGGGCTTCCTGATCCTGGTGGATGCGCCCGATCCCAGTCTGGCCATCCCCGTGGAGTTGATCCTCGGCGTGGTGCTCCCCGTGGGTGTGATCCTGCTGCTGTTGACCCGGCTGGTGATCAAGGCCATGCAGCGCCCCTCCCTCACCGGTTCCGAAGGACTCCGGCTGGAACGGGGTACGGCGGCCACGCCGCTGGCCCCCCGGGGCAAGGTATACGTCCATGGGGAATACTGGGAAGCGGAGTCCGTCAGCGGAGAGACCATCCCCGCCGGGACCGACATCGTGGTGGAGCGGAGCGAGGGCATGCGACTGTATGTCCGCGCCGTGGATGCGACCAACGACCATTCTGAAACCATCAGATAAAGGAGTCAGGCATGACCCAATTTTTGTCATTTACGACCATTGCCGTTGTCTTCGTGATCCTGTTTTTCCTGAACTGGATCAAAATTATCCGGGAGTATGAGCGCGCCGTCATCTTCCGGTTGGGCAAGGTGCTGCCCGGCGCCAAGGGACCGGGCCTGATCCTGGTGTTCTCCCCCATCGACCGGATGGTCCGGGTGGATTTGCGGACCATCACCCTGGATGTCCCCCCCCAGGACGTTATCACCAAGGATAATGTCTCGGTCAAAGTCAATGCCGTCGTCTACTACCGGGTCCTGCATGCGGTAAAGGCCATCATCGATGTGGAAAACTACCTTTACGCCACGCAGCAATTGGCCCAGACGCATCTCCGCTCGGTGCTGGGCGAGGTGGAGCTGGACGACCTGCTCAGCCAGCGGGAAAGCCTGAACCGGCGGCTGCAGGAAATCCTGGACAAGGACACGGATCCCTGGGGCGTCAAGGTGTCCAAGGTAGAAGTGAAATCGGTGGATCTGCCCCAGGAGATGCAGCGCGCCATGGCCCGCCAGGCCGAGGCCGAGCGCGAAAAACGGGCCAAGATCATCCACGCCGAGGGAGAGTTCCAGGCCGCCCAGAGGCTGTCCGAAGCCGCCAAGGTCCTGGACACCCAGAAGTCCTCCCTGGTGCTGCGCTATTTGCAGACCCTGACCGAAATCGGCATGGAAAAGAACACGACGGTCGTATTTCCGCTGCCGGTGGAGTTGCTGAGCGTTCTGATGGAAAAGTACATAAAAAAATAGCCGGACGGCACTGCCGCAGGGAATCGGCGCGGCGGTTTCTTTAATCCGACTGAAAAGTATGGTATGATTTCTTTCCACAACCGACGGCCCGCCGCCATGGGCCGTCGGCGGAAACGCCGGCAAGTGGGCGACCTGTTCCGGGTCCTGGCGGCCGGCACCTGACCGATGTCATTGGCGAGGAAAGACCATGGCCGAAAAGGACAAGGAAAAAAGCATCATTCTGAATACCCGGGACCTGGTGCTGCTGTTCGTTTTCTTCATTATCGTGCTGATGATCGTTTTCACCATCGGCCTGCTGGTGGGCAAGAACTTCCCTGGGGAGGCCCCCCAGCTGGTGGACGTGGAACTGGGCGAGTCCCCCGCGGAGCGTGACCTGGCGGCCTTGCCGCAGGGCGACAGCGGTGAAAAGGAGAAGGATCTTCTCACGCCGCCCAGTATCGACGAAACCATCCCCGAAGAAAAGCCGACGACCACTGAGCGGCCGACAACTACCCGGCCCACCGAGCCCCGGCCCGCCACCACCCCGTCGGCGACGCCCTCGCCGACGCCGCCAGCGAACACCCCGGCGCCGGCCTCGGAGGAACCGACCGGCGTTCTCTACTGTGTCCAGGCGTTCGCCAGCCCCGATTACGACAAGGCCAAGCTGAAAGTGGCGGAGCTGAAGTCCCGGGGCTTCGATGCCTTCGTCAAGATCCCGGAGAAAGATTCCGCCGATCAGTTTTACCGGGTTCAGGTGGGCACCTTCCGCAGTCGTGACAATGCCGTCAGCCGTCTGAACCAGCTCAAGCAGGCCGGTTATCGTGATGCCTTCATCCGCAAGGAAAACGAGTGACATGCCACCATGACCCGTGACCGTCTCCCTCCGTGGTTGAAAAACATCAACATCACCCATCCCGACACCCATCACATCCGGCGGTTGTTGCGGCGCCACCACCTGCATTCCGTCTGTGAAGAGGCCCGCTGTCCCAACCGGGGCGAGTGTTTCTCCCACCAGACCGCCACCTTTATGATCCTCGGCGAGCGCTGTACCCGCAATTGCGGTTTTTGTGCCGTATCCCCCCATCCCGTTCAGCCGCCCGACCCGGGCGAACCGGAGCGCCTGGCCGCCGCCGTGCGAGAGATGGGCCTGCGCTATGTGGTGGTCACCTCCGTCACCCGCGATGACCTGCCCGATGGTGGCGCCTCCCACTTCGCTGCCACCATCCGCGCCATCCGGGCTGCCATCCCCAGCGTGATCATCGAGGTGCTGATTCCCGATTTTCAGGGGGACGAAGGGGCCCTCTGCGAGGTATTGCGGGCCGGGCCGGACGTGCTCAATCACAACGTGGAAACTGTGCCGCGGCTCTACCCGCTGGTACGGCCCCAGGCCGATTATCGGCGCTCACTGACGCTCCTGCGGCGCGCCCGGGCCTTTGCCGGATCCATCCCCGTCAAGAGCGGCCTCATGGTGGGCCTGGGCGAAGAGAGGGAAGAAGTGTTCCAGGTGCTGCAGGACCTTCACCATCATGGCTGCAGCATGGTCACCATCGGCCAGTACCTCCAGCCGACGCGGCGGAATCTGCCCGTGCAACGGTACCTGCCGCCTGACGAGTTCGAGGAATTCGAGCGCCGGGGACGGGCGCTGGGCCTGGCCGCCGTCTTCGCCGGCCCGCTGGTTCGCAGTTCCTATTCCGCCGAAAGTCTGTTCACCAAGATTCAGGAATGAGCAAAACTCTCGACTTCCTTCGCTACCCCCTGGCCGGTGCCGCATTCATGCTGCTGGCCTTTCCGGCCTTTAACCTCTGGATCTGCGCCTGGTTCGCCCTGGTCCCGCTGCTGTTGCACATCAGCCGCTGCCGGACCGGCCGGACCGCGTTTCTGGCCGGTTTCAGCCTGGGGCTCTTCTTTTTCACCGGCCTGCTGTACTGGATTCCCCGCGCCATGGTGGCCTACGGCGGTATCTCCATGCTGCTGGCCGTTCCGCTGCTGCTGCTGACCTGCGCCATCCTCGGCGCCTTTTTCGGCGCGTTCGCCCTGGTGCTGTTTCATTTGTACCGCCGCTGGCAGTGGAAAGCGTTCCTGCTGGCCCCCTTCGTCTGGGTGGTGCAGGAGTTCGCCCGCAATCATCTGGCCCTGACCGGTTTCCCCTGGGGTGCCCTCGGCACCAGCCAGGTCCCCTTTCTGCACCTCATCCAGATCGCCGATTTCACCGGGGTGTACGGCGTATCGTTCGTGGTCGTGGCCGTCAACACCGCCCTCTTCCTGGCCCTGATGAAAGAGGTGCCCCGTCAGCTCAAACTGGCCTGGGCAGCCATGGTAGGCATTCTCATCATCCATGTGCTCCTCTACGCCGAGTTCTGCCAGTTCGTCGTCCATCCCGAAGAGGGCGACACCCTCACCGTCGCCGGCATCCAGGGGAACATCCGGGAGGAGGACGGCGCCGAACAGATGGCCGAAGTGCATCGCCAGGTCTATCCGGACATGCTGGCCGAAGCCTGCGCCGCAGAGCCCGCCATACGGGCCGTCATCTTTCCGGAAAATCCGGTGGTCTTCCTTTATGATCGCGACGCCGGGTACCGTCGCCTGCTCGCCCGCCTGGCCACCCAACACGACGTGACCCTCTTTTTCAACAACATCCGCCTGGCCGGGGATGAAAGCTATTACAACAGCGTCTATTGCCTGCAGCCCGACGGCCGCACCGTCAGCGTCTACGACAAGATCCACCTCGTCCCATTCGCCGAACACGTCCCCTTCGCCGGCGTCTTCTTCTTCGCCGACGCCCTCAGCCAGGAGATCAGCCACTTCGAGGAAGGGGATGCGTACACCCTTCATTCACTGGACGGCCACCCCGTCGGCACCTTCATCTGCTACGAGGCCGTGTTCCCCGAACTGGTGCGCGGTTTCACGGCCGGCGGCGCCCGGCTGCTCATCAACGTCACCAACGATGCCTGGTTCGGACGAACCGCCGCGCCGCTCCAGCATTTTCAGCACATCATCCTGCGGGCCGTGGAAAACCGCCGCTGGATCGTGAGAGTTGCAAATTCGGGAATCAGTGCTATAATTGATCCGCTGGGCGAGGTCAGCCACGTCCAGCCGCAGCACGAACGCCGCATCATGACAGGCGACGTTCATCTGCGGGATGACCTGAGTCCCTACGTGCGGGTGGGCGATCTTTTCGCCTGGTTCTGCACGCTGCTGATGGGATTCATCATCCTCACCCCTCTGTTCAGGAGATTCAGACATCATGATTCTGGAAGACGTGAAGAGCACACTGGAAGAGACCCGCAGTCGCATTCGTGATATCCGAGGTTATCTTTGACATTGATCACTGTCTCGAGGAAGTGACCCGCCTGGAGAAACTTTCCGCCGAACCTGATTTCTGGAACGACCAGACGAAGGCCCAGGAGATTCTCAAAAAGTCCCGGCGACTGCAGGAAAAGGTCGAACTGGTGAACTCCCTGCAGGGGATGGCCGAGGACCTGGGCGCGCTGGTGGAACTGGCCGAGGAAGGGGAGGAGGTGGAGCAGGAAACGACCGCTCTCCTGAGCGACCTCACCCGGCAGCTCCAGGAAGCGGAAATCCGCACCATCCTGTCGGGCGAGAACGATATCCGGAACGCCTTCGTGACCATCCATCCCGGCGCCGGCGGCACGGAGAGCCAGGACTGGGCGGAGATGCTGCTGCGGATGTACCTCCGCTATTGTGAGAAAAAGGACTTCAAGACTGAAATGGTCGATTTCCAGCCCGGCGATGAAGCGGGGATCAAATCCGCGACATTCCTGGCCCAGGGCGAATATGCCTACGGATTCCTGAAAGCGGAAATCGGCGTACACCGCCTGGTGCGCATCTCACCTTTCGACGCCAACTCCCGCCGCCACACTTCATTTGCCTCCGTCTTCGTGTACCCGGAGATCGATGAAGAGGTGGAAATCGAGGTGGACGACAAGGATATCCGGGTCGACACCTTCTGCGCCTCGGGTCCGGGCGGACAGGGGGTCAACACCACCTACTCGGCGGTCCGGATCACCCATTTCCCCAGCGGCATCGTCGTTCAGTGCCAGAATGAGCGCAGCCAGCTTCGCAACCGCGAGGTGGCCATGAAGGTCCTGAAGGCCCGCCTGTACGAGCTGGAACTGGAAAAAAAGCAGGCCGAACAGCGTGCCCAGGAAGATGCCAAGAAAGATATCGGCTGGGGCAGCCAGATCCGCTCCTACGTCCTGCATCCGTACCGCATGGTGAAGGACGTCCGCACCCGGGAAGAAACGGGCAACGTGGATGCCGTCCTGGACGGGGACCTGGACGATTTCATCAAGGCCTACCTGATTCAATCCAAAAAGAAATCACGCTGAGGGCGGCGGCCCTTTCAACCGAGACGCTTCCCGATTTCCTGCAGTGAGGCCAGGGCACCCACCGGCAAACCGATGTGCCCGGGGGGCGTCTCCGGCTCGCGCGTGTTGATGCGGATCAGAACGGCGTTGAAGTGGGAACAGAGGCGCGAGGAGTGGGCCCGCACGCTGGGGACCGCCGTACCGGCTCCGCATTCCACCACCACCAGAGACATGTTGCGGCGCTCGGCCAGCCAGGCCTGAAAGCGCTCGTTCTGGGCCAGTGACCGGTCAGGGATCCAGTCCCAGTCACCGAACATCAGCACGTTGGGCCGCGCCAGCGCGCCGCAGTGCGGGCAGGTCGGCAGAGGCGGCCGGGCCCGCATGGTGCTTTCGTCCACCGCCACCCGCTCGCCATCGGCCGGCCATATGCCATTCCGGCATCCCGCCAGACACTGCAGATGATGGATGGAACCGTGACATTCCTCGATGCTCTCCCCGGCGAAGCCCGCCTGCTGGAACTGGCCGTCCACATTGGACGTGAACACGAAATAGCCCCCCGGTTTGGCGGCGCCCCAATCCCGCAACAGGCGAAAACCATCATGGGGCTTTGTCCGCCGGTACAGGTTCAGCCGGTGGCCGTAGAAACCCCAGGCAAACTCCGGATCACGGCGAAACCACTGGGGATGGGCCATCTCCACAAAACTGACGTTGAGTTTCCGATAGGGCGGGTAGGCACGCCAAAATCCTTCATCACCGCGGAAATCAGGCAAGCCTGAATCAACCCCCATCCCGGCCCCGGCACAGATCATCAGCGCCTCGGCCTCCCGGATGTGAGCCGCTGCCCGTTCAAAATCTGCCTGGTGTTCAGGATACATGGTTCCCCCTTTCGGCCGGCCAGTCCCGGATATGCAGATCGCGTTGCGGGAAAGGGATCTCCACACCGGCCCGCCGGAATTCCTTGAAAATGGCCGTATTCAGCAGATCCAGCGCCAGACCGCGCTGTTCGGGATTTTCGATCCAGCAGAGCAGTTCGAAATTCAGGGACGAGTCGCCGAATTCACGAAAACGGACCCGCGGCTCGGGCTCCCGGCAGACGATGTCGACGGCCGCCGCCACCTGCAGCAGGACCTGGCGTACGAGATCGATGTCCGAATTGTAGGAAACCCCGACCTTGGCCCGCAGGCGGTGCTTGACCGTCGGACCGCCGCTCTCGTTCATGATCTTCGCCTTGCCCATCACGGCGTTGGGCAGGGTGACCTCGATATCGTCCCGGGTGAGCAGCCGGGTGCTGCGTACACCGATCTCCATGACCCGGCCCCGTTCGCCGCTGTCCAGTACGATATAATCCCCCACCTTGTACGGGGCATCCACCATGATGAACAACCCGGCGAACAGATTGGCCAGGGTGTCCTGGGCGGCGAAACCCACGGCCAGACCGAGAATGCCGGCAGAGGCCAGCCAGGCGCTGACGTTGACGTCCCAGCTCAACAGCAGGAAATAGCTGGCGCCGCCGATGACGACGATCTTGCCGATGGTGTCGAACAGTGGCAGGGTATGGGGCTGCACGACGCGCAGGCGTCCCCGGTTTTCACTGAGCCATTCCAGAAACACCCGCACGATGCGGAACGCGGCCACCCCCCAGATGAGGACCACCAGGGTCTTGATGATACCGTAGATGACGAAGCGGGCGTTGTCAGGAAGCTGGAGTATGCTGACGGACCAGGCCGCGCCGATGAGAATCATGGTGCTGGCGATGGGCCGGTGCAGGATATCGAGGATGCGATCGTCGTATTCCGTCCGGCTGAATTTGACCAGGCGTTTGAAAACCCGGGTAAATATCCATTCCGCGATCTTGGCCAGCACATAGAAAGCCAGCAGAATGACCAGCGCCCGAACGGGCGGATCGCCCAGGACCTCCAGGTATCGCTGCAGCGTCAGCTCCATGCACGCCTCTCCTTGCTCACGGGTTGAACCACCCTTCCGGTGAAAGGCCATGCTGTCACCGGTTGGGCGACCTTTGATGAAATGGGCCGGATGAATTGCCCTGCGCCGTTTGGATCCATCCTAGCACAGCCGCCAGCCGATTACAATTTCCGAAGGGCCGGCCACCCGTCGGCCAGGCAGCGCTGTCGCCGGATGTCTTGCCGGACACGCAGGCCTGGACCCGGGTTGACGGCGGCATTGATTTCGCCGTCCTTATCCCCTATGATGATGACACCTGAACGTGCCACCCCGGAGGGCCAACCAGCATGAATCCGCTCCATCTGACCATTTTGCCCGGGCGGCTGGCCATTTGCCGCCGGCCGGCCGATGCCCCGCTGCCGGTGGAACTGGATCAGGCACCTTTTTTTGCCTGCGTTCGTACGGCGGAGGAACTGTCCGTCATTCTCCCGGCCGAGAGCGCGCCGCCGGACTGGCACTGTGCGGACGGATGGCGCGCCATTCAGGTGGCGGGCCCGCTGGATTTCAGTCTGACGGGTGTGCTGCACTCCCTGACCGCGCCGCTGGCCCGCTCCGGCATCAGCCTGTTCGCCGTTTCCACCTTCGACACCGATTACATCCTCGTCCGGCAAACGGATCTCGGCCGGGCCCGGAAGGTTCTGTCCGCCGCCGGTCATGTGATAGAATAGGACACAATTTTTCAAGGAGGAACACGATTCCATGATCAAAATGTTACTGTTTACGGCTGCACTCGCTTTTTTGCTGTCACTGGCCAGTGACGGACTGGCGGCCGATCCACCGGCCAATCCCAGGGTCAAGCTGGCCACGTCCATGGGGGATATCGTCCTCGAGCTCTATCCGGACAAGGCGCCCCTCACCGTGGAGAATTTCCTGATCTACGTCGAGGGCGGTTTTTACGACGGCACCATCTTTCACCGGGTTATTCCCAATTTCATGGTCCAGGGGGGCGGCATGACGCCCGACATGGAGCGGAAAGAAGGGCGGGCGCCCATCAAGAACGAAGCCGACAACGGCCTGAAGAACGACCGCGGTACGGTGGCCATGGCCCGCACGTCGGCCAAGGACAGCGCCACATCCCAGTTCTTCATCAACCTGAAAAATAACGATTTCCTCAATCATGGCGTGCGTGATTTCGGCTATGCCGTTTTCGGGCGCGTGGTGGACGGAATGGATGTCGTGGACAAGATCGCCGCCGTGCCCACCGGCCCGGGCGATGTTCCCCGCGAGACCGTCCTGCTCAAGTCCGCCAGCCGGATCGATTAGCCCCGGCGGCCGGATAATGATGGGATCCGGCCCGGCGGCCGGCGATGCCGGGCCGTTTCCCCTGCCATTTCGAGCCGGCCGGCCCGTTCATGCCGGAATGAGACGGTCACACGCTGTGAATGTGAAAAGGAAAACCCCATGGCGGAAAAAGTCGATTTTCTGGTGATCGGCAGTGGCATTGCCGGCCTGACCTTTGCCCTGGAGGCCAGCGCCCATGGCTCCGTGCTGATCGTGACCAAAGCCGAGCCCAGCGAAAGCTCCACCCGCTATGCCCAGGGCGGCATCGCCTCCGTCCTGGGCGCGGGCGATTCCTTCCAGGCCCACATGGTGGACACCTTTACGGCCGGCGCCGGCATCTGTGACCCGGCCATGGTGGAACTGGCGGTCCGGAGCGGCCCGGAGCGCATCCGCTGGCTGGAAAGCCTGGGCGTGGAGTTCTCCACCACCGCCGGGGGCGACCGGGATCTGGGACTGGAAGGGGGCCACAGCCGGCGCCGGGTCGCCCATGTGGAAGACATGACCGGGCGCTCCGTCGAGCAGGTACTGCTGGAGCGCGTGGGCCAGGCGCCCAACATCCGCCTGGTGACGCCCGTCATCGCCATCGATCTCATCACCGCCGGCAAGGTACGCCATGCCGGGGACGCCGATCGCTGCCTGGGGGCCTACATCCTGGACCTGCGCACCAACCGCATCCAGACCGTTCTGGCGCGCTGCACCTTCCTGGCCACGGGCGGCTGCGGCAAGGTCTACCTGGTCACGTCCAATCCCGATGTGGCCACCGGCGACGGCATCGCCATGGCCTATCGCGCCGGCGCCCGCGTGGCCAACATGGAGTTCATCCAGTTCCATCCCACCTGCCTGTACCACCCCAAGGCCAAGTCTTTTCTGATCTCCGAAGCCCTGCGCGGCGAAGGGGGCATCCTGATCAACGCCAATGGGCATCCCTTCATGGACGAGTATCATCCCCAGGGCTCCCTGGCGCCGCGTGACATCGTCGCCCGCGGGATCGACGCCGAACTCAAACGCTCCGGTGCTGACAGCGTGTTCCTGGATATGACCCATTTGCCGGACGATTTTCTGCAGGAGCGATTCCCCAATATCCACCGGCGTTGCCTGGAGCTGGGCATCGACATGCGCTCCGAACCGATCCCCGTCGTGCCCGGCGCGCATTATTGCTGCGGCGGTGTCATCATCGACGCCGACGGCCGCACTGATCTGCCCGGCCTCTATGCCGCCGGCGAAGTGACGTACAGCGGCGTCCACGGCGCCAACCGTTTGGCTTCCAATTCCCTGCTGGAAGCCCTGGTGTTCGCCTGCCGGGCAGCCGCCGCCTCGCACCGGGATGGGCGGGAACCATCGTTCCGCTTCCCCCGCGAATTGCCCGAATGGAATATGGGGCTGGCCATCGATTCCGATGAAAAGGTCGTGGTCACCCAGGCGTGGGATGAAATCCGTTCCTTCATGTGGCGCTACGTCTCCATCGTCCGCTCCAACACCCGTCTGGAACGGGCCGCCCGGCGCATCGACATCGTCCGTGAAGAGATCAACGGCGACTGGTGGCGCTACCAGCCCTTCGGCGATCTGGTGGAACTGCGCAATCTGGCCCGGGTCGCCCAGCTCATCATCCAGTCGGCCCGCATGCGTCACGAAAGCCGCGGCCTGCATTACAACCTGGATTACCCCGACACGGACGATGCCCATTTCCGCCGTCCGACGGTGTTGTGGCGCGGGCGGCGTCGGTAGATTTCGTACTGCCGCCATCCGGCCGCTGTATCTTTGAAAATTGTCTTAAATCCTCTTGTTGAAATTCTTATAAAAAACATTTATTGTACATGCAGATGTTCCATAGAAAGCGATATCGACCTGGTCCACAAGGAGAGGTGGTCATGAATTCATTTTTGAACAGCAAAGTGAGGTGCTGGTTCCTGGTGCTCACCGGAGCGATGCTCACGGTCTTTCTCTCGGCTGAAACCGTAAGGTACAGCTATGACAAAGCCGGCCGGCTGATCAAGGCCGAGTATGAAAATGGCCGCACCATCCACTATGTCTACGACAAGGCCGGCAATCTGCTCCAGCGCATGGTCAGCGGTTCGGTGGGCATTTGTGCCCATGTCGCCAGTGACAACTTGTGGACCACCCGTCTCGGCCTCATCAACACCGGCGAAGCGGGCTCACCGGTTTTATTCGAAGCCATCGACGCAGAAGGAAATCTGATGGAAACGTACACATTGGAAAGCTTGGCTCCCGCCGCCAGCTTTGATGGGGACATCGCGGACATATTCTCGCCCCAGGCGTTCCAACAGGATATCTGGGTCAAGGTTTCCAGCAACACCGATCTGAAGGGGGTTATGGTTTTCGGAACCCGCGACGAGCAAACGCTGGTAACCATACCCATTTTTGCTGCTGGCGCCCGTGACCTGATCTTTCCCTACGTAATATCACTTTACCCCTGGTATACGGGCATCACTCTCATCAACAGCGGCAGCCAGCCCGCCCAGGTGTCACTGCACGCCTATGACGAGGCCGGCAACCTGCTGGAGACCCATGCCTTGCCCGATCCGATTCCCCCCTCCGGAAAATATGTCCGTCTGGTGGAGTACATTTTCCCGACAGCCGATCCCGCCCAGATCCGTTCCATCCGTGTAGAGTCCGATATATCCCTGATGGGATTTGAATTGTTCGGGAATTGGGAGCAACTCGGTCTGGCCGGTCTGCCGGCGTTTTCCCCCACCACCCAGCTCTTCAAGCGCCGGCTATCCGACAACAGTGGCTATCATGTCTTCTACAACGAAATTCCGGACAACGATGTGTACTATACCGGCGCGACATTCTCCAATCTGGGGAACAGTGCCAGCACCGCTCATCTCACCCTGTACGACCCGGCCGGCAATATTTTGGCCGAGGCGGATTGGCCAATCAACGCGGGCCAGCAGATCACCCGCGAAATCTGGGCTCTTTTCAACGATACGGTATACAACGAGGCGCGTCATTTTCTGGCTTCATCACCGGAAAGGATGATGGGCTTCGAGTTGTATCTTACCCGGAACCCCGGAACGGCCCCGTTCCAGTTTGACGGAATCATCGGCATGACAGAGGGCGCAACCCGCCTGTATTTCCCGTTGGTGCAGACCGGCCCGGATTGGTCCACCGCCGTGCGGCTGACGAATCTGACGAACGACGCCGCTGCTTTCACCATTCATGCATTCGACGAAAACGGCAATCCTCAGGGAACCCACTCGGGGAACATGGCCGGACGCGGACAATTCAGCAGCTTTCTGGCGGATCTCTTTCCGGGAACCGTTTCCCAGATCACATGGTTCTATGTGACGGCCGACCACTCCATCATTGGTGACGTTTTTTACACCAATACGGATCTCACCCGCCTCAGCTCGTACATGGGCCTGGCCGGGACGGAAACCCAATAGTTTTCCGTGGGCCAAGGTGTTGGGAAAGGCCGCCCGATCGCTCCGCGATTTTCCGGCCACCATTACCCTCACAGTAACACGTTTCTCCAATCCGTAACACATTTCCCCTTGCATTCCCTCCGGGTCTGCCGCACAATAGCCTCTGACATTGCAAGTTAATGAGGCAGATCCCATGAATCATCATCTTTTACTACAGTTGACATGCTGCGGGCTGGTCCTGCTGTTCCTGGGGACCCCCTCCTTCGTACAGGCGCATGACACCTGGATCCGGCCCGAAACAGACCGGGTGCAGCCGGGAGACAGCATAACCGTCACCATCGCCAGCGGGCATCATTTTCCCGAAGGCGGTGACGCCGTGCCGCGCGAAGATTTGCGGGCCTGGCTCGTTTCACCCGCCGGCACCCGCCATGAGTTGCCCCTGGCTGACGCCGGGAAATCGCGCCAGGCAACCTTCGCCGCACAGGAAATCGGCCGGCATCTGGTCCACTTCGAGCACACCCCCGGTGTACAGAGCAAGACCACCCGGGGATGGGTGGCCGGCGACCGGAAGGCCCACCCCGAGGCTATCCGGAGCATCTACTTTTACTCGTCCGGCAGCTCTTCGTTTTTGGCCGGCACGGGGGCCGATCCGCGCCGCTTGCCCATCGAACTGAAGTTTTACCTGACCGCCCACGTGGTGGACGATCAGGTCACATTGACGGCCCGTCTGGACGGAAAACCCCTGGCCGGTTTGGAGATCCGAAAGACCACCCCATCGGGCAGCGGCCCGGCGGGCATCACCGACACCTCGGGCCGGGTCGTGCTGGTGGCCCCGGACTGGCGCGGCGATATTCTTTTCTCGGCCCACTACACCCGGCCCCCGGCCGATCCCGATGCCGGTTTTGACCAGGAAAATTACCACACAACGCTGGTGATTCACTTTTAGTCGCGGCCATGCATATCGCTGACGGAATCCTGTCCCTGGAAGTCTGTCTGGCCGCCGATGCCGCGGCCGTGGCCGGGGTGTATCTGTTCGGCCGGCGGATCCGCGGCGAGGAAATCCCGCGGATGGGTCTGATGGCCGCGGCGCTGTTCACCGCCTCCCTGCTGCATTTTCCGGTGGCCGGCACCTCCATCCATCTGGGCCTGATGGGCCTGGCCGGCATTCTGCTGGGCCGGCGATCGTTCCCCGTCATCTTCGCCACCCTGCTCTTCCAGTCCCTGCTGTTCCAGCACGGCGGGCTGGTGGCCGTGGGGGTCAACACCCTCAACATGGGCACCGGGGCATTGCTGGCGGCGCTCATCTGGCACGTCAGACCGCTCCCCTTGCCGGTCCGCGCCTTTCTCTGCGGTTTGACCGGCATCCTTCTGCCGGCGCTCCTCATGGCGCTGGAGTTCCATTTATCCGGATATGGTCGGAGCATATTCTACCTGTTCTACGTATACCTGCTGACCGGCGCCGTGGAGGGTGTCCTCACCGCCGTGGCCGTCGGCTTCTTCAGGCGGGTCAACCCCGCCATGCTGCGCCTGCCGGCGGCCGGATCGCCCGGCCGCGGATAGGGAGCGTCGCGATGCCCTTCGAATCGCTGGAGAGAATCATGTATCGTCTTTTGATCTGCATTGGCGGTCTGCTGTCGCTGACGGCCGTCGTTCTGGCGCACGAGCTGCGCCTGGAAACCAGCCCCCGGCCGCCGGCGGTGCTGGTTACCGCCAGCTACGCCGGTCAGGAGCCGCTGCCCTATGCCCCGGTGAATATCTTCTCGCCCGGACCCGGCGGCGTGGAATTCCAGAACGGCCGAACCGACGCCCGCGGCCGGTTCGCCTTCATTCCCGATCAGACGGGAGAATGGCGGATTGTGGTGGATGACGAGCTGGGCCATCGTCAGGAGTCCAGTGTCCTGATTACAGAGACGTTCCTGAATCCGGACACCTCGAGCACCGCCGGCACGGCCGATCCCGAGACGGCCGCCGCGCCCTTGCTGTGGCGCTGGTTGACGGGAATCAGCCTTATTCTGGGGGTTACGGGCATTCTGTTCTGGCTCAAGGCGCGCCGGCTGCGCGCCGGCCAGTGAAGGAAACGGCGTGAGACACGATTTCATCGATCGCTACAGCACCCTGGAGTCTCCCATCCACCGCCTGGATCCCCGCACCAAACTCCTGGCCTTTTTCCTGGGCATCCTGCTGGTGGTCGCTGTACCGCGCGGCTATTTCTGGCCGCTGGCCGCCGATTATGCGCTGATCGGCGGGACAATCCTGGCCGCCCGGCTGCCGTTGGGATTCATCGCCCAGCGATGCCTGCTGGCGGCGCCCTTCATTCTGTTCTCGGCCGTCCTGCTGCCCCTCTCCCTTGTGGTCAGCGGCGAGTCCGGCTGGCCGCCTCCGGCATGGGCCGTGCTGGCCGGCGCCTCCATTGCCCTGAAGGCTTTCGCCGCCATTTTGCTCATGACGGTCCTGACCTCGACGGAGAGGTTCCACAACCTGCTGGCCGCCCTGAACCGGCTGCGTCTGCCCCGGATCATCGGCACCATCTCGCTGCTGATGTATCAGTATATTTTCGTTTTCATCGATGAAATGCACAAAACGCGGCGGGCCCGGGAAAGCCGCACCCCCGGCCGGCTGCGTCTCAATCGTTTCACCGTTTACGGGAACCAGGCGGCCACCATCTTCCTGCGCAGCTGGAACCGGGCCCACACCCTGCATGCCGCCATGCTTTCCCGGGGATTTACGGGGCGTTTTCCGGAAGGGAAGGAATTCACCTTTTCCCGGCGGGATATCCTGTTTATGCTCATCTGGCTGGCGGGATGGAGCCTGGTTCACGGGACCCTGGTCTACGGGAGGTTATACGGATCATGACGGACAAGGAACGGGATACAGCCATCACACCATCACTGCCGGCCAAGAGCCGCCGCGGGTGTGCCGTGGAGATACGGGACCTGAGCTTTGCCTATCATCCGTCCAGTCCGGTCCTGGAAAATCTGTCGGTGCGCATCGAACCGGGCGAATGCTTCGGCATCCTCGGCCCTTCAGGCGCCGGCAAGTCCACGCTGCTGCTCCATCTGAACGGACTGCTGCAGGGTACGGCCGGGTCCATCCACATCGATGAGACGGAAATCCGTGCCGCCACCCTGCCGTTGATCCGTCAAAAAGTGGGCCTGGTGTTCCAGAATCCGGAAGACCAGTTGTTCCATCCCACCGTGGAGGAAGACGTGGCCTTCGGCCCTCTGAACCTGGGGCTCGGCCGGGCCGCAGTCGCGGCGCGGGTGCGCCAGGCCCTGGCGGCCATGAATCTGGCGGGTTTTGAACAGAAATCGGCCCATCATCTTTCTTTCGGCGAAAGGAAGCGGGTGGCCCTGGCAACGGTGCTTTCCATGGCGCCGGAGGTGGTGGCGTTCGATGAGCCCTTCTCCAATCTCGATCCGGCCATGGTTCGCCAGCTGATGGACATCATCCGGGGGCTGCCGGCGACGGTCATTCTCGTTTCCCAATCCATTTTGCCGGCCCTGGCCTGCTGTCAGCGGGTGGGGATCCTCGCCGGCGGCCGCTTGCGGCGGGTAGGCCCGCCACAAGAGATTGCCCGCGACCACAACCTGCTGACGGAATGCGGCCTGGATTTCCGGTATTATTGTGATATTTGCCGGGAGATCGGCTGCCTCAGCCCATAAGCTGTGGACCGTCGCGGTGGCCGGGGATTCGTCACTACCAGAAGCAGGGCCTGCGCCACACCAGATCGGGCCACCGCCTGATGGTCATGGAATTTCTTTATTCCCCGGGGTCTTCGTGATCCTCCGCCTCTGCCAGCAGTTCCCGGAGGATCTCCACCTGCTCGATCAGGACGGGGTCGTTCGCTTTCTCCATCTGGGGCAGCAGGTAATACACCAGATCCTGGGCCGCCTGGCGGATATCCAGCAGGCAGTCCATCATCTCCGGCTGCACACCGGCTTCGACTTCATCGAAGGAATTCAGGGCCTTTTTGAAGCCCTGATGGATCACGCCGGCATAGGCCGTCACCGGTTCGCCGGCCTCGATGTCACGGCTGAAATCCAGGCCGGTTTCCAGCATCTGCCGGATGTAGGCAAACTTTTCCTCAACAGTATAGTCATGACACACACAGGAATTGGCGGCACAGGTGCAATCCGTGTCCACACAACATTCACAATCGCTCGACATAGACTGGTTCTCCCGATATTCAAGGACTCTGCCGTCGGCCGCTCCGGGCCCAACCGACCCGCGTCACCTGGCGCCGGCAGGGGCAAAGTGGGCCATCTCCGTGGCAACAGCACACCCAATGGATGAAGAATCCGGCCAACGGATTCGCCCCTGGACACTTTGACGGGCAAGAAGTTTCCAGCTCAGCGGACCCGCCGGTAGACACGTAGTCCGGCCACCGTGCCATGAAACTCGCAGCGGTTCTGAAGGTAATTTTCCAGCGGAGAGAACGTCACATCCGGATAGATGTCGCTGTCGCCCACCACAATGTATGCCGGCGGGCGGCGACTGAAATCGGCCCGGAACTCCTCTTCGGCGCGGGGCGGCCGCGGGGCCCGCAGCAGGTGTGGCCAGAAGAAATAGCGGCTGGCCGGATCCCTTTGTGCGTAAAAATAGATGTCGATGTAAAAACTCCGCCAGACATAGATGGTATCCTCCGGGCGTGTGTGCCGGCGCAGATACTGTCCGGTCTCCGCCGCCACATAGGGGGATTCGGCGAAGGGGGGCGTGAAACGCCGGCCATGTTCCAGACTGTGGCGCACCGCCGTGACCGCCGGCGGCAAGGTCAACCCCAAGAATACGAGCCACAGCACGCCCCACCGCCAGCGTCCGCAGGCAACACCCGGGGACAGGAACCACAAGCCCCCGAAAAAGCAAAAGCCGGGTATGGCGAGCAGAAAATAATGATCCAGAAATTTCAGCGGCGCCAGGGCCGCCAGCACCGATCCGGCCAGCCAGACGGCCATGAGATGCACCCCCCGCCGCCGGTCCGGGCTGGCCTGCCGCCGTCCGCGAATCAGCCACCACCCGCCGCCGGCCGCGGCCAGCAGCAGCAGCGGCCATTGTTCCAGCAGATAATCGCGCAGGAAGAAACGGCCGTATTCCCAGAACAGACGGACGGCGTCATGGGTGACGTACCCCTGGTTGTATGTAAAATTGCTGCTGAAAAACGCCGCCAGGTTACCCGCCGCCAGGCAATAGAGGACGCCGGCAACAGGAGGCAGGGCCAGTCCCGCCCCGAGGAGCAACACTCCGGTCCGGTCCAGGCGACGGGTACCGGAACGACGACGCCAGAGGTACAGGCAGACCAGGACCGCCGGAATGGCCACCACATACTTGATCATGATGGCCACGCCAAAAAGCACGCCGGCGGCGAAAGCGCGCCCGCCGGCCAGGGAATGATCCGCTGCGTCGGAGATGAGCAGGGCCAGGGCCGCCAGCTGCAGCGCGACGAGGAATATTTCCGCATTGGGTGAACTGGCCCAGAACGGGGCCGTGAACACCACCAGCAGCCAGCCCGCCCCCCAGGCCGGCCAAGGCCCGTCGAACCGCCGCCCGTACCATACGAGGAAGGCGACACAGGCCAGGGTCAGCAACATGGCGGCGAGATGGAGGATGAAGGGCGAACGGTAGATGGCCAGCAAGCCCTGGTATATCAGGTAAATACCCGGCGGCTTGTGATCCCAGACGTCCACGTACAGCGTGCCCCCCCGGGCCATGACGTCAGCCACCACCATGTAGATGGCCTCGTCCACCCCAATGAGCGGTTCGCCCAGCAGCCACCAGCGCGTGATCATGAAGAGGGCCAGAATGAGGAGCAGGGCGGCGATCCAGAGGACACGCGAGAACCTGCTTCCGCTGTGTGCATCGCTGGCAATCATGTCCACGCTCTTTCTCAGAGAGAAACGGCCAGATTCAGTCGCTCGACGCCCAGACATTTGCCCGAGTCGGCATCGATTTCCGCCACCAGGGCGTTCAAACGCGGCCGGCCCTTGGCGGGACTCAGCCGTACCGGTCGCTGCTGCAGAAATCGGGCGACAGACCCCTCCACCTCCATACCGATCACGGAATCATGGGGGCCGGTCATCCCCAGATCCGTGATGTAGCCGGTGAGTCCGGGCAGGAGCTGCTCGTCGGCGGTCTGCACATGGGTGTGGGTGCCGAACACGACGGACACCCGCCCGTCCAGATAGCGTCCCATGGCCAGCTTCTCGGCCGTAGCCTCGGCATGAAAATCCACCACAACGACGGGAGTTTGTTCCCGCAATCGCGGGATCATCTCATCGGCCGCCCGAAACGGGCAGTCGATGTTCTGCATGAAAGCCCGGCCCTGCAGATTCAGGATCGCCACGGCTCGCCCCGCGCCGTCAGTCACCACCACCGCGCCGGTGCCCGGTGAATCGGGCGGGTAATTATGGGGCCGCAGCAGCCGCTGGCTCTGTTCGAAATACGGCACGATGGCCGGCCGGTCCCAGATGTGATTGCCGGTGGTCAGTACATCGATGTTGTAGCCCAGGAGCTCGCGGGCGGTATCCGGTGTCAGGCCAAACCCGCCAGCGGCGTTTTCGGCGTTGGCCACCGTGAAATCGATCCTGTATTCTTTCTGCAGGTCGGCCAGCCGGTCGCGCAGGATGCGACGACCCACCCGGCCCATGACATCGCCGATGCAGAGTATTTTCATAGGTGGCCTTACTTGGCGTATTCGATGAAGCGCCGTTCGCGAATGACCGTCACCTTGATCTGGCCCGGGTACTGCAAGTCGCTTTCGATCTTCTTGGTCAGATCCTTGGCCAGCCAGAAGGCCTGCTCATCGGCGATCTTGTCGCTCTCTACCATGACGCGGATCTCGCGCCCGGCCTGGAGGGCGAACGCCTTGGCCACACCGGAGAAACTGTCGGCAATATTCTCCAGCTTTTCCAGGCGCTTGATGTAGGATTCGAGAATTTCACGCCGGGCGCCCGGCCGGGCGGCCGAAATGGCATCCGCCGCCTGGACGAGCACGGCTTCCACACTCTGAAAATCCACATCGAAATGATGGGCCTCGATACAGTGGATCACATCCTCTTTTTCACCATACTTGCGGGCCAATTCACAGCCCAGCTGGGTGTGCGTCCCTTCCACTTCGCGGTCCACCGCCTTGCCGATGTCGTGAATCAGCGCCGCACGCCGGGCGACCTTCTCGTTGGCCTCGATTTCCTGCGCCATGGCTGCGGCGATGTAGGCCACTTCCTTGGCATGCTGCAGGACGTTCTGGCCGTAACTGGACCGGTAATTCAGACGACCCAGCAAACGCATGATTTCCGGGTGGAAATCGTGAATATTCATCTCGAAGGCGGCCTGCTCGCCGATCTCCAGAACCCGCTGTTCCATATCGGCCCGTACTTTTTCCACCACCTCTTCGATACGGGCCGGATGTATCCGCCCGTCGGAAATGAGGGCCTCAATGGCCAGCTTGGCGATTTCCCGCCGATAGGGGTCGTACCCCGACAGGATGACCGCCTCCGGGGTGTCGTCCACGATAAGATCGACGCCCGTGGCTGTCTCCAGCGCCCGGATATTGCGGCCTTCCCGGCCGATAATGCGGCCCTTCATCTCGTCGTTGGGCAGATCCACCACCGACACCGTGGTCTCCACCACATGGTCGGCGGCACACCGCTGAATGGCGGTGGCGATGACTTTCTTGGCCGTGTTGGCGGCCCGAAACCGGGCGTCGTCCTCGATCTGCTTGACCAGCTGGGTGGCATCCCGCTTGGCCTCCTCCTCAAACACCTGGATCAGGTGCTGCTTGGCCTCCTCGCGGGTCATGGCCGCGATATGTTCCAGTTTTTGCTCCTGTTGCTTGCGCAATTCGCGGGTTTTGGTCTCATCCTCCTTGATCCGCACTTCCCGGGCGATGAGCTGATTCTCTTTGGTCGCCAGTTCTTTCTCACGACGGCAGATCTGGTCATCGCGCCGATTCAGGCCGTTCTCCTTGTGCAGCAGATTTTTTTCATGAGCGGCCAGCTCTTTCTTCTTCTCCTTGAATTCATTCTCCATCTCAATCTTCAGCTGGAAGATTTCATCCTTGGCTTCCAGCATGCGCTCTTTCTTGAGCTGGGCCGAGTCCTTGTTTGCTCGTTCCCGAATCTCGTCCGCCTCCCGGCGGGCAGCCGCCAGCTTTCGATCCACTATCCGGGTTTTGACGAGGTAATACGCCACCAGAATCACGATGCCCAGGACAAGTCCAACCAATGTCGTTACCACGGGTATATCCAACAACAACATCGCTACGTCTCCTTCTTCCAAATATATAGTAAAATCAAAGATCATGATGCCGTTTCAAAGGAAACGCCAAAGATGGGTGCCAGCGGTTGGGGGGGATCAAAGGAAAGTTCCCGCAACGACGTGAGGATCAATTATTTGGCCTGGGTCTCCAGGTGGGTGTCCTGCCCGTTACGTCAGGCTCCCTTCCAGGGGAAGGTCTGCACACGGCAACGAAACTCCGAACTCCCGTCCAAACAAATGTAGGCTCAAAATTTTGTCTCCTCACAATCGTTGCAGGAATCTTGATAATTCGGTGCACTACTCCGTGAACTGGTCAAGGATCTTGACGAATTCAACGCTTTTCTTGTTGATAAAACGATCCAGGTCCTCATATTCATCCTGCATGCGAAACAACTCATCGGCAATATGCAATGCCGTCAGAATGGCCAGCCGGTAGGAATCCACTGTATTTGTCGCTCGTCGTATATCTTTCATTTTTTCTTCGACATACCTGGCCAGCTCTCGCATATGGGCTGGATCGTCGCCTCCCTGTATATTGAAGGTCTGGTTTAAGATCGTTATCTGCACCGAATTAAACCTCTGTCTCCACCGCTACCTTTTCTCCAGCGCATCCAGTACCGTCAGTATAGACCTGATCTTTTCCGCGATCAGATCCTTCTCCTCACGAACCGTGCCCACCATTTTCTCGAGGCGGGCGCACCGTTCCTCCAGTTCGTGAAATTTATTCCTGAGATCCTCTGTCTCCTCCTTTAATTGTTGATTCTGCTCCAAAACCTGTTTAAAAAATTCACTGACGCGATAGATCTTGTCTTCCAGATGGGAAAATCGTTCCCGCGATGTCACATTCTGTTCACTCATATTCGGTCATCGAAATCGAATTTCGTGTTTCTTCACCAGGAATCCGGTCACCCGATCACGCAAAGTATCCGCTTCCCGGTCCGTCAGGGTTCGCTGCGGGTCCTGGAAAACCAGCCGGACCGTCAGGGCGCGCCGTCCCTGCGGAACATCGTCGCCCTTGTAAAGATCGAGCAGTTTAACATCAACTAACTCTGGAATTTTCAAGCCGAAAAGCCCTCTCTCTATTGTACCGAATGAGACTTTATTGTCAACCGTAAACGACACATCCCGCGTGACCTGCGGGAAGCGAGGCAAGGGCTGAAAGCCAAAGACCGGTTCGGGCAGCGTCAGGAGATTGTCCAGCTGGATCTCGCCCAGCAGGACGTCCTGGCGAAACTTCCACTCCCGGGCGATTTTCCGGTTCAGCAGGCCAAGCGCCCCCCGCACCTGTCCGTCGACGGAGACTACGCCCGCGTGGCCCGGTTGCAGAAAGGCGACATCATCGCCGGGTGCCAGCGTGTAATCGGTGACGCCCAGCCGCGCCAGAAACCCCTGCACCACCGCTTTCAGATAGAAAAAATCCACCGGCTGTCGACGGTCCGTCCACGTGTGGACGACATAATCACCATACGCGCCCACCGCCAGGCGGTGCCGCTCATGGATGGCGTCATCGTCCAGACGATACGCGGCACCGATTTCGAACAACCGCACATTCTGGTTATAGTTGTTTTCGTTGAATTTCAGCGTCTCCACCATCCCGCCGAGAAGATTGGCGCGGAAAAACGGTTCCTCCTCGGCCAGCGGATTGTCCAGCGGGACATTGGCGCCGCGGTTGTCCAGGCTGAACGCCGCGTCCTGTCCGGCGGCGACGAAGGAGTTGGTCAGAATTTCCTGAAATCCGCATTCGCGCAGATACAGCCGCATGCGATCCCGCTGGCGGGTGATCCGTGCCGTCACCGGTGGCGCCGCAAATTCGGGCAGTGTGGACGGCAGGCGGTCATAGCCCTGAAACCGGGCGATCTCCTCGATGAGGTCGGCCTCGAGGCGGACATCCACCCGGAACGAGGGCGGCCGCACCCGCCAACCCCCGTCGTCGCGGGCCGCGATCTGGAATTCCAGCCGCTGCAGCGTATGTTCCACAAAATCCGGCGGCGCCTCCAACCCGATCAGGCGCTGCAGCTGCCCGGCGCGCAGCGTGATCTCCGCGGCCTGGTGGCGGCGGGGATAGACATCGATGAGCGGCGAGACGATCTCGCCGCCGGCCAGTTCTACGATCAACGTCGCCGCCCGCAGCAGGGCCCGGGGCGGCATCTCCAGATCAGCCCCCCGTTCGAAATGGTACGAAGCCTCGGTGTTCATCCCCAGGCGCCGGGCCGTCTTGCGGATGGACGCCGGCAGGAACCAGGCACTCTCCAGCAGGATGGTGGTGCTGTTTTCGTCCACTTCGGAATGCGCCCCGCCCATGACACCGGCCAGGGCGACCGCATCCTCGGCGTCGGCAATAACCAGCATCTCCTCCGTCAGATGGCGCAGCTGGCGATCGAGGGTTTCGACCTTTTCACCCGCCCGGGCCCGCCGCACGATGATCCGGCCTCCTTTGAGGCGATTGTAGTCGAAGGCATGCAGGGGGTGGCCCAGCTCCTGGAGAACATAGTTGGTGATGTCGACGATATTGTTGATGGGCCGCTGACCGACGGCCTCCAGCCGTTCCTGTAACCAGTGGGGAGACGGCTGGAGGTGCACGCCGGCGATGACCAGTCCGCAATACCGAAAACACAGGTCCTCGTCGGTGATGCGGATGTCCACCGGGAAGGAAGCCACCTCGGGCAGGGGCGCCGTGGTCAGGCCCGGCTTCCGCAAGGGACTGCCGTAAGCCACACTCAACTCCCGGGCCACCCCCAGATGATTCAGGCAATCGGGGCGGTTGGCGGTAATATCGAGTTCCAGCACTTCATCCGGCCCCACCGTCGTCACCGTATCCACTGCCAGCCCCAGCATGGAAAGGTCATGCGCCAGATCGGCCGGCGATTCGTCCAGCGTAACGAAATCCTTCAACCAGTTGAGACTGATTTTCATAACCCATCTGCTCCTTACTGCACGTGCCAGAACTGATTCAGGAAGCGGACGTCGTTTTCCCAGAACATCCGGATATCGGGCACACCGTACTTCAGGATGGCCATCCGGTCCACGCCCATCCCAAACGCGAAGCCGGTGTTGGCTTCGGGATCCAGTCCGCAATTGGCGAAGACGTTGGGATGCACCATGCCGGCGCCCAGGATCTCGATCCAGCCGGACTGCTTGCAGATTCGACACCCTGTCCCGCCGCAGAAGATACAGCTGATATCGACTTCGGCGCCCGGCTCCACAAAGGGGAAAAAACTGGGACGCAATCGAACGCGCACATCGGGTGCGAAGAATTGCCGGGCAAACTCGTGCAGGGTGCCCTTCAGGTCGGCCAGGGATACGTTTTCCGCCACCACCAGGCCCTCGATCTGGTGAAAGATGGGGTAATGGGTGGCATCGGGCGTATCCTTGCGGAACACCTTGCCCGGAGCGATGATTTTCATGGGCGGCGCCAGTTTCTGCATGGTGCGGATCTGGACCGGTGACGTATGGGTGCGCAACAGATACCGGCCATCGGCGATAAAGAACGTGTCCTGCTCATCACGGGCCGGGTGATCCGGCGGAAAGTTCAGCGCCCCGAAATTGTAGAAATCCGTTTCGATCTCCGGACCCTCGACGATGGAGTAGCCCATCCGTTCGAAGATCCCACACAGTTCCTGCTCCACCTTTTTGATGGGATGAAAGGCTCCCCGGGGTAAATCCACGGCGGGCAGGGTGATATCCAGCCGCTCCTGCTCGACCCTCCGGCGATAATCCGCCTCGGCCAGGGTTTGGGACAGGCGATCGAATTCCGCTTCCATCTCCTGCTTGAGGAGGTTGACATCCTTGCCGAAACCGGGCCGCTCGTCGGCGGGCACTTCGCGGATCCGGCGCAACTGGGCCTGCAGGACCCCCTTCTCTCGGGACAGATACTTGCCGTGCAGCTGCTTCAGTTCGTCATCGGTGCCGACCCGCCCGGCCTCCTGCCGGAATTCATCCAGAATCTGCTCCAAGTCCTTGCGCATGATGTGACCTCAAAAAAAAACCGGCTGGGCGTACTGGCGCTCAGCCGGTTGGATATATTCAGACGGTTAAGAGGATTACGCTTCCTTGGCGATGGCGGCTAGTTCGGCGAATGTTCCGGGATGATTGACCGCTAGTTCTGCCAGCACCTTCCTGTCCAAATCCACACCGGCCCTCTTCAACCCGGACATAAACTGGTTGTAGGTGAGTCCCTGTTCGCGGGAAGCCGCGTTAATCCGGACGATCCACAACCGACGGAATTGCCGTTTGCGCTGCCGGCGATCCCGATAGGAATAGGCCAACGAACGCTCCACCGCTTCCTTGGCGGTCCGATACAAGCGATGACGGCTGCCGTAATACCCCTTGGCCTGTTGCAGTATTTTCTTACGGCGAATTAATTTCCGGTTACCCCTGCGTACTCTGGGCATGACCTACTCCTCTCCACTGATTTACAGATTCAGCATATCCCGCACACGACCGACATCGGCGGGGGCTACCAGGGACGTTTTGCGAAGATTTCGTTTACGTTTTCTGGATTTTTTGGTCAAAATATGGCTCTTGTGGCTGCTGCCGCGCAATATCTTTCCGGAGGCCGTTACGCGAAACCGCTTGGCCGCGGCACGTTTTGTTTTGAGCTTGGGCACGATACTGCTCCTTTCCTCATTCGTTGGTGAACTGGCCCGGGAAACGCTCGGACGCACTCCACGTAAAAATACCCATCGATTATAATTATAATTTTGATTGTGTCAATGAGTTTTCAGGCGGAAACTATTTTTTCGGGGCGAGATGCATGATCAGACTGCGGCCCTCCATCTTGGGAGCGCTCTCGATCTCGGCCAGCTCCACCAGATCCTGACAGACCCGGGCCAGCAAATCATACCCCAGTTCCGGATGGGTCATCTCCCGTCCTCTGAAAAATACACTGCACTTGACCCGGTTCCCTTGCTCCAAAAACCGCTTGATGTGGTTTTTCTTGAATTCATAATCGTGGACATCCGTCCGCGGCCGGAATTTGACTTCCTTTACCAGGATGGTTTTCTGCCGCTTCTTGGCCTCCTGCATCTTCTTCTTCTGCTGATACAGGTATTTGCCGAAATCCATGATCTTTACGACAGGCGGATTGCCGTCCGGCGCCACCTCGACCACATCGAGGCCTTTGTCACGGGCCAGCTCCAGGGCCTTGTCCAGGTCGACGATCCCGACCTGCCCCCCCTCATCATCGATCAACCTCACTTCGGATGCGCGAATCTGGTCATTAATGCGCACGCGGGTCTTGCCTTGATTCCGATCGTATTTAATAGATTCCTCCTGAAACCAAAGTATTTCGCCCGTAATTTACGGTTTTACGCTTTTACTGTCAATATGGGATTTTACAGTATCGACAAAATTCTCGATTTCCATGCTTCCCAGGTCCCCGTCGAACCGGTTCCGCACGGAGATGGCGCCGCTCTCCTGCTCTCTTCCCCCCACCACAATCATGTACGGAATCTTGAGCAGCTGGGCATCCCGGATCTTGTAGCCGACCTTTTCGTTCCGGTCATCCAGGTGCACCCGCAGTCCGGCAGCCTTGAGCTTGCCGGTCACCGCAGCGGCATAGTCACCGAACTTCTCGCTGACGGGAATGACCCGGACCTGCTCGGGGGTCAGCCAGAGGGGGAAGGCGCCGGCGTAATGCTCCACCAGGGTGCCGAAAAAGCGTTCCAGGGAACCCATGATGGCGCGATGGATCATGTATACATGGTGCTCCTGGGAATCCTTGCCGACATAGGTGATGTTGAACCGCTTGGGCAGGTTGAAATCGAACTGCACCGTCGAGCACTGCCATTTCCGGCCGATGGCGTCCACCAGTTTGAAATCGATCTTGGGGCCATAAAAAACGGCCTCACCCTCCATGCGACGGTAGGCGATGCCACGCTTCTCCATGGCCTGGACCAAAGACTTTTCCGCCAGCTCCCACTCCTCGTCGGAACCGGCGTATTTCTCCTTGTTCTGGGGATCGCGCACCGACAGCTCCACCTCGTACTGGTGAAAGCCGAAGGTTTCCAGCAGATCCTGACAGAGGTCGAGCACACCGTCGATTTCCTCGATGACCTGATCGGGAGTGCAGAAGATATGGGCGTCGTCCTGGGTGAACCCGCGCACGCGCAGGGTGCCGTGCAGCACGCCACTCTTCTCGTAGCGGTATACAGTTCCCAGCTCGGCGTAGCGCACCGGCAACTCCCGGTAGCTGTGGAGATGGGTCTGGTAGATCAGGATGTGCCCCGGGCAATTCATCGGCTTGACGACGTATTCCTCTTCGTCGATGTCGAGGGTATACATGTTTTCCTTGTAGTATTCGTAATGCCCGGAGGTCCGCCACATGTTGTGCCGGGCGACATGGGGAATACTCACCAGTTCGTAGCCGCGCTTGAAATGCTCTTCCTTCCAGTAGCGCTCGATGACGTCCTTGATGAACGCCCCGCGGGGATGCCAGTACACGAAGCCGGAGCCGGCCTCTTCATGGAAGCTGAACAGGTCGAGCTCCTTGCCCAGCCGGCGATGGTCGCGCCGCCGGGCTTCCTCCAGAAAGGCCAGGTAGTTTTCCAGGTCTTCGCGGCTGAAAAAGGCGGTGCCATAAATCCGCTGCAGCTGCTCGCGGTGCTCGTCACCCCGCCAGTAGGAACCGGCGATGGAGAGAAGCTTGAAATTTTTCAGTTTGCCGGTGGACAGGACATGCGGCCCGGTACAGAAATCATACAGCTGGCCCAGGCGGTAGCAGGATAGCGTCTCGCCCTTGCGTTCGTCGATGAGCTCACATTTCAGCCGCTCGCCCATCTCCTCGAACACCCGCTCGGCTTCGTCCACGGTGATCATGGTGGGCTCGAAGGGGATATCGGCCTTGGCCAACTCCCGCATCTTCTCCTCGATCCGGGGCAAGTCCTCCTCGGTGAAACGGTGATCCAGTTCGAAATCGTAATAGAAACCCTCACTGGTGGCCGGACCGATGCCCAGATGGGTGCCCGGGAACATCTCCAGTACCGCCAGGGCCATCAAGTGAGAGGTACTGTGGCGATAGGTATTCAGGGCTTCCTGCGGGTCTTCGATCACCCGCCGTTGCCCGTCACGTGCAATGACTTTCAACATGTTTTGATTTTCCGTGGATGGATTTTTTTCATAAATAAAAAAATGGTAGGTGCGAGCGGAATTGAACCGCTGACCCCTTCCGCGTCAAGGAAGTGCTCTCCCCCTGAGCTACGCACCTACACAGCGGCAGTTACATTAGCAAATGGCTCAGGGATTGTCAAGACGATCTTTTTCATATATTTCGAGTATTCGGGGCGACAGAAGTGACCGCAGACGGTCTGTCAGCATAAAGCCATCGGCATGCCTGGCTTGCCGCAGGTTGTCATGCCCTTTTTGAAGCAGCTGCCGGTCCTGCATCTGCACGATGAAGTACTGGCTCACCTGGGCCGCGCCGAGAAAGAACCGGGCCAGGGATTCTCTGTCCGTGGTCAAGGCCAGATACTGGTTCAGGCTGGCTTCGGCCTCGGGATATTTGCCCAGTAAAAAATGGCGGATGCCCTCCTTGAGCATTCGCGCCGCCTCTTCGGATAGATCCGCTCCGGACATTCGGTCCAGCAAACTGAGGAACTGCCGGGCCTCACCGTGGTCCGGCTCCATGGCCAATACCTGTTCGAAGGCGGCCCGGGCATCATCCCGGCGGTCGCCCTGCAGATCTCGCCGTCCGCGGGCCAGCAGATCGCGGATCCGGTTTTCCCGGGCCAGCTGCTCGTCGACCCGGCTCAGAAAATCGCGGATTTCCCGCGTTTCCTCGGCCGTCGGGCCCAATTCCAGGGCGTCCTCAAAACGCCGCTTGGCCCGTGTCCACTGCCCCTCCTGGAAGGCGGCCATGCCTTCCCCCATGTACTGAACGATGGCGGCCCGCTTGTCGGCCAGATCCTTCTTCCGCTTTTCCTGGGCGATGAGCTGACTGACCTCCGCCAGACCGGGGAACTGAGGGTTTTTTTGCCGGATGCTTTCCACGAGTTCTTCGGCCTCCGACGGATCCTCCCTGGCCATGCTTCGCGCGGCGGCCAGCTGCCGGGCCGTTTCCAGGGCATTTTCGGCTTTTTGAAGGTTGGGGAAAACATCGGGATAATCCGGCTTTTTGCGGGATATCTCCTGGTACAGATTGCGGGCCAGTTCGTAATCGCCCGCGGCATACGCGGCCTGCGCCCGGCGGGCCAGGTCGTCGGCTTCCTGCTGCAGCTGACGGGCTTGCAACAGTTCGGCCTCGGCGGCCGCTATCTTCTCCAGCAGATCCCGGGCCTTGTCGGCAAACGGACCGCCCTTGCCGCGCACGCTTTCCAGCAACGGTTTGGCCTGGGCGTATTTTTCCTCGGTGAACAGATCCAGGGCCCGTTCGTAATCGGGATCCACGGCCGGTTGGCTCTGTTCCTTCAGCTCGGCGATGCGGGTGGCGCATTGCCGGAGATAGCCGTCGATCTCCTTCCCTTCATCAAGGGCAAGGGCTTCCCCGTATTGTTTCGACTTGCGGAAGTTGTTCTCGGCCAGCTCATACTTGCCGAGATGGAACTGGGCCACGCCCAGGTAGAAATAGGGGATATAGGGCCGCCGGATATTGCCGTACATGCGGATGCTGCTTTTGGGCTCGGGCCGCTGGGAGATGGTGGTCTCCAGAAACTGGGCCGCCTCCAGATACCGCCCCTCCTTGATGAAGTCCAGGGCGTCCTGATAGTTCAGATACCACTTGCGCTCCTTGTCGGCCATGACGGCCGGCTTGTCCTCCTGCGCCCACAAGCGGCCGCCGCCGTTCAGCAGCATGATTGCCAGTATCGACAGCAGCCATCCGCCCCTGCTCCAGCCCGACATCGCCATCTCCTTCCTGCTGGTTGAATCCGTGAATTTGTCATATAATTATATCATATATTGATGCACTTTCCCTTTCCGGAAATATAGTGGCGGAGAAGACAAATGAAACACACCCATACGGTCATCATCCTGGGCGTCTTGTGGCTGCTGGCAGCGGGCTTTTCCCCCCTGCCGGCCCAGGGGTATGTCTTCATCCACTATGATGACACCATCGAAGCGCCCATATACAAAGACGCGGCGTCCCAAATCCTGCCGGCCCCCTATCTGCTGTTCCACCTGACCAACGACGCCTTTTCCGAGGCCTCCGCCGGCGACCCGGCCATCATCGCCATCCAGCTGCCGCCCGACGTGACCCTCTCCCGCACCCTGGCCACCGGCAATCCGGACACCACATCCCCCCTGCCCAGTGAGGGCGAGATCGTGCCCGATATCGCCCTGGTGGGCTATCGGGAGAAGAAGTCCTTTTCCGCAAAGGACCCCGAACCGGCGGCCAAGGCCATCGATTTCGCCGGACCGCACGCCATTCAGCTCTTCCGCTATGTGGCCGGCGAGAATGTCATCCTGATCCGGATCAACGAAAGCACTTCCGACTGGGTGGCCAACGACGAGTACGATTATTATGGCTTCACCATCGGGCTGCCAGCCAATGTCTGGCCCGCGGACCCCGGCAGCAATCTCGGCCCGACGGGGGTGTATACCCAGCCTTCCACCCTGTTCTATGCTGACCTGCGGGAGTACCCGGCCGTGGAGGCGCCCCTCTTCATGCTGAGCATTACCGCGTATCATCAATATACCCTCGCACCGATCTATGCGCTCTTCTCGCCCGCCCAATTTCCCCTCTTCACCATCTCGGGCCTGCGCGAAGGACAGACCTTCGTGACGTCACCCATCGGCGGCGAGATCACCGACTATGCCACGGCCGACCTGAACGGCGACGGCTTTGACGACATCGTCAGCATCGACGCCGGCGCCAATCGTCTCTACTGGACCTTCGGCCAGCCGGACCAGCGATTTACCGGCCTGGAATGGCGGGAGACCATCGGCATCGTCCCCGTCACGGTGGACGTGGCTGATGTTTCCGGCGACCGCCGGCCCGACGTGCTCATCGGCGATGACTCCGGCCATCTGGTCATCTATTTGTGGCAGGACCTCTTTCTCGAAGAAGCCACGGCGACGCAGGTATCCCTGCCTTCCGGCTGGCTGAAACTGGCGGGTCCGCCCTCCGATTCGCTGGTCAAGGACCTGAACGATGACGGTCTGGCCGACTACGTCTTTACCGATGCGACCGCCGATCAGCTGAGCATCCTGTTCGGGGATTCATTCACCGCGTCCACTGCCTACACCACCGGGGCAACACCCATGGCCCTGACCGCCGGCGATTTCAACGGCGACAGCCATCCCGACATCGCCGTCGCCAACAAGGACGCCAATTCCCTGTCCGTTTATCTGAACGACTCGGGTGGCACATTCACGGCCAAGGTATTCATGGGTGTCGGCGGCGATCCGGTGGATCTGGCCGGCGCCGACTTCAACCGGGACGGACTCTGGGATCTGGCCTTTCTGCTGGAACGGGACAAGGCGCTCTCCGTCCTCAAGGCCTCCAACGACGGCCAATTCACCATGCAGCTGGCCCAGAATCCCATCTTCTTCCTGCACACTCCGTCCTCGCTGCTGGCGGAAAACCTGGACGGCCGGAACGGGCCGGACGTCCTTCTCGGGTACAGCGATCATCACATGCTCGGCCTTTGCACCTCGGACAATACAGGGAAGCTCAGCCTCACCGAGACCATCGACACCCTGGCCGACGTCGTGGTGGATCCCGAGAACAACGTCCTCCTTCCCGAAGACAATATTCTGTCCGTCGGCGGAGGAAGCGGTTTCGGCGGGGTGAGTTCGCGGGAGGGAGCCGCCGCCGTCAGCCGCAGCGGCTTCAATGTCATTCACTTCCCCCGCTCGGGGGAGATCTCTTTTTCCGTCGTGAACCGGGGTGCCGGTGACTGCCTGCTCAATCTCGAGCTGTTCGATGACAGCGGACGGTATTATGCCTCGGCCACCGAATCCATCCCCATCCATGCCCAGTTTGCCCGTTATTTCGACGGACTGCTGGGCCCGGAAGCCAATCACGCGCAGCGATGGGTCCGGGCCTTCCTGACCGACCCGGGCACCTATGGCTTGTGGCTGATGAACAATTTCGATGAGCACGTCTATCTCGACGGGGCCCAGGCGCCCGATATCCGCCAGGCCTTGCTCGAGTTCGTCTTTACGGGGCTGCAGGTGGAAGGGGATTATTTCACCGAAATCTATCTCATGAACCCGCGCCAGGAACAGGCCGATGTCACGATGGAGCTCTATCACCGTTTCGGCAATCTCAAGGCGCAGACGTCCCTCTGGCTGGTGGGGCGGGGCCGGGATGTCATCGATGTGGCAACCGCATTCCCCGGCGCCGCCAACGGGGATTACATCGTGGTCCGGTCCAATCCGGCCATCATCGGCGTCGAGGTGTTCGGGACCGCCGACTCCATCGCCTGCCTGCCGGCGGCCGTACCCGGACGAACCAGGGATCGCTTCTATTGCGCCCACATCGCCCAGGGCAACCTGGGTGCGGAATACGACTCGCTCCTCACTCTCGTCAATACGGGTGACCAAAGCGCCCAGGTCAACCTGCGTCTGCTGGACGCCGATGGACAGCAGATCGCCGCCACTTTCTCCCCCTACGGGATCGCTCCGCACGGCAAGCTCGAGCGCAATATCGACGATCTGCTCCTCAATCTAACGGAACCCTTCACTGGCCATCTGGTCATCACCCCGGTTACTCCGGCGCCTCTCATCGGCCATGTGACCTTCAGCGATCGCGCCGGCGGCGAGTTTTATTCGGCCCTGCCCATCGAGCCGGCCGAACGGGACAAATTCCTGATGGGGCATATCGCCAACGGGACACTGGGCACGGTGAACTATTACACCGGCATGGCCATCGTCAATCCCCGCACCACCCCCATCAATGTGGGCGTGACGGCTTATGCCCAATCCGGCGAGCGACTGGCCTCCCAAAACGCTTTCGTCCCCGCCAGCGGGCGGGCGATCTTCATGCTCCACGATCTCCTGCCGGATCTGACATCCATTTTCGGCGGATACATCATCGTGGAAAACCGCAATCCGGGTTCCGGCATCGTGGTATTCCAGTTGTTCGGCGACGACACCGGCCAGTTCATGGCCGCCGTGCCGGCCACCCCTTTTCAGTAGATGGCGGGTCGTTTATGGCTTGCCTGGTCTGCCCATTCAGTGTAGAATGTTCCTCAGAACGTTTTGAGCATCTATTTGTAGATATTGGAATTAGTATCGGATCCGGTTGAGGTGTCGCTCCAACCACTGTTTCCGATGGAATCTTTTCGTATGCACAGCGGAACGCAATTTTTTGCAATAACTGGAGGAAATATGGGTACAAAAAGAGTTGTATTCATCGTTCTGGCGGCCATTTGCGCGGTGAGCCCCATCCTGGCCCAGTCGGACGATCTGTTCACCCCGGCCAGCATATCCAACTTCCGTTTCAACTTTCTCAACCCGGGCGGCCGGGCTACGGCCATGGGCAACGCGTTCATCGCCCAGGGGAACGATGCCACGGGATCGGAAATCAACCCGGCCGGACTGCTGTTCATCCCGAAACCGATGCTCTTTGCCGAGTACCGGTATTTCAAAAACACCTCCACCCATGCCTACGATGCGGACGGCAACCGTGTCATCTACCGGGATTTCGAAGATACCGTCCACAGCCCCACCTTCATCAGCTACGTGCATCCCACCAAAAACTGGGCCTTCGCCGTTTACCGGCAGGAACTGGCCAACTTCCAGTCGGAATACAGCAACCAGAGTTTTCAGATACCGGATCCCCCGCCGGGCTACAACGTCTGGGTCATGAACCGGCAGTCGGTGAAGCTGGATTTCAAGCTCATCAACTGGGGGGCGACCATCTCCCGGCGGCTGCACGAAACCTTCGGCATCGGCTTTTCCATCCGCCTGGCCCAGATGGATTTCGAGGCCCGGGAGCGGGTCGACTTCGATTCGTCCGCCTGGCCGCCCCAGGTGGATCTCTCGTTCATGCGCACCGATCCGGCCGGATCGCTGGGGGACTACCTGATCCTGGACGATTCGGATTACCAGGTTTCCTTCGTCGCCGGATTTCAGTACAAGCCCACATATTTCCTGAGCATCGGTGGGGTATACCGTTACGGCGAAAAGCACAAGGTGCGCACCGTCTTTTTCGACAATATGTCCCAGTTCAACTTCAACACCGGCCAATATGATGAACTGCGCTCCGTAGTGGACGAATTCGAAATCGACGTGCCCGACCGCATCGGTTTCGGTGTATCCCTCATGCCCACCGATACCTTCACCTTCAACCTGGACGTGGTCTATATCACATATGAGGACCTCAACGACCAGTTTCGCGCCGTCATCAATCCCCTCGGACAGAGCGACAACGGCCGGTTCTTCGGCTGGGAAAACGGCACCGAGATCCGTCTCGGCGGAGAATATACCATTCCCATGGGTGCCACCGACTCGTTCTCCCTGCGCGCCGGCTATTACCGCGACGCCGATCCCTCCATTCATTACATGGGCGGAGCCGATCCGGCACCGGATCTGCTGTACCGAATATCCAACCCGGCAGTGGGCGACGACGACCATGTGACCTTTGGCGTGGGCATGGTCATTTTCCGCAATCTGCAGATCGACGTGGCCTATGACTGGGGTGAATACCGCAAGTATTTCGCCGCCTCCGTCATGTATAATTTCGGTGATTGAGGGCGGTTGATATTTTTATACTGTCCGCTTGACAATCAATGGATTCACTGTAAAATAGTCGATGCTCCGCACCGGAGCCCGTATTTGACAAATCGGGGCCGAAGTGGTGGAATTGGCAGACACGCTAGATTCAGGATCTAGTGTCCAATTGCGGACGTGGGGGTTCGAGTCCCCCCTTCGGCACCAACATATGAGGAAGCCTTCCCGTCGGGAAGGCTTTTTTTCTTTTCTGTGCTCCCGGAGGTTGACCATGTTCCGTACGATTTTCTGCCTGATTTTGGTCTTGCCGGCCCTCTGCCTGACCAGCCCCCTTTTCGCCGACAGTCCGGAACTGCCCCTGCCGGCGGGGTCCCAGGCCCTCTGTCTGCAGAACGTCCGCCTGCGGACCGGACCCTCCGTCAGTGAGGCAGCCGTGAAGACCCTGTCCCGCGGACAGATTCTGACAGCGCTGGTCACACGTGACAACCGCACGAACGACACCCCTTACACGCACTGGTGCCGCGTTGAAACGGACGACGGCGATACGGGCTGGGTCAGCCTGGACTTCGTCTCCCTGAACCGGCCCGGCCCCCTCAATTCCCGTACCCGGCGCCCCGTGCTGACCTTGTCTGAGTCCGGCTGGCTGGACCCTGCCAGCGATTACGCGGCGCTGGGGCTCAGCGGCGCCAACAAGATCAACGGCCGCATCTACCGCCTGCGCTCACACTGGCTGCCCGGCGGCGGTCAATGGCTTGGCCCGGACGTGCCCGCCTTCGTGCCGCGGCTACTCCCCGCCGGTCTGGAGCTCAACATCCTGGACGTTCATGACGACGGCTGGCTGGCCTTCTATCGCTCGCCACCGGGCACCGGCGAATATGATTCCTATGCCGCCCGCTTCTACGCCCGGGACGAAACCATGCGCTGGTCGGTGGATCTGGACCGGTTCCTGCCCGCCGATCAGCCGCGGGAAATCCAGGATATCCGTTTCGTTCCGCCCCGGCTGATCTTCAATGCCGCCTGCGCGTCCTACAGCCAGGAAACGGGCGGCCGGTGCTCGGAACTGATCGCCATCCGTCCCGACTCCGCCGAAGAGCTCTGGCGAACACCACACCTCATCAGCAACAACATCTTCATTCCGGCCGGTGAGTGGCTGATCTCCGGTTACGGCTTCACCAGCGAACCCGATTTTCTGTATATCGTCGACCAGGTCAGCGGGCAGGTTCTGGCCTGGCAGGCGCTGGATTCGGCCGCCGATTATCTGGAAATGGATGAAGACGCGCTGTGGGTGACAACCACCAGCCGCGTGTACCGATACCGGATTTCCCCGTCACCTGCGGAAAAGTAATCGTTCCCCCACAACCGCCTCACAGATGCATGTCGGCGTTGTCCAGAAAAAATCTCTCGTTCAGGATATACAGTTCCATGAGAGAATCGAGGATCAGCAGGCGCCGGGCCAGGCGGTGAAACTGCTCCAGCAGCGCGCCGGCGCGGTTTTTGTCGAGAGTCTCAATTTCGACGTCTGCGGGCCGACGTTCCGGCAATTCCGCCACGAAGGCCCGCTGCTCCCGGCGAAGCCGGTTCAACGCCTCGCGCCGGTCTTCCTCGCGCCGCATCAGGCCGGGGTTGATGGCAAAATCGGGCCGCAGCTTGGAGCCCAGCAGGATCAGGGAATAGATGGTCCGGGCATAGTCCCGGCTACGCCGGAGGATATCCGTTTCGGCACTGTCGAGACGGAAGAATTCACCGGAACGGATATATTCGTTGCGGGTGCGGATATCGAGCCCCAGGGGATCCTCCGGCTGACTCCAGCCACCAATCTTGTACAGCCTGGGCAGCAACTCACGGACCCGATCCAGTTCCCGCCGCAGCTGCCGGCGCAGTTCGATGGCGATCTGATCCGCCAGCAAGGTGAAGATCCGGGGGCTTCGCCCCGTGGTCCGCTGGGCGGCCAATTTCTTGACCTGGTTGAGGACCAGCCACGATTTGCCGTACAGCTTCAGTTTGCGCCGGTATTCGAAATGCGGCGCAATGGTGAGCAGGCCGCTGATTTTGTCGGCGGCCTTGGCCATGACGGCATAGGCGACCAGGCGTTCGCGCTCGCGACCCAGCTCCGCCACCAGAGCGTCATAGCCGGTGGTAAACATACCCAGTTCCGGCTCCCGGGCGATGGCCATCTGGAAATCCATCTCATAATCCATCAGCGGATTGCGGGTCAGTTTGATCACCGCTTCCACGCCGCGCACGATCTCCAGGTTTACCCCTTCGTCATCCACGCAGAACTTGGCCAGCAGCCGTTTGTTGGCGCTTTCCAGGACGGACTGCCAGTTGGGGGGATAGGCCGCCAGCTGCCACTCGGCATCGGGCCGGTCCGAGGCCAGGAAATAATCCTCCACCAGATCATGTCCCAGAGCGGCCAGCACAGCGCCCAGGCAGACCGGCTGCACCAGGGCGCACAGAATCTGGGCGGCGTGAAGGGAGTGCTCCACCAGAAAATGCCGGCCGATGCGCATGCGCAGCGGATCACCGCCGGCGTCGGTCAGACTGCGGAAACTGTCCAGAAGATAGCGGATCACCTTATCCAGGACCTTGTAATGAAGCCTCAGTTTTCGCACATTCTGGCATTCAAGGACCGTGGCGGGCGTCTGGCCGTCGCCGGTACCGGACGGGGTGATGATGGCCTCCCGGATAGCGCGCACCGCCCGGGAGCGGGTGGCTGCGCCCCGATACGTGTAATAGGTTCGCGTCCAGCCGGCGATGGGATTCTCCAGGTTCAGCCGGGGCGGATGAAGGTCTTTGGCGCGGATGATTTCGTCGATGACGATGGCGAGGTCCTGGTCTTCTCCCTCGCGCACGAAGAGCTCGGGATCCAGCTCGCCGGCACGGCGGATCACCGCTTCCTGCTCCGGGGATGACGGCCTGAAAACGTCGCCGGCCATGGATACTTCCTGTTGAAGGACCTTCGGGAGAAGTACGGGTCGTTGCCACCAGTTTACTTCGGATTCCAGTAAAAGGTCAACTGTTCAGACAGGATGGAATGCCGGCGCATCGCCGGGGGCCGGGCGCGATGATGGGGCGTGAACACCCTCAGGGCAGGCGGATGCTCACGAATCGAGGCCGGGGTCATCCGCTCCCGGCGGCGGCCGCCTCAACGGCTGACGCCGGCCAGCTCCAGCAGCAGGCTGCCCGTCAGGTTGCGGGTCAGGGGAAGCTTGAACGCATTTTCGGACAGGGGCTCGGCCCCGGCCAGCAGGCTGTTGCAGGCATCGGCAACGCCCTTTTCCGTCAACGGCACTCCGGCCAGCTGCCGGTTGAACGCGTCATCCTGCCAGGGCACGGGCGCGACGCCGCCAAAGGCCGCCCGGCCGCCGGTGATGCGGTCGCCGTTCCGGCTGAAGGCGGCCGCCACGCTGACGACGGCGAAATCCCACACGGCCCGCTCCATGAATTTACGGTAACCGGACAGGGTGCCCGCCGGCAGCGCCGGCACTTCGATCCGGCTGAGTATCTCGCCGGGTTTCAGCACATGCTCCCGTTCGTAATCATCGGCCGGGAGAACGAAAAACTCGTTCAGCGGAATGCGGCGCGTCTCTTCCGGGGTGTAAATGACGACCCGGGCGTCCAGGGCCAAAAGGGCCACCGCCAGGTCCGACGGATGAACAATGACGCACGGATGGCCACCGATGATGCAATGATACTTGTTTCGCCCCTCCAGCGCGTAGCAGACGCCGCCCCCCTTGCGCAGGCAATGGAAATCGCCCCTGAAATACCAGCAGCGGGGCCGCTGACAGAGATTGCCGCCCACCGTCCCCAGATTGCGCAACTGGGGGGAGGCCAGGACATCCGCCGCTTCGGCCAGCACCGGGTAATGCTTCCGGATCGTCGGGTCTTCCTTGATGGCGGTGATGGTGACCAGTGGCCCCAGCACCAGCCCGTCCTCCGGCGTGTGGCGGATTTCATCCAGCCCGGCGATGCCCTTGAGATTTACCAGCTTGCGGGGCGCCACGACATCATCCTTCAGCAGGCTCAACATATCGGTGCCCCCGGCAAAGACCATGGTTTCGTCCGGTGCATCCCGCAACAGACGACTGGCCTCGGCCAGGTCGGTGGGCTGAAGATATTGGAAATTGTTCATCATGCTTCTCCTGTGATGGTTGACATTCTTCACGGAAGCGGCGGCGGCATTCGCCCGTCGCCGCACCCGGGGTTGCGCAGCCTATCCTTTTTCCGCCAGAGCCCTGAGGACCTTGTCGGGGGTCATGGGCAGGCTGTGCAACCGCACCCCGATGGCATTGTAAACCGCGTTGGCGATGGCGCCCGGTGTGGGAATCATGGCCGGTTCGCCCACCCCCTTGGCGCCCACATTGCTGATTTTCGTGTCCGCCTCGCTGACAACGATCACCTCGATTTCCGGCATGTCCATGATGGTGGGCATCTTGTAATCGTGCAGGTTGACCGTCAACACCTTGCCGGTCTGGGGATCCATCACCCGCTCTTCCATGAGGGCGAACCCGATACCTTGCAGGATCCCGCCGTGAAACTGGTTTTCCAGGGTCATGCGGTTGATGGGGCGGCCGATGTCATGGGCCGCCACCACCTTGACCACCTGGACATGACCGGTGAGGGTGTCCACTTCCACTTCGGCGAATTGGGCGCCGAAAGAGTTGATGGCGTAGCCTTCCGGATTGGCGTTGCGGGTGCCGAAGGTGAGGAGCGTCTGCTCGCGCATCTCGCGCAGGATTTCGGTGATGGTTTTCTTTTTCGCGGCATCGCCGGTGTGCCGGATTTCGCCCCGCGAATACTCCAGCTCGCCCTGCGGCACCTCGAGAATGGCCGCCGCCGCCGACAGCAGCTTCTCTTTCATCTGCTGGGCGGCATCGGCCACGGCCGGCGTCACCGAAGGCGTCGTCAGACTGCCGCCGCTCAACGGGCAATATGGCCCGACGGCGGTGTCACCGAGAATGACCTGGATCCGGTCGAGGGGAATCTCCAGGATCTCGGCGGCCACCTGGGCCATCACGGTATACGTTCCGGTTCCGATGTCCTGCGTGCCGGCGATGAGCCGGACGCTGCCGTCCCGGTTGAGTTTCAGGATACAGCCGGCCGGTGGCGTGCCGGCACCCCACCAGATCTGGCTGGCGACGCCAATGCCCCGTTTGAAGCGCCCCAAGTCCGAACCGGGTACCTGGCGCCGCCGTTCCCAGCCGATGGCCCTGGCGCCGGCGTCGTAAGCCTCCAGCAGTTTCTTGGAGGTATAGGGCAGGTTCATGACCTGATCGGTGGTGGCGTGATTTTTGCGGCGAAAATCGAGGGGATCCAGACCCAGTTTCTCGGCGACGTCGTCCAGGATGGATTCCAGGGCGAAGGTCCCCTGCACGTGCCCAGGAGCGCGAAACGGCCGGCCGGGCCCGGCATTGATGAACACCGAATATTCCTCGGTTTTGACATTGGCGCACTGATAGATGGTCCGGAAAGGCCAGCTGCAGGCGGCTCCGCTGGGGTAAGCGCCCACGGCGCCAAACGACCAGTGGGACATGGCGCTCAGTGTGCCGTCCTTCCTGGCGGCCACCGTCAGCTTCTGGACCGAGTCGGGCCGGTTGCCCACGGCCAGGTTCATCTCCTCCCGGTCCAGGGCGATCCGCACCGGCCGGCCGATTTTGCGGGCCAGCAGGGCGGCCATGACCGTGTACTTGCCGGTGGTCAGTTTGGAACCGAAGCCGCCGCCCATGTATTTTTTGATGACCCGCACATGGCTGGCCGGCAGGCCGAGACTGTCGGCTACGGTGTCGCGGACGCTGAAAATGGCCTGGGTGGAATCCCAGACCGTCAGGCGGTCCCCTTCCCAATTGACGACGCTGCAATGGACCTCGGTGGGATTGTGCACTTCCACCTGGGTGGCGAAGGTCTCCTCCACCACGACGTCCGCCTCGGCCAGCCCCGTCTCGAAATCACCACGGGCGTATACGGAGGGCTTGCCGCCCTGGATATTGCCGCCCTCATGGACCGCCGGCGCGTCTTCCTTCATGGCGGCCGCCGCGTCGACGACAAAAGGCAGCTCCTCATAGCCGACCTTGATTTGCCCCAGGGCGGCCACAGCCATCGCCTCGGTCTCGGCCACCACGCAGGCCACCTCATCCCCCACATACCGCAGGTGCGGGTCGAAAAGAAAGCTGGTGTTGTTATACCAGGGGATCTGTTCCACATTCTGGTGGTGAATGATTCCCAGCACGCCCGGCATCTTGTCCGCCTCGGTCGTGTCGATGGAGGTGATCCGGGCATGGGCGTACGGGCTGCGCAGCGTCCGGGCGTGCGCCAGACCGGGCAGGTTGATGTCAAAGGTATAGCGGGCGGTGCCGCTGACCTTGGCATATCCGTCCAACCGGGCAACGGGTTGGCCGATAACCTTCATCTCCTCGTTGACCGGGAGGGGTGAACCTCCGCCCTCGGGGACCTCGGCCAGGACCTCCACGAAATCCTCTTCCACGAAATATTTGGACTTGATTATTTTACGGGCCATGTTACCTCCCCATGTTCTGTCGAACCCGGCGCTCGCGGCCGCCGGTGTTCCGCCGCCGCCATTCCCTCAGACCACAGGATGACGGGCGGCTCACGATTGGCGCATTTTCTCGGCGGCGGCCAGGGCCGACTCGAGAATTTTGGGATAGGCCGCACAGCGGCAGATATTGCCGGACATCCCCTCCAATACCTGCTCACGGGTCGGCCGGGGATGTCGCAACAGCAGCGCCTGGGCGGCCATGACCTGGCCGGGAGTACAGAAGCCGCACTGGTAGCCGTCCTTGTCCACGAAGGCCTGCTGAACGGGGTGCAATTCCTCGCCGTCCAGCAATCCCTCAATGGTGATGACTTCGCATCCGGCGGCATCCAGGGCCAGCATGTGGCAGGAATACACCGCCTGACCGTCCAGCAGGACCGTGCAGCCGCCGCACGTGCCCTTGTTGCAGACGACCTTGGTGCCGGCTAGGTGCAGCTGTTCCCGCAGCAGTTCGGCCAGGGTGGTCCGCGGTTCCACCAGCACGCGTACCGGTGTGCCGTTGACGGTCAGGGACAGCAGCTCCTTGCCGCCATGGACCGCTTCGTCGCCCTCCTTCGCCTGGGCGAGGCCCCCATGCTCCAGCGACGTCAAGACATAGCTTCCGGCGATACCGGTCCCGACACCCTGGATGAATTTCCGTCGGGAGATGTTATTGCCCTTCTCATCGTTACACATTCGCTGACTCCTTCTTGCAGCAGGTGATATTTCCTTCGGCTTTCGCGATGCCCGGTTGGCCGCACACAGAACGGCACCGCCCTGCCGGGCCCTATTCGAAAACGAGATGCAAACAGGTCCGGTCCTGCTCCGTCAGTGTGCCGTCCGTGGCGCGCCGCACCCGGATCAACACCAGGAATAACCTGTCTTCGGTGATCTCCTCGATGGGGACAAAGCGGTCAGGGTCGGCCAGGAACCGCACACTGCTCACCGTCCGCGTGCAGACCAGGCGCCCGGCTCGTTCCTCAATATCGTTGAAGTGATAATCCGTTTCATCCCGGTAGTACCAGAGCAGGGGAACCGCGTCAGACAGCGGCAGGGATCGAAACTGATTGAACGTCGGTTCCTCGAAAGGCGCCCCGGCAAACCCGGGGATCTCCCCCAGCGGCCGTCCCGATTCGGCGGCCTCACAGGCCCGGGGAAGAAAGGACGCATGGACCAGAAACTCGGCCGGGCCGTCCAGGGTGAACACGAGATCGAATTCCCCGCGGGCAAGCGGGACGACCTGCCCCTGCCGGGGCCGGTCCTCGCCGGCCTGTCTCACCGTGATATCCGCTTGCGCCGCAGCGTCCGCGGTCATCATGGCCACGAATAAGGGCAGCCCCAGACGCAGCATCAGCACACAGATCCCCGGATACCGACGGACGGAGCGGCTCCACCGGGTGGCCGTCATCGTTGGGCGGGCTGATGGGTGATTCATCGTGCTCCTTGTCGCCGGTACTTCAGGAAATCATGAGGTCATATACAGATTATAAGAGGTGCGCCGTCTTTCTTTCAACACATTTATCTACCGGACCAGGGTTCACCGGATGTCGGCACTGATTCCTCCGGCCATCCCACGCATCCAATTTTTTTGCAGTGGAATCGCAGCGACAGGAGAACATCATGTATCGTTACCGACGTTTACTCATCGGTCTGGATTTTACGGACACGGATCCATCCACTATCCGGTATGCCGCCAAGATCTCCCGTATGGCGCAGTCGGAGAAGGCCTATTTCCTCCACGTGGCCAGATCGCTGGACATACCGGCCGAGCTGGCGCGACAGTATCCCGAAATCGCCGAGCCCGTGGATGAGAGCGCCCGGGACCAGATGGAAAAGCTGGTGGACCGGTATTTTGCCGAGGCCAATCCGGCTACGGAGATCCATGTGGAAGTGCGGGAGGGGAATCCGCTGACCGAGTTGCTCCGGACGGCCAATCAAAAACTCGTCGATCTCATCATTATCGGCAAACGCGCCGATTACGCCCTTTCACGGGATCTGCCGGAAAAAGTGGCCCGCAAATCCCCGTGCTCGCTGCTCATTGTGCCGGACGGTTCGCCGGCGCTCATTCAACGGGTTCTGGTCCCCACGGATTATTCCGATTCGTCCGCCCTGGCCATGGAAATCGCCATCGCCTTCGCCTCCACGGCCTCCCGCAAACCGCCCATCCATTGCCTCAACGTCTATTCCGTCCCGCAGGGCTAGCACAAAACCGGAAAATCCTACGATGAATTCGCCGCATTGATGCGCGCCTCGGCCGAGGAGGAATATGGGGTTTTCCGGTCCGGGATCGACGCCAAGGGGGTCACCGTCGAACCGGCGTTTATTCTCGGCGCCGATGTCACCCGGACCATCGAGCAATTCATCCCGGAAAACGGCATCGATTTCCTGGCCCTGGGCGTGCGCGGCAAAAGCACCGTGGCCGCCATACTGCTGGGCAGCACCACCGAAAAACTGATCCGCACTACCCGGATTCCCCTGATTGTGGTAAAACAGAAAGGTGCCAACAAGAATCTGTTGGAAGCGCTCCTGACCGGGTAGCATAGTTTCATGGAAGTCGTCCTCACCGTATCGCTCGTATTCCTGGCCGCCATCCTGGCCCCCGTGTTGCACCGTCGGCTGGGCCGGTATACCGGCTGGTGGCTGGCCCTGATTCCGGCGGCCATTTTTTTCTATTTTCTGAGTCGCATCAGCGCATTTCAGGCCGGCGGAGTCATCCGGTATTCCCTGGAATGGGTGCCCAGCCTGGGACTGGACTTCTCTTTTTACGTCGATGGACTGAGCTACCTTTTCGTGCTGCTGGTGTCCGGAATCGGCGCCGTCGTATTGGTCTTCGGCGGTGGCTATCTGCAGGGTCATCCCCTGCTGGGGCGCTTCTACGGCTATCTGCTGCTGTTCATGGGATCCATGCTCGGCCTGGTCGTGGCCGACAACCTGTTGTTGCTTTTTGTTTTCTGGGAGATGACCAGCGTCTCGTCCTACCTGTTGATCGGTTTCAAGCATCAGGACGGTGAAGCCCGCCGGGCGGCCTGGCAGGCGCTGCTCATCACCGGCGCCGGCGGGCTGGCGTTGCTGGCCGGTATCCTCTTGCTGGGCGGCATCAGCGGCGACTATTCCCTCAGCCTGCTGCTGGAGGAGGCCGGGCCGATCCGGCAGAGCCCCCTTTATCTGCCTGTTCTGCTGCTGGTCTTGTGCGGAGTGGTCACCAAATCGGCCCAGGTGCCGCTCCATTTCTGGCTGCCCGGGGCCATGGCCGCCCCGACGCCCGTCAGCGCCTACCTGCATTCCGCCACCATGGTCAAGGCCGGCATCTTTCTGTTGGCCCGACTCAATCCCGTGCTTGGCGGCACACCGGAATGGCATTACCTGGTCACCCTGATGGGCGCCGTCACCATGTTGGTCGGCGCCCTGATGGCCTTGCCCCAGACCGACCTGAAGCGCTTTCTGGCCTATTCCACCGTCAGCGCCCTGGGGACCATCGTCATGCTGCTGGGGCTGGGCACCACCCTGGCCACCACGGCCGCCATCATCTTTCTGCTGGTCCACTCCCTGTACAAGGCGGCGCTCTTCATGGTGGCCGGCGCCGTGGATCACGAGACCGGCACGCGGGACGTTCTGTCGCTGGGCGGGCTGGTGCGGGTCATGCCCATCACCTCGGCGGCCGCCGGGCTGGCGGCCCTGTCCATGTCCGGCTTCCCGCCGTTGCTGGGTTTTATCAGCAAGGAATTGCTGTATGAAGCCAAGATCCAGGCACCCGATGTCTCGCCCCTGCTGCTGGGAATCGGCGTGCTGGCCAACATGGTCAACGTGGCGGTGGCCATCAAGGTGGGCATCCGCCCCTTCTGGGGCCAACCCGGCCGGGCCTGCTGCGACGCGCATGAAGCTCCGCCGTCCCTGTGGCTGGGGCCCATGGTTTTTGCCGTCACCGGCCTGCTGTTCGGACTGTTCCCGGACCTGGCCACTCCTGTTTTGACGCCGGCGGTCAGCGCCGTCAAGGCCGAAGCGGTGGTGATGGATCTCAAGCTCTGGCACGGCATCAATCCCGTCTTCCTGCTCAGTGTGATCACCGTGCTGGGGGGCGTGCTCCTCTTCCTGCTGCGGAGCCATGTCCGCCGGCTGGGCCACTATCTGCGCCGTTTCGCGGGCCTGAATCCGAGCCGGTTGTATGATGTTGGCCTGGACTCGCTGCTGGGACTGGCCCGCTGGCAAACCCGGCTTTTTCAGCACGGCGTGCTGCGGCGGTACATCCTGCTGTTCGTAGTGATTTTCGGCGGGCTGCTTCTGTTCTCCCTGTTGCAGCTGCAGGAGGGTTCCATCCACTGGGATCTGTCCGGCATTCATCTGCTGGATATCGCTCTGGCAGTGGTCATCCTGCTGGCCACGCTGACCGTCACCCGGGCCCGTTCACGCATGACGGCCGTCGTGGCGCTGGGCGTCGTGGGATTCGGCATCGCCCTCATCCAGGTCGTTTATAGCGCTCCGGACCTGGCCATCACCCAGATTCTGGTAGAGACGCTGACGGTGATCCTCTTTGTTTTTCTTTTTTACCGGATGCCTCGTTTCTCCGATTTCAGCTCCACCGGCCGCAAGGTGCGGGATGCGGTGATCGCCCTCACCTGCGGCGGCATCGTGACCGTTCTGGTCCTCAAGGCCGTTTCCCTGCAAATCGAGGCGCCCATCTCCGAATTTCATGCCCGGAACAGCGCCGTGGAGGCCTTTGGGCGCAATGTGGTCAACGTCATCCTGGTGGACTTTCGGGCCCTGGACACCCTCGGCGAGATCCTGGTCCTGAGCCTGGCCGCCCTGGGGGTGGTGGCCCTGCTGAAACTGAAGCGCAAACCGGAGTCGTCGCCATGAATTCCGTACTCCTGCAGGCCGCGGCGAAGATCGTGGTCCCCATACAGCTCATTTTTGCCGTACTGACATTGTTCCGGGGCCACAATCTGCCGGGCGGCGGCTTTATCGGCGGGCTGCTGGCCGCGACCGCCTTCCTGCTGCTGGCCGTGGCGTATGATGTGGAACATGCCCGTCGGCGGATGCGCGTTCCCCCCCGCCTCCTGATGTCCGGCGGACTGCTGGTGGCCCTGGGCAGTGGTTTGTGGGGAACCCTGTCCGGCGCGCCTTTTATGACCGGACGCTGGTGGGAGGACTTCACCTTGCCGGTCATGGGCGGTCTCAAGCTGGGGACGCCCCTGTTGTTCGACTGCGGCGTGTTTTTGGTGGTGGCCGGGATCACCACCGAAATCGCTTTTCACATCATGGAAGAGCGTTGACCATGGAAATCGTACTGGCCTTCATCACCGGCGTCCTGTTTGCGGGAGGAATCTATCTGCTCTTGCGCAGAAGTATGTCCAAGGTGATCCTGGGTCTGCTGCTGGTAGGACATGCCGTGAATCTGCTGATTTTCACGGCCGCGGGCCTGGTCCGTTTCCGGACACCCCTGATCCCGCCCCATGCCCAGAGTTTGTCGCCGCCCTATCCGGACCCGCTGGCCCAGGCCCTGATCCTGACGGCCATCGTCATCGGCTTCGGTATTCTGGCCTTCGCCCTGGTGCTGGCCTATCGCACCTACACCGTCACCGGTACGGACGACACCGACGAATTGCAGGAGAACGATTCATGAGCCTGTTGCCGGTGCTGCCCGTCATCATCCCGCTGCTGACCGCCGCCCTGTCGCTGGCGGCGGCCCGGCATCGCACCCTGCAACGGGTGCTCAGCCTGGCCGGCAGTGCCGGACTGGTGGCGGCGGCCGTCACCCTGCTGGCCGTCGTGCGGCGGGAGGGCGTCATCGCCGTGGCCATCGGCTCCTGGCCGGCCCCCTTCGGCATCTCCCTGGTGGCGGATATGCTGAGCGCCATCATGGTCCTCATCTCGGCCCTCCTGGGACTGGCCGTGGCGGTGTATGCCCTCGGCAATGTGGACCGCGCCCGGGAATCCTTCGGTTTCCACCCGCTGTTTCACGCCCTGCTGATGGGGGTTTGCGGCGCATTTCTCACCGGTGACGTCTTCAACCTGTACGTCTGGTTCGAAGTGATGCTCATGGCCTCCTTCGTCCTGCTGGCCCTCGGCGGCGAAAAGAGCCAGCTGGCCGGCGCTTTCAAATACGTGACCCTCAACTTCATCGCCTCGGCCTTCTTTCTGATGGGCATCGGTCTCCTCTACGGCAAGGCCGGAACCCTGAACATGGCCGACCTGGCCCTGAAAACGGCCGGACAGGGCGACTCCGGCCTGATGGTGACCTCCGCCATGCTGTTCTTTTTGGCCTTTGGTATCAAGGCGGCCGTGTTCCCCCTCTTTTCCTGGTTGCCGGCTTCCTATCACACACCGCCCACCGCCGTCACCGCCATCTTCGCCGCCCTCCTCACCAAAGTGGGCGTGTACGCCCTGATCCGCATGTTCACCCTGGTGTTCATCCAGAACACACCCCTGACCCATGGACTGATCCTTGGAGTTTCGGCGGCCACCATGGTGGTGGGCGTGCTCGGTGCCGCCGCCCACTTCGACATCCGGCGCATCCTGTCCTTCCACATCATCAGCCAGATCGGCTACATGACGCTGGGGCTGGGCTTTTTTACCGTTGCCGGCATCGCCGGAGCCATTTTCTACGTCGTCCACAATATGATCGTCAAAACCAATCTGTTTCTGGCCGGCGGTATCGTCAGACACCTGCGCGGCACATCCAACCTCAAATACCTGGGCGGACTGTATCGCGCCTACCCGTTGCTGGCCTTACTGTTTCTGGTTTCCGCCCTTTCCCAGGCCGGCGTGCCGCCCCTCTCCGGCTTTTTGGCCAAGCTGATGGTCATCCGGGCCGGGCTGGCCATCGGCGAGTATGCGCTGGTGGCGGCGGCTTTGGGAGTGGGCATTCTGACCCTGTATTCCATGACCAAGATCTGGACGGAAGCGTTCTGGAAGGATCCGCCGGTGGAAGCCCCGGCGGACGGAGCGAACAGACCGGCCGCCATCCCCTGGCTGCTGCTGGGGCCGGTCATTTTGCTGACAGCCATGACCATCGGCCTGGGGCTGTTCCCTGAATTCTTTGTCCAGCTGACCCGGGAAGCGGCGGAACAGCTGCTGGATCGTACCGCCTACATTCGCGCGGTGCTGCCGCCGGCACCCTGATCACGTCCGGCCGCGCCCGCTTTACGGCGCGCCGGTCCATCCTGGAAGGCATTGCAACATGAATATCCTGATCCGAACCTATCGCTTGCTTCTGCTCATCCTGTTCTATATGTGGGAGATGCTGGTCTCGAATCTGCGGGTGGCCTACGATATTCTGACACCCCGGCATTACATGCGCCCCGGCATCGTCGCCGTGCCCCTCGATGCCCGTACCGACATCGAAATCCTGGCGCTGGCCAACCTGATATCCATGACTCCCGGCTCCCTGAGCGTGGAAGTATCGTCCGATCGCCGGACGCTGTTCGTCCATGCCATGTACCTCGACGATGCCGCCGAGCTGCGCCGTCAGATCAAGCAGGACCTGGAGCGCCGCGTTTTGGAGGTGCTGCGATGACCGCCGGCACGAATCTTGTCTTCCTGCCCATCTGGAGCATGCTCATCGTCGCCGCCCTGTTGTCCTTGATCCGTCTTATCCGGGGCCCCAACCTGCCCGACCGGGTCATGGCTCTCGACCTGATCAGCATGCTTCTGGCGGGCGCCGTGCTGGTCCATGCCGTCTCCTCCGGGGAGGCGGTCTACCTCGATGTGGTGGTCATCATTTCCCTGGTGGTCTTTTTCGCCACCGTTTCCTTCGCCTTGTACATCCAGCGGCGGGTGCAACCATGACGGGCTGGATTAGCGGAACCTTGCTGTTCCTGGGAGCGCTCTTCATGCTGATCGGCGCCATCGGGATTTTCCGTTTCCCGGATTTCTACACCCGCATGCATGCCGCCACCAAGGCCACGTCCCTGGGCATGGGCCTCATGCTGGCCGGGGTGGCCGTTCATTTCGCCGGCTGGGTCGTACTGGTCAAGGCCTTCCTGGTCATGCTCTTCATTTTTCTGACCATCCCCGTGGCCGCCCATGCCATCAGCCGGGCGGCGCACCGGCAGGGTGTGGAGAAATGGCCGGGCACCACCGTGGACGAAATGGCGGTGCCGGCATCCGCCGCGCCGGAAGCCGCCGACGAGGATCCGCCGGTGGCCGGCCCTGATCCTGACGCCTGATCAATCCTTCCTGCAGGGTGCCGCCGTTCATCCGGCCTTCGCCTCGCAAAACCATCTGATTATTCGCATCAGAAACCATTCATCATGTCATTTGTTTTCAGCGTGTACTGATTCTCCACCTACCAACTTCCCCACCTTTTCCGGACATTTGTCGTCGTGACCGCCCCGCCGGCGTTTTCTTAGTCAAACCGCCGGCGACCGTGTTTTTCTCCATTCCGGAACAGGCCGGGCGGCCCGACCGCCCGCCCGCCGGATGACAGACGGTCTCCCCGGCAAAGGAGGTGCAACATGAAACACATCGTTTGTTTGTGGCTGGGCCTGGCAACCCTGGCGGCATCGGCACCGGCCCAGAGCGTGGCCAGCCTGGCGCCCTCCCGGGAGCAGCGACAGAAAAAAGCCCGCATCGTCATCACCGATCTGGACCTCAAATCCCGGCCCCGGCCGGAAGCGCCCGACACGGTCCGGGACTGGCTGCCGGCCACGCCTGTATCGCCGGCGGATCAGAAGTCCATCCAGCGGCTGCAAAAGGAATTTCGGGCATTGCTGACCGAGCGGGCCAAGCGGGAAGAGGTCCTGAAAAACGAACAGGCCAAATTGCGGAGTCTGGAGCGGGCGGTGGTTCACCGCGGCGACCGGGCGACAATTTTGCGCAAAGCCCGGGAACGGATCCGGGAGCTGGAAAACCAGATCCGGAACATTGAAGCACGCATGACCGATCTGCATTCCGAAGCCCGCAAACTCAGGCTTCCACCCGTAATTTTCCGCCAGGCCCTCAAGGACTGGGAGCGGGAACGGAAGTAGCCCTGTCCGGGTGGCGTTCGGGCCAGCCGGTCATGTACTTTTTTCAGGAGGAAAAAGATGAAGAAACGATCCCCCTCGACGCCCGGCACTCCCCTGCAGGCCACCGTTTTTTCGGTGACGGAACCGCCGGACATCTCGCCGGCCAGCAAAGACTGGGAAGCGTACACCAATTTCCTGTTGCAAAATTTTCTGGCCGAACTGAACCTGCAAGAAGACATCCCGAGCGGCGACCGTTCTGAAGACGGAGCCGAATCCTGTCTGGACCTGCGTCAGGACCGCCTGGTCATGCCGGGTCAGGATTGCCCGGCAGACGAGGAAACATGGCCGCTCATCCGCCTGCGTCGTCCGTCATCGCCGGAGGTACCTGCATCCCCGGAACGGGCTGGGGCCGCCGGAGCCGATGAACTCCGCGACCGTTCATTTTACCCCCGCCTGCTATGGGGTGCCGGCCTTACCACGCTCATTCTGCTCGTGTCCCTGCTGTTTCTGCCCGGCTATGGAACATCCATCGGGCTGCCCGAGGAGGGCGAAGGAATCGCTACCGCCGGTCGCCGGCCGCTGGGGCCGGAATTCGCCCTGATCCTGACCGGCGCCGACCGCCCCGGCCCAACGGCCTCAGCGGGCAGGGAAATGGATCCACCGGCCGATCATCCGCCCGCCCCGGCAGCAGCTGACCCGGATCACGCAGGGGTCCAGGCATGGCCTGAATTCGCCCCCCGCACCCCTCCGACGGAAGCTCCGGTCGGGCTTCCCGTCCCGGGCGAAGACCCGCCCGCCAGCGATGAATTCAGACCGGAGCGTGACCCGCGGCCCGCAGATCCTGGACCGGCCGGCGAGAATCCCGCTCCGTCACGGGTGACCCAATCCATGACGGTGCCCGATGATGCCGCCGGCGCCCATGACGAATGCCCGGTCACCGACGCTGCGGTGCCGCAGGAAGCGTCCCTCGCGCCGCCCGCGAGCGTTCCGCGCCCGGCGGGTGCCGTTCCGGCGGCCAAGGTTTCGGAAACACACCCGCACCCGTCCGCATCACCGGCTGCCGGGCCCATCGTGGCCCTGGGCGACTGCAGCCGGCGGCCGGTGCTGACCGAAGAAGTCCGGCCCGTGCGGCCATGGAACGCCCAGCGGATGAACAAGAAGGGCCGGGTGGTGGTACGGGTCCTCATCTCCGAAACCGGACACGTGACGACGGCCGCCCTGATCCAGGAGCGCCCCACCGGCTTCGGTTTCGGTGAGGCGGCGCTGGCGGCGGCCCGCCGTTGCCGTTTTGAGCCGGCGCTGCATGATGGCCGGCCGGTGTCGGTATGGGACACGGTGATCTTCGATTTTCGCTGACAACCCAGGCCCGGGCAGCACTTCCCCCGGGCGATCGGCCGCCTAGCTGAAGACCCCCTGGACGTACTCCCGGGTCAGTTCCGCCCGGGGCGCGTGAAAGATCTGCTCCGCCGGCCCGTGTTCCACCAGTTCCCCCAAATAGAGGAACAGGACATAATCCGCCAATCGCCGCGCCTGACGCAGGATATGGGTTACCATGACGATGGAATACCGGTCCTTCAGCTGGCGGAAGCGCTCCTCGATCCGCCGGCTCGACTGAGGGTCCAGTGCCGAAGTGGGCTCGTCGGCCAGGATGACATCCGGCGCCACGGCCAGTCCGCGGGCCAGGCAAAGCCGTTGTTGCTGGCCGATGGACAGTTCCGCCGCCGGGCTGTGCAGCCGATCCCGGACCTCCGACCACAAGCTGGTGAGCCGCAGGTTCTCCTCCACGAGGCGATCCAGGGCGCGCCGGTTCCGGATCCCGTGCAGGCGCGGTCCGAAGGCGACATTGTCATAGATGGACATGGGCAGCGGGAAGGGCCGCTGGGCCAGCAGGCCCATTTTCTTGCGAATCAGGGTAATGTCCACCCCGGGGGCGTAGACATCCTGACCTCCCAGTCGGACCGTGCCGCTGAGGCGGACGTTGTCCATGGTCTCCAGCAGCCGGTTGAAGGAACGCAGCAGGGTGGACTTGCCGCAGCCCGACGGACCGATGATGGCCGTGATCCGGCCGCGGGGGATGGCCACCGAGATGTTCTTCAGGACATGCAGTCGTCCGTAATACACATCGAGGTTTTCAACCTGAATCACAGGGTCGCCGGTCATGACGCACCTCCTCTCAGCGGACAACCTGACGGGCATACCGCCGGATCAGCCAGCGGGCCACCCCGCTGATCAACAGGATCAGAATGGTCAGCAGAAGCGCACTGGCGTATGCCCGCTCCTGCACTTCGGGAAAGGGCGTCCCCAGCTGGAAGAAGATGGCCAGCGGCAGTGTGGCCACCGGCTCCAGCAGGGAACCGGGCAGGGCGTCGGTATAGCCGGCCGTAAACAGCACCGAGGCCGCGTCGCCCATCCCCCGCCCCAGTGCGATGAGCACGGCGCTCAAAATGCCGGGGGCCGTTTGACGGATGACCACACGGAAGGCGGTCTCCGTCCGCGTGGCGCCCAGGGAATAGGCCGAATCGTAGAGTTCACGGGGCACCAGCCGGATGACCTCGTCCATGCCACGGACCATGATGGGCAGGATGAGCAGCGCCACGGCCAGCATCCCCCCCAACAGGCTGGCCCGCAGTCCGAGCCAAATCATCAGCACAAAACCGAAGGCGCCATAGACGATGGACGGGATGCCCCACAGCACGTCGAGCACCGTCCGGATGAAGGCCGCGGTTCTCGATGAATCGCCCCGAAAACAGTTGAGGTAAAGTGCCACCGGCAAACCGGCAACGAAAGCGGCCAGGGTCGCCCCCAGGGTCAGGAAGAGGGAGCCCAGGATGGCGTTGAGAATACCCCCGCTTTTCCCCAGGTAGAAACCGCCGCGGGGGGTACGGGAGACCATCTCCCAATCCAGCGCCGGCACCCCCCGGACCAGGATCGTCAACAGAATCCACAACAGGATGAGCATCACCAGCACTACCGCCGCCATCATCAGGCACCGAAAGAATGTCTCTTCCACCTTCCGCCAGGACCACCTCATCGCCACCTCCGTTGCAAACGCCGCAGCACCAGCCGCGACAGCACACTAAAACCCAGAACCACCCCCAGCAGGAGCAGCGCGGCCAGCATGAGGGCCGCATCGTAGCGGGGGACGGACATCATTTCGCCGTAATTGTTGGCGATGAGAGCCGGCAAAGGATAGGCCGGATCGAAGATGGAGCCGGGCACCCGGGCCACATTGCCGGCCACCATGATGACGGCCATGGTCTCGCCGAAGGCCCTGGCGAAGCCGAGGACATTGGCTGCCAGCAGACCGGGTAGAGCCTTGCGCAGAACCACCTTCTTGACCGTCTGCCAGCGCGTCGCCCCCAGGGACAGGGCGGATTCACGCAATTCCCGGGGCACGGCCTGCATGACTTCCAGCGAAACGTGAATGATGACGGGCAGGGTCATGACCGCCAGGACCAGGCTGGCGGAGAGGACGCAATACCCCGACGTGAATCGGCCGAACCACGGCGCCACCTCGTTCTTCACCAGCGGCACGATGGTCAGCACCCCCCAAACACCGTACACCACCGAAGGAATGCCCGCCAGCAAGTCGATCAGCGGTTTGAAAAGGGTACAGACCCGGCGGGAAGCATATTCGGACAGATAAGTGGCCGTCAGCAGGGCCAGCGGCACGGCCAGCAGCATGGCCCCGCCGGTCACCCAGAGAGTGCCGGCCAGGAAAGGGAAATAGCCGAACTCACCGCGGTGAGGACGCCAATCCCGGGAGACCAGCATGGACCACAGATCCTGCTCCTGCAGCAGGGGCCACGATTTCAGCAACAAGCCCAGGATCATCAGCCCGGCCAGCAGAACGCAGCCCAGGGTAATCCCCTGCAGGAGATGTCGTCCGATTCGCTCTTGCCATTGGCGCCAGCGCAACATATGAACCACTCACCCTGTATTCTCGAGATCCCCGCCGGATTATTGTTCAGCCGGAATCTCCTCGAGTTTGGCCAGCCCGGCGCGGATTTTTTCCTCACCCACGCGGATATAGCCCGACTCGGCGATCAGTGTCTGGCCGGCAGTGAGTATCCAGCGCAGAAATGCCCGAACCACCGGTCGCGGCGGCGGTCCGGCGGAAACCAGGTGCAGGTCACGGGCCGGCGGGGACGGATAACGCCCTGCGCCGATGGCCGCCGTCAGCGAGGCCAGGGTGTCGTACACGGCCTCATCCGCCGTGATGGTGCCGTTCTCGTCCTGATCCAGCGGCAGCAGCGCCAGGCCCGGCAGCGGCCGCCCCGAGTGCCGGTCATAGACAAAATTGATATTGTTGTACCCCATGCCCAGCTCGTCCGCCCGCACCGCCTCGGCCAGACCGGGATCGCCGTAAACGCCTACCCCGGCCAGGTCCTCCTGATGACCGCCCAGGTAGGCCGCCCAGGTCTGGGCCGCCCCGCATGCGTCGGAGCGGGTGTAGAGCCGGATGGGCAGATCGGACGATCCCGGCACCAGACGATCCCAGCGGCGCCACTCGCCGGTCAGCCAGATCCGGACCAGTTCCCCGCGCCGCACTCCGCGCGCCTGCAATGCCGCCCGACGGGGATGACCGGCGTTGATGGTGGCCACCACGGCATCCTTGGCCACGGACAGCCACCATACGCCCCGGGCATGTTCTTCGGGGCGGATCTCGCGAGAGATCATGCCCAGGTCCACCGTCCCGGCCAGGGTATCCGTCATGCCCTTGCCGGCACCACCGGCCGATATGTCCACCGCCACACCGGGGTGGAGCCGCTGATACTCCTCGGCCCAGCGCACCACCAGGGGATACAGCGCCCAGGCGCCCGAAATGACGATCCGCCCGGAATCCTCCGCCACCGGCCCCGCCGGCTCCGGGCCGCCGCAACCGGCCAGCAGCAGGCTCACCGCCAGGCATCCTCCCCACCATCGCCTCGAAATCTTTTTCACGTTTTGCCTCCCCAATGTCCGCCCCTCTGTCGACACGGCCCAGCCACCCGTCTGTGCGCCTGTACAGGCCGAGCGGGGCAATACTTCCAATTTCCTACAGACTTTATAGATTTTTGGCTAAAAATTTTTTAATGGTCCGGATCTGTCCTTTCCCGGGCCGCCACCATCGCGACGACGTCCTGCAGGGATTTCTCGTCCAGGATGGCGGCCATGGCATCGCGCACTTCCTGCATGACCATGCGGATACCGCAGCGCCGCTCGTCCCGGCACTCGTCGCAGGGCCGGTAGGCCGTCTGGCTGACGCAGGAGACGGGCGCGAGCGGGCCATCCAGGACGCGGATGATCTGGCCGACGTAAATGAGATGCGGGGCGCGGCTGAGCATGTACCCCCCCTGCCGGCCACGCCGGCTGTGCAGCAGCCCCTGTTTCTTGAGTTCCAGCAGGATGGACTCCAGGAACTTGCGTGGCAGCTCCTCCTCGGCCACCAGATCAGCGATCTGCACCGGACCCTGGCCGTACCGGCGGGCCAGGGCCAGCAAGGCGTGCAATCCGTATTTGGCTTTGCGGGACAGCATCGATTACATCCAAAAGTCTATAGATATTATAGAAATAATAGCATATCGCAAACCGGTCATCTTCGTCAAGCCCGAATCTGCCCGCCGCGTCATGCCGAGCAAACCAGCGGACAGATCCCGGGTCATCCTGCCCCGGTCGCCGGACATTCAGGACGTTTTCCCGGGCGAAACAGGGCCAACGGCCGATTGTCCGGCGGCCCCAAGGCTGCTATAATGAGGCCGAGGCCTCTCTGCAGAGCAGGGGCCGGAGGCGCCATGAAACCCTTCACCTTCGTGCACACCGCCGACCTGCACCTGGACAGCCCCTTCCAGGGTCTGGGCCAGGTGGCACCCGCCATCGCCGAACAGCTGCGCCGGGCCACCTTTGATGCATTCGCCAATATCGTCAATGTATGCATCGAGCGGCAGGCCGACTTTCTGCTCATCGCCGGCGACGTGTTCGACGGCGAGGACCGCAGCCTCCGGGCCCAGTTTTTCTTCCGGGACAGTCTGCTGCGCCTCCAAAAAGCCGGCATCCCCACCTTTGTCGCCGCGGGCAACCATGATTCCCTCAACAGCTGGGCGTCTTCGCTGGAATTTCCCCTTTCCGCCACCCTGTTCGGACCGGAGCTGGAGATCCAGCCGGTTCTGCGGGACGGTGAAAGGATCGCCGAAATCCGGGGCATCAGCTATCCCACCCGCAACGTCACCGAAAACCTGGCCGCCCGCTTCCGGGCCGAAGGCCGGTCGGACGTGCCGCGCATCGGACTTCTCCACGCCAATGTCGGCGACCAGACGGGACATGACAATTACGCGCCCTGCAAACTGGAAGACCTGCTGGCCACCGGGCTCGACTATCTGGCGCTGGGTCATGTGCATCAGCACCAGGTTCTGCATCAACGGCCGGCGGTGGTCTATCCGGGCACACCTCAGGGACGGAACATCCGCGAGACGGGTCCCCGCGGCTGCGTGGTGGTCCGCGTCCACGCCGCCGACAACATGGAACCGGAATTCGTGGCCACCGACACCGTGCGCTGGCTGACCCCGGAAATATCTCTCGGCGAGACGGACGATGAAGTCGTGCTGCGCCAGCGCCTGGCCGATTGCGGTGAGGAGCTTCTGCGCGAAAGCGACGGCCGGTCGGTCATCGCGCGCGTCCGGTTGCAGGGGCGGACCGCCTTGCATTACCGGCTGCGCCGACCTGAGTTTGCGGCCGAAACCATCGACACTCTCCACCAGGATTTTGCGGAGCGACGCCCGTTCGTCCGGGTGGAAAAGCTGACGGCGGACACCCGCCCACCTGTGGACCTGGGCCGGCGGGCCGAAGGGGACGATCTGCTGGCCCTCGTCCTGCGCCTAGCCGAGGATTGGCGCGCCGCCGGGCACACGGCCGCCATCCGGGAAAGCCTGGGCGAATTGTACGACCATGCCCGCATCGGGCGTTACCTTGAACCGCTTTCGGACGATGATCTGGCGGAAATTCTGCGGGAGGCCGCCTATTGCTGCCACGATCTGCTGGAGAGGCCGTCATGAAGCTCCGCGGCGGAACCATCCATGATTTCGGCCTCTTCCACGACGCCATTCTGCCGGAGCTCGGCGACCTGGTGCTCTTTCTCGGCGACAACGAGGCCGGCAAATCGACCCTGCTGGCCTTCTTTCGCCAGATATTCTTCGGCCTCGCCCGGGGAAGGGACACCGACTATCTGCCCCCGCTGAGCGGAGCCCGGCGGGCCGGTCAGTTGCGGCTGGTCACAGCCGCCGGTGAGGAGCTGATCCTGGAGCGCCACGAGGAGGAGAAGGACGCCCGCCTGCGCGACGCGGCGGGGCGGGAGATGGACCCGGAGGTCTTCCGCCGTTTGCTGAGCGGCGCCACTCCCGAGGCGTTCAATCAGCTGTTCGCCTTCAGCCTGAACGAACTGCAGTCCATGGACGGCATCCGCGGCGCCGACCTGACTACCGCCCTGTACGGTCTCACCCTCGGCACCAGTGTCCAGGCACTCCCCCACGCCCGGTCCGAATTGGCCGCCCGGCTCGAGGCCCTGTTCAAGAACCGGGGCCAGAAGCCGCTCATCAACGAACTGGCCCGGCGCTACGAAACCGTTCACGGACAGCTGGTGGACGCCCGGCGCGAGATGGATCATTATGAAAACAACGTAGCCACCCAGGCGGAACTGGCTACGGCTATCAGCGATCTGAAAAAACGCCGCCTGGCACTGCGTACCGAGCTCGCCCGCCTCGAGCGGATCCAGTCCGGCTGGACGACCTGGCAGGAATGGCTGTCCCTGGCGCCCCCAGCGGAGGCCGCCGCGGAGACGAAGTCGTATTCGGCGCACCAGCCGGAGGTGGCGGACCTGCGGCGCGACCTGGCCCATTTCGCCGCGGAGCGGGACAAGGCCGCCGACAGCGTCCGCGAGTTCGAAGAGCGCATCGCCCGGCTGCAGCCGGACGAGAAGATCCTGCAGCAGCGGCTGCCCATCATCGAATTGCGCAACGGTCTCGAGCGTCACGAAGAGCGCCTGCGTCGCCTGACGGAGCTGCGCGCCGAGAGCGCCGAGCTGGACCAGCAGGCCGCCCGCGCCCGCCAGCATCTGGGACAGCAATGGACCAGCGAACGAATCGAGGCCGTTGACCTGGGCCTGTTTACCCGGCAGAAAATCCGGGAATTCGACAAACAGCAACGCCAGCTGGGCGCCCGGCTGGAAGCGGCCGAGAAATACCGGCAGAGCCTCACCCACAATGTCCGGGAGCTGGAGGAGGAGAACCGGGGGTTGATCCGGCAACAGGAAAACTTCGCGCCGCCACCCCAGCCCGCGGATCCGGACATCCGGTCCTGGTTGCAGCGGGAACGGCCCCGAATGGTCGATGCCGCCGCGGACCTGCCACGGCTGGAAGAACGTTGCCGCGCCGCCGAGGCGGAATTTCACCATTATCTGCGGAATCTCCAAACCGACTGGACGGCCGGGGACCTCGCCGCCTTCGACACCGGCACCGCCGCTCGCAATCGGGTGGTGACCCTGAAGCAACAGCTGGACAGCGCCCGCCAATCGCGTCAACAGGCGGAAATGGCCCGGGACGAAACCACCCGGCGACTGGCGGAAAAAGAGGAGTCGCTGCAGCGGATCGAAGCCGGTCTCCACTCATTGGAGTCATCCCCCGACCGGGAGGCCCTCCAGACCCGCCAGGGCGAATTGCGGATCTTGCGCAACAAGTTGTCCGATCACCGTCACCGGGACGAGCGGGTGCGGCAGCTGGCCGAGCGGGAAAACGATCTGCGACAGCTGCTGGCGGCGTCCCCGAATGGCACCACCGCCCGCGCCGGACGACTGTTGGTGGTGATCGCCGTCACCCTTTTGGCCGCCGCGCCGGTGGCCGCCCTGCTGCTGCTGTGGTGGCAGCAGCCGGCAGCCGGCTACCTGCTGGGCGGAAGCCTGCTGGCCCTCGCCCTGCTCCTGTTGATCATCCGTCACCGGCTCGTCCGTTCCGGGCCGGCCGTCCCACCGGACATGGACCGGCGGCTGGGGGAACTGCGAACAGCAGCGGCCGCCGCCGAATCCGCCCGGGCGGAGAGTCTGGCCGCCATCAGCGATCTGGCCGGGAAACTCCGGCTGGCGTCGGCGGAAATCCACCCGGAGCGGCTGGACGAACTGGAGCTGGAGCTGGAGGGGATGCGCAACGGGATGGAGGAGCGCCGCCGGCTGGAGTTGGAACAAAGGCAGGAATTTGAACGGCTGCAGGATCTTCAAAAAACGCTGGCCGGGCGGGAAGAGGAGGTCGCCCGGGCGACCGCCGGTGAAACACGGGTATGGGAGTGCTGGCAGGCCTGGGCCCGGGAAAACCGTCTGCCCGAAGCCGTCACGCCGGAAGTCGCCCTCGAACTCATCTCCCGGGCGGAGACAGCCCGTCTCAAGCAATCGGAATGGCACCGCGGTCTGGAGCAGCAACGGGCGCTGGAACACCGGCTGGACGAATGCCGGCAACGCGCCGCGGACGCCGGTCTGCCGGAACTCGCCGCCGCGGAATCCCCGCTGGACATGGTACGGATCGCCGACGTGATTCTGGCCCGATACGAGACCGAACAGGAACTCCTCGACCGTCACGCCGCATTGGCCAACGAGCGGAAAAAGGCGGAACAGGTGCTGGCCGCCGCCCAGGCCCGTCTGGAGGAACAGCAGAACATCGTGGACGGGTACACCGCCGACGCCGAACAGGCGCAGGCAGAATGGCAGGCCTGGCTGGAGAAACAGGGGCTGGACCCGCACCTGGACCCGGTGACGGCCACCGAAGCGCTGGAACGGATCCGCGAGTTCCGCGACATCCAGCGGCAGGGACATGACCTGTCGCGCCAGGCCGAAGAAATCCGGCAGGAAGTGGTTGTCTACGAGGAAAAGGCCGCCGCCGTTTTTGCCGCCCTGGCGGAGCCGGGGGGGGACCCGCACCGCCTGGCCGCGGAGGTGGAGTTGCTCACCGGCCGGCTGGACAAGGCGAAAAACGCCAGGGATGAACGGGATAACCTGTTGGCACAGAAGGGAGTGGAGGCCGCCCGTTACGAACGATTCAACCGCGATCATGCGGACCGGCAGGAGCGGCTGCATCAGTTGCTGGCCGGTCTGGGCTGCCATACAGCCGACGAATTTGCGAAGCGGGCGGCGGAGGAAGAACGGCAGCGCGAAAACGCCCGGCAACGCGAGATGCGGCTCCAGAAGCTCAAAGCCATCACCGGCCTGGAAGAAGAGAGTCAAATCCGCGAGCGGTTCGAAACGACCGAGCCGGATCGGCTGGCAGCCGAAATCAGCGAACTCCGGCAGGAAGAGAAGGAACTGGAGGAGCAGCTGGAAGCGAAGCGGCAGGAGATGTACCGCCTCGAGAAACCGCCCGCCGGCTGAGTTCGGCGGGCACCGTCGCCGAATTGCGCGCCGAAGAGGAAGCCCTGCTGGCCGAAATCAATGAAAACGCCGGGCACTGGGCCGTGGCCAAAGTGGCTGACGAACTCATCGAGAATGCGCGCCAGGAATTCGAGCGAAAGCACCAGCCGGCCGTTATCCGCCAGGCGTCAACCCTGTTCGCGGAAATCACCGGCGGCCGGTATACAGCCGTCAAAATCCCCATCGGCGAGTCCCGGCAGCAGATCCACGTCATCGACCGGACAGGCGCCCGGAAAGAGCCCCACCAGCTCAGCCGGGGCACCCGGGAACAGCTGTATCTGGCTATCCGATTCGGCTACATTGCCAACCACGCCGTGCACAACGAGCCGTTACCCGTCATCATGGACGACATTTTGGTCAATTTCGACCCTGCGCGGGCCCGGGCCACTGCCGCCGCCATCGCCAGCCTGTCGGCCGGGAACCAGGTCCTGTTCTTTACCTGCCACCCCCACATTCTGGAACTGTTCGAAGACCTGCCTGCCGCAGCCGGCATCGTCCGCATCGTCGACGGCTCCTTCTCAGCCGCTCCCGCGAAATGACCGCGCCTAGTTGCCGGTTTCATCCTCCGGCAGATCGAGACCGTACTGGCCGCTGATATCCAGCGGCGGCATGGGACCGTCGAGGGGTTTCAGGTCCCGGATATACCAGTCGTACCATTGCAGCGTACGGTACAGGACGTCGACGCGCCCCGGCTGGCGCCGGTTGCCGTGCCCCTCGCCCGGGTACTGCACCAGGCGCACCGCCGGGTGGTCGTTCATTTTCAGGCGCCGGTAGTACTCCAGGCTCTGGGACGGATGTACCCGGGTGTCATCGGTGCCACCCAGGATCAGCACGGCAGTCTTGCTCTGATGAGCATAATAGACCGGGCTGCGCTCCAGGCTAATTTGCCACATCTTCTCCAGTTTCTCGCCCGAATGGACATACAGCTCTTCATACGGAATATCCGTCGTCCCCCGCTTGCTGGCCACGTTGCTGATGCCGACGAACATGCAGACGGCTCGGACCAGCCGGGTGTAGTAGGACGAAAACCAGGCCGCGGCGTAGCCGCCGTAGGAGCCGCCGCCCAGCCCGACCCGTTGCGGATCGGCGAGGCCCTGGTCCATCAGATGGGTGATCCCGTCGGCCACGTCATCGAACTCCGTCCCGGCCGGATCGGCATAGGTGGTCATGACCCGGTCCACGCCGTAGCCGGTGCTGCTGCGATAATTGGGATAGAAAGACAGATAGCCCTTGCCGGCCAGGACCTGGGCCGGATTGAGGTAGCGGTTCAGCCAGCCGTTGGAATAATGGGCCTCCGGTCCGCCGTGGACCGTGACGATCAGCGGATAGCGATTCCCCGCCTGGTAATCCACCGGGTAGACCAGCAGCCCTTCGATCTCCAGGCCGTCCCGGGCCGTGTAGCGGACAATCTCCTGCCGCCCCAGCGCCCTTTCCTTCAGCCACGGATTCAGTTCGGTGAGGCGCTGCGGCGCCCCGCCGGGCTGCCACAGGAAGAGATCGCCCGGAATATCCGGCGCTTCACCGATCATCGCAAAGTGCTGGAAATCTGCGGAAAATGACGGAAAATTCACCACCAGCCCGGCGGCCTGGCCGTCGAAAATCACGCTCCGCTGCCCGTCGCCGACGGTCAGGGAGCTCAGGGTGTTCCACACGCCCTCCCCCGCCAGCACCAGGAGGGTGTCGTTGTCCTGCCAGGCCAGCCGCTCGTCATGCCCCATAAAATCGGGCGGAGTGAGGCTGCGCGGCTCTCCTCCGTCCAGCGGCATGACATACACCTGACTGACGGCGTGATCCCGGATGTCCCGGGCGGCGGTAAAGGCCACCCGCCGGCCGTCGGGGCTCAGTTCCGCCCGGCCCAGCTTGCGCGGATCGTCCCAGATGTCTCGGCGTCTGGAGGTGGCCAGATCCAGCAGAGCCATCTTGCGGAACATGTAGCGGTAATCCACCAGGTTCTTTTCGATGTACTGCAGCAACATTTGTTGCCCGGACGCGTCCAGGTCCATATCCACCACGGTGATGTTCTCGGTGAGCTGCTCCGGCACCCCCACAGGACCGCCGGCCATCACCCTCAGACGGTACAGGTTGTTGTGACGGGAATCCTCTTCATAGAACACAAAGTCGTAACCCTTATCCTTCAGGGCCATATCCCGGGGAGTGGGCGGCGTCGCCGCCACGTAAAACAGTTGCTCTCCATCGGGATGCCACAGGTACTCCCGCACACTCTCTTTCGCGTTCGTCAGGGCGATGGCTTCTCCGCCATCCACCGGTATGGACCAGACCTGTGTTTTGGCCTTGTCGCCCCGGCTGGTCAGAAAGGTGATCCAACGGGAATCGGGGCTCCACTGCACCGCCGAGACGTTCACCTCGCCGGTGACAAAGGGCCGTGATTGGCCGGTCTCGCTGGTGATCACGTGCAGTTCGGTGTAGCCGCCGCCCGGTTTTGCCGTGGCCTCACGCTGGCGTGACACGGTATAGGCGATCCAGCGGCCGTCGGGGCTGATGACGGCGTCCGCGACCTGCCGGACACGGAACACATCCTCGGGAGTGAAGGCATTCCCGGCGGCACCCGGCAAGAAGACTCCGAGCCAGCCCAGATAAAGCAGCAGACACATCAGCCGGCGCGCGGTCCCTCCGCGGACCGGCGGGCTGACAGGGTGACGTTGCCCCATGGTCAGGGCCAGAGTGGTGGTACGCATCATGGTTTACCTCCTGAAAGACCATTATACCCATTCTGGTCTCCAAACAAAGCCCTCTCCGGGCACCGGCTCATTTCCCGTTTCAATATCCCCCGGCCTGTAGTATATTTCTATTTTCACTCCGTCCGGTTCGTCGATGTCAGCCCGGCAGCCGGGTTCACCGAGGTCAGGAATGCGTATTATTGTCACCGGCGGTGCAGGATTTATCGGCGCCAATTTTTTGCGCCTGATGATTCCCCGCCATCCGCAGCATCACTTCTTCAACCTGGACAAACTGACGTACGCCGCTAACCTTCTCAATCTTAAGGATATCGAATCCCGACCCAATTACAGCTTCCACCGGGTGGACCTGGCCGACACCACCGCTGTGCGGACCCTGCTGCAGCAGATCGGGCCCGACCGGGTGGTCCATTTTGCCGCCGAAAGCCATGTGGACCGCAGCATTCTCGGGCCGGCCGATTTCATTCAAGCCAACGTGGTGGGCACCTTCAACCTTCTGGAAGCATGCCGGGAGATCTGGGCGTTGCCCGACGACAAATTGTTCCATCACATCAGCACCGATGAAGTGTTCGGTTCTCTCGGCCCGGCCGGCTATTTTATGGAGACCAGCCGTTACGCCCCCAGCAGCCCCTATTCAGCCTCCAAGGCGGCCAGCGACCACCTGGTCAACGCCTACGGCAAAACGTACGGCCTGCCCATCAAGATTTCCAACTGCTCCAACAATTTCGGCCCTTACCAGTTCCCGGAGAAGCTGATTCCGCTGATGATCCTGAACGCGCTGGAAGGAAAACCCCTTCCTGTTTATGGCGCCGGCCGCAATGTGCGGGACTGGCTCTACGTGACGGACCATTGCGAGGCGGTTTGGCTGATCATGGAGCGGGGCCGTTTGGGCGAGACCTACAATATCGGCGGTTTCGGCGAACGGGAAAACAACGAGGTGGTCCGGCTCATTTGCCGGGAGGTGGCCGCCCAGACCGGGCGTGCAGCGGACGAACTTGAAGCGCTTATCACCTATGTCACCGACCGGCCCGGCCATGACCGTCGCTACGCCATCGATTCCCGCAAGCTGCAGACGGAACTGGGCTGGCGACCGGCCGAAAGTTTCGAAAGCGGCTTGCAGCGAACGGTGCGCTGGTATCTGGAAAACAGGACCTGGGTGGACATGGTGCGGTCGGGTGAATACCGGCAATGGATCAGCCGCAACTATGATCAGCGGCCCGGCAGCAGGTAGCCGGAGGCGGGTCCGCGGGGAGGAACGAGAATCATGATCAGCAAGGGCATCATTCTGGCCGGCGGGGCCGGCACACGACTGTATCCCGTGACCACGGCCATCAGCAAGCAGTTGCTGCCGGTCTACGACAAGCCCATGATTTATTACCCGCTCTGCACCCTCATGCTGGCCGGTATCCGCCGCCTGCTGGTCATTACCACGCCGCAGGATCAGGAATTGTTCCGGAAGCTGCTGGCCGACGGACAGCAGTGGGGGTTGGAGATCCAGTACGCCGTGCAACCGGCGCCGGAAGGGATCGCCCAGGCCTTCCTCATCGGGCGGGAATTCATCGGCCAGGACGGCTGCGCCCTGGTGCTGGGGGACAACATCTTTTACGGACACGGCCTGCCGCTTCATCTCCAACGGGCTGCCGCCCGGACGGACGGCGCCACCATCTTCGCCTACTGGGTCAAGGATCCGGAACGGTACGGCGTCGTCGAGTTCGACGCCCAGGGAAAGCCCGTCGCCATCGTGGAAAAACCGCCGCAGCCGCAGTCCAACTGGGCGGTCACCGGACTCTATTTTTACGACGCCCGGGTCACGGAACTGGCGGCGGGACTGCGTCCGTCGGCCCGCGGCGAACTGGAGATCACCGATTTGAACAACCTCTATCTCCGGCAAGAAGCGATTCACGTGGAACGACTGGGGCGGGGCTTTGCCTGGCTCGACACCGGCACCCAGGAGTCACTGCTGCAGGCATCTAATTTTATCGAGACCATCGAGCATCGCCAGGGACTCAAAATATCCTGTCCCGAAGAAATCGCTTTCACCAACGGCTGGCTGTGCGCCGAGGACCTGCGTCGCCAGGCCGAGAACTGCCGCCACAGCGCCTATGGCCATTACCTCCTGAACCTGCTGGCCCAGAGGAAGCAATCATGAAGTGTCACGCCACCGCCCTGCCCGGCGTCATTCTCCTGGAACCTGCCGTGCATGCCGATTCGCGTGGTTTCTTTATGGAGACCTGGCATCGCCAGACGTTTACCGGCCTTGGACTCCGGCTGGATATTGTCCAGGACAACCTGGCGGAATCCCGGCCCGGCGTGCTGCGGGGGCTGCACTACCAGTTTCCCCGGCAGCAGGGCAAGCTGGTGCAGGCCCTGCGCGGGGAGATCTACGATGTAGCCGTGGATATCCGGACCGGCTCCCCCACCTTCGGGCAGTGGGAGGCCTTCCGTCTCTCGGCCGCAAACCGGCAGCTGTTGTATATTCCTGCAGGATTCGCCCACGGCTATTGTGTTCTCGGCGATTCGGCCCTGGTCAGTTACAAATGCACCGAATTCTACTCTCCCCGGGACGAAGGCGGCATCATCTGGAACGATCCGGCGCTGGACATCCACTGGCCGCTGCAGGCGCCCGTTCTTTCCGCCAAGGACCGGCATCTGCCCCGTCTGTCCGAGATCCCGCCGGACCGCCTGCCGGTGTACCCGGCGACTCCGTGAACCTCGTGTCATCTTGGTGCATTGGTGCCGCGTTCCACGCCGGGATCAGTCCATATAGGGGCTGCCCTCGTTGACGAACCAGTCCACAAACCACTCAAGTCCCTTCTTCAGCGGGGTTTGCGGCGCGTAGCCCAGTTTCTCCCGGGCGCGGGTGATATCGGCCCATGTGGCCGGAACGTCGCCCGGTTGCATGGGCAGCATTTCCCGGCGGGCCGGCACCGCCAGCAGATCTTCCAGGAGCCCTACCATATCCAGCAAGTTCTCCGGCTGATTGTTCCCCAGATTGATCACTTCGTACGGTTCCAGTCCGGACGTCTCCAGCGCCGCCAGGACGCCGGCGAGGATATCCTCGATGTAGGTGAAATCGCGTTGCATCCGGCCGTGATTGAAAATCCGGATGGGCTCGCGCTTCAGGATGGCGCGCGAAAACAGCCAGACCGCCATGTCCGGGCGGCCCCACGGACCATATACCGTAAAAAACCGCAAACCGACGGTGGACAGGCCAAACAGATGGGTATACGTGTGGGCCATCAGCTCGTTGGCTTTCTTGGTGGCGGCGTAGAGGCTGACCGGCCGGTCCACCGGATCGCTTTCGGCGAAGGGGACTTTCTGCTGACCGCCGTATACGGAGGAACTGGAGGCATAGACAAAGCGTTTCACCCGGTACTGACGGGCACATTCGATGATATTCAGAAAACCTTCCAGATTGGACCGCTGGTAAGCCCCGGGATTGACCAGCGAATAGCGCACGCCGGCCTGGGCGGCCAGGTGGCACACCTGCCGGATGTCATGCTCACGAAATGCGGCCCTCAGGCGATCTGTGTCACAGAGGTCGGCCTCCACCGCGGTGAAACGGTCCCATTCGGCCAGACGGCCGTGGCGGTCATTTTTGAGACGGACGCTGTAATAGTCGTTGAGATTGTCGTAACCGACCACCCGCCGTCCCTGTTCGAGGAGAACGCGGGCTACGTGGTAGCCGATAAACCCGGCCGTGCCGGTCACCAGAATGGTCATGGCTATACCTCCACCGCCCCGGGCGACCCGGGCGGGAGTTCCGTCACGGGCACGCCGAGCCGCCGCAACGCCGCTGCGGCGCCGATGACCATGGGATCCACCAGCGGTACACCCACCCGCTCGGAGCGCAGAATCAGCGGGATCTCGGTACACCCCATCAACAGGACCTGGGGCCGGGCCGTCATGATACGATCCACCGCCGGGGCCAGCAGGCTGGCCGCTTCCCGGAAATCGCCCGACTTGGCACCCCGGTCACCGTAGATGGCTGCCATCACACTGTTTTCCTGCAAATCCGCCGGTGGAAATGTCACAGAGAATCCCTGGAAATACTGTTCGAAAATCCCGGATTGACGGGAACCGGTGGTCGTCAGAACACCGATGCGCTGATAACCGCGCCCGGTGAGCCAGCGGGCCGTCTCGGTGAGGAGATCCACGAAATCCACCTCCAACTGGCGGCGGATTTCAGGCAGGAAATAGTGGGCCGTTATGCAGGGGACCGTCAGACAGTCCGCACCGGCGGCGGCCAGACGCCGGGCGGAATCCAGCATGGCCGGCACCGGCGACGGCCCCTGCCCCAGGATCGCCCGGGTCCGGTCCGGAATGGCGCTGTGACAGTCCACCAGAACCCGCGGATACTCCTGATCGGTGCGGGCCCTCACCATATCCAGAAGCGTCCGGAAGAAGTAGGCCGTGGCATGGGGCCCCATGCCGCCGATTATGCCCAGGATCGCCGCGTCAGTGTGCATGATCGCTCCCCATCCGTTCATCGAAGAACCCACCCGACCGGAGACTACCGCCTTTCCTGCCTGTCCGGACTGTCATTTGGCCGGTCACCGGCCCCGGGGGGCAGACAACGATCCCAGCCCAGCACTCCATACCGGCGGCAGATGTCCAGCACCCGTTCGATGGGCAGGGCGGCCACCGTTCGACCCGTCGTCCCGACGGTGGTCTCCGCCTGAAACATGGAGTTGAGCACCGCCTCCTCCGTCGCCTCCACCACGGCCAGAAACAGGGGCGACATCATGTCGTTGGACAGTTCCCGCCGGGGCATGGCTCCGCCGCCGGCCGCCGCCCGGATCCGGTTTTCCCGGCAGGTGGAGAATGCGATGACGTAATCGCCGCTGCCATTGCTGCCGAAGCCGCCGGTGCGTGTCAGCCCCTGGATGGCCCGGGTGGCCAGCCGCTGCAGATTGCGGTGCAGCAGCGGGGCGTCCGTGGCCACCACCACCATGCAGGACCCCGCCTCCTGGACGCCCAGTTCGTCCTTCAGGTAAAACTTCCCCAGCTCCCGCCCCACCGGCGCGCCGTTGATCTGCAGCACGCCGCCAAAATTGGTCTGCACCAGCACGCCCACGGTCCAGCCCCCACGCGAGGCGGGCAGATGCCGGGAAGCCGTGCCGATCCCGCCCTTGAAGCCGAAACAGACGGTCCCCGTTCCGGCGCCGACACACCCTTCGGCCACCGGCTCCGCTGTGGCGGAAGTGATGGCCTGGCGCACATGGTCGGCCGTCACGCTGGGCCGCCGGATGTCGTTGAGCCAGCGGTCGTTGGTTTCGCCCACCACGGCATTGACAGAGTAGACCTCTTCGTTGCCTGGCTGGTCGAGGGTGTACTGTACCACCCCTTCCACGGCCCGGCCCACCGCCAGCGTGTTGGTGAGAACGACCGGCGTTTCCAGTTCCCCCAGTTCGTTCACCTGCGACAATCCGGCCAGCTTGCCGAAGCCGTTGCCCACGTGGATCGCCGCCGGGACCTTTTCCCGGTAGATATTTCCGGCATGGGGCACAATGGCCGTGACGCCCGTCCGAACGTCTGCCCCCTGGTGCAAGGTCACCTGCCCCACCTTCACCCCGGCCACGTCGGTGATGCCATTGGTCGGCCCGGGGGAGAGGATGCCCACCACCACGCCGCAGTCCCGGGCCCGGCCCCGTACACCGGGCGTCTCTTCCACCGGCCGCAGCCAGCCGGTCAGGGCGCAGATCACCCCTGCCAGCACCATGCACTGCCAGCGGGACGAAACGCGGCTCCGTTGTTTTGTCACCATCCGGCCCCCCGGCGAAGTTCGAGCCGTCGGCTCGGGTTTGGGAGAAATTGTAGCATATCTCCCCCCCAAATGACATTCTCCCGGCCCGGCGCAGCGGAATCCGGGCAACTGCCGCGGCATCCAATCCCTCATTCAGCAGCATGTTGATGTCCCGTCCATAAACAACGGGAAAACCAACGGCAGAAGGAGGACCGATGGATATGGAGCAACTTCTTGCGCAGGCCTGGAAGGTTCTGCCCGTTTTCGGCCTGAAAATTTTGGCCGCCCTGGCCGTGCTGATCATCGGCCGCTGGATTGCCAAGCTGATCCGAAAGCTGGTGGAGCGCGGCATGCAGCGCGGCAAGGCGGACCCCACCGTCATCTCGTTCGTAGCCAACCTCGCCTATATCGCCCTGCTTACGTTCGTGGTCCTGGCGGCATTGAGCCAGCTGGGCGTCCAGACCACGTCGTTCATCGCCGTCATCGGCGCCGCCGGCCTGGCCATCGGCCTGGCCCTGCAGGGCTCCCTGTCCAATTTCGCCGCCGGTTTTATGATGATCATCTTCCGGCCGTTCGTGGTGGGCGATTACATCGAGGGCGCGGGCGTCACAGGCACGGTGGAGGAGATCAAGCTGTTCACCACCCAGCTGAAGACCCCCGACAACCGGACGGTCATCATCCCCAATTCCAGCCTGATGAACAATACCATCACCAATTTCACCAGCAAGGGCACCCGCCGCGTGGACATGGTGTTCGGCATCGGCTACGCCGCCGACATCGACCGCGCCAAGGCCATTCTCGCCGAAATCCTCGCCCAGGACGAGCGGGTGCTGAAGGATCCGCCGCCCACCATCGGGGTCCTGGCCCTGGCCGACAGCAGTGTCAACATCGCCTGCCGCCCGTGGGTAGAGGCCGCGGAATACTTCAACGTGCTGATGGACCTCAACGAGACGGTGAAAAAGCGATTCGACGAGGCGGGCATCAATATTCCCTTTCCGCAGCGGGATATCCATGTGTACCAGCACACCGGCTGACGACCTTTTGGAATCCCCCGCGAACGGCCGGCCAGGGCACATTGCCAGGCCGGCGAATCGACAGGACAGCGGCCTGTCGATCATCCCCATCATTCAGCAGGAAGGTGCGTTATGAGAGTTTACAGACTGGCTGCGCTGCTGCTCGGACTGGCGGTGCTGGGCGGCACATGTTTTTCCCAGGATCAGGACCCGCGCAAATGGAGCGACGAGGCGGAATTCTCCTTCGTGGACACCGCCGGCAACACCGACGTCCTGACCCTGGCGTTCAAGAATCTGTTCAAATACACCTTTTCGGAAAAAATGGACGCCGCGTGGAAGATCGGCGCCCTCTACGGCCGCAACAACGGAGAAACCAACGCCGAAAACTATTTCACCGATCTTCGCCTGAACTACAACGTCAGTGAGCGGTTTTACATCGGCGTCGGCGGCGGGTGGCTGAAGGATGAATTCGCCGGTTTCAACTCCCGCATCTATTTCGGACCGACGGCCGGGTACAAGATCCTCACCGGTCCGCGCCACTTTCTCAACGCCGAGGGGGGCGTCGACTACGTGCGCGAAAAGTACATTACGGACGAAACGGAAAATTTCGCCAGCGGCCGGGCCACCGGCGCTTACGAGCTGAGCATCACCGAAAAAAGCAAGTTCAACCAGCTGGTTTCCTTCCTCATCGATTTCGAGAACAGCGACAAATATTACGTCAACTCGCTGACGTCCGTCACTTCGGCGCTGAACAACTGGTTGTCCCTCAAGGGGAGCTACGAGGTGAAGTTCAACAACCGCCCGGTGCCCATCACCCTGGACAAAACGGACACCATTCTCTCCCTGGCCCTGGTGGTCACCATCAACTGACGCCGCCGCGCATAAAAAAACCCCGGTCTGTGCGGGCCGGGGTGTCTTTTTTCCTTGGCGAGATGGTCTCAGTGCTGGTCGGCGAATTTCCGGCCGGCGCGCAGGGCGGCGATATTGCTGGCGACGATTTCCTCCCCCTTGCGTCCGAAAATGAACCGGATGCCGTCCTCCATCTTTTCGAAAGGCAGATCGATGAAACGGGCCGCCGCGCCGGCCATGACCATGTTCATGCCCCGTGGATTGCCCGCTTCCCGGGCGATCTCATCGGCCGGCAGCAGGAGATGGTGGGGCTGTTTGCGGATCTCGGCCAGCACCCGCTCCGCATCGGGATAATCGGGAATGTTGACGAAGGGCGTGGTATTGCTGACCAGCCAGCCGTCGCTGGCCAGGTAGGGCAGATAACGCAGGGACTCCATGGGTTCCACCGACAGGATCATGTCGGCGCTGCCGACCGGGATCAGGTCGGAATAAATCTCGCCGTCGGCAATCCGCAAGTGCGACTGGACATTCCCCCCCCGCTGGGACATGCCGTGCACTTCCGCCTGTTTGAGAAAGAGGCCGGATTCCACCGCTGCGTACCCGATGACTGTGGCGATGGACAGGATGCCCTGCCCGCCGACGCCTGCCAGAATAATGTCGTATTTCATGATGGCTTCCTCCTATGCCTCTTTTTTGGCCTTGGCTTTCTTGCGGAAAGTCTGAATGCACTCGCGGGTGGGGATGATCACCGACACACCCTTGTAGTCCAGCTCCTGCTTGATGATGCGCAAGAACTCCTCATGGTTCTTCCGCAGGGGGACGATGACATGGATATGCTCCTCGGGCACGCCCAGGCCCCGGCAGATCTCCACCAGCCGTCCCTCGGCGTGGGATGTCTGGCCGCCGGTCATGGCCGTGGTGGAGTTGTCCAGGATGAAGACCACGATGTTGGAATTCTCCGTCACCGCGTCCAGCAGCCCCGTCATGCCGCTGTGGGTGAAGGTGGAGTCGCCGATGACGGCGATGGCGGGAAACAGTCCGGCGTCGGCCGCACCCTTGGCCATGGTGATGGAGGCGCCCATGTCCACGCAGCTGTTGATGGCCTGGTAGGGCGCCAGCGCGCCCAGGGTATAGCAGCCGATGTCGGAGAAGACGTGCCCGTCGCCGAAGACCGACTTGATGGCCTCGTTCATGGCGTTGTACGTATCGGCGTGGCCGCATCCCTGGCACAGGGCCGGCGGCCGGCCGGCCACGATGTCGGGCGCGGACGAACCGGTCCGGTCCTCCATGCCCAGGGCCAGGCGGACCAGATTCGGATTGAGCTCGCCATCCCGGGGCAGGGTGCCGTCCATGCGGCCCCTGACGTTGGGCCCACGGTCGAGAAGCCCGCGCAGGTATTCCTCCACGAAGGGCATGCCCTCCTCGATGACCAGGACTTCTTCCACCTCGTCCACCAGCCGCGCCACCAGCGACGGCGGAACGGGATACTGGCCGATCTTGAGGACCGGATGCGGGCACGTGCCGTCGGCGAAATTCTCCATGAGGTAATTGTAGGCGATGCCGCAGACGATGATGCCGCGCCGCTTGTCCGCACCAGCGATGTACTGGTTGAAGGGGGATTTTTCCGCCTCGGCCGCCAGCTCCGTCTGGATGGACAGCAGTTTTTTGTACCGCCGCCGGGAGATCGCCGGCAACAGGACAAACTGGCGCATGTCCTCGGGCAATTTGAGGGGATTTTCCGGCAGCGGCTCGCGCCGGACCACGCCGGCCCGGCTGTGGGCGAGCCGGGTGGTGATCCGCAACAGGACAGGCAGTCGATAGGTTTCCGACAACTCGAAACCTCTGAAGCACATATCGTAGGCCTCCTGCTGATTGGCCGGCTCCAGCATGGGCACCAGGGCGAACTTGCCGTAGAAACGCGAATCCTGTTCGTCCTGGGAAGAATGCATGGACGGATCATCGGCCACCGTGACAATGAGCCCGCCATTGGCGCCGGTAATGCCGGAATTGATGAACGGATCGGCCGCCACGTTCAGCCCGACGTGCTTCATGCAGGCCATGGCCCGCTTGCCGCCGTACGACATGCCCAGCGCCGCCTCCATCGCCGTCTTTTCGTTGGCCGACCAGCGGCAGTGGATCGGGCGGGCCGAGGCCTCGGCCGAGCGCTGGACATACTCGGTGATCTCCGTGGAGGGCGTGCCCGGATAGGCATAGATGCCCGAGAGACCGGCGTCGAGCGCGCCCTGGGCAATGGCTTCATCACCTAACAATAATAGCTTTTGGTTACGCAAAACAGCCTCCCATGGTTAAAAATCATCCGGATGGATGGGAAACGGATTACTATACTGTATCATACGACCAAATTCAATACATGTGGCATGGAATTATACCCGGGGCCCGGGGCGACGCCCGGCGCATCGTTGGCCGATGGGGTCAGGACGTGGTAAGATATACCCGGCCGCAGCCGCGGCACTATCCGACGGGAGAGGTCCCATGAAGATCACCCTCTACCAGGTGGATGCGTTCACCGACCGGCTCTTCGCCGGGAACCCGGCGGCCGTCTGCCCGCTGGACCGGTGGCTGCCCGATGACATCCTGCGGCAGATCGCCGCGGAGAACAACCTCTCGGAGACCGCGTTTTTCGTACCGGCGGGCAATGCCTTTGAACTGCGCTGGTTCACACCGGTCAGCGAAGTGGATCTGTGCGGGCACGCCACCCTGGCCACGGCCCATGTCCTGTTCCGGCATCTCGGTTACGAGGCAACGGTCATTCCCTTCCAGACACGGCAGCGGGGCCGGGTCCATGTGGAACGGAGCGGCGACCGTCTGGTGCTCGATTTCCCGGCGTGGATGCCTGTGGTGACGGATCCACCGCCCGCGCTGCTGGCGGGCCTGGCGCCGAAACCCCGACAGGTATTCCTGTCGCGTGATTATCTCGCCCTCTACGACCATGAAGACCAGATCGAAGCGCTGGTGCCGGATCATGCGGCCCTGTCCCGACTGGATGTGACCGGCATCATCGTCACCGCGCCCGGACGCGAGGCGGATTTCGTTTCCCGCTTCTTCGCCCCGCGGGAAGGAATTCCCGAGGACCCCGTCACCGGCTCGGCCCATTGCACCCTGACCCCCTTCTGGGCCGAACGGCTGGGGAAGACCGAACTCTACGCCCGGCAGCTGTCGTCCCGCGGCGGAGAGCTGTTCTGCCGGTTTGCCGGCGACCGGGTGAAAATCGGAGGCCGCGCCGTAACCTATCTCGAGGGGAAGATCGACGTCCCGGAACCGTAGCCGCCGCTGCCCCGGCACAGCCGAGAGGACCCGATTCAGGATATACAATCCGAATTGCTGAAAGTAACGAAGAGGGGAGATCACAACGGCGGGGTGGGCCGGCGGCGAGACTGCCGGACGACAGGCGGATGCATTTCATCGCTCCGGCGGAGGCCGGTATTCACTCGGTCGCCCGGACCAGTGAATGAAGCAGTTGGTCAAACATGTCCCGCAGTGAGGGATCGCTGTCCACAAACTCGCGAAACGTGTCCAGCATGGTTTCCATGTCCAGCCCCTGTAAAAAGGACTCACCGAAAACGGACAGCAGTGTCTCGCGCATGACCAGCAAGCTCACTTCCAGCTTCTCCTTGGGATCATCCAGGTTTTTGTTCTGGATCATCTCCGTCAAGCGGGACCGCAGCGGATCGACATCCACCCGTTGCTGGCTTTCAGATCCGGCCTGAACCTTCTCCTGGAAAGAAGCGGTTTTGGCGGACGGGTCGGCTTCCTGCGCCGAATCGATGCGCTGCGCGTCCGGGGGCACGTGGAATGAATGGTGCTTCGGATCAATCTTCATGAGCCATCTATACGATAAACGGATTCGCCTTGTTTACGCCTTCATGTTCCGGATGGCCGACATGGCCGCATCGTGCTTGGTCTTGGAGACGTTGGTCATCATGTTGAACATCTGGGTTTCCTGCTGGATCTGGTACTGCTGCTGGAGCAATTCCCACTGCTGGTTTACACCGGCGCCGCCCGTTCCGCCGCCGCCCAGCAGGCCGCTGATGATCCCGGCCCCGGGAATGAAGGAGGAGGCTGCACCGGCGATGCCGCCCAGCACGCTCTTGAACTTGCTCCACCCGCTGGGTTTCGGCTGCGTGATATTGGAGATATCCTGCAGCGAAAACGTCTGGCTGACATTATTTACATTCTGAATGGTCATGTCATCTCTCCTTGTTTGAACTCAACTGAATTATCGGGAGATCCCCGCGTTTGTTGTCCGTTTTTATTCTCCCGCGTCCTCATACGCCGCCACCACGATGGACGGATCCAGGTTCGTGCCGTTCTGGTCGATGTAGGCGAAATTGAAATTTCGGCCGTCCCGCAGCTTGATATGGAAGCAGGAATACCCGCCGATGGGCCAGACATTGGTTTCGAATTCCTTGATCTGGCTCCGGTTGACCTCGAACCCGTGCTGCTGGCCGTCGTTGGTCTGAATGATCTGAAACACCACCCTGTCCGGGAAAATGTGCAGGTAGCCCAGGCAGAATCCCATGAAACTGCCCGTATGGTCATGGCTCACCAGGAACGTCTCGGCCTCTTCCGCCATGGCGGCCTGTTCCTCCATCATCTGCAGGGAATTGTAGGCCTCGCGCAGGTCCGGATCGTTGGGAAAATAGGTCAGTACGGCGCCGACCAGATTGCGGGCCCCGGCATAATCGCCCTGGCTGACCAGGGTATTCATCTGCGATTCCAGCAGGGGCACCATCTGCCGGAACAGATTGGCGGCCGTCGCATTCCCCGAATCCCGCTTCAGAATTTCCGCCACGTAGTAGAACGCGCAGTCGTTCTGGGGGAACGCGTAATTCCCCTGGTTGAAGGCCGCCTGGGCCCGCCGTTCCAGTTCCCGCACCTGCTCGGCCGCCGGATCGCTCTGGCTGCTGCCACCACCTGGCAGCACGATGCCGCCTCCGGGCTCGGCGCTCTTGCCCTGTCCCTCGGCCCAGGGATCCGACTCCTCTTTTTTGGGTTCGGCGGGTGTTTCGGCCTTCTTTTCGCCGGTGGGACGGGAGCTGGGCCGGCTTTCCCCGGGTTTGGTCTCGGGGGCCGATTCCGGTTCAGGCGCCGGCTTTTTGGTCTCCAGGCCGGGAATGTTTTTCCCGCCCAGATCCACTTTGGACTTGGACGGACCGACCACATCCCGGGTGGCCGGCGTGGACGGTGAGCCGCTGGTGGAGGTACCCGACACGGAACTGGCGTCGGCCAGGGTCGTCGGGGAGGCAGGCCTCTCCTTTTTGCCGCCGAACAGGACCAGGCCCAGGATGATCATCAGCCCGATAACCAGCACGCCGAAGACACCGCCGCCGATGATCAGCAACTGCTTTTTGGTCAGTCCCAGCCAGCCGGGGCCAGGAGCTGCGACCGGGGCCATGGCCGTGTGGGCCACCGTCTGCCCCAGCGGCGCGGCCGTTGTCGCGGCCACCGTCTGGCCCAGGGATGTGGCCGGGGCCGAGCGCATGGCCTCCTGCATGGCCTGTCCCAGGGCCTGGGAAAACTCCTCTACCGTCTGGTAACGCCGGGCGGGGTCCTTTTCCAGCGCCCGCAGGACCACCTTGTCAAAGGCCTTGGGCAGGTAGGGGTACACCTTGGAGGGGGCTTTGGGGATTTCCTTGACATGGGCCTGCATGATCTCGAATTCCGTGGTGGCCCGGAACGGCAGGGTGCCCGTCAGCAGTTCGTAAATGGTCAGTCCGAGGGCGTAAATATCGGCCCGGTAATCCACTTCCTTGCCCTGAATCTGCTCCGGCGGCATATAGAACAGGGTACCCACGGCCAGCCCGGTCCGGGTCAGCCGCGACTCGCCCACCACACGGGCGATGCCGAAATCCATGACCTTGACCACGCCTTCGCGGTTGACGATGACATTGGCCGGTTTGATGTCACGATGGATGATGCCCATGCGGTGCGCCCGGCTCAGGCCGAACAGGGCCTGCTGAAACAACGGAACGATCTCCTGAAAGGGGAGCGGCCCCCTGGATTTGATCAGCTGCTCGAAGGTTTGCCCTTCCACGAATTCCATCACCATGAACAGGTTGTCCTGGTGCTTCAACAGGCTGTACAGGGTGCAGATATTGGGATGGTTCAACTGGGCCTGGGTCTTGGCCTCGGAGCGGAAACGCTGAATCAGGGTTTCGTCCTGGGTCAGATCCTTGGACAGCATCTTGATGGCCACGACCCGGTCGAGATTGACATCGACGGCCTTGTACACCTCACCCATGCCGCCCTGGCCGATTTTTTCCAGAATGCGATACTGGCCGATCACTTGTCCGATCATGGTCGACTCCCGTTACAGTCGGCGGAATTTTAAATAGGTCGTCCCCAGCCGGATCAGGTCCTCATCCTTGAGCTCGACCTTGGAAATCCGGTCCGGATCGTTGTTGACGAAGGTGCCGTTGGTGGAATCCAGATCCGTGAGCACGAGCCCCTCGGGTGCGCGGCGCAGGCTGGCATGACGGGTGGAAACGGCTTCATCGGGAAGCCGGATGTCGCATTCGTCTCCCTGGCCGATGGTCAGGCGGTCGGTGTCGATGCGAAAATCCTGCCACTTCCTCTCGCCGTTCATAATGACCAGCCAGCCCATGAGGGGCAATTTTTTGCGGGGCGTGCGGCCCGGAGGCGCATCCGCACCCATCACCTTGGTGGCCTTCACGGCGGCGCCGTCGGCGATGGTCGCTTTCGGTGGCGTCTGGTAGAATTCGGTGTAGCCGTCCACGACTGTCGCCTTCAGCCCTGCCGGAGCCGCGGTTTCCGCAGGGGTTGCCGCTGCCCCGTCATCCTGGTCACCCAGGACTTTGCGCACACCCTCACCGGCACGGGTACAGAACGGACACTCCGTCATCCAGTCTTCCATGGGATGCCCGTTGGGGCAGTATTTTGTCATGGGGAGTCACCTCCCGGTCTTCAGCCTGCACCTATTCGATGCGAAAAATGGCGGCCTGTTTGCTGCCCAGAATGATCCGGTCTCCGCTTTTCAGGACTTTCTGGCGGATGCCCTGGGCACCGACCTCATTGATAAAGGTGCCGTTGGTGGAATTCTTGTCCTCGACCATCAGGCCCTGGGACGTGGGGGTCACCACCACATGCACCTTGGATACATGATCGTCGGGCACCACCACATTGTTCTGGGAGGGATCCCGGCCGATACTCAGGCCGGACTGGGGCACCTCCCATGACTTGCCCTGCACGGGGCCCTTTTCGCAGACCAGGCGGCCGAAGCTCCCCGCCCGCTGCCGAGAAGCATGGACATCCACCGTCGTGGCCTTGAGATCGCCCCCGGCCGCTCGAGGCGCCGCCGCCTTGACGCGGCCGGACTTGCTCACGAAGACCACCACCGCGATGAGACCCAGGACGGCGACCACCACGATGAGCAGCACCCACCAGTACCGGCCGATCTTCTTGAAGACGGACGGCGGGTTGGCCAGCAGCTCTTTCTGCGCCTTGACCTGGATGCGCCGGACATCGGGCTGGTTGGGATACAACCGCAGGATTTCATCGCACTTGGCGACCAGATCCTCGTAATCCTCGTCGAAATAGAGATCGAGGGCGTCCTGCCACAATGCGTTGAAATGGCTGCTGTTCGGCACGACTCCAGCCGAACGGATGAATTCCTTGGCCGTGTTGATGGGCACGGCGAAATTGAAGCCCTGGATGGGCATGGCCCCCTGGCCGGAGGACTTGAGACTGATGAACGTGGCGATGCCGATCACCTCGCCCCGGTCATTGAAGACAGGACCGCCGGAGTTGCCCCAGGTGACCGATGCGTCGAACTGGATGACGGGCGTGCCCTTGACATCCACCTTCAGGCTGGAGACGTGCCCTGAGGTAAAGGACGATTCCAGCATGGTGGACGAGCTGAGATAATTGTGCTCGGCCACAACGCCCGGGTAACCGGCCGGGAACGCCGGCTCCTGGAGGCGGACATCGTCGGAGTCACCCAGCGGCACCGTGGGCAGATCGCCCTTCTCGATCTTGAGAATGGCGATATCCTTACCGGCCTCCTCCTCCTCGTAACTGACGATCCCCTCCGTTTTCCCGGACATGAACGAAATGGGCGGGCTGAACTGCTTGACCTCCGCGGAATACCGTTCCCAATTGGAGAGAAAAACGAACAGCTGCTTCGCGACCTTGAAGGAGAAATTGGGGAGCAGATTCTGGTAGATGTTCACCATTTCTTCCTGGGTAGGCGGACGGCCGGTCTTGCGGGCGAATTCCGGAAAGATGTATTGCTCCAGGATGTGAACCACGGCTTCCTGTTTCAGCTTGTTGTTGTCCTTGGAGTGATAGCGCTCCACCACATGGCCGTTGGTCACCACATATCCGTCGGAATTGACGATGAAGCCCGAGCCCATGCTGTTCATGGGGACCGGATCGAATTCGATGGGGCCATCGGTGGTATGCAGCGTCACCCCGACCTGGATGTCGGAGTAGACAAACACGACCGCCGGCTTGACCAGCAGCGTCATGCGCTCCCGGTTGCCGTCCACAGCCGCCATATTCGCTAGCCCAAGACAGGCCAGGAGAATGCACCACACAGGATAAAACGTTCTGCTCATTGTTCCTCCCTATGATTTGTGCGTCGCTGGAAATATTATTCAGTTTAGCACAAGCCCGGTTCGATGAGAATGCCTTTTGTCGCTGTTTCTTGGATGCACCCCACGAAAAAAGGGGGGCCGCATTTTTCGAGCCGGGTGCCAGAATCTTGATCCACGGGGATACCTGCCATCGCGATCCCGGAGAAAGCAGTTGAATTCAGGCCCGGGGAATCGGTAAGATACGACTTCGCACGATGTCGACACCCGGAGGCAGGACCGGCTCCATACTTACAGCTGGTCCCCCCGGAACCGGACGGCAAGCACCATACGAGGTGAGAAGATGATTCCAGCAATCGACACGGTGGTCATTCTGAACGTCACGCCCGAAATCGATGGTGGGCGTTTTCCCGTCAAGCGGATCGTGGGCGACAGCCTGGCGGTGGCGGCCGACATCCTGACCCACGGCCACGATATTGTCCAGGCCGTGGTCCGGTATCGTCGCCAGGGCGAGGAATCATGGCAGGAGGCTCCGCTCCGGTTGCAGGAAAATGACCGCTGGGCCGGGGCATTCCTCCTGGAGGCCAACACGGTGTACCAGTACACCATTTTCGCCTGGCGCGATCCCTTCCTCTCCTGGGTCCAGGACCTGGGCAAGAAGCACGCCGCCGGCATGGACCTGGCCAGCGATCTGCTGGAAGGCCGCCGGCTCATCGACCACCTGCTGCGCGATGCCACGGAACCGGATCGCCGTCGCTGGGCCGAGCACCAGCGGTACTTCGAAGGCTGGCCCGATCCGGACGAGCGACTGGATCACGCCGTGGAGCTGGTGGACCATATCGTGGACCGGGCCGCCAAAAAGTCGCCCGTCAAGAAAATGGTCGCCGAGCTCAAAGACATCCTGCACCAGCTGGGCACCGCCTCCCGGCTGCCGACGCCGGCCAGGGACGTGGTGGCGGAGGTGATCCTCGGCGCCGAGCTCCGGGCCCTGCTGGCCCGCTACCCGGATCGTTCCGACAGCGGCCAGTATCACCGGATTCTCGACGTCGTGGTCGATCGTCCCCGGGCCGAGGTCGGCGCCTGGTATGAGATGTGGCCGCGCTCCCAGGGGACCATGGCCGGCCGCAGCGCCACCTTCGCCGACATGGAGAAGCGCCTGCCCGAAATTCGGGATCTGGGCTTCGATGTGGTCTATCTGACGCCCATCCACCCCATCGGCCGGACCAACCGCAAAGGACCCAACAACAGCCTGGCCTGCCCACCGGGCAGTCCCGGTTGCCCGTATGCCATCGGCAATGAGCAGGGGGGGCATACAGCCGTTGAGCCCGGCCTCGGCACCCTGGAGGATTTTCACCGTTTCGAGCGGGCCTGTCGGGCGCACGGCATGGAAGTGGCACTGGACCTGGCCCTGCAAACCTCTCCCGACCACCCCTGGGTGGCCGAACATCCCGAATGGTTTCGCCAGCGGCCCGACGGCAGCATCAAGTTCGCGGAGAATCCGCCCAAAAAATACGAGGATATCTATCCGCTGGATTTCAATACACCGGATCAGGCCGGATTGTGGCAGGAGGTGGAGCGGGTGATCCGTTTCTGGATGGACCAGGGCGTGCGGATCTTCCGCGTCGACAACCCCCACACCAAGCCGGTCTTTTTCTGGGAATGGCTCATCCGCCGGATCCAGGCCACCGATCCGGACGTGATCTTTCTTTCCGAGGCCTTTACCCGGCCCAAAATGATGAAGGCCCTGGCCAAGGCCGGTTTCAGCCAGAGCTACACCTATTTCACCTGGCGCAATTTCAAGCAGGAGATCATGGACTATTTCACCGAGCTGACCCAGACGGACGTAGCCGAATACATGCGCGGGAACCTGTTCACCAACACGCCCGACATCCTGCCCAAGGTGCTGCAGAACGCCCCGCGCCAGGCGTTCAAGATGCGGGCGGCCCTGGCGGCCACGCTCAGTTCCGTCTGGGGGATGTACAATGGCTTTGAGCTGTGCGAGGGCACACCGGTCCCGGGTACGGAGGAATATCTTCATTCGGAGAAATACGAGTACAAGGTATGGGACTGGGACCGACCCGGGCACATCAAGGATTTCATCCGCCGCCTCAACCAGATCCGACACGAGCAACCGGCGCTGCAGCAGTACCGCAACCTTCGCTTCCATCCCGCCAACAACGACAACCTCCTTTTCTACAGCAAACGGACGGCCGATCTGAAAAACATCATCCTGGTGGCCGTCAATCTCGATCCCTTCGAGGCGCACGAAGCCTCCGTGCAGCTGCCCCTGGCCGAATTCGGCCTCAAGCCGGACGAGACCTACCAGATGCATGAACTCATCACCGACCGCTATTATTTCTGGACCGGTGAACGAAACTATATCCGGATCGACCCCGAGCATCAGCCGGCCCAGATCTTCCGGCTGGGTCGCTGGTCTTACCGGGAGCAGGATTTCGATTATTTCATCTAGGTTGGGTGAGGGGCGAAAACCGGCCAGGTCACGCCGTCATGAGGTCATTGGAAATAGGCGACGGCATTGGTGAAAATGATGCGGCCCTCGCCCGCTTCGGGCACCGGCGCTCCCTGCCGGCGGGCCTTTTCCCGGCGCAAGGTCCAGTCGTCCCCCTGGGTGAAGAAGATGTGCCGTTCCGGATGGGGCATCATGCCCATCAGCCGGCCGGTGGCATCACAGACAGCGGCGATATCGTTCAGCGAGCCGGACGGATTGCAGGGGAACTCCCCCCGCGCCGGACTGCCTTCCGGCCGGATATACCGCAACGCCACCTGCCGTTGCGTCTCCAGGCGTTCAAGCGTCGGGGCCGGGGCATAGAACCGTCCTTCGCCGTGGGCCACGGGGATATGGAGCCGTCGCACTCCACGCGTGAACACCGCCGGGCACTCCGCCTCAGCCGCCACGTCCACCCAGCGGCACTGATAACGGTTGGTGGTGTTATACTCCAGCGCCACCTCGGCCGAACCGATTCCGGGCGCCAGGCCGGGCACCAGCCCCAGGTTAACCATCACCTGAAAGCCGTTGCAGATGCCGAGCATGAGAGTATCCCGTTCCACGAATGTCCGGAACTCCGCCAGCAGGTTGTGGCGGATCTTGTTGGCCAGCGCTTTGCCGCTGCCCGTATCGTCGCCATAGGAAAAACCACCGGGGAAGGCGAAGATCTGCACCGACTCCAGACGCCGGGGCTGGGCGATAATATCGTTGATATGCACGATTTCCGCCACGGCGCCGGCCTGCGCGAAGGCGAAACGGGTCTCCTCCTCGCAGTTGATCCCGTAACCGGTCAGCACGATTGCCCGGGGTGCCGCCATGATCGTATCCTTTCCCACAGGTTGATTTCCGCCGCCGATGGCGCCATCACCTCCGCCGGACCCCCTCAGGATTCCGGCGTGTCCGGAACCAGGCCGCCCGGATCGGCGACGGATGAAAATCGCCGGAAACGGGAACGGTAATGCTCCAGCATGACGTCCACGTCACTTTCCAGCACCAGTTTGCCCTGCCGTCCCGTGACGACGAAACGCCGGTTCTCCATGACTTCGCCGACGCAGGCCCGGGGACATTCGCCCATCATGGACTCGAATTCCGCCCGGCGCGCCGGATCCACCGTGACCAGCAGCCGGCCCTGGCTTTCCGAATACAGCAGCTCGTCATGCCGCAGCGTGTCCTTCGCCGGCACCGCCGCCAGGTCGAGCATGAGGCCGAGCCGGCCGGCCATGGCCGAACGGGCCGCGGCCAGGGCCAGCCCGCCCCGCTCCAGGCTGATGGCCGAAGCCACCAGGCCGTACCGCAGGGCCCGTTCGTAGGCCCGGTAGAGCAGGGTGTTGGCCGCCGGGTCCACCCGGGGGAGGGACCGGCCGCTGAACGGCCGCCCCTGCAGGCGCTCTCCCAGCTGCGCCAGATATTCGCTGCCGGCCCATTCCGCGGCGGTCGGACCGAGCACATAGACCAGGTCCCCCGGCAGTTTGAAGTCGATGGTCTGGCAATAGCGGACATCGTCCACAACGCCGATGGAAGAGATCAGCAGGGTGGGGGGCACCGAGATGAGCACCGGGTTGAATTCATGATCGAATCCCCGGAAATCATTGAACATGCTGTCTTTGCCCGAAATGTAGGGCGTTCCGTACGCCACGGCGACGTCGTAGCAGGCCTCGGCCGCCGCCTTGAGCTGGGCCAGCCGAACCGGATTGTGCGAGTCGCACCAGCAGAAATTGTCCAGCAAGGCCAGGCGGTCCAGGGTTCCACCGGCGGCCACGGCGTTGCGGATGGCCGTGTCGATGGCGCAGGCCGCCATGCCGTAGGCGTCGATCTCGCCGTAGGCCGGATAGATCCCCTGGGACAGGACCACGCCCCGCACCGATTCCGGCACCGGTCGGATGACCGTGACATTGCCGTTCACCCGGCCTGCCCCCTGCAGGGGCTTGATGACGGAGTTGCCCTGCACTTCATGATCGAACTGTGTGGAGATAAATCCGTAACCGGCGTTATTCAAACGCTCCAGGAAACGGTGAAATACGGCGTTCATGTCCGCTGCTTCGGGAAACTCGGGATCCACAGGAGCGGCGGGCGGCGTTTCGGTGCGCAGGACCTTCTGCGGCAGGCCGTCGTGCAGGAATACCATGTCCAGATCGAAGACGGTGCGGCCGTTGAAACGGACCACGCCCCGGCCGGAATCGGTGAACATGCCGATGACCGTCGCCTCCACGCCCCGCCGTGCCATCAGGTCCAGAAACGGCGCCACCTTGTCCGGCGGGATGGCCAGGGTCATCCGCTCCTGGGATTCGGATATCCAGATCTGCCACGGCGCCAGCCCCGGGTACTTGAGGGGGACCCGCTCCAGATCCACCTCGAAGCCGCCCGACTCCCGGGCCATTTCGGCCACCGAGCAGGACAGGCCCCCGGCGCCGTTGTCGGTGATGGAATGATACAGGCCCTGGTCACGGGCCTCCTTGACGATGGCGTCGGACATTTTTTTCTGGGTAATGGGATCGCCGATCTGCACCGCCGTGGCCGGGCTGCCGGCGCTGAGCGCCTCCGAGGAAAAGGTGGCGCCGTGGATGCCGTCCCGTCCCACGCGCCCGCCCACCATGACCACCCGGTCGCCGGGCTGCGCTTTTTTCGCCACACCCGGCTGCCCGTTGATGGTCCGTGGGATCAGGCCGACGGTGCCGACGAACACCAGCGGCTTGCCCTTGTAGCGCGGATGAAAACAGACAAAGCCCTGGGGTGTCGGGATGCCCGAGCAGTTACCGCCGACGTTGACGCCATGGACCACCCCCTCCATGATCCGGCGGGGTGAGAGCAGGGCCGATTCCTCGTCACGGCTGCGGTACAGGGGCCGCCGGTCGTCCGGATCGGCGAAACAGAATCCGTAGCGATTGGCCACCGGTTTGGCGCCCATGCCGAAACCCATGGCGTCGCGGTTGACACCGACGATGCCGGTCAGGGCGCCACCGAACGGATCCAGGGCACTCGGGCTGTTGTGGGTTTCCACCTTGTCGGCCACGATCCAGTGATCATCGAACAGGATGCCGCCGGCGTTGTCGGTGAACACGGATTCACAGAAATCATGGGCGCCTTTTTCGCGCCGGATCCGTTCCGTGGCACCGCGAATGTATCGTTTGAAGATCCCTTCGTCGATGTCGTCCAGCCGGGCGGCGAAGATGGTATGCTTGCAGTGCTCGCTCCAGGTCTGGGCAATGGATTCCAGCTCGATGTCGGTGGGTGGTCGCCCCTCGGAATGCCGGAAATAGTCCCGAATCACCTGCAGGGCCGGCAGATCCAGCGCCAGTGGTCCCCGCCGGCTGCCGTCGGCGTTGGCGATTCCCTCGCGGCCCAGGCGGAGCAACTCCCCTTCGCCGAGATCCAGGGAGACCTCGTCTACCGCAGCAATCTCCGCCAGATGCACCACCGGCAACCGGCGGCCCATCCCCCCGGATGTCAGGTACTCGTCCCGGGACATCAGATTCATCCGCTGGATCAGCGGATTGTACAATTCCTGGCCCAGGTGCCAGGCGGTCGTGTCATCCAGCGACCCGGCCACGAAAAAGGTGATGGAAGTGAAGACCGCTTTTTCCGGATCCAGCCGGCGGCCCAGCAGATCCTCCAGCATCTCCCGGCAGGTATGGGCCACGTTGTCGGTGACCCCCGGCAGATAACCGATCTCGATGGCATAATCGAAGTTGTCCGGACGGAAAGGCACATCCACCACGTAATCCTGGGTTACGGTCTGCGCCAGGGCCGCCCCCGCCGCCCGCAGTTCATCGTCGGTCAGTTCGGCGTTCAGGAGATAATTGTCCGCCAGGCGGACTTCCGCCAGCGCAAAACCCAGACCCTGAAGCTTTTCCTGCAGTACACGGCCCCGGGCGTCGGGGATGGTGTAGAAAACCTCGATCCGATGCGCGGCATTTTGCATGGGGGACATCCCTCCCGTCGGATTGCCTGACACCATAGCAGGAGTTGCCGGCGAGATCAAGTGATATCGCCCGCCGGCGGAGGCATACAAGGCCGGGTCACGGAGATGGAAATAAAGCGTAAAACTTTGTTCGGAAACAGGATGCGGAAAGGATCACTCCGGCTCGGATTTGTAGATCCAGCCGCCGCCCACGACCACTTCGTCCCAGTAGAACACGGCGGCCTGGCCGGGGGTGACGGCCGGTTGGGGCTCGGCAAAGGTCACGATGGCTCCGTTCTGGCTCCATGGACTCACCGTGGCCCGCGCCGGGGTGAATCGCGAGCGGATCTTGACCTCCACGTCGATTTCCTCGTCGAGGGATGGGGTGGCGATCCAGTTGTTGCAGGTGATATAGAACCGGCGGGCAAACACTTCATCCTTGGTGCCGACGACCACCCGGTGACGGTAGGCATCGATGGCCACTACATAGAGCGGTTCACCTACGGCGACGCCCAGGCCGCGCCGCTGGCCGATGGTAAAGCGGTGAATGCCGTCATGGTGGCCCACCACCGTTCCGTCGGTGCGCACGATCTCCCCCGCCTGGGGCTGGGCGAAGGCTGGGTATTTTTCAATATACCGCTCGATGAACCCGACGTAGTCGTTATCGGGAATGAAACAGACCTCCTGGCTTTCTTCCTTTTCGGCCACAGGCAGATCGATGGACCGGGCCAGCTCCCGGATCTCCCCTTTCGTCAATTCGCCCACCGGAAAGACCGTGTCCCGCAACTGATCCTGTTTCAGCTGAAAGAGAAAGTACGACTGGTCCTTGGCGGCATCGCGGCCCTTGTACAGGACATGCCGCTGGGTGATTTCATCATACTGGACCATGGCGTAATGGCCGGTGGCCACTTTTTCCACCCCCAGGCACTGGGCGAAATGTTTGAGCTTGCTGAATTTCAGCAGGCTGTTGCACAGGATGCACGGCGAGGGGGTCAATCCGTTGATGTAATTCAACACGAACGGCTCCACCACCCGGTGACGGAATTCCTCGCTGTAGTTCACCGTGTAATGCCGGATACCCAGCGTCCGGGCCACCTCGTGGGCATCGTTCTGGTCGGCGGGGGAACAGTACGCGCCGCGACACTGGCCGGGCGTAAAGGACGACCGTTCGTCATACAGGCGCATGGTCACGCCGATGACTTCATATCCCTGCCGCTGCAAGAGGTAGGCGGCCATGGCACTGTCCACCCCGCCACTCATGGCCACCAGTATTTTTTCTTTCCTGCTGTTGATATCTGCTCTCCGGACTGCCTGAGGTCTGCGACGTCGGGGTAACGCCCGGCACAAGGTCGCGGCCGGTCATCACGAACGATCCATTTGATCAACGGGTTAGCTTTCGTTACTCCGGCATCGTCTCCCTTCATTTGACGTTGCAAAAATGGTCCTGATTCAAAAAAAAGAGCCGCTGCAGCGGCTCTTTGTTGGATGCGTGGTGAATCGTGCCGGATCAGAATTGCGCCGGCACGGCACTCAGAAAGTCGCCCATGGTGTTGCCGAACAACTGGAAGGCGAACACAGGCCCGGTAGCGGTAATGTGCAGGAAACCACTGGACTGATCCTCGAGTGTGCCGAACTCTGCGGCGGTCTGCAGCAGCCGCACCCATTTCACGCCCGGTTGGAGGGTGATCTGGGCCACATCCCCGTTGGTGGATCCGTCGGGCATATGGACGGAGATGGTCACATCCACGGGCACATCGTTGGAGTTGATGACAGCCACTCCGGTGAAGTAGTCCACGCCGCCCACCAGGCCGTTGGCCACCTGGGCGAAATAGACGTCGCCGGACCCCATGGCCTGCAGCGGCAGCGTCGATTCGTAGAGACCGTTCACCGGATCGCCGAAGGTCAGACACCCCATCAGGCTGCTGGACGTGCTTTCCAGTTTCAGCCAGCCGTTGCTCGATTCGCCGGTGGGCAAACCCAGCTCGGCATCCCGCCGGGTGACGATCTGGCCGGCCGGCACCACCACCTGGAACGGATCGGCCAGGGGCGCCCCGGCTTCATCGATGGCCGACAGGGTGACCGTGGCGTCGGTATCGCCCACGTTGATGAGATTGACCTCAGTGTAGTAGACATCGGGCACCACGGTGATGTGGGCGGCGTACAGGGTGGCGGCGGCCGAGGCAATGGGTAGCAGATTCACCGAGCTGAGGGAATCCTCGCCTTTCTGGATGACGGCGTTGCCCACCAGTCCGGCCGTGGACTCCACCAGGATGTAACCGTCGAACAGGGCCTTGGCACCGAACAGCTCCGTCAGGTTCGTTCGCACGAAGCCGAACGGCGGGATGGTCAGGGGCCCGGCCGCCTGCATGCCGGATCCGTCATAACCGGTGAAATTCACCGTCGCTTCCGTGTCGGTGGTATTGGCCAGGAAAATGTCGGTGGTATACCCGCCGGTGCCCTTGATCCGCGGAAAGACCCCGTCACTGACGGCGGTGCTGCCCACCTCGGCGCCGTCCAGTCCGGCCATGAAACCTTCCGGAAAATACTGGGACAGGAAAAATCCCAGCAGGCCGGGCTGGTCACTCTCGGCCACCACCCAGGCGGCGGTGGCTTCGGTGATCCCGAGCAGTCCCTCCGCCTGGTAGGCGCCCTGCCCCTGGGCCGGCCACGGCGTGGCGGGCGATTCAGCCAGCAGCGCGCCCTGGTCGTCATACGCCTTGAAGGTGACGTTGGCCGCCACGTCACCCGTGTTGACGAAACCGTAGCCCTCGGTGGATACGCCCGGAACGAAGGCCAGCCGCGGGAAATAGACCGTCTGGGCCGGCCCCGGTGTGGGATCCTGCGGCTCGAAGCGCAGGGTCTGCCCCACCAGGTCGAAGGCGTCATTCTCGTCAAAGCCCTCGTAAATCGGCTGCGACAGGGGGATGGGAGCCACGTCGCCGAGGTACTGCGACAGGTCCGTCTCCGGATAGGTTTCGGCCACGGCCCCCGGGTTCAGCCCGACCACGCATTTCCACTCCACCCCCAGGTAATCGGGCTGGGTGGCCGTCAGGGAGGCCCGGGACCAGTTCATCTCGATGGCGCCATCGGGGAAAAGGGTGACGGAGAACGTGTGCACGCCCACCGGACCCAGCTGGCTCCACTGACCCAGCCAGGCGTAATTCACCGTGAAATGGGTCGCATCGCCTGTCGTGGTGATCTTGTTGTCGCCGGGCGCCTTGGCCAGATCCGTGTACAGCACGGCGATACGGGGCATGTTGCGCAGGTGGGCCATGGGATTGCGCTCCATGTAGGAATAACCCGCCTGGAAGGTGAGGTTGCCGTCGGAATTGACGTAGCAGCCGTCATATTCCTCGCCGTAGAAGGGGAAGACGAACCCCTCCGGGAATTCGACGTAGACCGCGTCATCGTCGTTGAGATCGCCCGGCGAATCGGCCGAATCGGCCAGGGTAAAGGTTATTTCGTTGGATTCGATGACGTTGCTGATATTGCCGGCACCATCTTCCACGTAGAGATACATCTTGTATGTTTCGCCGGTGATGGTCGCCGCCTGGCATTGCCAGACGGGAACGTGAATCAGCTGCAACAATCCTGCCGGCTTAGTGAAAAAAGTGTTCAGATCGAATGGATCCCCGAACACCGGGAATCGGGCCGGCAACATATTCACCCGCTGGCCGTTGATTTCGGGCAGGACCCACATGTACTGGATATCCAGATCAGGATCTGCGTAATTCACATCCAGATTGATATCAACGTAATAAGGGTAATCCGGATTCTGCTGGTCTTCTTCGATATCCAGACCGGAAATTTCCGGCGCCGAGCCGGGGGCCACCGGCAACTGGAACATGCGGGTGACGGGATTGCCGTTGGTGGGCACGATCTCCAGGGAGAAATCGAGCAGGGTGCCGGGATCCATGCTGGACGCCACCGAAAACATGAAGGGAGTTGTATTGGTGGCACTGGACAGGCCGCCCAGAACGCCGTAGTTGCTGTTGGGTGTCCCCACCGTCACGCCCTCCGTGGAGCAGGACAGGGTGGCGGTGGTGGTCCCGGCGCTGGACAGGCCGGTGTTCTCGATTTCCACATCCAGCTGGATGGCGTCGCCCGGCTCGATGACGCCGTCGCTGTTGGGATCCTGGATTGTGGTGGACGTAATGTTGATCATGACCGAGTTCTGCACGGCCACGCCGCCGGTGACCACCAGGCCGAAGCCCTGGGTGAAGTTCAGGGCGAAGCCGGGCACATTGTAGCCGATCACCCGCACGAGATAATTCCCCGCAGCCGGATTGCGCAGCAGGACGCCCTCCAGATTGTTCAGTGCATCCCGCCCCGCGGGATCGGGTTCCGATTCTCGCTGGTCGTCGAGAGTCAGATTGTTCCACTGGTTGCCCCGGTAGACCGTATTGTCAGGGGCGACGATTTCCAGATCCAGGTCGTTCACCAGAGCCAGACCGGCTCCGGTACCTCCCGGCGGATCACTCCAGGCCAGGGTGGCCTTGAGGGGCTCGCCGGCCGTGACCGTCACCGGAAATTCCATGACACCGCCCGTATTGACCCCCTGGGCGTTGGCAACATCCCAGACCAGCAGTTTTCTGGCATCGGCCTTGTCGGCGAAATACAGGGCCTCGTCGAGGGTGACGCGGCCCCAGCCCTGCCCCATGGCCGGCGCGTCCTCCCGGCCGGATTGGCCGGTGTTGCCGCCGGTGAGATTGACGCAGGAATTCACCAGCACCGCCTTCAAAAGGGCCGCCGAGGGGACGAAGGCATCGGCCGGGGTCTTCGCGCCCGAAGGATACCAGCCCTCGGTGAAATACTGGCGGGTCAGGGCGGCCAGGCCGGCCACCGTCGGGCTGGACATGCTGGTGCCGCCGTAGCGGATCAGGCCGCAATTGTTCTGCTGCACGGCCCCCCAGGCCGAGATGATGTTGTCGCCGGGGGCGCTCAGGTCGGGCTTGAGGCGACCGTCCCGCGCCGGGCCCTTGCTGGAATAATACACAATGCCGTTGGCCCCGACGGCGCCGTTGGTGGTGGCGCCGACGGCCAGCACGTTCTTGGCCGTGGCCAGATAGTTCAGGCTTCCGGGCGCGGGACCGCTGTTACCGGCGGCCACACACAGCAAGAAGTCCTCGTTCTGGTAAATATACTGATCGGTCTTGGCCGAACCCAGATCGTAGTCGTTGTCGTCGGTGCCCCAGCTGGCATTGCCGATGTGGGCGCCGCTGGCCTGCATCTGGGCCCAGAGGTCATAGAAGGGATAGGGAAACAACATGTAGCGGGTGCCGGCGTGGCTGCCATCCTGGATGATCAGCTTGGCCAGCGGGGCCATCCCGTCCCCCGAATCATGCCCCGGATCTCCGGAGGCGGCCGGCGTGTGGTAATCGTCCCCGGTCGCCGAACCGGACACATGGGTCCCGTGCCAGTCGCTCATGGCGTCGTCGCCGTCGGTGGCGCCCAGAAATTCCATGATATTGTAAGCAATGAGCTTCCGTTGGGTCTGATTTACCGACATGGGATTCGGCGGCATGACGGTCTGGCTATCGATGACGGCCCCGCCCATCTCGTGGATGAAGGCGCAATGATCCTTGTCCAGGCCACTGTCGGCCACGGCGATGACCTGGCCCTGGCCCAGGAGATTGTGGTCGAAGACCGGCGTGGTCTTGTTGACCGTATCCCCGCTCTGGCAGACCCAGATGGAGTCGTTGTTCAGCGCTTCGTCCCGCGGCCGGGTATCGATGAATTTCACCTCGTTCAGGTTGGCCAGGGTACGGACGCACTCCGCGGCCCGGGCGGCTGAAACGGTCAAGACCACCGTCGTCGGGCTGCCGCCCTGGATGTAGGTGAAATGGGCGTCGCCAGCGAATTCCGCCGCGATGCCATCGAGGCTGCGGTTCATGTCGTCCACGGAGAAGAATTCGACGGCCAGCAGATGCTCGTCTCCATCGCCGGCGAGGTTGGGCAGGTTGACGGCCAGGGAAAGGGACAGCTTGTAGGCGGGCTGCATCTCCCCGACCCAGCGCACGTCGGCTTGGGCCTGCACTTCCGCGGCCACGGACGCCGTCATCCCCACCAGCAAGGCGTTGTGGGGAACGTAGTGGACGATCTCGGCCCCGCGGCGGCGCAGGTCCCGCTGCATCTCGAATCCGAGACGGTCATGATACTGAACGATATAATAGCGATATTGTAACGGTTTCGTTTTCAGATGGTTAACCACGATGCCGCTCAGATCGGGCGGGCCGTGGCGAACGGGATCGAACACGGCTGTCTGCAGGACAATGAGATCCCGGTCCGCGGCCGCGGCCGTGAATATGTCCGCCGGTTCTGCCGTCAGGCCGGCCGGATCGGCCAGGATGACGGACCGGGCGAAGGTTCCGTTTTCGGCCGAAGCCAGCAACGGCAGGCAAAGCAGGTTCATCAGGAAGAGCCCGATGGATAACCGGGATCTGCCAGTGCTCATCATACATCACCTCCAAAACTTGTTTGACGGGGGGAGTGAAAAACGTTCAATTGTATCACACATCGGCTCAAAACAAATGGCCGATTTGAACCGACCGCCCATCCGGAGGATCCATTTCCGCCGCCCGGCGTCGTTGCGCCGGCCGGGTCAAGGGGGGGACGGGCGGTGAATTATGCGCCGGCCAGCTGCCGGGCGATGGTTGCCGTCAGGTCCTCGATGCGGGGCAGAAGGGCGTCCAGATCGCGGGCCTCGATCAGCAGGCGAAAAAGCGGTTCGGTCCCTGAATAACGGGCCACCAGCCGGCCTTCCCCGCCCGTCAGCACCGCGATGCGGCGCTCCAGTTCTGGCAGCCCCGTGATTTCAGCCGTCGGGATCCGGCGAGCCGCCGGAAAATTCATGATCTGGGCAGGGAACGGTTCATACCCATCCAGCAACTCCGTCCAGGACCGTTCACTCCGCTGGAGGATGTGCGCCGCCAGCAGACCGGCCTGCAGGCCATCACCCGTCGGACCGTATCCCGTGGCGATGAGATGGCCGGAGGGTTCGCCGCCGAGAGCATAACCGTGCTCCTGGAGGCAGAGCTGGATATGACGATCGCCCACCGGCGTACGTTCCAGGCGGATGCCATACCGGCGCAGGGCAGTCTCCAGGCCCATATTGGTCATGACTGTGCCCACCACCGTCCGGCCGGGCAGCGCCTGGCGGCTGTCCAGATACCGCGCGAATACATAGAGCAGGGCATCGCCGTCCCGGATGTGTCCGTCCTGGTCCACCAGGATCAGCCGATCGCCGTCGCCGTCCAGCGACAGCCCCAGGTCAGCGCCTTTTTCCACCACTGCCGCCGCCAGGGCCTGCGGCGCCGTGGAACCGCAATCCCGGTTGATGTTCATGCCGTCCGGGGCATCGGCAAAGGGTATGCACAGGCCCGGCCGGCGACGGGCCAGTGCCTGGACGACGGGCACGGCCGCACCGTGCGCGCAGTCCACCACGATGCGCTGCATCTTGTCACCGGCGGCCAGCGGGATCCGGCGCAGAAGCTGCTCAAGATAGACCTCGACGGCGCTCTCGTCGGCGGTGAACCCGCCTTCATCCATGCCGAAGAGGGGGACGGTGGCCTCCCGCTCCGCCGCCTGCGGCAGCCAGGGCCGGAGTTCGGCCTCCATGTCCCGTTCCATGTCCGCCGACAGCTTGCCGCCGTCGGACTGCAGAAATTTCAGCCCGTTATCCGCCGCCGGATTGTGCGACGCCGAGATGACCAGGCCGCCGCAGCAGCCCCACTCCGGGATCAGTCGAACGGCGGCCGGCGTCGGCATCACGCCGATGTCGCGCACGGCCAGTCCGGACTGTTGCAACGCCTCGACCACATGGTTGCGGATCCAGAAGCCGGACAGGCGGGTATCCCGCGCCAGCAGGAAGGGACGGCGCGTATCCGGGCCTGCCAGGCGGCGGGCCACCAACCCGCTGACGGCGCGGATGGTTTTCTCGTCCAGCGGGAAAATCCCGGCTTTGCCCCGGATTCCGTCCGTGCCGAACAGGCTCATGTCAACCTCCTCATCCCATGCTGCAATCATCGGCCACGGGCTTACCCGGGGATGGTCCTCGGCCGCGGCTGTCGCCCCTGAACCGGCGGGCCGGGTCAGGGCCGGCGAGGCCCGGATGGCCCATCGGCGGGGGATTCGGCGGGAACGTTTGTCGATTCAACCGGAATTTCGGGCAGTTTCAACAGACGGATCTGTACCTGATCCGGCACGATCCGCTCCACAAACACCCCCCCCTGCAGCTGCGGCGTCAGGACACGAAAACGAAGGGGCACGTTCTGCGGCTCCAGCGTCGGTGCACAATCGTTCCCGTCCACGAACACCTGAAGGTCTTCCGGTGTAACCAGATCCCTCTTGGAGACCACCACCAGGATATTCAGGGTCGCTGTCCGCTGTCGCAAGCGGTACTCCGTCTCCAGATTGATGATGGTCACCGGAAAATTCCGGAACTGGCGGCCGACCCGCTTTTCCTGAATCTGGACCACCGCCCGCACCTTGTCCTTGAACTGAATGTTCAGGAAAGGATTCTCCATGATCAGACTCACCATCTTCTCCACGGTCTGGTTGCGGTTGGATATATCCAGGGTCTGGGTATAGACCTCACTGACGGAATTCACGTGGGACACGGGACCGGTGATGGAGACCGTCTCGGGACTGGACCGGGTGCCCATCACCTCAAAATTGTCGGCCGGGATTCCCGTATACTGGACCGAGACCGGCACCGTCTTGTTCACCCGGGTTTCCAGCAGAATGGAGATGGTGGACGGGCGGATACTCTCGATGGTGATGGCCGGGGGTGCATCGAAATTCTCGTCCGTGAGGTTGATGACGTTTTCCCCTTCGTGGGCCTCCGACAGATCGATCCTCGCCTTGTAGACCGTTTCCTGTTCGTCCTGCCGGGCCATGATCTGCAAAATGACACTCTTGGTGTAGTCGTTGGCGATATCGAGATAGGCGGGCTTGTTGACGATCTCTACGGGCACCTCGATGATCTTTTCGATCTGCTGTTCCGACGAGATGAGAAACCACATAGAAAAGCCGATGAAGACGGAGAGGATCTTCAGGCCGATATTCTCGAGGACGTAGTGGCGGAGAATGTACCGCACGGCCTGCCATGGATTCACGGTTTGGCCTCCTTCCGCCGCCAGGGCAGGCTGATCATGAAGCGTCGCTCCTCGACAGGTTGCAGTTCCTTTTTGAGAAAGGCCTGCAGGGCGTCGGCATCGGCCAGGCGGATGAGTTTGCCGTCCACCGCCGCCGAAATGCGGCCGGTCTCCTCCGACACCACCACCGCCACGGCATCCGTTTCTTCGGTAATGCCGATGGCGGCCCGGTGCCGGGTCCCGTATTCCTTGCTGAGATGCGGTTCAAGGGTCAGGGGCAGGAAACAGGATGCCGCCAGGATGGTCCGCTTCTGGATGATCACCGCGCCGTCATGAAGCGCCGTTTCCGGCTGAAAGATGGTGGTCAGGAGATCATAGCTCAGCGTGGCGTTCAGCAGGATGCCGTTTTCCGTGTAGCTTTTGAGGCCCATGGTCCGCTCGATGACCATCAGGGCGCCGATCCGTTTGGAAGAGAGGGTGACCGCGCTCAGCACGATATCATCGAAGTTGAAGCGGATGTCCTTGGCGGTGAAGGAACGGAACAGCCGGGTATTGCCCAGATTGGCCAGAATCCGGCGCAGTTCGGCCTGATACAGGACGATGATGGCGATGACCACATAGGTCACGAAGGTGGTCAGCAGCCACTGGATGGTCTTCAGGCCGGTGATCTTGGCGATAAAATAGAAAAGGACCAGAAAGGCGATGCCCGTCGCCATCTTGGCCGCACGGGTTCCTTTCAGGAGCAGGAAAAGGCGGTAGATCACATAGGAAACGACAAGAATATCGAGGACATCGGTAACGGAGATTTCCGGAATTCTGAAAAAATCGAAATAGTCGGTCCAGTTCATATCATGCCAGATCTGCCTGAAGTATCGCCGCTGTCACCGCCACCGCCTGCCGGGTCGCGGCGACATCATGGCAGCGGATAATGTCCGCTCCTTTCACGGTGGCCAGCACCGCCGCCGCCAACGATCCGGGCAACCGGTTGTCGGCGGGAAGCCCGGTGATTTTGCCGATGAATGATTTACGGGACGCCCCCACAAGCAACGGGCATTCCAGCCGCTTCACATTTTCCAACCGATTCAGAATGAGAAGATTATCCCGCACGGTTTTTCCGAAACCAATTCCAGGATCCAGGATGATTTTATGTTTTTTCAGGGGAAGTTTCAAGATTTCTGAAAAAAAAGTCTTGATTTCACTGAGAATATCCGTTGACGGAGGCAATTCCTGCATATTCCAGGGGTAGCCCCGCATGTGCATCGCCACCACCGCCGCGTCCGTATCAGCGGCAACCGCCACCATCTCCGGATTACGCAATCCGCTGATGTCATTGATGATTTCCGCTCCCGCCAGCATGGCGGCCCGGGCGGTTTCCGGCTTCCAGGTATCGATGGACAGGGGAATATCCGTCTGCCGGCGCAAGGCTTCCAGCACGGGCAGGACCCGCTGCTGTTCCTCTGCGGCCGACAGGGACCGGGCGCCGGGCCGGGACGATTCACCGCCGATGTCCAGAATATCGGCCCCTTCCCCCACCAGCTGCAGGCCGCGGTCCACCGCCGCCGGGACGGAAAAATGGCGACCCCCGTCGTAGAACGAGTCGGGGGTCACATTGAGGACACCCATAATGAGGGGGTGCCCCGGCAGAATGATTTCACGATGATTGGTCAGAACGGATTTCGCTGGTTGCGGCATCCCGTCATGCAGTTGCGTGCCCTTCCTTCGGTTTGATCATCCCGCCCACCGGTTCCTGGGCCGCTTTTTCCTTGACGTCGGTATCGGCCTTGGCGGCGTCGGCCGGCTTGGCTTCTTTCCGCTCGCGGATCGGTTCACCCTTGATCACCAGGGCGATCTCCTCGGCATCGAGGACCTCATACTCCAGAAGTGCCTGGGCGATCCGCTCCAGCGCTTCCCGGTTGGTTTCCAGCAGTTCCCGGGAAAGATCGTAATTCTGGCGGATGATCTTCTGCACTTCGTTGTCGATGAGAATGGCCGTCTGCTCACTGTAGTCCCGGTGTTGGGCGATCTCGCGGCCGAGAAAGATCTGCTCCTCCTTCTTGCCGAAGGTTAGGGGGCCCAGTTTTTCGCTCATGCCCCACTCACAGACCATCTTGCGGGCCATATCCGTGGACCGCTCGATATCCTGGGAGGCACCGGTGGTCTTGATATCCAGGATCATCTCCTCGGCGATCCGCCCACCCATGAGCACCTTGATCTGGGCCTGAAGATATTTTTCGGACCAGTTGTACCGGTCGTCCACCGGCAATTGCTGGGTGACGCCCAGGGCCATCCCCCGGGGGATAATGGCCACCTTGTGGATGGGATCGGCGTCGGGCAGCAACGTGGCCAGCAGGGCATGGCCGGCCTCGTGATAAGCGGTGATTTTCTTTTCTTCTTCGCTGATGATGAGAGACTTGCGTTCCTTTCCCATCAGCACCTTGTCCTTGGCTGCCTCGAAATCGGCCATGGCGATGCTCTTCTGGACGTAACGGGCGGCGATAAGGGCGGCCTCGTTCACCAGGTTGGCCAGCTGGGCGCCGGAAAAACCGGGCGTGCTGCGGGCGATGATTTCGAGGTCCACGTCCTCACCCAGGGGGGTTTTGCGGGTGTGCACCCGCAGGATGCCCAGCCGCCCCCGCACATCGGGCAGGCTGACCACCACCTGGCGGTCGAAACGCCCGGGCCGCAGCAGGGCCGGGTCGAGGACGTCGGGGCGATTGGTGGCGGCGATGAGAATCACCCCCTCGTTGGACTCGAATCCGTCCATCTCCACCAGCAGCTGGTTGAGGGTCTGCTCCCGCTCGTCGTGTCCGCCACCGAGACCAGCGCCACGGTGCCGGCCCACCGCGTCCAGCTCATCGATGAAAATAATGCACGGGGCGTGTTTTTTCCCCTGGTCGAAGAGATCCCGCACCCGGGAAGCGCCCACCCCCACGAACATTTCCACAAAATCGGAACCGCTGATGGAAAAGAACGGTACGTTGGCTTCGCCGGCCACGGCCCGGGCCAGCAGGGTCTTGCCCGTGCCGGGCGCGCCCACCAGCATGACGCCCTTGGGGATGCGGCCGCCCAGTTTCTGGAATTTCTGGGGCTCCTTGAGAAACTCCACCACCTCGGTGAGCTCCTCGATGGCCTCGTCCACGCCGGCCACATCCTTGAAGGTGACTTTCTTCTGCTGATTGGTCATCAGTTTGGCGCGGCTCTTGCCGAAGGAGAGGGCCTTGTTGCCCGTACCCTGCATCTGCCGCATGATGAAAATCCAGAAACCGATGAACAGCAGGATGGGCAGCCACAGGGAAAAGACCCAGGACAGCCAGGAATCCTTATCCGCCGGCACCACCTTCACCGAGACGCCCGCCTCATTCAGGGAATCGGCGATCTTGGCCGCCGAGTCCTCGGGAATGGTGGTGGTAAACTTGGCCTTGTTCTTCAGAACCCCTTCCACGGCCGTTCCCTGCAGGGTGGCCCGGTCGATGGCCTTGGCCTCGATCTTTTCCAGGAAGGCGTTATAGGTGAGTTCCTCGATCTGGCCGGTATTGTAGCTGTTGTAGAGCCCGTACAGGATAATGACCGCGATGATGATGGTGACCCACAACAGAATATTCTTCATGGCATTGTTCACTTTATCCTCCGCCTGCCGGCTGATCGTTGCCGACGTCAGCCGAAACTCTGCATTATAACAGAACTCTTAGATGGTTTGCCGAAAAAAAGGATTAAAAAATATCATTTCAACTTGGCCAGGAAAGGCAGGTTGCGATGGCGCTCCTCGTATTCCAGGCCGTAGCCGAAAATGTATTCGTTACGTTCGTCCTCGAAGGCCGCGTAATCAGCCTGCACGTCTATCTTGCGCAAGAACTTCTTGTCGATGAGGGTGGCCAGCCGCAACTGGCGCGGCTGCTGGACGCGGATCTGTTCCAGCAGATGGTTGTTGACGATCCCCGTATCCAGCACGCTGCCGATGATGAGAATATTCTTGCCGGCGTATGGAAAGGACGGATAAACCAGGGTTTCCTCCACTTCGCGCATGCCGGCATGCTCCATGGGCACGTCCCGATAGTAGAGATTGATGAAATGGACGAAGACATCCAGGTCGATGTTCCGGATCAGGTCGGCCATGAACACGAAGCAACCCCGCAGGATACCCAGCACATACAGCGGATCGCCGGCAAAATCCGCCTCAATCTGCTTGGCCAGCTCCCGGACTCGTTCCTGAATCTGCTGCTCGGTTTTCCAGACATAGTAAGGAATCTGCAGACTGCTCATTCCATCTCCCTTGTCAAGTTCATGTAATCTGGCGACACCTCTGTTTCATTATAGCATACTTTATATCCAAATTGCGGTATCCAAATGATTTCGCCCGCAGAATCACATACCAGGCTGACCTGCCAGCGGCGAAAATGCGGGATCCGTTTTTCCGGGAACACTTTTTTCAGTTTTCTTCGGCCGGCCGGCGTGGCGATGGTGTCGCCGGGCCGGAAATTGCGGATTTGCCAGGGTGCGCCCCCGGCCGGACAGCGACAGCCCGCCACCGCAGGGATTTCCGATTCACGACTCGCGTGAAAAATCTCGCCCGTCTCCGCCACCCTCACTGCGCCGTCCGGGGGCAAGACATACTCAAAATCCGGAGTGTCCGGTGGACCGACCCCCACCAGAACCTGACCGCAACTAATCCAGACATACAGCTCACCCGGCAATCGAAACCGGCGGGAGCCGCCGCGGCGCTGAAGCTGCGTCAGGATCTCCGCCAGGTGATGCTGGGCCACGCCACGCAGATCGCCTTTTACCCGGCGCAACACTTCCCGGAGAAGTCCGGCGTGCATCACACGGGGCCGGCGCAGAAGATCGCCGGCCGTGAAAGTGATCGCCTGGCCCGGTGCCGCCTGCAGGCGGGGCAGGAAATGGTTCCAGACCCCTTGCAGAACGGCCTGCTCCTCGCGCAGGACATCGGCCGTCCGGGCCAGCACGCGGCGGATGGCCGGCTGCGCTTCCTTCTCCAGTTGGGGCAGAATGCGATGGCGGATCCGGTTGCGCAAAAAGCGGGGATCCCGGTTGGTATGATCCCGGCACCACGGAATATTCCTTGCCGCCAGGTAGGCGAGAACCTGCCGCCGGTCCACGGCCAGGAGAGGGCGAATCAGCCCGCCGGCCGTCCGCGGAGACATGCCGCCGAGGCCCGTTGTGGCCGCACCGCGGAACAGACGCAGCAGGAGCGTCTCTGCCTGGTCATCACGATTGTGGCCAAGGGCGACCCGGTGATAACCCTGCCGCAGGACTCGCCGAAAGATGGCCCGCCGCTGATCCCGCCAAGACTCTTCCATATTGGAACGCGGCGGCGAGCCGGCTGCCAGCCGGACCACCTCGCAGGGCACCCCCCGCCCGGCGGCGAAATCGGCACAGAAACGCGCATCGGCATCCGCCGCAGTCCCGCGGAAACCATGATGGATATGGAGGGCGGCGATTTCGCACCGCAATTCACCGCGCAACTCCAGCAGGGCCGCAAGAAGGGCCGTGGAGTCGGGTCCGCCGGAGAAGGCCACCAGCACCCGCTGTCCCGGCCGGATCAGACGGTGGCGGCGGACATGATCGAGCACCTTCATCTCCAGAGTCGGCCGGCGCGGGGGAGATTTCATGAGTCCTTCCGTCATGGCGGCGGTTGTGCGTTCACCCGGCGACGACGGCCTGTGGCACCCGGGCTTCGGGCGGCAAAGGGGATATCAGGAAACGGAAGGAACGTTCACTGGAAGCCCACCGGCGCATACAGTCGCTGAAGTGAGGCAGGAAAATATGGTGGCGATGCAGGGATTCGAACCCCGGACACTGCGGATATGAGCCGCATGCTCTAGCCACCTGAGCTACATCGCCACCGGCGAAAAGAAATTACCCGACTTTTTTCCGTTTGTCAAGCATATGGCAATGCCACCGCACAATTCTGGCCATCCCCTGTGAAGACACCCCACAAAGGGGCCGGAACGGACAAAACACGAATCTTCTTGCCTTGGGACCCGCCAAGATGGCACCATTACACCATGACCGTCCCGGAGGACGGAACGAGGATTGTATGCTGCCCATTCTGATCCGGATACTGTTGTTCGTCCTGCTGCTCTTCGGGCTGCAGCATTTGCTGCGTCGCTGGCTGCGACCGCCGCAATCACGGCCGAGCCGCCCGGGGAAAACATTCTCCGCCCGGCATCGACCCGGGACGGTCAACCGGGGCACCATGCCCCGCGACCCGGTGTGCGGCGCCTATGTGGATGAGCAGCTGGCCCTTCCCCTGCGCGCCGGGGAAAAAACCCACTATTTTTGTTCCGAAGAATGTCGCCGAAAATTCATGGAAAAGCAAGACATCTCCTGACTGCCGGGCTCACCGGGTCCATCGCCACCGGCAAATCCACCGTCGCCGCCATTTTTCGGCGGCTGGGCGACGTGGTGCTCGACGCCGATGCCATCGCCCACGAGGTGCTGGCCCGGCCAGGCATCCGCGCCGCCATTGAGCGTCATTTCGGACCAACGGTGATGGGCGGGGATGGCGCTGTGGACCGTTCCCGGCTGGGCAAGATCATCTTCGCTGACGATGCCGAACGCCGCTGGCTCAACCGGCTGACCCACCCGCCCATCCGGCGGGAGATCCGGCGCCGGCTGGGGCGGCTGGCCGAATCAGGTGCTGCGGAGCTGGTCATCGTCGAAGTGCCGCTGCTGCTGGAATCGCGGCAGCCGCGTCGATACGGGCCGGTGATCCTGGCCTGGTGTCCAGCGCACATCCAGCGGGAGCGGCTGATGAGTCGAGACGATTTGTCCCGTGAGGCGGCGGAACGGCGTATCCGGTCGCAGCTGCCCATCGAGGACAAGCGCGTCATGGCCGATTACATCATCGATACGTCAGCCACACTGGCGGAAACAGAGGTACAGGTGGCGCAGGTACGCCGGCGCCTGACGGAAGGTGAACGCTAGTCCGGCTGGCGTCCGGAAATCATTTTCCCGGGCGTACGGCGGGTTTTCTCTTTTTGGGTCGTGTCCGGCCGAATGTTCCGCGATAGATCTGGCCACGCCGGCTGCACGGGTCGCCCTCGCCCATGAAGCTATCCTCCGCCGGACTCGTTCCGGTGACGGCATCTCCCCGGGCGGGTCCGGATGGCCCGAGCAATGGGCCGCCGGGTCGATCCGGTGGATGTTCTCGCCCGCCGCGCCTAGGTCATCAGGCCGTGTTCACGCAGAAAATCGAGGACTTTCCGCTTTTCGATGGGCTTGACCATGTACTCGGTGCAGCCACCGCGGTAAAAAGCCTCGACCACTTCCCTGGGCGTGTCCAGGGCCGTGGTCATGATGACCGGCACTTCATCTTTCGGCAGCACCCCCCGGTCCTTCTCCGTCTGGCGGATGGCCTTGAGGGCGGCCTGTCCGTCCATTTCCGGCATCATGATATCCATACAGACCAGGTTGAAGGGGCGCTTCTCCTCCAGCGCCCGGGAGAATGCCTCTACGGCCTCGCGGCCGTTCACCACCGACTCGCATTGGCCATACGGCTCGAGAATTTTCTCCAGCAGGCGCCGGCTGGTGAGATCATCTTCCACGATCAGGAATCGCATGAAACCATCCTTTTGGCATCGAAATGTATCCTTGTCCCGAAGCAGGGAGCCGGTTATTCCCCGTAAAAATCAAGACCAGTTTACCATAAAGCCTTCTGCCGGCGCCGCAAAATTTTCGCCACCGCCACACGGCCCGGGGGACACCGCCAAACGGCCCGATTTTACAGATATGCAAATATTTATGCCGCCGCGGACAGGCTGCGCCCTGTGGTGGACGCACCGTCCGGCATCCATCGGTGGCGCCATTGTCTGCCGTGCACATGACCTTGCCGTTTACATCAGGAGAAAAAACAGTATAATACTTCCTCATTATTGTGCGGGAGGATGTGCCCAGTGTCGGAAGAATTCAACGTCAAAGACAGCGTCAATCTGCCGCGGACGGCTTTTCCCATGAAAGCCAAGCTGGCCCAGAACGAACCCGGCTTCATCAGCTTCTGGGATGGACAGGGGATTTATCAGAAAATGATCGCCAAGAACCGCAACAATCCCCGGTTCATTCTGCATGACGGTCCGCCGTACGCCAACGGACACATTCATCTGGGAACGGCGCTCAACAAGATTCTCAAGGACATCATCGTCAAATACAAGTCGATGCAGGGCTTCTTCAGTCCTTACGTGCCAGGCTGGGATTGCCACGGTCTGCCCATCGAGAAACGGATGGAGTCCGAGCTGGGCCTGGAAGCCAAGCAGATGGACGTCCTCGACTTCCGGCAACGCTGCCGCAAGTACGCCCTGAAATACGTCGGCATCCAGCGCGAGGAATTCAAACGCCTCGGCGGTTTGGGCGAGTGGGAAAAGCCCTACCTCACCATGGATCCTTCCTACGAGGCCAACATCGCCCGGGTGTTCGGCGATTTCGTGGCCAAGGGGAGCGTCTACAAGGGCGCCAAGCCGGTCTACTGGTGCATCTCCTGCCAGACCGCCCTGGCCGAAGCCGAGGTGGAATACGGCGAACACCGGAGCCCGTCCATCTACGTGAAATTTTCGGCCCGTTCGGATTTCGGCAAGATCATTCCCCAGCTGGCCGACCGCAAGGTCGCCGTGGTCATCTGGACCACCACGCCCTGGACCCTGCCGGCCAACCTGGCCATCGCTTTCCACCCCGACTTCGACTACGTGGCCGTGGAGTTGGGCGACGAAGTGCTCATCGTCGCCGAAGGCCTGCTGAATTCCTTCCTGGCCGGCTGCGACCTGCAGCGGGGCGACATTTTGGCCCGCTTCAAGGGCAATATCATGGAGGGGCAGCTGTGCCATCACCCGTTCATCAACCGCGAGTCGGTGCTGGTCCTGGCCGATTACGTCACCCTCGAGCAGGGTACGGGCTGCGTGCACACCGCCCCAGGCCACGGCCAGGAAGACTATATCACCGGCCAGAAGTACGGTCTAGACATCCTGTGTCCGGTGGACAACCGTGGCCGCTTCACCGAAGAGGCCAACGCCTTCGTGGGCATGAGCGTGTTCGACGCCAATCCGCACATTGTCGGCCTGATGCGCAGCAACGGTTCCCTGATCCACTCCGCCGACTACGACCACAGCTATCCCCACTGCTGGCGCTGCCGCGGCCCCATCGTCTTCCGTTCCACGCCGCAGTGGTTCATCGCCATGGACCACGACGGCCTGCGCGAGAAGGCCCTGGCGGAGATCCGCAAGGCCCGCTGGATCCCGTCCTGGGGCGAGGAGCGCATCACCAACATGGTGGCCAACCGTCCCGACTGGTGCATCTCCCGCCAGCGCAGCTGGGGTGTGCCCATCATCGCCTTCTATTGCAAACAATGCGACCACCTGCTCATGAGCAGGGAGATCGTGGACCACGTGGTGAAGCACTTCGAGTCCGAAGGGGCGGATGCCTGGTACCGGCTCTCCGCCGGAGAGCTGCTGCCGGCAGGCACCACCTGCCCCAGCTGCCAGAGCACCGAATTCGAGAAGGAGTACGATATCCTGGACGTCTGGTTCGATTCGGGCGTGAGTTATGATTCGGCCAGCAAGGCCAGGACGGAGCTGACCTGGCCGTCCGACCTTTACCTGGAAGGCGGCGACCAGTACCGCGGCTGGTTCCACTCCTCGCTGCTGGCCTCCCTGGGCTGCCGGGACTCGGCCCCCTACCGCGAGGTGCTGACCCACGGCTGGGTGCTGGATCACGCCGGCCACGCCATGTCCAAGAGCCTGGGCAATGTCATCGCTCCGGGCGAGGTCATCGAGAAGTCGGGCGCCGAAATCCTGCGCCTGTGGGTCGGCTCGGTGGAATACAAGGAGGACGTGCGCATCTCCGACGAGATCCTGTCCCGGCTCCAGGAAGCCTACCGCAAAATCCGCAACACCATGCGCTTCCTGCTGGGCAACCTGGCCGATTTCGACCCGCACCGGGACAGGGTGCCACCGGCGGATCTGACGGAAATCGACCGCTGGGCCCTGGCCCGCCTCGGCCAGGTGCTGGACCGGTGCCGGACGGCCTATGACGCCTATAACTTCCACATCGTCTACCACACCGTCTACCAGTTCTGCACGGTGGATCTGTCGGCCATGTATCTCGACATTCTCAAGGACCGGTTGTACACGGCGGCGGCGGATTCGCCGGCGCGGCGCAGCTCCCAGACGGCCATCTGGGACATCCTGAACGTGGTGACGGGGCTCCTCGCCCCCATCATGTCCTTCACCGCCGAAGAGGTCTGGCAATACCTCCGGGAAAAGGATGATCTGCCCGAGTCCGTGTTTCTGGCCGATTTCCCGGTCAAAGAGGCCCACTGGGACAACGAGGCCCTGCTGGCCACGTGGAAGCGCCTGTTCGAGATCCGTGAACGGGTGAGCAAATCCCTCGAGGAAAAACGGCAGAACAAGGAAGTGGGCAATTCCCTGGAGGCGCGGATCACACTCACGGCCGGCGAGGACGACTTCACTTTCCTGACGCCGTACGCCGACCAGCTGCGCTACCTGTTCATCGTGTCCGAGGTCGTGCTGGAGAAGGGTAACCAACCGGCCGGCGAACCGGCCATCGCCATTGAGCGTGCCCCGGGCGACAAGTGCGAGCGCTGCTGGAACTACTCGCCGCAGGTCGGCACACACGACGATTTCCCCTCGGTGTGCGAGCGCTGCATCGACGTGGTGCGGCAGATGGCCGGCCGCGCATCCTGATGCCCCTGGCCGGAAAACAACCTCGATCCGCGCTGGTCCACCCTGTCCCGGGCAGCCCCTGATCCTGCTCGCGGAGCCCCGTACTTTCGGGATGGAGCGAATCGGCCCCGAACCAACCGCTACCACACCGTGGGTCCACCGGAACAGAAACTTATGCTTTTCGGGCCCGTATACCTTTTGCGGCAAGCTTGGTTAAACCAGAAAAAAACCGAAAGACAATATTCAGGAGGCTTCATATGAAATACATCCTGTCGCGCCTGGCGCTGGCCGGGATCCTGGTGCTGCTGCTGGCGGGCGCGGGTCTGCTGCGGGCGAATGATTCGGACCCGGCACCGCGGCCGCTGGAGATCCCCGACCTGCTGGCCTGGCAGAGCATCCGCCAGGCGGTGGTGTCGCCCGACGGCCAGTGGCTGGCCTACCGCCTGGTACCCAACGAGGGCGACAGCGAGATCATCCTCCGCCATACATCCGCCGACACCGAACACCGCTTCCCTGCCGGCGAGGCTGGCCGGGGCGAACTGGCCTTCTCCCGCGATTCGGCCTGGGTGGCCTTCACCGTTTTTCCCACGCGCGACGAGGCCAAAAAACTGAAAAAGCAGAAGAAACCGGCCCGCAATGCCGCCGGCCTGGTCAAAATGGCCGACGGCGAATTGGTGAAATTCGAGAACATCAGCGCTTTCGCCTTCTCGGGGGAGAACCCCGACTGGATCGCCCTCCACAAATACCCCGAAAAGGAGGTGAAGCCCGGAGCCAAAGAGGAGGATCCGGCCGGCGCCGACCTGGTGCTGCGCGAGCTGGCCACAGGCCGTCAGCTGGCCCTGGGCAACGTGTCCGAATTCGCCTTCGACAAGCCGGGGAAATGGCTGGCCCTGTGCGTAGCCGCCGCCGACCGGCTCGGCAACGGCGTGCAGCTGCGGGACATGGCCACCGGCGTCCTGTATCCCCTGGACAGTGCCGAGGCCCGCTATGAGAAACTGGGCTGGACCAGGAAGGGGGACGGCCTGGCCGTACTGAAAGGCCGCAAAGACAAAGCCTATGAAGATGAACTGTACAGTGTTCTGGGATTTACCCAATTCGGCCTGGCCGCCCCCGTGAAAACGGAATACGATCCCCATGCCGACGATTCGTTCCCGGCCGGCATGAGCATCAGCCCCGCCCGCACTCCGCAGTGGACCGCGGATCTCTCCGGCCTGCTGTTCGGTATCCGTGAAGTCGAGGCCAAAGAGGAAGCCGGGGCGAAAGAAGCGGCCGACAAGACCCGCCCGGACAGGAAGGATGCCGACAAGAAAGCCGACGCCGGCAACGGGCCGCACCGCGGGAAAGGTGCCGCCGGTGAGGACGAGGAACTGCCCGAGCTGGTCATCTGGCACTGGCAGGACAAGCGCCTGCAGTCCCAGCAGCAGGTGGAGGAGCGCCGCGACAAGAATTTCAGCTACCTGTGCATCTACCGCGTGGCCGACCAGCGGTTCATCCGGCTGGCCGACGACGAGGTGCGCGAGGTGGAAGCGGCGCCGCAGCAGCGCTGGGCCGTCGGCGAGAACAACGAGCCTTACCGGCTGAGCGCCAGCCTCGACGGACGCCGCTATCGCGACATCTACGTCTTCGACCTGCACACCGGCGAGCGGCGCCTGGCCCTGGAGAAGGTCCGCTGGCTGTACGACGCCTCGCCGGACGGCGCCCATCTCCTTTACTACCGTGACGGCCACTTCCACACCCATGACCTGGCCACGGGCGAGGACCGAAACATCACGGCCGACGCGCCCACCAGCTTCATCGACACAGAGAACGACCAGAACGTGGTGGATCCGCCCACGCGGCCCGTGGGCTGGAATCACACCGGCGAATACGCGCTCATCAGCGACAACTGGGACATCTGGCGCCTGGGTGTCCGTGGCGGCGATGCCGTCAACCTGACGGGTGACGGCAAGGCCGAGCAGATCCGCTACCGCCGCCGGTTCCAGTTCGACCCGGACGAGGAAGGCATCGACCTGGCGCAGCCCCTGTACCTGTCGGCCTATGGTGAATGGACCAAGAAGGGTGGCCTGGCCCGGGTCCGGCCCGGCCAGCCCGGCGCCGAGCGCCTGCTGTGGGACGACGCCGCCTTCGACGGCCTGCTCAAGGCCCGGGATGCCGATGTCTATGTCTACACCCGCGAAACAGTGAGGGCGTTCCCCGACTGGCACGTCGCTGGTCCGGACCTCGCCGGCGGCCGCCGGCTGACGACAGCCAATCCCCGGCAACCGGAGTTCCTGTGGAGCGCCGGTTCCCGCCTCCTGGATTACCAAAGCACCCGCGGCGACCGGCTGCAGGCCGCGCTGTCTCTGCCCGCCGGCTATGAGGCGGGCCAGCGCTACCCCACCATCGTCTACATCTACGAAAAGCTGTCCCAACGGCTGAACAACTATCCGTCCCCCCGGGTCCGCGGTTTCGACGTGGCCTATTACACCAGCCACGGCTACGCCGTGCTCATGCCCGACATCACCTACGTGGTCAACGATCCCGGCCTGTCGGCCGTCTGGTGCGTCCTGCCCGCGCTGCAGGCGGCGGTGGACTCCGGCGTGACAGACGCCGAGCACGTGGCCATCCACGGCCATTCCTGGGGCGGCTACCAGACGGCGTTCCTCATCACCCAGACCGACCGCTTCACCGCCGCCGTGGCCGGCGCGCCGCTGTCCAACATGATCAGCATGTACTCGTCCATCTACTGGAACACCGGCAGTGCCAACATGGCCATTTTCGAGGCCAGCCAGGGCCGTTTCAGCGGCGGCTACTGGGACAATATCGACGCCTACACCCGCAACTCGCCCGTCTATTACGCCGGCAACGTGCAGGCGCCGCTGCTGCTGCTCCACAACGACAAGGACGGCGCCGTGGACTGGAACCAGGGCATCGAGTACTACAATACCCTGCGACGGATGGGCAAACCGGTGGTGATGCTCCAGTACAAGGGCGAGAACCACGGCCTGCGGCAGCCCGAGAACCAGAAGGACTACACCGTGCGCATGAAGGAGTTCTTCGACCATTATCTGAAAGGCGCACCGGCCCCCGGCTGGTGGACGGAGGGCGTGTCCCACCTCGACATGAAGGATCATCTCAAGGACCGGGCCCGGCTGCTGAAACCCGAGGCGGACAAGGATACATCCACCGCCGAAGATAAAAAGGAACAACCGACTGAAGAGAAGAAATGATGGCACACCCGGCTGGCCCCCTTGGGCCGGCGGGCGTCCGCCTCGCGTCGAGCGTTTTGCAGGAATCCCCTGTCCCGGCATACAGGTCGCCGGATAGGTCGCCATTAGCTTGGACATCCAGCTTGACTTTCCTCATAAAACCTTTGCATAATTGCCGCAAAGTCGCCCCCCTGGGAATCGATACCCTATCCGGAGCGATCCGGTCGGAAACTCCAGTCTAAGACCTCGAGAGTTACCGCCGGTGGCTCCGACCGGAAAATCGAGGGACAAGGAGCGCTGCGATGCAATGGAAAGCCGGTCGAGGAAAACTGGGGATGTTCACTCCCTTGCTGGGAACATGGCAGGCGGTGGCCGAATCGGAAATGGGACCCGTCACGTGCACCCGGAAATTCACCACAGTGCTGGATGGAACGCACCTCCAGCTGACGGTGAATTGGAAGTTCCGTGAACGGTCATATGACGAAATTGCTCTGATCGGTGTAAACCGGGCAAAAGAGATCTGCTTCTGGTCGTACACCTCGGACGGCAAGCAATCCTACGGCGTGCGGAGCGATGTGACCGATATTCACCCCCAGGCCATCGGCTTCGAGGCCGAGATGCCGGCCGGCCTGGCCCGCATGGCCTACTGGCCGGACGACAAGGGCGGATTTCGCTGGGCGGTGGAGTCCAAAACCAAAAAAGGCTGGAACCGCTTTACGGAACACCATTACCTGCCCTTGACGTGAGGACTGCTCCGCGCCTCATCCGGGAACAGTAAGGTGCTGAAGATGCTGCGGATATCGAACCAGGGTTGGTTTCGACTCAAGTTCGGAATGAAGTGAGTCTTCTGATACCGATGGGAAGTTCAAGGAGCGGTGGATGAACCTGGCGCAATCATCGACCTTGCCTGCAGAAAAGAAATGGCTGGTTCTCGCCGCCTGGTCTTCTCTGCTGCTGATCTCGGACCTGCCGGACATCGCATGGGCAAACCTCAGCGGCCAGCCACCGCCCTGGCTGCCCGGCGCCAAGGTGGTCGCCGTCGCCTTGTTTTTCGGAGTTTGCCTGATCTGGAAACGATTCCGCCCGTTAGGCCCCTATGCTTTTGTCATGTTGGTGTTTTTCGTGGCGCTGACGGTGTCCGCCTGGCTGCGCAATACGGACTGGTTCCAGAACCGGTTCCTCGGACAGCCGGAATTCGCCACGGGTTATGCGGGCTTGTACCTCCTCGACCTCGGGGTAGCCTTCAGCGTCATCGGCGCCCTGTGGCTGATCAAGCGGCACCGCAGCGAATTCTTCCTGGTCAGGGGCCGCCTCGCCGCCCCCATCGAGCCGGTACGCTGGCTGGGGATCCGCCAGGGACAATCGTGGCGAACCTTTGGCTTCATCTTCGCCGGCGTGGCCGGGCTGGGCGTCCTCATTCCGTTCACCCTGGATGTGCAGCCGACACCGGATTTACTCGGGCGGGCCCTGCCGCTCCTCCCTTTCGTCCTCGTGTTCGCGGCGGTGAACGCCTTTACCGAGGAGGTTTATTACCGCCTTTCGCTGCTGGCCACCCTGCCGGCGGTCATCGGCAAAAACCAGGCATTGCTGATCAACGCGGCCTTTTTCGGGTTGGCCCATTACCTGCATGGTTCTCCGCCCGGGATCACGGGTTTCCTGATGACCGGCTTCCTGGCCTGGCTCCTGGGAAAAAGCCTGCTGGAGACCCGCGGATTGTTCTGGGCCTGGTTCATCCATTTTATCCCGGATGTGGTCATTTTTGCGTTCTATGCCATCCTCTGGGTCAAGGCCTGATCCCTGATCATCCGTGCCCTCCATTCAGGAACTTCCTTCATCAAACGATAGGCGGCGAAATTCATCCAACAGAACGGAGCCGTTCCGGATGAGGCCTCTCATGGCAGGCATTCAGGCCCTGTCGCATACCCGGCAGCATCGACGGGATACGGACCTCCCGCCGGTCTGCGCAGAGAATGTCGGTGATGCCGCCCCTGTGTAAACTCCCACCCCTGGCCTGGATGCGGCCATTACCGCCCGGTTCCGAGAAATCGCCGGGCGTATTGTCACCCGCCATTTCACCATAGACCGTCCCTGCGCACAGTATCGTTATCCTGGGTACAGGCATCCCCGGAACGCTGTCGGGCATCATTCGGTTTTTTCCGACCGCAAACCATGCTAAGATGGTGCGAAATTTTGCCGCTGAACTTCCGTATTCAATGCCGCCCGACCCGACGGCCGGGTGCCAATGAAAGACAAACGGCCATGAATTCATCCGCCGCGTACGCCCGATTCCGCGACTGTCTCCTCACCGAATGTGACATCTGCCGGCATCTGTCCGACCAGGAGACATCGTTCACCAAATGGGGCTGGGAAGAGCAGAGCCGTCGCATGCCGGCCGAGGCGGGGCTTCTGAAACGGGCCGCGCCCCCCGACGCCGGCGGTGGCCGGGAGGAAACCGTCCTGCGTTGCCCCGAATGCGGCACCTGCTACCTGTATGCCTCGTCCTCGGAATACCTCGCCAACGGGAGCGAGGACGAGGCCACCCTCGTCCGGGTGGCGCCCACTCGGGTCCGGGCCTGCCTGGAGGATGTGGAGTACTTGCGGCTGGTGGCCACGGCCGGGCGGGGCCTGAACCACCCCGCCGCCGTCAACCGGCGTCATGCCGCCCGCTGCCTGACGGCCCGGCACCTCGAACAGGGCGAAGCCGGTCCGGTCAGGGAGTTCCTGACGTCGCCGGACATCGAGAGGGTGCGGGGCGCGCTGTTCTGTCTGCGGTCCTTCCTGCAGCGAGGGGAACGCCGGCCCGAGACAGAAGCCCTGCGCGACGCGCTGATGCAACTGGTGGGCCACGCCGACGGTGAAATATCCCTGGTCGCACCTTACCTGATCCGGCTGATGGCGGCCGGGCCAGCCCCTGCCCCCTGACCGGCTCCGTCCGTTCCGGCCGGCGGTGGGTTCGCCCGATACCAACGACGGGAGTGAACCATGCAGTTTATCGTGATCGCCTATGACGGCATCGATGCCGACGCCCCGCACCGCCGGGCCGCCGTGCGGGAGAAGCATCTGGAATTGGCCCGGGAGATGCATGAACGGGGCCTCTGGCTCTACGCCGCCGCCATTCTGGACGACGACGGCGGAATGATCGGCTCGATGATCGTGTGTGAGTTTTCGTCCCTGGAGGAGATGCAAAGCACGTGGCTGAGCCGGGAGCCTTACATCCAGGGCGATGTGTGGAAAGAGCTGGAGGTCAATCGGGCCCAGGTCGCCCCTTTTTTCTGAACCATTAACCGCTGCCGTCCACCGGCTGGCGGAGAAGTCTCCGGTTGCGCAAACCGGCGTCGTCCGCCGGCACGGATGGGAACGTCATGCGTCCGCAGCGGTGCCAATCGAAACCACCGAGGAGGACCCATGGGACATGTCCTGCACTGCACCGGCTATGACGTGACAAAAACCGATATGGTCCGGGCGGAAGGCTGCCGGTTGTACGACTCGGGGGGGCGGACCTTTGTGGATTTTGAGGCGGGGGTGTGGTGCACGGCCCTGGGCCACGGTCATCCGCGCATCACCGCGGTCATCCGCTCCCAGGCAGGGGAGATCATGCATCTCGGGTACCGCTTCACCCATGACATCCTGGAATCGGCCGCCACCGAAGTCCTCGACACCCTCGGACTGCCCGACGGCCAATGCGTCTTCCTGAGCTCCGGCAGCGAGGCCGTGGAGTTCGGCGTGCAGGCCAGCCGTCGCCTGACGGGCAAACCCCTGCTTCTGGCGCTGGCCGACGCCTATCTGGCGGCATACGGCTCGGCCGGACGGAAAAACGCCGCCGAATGGTTCAGCCTGACCTGGGATGAGTGCCTGCACTGTCCGCGGGGCGAGGCGTGCGACGCCGGCTGCCCCCGCTGGCGGGAGATCCCCTTCGACCGGATCGGCGGCCTGGTCTTCGAGCCGGGCAATTCGGGCGGGCTGGTCCGACTGCCGCCCGTCAAGGTGGTGCAGGCCCTGGCCCGGCACATCCGGGAGCAGCAGGGCCTGGTGGTGGTGGATGAAGTCACCACCGGGCTGGGCCGCACCGGCGCCTGGTACGGGTTCCGGCACTACGGCCTGGATCCGGACATCATCGCTCTCGGCAAGGGATTGGGCAACGGCTACCCTGTCAGCGCCGTCGCCCTGACCCGTGAAACGGCCGCCCGTCTCGAAGCTGGCGGGTTCCGCTGGGCCCAGTCTCACCAGAATGACCCGCTGGGCTGCGCCGTCGCCCGGGAGGTGATCCGCGTGATTCGCGACGAGGAACTGGTGGCCCGCAGTCACCGGCTGGGCGCCCGCTGGTGGGCGGAGCTCCAGCATATGGCCACCCAACACCCGGTCATCCGTGACGTACGGGGTCTGGGTCTCATGTTGGCCGTGGAATTCGCCGAGGATTCGCTGACTTTTTCGCTGCGGGATGCTTACCACCAGCTGCTGGACAGCGGCTTCATCGTCGGCTACAAACCGGCGGCCCGCCTGCTGCGGTTTTACCCGCCCCTGACCATCGGCGAGGGGGACATCGACCGCCTGCTGGCCGGGCTGGACCGGATCCTGGCCCATCCGTCACCTTGAGCGGCCCCGGGTGCCCGCGCCCCTGGGCCGATGCCGCGCCCTCCCGGCCAGAACCGGGCACACCGCCTGGAACATTCCTGCCTCCGGCGACGGGGCATCCACCTCTGCCCCCATCCACACCGAACCAGCCGGTCCGCTCACTGGGCCAAGCGGGCCATCCGGACTCCCTGAATCTCTGCCGTGCGAAAAACGTAAAAATATCAGACCCGATTCAGACTATTCGGTTGCCTCTGTCGTCCAAACGGGACAGATGGCCCCCGCGGGCCGTGACAATTCAGACGGATTCAGGATATGATGGCCACAGCGGATCACACAATCACGGGCGAGACCATGGCGACAGCCGGGAATATGGAGCAGACGCGCGAGGCAGCCTGGGTGGAAGCCAGCCGCGGCGGCGACAGCCGGGCCTTCAATCATCTGGTGCTGCGATGGGAAAAACCCATCTTCGGGCTGGCCTGGCGGATGCTGCGCAGCCGCGCCGAAGCGGAAGAGGCCACCCAGGAGATCTTCCTGTCGGCCTACAAGGCCATGCACCGCTTTCGGCAGGGCGCCCGCTTCTCCACCTGGCTGTACCGCATCGCCACCAACCACTGCATCTCCCGCTTGCGGCGCCGGCCAGCCATCTTCCAGGTGCCCATTGCCGATCAGGTGGACGAGGACGAGACCGTCAAACCGGTCCAGCTGCAAGTGTCCCCCACTCATGAAGCCGACCTGATCCGCGCGGACACGCGACGCGACGTGGTGGCGGCCCTGGCCGGTCTGAATGAAGAGCAGCGACTGGTGGTGGAACTCAAATTCTATCAGGAGCTGACCTTCGAGGGGATCGCCGAAATTCTTGAGATCCCCACCAGTACCGTCAAATCACGTTTCTACACGGCCCTGGGCCAGTTGAAATCCCGTCTGACGGAGAATTGACACCGGGATCCGGTGCCGCCGGAGCAACGGAGGAATGACATGAACGACGAATGCCGACTTATTCAACCCAACATCGCCGCCGCCCTGCTGGGCGAGCTGGCGGCCGAAGAAACCGCACGGGTGAGACGGCACGTGGCCGAATGCCCCGCATGCGCCGCCGAGCAGGAAAAATACGCGCAGTTGTTCCGGCAGATGGAAACGGCCCGTGACGCGGAGCCGCCGCGCCATTTTTTCGTGTATCCCGAGGAAGAGCCGGGCTTCCTGGGCCGGTTTTTCCGTACGCCGGGCCGCCGTTGGGCCCTGGCCGCCGGACTGGCCGCGATCCTGCTCGTCAGCGTGACCCTTAGCGGTCGGCTCTGGCTGCGCTGGGACAACGGTACGGTCATGCTGGGCCTGGGTGCTCCGCCCGCTGTCCAGACCGCAGCGGACATCCAGCGGGAACTGTCGACCTTCCGGGTGGCCCTGCTGTCCGAGCTGTCGCGCCGCGAGCGGCTGGAATCGGCACGGAATCAGGAATTGCTGCGCCAGGAACTGGCCGCCTGGCTCGGCAGCCTCTCCCGCCAGCAGCAGGATTACCTCGAGCTCCGGCTGACCGAGCTGGAAACCAGTTTCGGCGACCGGCTGCAGACCACCGAAACAGCCCTGCGTAACGGGACCGAACAGCAGGTCGCCGGCCTGTATACGCTGCTGCAGGACGAACGCAAGGCGGAGCTGCAGGCCATGAACGACCGGATCGTCCGGCTGGCCACCCGCAACGAATTGCGGGCCGACCAGACGGATGTGATGCTGGCCACCCTGCTGGAGGTGTCGGACCCGCGGCTGCGAAGCAGAAACTGAAAAGTAACACGTAAACCATTTACATCAAAGAATGTGAGGTGCAATCATGAAAAAAACGTGGATCGTCGTGTGCGCAAGCACCCTTGTCCTGGCCATCGCCCTCGGGCTCACCGGCTGGGCCCAGGACGCCCGCTCGTCCCTGTTCGACACCCGCCGCACGGGCCGTGAAGTGGAGATCATGAAAGGGATCCTGGAAACCACCCTGCAATACGCCCTCAAGGACTCCCGGCCGGAAAAGAACGCATCGGCCACCGGCCACTATCTGCGGGGAGCTTATTTTTTCGCCGAAACCCGGATCGGGGGTTACTACCTTTACGGCCAGGGTGCCGTGTTCACCATTTCCGGCGAGAGCCTGATGGACTCCTTCGGTGGCGACCATGGCCCCATGTTTCTCACCGCCGGCGACGAGCTGCTGTTCGCTGAAGAACTGGCTGACCTCGAATATGTGGAGGCCGCGGAAGCAGGCGAGGCGGATGATGAACCCGGCCCGGCCACCAAGGAAAAGATGAAAGAGCGCATCGCCGCGGCCAAGGAGCGCATGAAAAAGCAAAAGGAAGAGGCTGAAAAGCGCAAAGCCGAATTTCAGCAGGCCCTGGGCGGCATCAAGGCCCAGCTGGTGGAAACCCTGGCCACCCACGGCGACTCCCTCACCCAGGTGGGACCCGACGAGTACATCACCCTCATCATCACGCCCGTCCGCGAAGTCATGCCCCGACCGCAGATCATCTCGGTCAAACGCTCCGTGGTGACGGACTTCAAGACCGGCCGCCTCACCCTGGACGCCTTCCGCGACAAGGTACTGCAGTACACCAACTGAACCGGTTTTCTCCCGCCGGCGAGAGCGATCCGCCGGCGGGATTTTCTTCCGGCTCCCGCCTGTCCGTTTTCCTCCATGCACCGAGACGTTCCCCGGCTCCCCTGATCGTGCCCACGCACCCGGCGCACCGGCCCCCTCGACCTGTAGCTGACAGCGGCAGCGCCCGGGCTGGACGCCGCGTGGTATACTTCAGACAGCCTGACCGGCATCCCGTCACAGGAGACCGCGAAATGGACGCTCCTTACCCCGACCCGGCCCCGGACGCCCGCTGGGAGATCTGGCACCAGGACACCTTCGACCGGGCAGCGCCGCGCACCCGCGAGGCGTCGGGCCGTGGCCTCCAGGCGGGACTGGTCGAACTCTGGTCCCGTCATCTGCGGGAGGGGATCGACGAGGAGGGGCGCCCCACCTTCGCCCGGTTCAACCTCTGGTGGCCGCAGACAGCGAGCAGTGTGGCCATCACCGGCTACCGGTCCGGAGCCGCCCGCCTGCGCCGCTGGCTGCGTCCCGGACGGGCCGCGACCGGCGCACCGGATGAACCGCGGCTTTCGCGTGCGCGGCTGCTCCAGATTGCCCACGCCCATGGCCGGCTGCTCCTGGCCGGACAGAACAGTGCGCCCTTGCTGGAACTGGCCCGGGATGCCGCCCATTGGGCGGACTTCGCCCGCCGCCTGTCCCGCCTTTCGGAACCAGCGGAGTGAAATAGAGCCGGGAACGGCCCCTGTTACACTTTGTTACAGGATGGAAAAACTGGCGAAATGCCATTTTGCTACCGTACACTCGCCGGCAATGCCGGTGATGACCCCGGTTCGGACCTGCCCGTCGCTGTGTATCGCACGGCCGGCGGACTCCGCTCCGGTCCAGAGGAGCTAGCATGGGCGATACGATTCTTATCATCGACGACGACGTCAATCTGAATGACCTGGTCACCACGTACCTGAGCGGCTTCGGTTATGACGTGGAATCCTGCTCCGATCCGGCTACGGCGCTGGAGCGAGTCAGGGAAAAGAATTTCGGGTTGATCATCCTGGACGTCATGATGCCGGGCATGGACGGCTTCACCGTTCTGCGCAAAATCCGCGACATCTCACGCGTGCCGGTCATCATGCTCACCGCCTGCGGCGAGCTTACCGATCGGGTCGTGGGCCTGGAGCTCGGCGCCGACGACTATCTGGCCAAACCGTTTGAGCCCCGTGAGCTCCTCGCCCGCATCCGCAGCGTCATGCGCCGCTTTCAGAACGCCGGCCAGGCTGCCCGGCTGACTCCGGACGCCGCAGAAGAGGGACTGGTCCTGCAACCGGAAAAAAAACAGGCCCGGCTGGACGGCCAGCCGCTGGACCTGACCTCCATGGAATTCGACTTCCTCGAGCTGATGATGGCCAACAAAGGCCGGGTACTCAGCCGCGATTACATCATGGACCGGCTCAAGGGCTACGAATGGGAGGCCTATGACCGGTCCATCGATATCCTGGTCAGCCGGGTTCGCTCCAAACTGGGCGATTCCCCGACAGACCCCACCTATATCAAAACCATTCGCGGCGCCGGTTACATGTTTATTGGATAAACTATGAAACACTTTTATTTCAGACTTTTCGGCATCGTTCTCGTGTCAGCGCTGGCCATAACCGGCCTGATTTTCTGGCTGAACCGGGTGTACCGGGAGCTGGAGATGAACCCGCTCCGCTACGAGGGCTTCCGTCACTATCTCGTCCATCGTGTGCTGGAAGCCGTTGAAGACCACCAGGAGAGCGAGCTGGTGGAAATATCCAACGATTTCCGTTTTTATATCCAGTTGACGGGACCCCAGAAATCCCTCATCACCCATCCCGACTATTTCGAATCCGATGAGTTCACCGGCCTGCAAAAGGGGGACATTCCGTCGGACCGGGACGGCGAGCGCCGCAGTTCGCGCAATCGCCGCCCGCCCCGCGAAGAGCCCGAGATTCGTCCGGAGGTCAAAGGCCTCTACGAAAACGATGACCTGCGGGGTCTGGAGATCCGGTACGGCGTGATCACCTGTTTCCTGGTGCGGCAACCACCCGATTTCTGGAAACGGGTCTTCTTTTACGGCCTGATCGTCTGTATTTTTCTGGTTTTCCTGGGATTGGCGGTGACGGTGAAATTGTGGTTCGTCGATCCGTTGAACCGGCTGGAGAAAGCCATCAGTGCCTTCCCCGCCGAGCTGGAAACGGGTGAACCCCAGTCGCAGGAGGGGAGTCTGCGCCAGCTCTTCAAGACGTTTCATGAAATGAAGAAACAGGTGACGACCCTCGTGGAGGACAAGGAACGCCTGTTGCGGGATGTCAGCCATGACCTCAAATCACCCATCACCCGGATGCGGATGGCCGTCGAGCTGCTCGAGGAATCCAAGGTCAAGAAGATGCTGCTCAACGATCTGGGCGACCTGTCGGTGATGGTCACCAAGATCCTGGAAAGCCGCCAGGGCAAGATCATCCGCAGCCAGCTGCTGGATGCGGTGGCCTGCGTCGAGCGCTTTCGCGGCTCCAGAGAATTCGCCCTGCCCATCCGGCTCACTGTCGCCGGCAACTTCCGTTTCGAAGGGAACGAGTATCAACTGGTCCGCGTGTTCCGTAACCTCGTGGAAAATTCGGAAAAATACGCCGATCCCCGCCAGGGCATCGATATCGAAATTTCCCGCCAGGACACGCACGGTTTCATCGTGTTTTCCGATTCCGGCAGCCACATCACCGACGAGGAAATCGAAAAGATCTTCGAGCCGTTCTATAAGTCCGACCAGGCCCGCCGGCAGGATTTCCGGAATGGATACGGCCTGGGTCTCTCCATTTGCAAGCAGCTCATCGAAGCCATGGGGGGGCAGATCAATGCCGGGCGCTCCGCCGGCGACGGGCTGAGCATCGAATTGATCTTTCCGATGGCCGAGTCCGGGCCGGAGGCGACAACCCCTCCGCTTTCCAGTCCATAACCAGCGGATGCAATCCTTTTCCAGCCGCATGCATCCATGTGCAGGGAACCGGTCCCCCGACCCGGATACCCGGGATCTTTGCAACAGAACGTTCGCTGCGGATTTTGGAACCCGCCCCCCGGGGCCGGCGTATACACCGGTTCCGCGGCAGGAACTACGAAAGAGCCATTGTTACAAAATGATACACTGCGGAAAAATCGCGGAAAGATGTTTTTGATACAAATATACATGATAACGGGCGGATCACCGCCCACAACAGGAATTGAGTTCTATTCAGTACAGGAGAAGGATACATGAAGATCATCACCATCAGTCTGGCCGCTGTTCTGCTGACCGCCGCCCTGGTCCTGAGCGGATGCGGCGGTGACGCTGCCGGCAACAGTGAGGGCCGCCGCCCGTTCATGGGCGACACGTCGGCCCGGCAAACTGCCCCGGAAATCTCCGTCAAGGCCCAGCAGGCCGTGCGCGGCAATGTGGCCACGTTCATCCTGGCCTCTACCACCCTCGAAGCCAAGCGGACGGTGGAAGTCTACAGCAAGGGCACCGGCCTCGTCGAACAGATGAATTTCGAGGAGGGCGACCGCGTCGTCAAGGATCAGCTTCTGGTCAAGCTGGACGAACGGGAAGTGCTGAACGAATACAATCAGGCCAAGCTGGCCATCCAGCAGGCCGAAATCGCCCTGCAGCAGGCCAAGGTCCGCAAGGAGCAGGCCGCCAGCGACTATGAACGGAACAAGCAGCTGCTCAGGGAAAACCTGGTCAGCCAGCAGGAATATGACAGGACCGAACTGGATGACAAATACGCCCAGCTGACGCTGGATGACAGCGAATACGCGCTGCGCGTCGCCCGCGAGCGATACGAAGCGGCCAAAATCCAGCTGGAAAACACCGAGATCCGGGCACCCATCACCGGTATCGTTTCCGCCCGCGCGGTGGAACTGGGCCAAATGATCCGGGCCAACGACCCGGTCAGCACATTGACGGACATGGAGCATCTGCTGGCGCGAGTCCACATCCCCGAAACGGACATCCAGCGGATTTCCTCAGGGCAGGCGGCCCGTGTCGAAGCGGAATCGCTGCCCGGCCGACAGTTTCGCGGCTCGGTCACCCTGATCAGCCCGGTCATCGATTCCGAAACGGGCACCGGCAAGGTCACCATCGAAATCACCGACCGTACGGGCAACCTGAAGCCGGGCATGTTCGTCAACGCCTATCTCACCACGTCGGTGCATGAAAACGTCGTCAAAATTCTGCGCAAGGCGGTCTGGCATGAAAAGGAAGAGGACTGGGTCTTCATTGTCCGGCCGGACAACACCGTGGAAAAACGGCGCATCGAAACCGGTTACACCGAAGAGGACTGGGTGGAGATCACCAACGGCGTAAACGAGAAGGAGCTGGTGGTGACCGTCGGCCAGGACAGCCTCGATGAAGGTTTCCCCGTCAAGGTCGCCGAATATGAAGGCCCCCCACCCACCGACCGGCCGCTCCAGGTCGAAGCGACTCCCCCGCCGGGCGAGCGCCCGCAGCGCGGCGGGCCCGGCGGCGGCGATATGCGGGCCCAGTTCCAGGCCCTGATGCAGAATCCCGACGCCCAAAAGGAAATGCAGGAGGCGCGAGCCAACAATCCGGACATGTTTCGGGATCCCGAGAAGCGGCGCGAATTCTTCCAGAAGCTGCAGGAAAAATACGGAAAGAAGTAAACCATGAACATCGTCAACTTTTCAGTGCGCCGGTCGGTGACCACGGCCATGCTCATGCTGGCCCTGGTGGTGTTCGGCTCCGTCGCCTACGATCGGCTGGCCGTGAACCTGCTGCCCGACATCACCTATCCTTCCCTGACCATCAAGACCGAATACGAGGGCGCCGCCCCGGCGGAAGTGGAAGACGTCATCACCAAGCCCATCGAGGAATCGGTGGGTGTGGTGGACAACATCATGCGCGTTTCCTCCGTCAGTCGACCCGGGGAATCGTATGTGATCCTGGAGTTCGCCTGGGGAACCAACATGGACTTCGCCGGCCTGAACGTCCGGGAAAAGCTGGACCTGGTCCAGTTGCCCGACGATGCGGAGAAACCGGTCCTCCTGAAATATGATCCGTCGGCCGATCCCATTCTCCGCTACGGCGTCAGCGGCAACCAGACCCTGTCGCGCACCCGGCTGCTCATCGAGGAGAAAGTCAAACCCTACCTGGAGAACATCGAGGGCGTGGCCGCCGTCAAGATCAACGGCGGGCTCGAAGAAGAAATCTATGTGGAACTGGACAACGGCAAACTGAACGCCTTCCGTCTCTCCATCACCCAGGTCACCCAGCGTTTGGGACAAGAGAATATAAACCTGACGGGCGGAATTCTGGATGAAGGCCGACGGCGCTACCTGGTTCGCACCCTGAGCCAGTTTCAACGGGTGGATGAAATCGACGACGTCATCGTGGCCCGGCGAGGCGGCGCCAATATCACCCTGGGCGATATCGCCCGGATTTATTCCGGTTTCAAGGAACGGACCATCATCACCAAGCTGGACGGCGAGGAAGTGATCGAAATGGCCGTTTACAAGGCCGCCGACGCCAATGCCGTGCTGGTGGTGGATGCCGTCAAGACCCGCATGGAAGAGGTCCTGCCCAACGTCAACGTCGCCGGCACCAAACTGGAGTTCACGCCGGTTTTCGACCAGTCCATTTTCATCCGGCAGTCCATCGACGAAGTTCTCAACACCGCCATGGTGGGCGGCATCCTGGCCATCCTGATCCTGTTCCTTTTTCTGAGAAACCTCAAGAGCACCGTCATTATTTCCCTGTCCATACCCATTTCGGTGGTGGTGACGTTCTTTTTCATGTACCTCTCGGACATCACCATCAACATCATGAGTCTGGGCGGCCTGGCCCTGGGCATCGGCATGCTGGTGGACTCGTCCATCGTCGTGCTGGAGTCCATCCAACGCTACCGTGATGAGGGCATGAGCATGCTGGAATCGGCGCGCATCGGCGCCGGCAGTGTGGGCAAGGCCGTGGTGGCCTCCACCCTGACCACCATCTGCGTGTTTCTGCCCATCGTGTTCGTCGAGGGCGTCGCCGGCCAGCTGTTTTCCGACCTGGCCCTGACGGTAACGTTTTCCCTCAGTGCCTCGCTACTGGTGTCCCTGACCCTGATTCCCATGCTGGCCGCCAAGCAGATCGCCGAAAGCTTCGAAGCGGCAGTCGACGTCCGGAAGAAAACACCCAGTTCGCACCCGGTGGCCCGGATCTTTTCCTTCATTTTTCGCAAAATCCCGGCCTACATCCTCGGTACGTTTCTTCTCCTGCTCCGCTACATCTGGAAAGGCATCCTGATCCTCATCTGGCCATTGACTTTTCTGTTCGAGAAATTTTATGACTGGGTGCAGGATATGTACTCCCGACTGATCCGCTTCGCCATTGGGCACCGGGCGATCATCATCCTCCTCGCCCTGGCCATTCTTGTGGCGACCAGCCTTATTTTTCCCTTCCTGGGTTCGGAGCTGATCCCCGAAGTCAAGCAGGGACAGTTTTTCCTGTCCATCCAGCGGGAGGAAGGCACACCGCTGCTGAAAACCCAGGAAACAGTCGATCTGCTCACCGAACGCATCACGGCCGTCGATGGCGTTACGGAGGTCTTCACCCTGACCGGCCTGAATCAGCAGACGGGAATGAGCGTGGAAGAAGAGAAAGAAAACGCCGCCCGATTGACCGTCAATCTCGATCCCGCCATCGCCCTGGAGCGCGAGGATGTGATCCTGGAACAGGTTCGCCGGCTGGTGGAACCACTGCCCGGTCTGGACTACAAGTTCAGCCGGCCCACTTTTTTCAGCTTCAAAACGCCCATCGAGGTCTACGTCCAGGGATATAACCAGAACGTTCTGGCCGAGATCACCAGCGGGATAACGGATGACATGGAGAAAATCCCCGGCCTGGCCGACCTGAAGACCAGCACCGAGGCCGGCAATCCCGAAGTGCAGGTCCGGTTCAACCGCGAACGCCTGTCGGCCTACGGTCTGACGGTGCAGGAAGTGGCCCAGTTCATGCGCAACCAGATCCTGGGCGATGTGGCCACGGAATTCGTGCGGCCCGAGCACAAGGTGGATATCCGCGTGCGGCTGGCCGAGGAACAGCGCCAGACCCTGGAGGACATTCGCAATCTCAAGATCCATACCAGTACCGGCACCGTCATCCCGCTGCAGGCCGTGGCCGACCTTGAGGTGGCACAGGGACCGGCGGAAATCCGCCGCCTCAACCAGCAGCGGGTGGCCCTCATCAGCGGCAACATCGAAGGGCGGGATCTGGCCAGCATTGTGGACGACATCCACCAGGTTCTGGCCGCCTCGCCCATGCCCCCCAATTTCACGGCCTTCCTGGGCGGGCAGAGCGAGGAACAGGCGGTGGCCTTCCAGAGCATGACCTTCGCCATCCTGCTGGCCATCTTTCTGGTCTACCTGGTCATGGCTTCCCAATTCGAATCCTTGCTGCAGCCGTTCATCATCATGTTCGCCATCCCCTTCTCCCTGATCGGCGTGTTGCTCATCCTCTTTCTGACCGGACAGACCGTCAGTGTCGTCGTCTTTATCGGCGCCATCGTCCTGGCCGGCATCGTGGTCAACAACGCCATCGTCCTGCTCGACTGCATCAACCAGCTGAGAGAAGAGGGCGCCAACAAGACCCAGGCGGTCATCCGCGGCTGCCATCTGCGCTTCCGGCCCATTCTCATGACCACGGCCACTACGGTCCTGGGCCTGCTGCCCATGGCCATCGGCTTCGGCCAGGGCGCCGAGTTGCGCACGCCCATGGCCCTGACCATCATCGGCGGTCTGCTGTCGTCGACGTTGCTGACGCTGGTGCTGGTTCCCGTCTTGTATCACCTGGTTGTGAGGGAAAAATGAACCTATCGGAACTCTCCGTCCGCCGTCCCATCACCGTCATCATGATGTCCATCATGATCATGGCCCTGGGCGTGATCAGCATCACCAAGCTGCCGCTGGTCTTCTTTCCGGAGATCGACTGGCCCAACCTGCGCGTGCAGGTGGATTACCCGTCCTCCTCACCGGAAGAGGTGGAACAGGATATCACCCAGCCGCTGGAGGACATTCTCGGCACTGTCTCCCAGCTCAAGAGCATGTCGTCCTATTCGAGCAACTCCGGCGCCAACGTCAGTCTGGAATTCGACTACAACGTGGACATGGATCTCAAGGCGCTGGAGGTGCGCGACAAAATCGACCAGGTCCGCAACCAGCTGCCCGACGACATCCAGCAGATCCGGATCCGCCGCTGGCAGACATCCCAGAGTCCGGTCATGTACTTTTCCCTGGCCATGCCGGGCGATATCAGCGAGCTCAACGATCTGCTGGAGACGGTCATCGTGCCCCGGCTCGAGCGTCAGGCGGGTGTGGCCAGTGTCGACATCCGTGGCCCTGACCAAAAAGAGATTTACGTGGATGTGAATCCCAGCCTGCTGGCGGCCTACGGTCTCGACATGTTCAACCTCACCCAGTCCATCCGTTCCAGCAACGTGGACCTGTCCACCGGCTATGCCTTCGACAAGGACAAGAAATATTACCTGCGCGTCGTGGGCCAGTTCCGCTCCATCGACGAGATCCGCGAGTTGCCCATCCGCGGCACCAGCCTGCGGATCCGCGACGTGGCCGACATCCGTTACACCTTTCCCGAGCGGGACGAGATCGATCGCCTCAACGGCAAGGAATCCATCAGCCTGCGGATTTACAAGGCGTCCACCGCCAACGTGGTGGAAACCTGTCAGGCGGTGCGCGATGAACTGGTCCGCATGAGCGAGGCGCCCGAGTTCGCCGGCATGGAGTACCGGATCTTCCGCGATTCTTCCGAGGAAATCCTGGGCACCCTCAACAACCTATCCGAAGGCGGCATTTACGGCGGTCTGCTGGCCGTGTGCATCATCTTCCTCTTTCTGTGGAAGGTTCGCAGCACGTTCGTCATGGCGTTGTCCATGCCCATTTCGGTCCTCTTCACCTTCGCCGGCATGTACATCCTGCGCATCACCGGTATCGTCGACATCACCATCAACATCATCTCGCTGAGCGGCCTGGTGTTCGCCATCGGCATGATCGTCGACTGTTCCATCGTCGTCCTGGAAAACATCTTCCGTGTCAAGCAGGAAGAGGGGATCGGCGCCATCGAGGCGGCCATCAAGGGGAGCAGACAGGTGGGCACCGCCGTATTCGCCTCCACCATGACCACCATCATCGTGTTCGTTCCCTTCGTGTTCATGTCCCAGTCATCCTTCGGCATCTTCATGCGGGACTTCGGCATTGCCGTCTCACTGGCCCTGGTCTCCTCGCTGGTGGTTTCCCTGACCGTCGTCCCCATGATTTCGTCCCTCATCTACAAGGGTGAGGAACGGCCGAAGAAACGGCTCATCGTCTGGCTGACGGACAATTACGGCCGTTTCATGCACTGGACCCTGCGCTGGCGCTACGGACTGGTCCTGCTGCTGATCCCCCTGCTGTGGGCCAGCTTCGCCCTGTTCCAGTCCATCGAGCGGCAGGAGATGCCCAGCGTCCCGGCGCGGGAACTGCGCGTCAACGTCCTGATGCCGTCCAATTTCACCATGGCCGAAATGACCGATCTGTTCAACCGCATCGAAGCCATGGTCGAGTCCAACAAGCAGGAATTGGAAGTGGACACCTACTCCACGGAATGGGGCAAGAACAACCGCAGCCGCAACCGGTACCGCGGGGAGCTGGACCTCTTCTTCACCGAGGAGGGCAACAAGCTGACCCCAGTCCCCGAGCTCGAAAAGGCGCTGCTGGCCAAATTGCCCCAGGAGATCGGCGTGGAATACCAGGTGGGCGAGCGGCGGCATTTCGGACATGGCGGCGGCGGTGGCGTGAGCATCGAGCTGCGCGGCGACAACCAGGATATCCTGGCCCTCTATGCGGAGAAGGTCAAGGAGCGGCTGATGGGCATCGAGTCCATCAGCGACGTCACCACCGACCTGGAGAGCGGCGACCAGGAGCTCCATTTCCAGGTCAACCGCGACAAGGCCGAAAAACTGGGCCTCTCTTCCCAGGCCATCGCCCGAACCATCTCCGCCGCCCTGAGCGAGCGCGCCACCACCCGCTACCAGACGGAAAACGGGGAAGTGGACGTCATCGTCCGCTTCGAGGAGGACCGCCGTCGCACCCAGGACGACATCCTGAACCTGGATGTGGCCACCGCCGGCGGCGAACTGGTACCGCTCAACACGGTGGTGCAACCGGTCTACGCCAGCGGCCCCCAGGTCATCCGCAAGGAGAACCGCAAGCGCATCGTCACCATTACCGCCAATACCGACCGGCAAGGGATGATGTGGGTCATGAGCAGCGTCAACTCCATCCTGGCGGACCTCAAACTTCCGGCTGGCTATTCCTGGAGTTTCGGCCGCTCATTTTCGCGGTTCCAGCAGGATCAGGAGATGCAGACGTTCGCCATCTGGCTGGCCCTGGTGTTCATCTTCATGGTGATGGCCTCTCTTTTCGAGTCATGGATCCATCCCATCACCATTCTGTTCACGGTGCCCTTCGCCATCACCGGCATCAGCATCATTTTCTGGATCACCAACACCCAGCTGGACCGCAACGCCTGGCTGGGTATCGCCTTGCTCTGCGGACTGGTGGTCAACAACGCCATCATCCTGGTGGACCATATCAATTCGCTGCGGCGACTGGGCAACCGGCGCCTGGAATCCATCATCCAGGCCGGCAAGGACCGCCTGCGGCCCATCCTGATGACGGCCTTCAGTACCATGTTCGGCATGGTGCCCATGATTCTGCCCGTCATCTTCCCCGACTGGTTCGGCGTGGTCAGCTACCGCGCCCGGCAGTGGTCCCCCATCGCCCTGGCCCTGTTCGGCGGCCTGACCACTTCCACCTTCCTGACCCTGATCGTTCTGCCCCTCATCTACACCATCGTGGATGATTTGCGGGAATGGGGTCTGGGGGTGATCCGCCGGGCGGCCCACCTGGGACAAAAGACGCCCCCGGCGGGCGAAAGCCAGTCGCCCGTGGCCTGACCGGACGGCCGGTGAAACCGGTCCCGCATGGCAGCATCCCATCGAGAGCGATCCCCCGGGATCGCTCATTTCTTTGACAGAGGTGTATCATGAGCAAGCATATCCGTCGTGTCGCCCTGGTCACCGGGGCCAATCGCGGGCTGGGGCTGGAGATCAGCCGCCAGCTGGCCGACCGGGACATTGCCGTCGTCATGGCCGCCCGGGATGAGGGCAAGGGCCGCGCGGCCGTCGACAGTCTGGCCGGGGAGGGCCGGGATGTCCATTTCGTCCGGCTGGATGTAACGGAAGTACCGTGCATCCTTCAGGCCGTCGATTTCATCTGGCAGCGTTTTGGCCGACTCGATATCCTGGTGAACAACGCCGGCATCATGCCGGACAGCCAAATCAACGCCAGCCGGTTGCCGGCCGAACTGTTGACCCAGACCCTGGTGACCAATGTCTATGGGCCGCTGCTGCTGGCCCAGGCCTGCCTGCCGCTGATGCGGGAGGGCGGCTACGGGCGGATCGTCAACCTGTCCAGCAGCCTGGGCTCACTCACGGAAATGGCCTCGCCCGACTCGCCCCTGGATGGCGTGGACGCGCCGGCCTACCGGTTGTCCAAAACGGCCGTCAACGCCGTCACCGCCCTGCTGGCCCGGGACACCCGCGGTGAGGACATCCTCATCAATTCGGCCTGCCCGGGCTGGGTGAGAACGGAGTTGGGCGGACCACACGCCCCCCGGTCCGTCGGGGAGGGCGCCGACACTCCCGTCTGGCTGGCCACCCTGCCCGCCGGCGGTCCTCACGGCGGCTTCTTCCAGGATCGAACGCCCATCGCCTGGTGAGCGGGCCCGGCATCCGGGCCGCCACCGCCGTGCGCCCGGCGCCACGGATGAACGTTTCACCACGCGGCGGTATCGAATGAAAGGTGGCGCTTCCGCCGTGACGACAGACGGTCCGGTGGTTTCGTTCGCTGTCAAAAAGGGGTACAATGGTTCCTCATGGTCGCGGGAGGTAAAACGTGATTCAGCGAACAATCTGTATGTTCATCATCCTGCTGATGCTGCTGGCATCGGTCCCGGCGGCGGAAGAGACGCCCACCTTTCGCATCCAGTCGGAGTCCCGTTTCGTCCTGGTGGACGCCATCATCACCGGCAGTGGCGACGAGTTCGTGCGGGATCTGACCCGGGACGAAATCGAGATCTATGAGGACGGCAAAAAACAGCCGGTCGTCTACTTCCAGTTGCAGGAACTGGACTACCCCGTTCAGGACACAGCCCCGCCCGCGGCAACCCCGACACCCGCCCGGCCGCGGATCGTGCCGCAAAACCCCGTGACCTTCGCCGCACCGGCGGACAACGTCTCCATCGTCTTTCTCGTGGACCTGCAGACCCTCGACCCGGATGCCCTGATCCGCACCCGGGAATCCATCGCCCACTTCCTCGACACCCAATTCTCGCCGCGGGACCAGGCCCTGCTGGCGACGCTGGATCTGCGCCTGAACGTGCGGCAACCCTTCACCCGGGATCCGGCCCGAATACGCGAGGCGCTGAAGGCTGTCCGCCTGAACGCCAATTCCGTCGCCAACCAGGCCAGCCTCATGCATTTCAACAGCCAGGTGGAAACCATTTTTCGCGACGCCCTCAGCTCCCAGCACAAGACACTGGAGGAGGCGGCCGAAGAATCGGCCCAGCTGGCCCGGACGTACATCAACAATCTGGAAAACCGTCTGGCACATACGGCCGAGGGTGTCAGCGTCCTCTGCCGCTATCTGCAGTCCCTGCCCGGCCGCAAGCAGATCGTCTTCTATTCGTCCGGCTATTCCGTCAATCCGCACAAGGACGTGGAGGAGTTGCTGGCCGCCTGGGTCACCAACCAGCGCTACAGCCGCAACGGCGGCCTGCGGGCCAACCTCAGCGCCATCCTGGGCAGCGCCGGCCGGGAGCGTTTTCCCCGCTACATGGAGGCCATCACCGATGCGGCCAACCGCGCCCAGGTCTCTCTCTACACAGTGGATGCCCGCGGTCTGCTGGGGGCCACCGCCGGCGGGGAGGCCCAGTTCCGGTCCACGCCGCATCTGTCCCGGGAAGGAAGGGATACCCAGTTGCGCCTGAACGTGATCACCAAGCCGCAGGATGCCCTCTATACCATGGCCCGGGAGACCGGCGGCCTCTGGTTTTTCAACAGCAACGATCTGGAAAGGGGCTTGCGCCAGGCTTACCGCGACTCCCATCGCTATTATCTCATCGGCTATCACTCGGCTGTCCAGGGCAAGCCCGGCGACTTTCACAAGATCGAGGTCAAGGTCACCCGGCCCGGCGTGACCGTGCGGGCGCGCGAGGGCTACATCGAGGAGGATAACGCCGCCCTGGCGCGGCGGGACGTTCTCAATGCCTTCAAATTTCCCGAACTGTACCAGGATCCCGGCGTCACCGTGGACCTGGCCCCGGCCGGCGACGCCCGGCGGATCACCGTCACTACCCGGGTAAACACCCGGTCCCTGCTTTTCCAGGAGCGCGATGACCGCTTCGCCTGCCCCCTGGAGATATACGGCGCCGCTCTCAACGACGAGGGGAACTGGGCCGACGAAAAATTTCTCTTCGTCAAATCCTTCCGCATGACTTTTTCACCGGCCGAACTGGCCGAATTTCAGGCCAATGAAACGGTCAGCAGCACGGCGACGGCGGAACTGCCCGCCGGATCCAACCGGCTGGTGGTGGTGGTTCGGCAGGGTGCCACCGCCCGGCTGTACACCGTGGTCAGGGATTTGCCGGCCACGCCAACCGGCATGCCGGACTGAGTTTTTTCATCGCCGTTTCGCCCTCCCGGACAGGCCCGTTTCGCAAGACACGTCCCCCGCGCACACCCCCGATTTTTCTCGCGATATCGACCGCACCGAACCCGCGGTTGCATTTCCGTATCCATCTCCTTATAATGCATCTTTCTGACAGTTCCCGATGCCCGATTCCGGATCCGAAAAGCGCCGAGACCCGAGCCGTATGATACGATGAACCGTCAACCAGTGCCCGGACATAGTTCATCCCCAAACATAAAGGAGACGAGCGTATGGAAGCAGCCCCCGGAGGAAAGCGGAGCAAACTGCTCCCCGAAAGCGCCTACCGCAAACTGAAACCCGGCGAGGAATATCACCCCATCGTCCCCGCCACCAGCTCCCTGGCCGAGATCACCAGCTGGTCGGTGACCACCGGTATCATCATGGTGATCATCTTCGCCGCCGCCGGTATCTACATGGCCCTGCGCGCCGGCAACGCCATCGAGACGGCCATCCCCATCGCCATCCTGGCCATCTCCCTCGGCCGCCTGAAACAACTCAAGAGCACCATCCTGGAGAATGTCATTGTCCAGTCCATCGGCCAGGCCTCGGGAGTGGTGGCCGCCGGCGCGGCCTTCCTGATCCCGGCCCTGTACATCAACGAGCTGACGCCCCCCTGGTGGCAGATCTTCCTGGCCTGCTTCATCGGCGGCTCGCTGGGCGTGGTGCTCATCATCCCGCTGCGCAAGTATTTCGTCAAGGATCTCCACGGCGAGCTGCCCTTCCCCGAGGGAACGGCCATCAACGAGATCCTGGTTTCGGGCGAATCCACGGCCGCCACGGCGTTCCGAGTGCTGATCATCGCCTTCTGCATCGGTGCGGCATACGACTTTCTGGTGGAGTGCATCCACCTCTGGAATCCCGAAATCACCAGCGGTGTCATCCTGGGCGGCATGGGCGAGGCCATGACCGCCATCCGCATGGACATCACCATTTCCGGCCTGGCCGCCCTGTTCGGTCTGGGGTACATCATCGGCCTGCGTTACGCCTCCATCATCGCCGCCGGTTCGGTCCTCTCCTACCTGGTGTTCATCCCCGTGGTGTACCTCTTCGGTTCGCAGATGGGTGGCTTCGAGTACGCCGGCACCGTCTACGACATCGCCAACATGTCGTCGGACCAGATCTTCAACCAGCTGGTGAAAAACATCGGCATCGGCGCCATCGCCGTTTCGGGGATCATCGGCATCATGAAAATGGGCAAGATCGTCATCGGCTCCATCTCCCTGGGATTCAAGGGCCTTAAAGGCGGCGGCCATGCCGCGCCCGAGGAGCCCCGCACCCAGCTGGACATGTCCCCCCGCAATGTCCTGCTCATCCAGTTCGGCACAGCCGCCCTGCTGGGCCTGCTCTTCTTCATCGTCGCCCTGACCACGGTGGACACGGCCACCGGCCAGAACTACAGCCTGGGCGACAGCCTGCTCTACGCCGCCGTCGGCGCCGTCGTCGGCTATGCCCTCTCCTTCCTGTTCACCCCGGTAGCCGCGCAGGCCATCGCCATCGTCGGCGTCAACCCCGTGTCGGGCATGACCCTCATCACCGTGGTCATGACCATCCTGGTCCTGGTGACCGTCGGCCTCAGGGGCACGGGCGGCATGTTCGTGGCCCTCATCGTCGGCACGGCCGTTTGCACCGCCCTGTCCACGTCCGGCGCCCTCATCACCGATTTCAAGATCGGCTACTGGATCGGCGCCACGCCCCGCCAGCAGGAGCGCTGGAAGTTCCTCGGCCTGGCCGTGGCGGCGCTGGTGGTGGCCTTCGTCATCCCCATCATGGACAGCGGCTACGGTTTCCTGCAGCGCGACCAGGACACGGGCCAGATCGTCCGTGACGCCGCCGGCACGCCCATGTCCAACACCGAACAGTTACCGGCGCCCCAGGCCAACATGATCGCCGCCGTGAGCCGCGGCCTGCTCAACGATCCGGCCAAACAGCCATGGCTCTTCTATGGCCTGGGCGGTGTCATCGCCATCGTCCTGTTCATGGCCGGCGTGCCCATGCTGGCCTTCGCCCTGGGCATGTACCTGCCCATTGCCATCAACCTGGCCATCCTGTGCGGGGCATTCACCGCCTGGATCGTCGGCAAGACCGGCGGATCGGAGCGGATGCGCAAGGCCCGCTCCGAACAGGGGATCCTCATCGCCTCCGGCCTGATGGCCGGCGCGGCCATCTTCGGGATCCTCACCGCCATCCTCCGTCTGCCCGATGTCGGTTCGTGGTTCGGGCTCGGCGCCATCATCCAGTATCTTAGCGTCGGCGTGCAGATGACCACCCAGAACGGCCTGCTCAAGGAAAACCCGCTGCACTGGTTCGAGGGGGTCACCGGACAGGGGTTGTCCCTGGCCATGTTCGTCCTGCTGGGGGTGGTCTGCTTCTTCCTGGCCCGCTGGGGGGCACGGCGGACCATCCGCGAAGAGGACGAGTTCGCCGCCCGGCAGGATCAGCGGCAGCCCTGACGGGTGAAGTTTCCCGTCGCCGGATGGACGGCCACGCCGGCCATCCGGCCCTTCCAGATCATGATGCCCCGCCTGCGGGACCGTCCCGGGCTGGGCATTTTTTCTTTTTCCTGATCCCCTCTTTATGCGGCTATCGAGATACCCGTACGCTGCGTGGGCAGATCTCCAATCCAGCTCACGTTGAAAGTTCCCCGCTTTCGTCCCCCTTCGCTCCGTGGCACGGAGCTACGGCGGACCGGTCGAAAGGGGGGTACGGTACCCCGGGGTTGCCAAACCCGGGGCTCTGATTTACATCGTGCCTTGTCTGCACAAGAGAAAAGAAACAGACTGCCCCCCTTCGGCGAAGGCGGGGTACGGATAAAAAAACGGCAGCCGGAGCTGCCGTTCCATCGGTCCGTCCCGCACCACGGGGGTGCAGCCGGGGGCCGGTGCGATATCGCCGGGGGAAGGCAGCCCGCCCGGCCCCGTTATACAAATCCGTCGGTCTATTTGAGCACCAGGCCGCACAGGCTGGCCGGCACGGCCACGATCTTGGAGATGTCACCGTTGAGGGCCAGGGCGAACCCGGTGACCATCTGGTCGCATTCGACGATGAGCATCACCTGGGGCGGCAGGGCCACGCCGAAAGCCGAGCCCAGGTAATTGACGTACTTGCCGTTGGGCGCCACCTGGAGACCGCTGGCCGTGGCCAGGAGCGTGCCGTCGGGCGCGAAGGCGTAGGCGGTCATGTTGGCGGTGGTGTCGGTGGTGTTGACCACGGCGAAAGCGCTGTTCCATATAACCGTCGTCTCCATCAGCGGAAAGATGAGCCGGGTGCTGGTGATGTCCACCGTGGGCAGGGTGGACACCCCGCCGGCCGGCAGATAGGTAAAGCGCATCAGCCCCTTGACGCAATCGGAATTGGTGATGATCTTGAGCCAGCCGAAGGGCACGTTCAGCGTCGGGAAATAGGTGGAGATGGGCTCGGTGACACTGCCGAAGGGAAGGAGGCTGAAACCGGTGGTCCCGTGCAGGGTGCCGTCGTCGCCGTACAGCATGATGGTCACGTACTGGGCGGCGTCGGTGCCGTTGGCCAGGGTCAGTTCCGTGAGCCACGCCCCGACCTCCTCGGCGAAATGGGGCAGGTAGGTGATGTAGCCCCCGCCGCCGGCGCCGATGGTGATGAGGGTGGTGCACATGGACTCGAACTCACCGGTGAACGTATCAAAGACCAGCACCTGCACCGTGTAGACGCCGTCCACGCCGCTGGCCGGCAGGTTCAGGTTCACGTTGCGCGGATCGTCGGCCGAACCGTTGATGGTGTAGACGGCGTCCGAACCGGCCAGGATGTTGCTGTTGGGGGCGATGATATTGGTCTCCACCCGGATGGACTGGGTGGCGAGGATCGTGTCGATGTCGTAGGTCACCTGCACCGTGTCGCCCCAGGCGTAGGTGCTCATGTCGGTGGTCACGTAGCGGCAGCTGGTCCGGCCCGACGAGGCGCCGTTGATGATGAGCTGGGCCTTCTTCAACTCGACACACCAGTCGCCGGGATCGGCCGCGGCGCCCTGGTTCACCAGGATGGTGACGCGGTTGCGGCCGGCCGGTACCAGGTAGGCCGGATTCACGGTGAACATCGTGGTGGAATCCTCGTTGTTGGCGCCGGTGAGAGTGCCCACGTAATTGCCGTTGACATAAACTTCATCCACCTCGGGGTTGCTGGCGTTGGTGTCCTCGTCCACGTCGTTGCAGAGGAGCAGCAGCTGGGCCGAAGTGATGTTGGTCTCGCTGATATCAATATGGAATTCGATGGGATGCAGGGCGTCGGTGTTGAACAGGCAGTAGTGCCAGTCGCCGTCGGCCGTGCCGCCCCAAGCGTTGTTGTCGTTGTCGTCCTCGATGACGTATACGCCGGCGGTGCCGCCGCCGCCGATGGTGATGGTCGTGGTGCACGTGGACTCATACTCGCCCGTGGCGTTGTCGAAGACCAGCACCTGCACCGTGTACTGACCGGCCTGGCCGCCGGCCGGCAGGGCCAGGTTCACGTTCCGGGGATCGTTGGCGCTCCCGCTGATGACGAAGATGGCATCGGATCCGGCCACGATGGTGTTGGCCGGGGAGATGATATTGGTTTCCACCCGGATTTCCTGGTTGGTGACGGTGGTATCGATGTCATAGGTGACCTGCACCGTTTGCGACCAGTCGTAATTGGCCTTGTCCGTCTCCACATAGCGGCAATCGGCCCGGCCGCCGCTGGCGCCGTTGATGGCCAGCTGGGCCCGTTTCAGCTCCACGCACCAGTCGCCGGGGTCGGCCGCGGCGCCCTGGTTGACCAGGATCTGGACCCGGTTGCGGCCCCCGGCGACCAGGAAGGCGGGATTGACATTGAAGACGGTGGTGGAATCCTCGTTGTTGGCCCCCCGCAAGTTGCCCAGGTAGTTGTTGTTGATGTAGACCTCGTCCTCTTCGGGGTTGTTGGGCTCAGTGTCCTCGTCCACATCGTTGCAGAGAAGGAAAAGCTGGGCCGAGGTGATGTTGGTTTCGGCCACATCGATGTGAAATTCGATGGGGTGTTTGTTGTCGGTGTTGAAGAGGCAATAGTTCCAGTCGCCGTCGGCGGCGCCGCCCCAGGCGTTGTTGTCGTTGTCGTCCGTCAGCACGTAGACGCCGGGCGTGCCGCCGCCGTCGCCCACCACGCTGATGTTGTCGATGTAGGCGCCTTCGAAACGGTTGGACACATCACTAATGTAGATCCAGGCAAACCAGACCTGCGACTCCCCCGTTAGATCGTTGGAAGAATAATTCGCCAGATCGGATGTGAACGTTTCGAAGCCGCTGGTGTTTTGTGACGTCTGCCAACCGAAGAAGTTGGTTCCGTTAGTCGACGCCAAGTATTGCAGCGGATCGTAACTGGCCTCAGTCTCGAGCCACAGGTCGAAGGAGATTGTCCCGGCCGTGACAGTGGACAGATCGAACGGCCCGGCGATGATCCAGGTCTCGGTGTTGACGGGCACATCGCCCCCGGCGCCCGGGGACGCGGCGCCGTTCTGGGCGCACCAGGCGCTGTAGCTGCCGGCCGCCTTGCGGTAGGTGCTGCGGCCCCACTGCACGTCGGGTGAACCCGTCGGCCGGTAAAAGCTCCAGATCCCGGGATCCAGGTTCGACTCGAAACCCTCCTGGAAGATGGTGGCCTTGGCGACTCCCAGTCCGGAACCGATGGAGTCCGTCTTGTCCGGCCCGATATGGATGATGTGCGCGTCGGCCGGCAGGGTGCGGCTCACGGGCTGCCAGTTGGCCGGATCGCTGGGCGGCACCGGCAGGTCGCGGCGCTGGTCGTCGTCGTTGTAGACGGGCGCCGGGGCCCGGTCCTGGGCGCCCGGCGGTTGTTTCGCAGCCGGGGTTGCCGACACCAGTGGCGTCAGCAGCAGACAAACCAATACAAACGATAGCAAAATTTTACCCTGGGGATGGGTCATGGGTTTCCTCCTGTGATTCAAAGAAAGGTAAATTTCATTCGCAAAAACACCAAAGTATTGTATTGTAAAATTTATCTATTTGCAATGATGGACGGGTCGGAAATATGTCTTTTCTCCGGCGAAACGGACGGCCCCGGAGCGACGGTAGAGAACTAAATGAATATATATGAGTTATTTGGTTTTACAAACGTCATGGATACATGTTCCAACCGGGGACGAATCGGACCGACTGAAACGACCGGACCGCCGTCTGGGTCAGTTCAGATTGACAAAACCTCGACAAAAATAAGTATTCTGAAAATATTTCTGTATTGTGTTATAACTATGTTAATTTTTCGCAATATTGCTTCGAGGAGCATGACATGAACGCACGTAACCCTCACTGCCTCATCGGCCTGGTGCTGGCACTCGGGCTGACCCTCCCGGCCACCGCCGCGACGGGTCCCACGCCCGGCGACGACAGCGAAACCGCCTTGCGGGCGCTGCAACTGGACCCGGCGGCGGCGTCACGTTTCGCCCAGCTGGCCCTGAAGTGCATCGAGCAGGAGTTCCCCAACAAGCCGTCCCATGTCATGCACAATGAGCGGGAGGTCACCCCCCCGCGGGACCAGCACCCGGCCTTTTACGGCTGCTTCGACTGGCATTCGGCCGTGCACGGCCACTGGCTGCTGGTGCGGGTGCTGAAGCTGTTCCCCGGGTTGCCCGAGGCGCCGGCCATCCGCGACGCCCTGGATCGCAACCTGACCCGGGCCAACCTGCTGGCCGAAGCGGCCTACGTTCATCAAAAGGGCCGGGCCTCTTTCGAGCGGACCTACGGCTGGGCCTGGCTGCTCAAGCTGGTGGAGGAACTCCACACCTGGGACGACGCCGACGCCGCGCGCTGGCGCGAAAATCTCCGCCCCCTGGAACAGGCACTGGTGGAGCGCTACCTGGACTTCTTCCCCAAGCAGACCTACGCCATCCGCACCGGCGTGCATCCCAACACCGCCTTCGGCCTGGCCTTCGCCCTGGATTATGCCCGGGTCATGGGCCAGCAGGCCCTCATCGAGCTGGTGGTGGAACGCAGCCGCACCTATTACCTGGCCGATGCCCATTGCCCGGCCGGCTGGGAGCCCGGCGGCAACGACTTCTTCTCGCCCTGCCTCATGGAGGCCGACCTGATGCGCCGCGTCCTGCCCCGGGCAGAATTCATCGCCTGGTTCACCGCCTTCCTGCCGGGGCTTCCTGCCGGACAGCCCTCTGCCCTGCTGGAGCCGGCGGTGGTTACCGACCGCAGCGACGGTCAGCTGGTGCACCTGGACGGCCTCAACCTGAGCCGGGCGTGGTGTATGGCCAGCATCGCCGCCGTGCTGCCGGCCGATCATCCGGCGCGGCCCGTCCTGTGGGACGCGGCCCGGCGCCACGCCGAGGACGCCCTGCAGAACGTCCACAGCGGCGACTACGCCGGCGAACACTGGCTGGCCTCCTTCGCCGTGTACCTGCTGTCCTCCCTGTAAGTTGATGGCCTGGGCCGAATGACGGCCGGCGCATTCACCGTCCCCGGGCACATCATCCGCCCGGCGCCGGCCGGCCCGGTATGACCTCCCCGCCGATAATCGGCTTGCCATCACCTCGTCATTGGTTTACAATATTGGCAATGGCATCCTGTCCTGTGTGGTGACATGCGGCTGATCACCGCCCCCCCCGCTTGTCGGACCGGGGGCGCCGGCAACATCCGGAAGGACGAAGATTTTTTGGGCGGGGCGGTCAATTGTCGCCCGCCAGAAGGACCGCCGCACGGCGGGAAAAGGAGGGCACCATGCGCTGGATGTCCCTGTTCATCCTGCTGGCTTTCTCCTGCCTGGTCATCTGCGGCCAGGATCGGAAACCAGCGCCCCCACAGGTCTCGCCACCCGAAACCCCGGTGGTGACCCAGCAGGCGACCGTTGTGAACCAGGCCTTGCTGACCCTGAAGTCAAGCCACGGCAGCGAATACCAGCCGCAGCGAAAACTGGCGGAACTGGCCACCCGGGATGAAGGGGAGGCCGGCCCCTTTGCCGCCGACGGCTACACCAACCAGGATGTGGAGGAAGCCGCCCGGGCCTACGGCCGGTCGCATGTACCGGAACGGCTCCGCTATCATTTTACGTTCACGCCGCCACCGCAGCGCCATTCGGACGCCGCCGCCTCGCCCCGGACCTGGTCGGCCCTGCAGCGCTATTTTGACTTGCAGCGCGGCTCGGCGGCCTATCGTCAGCTGAAGCACATCAACCGCCAGACCACGCAGCCCATGCGCACCGGCATCGGTTCCGGACCGCCGGCCACGCCGCGCCGGTATATCCGGTGATCTCCCGTCCCATCCTCCGCCGGCCCGGGTCTGGCCACCGTGCCGCGACCCACGTCCTCGCCGGTTCTGCCGCGCCCATCCGCCCAGCCAGGCATACATTGGGCCAGACAGGGACGGTTCACCTCCGGCCATGATTCCTCAGGAGGTGCAGCGATGCGGATCCTGGCCGTACAGAATTGCGCCCTGGAAGGATTCGGCCGTTATGCCCAACATCTGGAACATCGCGGTCATCAGGTGACGGTCCTGACCGCCTGGGGCCCATCCCGCTGGCCGAATCCAAAAGCCTACGACGCCATCCTGGTTGGCGGCACTCCCCTCTCTGCCTGGCAAGCAGAGGAAGTGCCCGTTCTGCGGCGGGAGCTGACGTTCCTGGCGGATGCCCTGACCACTCGCCGGCCTTGCTTCGGCATCTGCTGCGGGGCGCAGTTTCTGGTCCGGCTGCTGGGAGCGGAGGTGCGGCGCGCGGCCCGGATGGAAATCGGCATCCGGACCGTGTGCCTGACCCATGAAGGGCAAAACGACCCCCTTTTCGCGGATTTCCCGCCGGAATTCCCCGTCTTCCAGTGGCACGGTGACGTGTTCGATATCCCTGCCGGCGGGCGCTGGCTGGTCCAAGGGGACGAATGCCCCTACCAGGCGTTTCGGCGAGGAAATGTCGCCGGTCTCCTGTTCCACCTCGAAATCGGCCCCGCCGAGGCCGCCGGCTGGACCGTCCAATATGCCGACGAACTTGGGCGGCACGGTGGTGCAGTCGTGGAACTGATCCAGGAATGCCGAAAGCATGTCGCCACCATGTTCCGTCTGGCCGACCGCCTCATGGACAATTTCCTGCGCCTGGCCGACGGCGAGTGAGACCTCTGCCTCTGTAGACCGGACGACGCCGTACGCGCCATGCACCACACCGGATTTTCCGCTGACGAATGGCCCCCTTTGCACTACAATGAAAGGTCCAGATCACTCTGCCGGAGGTACCATGTTTGCCATCCATCGTCTCACCATCCTCTTCGTCATCGGCGGTCTGCTGGCGGCGGCCGGCCCCTGGCTGCCGGCCTGCTCCAGCCTGCTGGTCAGCCCGGAGGCCAGCGCCGACGGCTCGGTCATGATCACCTATGCCTGTGACGGGGAGTTCCATCCCCATCTCACCTGTCTGCCTGCCGCCGACCACGCCCCGGGCGAAATGGTGGAGATCAGCCGGCGCGGCGAGGTCCGGGGCTCCATTCCCCAGGTGCCGCACACCTACGCCGTCTACGGCCTCATCAACGAACACCAGCTCGCCATCGGCGAGACCACCTTCGACGGTCGCAAGGAGCTGCAGAGCCGCGTCGGTCTGCTGCACTACTGGACCCTCATGCGGCTGGCCCTGCAGCGGGCGCGCACCGCCCGGGAGGCTATCCGGGTGATGACCGAACTGGTGGCGACGCATGGCTACGCCAGCACCGGCGAAACCTTCTCCATCGCCGATCCCCGCGAGGCCTGGATCATGGAAATGATCGGGCCCGGCCCCGACGCCATCGGCGCCATCTGGGTCGCCCGCCGGGTGCCCGACGGCTACGTCTGCGCTCACGCCAACGCCTCGCGCATCGGCGAGTTCCCCCTGGATGACCCCGAAAACTGCCTGTATTCGCCCAACGTCATCTCCTTCGCCGTCGAGCAGGGTTTCTACGACCCGCAGAGCGGCGAGCCCTTCCGCTTCAACCGGGCCTATCATCCCATGACCCCCCAGAGCCTGCGCTACACGGCCACCCGGGTATGGAGCTTTTTCCGGCGCATGGCCCCGTCACAGGAGTTTCCGCCCGACTATCACCGCGGTGTCGAAGGGGCCGAGCCGTATCCGCTGTGGATCCGGCCGGACCGGAAACTGGGCGTGGCCGACATCATGGCTCTCATGCGCGATCATTACGAGGGGACGCCCTATGACATGACCCGGGGCGTGGACGCCGGGCCTTTCGGCACGCCCAACCGCTGGCGGCCCATGAGCTGGACGATGGACGACACCGATTACACCTGGGAGCGGCCCATCTCCACCCAGCAGACCGGCTTTTCCTTCATCTCCCAGTCGCGGGACTGGCTGCCCGACGAGATCGGCGGCGTCTACTGGTACGGCGTCGACGACACCTATACCACCTGCTACATCCCCTTCTATTGCTGCATCACCGACGTCCCCCCCAGCCTCGCCACCGGCCGGTTGAGCGCGTTTTCCTGGGATTCGGCCTGGTGGGTCTTCAACTTCGTGGCCAATTTCGCCAACCTGAAGTACTCGTACATGATCGAGGATATCCGGGCGGTGCAGCGGGCCCAGGAAGCGGAGTTCCTCTCCCGGCAACCGGCGGTGGAGAAGACGGCACAGGCCCTGCTGGAAGAAGACCGGGCGGCGGCCGTCCGCTACCTGACGGATTACTCCCTCAGCCATACGGTCCTGGTGATGGAGCGCTGGCGCGCACTGGGCGAATACCTCATCACCCGCTACAACGACGGTTATGTTCAGGACGAGAATCACCGGCCCCAGGAAGTGGGGTATCCCGAATCGTGGCTGCGGAACGTTCTGGAACTCCGGCCGGACCCGTTCCGGTTGCCGCGCTGGGGAAAGGACAAACTGGAGAAGGATCTGCCCTATTAGGTCGAGGGCAGCGGGCCGCATCGGCCCGGGACACTCTGCCGGACAAAGGAGGAGATGTGAAATCGGAAAAACTGTCGTTCGCCGGCAGCCAGGGGCATCGCCTCATGGCCCGGCTGGACCGGCCCGCCTCCGGTGAGATCCGGGCCTGGGCCCTGTTCGCCCATTGCTTCACCTGCTCGAAGAACCTGAAGCCCATCCTGAACATCAACCGGGCCCTGGCCGCCGCCGGCTTCGGCATCCTCCGCTTCGACTTCACCGGTCTGGGCGAAAGCGAAGGCGAATTCTCCGACACCAATTTCACGTCCAACGTGGAGGACCTGCTCCTGGCGGCGCGCTTTGTCGCCGAGTATTATACCGCCCCGCAGCTGCTCATCGGGCATTCCCTGGGCGGATCGGCCGTTATCCAGGCCGCCGGCCAGCTGCCGGGCTGTCGGGCCGTGGTGACCATCGCCACCCCCTACGAACCGCAACACCTCAACCGCGTTCTGGACCGCAAGCGGGCCGAAATCGAACGGGAGGGAGAGGCCCGCGTCTCCATCGCCGGCCGTCCCTTCACCATCAAGAAGCAGTTCCTGGAGGACCTGGACCGGCAGAATCTCGACCGGCACATCCGCGATCTGGGCCGGGCGCTGCTGATCTTTCACTCACCGGCCGACACCACCGTGGGGGTGGACAACGCCGCCCAGATCTTCAAGGCGGCCCGTCATCCCAAGAGTTTCATCTCCCTGGATCGGGCCGATCACCTGTTGTTGGAAGAAAACAGTGCGCAATACGTGGGCCGGCTGATCGCCGCCTGGGTCGAGCCCTATCTGGACTGACGGTCGATCCCCGGTTCGGGCGGGTGGATCCTGGGCGGGCCGATGAACGGTTGCACCGGCGGACAGGGCCGACCGGCCGCATCGGCACCGGCCGGCGGAACGAGGGCTACTCGCGACCGATGGCCAGGAGCTTGCGCAGGACGTCGTGCAGGTCCACCGGTTGTTCGCAGCAGACCGCCTTGTCCGAGAACTCGTCCCGGGTACCGAATCCCCACAGGCAGCCGATGAAGCCGAGGCCCAGGGTGCCGGCGGCGATTTCGTCGGCTCCGCGGTCGCCGATGTACACCGCTTCGGCGGCGAAGACCTGCTGGTTTTCGAGAACCATGGCCAGCAGATCCGTCTTGTCACCGTCCGGCGGGGCGTCATCGTTGCAGAGTGAAAAATCGAAGTAGGCATCCATACGGTGATGGTCCAGAAACGCCAGGAGGTAATCCCGGCCGCAATTGCTGGCGATGGCGCAGCGCTGGTTCCGGTTCATCAGCCAGATGAGAATGTCCTCCATCCCCGCGAAGACCAGCCCTTCGCCCCGGTGGAGGGCGCCGATCTCTTCGGCGACGACCCGTTCCTTGAAAAAAGTCCATTCCTCCGGGCTGAGCAAAAGATCCAGCCCTTCCAGCCAGGTGGCATTGGGGCGGCCCATCAGGGCGAAGATCTCCTCCCGCGAGGGGAGGGGAAATGTCCGGCCGGTCTCCGCGGCCAGGGCCTCGATCCCCCGCCGTACGGCCGTTTCCACCACCTGACGCGAATTCAGCAACACGCCGTCCAGGTCGAAAATGATCAGTTCGATGGTCACGCGGACTCCTTATCTCTCCCCCAGCCGGCAGGTCCAGCGGATGACCGCCCCGGCCGGAACGACGCGTCCCAGGCGGCGAGGGTACTGCCTGCGGGGGAATTCTGACGGCGGGTCAACGCACCCGTTTACCCAGGGTCTGCATGCGCTCCAGGGCGCGCTGCAGGCTCAGGACGGCACGATGGTAATCGATGTCGGGACTCTGGGAGAAGATACGCTGGCGGGCCCGTTCCATGGCCTGCCGGGCCCGCTCCTCATCGATCTCGTTGCTGGCTTCGGCGATATTGGCCAGGATCCGGATATCGGGGCCGACAATTTCGCAGAATCCACCGACACAAAAAAAGCGGACTTCGCGCCCGAGGGCCACTTCACAGCGGATTACCCCGGTCCCCAGCTTCGTCACCAGGGGCGCATGACCGGGCAGGACGCCAATCTGGCCGTCCAGGCCGGGAAAATAGACGGCACTCACCGCGCCGGAGTACAGATTTTTCTCCGGGGTCATCAGCTCGAAATTCAACGTCGCTTGTGCCATGACTCTCGCTCTCTCCACGGCCCGGTGCGGGCTCTCCCATCAGCGGCTATTCGTAGGCCTTGGCCATGGTCTCGGCCCGTTCCACCGCTTCCTCGATGCCACCGACCATGTAAAACGCCTGTTCGGGGATCTTGTCGTGCTTCCCTTCGCAGATCTCCTTGAAGCCGCGGATGGTTTCCTTCAGGGGAACGTATTTCCCCTCGATACCGGTGAACTGCTCGGCCACAAAAAACGGCTGGGACAGGAAGCGCTGGATTTTGCGGGCCCGGGACACGGTCAGTTTGTCCTCGTCGGACAGCTCGTCGATGCCGAGAATGGCGATGATGTCCTGCAAGTCCTTGTACCGCTGGAGTATCTGCTGCACTTCACGGGCGACGGAGTAATGCTCCTGGCCGATGACGCGCGGATCGAGGATCCGGGACGTCGAGGCCAGCGGGTCCACCGCCGGGTAGATGCCCATCTCGGCGATGGAGCGCTCCAGGTTGGTGGTGGCGTCCAGATGGGTGAACGTGGTGGCCGGGGCCGGGTCGGTATAATCGTCGGCCGGCACGTAAATGGCCTGGATGGAGGTAATGGAACCCTTGTCGGTGGTGGTGATGCGCTCCTGCAGCTCGCCCATCTCGGTGGCCAGGGTCGGCTGATAGCCGACGGCCGACGGCATGCGGCCCAGCAGGGCCGACACTTCCGAGCCGGCCTGGGTGAAGCGGAAGATATTGTCGATGAAGAGCAGCACGTTCTGCCCTTCCTCGTCACGGAAATACTCGGCCACCGTCAGGGCGGTCAGGGCCACCCGCAGGCGGGCGCCGGGCGGCTCCGTCATCTGGCCGTACACCAGGGCCGCCTTGTCGATGACGCCCGATTCCTTCATTTCCAGCCACAGGTCGTTCCCCTCGCGGGTGCGTTCCCCGACGCCGGCGAACACGGAAAAACCGCCGTGCTCCTTGGCGATGCGGTGGATGAGCTCCATGATGATGACGGTCTTGCCCACGCCGGCCCCGCCGAAGAGGCCGATCTTGCCGCCACGGGGAAAGGGCTCGATGAGGTCGATGACCTTGATCCCCGTCTCCAGCATCTCCGTGGCCACTTCCTGTTCTTTCAGGGTGGGCGCAAGGCGGTGAATGGGGTAGCGCAGGTCCGATTCCACGGGCCCGCCCTGGTCCACGGTCTTGCCCAGCACGTTCATGACGCGTCCCAGGGTGTTGCGGCCCACCGGTATGGTGATGGGGCCGCCCATGTCCGTGGCGTCCATGCCGCGGACCAGACCCTCGGTGGGCTCCATGGCGACGCAGCGCACCCGTCCCTCGCCGAGGTGCTGCTGCACTTCGGCCGTCACATCGATTTCCACGGGGACATCGTACCCCTTGCTGGTGATGTGCACCGCGTTATATATGGACGGAATCCTGTCTTCGGGAAAAAGACAATCCACCACCGGTCCGATGACCTGAATCACTTTGCCTACGGTCTTGCCTTCAGTCATGAGGGTATCTCCTGCCATTATCTGTCAATCTTGCCGGATATTCTGGCGGTCGCGGGCTGCGCCGTTCCGCCGCCGCGAGCCGGATCAGAGGGCGTTGGCCCCGCTGACGATCTCGATGATCTCGTTGGTGATGGCCGCCTGGCGCACGCGGTTGCGGAACAGAACCAGTCGACTGATCATTTCGCCGGCGTTTTTGGTGGCCAGATCCATGGCCGCCATCCGGGCCCCGTACTCGCTGGCCACCGATTCCAGCAGGGCATGGAACACCTGAACGATGACGTGACGGGGAAACAGATCCTCGAAAATCTCTTCCCGCGGCTGCTCATAAATGAAATCCACCGCCGGGCCCTGCTCCGAGGGATCGGTTTTCGCCTCGAATTCCACCTCGGCGATGGGCAGCAGCTGCTCCACGGTGATGTTCTGCTGCATGGCCGATTTGAATTCATTGTACACAATAAAAATACGGTCTACGTCCCCGTTGAGGAACTTCTCCATCAGGGGTTGGGCGATCTCTTCGGCCAGCGTGAGGCTGACCTCGGAGAGCCGGTTCACGTAATGGGCGAAAATCTCGTAATTGCGCTTGTGAAAATGATCGTAGCCCTTCTTGCCGATAAGATCCAGCGTCACCTGCGCCCCGGCCTGCTCTTCCATGAATTCCTGGGCCCGGCGGATCAGGCTGGCGTTGAAGGAGCCGCACAGCCCCTTGTCGCCGGTAACGAGGACCAGGATGATCCGTTCATTGCCGCGTTCGTCCATCAATGGATGGGACAGGTCCTCCTGCCGGACGGCCAGATGATTGATGAGCTGGAACATGCGCCGCGTATAGGGCCGGGAGGCGAAGATGCGGTTCTGCGCCTTTTTCAGTTTGGCCGCCGAGACGAACTTCATGGCCCGGGTGATCTGCCGGGTGTTCTGAACGCTGCGGATCCGGCGGCGGATGTCAATGAGGTTCGCCATGGGTTACGTCCTCAGGATTCCTTCTTGGCCACGTGCTGTTCCACGAACATGTTCTTGAAATCGCTCAGGGCCGATCGGATCTTGTCTTTCAGCTCTTCGTCCAGAGCCCGCTTTTCCATGATCTGGTCCAGCAGCGCCTGCTGGCGGGTGTGGAGATACTCGAAGAACTCCTCCTGGAATTGGCGGATCAAATCCAGCGGCAGGTCGTCCAGATAGCCGTTGGTGCCGGCGTAGATGATCATGATCTGATCCACCACCGGCAAGGGCTGGTACTGGTCCTGCTTGAGCATTTCCATCAGCCTCTCGCCACGATTCAGCTGGGCCTGGGTGGCCTTGTCCAGGTCGCTGCCGAACTGGGCGAAGGCCTGCAGCTCGCGGTACTGGGCCAGCTCCAGGCGCAGGGTGCCGGCGATCTGCTTCATGGCCTTGATCTGGGCATTGCCGCCCACACGCGACACCGAGTTCCCCACATGGATGGCCGGCCGGATACCGCTGTAGAACAGGTCGGCCTCCAGATAGATCTGGCCGTCAGTGATGGAGATGACGTTGGTGGGGATATAGGCGGAAATGTCGCCGGCCTGGGTCTCGATGATGGGCAGGGCCGTCAGCGAGCCACCGCCGTTGTCGTCGTTGAGCTTGGCCGCGCGTTCCAGCAGCCGGGAATGGAGGTAGAACACGTCGCCAGGGAAGGCCTCACGTCCCGGCGGCCGCCGCAGCAAGAGGGAGATCTCGCGGTAGGCGGCGGCGTGTTTCGACAGGTCGTCGTAAATGCACAGCGCGTGGCGGCCATTGTCGCGGAAATACTCGCCCATGGCACAGCCGGCATAAGGCGCCAGGTACTGCATGGGGGCGGGGTCGCTGGCCGACGCCACCACCACGATGGATTTCTCCAGCAGGCCATGCTCCTCGAGGGTGTGCACCACCCGGGCCACGGTGGAATTCTTCTGGCCGATGGCCACGTAGATACAAATGACGTCGGTGTTCTTCTGGTTCAGGATGGTGTCGACGACGATGGCGGTCTTGCCCGTCTGGCGGTCGCCGATGATGAGCTCGCGCTGGCCGCGGCCGATGGGGACCATGGAATCGATAGACTTGAGCCCGGTCTGCAGCGGTTCCTTCACGGGCTGCCGGGCCGTGACGCCCGGGGCCAGCCGTTCCACCGGATTGAACACATCCGTGGCGATGGCGCCCTTGCCGTCCAGGGGTATGCCCAGGGCGTTGACCACCCGGCCCACCAGGGCCTCACCGGTGGGCACCTGCATGATGCGGTTGGTTCTCTTGACCGAGTCGCCTTCCCGGATCTCGAAGAATTCGCCCAGCAGCACCGCCCCGACATTGTCCTCTTCCAGGTTGAGGGCGATGCCGTACACGTCGTGCGGGAACTCCAGCAGTTCGCCGTACATGACCTTATCCAGGCCGTAGATGCGGGCGATGCCGTCCCCGATGGTGATGACGCTGCCGATTTCACTGACGTCGACCTCCGCCTCGAAGCCCTTGATCTGCTCCTTGATGAGGCGAGTGAGTTCATCCGCTCTGATATCCATTCGTATTCTCCGGTGTTGTTATCCGATTGCCTGCGCCGACAGGTTCTCCCTGAACCGCTCCAGCTGCCGCTTCACGCTGCCGTCGTAAACCGTGCCTTCCGTCTGGATTTTGAGCCCGCCGATGAGAGTGTCGTCCGTCTCCACCTCGAGCTGGATGCGGACACCCAGAATCTGCGCCAGCCCAGCGGCCAGCGTGCGCCGGTGGGCTTCATCCAGTGGCCGGGGCGAGAACACCTGCACGCTGCGGACCCCGATGAGGGCGTCCCGCTCATGCAAATACAGCTCGTAAATGTCCGTCAGGTAGGCGGTACGATGGTGTTCCGCCAACAATTTCAGAAAGTCGCGAAAGTAGTCATGGTAGCCGTACTTGACCGCCACGGCGGTCATGAGATTGCGTTTGACCTCGGGTGGAATGACCGGGCTCTTGAACACCTTGAGGAATTCAGGCACCTGCCGGGCCACCGTCGCCATGTGCTCGAAGTTTTGCTGGATCTGCGGTTCGATACCGCTTTCCACGGCCACTTCGGCCAGAGAACGGGCATATTTCAGGAGGAGTGACTTGCGAATCAATGTTTGCCCCCCATCTTCTCCAGAAATGTGTTGAACAGGCGTTCCTCGTCCTCGGCGGTCAGTTCCCGACGCAGCACGTCGCCGGCCAGTTCCACCACCCGGGTGGCAGTGTACTCCCGCAGCTCACGGATGGTTTGCATCTTCAGATTTTCGATTTCGTTGCGGGCCCGCTGGCGCATCTTTTCCACGTCCTGTTCGGTCTGGGCCAGGATCTTTTGGCGCTCCGCCTGCGCGTCGGCCTCGGCCTGGCGCCGGATCTCTTCCACCTCGGCGTCCAGTTTTTCAAGACGGGCCTGGATGTCGGCCAGCCGAACCTGCGCTTCGTCCCGGGCCTGCTCCGCCTCACGGATGCGGCGCTGGATATCGGCCGAACGGCGGGCGAAAAAATTTCCGATGGGCTTGCGCAGAAAATACACCAGCACGCTGATGATCACCATCAGGTTGAAGGCCTTGCCGATGGTCAGCCATGTGTCGCTGAAGGAACTCTCGATCCCGCCCGCCGCCAGCAGCCGGGTCGGCGCCAGGACGGTCAGCCAGATCAGGGTTTGAATCCATCGTCTCGACAAGGACATAAGCATTCTCACCGCTAAAGTTGACGCTGGAGGATTCGCTCGGCCATCAGGCGGGACAGCGCCGTGGTCTGCTCCAGCAGTATGGTTTTCTGTTCTTCGGCGGACTGCCGGATTTCCTGACGGGAACTCTGCAGCAGATCGTCCGTTTCCTGCTCCACCTGGCGCATGTGCTGGTCACGCTGACCGTTGGCCTCCCGACGGGCCCGATCCACGCTCTCGTAGCCTTCCAGACGGGCCTGGCGGATGCCGGCCTCGAATCGCTGCAACAGCTCTTCCACTTCCTGCTGGGTGCGGCAGGCCCCCTCCATGGCGCCCGAGGTGCGCTCCTCCCGCTTTTCCAGAACCCTGAACAGCGGGCGGTAAAAGAGACGCGTCATCACGAAATGGTAGACGAGAAAAAGCGCCATGACGACGACCAGCGAAAAGTTCAAATCAAGGGCTTCTGCAGCGTTAGCCAGCAAATACAGGTACATTTTCCGTGGACCTTCCCGTGGACGATGTACTTCCGGGGGCTAAACAGAAGTACTGAAAGATGATTTTCTTAACATTTAATCCAAATAAAGTCAAGCGAATTCCCCAACGAAAAGGCCGTCGGACAAGCCGCAGCGGAACCGGCCGGCGGCGGGAAACCATACCCGGTCTCCGGCGTTGGGACAGCCCGGAAATATGGTTGCACGTCACCCGGAAGAGGATTCCGGATTTCTGGACGAATGACCGGTTTAAACGGCCGGCGGCGGGGAATGGGCGGGTGTGCGGGCGGCGGAAAGATCCGCGCGGCGATCAGTAGTCCCGCTCACCCCGGATGGCCATGTTCTTCAGTTCGAAGGTGGCGTCCACGGAGACCACATCCGTCTTCAGATTGCGGGTTTCATCCACGAATTCCCGGGTCGCCCGGACCGGAATGCCCTCGGCCTGGGCCTGCGGGTCGATTTCCTTGATGCGGAATTCCTTGGTCTGAAAGCGGAATTTCCGGGTTGCCGGGGTGATGAAGGGCGAACCGTCGGGCAGCCGGTCGGCGAAGACGAATTTCGCGCCGGTGCCGTCCGGCGTGGGGGGGATGTACTCCTTGAGGTACACCTTGTTTCCGTCGTCGGTGGTCAGATAGGTGTTGTTGATGAGATCCGGTGTTCGCAGCGCCTGCATTTCGGCGTTCAGGTCGAACACCGAGGACAACCCCCGGGGGACCGAGTCGACGGTGATGGCCAGGATGATCTCGTCGTAATCCCGGGCGACGAATTCCTCGTATTCGCGGAATTTGTCCTGATCGCCGTCGGCGATCAGGGCGATGTAGGCCTGGCGGACTGTTCGTGAGGAATAGACGGCAATGCGGAAGATGGTGGTGTATTCTCGCTCGGAATTGTCGCCCCAGATGACGCTGCCGGCGATATTGCCGATATTCCCCCAGCGGTATTCATAGCACCACGGAGATTTGGTAATGATCTTCCGGGCGTCCTTGGCGCTCCACTCGGTATACGGCTCCTTCTCCCAGAATTTGGCCGCCTGGAGCATGGGCTGGATCATGAGAAACACCATGCCGATACAACATACCACCTGCAACCGTTTCATAACCACACCCTCCCGTTCTCGTATTGAAATTTATCTCAACTTTCATTGTAGATACTTGCCAGACCCGCCACGTTCAGTCTTTTTTGTCTTCACGCCCCGTGCCCGTCCGGTATTCGACTGCGGACTGCATTCCGCTGAACTACTCGCCGCCGGGATACGTATTGTAGTTGAGGAAAAGGATACCCGGAATGTTCAGAAGGAGGAGAGATGATCACCAGACCGCATGCCTGCTGGATTATCGTCATGACCTGTCTGCTGCTGGGCAGCTTCGCCTGCGCCATCGACAAGGTCATGGAACGCCAATTCCCCGCCCGGCCCGGCGGCACGTTTCAGTTGGACGCCGACCAGGGTTCGGTGAAGGTTACCCGCGGCGCCGACGACCAGGTGCTCGTCCGCATTCAGCTCCGCGCCCGCACCGGCTCGGAGGGCAAGGCGGCGGACATTTTCGAGGATTTCGACGTCCATGCCGACGAGCATGGCGGCGGCGTGACGGTGGAGACCAGGTACCGCGGCGGGTCCGGTGGCTGGTTCAGCTGGGGTGACGACAAGCTCAACATCCACTTCGAGGTGGAAGTGCCGGCCCGCTACAACCTCCACCTGAAAACCAGTGGCGGCAGCATCGACGTGGCCGACCTGGACGGGGACATCGAGGCCCGCACGTCCGGCGGCAGCCTCCGCTTCGGCGGAATCGCCGGCAAACTCCATGGCCGGACATCCGGCGGCAGCATCCGCCTGGACGACTGCCGTGGACCGGTGGACGTGGAAACATCGGGCGGCAGCATCTCGGTGGGCCGGGTCGACGGCGAGGTGCGCGCCCATACATCAGGCGGCAGCATCAGCGTCAAAGAGGTCCGGGGCCCCATCGACGCGTCCACGTCAGGCGGCTCCGTCACGGCGACGCTGACCAGGCAGCCGGCCGCCGACTGCCGGCTGCGGACATCGGGCGGCACCATCAGCGTCCGCCTGCCCACCGACATCAGGTTGTCCATCAACGCCCGGACCAGCGGCGGCAAGATCTACTCGGATTTCCACCACGGACGCAAACCGGAGAAATCCCTGCAGGCCGACATCCACGGGGGCGGGCCGGAATTGTACCTGAAAACGTCGGGGGGCTCCATCTACATCAAGACGGACTGATCCTCCCGCTCCGGGCGGAGGGAGTCAGTATCATCACCCTCACGGCCGGCGGAGAACTTGCTGCCCCTTTCGCCCGCCAGCGGTTTTTCCGCCGGTGACACGGGCGAAGACCAGGCCAGCTCTTCGCCGGCCCGCAGCTTTGCCAGAAACAGATAGGTCTGCTGAGCCTTCTTCTCCTGGCGCTCCCACTCGCCGCACAGATTCCCCCCTTCGGTGTGTCGCAGCAGCTCCCGGGTTTCGGGGTCCACCTCGCGGGGCACCGTGTTTTGCAGCGGCGTCCCGGGCAGGGGCATGAAGGTGTGGGTATGAATGACGGCGCCCAGCCGCGACAGTTCGGCCATGGCCCGGCGTGTGTCCTGCCGGTCACTTTCCGTTTCGTCGGGCAGGGCGAAGATGAAATCCACATACGGCCGGAATCCGTGGGCGACGGCGATCTCCACCGCCCGGAACACATCGGCCAGGGTGTGTCCCCGCCGGAGCTGCCGCAGCAGGCGTTCACTGCCGGTCTGCGCACCCATGACCAGGTTGTCGTTGATGGCGAAGCGCCGCACCAGCCGGACCAGTTCATCCGTTACGGAATCGGGCCGGACTTCCGACGGATAGGAGCCGAAATACACCTCCTCCCGGCCGAAAACACCCGCTGCCAGCCGCAACAGGCGCTCCACCGCCTCCGGATCGGGCGTGCGCCCGTCACGCGAACCGTAGGCGAAGGCATTGGGCGAAATGAAGCGCAGGTCACGCATGCCGCGCCCCCGCATGATGCGGAGCCAGCGCTCGATTTCGGGCAGGCTGCGATGCCGCATGCGCCGGCCCATCAGCTGCGGCGTCTGGCAGAACTGGCAACCACCCGGACAGCCCCGGCTGATCTCCAGCGGGGCAAAGAGGCGGTGGCGCTCGGAATACGGGGCGAAATCGTCCAGTTCATGGGGTGGGGGCAACGGATTGGCGCGCAGCCCGGACTCCGTCAGGCTGGCCAGTCCCGGCAGGTCGTCGAGGGGCTCGCCGACGGCCAACCGCCGGCAAAATTCCGGCAGGGTGGTTTCCCCCTCTCCGCGGAGCGCCAGATGAAACCCGAGGCGGAGGGTGGTGCCGGGATCACCCGTGGCGTGCGCCCCTCCCGCCAGCAATCGCACCGGCCAGCCGGCCCGGTCGATCTGTTTCCGCCAGCGGCCAACCCGGCCGGCCACTTCCGGAACATTGGTCGTGTGAAACGAGCATGCCACCATCACCTGGGCGAACTCGCGCACCATACCGGCCAGCAGGTGCGGCACATCCGCCGGCGCGCCGAACCGGATCTCCGGGATGAAGGCATGCGTCGCGCTCTCCAGCGCGCCCGTCAGTGCCGCCAGGCTGTAGCGGTTGTACTTCTCCCTGACGAACAGGATAGCCAGCGGTTTCATGTTGGCGCTCACTGGGGATTGCGCCGTTGCGGTCCGGCGACGGGAGCAGGATCAGGCCTGCTCCAGGTTGAATTCCGGAAAATCGAACCAGAAACCGAGACCGCTGACACTGTCGATCTCCGCCTGGACCACCGCGCGGTGCCCATCCTCGATCTCGAGAAAGCGCTCGAACATCCGCTGGCCGTCGCCGTCCAGCTCTTCCACCATCTGCCGGTAGAAATTACCCGTTTCGATCTCCACGTTCAGGGCGCGCCGGAGCATCTTCAACTCCCCGCTGTACACCTTGTCGGTCTTCTCCATCTGGTCCTGGAGCTTCTCCAGACCGGCTTCGATGACATGGGGCGCCGGAACGGCGGTCTTCAGCTCGGCGGCGGTGATGGCGCCGGTTTTTTGCCACTCCCCGAGACGGCTTTCCAGGTAATCGATATGCCCCTGCTCTTCATCGGCCAGGACCTTGAAAATTTTCCGGCCCTGCTCGTCGGTGGCTTCGGCCATGGCCTCGGCGTAGGTATCCCGGACGCGGATTTCATACTCGATGGCCGTCCGGATGGCTTCTTCCAGCGTCATGATTCCTCCTCTGTTGATGGCGTTTTCAACGGCCGGTGATGGGATTGCGTTTCGGGTCTGAAGCTCCCGGCCTGGCTCATCCTACCCTGTCGGCGGGCCGATTTCAACGACAGAATCACTCCACCACGGCAGTCGGTGATGCCGGCGGCGTCCAGGGACGAAACTGCAGCCAGGCGCCATCCGGCTGCAGGATTTTCGCCATCCGCCCGAACGATTCCGCGGCCGCGCGCCGCAGGCGGTCCGGATCCGTCTCGGCGTTGCCGATGAAAAAATCCGCCGGCCCCGGCGCCACCACCAGGGTGTACGGCGGGCCGTCGCCCGATTCCAGGCGATCCAACGCCTGGTTGTACGTATCGATCCGGCGCCGAAAGGCCTGCCGGTAGTCCGCCGGATAGGACCGCAGGCGCAGCCACTCATACGGCGCGATCCACCATCGGCGGCGTTTGCGGTAGCCGCGGGGCCGCGTCAGCAGGCACACCAGGTGCGTACATTCCCGTTCCAGCGCCTTGGGCAGCGGCAGCCCGGCCGTCACCGCGCCGTCGTTGTAATACCGGCCCCGCAGGTCCTCCCGGTGACGGGTAAACAGGGGGGTGGACGCCGAGGCGCGCAGCACGGGCACGAGCTCCGACGGTTGCAAATCGTGGGCGTCGATGTATTCGGCCCGGCCCGCCCGGATGTCTGTCAGCGTGATGAACAGTTTCGCTGCCGAGCGGATCACCCGCGCGGCGTCCAGTTTCTTGCCGCGGCTGACCCAGCGGTCGAAGAGACAGTGGATATCCATCACCTCCGGCCAGCGCCGGAGATCGACAAACCGGCGCCCTGTCAGATTCTGGTAGTAGATGGAGGCGCCCATGGCGATCTGCCCGGCCAGGAAATAGGCGCCGTTGAGGGCGCCGGCCGAGGTACCGAACAGTTCATCCAGACAGGCCGCATAACCCAGCCGGTCCAATGCCTCCAAAGCGGCGGCGCTGATAAGCCCGCGCATACCGCCCCCCTCCACCAGAACGCCCAGGCGGAAACCGTCGGCCGCCGAGCCGGCGCGGTAGCCCTGCCGAAGTCGCCGTTCCAGGAGGGAAAGGACCTCGCCCGGCCGGTGGCCGAATAGCGGGGGGGAAGGGATGTTCATTCCGCTCGCTCCGCGGCGCACTGCGTTCAGCAGCGCTCGTTGCCGGCATAGGCCCCGTTCGCCGCCCCGGCCACGTCCAGAGTCATTAGATCCTGCGCCAGATACAGGGGTCCGCCATACGTCTCCCGGATCTGGCTCTCCACCTCGGCGTCCGATCCGACGGGATAGCGATGGGTGATCATGACGGCGGCGGCACCGCTCGCGGCCGCTACCCGGCCGACGTCCCGGGCGGTCAGATGGGAATCGTATGCGGCCCGACCGGCCGGAAAGGAGCACTCCAGCAGGGCCAGGTCCACATCCCGGCACAGCTCCACCAATTCCGGACAGTCGGCCGTATCGCCGCTGTAGGCCATGCGGCAGCCCATTTCCTCCAGCCGGAAGCCCACCGCCGGGACCTGACCATGGCACATCGGCCGGATCTGCAACCGGGCGCCGGGCAGGGCCATCTCGCCAACCGTCATTTCCTGGACGATCAGCTGGTACGACTTGGGTTTCGTAGCCGGGAACAGATCGTGGAGGGCCTGGAGGAATTCCCGGGTGCCCGGTGGTCCCACCACCAGCGCCGGCGTCTGGCGGGAACCGCCGACGCTGTAATTCCAGGCGAACAGCAGCAGCGGCACATCGCTGACATGGTCCGGATGCCGGACATGGCTCAGCAGCAGGCTGTCCACCGCCATATAGTCGAGACCCGCCTGCATCAGGCGCAACAGGACGCCCCCGCCGCAATCCAGCAGCAGCCGGTGACGCCCGGCGGTGAGGTGGTAACCGGCACATGCCCGGTCGGGTGTCAGGGAAACGGTGCCACAACCCAGGACCGTCAGTTTCATCCGCCTGTCCTTTCCGGTCCGCAGGGGACCTGTCTGGCCTGTCCAGTGTACCGCAGCCCGATACGGAAAATCAAACGGCACCGGCAGAGACATGGATCGGATCGCCAGGAATCGATTCGACGTAACAGAATTTTGAATCCCCACATATTTGACAAAATCTAAACAATAGGTAAAATAAATGTAACTGGGACGGACACTCAATTCAGCAGTCAAAAGATGGGGTTGCCATGAACGACAGGGATACACTTTCCGGACGGTTTTCCAGCCTGGGGTCGGATCCGATACACCCGATCCGCTACGTGGTCAAACGGACGGGGCTCACGTCACACGTTATCCGCATCTGGGAGAAACGCTACGAGGCCGTCAAACCCAAGCGGACCGATACCAACCGGCGCCTTTACTCCGACGAGGATATCGAGCGTCTGAATCTGCTGCGCCAGGCCACCGAAGCGGGCGAATCCATCGGCCAGATCGCCCACCTGCCCACGGAAGTCCTGCGCGAGATGGTGGGCGAACAACCCCTGCCCGCCTTCTCCACGTCCTATGAGAGGGTGGCGGATGAAACGGCGGCCGACGAATTCCTCGACGCCTGCATGGAGGCCGTACGGAACCTGAATCACCGCGTTCTGGAAAACCAGCTGGCCCAGGCCACCTTGCAGCACAGCCAGATCGTGGTGCTGAAACAGATCGTCATCCCCCTGATCGAATGGCTGGGCGATGGCTGGCAGAGCGGGTTCCTGCGGATCGTGCACGAGCATATGGCCTCGGCGGTATTGCGAACCTTTCTGGGCCACATGCTGGAAGCCTCGGCCAGTGAGATGCAAGACCCCTTGCTCATCTGTACCACGCCCGCCGGCCAGCAACATGAACTGGGCGCCCTCATCGCCGCCATCGCCGCCGTCAACGAGGGGTGGCGGGTTTTGTACCTGGGACCGGATATGCCGGCCGAAGAGATCGCCGGCGCGGCCATCGCTCAGAAAGCGCGGGCCGTGGCCCTCAGCCTGATGTATCCAGCCAGCGACCCCCGGATCGGCCAGGAACTCGTTCGTCTCAAACGGCTGTTGCCGGCGAAAATCGCCATCGTCGCCGGCGGCCGGGCCGCCACGTCCTATGCCCACGTGCTGGAGCGCATCAGCGCCTTCAGCCACGACAATCTGGATCACTTCCGCTTTACACTGCAGCACCTCGCCTCGGGAGCCATCTGAGAATACCGGCTGCCCCGTCCCGTAATCCCGGCAAAGAACGTTCCGCACATGCTGAACCATCGCATCGGATGGTGATCCCGCCCATCGCCGGCAGATTCGCGTGTCCTGGCCGGCCCCCTGACGAAACTCCGGCCCGGTGGCCTCACCGCGAGCGGATCGACAGCTATCAAACGGGCGCATGATCTCCGTGGGGCGCTGCCTGCCCCAGCCGGGCATGGGGGGTAGCCAAATTTTCCGTGAATTACGGCTATTCTATCCACATGATTTCAAAAAATTTATCATTAGTGTCTATAATATTATTATATTTTGTCTATTGTTTGTGAATCTTCCTGGTGGACAGTTGAATCTACCGTACCAACACTACGATTTCGAGGAGGGAAAAAATGAAACGTTACAGCTTGCTTCTCAGCCTGATGTTGATGGTTTTCGGTGCTTTCGCCGTGGCCCAGGCGGGCGCCACTGTTTACGTGATCCATGGTATTCCCGGAGAGTCCGTCGGCATCGACGGCGCGCCCGTGGATGTGTATGTCAATGGCGGTCTGGCCATTCCCGGTTTCATGTACAAGGACATTGTCGGCCCGCTGAATCTGCCGGCCGGCGTATATGACATCGCCGTCTATCTGGCCGGGTCCGACCCCGATTTTGAGCAGCCGGTGATGACCCTCATGGGCGCCGAGCTGGCGGACGGTCTCAACCTGACCATCATCGCCCACCTGACGGCCGATGGCGGATTCGTGCTCACCCCGTTCGCCAACAACATTGCCCCCATCTACCGTTCGTTCACCTACGCCTTTTACTGGAACAATCCGGACCTGTCCCGCTTCGTGGTACGGCACACGGCCCAAGCCCCGACCGCGGACCTCCTGGTCAACAATACGCCCGCGTTCACTCTGTCCAACGGCACCGCAGCCAGCGCTGACGTCCGTGCCCGGACCTATCGTCTGGCCATCGCCGCCGCGGGTACTTTCGTTCCGGTCCTGGGCCCCATTGACCTGGCCCTGGAAGATAACAAGGCCTACTTCGCCTATGCCGTGGGTTCGCTGGCGGATGGGACCTTTGACCTGATTTTGCACACCATTGATCTGCTCGATTGATGATGGATGAGGGTTAGCGAGGATTTGTGTGCAGTAGTGAGCCCGCCCTGACCGGCGGGCTTTTCTTTTTTCCCCGCCTCATGGTCAAACCATCCGGTGATGCCACCTTCCCGCCAATCGCTGTGAGTGAGAGTGTCCCGTAAGCCATTGCCTGACGAGTCTTCCCTGTATCGATCTCACCGGCCGGACGATCTTCACACCCTCCGGCTCCTGTCCGTCACGGGCGTTCAATCCGTTCGTCCAGCAAGACGTCCACGGCCCGGCACGCCTGGGTGAACCGGTCGTCCCAGTCACCGCCGATGAGGTGGAAACGGCTGCCCCGGGCGGTGAGCTCGGCCAGGCAGCGGTCCCGGAACCACTCGCGCCGTTCGGGGTGGTTCCGTTGCGGATCCTTGACGTAGGGCACCCCGGTATCGGTCACCAGATAGAGATCGTAGGTCCGTTCCCGTGCCTGCCGGCGGATCCACTCCGGGCATTCACCGTAGAAAATTTCCGCCCAGAGGCTCGTGGTCATGAGATCCGTGTCGCAGATGAGCACCCGGTTGGCCTGTTCGGCCAGGGCGTCCTCGGCGGCCAACTGGCCGCGGGCAATGCGATGGAAATCCTCCGGCTCACAGCGGCCGGCCTGCAGGTCGATGAGACCGCGGGCATATTCGGGGATATACACCGTCCCGTAACGTTCGGCCAGCCGGCGGGCCAGGGTGCTCTTGCCCGTGGACTCCGGCCCGACGATACACACCCGGCGCACGAAGTGGGGGCGCGCGCAGTCGGCCAGATAGGGCCAGTATTTCATCGGATCCCGGCGGATCATGGTGCCCGAGACCGGCACGATCTCACGTCCGACATCCACCGGCACGAATTCGGCCCCCAGCTCATCGGCCAACCGGATCCCATAGGTCTCCGACGCGAACACATAATCGGGGCACCGGGGCAGAATGCGGAGGAGGCTTTCACGCCAGATGTTCCAGAATTCGGGATGCTCGTGGGGCTCCTGCGGGTTCTCGTCCGTCAGGTGAAGAACGGTGAGATCGGGGTACATCCGCCGCAACCACTGCCAGCGTAGCTCGCCGGGGATGGGTTCCCGGGCAAGCGTGCCCACCACGACCACCACTTCGGCCGCGTAATGACGGGCGAAATCGATGAGGAACCGGTGGCCCCGATGGGGCGGCATGAATTTGCCCAGCACCATTCCCAGGCCGGTGCCCAGCGGACTTTGTGACATGAACTCCTCGACGCGGGTAAAAATCGTGGCTCAGGCTTCCTGGCCGGCCAGGGCGGGCGGTCCCGCCTCCGTCGCCCGGCGGTGGCTGCGTCGCCATTCCAGGAATCCCAGGGTGGCCAGCACCAGAAAAACGGCATACAGCCCGCAGGTCAGGTACAGGGCCTTGTAATAGTAGATGCCGATGGCCAGGATATCCACGGTGATCCACATGAGCCACGATTCCATGATCTTTTTGGCCATGAGCCACTGGGCCATCAGGCTGAGGACGGTGGTGGCGGCATCCCAGTAAGGCAGGTCCGCCTGGAACCAGCGGTCCATGCCGGCGCCCAGCAGGATGGTGCCGCTGACGGCCACCAGTATCCAGAGCACGCGACCGGCCGGACGCAGCCAGGACACCGAAAGGCGCCCGTGATCCCGACCGCCGTGCAACCAGTTGTACCAGCCGTAGAACTGCATCAGCACATAGATGGCGTGAAGCAGCATGTCCGAGTAGAGCCGTGCCGCATAGAACACGGGGATGTACAGGGTCACCTGTACCAGACCGGCCGGCCAGCACCAGATGTTCTGGCGGATGGTCAGCACGACACAGATGAAACCGAACAGGGTGGCGGCCGCTTCCAGCAGGGACATGCCTCGTACCTTCCCGGCAGGGATATGTCTGGCAGTTTGCCACAGGCGGCGGCGGATCTGAAGGGGAAATTTGCGGTTCAGGGACGGGTCCGGTGGCCGGCGGCGGTGACGGGTGCAAAAAGGGAATGGGCCACGATCCATTCATGGCCGCGGCGGAAGTCGAACAATTGGCTGCAGACCATGAAGAAGATGCGCCAGCGGGCCCAGTGCCGACGGCTTTCCGCCCGGCCTTGCGCCTGCCCGAACAGGGGCATGATGGCCGATCGCCGCCGGTCCATGTTGACCAGCCAGGCTTCCAGCGTTTTCCGGTACTGGTCGCCCGACAATCGCCAGTGCCGGGCCAGACCCAGTCCCCTTTGAAAATGGAGCAGCAGGTCGGCCGAGGGCATCATGCCGCCGGAGAAGAACCAGCGGGTCATCCAGTCCACTGGACCCCGGCTCTCACAGGGGTAAGCCGGCGGACATGGGCGAAGATGTGCACGAAAAGGCGGCCCCCCGGTGCGAGCCGGCCGGAGATCCGCCCCATGAGACGTTCGTCGTGTCGGATATGTTCGAACATCTCCACCGACACGATCCCGTCAAACCGCCCCGCCGGGGTGAAATCGTTGATGTCGGCGCGCTCGGCCTCGACGTTGGCCAGCCCCCGTTCCGCCGCGGTTCGCCGGATGAATGCCTGCTGAATGGCCGAAGTGGACACGGCGGTGATGCGGGCGCCGGGATAGTGACTGGCAGGCAGAGGCGCAGCGAACCCCAGCCGCACCCCAGGTCCAGGAAGCACTGGCCGTCAGCGCCTGCCACCCGTTCGCAGGTCAGCCGGAGCATGGCCTCCTCGGCTTCGTCCAGTGGGCGCACCTCTTCCGGCCAGTACCCGGCACTGTATTTCATCCATTTCCCCAGCACATGGCTGAAGAAGGGTGTCGGCACCTGGTGGTGCGGGTTGTTGGCGTCGTCGGTGTGGTTGGCGCTGGGGCTGGCGGCCAGCTCCCGCAGCAGGGCGCCTTGGTATTCCTGCTGCGCCGCCACTCCGCCCCGGGCGCTTTCCCGCAGGCGGCGGCGCAGCAGACGGCGGATGCCGGCCCGGATCACCGCGTCGGGCAGAATGTGGCGATCCAGAAGATCAGGGAGCCCAGACATGGAACTGTCACTCCGCGGACCCTGAAATTTTGCCTGCCGTTCATGACTCGTTATCGTGCGGCGATGGGCGCGGGAACCACGGGAAAAGGGGGCGGGTGGTTCGCTGGTATTCCCGGTAGGCTTCACCCTTGCTGCGCAGGGCCTGCGCCTCGGTAGGCGGGATGCCCGTCACTTTCAGCAGGAAATAGAGCATCAGGGCCGGGCAGATCAGGGCCAGCCAGCCCCACGGCGCGGCCAGGGCGAACAGGGCCAGGGCGACCCATATCAGCCACTGGAAAAAATAGTTGGGGTGCCGGGAATAGCGCCACAGGCCCGCACGACAGACTTTGCCCCGGTTGGCCGGGTCGGCCTTGAACCGGCGGAGCTGGGCGTCGGCCAGGGCCTCGCCGCCGAAGGCCACCAGCCAGAGCCCCATGGCCACGAATTCCAGGGCCATCAGCCGGGGGGTCTGGTGGAGATTCACCAACAGGTACGGCAAGGAAAAGATCACCAGCAGAAAGGCCTGAAACTGAAAAAAGAAAAAGAGCTTCGCTGCCGCCCTGTCGCCCCACTTCTCCCGCAGCGCCTGGTAGCGCCCCTCCTCAGGCTGACCGACAATCCGTCGCCACAGGTGCCACGCCAGCCGGCCACCGGCCAGCAGGCCCATCAGGGTGATCACCACCTGGCGGACGAGATATCCGTCCAGCAGCACGAAATACACCACCGGCAGCAGGGCCTGGCCGATGCCCCAGCCCACATCCACGATGCCGGCATTGCCCGTTTTGCGCTGGATCAGCCACATCACCGTCATCATCACCATCACGGCCAGCCAGGCCACGAGAGCGCTCGTCAGGACCACGTTCATGGCATCTCCTCCTTCATGGGCCGTGTGCATGATTCGCCTTGATCGGGAATCAAACCCACCCTTCCTCGGTCGCCCGGCCGAGCCCGGCACGGCCGCCGCCGGGCGGATGTGGGTTCGGCTGTTGGGATGCAGCCCGGCCGGGGCCGGTTTCGGTGTCCGTGGCGATATTCATTTCCTGGCCGGACGGCCATGTGGCGCCCGGGGAATCAGACGTCCTCACATTCCCCCAGCAGCCGGATGAACCCGGAGAGTTCGCCGAGGGTGGGGATCTCGAATATGACCCGCACCGGCAGTTCCACGCCAAACCCTTCCCGGATGCGGGAAACCAGGCTGAGCGCCCGCAGGGAATCGCCGCCCAAGGCAAAAAAATCATCATGAACGCCCGGAGACGCCTCCCCGAGCAGATCCCTCCAGATCGCGGCCAGCCGCCGCTCCACGTCGTCACCCGGCGGATCGGCAGCCCCGGGCACCGCCGGCCGCATGACGGCGCCCAACGCCCGCCGGTCAACCTTCCCGGTGGGTGTCAGGGGCAGGCTGTCCATGATGACGAATTCGGCCGGAATCATCGTCTCCGGCAGCCGTTCGCGCAACCGTCGACGTATCTCCGTCACATCCAGCGGACACGGTTCCGTCGGGACGATGTAGCTGGCCAGCCGCGTCGAACCGTCCGGACGGGTCACGGCCACCACCGCCGCTTCGGCCACTTCGGACAGGCCCCCCAGGGCGGCCTCCACCTCGATGATGGAGATCCGGGTGCCGGCGATCTTGACCAGGTCGTCCGCCCGTCCCCGGTGTTCCAGCAGACCGTCCTCCCGCCGGCGGCCCAGGTCGCCCAGGTGATGGAACCCTTCGCCGTCGCAGATGGCCTCGATACACGGACCGTCCGGCCCGCCCAGCCAGTAACCTGCGGCCATGAATGGATTCCGCACCGCGATGCGCCCTGTCCGGCCCGCCGGAGCCTCCCGGTCCTGCGCGTCCAGGATCCGGAGGTCCGTATCCGCCAGCGGGCGGCCCACCGGCACAACTCCATCCGCCAGATGCATGTCGGGCGTGACGGTGAAATAACAGAATCCCGGCGCCTCGGTGGAGCCAAACAGATTGACCAGCAGGCTGCCCGCGCCGCCAATCCGTCGGAACAGCTCCAGGTCGCGGGCATAGAGTGGTTCACCCGCGAGCAGGAAGAGTCGGACCCCGGCGCCACCTGTCGCGGCGGATTCCAGCCGGGCGAACCGCCGGAACACCGTCGGCACCGAGTGAAAGATGGTGACACCCTGCTCGCTCAGCCACGCGGGCAGCGCCTCGACGCCGCGGGTGCGGATATCGTACAACGCCAGAGCGGCCCCGTTGAGCAGCGCCCGTAAAATGCCGCCCACACCGGCCACCGAGCCGGGCGAAAACGGCAGCATGATACGATCCTGCGGCGTCAGGCGGAAGGCCGCGGTGTCGTGCCGGGTTTTGAGAAGAAGGCTGTCGTGGCGGAACGCCACCCCCCTGGGTTCGCCCGTGGTCCCGGAAGTGTAGAGTATGCAGGCCACGGCGGCCGGATCCACCCGCGGCAGCTCCACTGCCCGGATGGGCAGATCATCCGCGTCATCCAGGTGCACGATCCGCTGATGCTCATGCATGATGGCCGTGGCATCGGCGGCATGCCCGCGGCGGGTGAGCACCGTCCGGACGCCGGACGCCGCCAGCTGACGCCGCTGCCACGCGGCCGGCGCGTGGCGGTCCAACGCCACCCAGGCCTTGCCGGCCTTGAGCACGCCCAGCAGCGCCGTCACCAGGGCCGGTTCGTGATGGAAGAGCAGGGCCACCGGCGCATTGCCCGGGCCTTCCGCTGCCAGCAGTAGTTGCGCCACCCGATTGGCGGCCAGATCCAGCTCATGGTAGCTCCGTGTCCCGGAATCCCCGCTGATGGCCGGTGCTTCCGGAAAGCGGGCCGCCACCTCCGTGAATCGTTCGGGCAAGGATTGGCCTGCACGCGCCATTCCCATCGGTATGTCTTCAGGTGGCTGGGGCGCGCTGCGCTTCATTCCGTGTCCTCAGGTGGTCTCGGCGGAGGGTCTTCCGTCGGCAAATTCTCGCATGTTTCACGGATGGATTCAACCGGAGCGGCCACCCCTGATTTCGCAGGTCGGGCCATCGCCGGGTTCACGGCCATACCGGCCATCCGGCACGCCACGATGCGGCTGCCGCCGTACCTGTCCCCGGCAGCACCAGTCAATGGAACACCGACTGCAGAATCGGCACGACTTCCCGCAGTCCGATCCAGGCGAACAATAGCAGGATGAATCCCAGGAACAGGTTGGTGAGCCAGCCGTTGCGGAATTCGGCCGTCACCCAGTCGCGGCGGTTGTTCATCACCAGCAGGGTCAGCGCCAGCAGGGGCATGAAAAAGGCACCGAAGACGGCGTACAGGAGCTGGATCTGCCACACCGTGCCCCACAGCCAGGGCAGGGCCGCCAGGGCCAGGAACCAGAGAAACCGACCATAGGCCGGCGTGGCCGCCAGCTCGACATCCGCCATCTCCCCCGGCGCCTCCGGCCCCGTCCTCGTGTGGCGCCGCAGCCGCGCGAAATCGGCATACAGGTAAGGCACGCTCTGCCACACGCCCAGCAGGCTGGAAAAAACGGCCCCCCAGAACCCCACCAGGAAGACCCATTGGCCGGTCACGCCCCACGGCCCCAGGGCGGCGGCGATCTTCTCGGCCAGTTCCAGCGCCAGCAGGGGACCGCGCTCGAGGGTCAGGTGCGAACCGATGACGATCATGCATAGTCCGAACACCGCCGTCATGCCGTAGCCCAGGGCGAGGTCCAGGCGACAGAGTCGCCAGCCCCGGCGTCCTGTCCGCTCCTGCTCCCGAATCCAGTAGCCGTAGGAGAGCAATGTCACCGTGCCGCCGACACCCCCCAGTACACCCAGCACCCAGCCCGTGGCACCGGCCGGCAGGGTCGGCACCAGCATGCCTCGTCCCACCGCCGCCCAGTCCGGACCCAGCAGCACCGTCGTCGCCACCACCGACAGAAACATGAGCCCCACACAGGCGCCCATCACATACTCGAAGACGCGAAATCCGCCCAGCCGCACCAGCAGCAGGCCCAGTAGCGAGTGAAAGATCCCCCACAGGATCTTTGATGTGGCCAGGTCCTCTCCCAAGGGCAGCAGGCCGGTCCCGGCCACGCCGCAGGCATTCACCAGCGCGCCGGCCACGAACACGCTCCAGAGCAGGAGATAGGCCAGAAACACCCATTGTACCAACTGCCCCAGTCGTGACACCCAGCCGGCCAGAAGGGTCGTGCCCGTGGCCATCTGCCACCGGGCGATCCCCTCGTTGAGGAACCATTTGAGGACCGCTCCCAGCCAGGCCGCCCACAGGATGGCCAGGCCCGCGTTGGCGCCCCCCAGGCTGGCCGTCAGCAGGTCGCCGGCCCCCACCCCCGTGGCCGCCACCAGAATGCCCGGGGCCACCAGCAGGAATCCTTTTCCGGCGCGCCGGCCGGCCGGCGCCGGTCTGTCATCGGCCTCTCGTGTCATGTCCGCTCCCGCGGCGGCCGGCCCGCACCGCCGCCCGGTCACCTGTCTGTCCCGATTATCGGACAATTCGTCGTTGGTGGCCATCCTTTATCCGCCGCCGTGCATCATTCGGCAAAGATCGCCCGGGGCCACGTGGGGGGGGCGGGACGTGATCCGGTAAAAATATTCTGTATTCCGAACAAGAACGCACTGCATTATCCGTTTGTATTTAAACAACTTGAGACTAAATCACCCGTTACAGTCGTGGAGCGCAACCGCCATATCAGCATTCTCACAGATTTGTTGTTTAGTCGTAACTGTTGACATGGAAGGACTTGATCCTCAGATCGCCCTTCCGGAAATTCTGTTTTCAGAAATTATTCACTCCTGCGCGATGATCCGGAATTTTGCTGGTAAAAAGAAAGATAAATAGTCGCCGGTTCATTTCCTGTTGCGTCCCGATGGATGGACCGCCGGCTATGACGGCCTGGGGGATGACTCTGAGGGGGAAGACTCCCGTTCCTTGATACGCTTTTGCCCCACGAGGGGCACTTGACGGCGGTTTCAGCCCCCCCTTCTGGCCGCCGTTTTTTTAGTGCGTCAGGATTCTGGCGAACGGGCTCTGGATCTGGCGGAAGGGAAAAACGGGCCGGAGGATATTCTCCGGCCCGGTACATTCATCAGCGACCGCGCGGATAGCCCTTGCTCTTGAACTTCGGCGGCGTTTTGTCTTTCATCTCCTCCATCACCACGTCCACCGCTTTCTTCAGCTGCGGATCGTGACCGGCCATATAGTCCGCCGGCAGGTACTCCACCTCGTAATCGGGGGGCACCCCTTCGTTTTCGATGATGAAGTCGCCATCCTTGCTGACGATGCCGAAACTGGGCGCCGTGACGTAGCCGCCGTCCATCAGCGGCGGGTAACCACTGACGCCCACCAGGCCGCCCCAGGTCCTTTTGCCGACCAGCTTGCCGATCCCGGTTTCCCGGAAAGCCCAGGGCATGAAGTCGCCGCCGGAGCCGGCCATTTCATTGATGATCATCACCTTCGGGCCGAAATGGGCGTTGTTGGGACTGGCGAATGGCGCGCCGTAGCGCGGCTGCCACCAGCTGAGGAAGGGACGGTTCATGGTGTTGATGATGTAGTCGGCCACATAGCCGCCGCCGTTGAAGCGCTCGTCGAGGACGATGGCCTCTTTTTCCAGCTGGGCGAAATAGTAGCGGGTGAAATAATCATAACCGGCCGATGACGTATTGGGCAGATAGACATACCCCACCTTGCCGCCGGACCACTCGGCGACTTTCTGTCGGTTCTGCTCGATCCACTCGCGGTGGCGCAAGGTGGTTTCACTGCTCACCGGCACCACCGTCACCAGGCGGGCGTCGCTGCCGTCGGCGGCGGCGCCGATTTTGAGAGTCACCTGGTGATCGGCCGTGTTCTGGAAGAGGGAGTAAATGTTCATTTCCGCTGTGAGAGGTTGGCCGTTGACTTCCAGGATGAATTCGCCCTCTTTCACGTCCAGGCCGGGGGCCGTCAGCGGGGCGCGCAGGTCGGGATTCCAGTTTTCGCCGAAATAGATCTTCCTGATGCGGTAACGGCCGTCGGCGACCTCAAAATCAGCACCCAGCAAACCACCGGGTACCCGATCCACCTCGGGATACATCCCGCCGCGGTTGCGGGCATGACCGCACGTATACTCGCCGATCATCATGTTGATGAGGTAGGACAGGTCACTGCGATGGGCCACATAGGGCAGGTACACCTCGTACTGCTGCCAGACGGCCGGCCAGTCGTGGCCGTGCATGCCCGGATCATAGAAGAAATCCCGGTTGATGCGCCAGGCCTCGTACAGCATCTGGCGGAATTCCTTTTCCGGATCGGCCAGGATCTGGATGTCGCCCGTTTTGAGCACACCGTCCCCCGGTTTTACCTTCTTGCCGGCATCGGTGATGGCCCATTTGGGGCCGCTGCGGTACAAGAGCTTTTTTCCGTCGCGCGAAACGCTGTAGCCGAAGACATTGGCCAGGATCTCCTCATCCTTGCGTTTGTCGACGTTGTACAGATGCAGCGCGGCACCCCGCCCGTCCGGTTCCCGGCTCAGGTAGTAAAGCTCTCCGGCCTGCCCCACCTGCAGCCCGCTGTAGCGGCCGGCAGGGACGTCGATGGCCAGGATGCGCTGGCCAATGCCGTCCAGGTCGATGCGGGTGACTTTCTCCTCGGCTTTTTCGGCCTTCTTCTCCTTGGCCGGCTCATCCGGGGACTCGGCCGCGGCGTCCGCTTTTTCCTTAGGGGCGTCCGCTTTCTTTTCATCCTTCACCGGTTCGTCGTCACTTTCGGGAGCGAAGGGCGAGACCTCATCCTTGGCCAGCACCATGACATACAGGTTATTGGTGGGATTGAGCAGATGGGAGGACATGTCCAGCCAGGCCATGTCGAGACCGACATCGGTGCTGGCAGTGAAATAGAGGTACTTGCCGCTCTTGTCGAACACCGGATCGGCGGCAAAGCTCATGGCGTCGGTCAGCTGATGGGATTGGCCATCCTCGACGGAATAGAGGTAAATGGCCTGCATCCGGTTGGTGGCGGACCGGGTGTAGACCAGCCAGCGGCTGTCCGGGGACCAGACCGGCGTCGGGTAACGCAGAAACTGCGGATCGGTGTCCACTGTCGTCACTTTCTCCGTCGCCAGATCCAGCATGTAGAGATTCTGCTTCACATCGTTGAAGGCCAGTTTCCTGGAATCGGGCGACCAGACCAGATCGTAGTAGAACGTGGGCTCCGGCAGGGTGACGATCCGCGGCTCTTCCAGCCCTTTCTGGTCCACAATTTTCAGGACATATTCCCCGTCGTGTTCGCCGAAATAGGCGATCTGGGCGCCGTCCGGCGACCAGGCCGGCCGCCGCTCCGCCCGATCGTCGGTGCGGGTGATGTTCCGGACATCCCCCTTCTCGGCGGGCACGGTCACGATCTCGCCCCGCGCCTCGAATACAGCCCGCTGCCCTGTCGGGGAGATATCGGCGTTGAAGATCAGCCGTTCCGCCTTGACGAAGCGGGGACGACGGTTCAGCTGCTCATTGGGAATGTTCACCGTAAGCCGGGTGATCTGCCCATCGGCCGGATTCATGGCGTGCAGCCAGCCTTCCCGCTCGAAAACCACCGTTCGGCCGTCGGTGCCGAAGGTCTTGATGTCGGCGCCCTTGAAGGCGGTGAGCTGGGTCAGCGTGTCCGTGACCGGGTCATACCGGTAAAGGTTCAGAACCCGGTCCCGGTCGGACAGAAACAGAATGCCGGAACCCGCCCACTGGGGATACACATCGTTGCTGTCGGTGCGGGGCACCATTTTCACGCTGTTGTCGGCAAAACTGAAGATCCACACCGACGGCGCCGTGCCGCCACGATAGCGCCGCCAGGCCTGGAACACTCCGGGCGGCAGCGGATTGTAGGCATAGTACGCACCGTCGGGGGAGTAGTCGCCGTTGAAGGCCATGGGGAAAGGCAGCGGCTCCGGAAAAACGCCATCGACGGCGATGCGGTACAGCTGCTGGGAGCGGCTCAGCGATTCCCGCGAGGAACCGAACACCACATGCCGGCCGTCCGGCGACCAGCCGGTGACCGTGTCCGGATAGGGGTGATAGGTCAGCCGTTGCGGTTCGCCCCCCGTGGCCGGGATGATGTAGACATCCGTATTGCCGTCATACTCGGCATCGAAGGCGATCCATTGCCCATCGGGCGAATAGAAGGGATTCTCCTCAGTCCCGGGATGGGTGGTCAGACGGACGGCATCGCCGCCGGCCACAGGCGCCGTCCACAAATCACCGCCATACACGAAGACGATGCGATCACCGTATACATCGGGCGATCGCAACAATCGGGCATCGTCGATGGCCAGGGCGCCGGCGGCCATGAGCAGGCCCATCATCAGCGCCGGAACAAGTCTCCTCCAGCAAGGATTCATTCGTAACCTCCTGTTCGTTGGTCATTTTGTTCGGTAAAATTCAGTAACCTTACACCAAAACCATTTGTGCCTTCGGAATGATATACGACAAACGGGCGTTCCCCGTTTTGGAATTCTTGAGAAAAAACACGCTATTCCCCAAAACGTTCCCCCAGCGGCTACCGGGCCAATATTTGCACCCATACGGCATCGGCCTGTCCGTGATCCAGCCCGATCTCCTCCCCGTTCCGCTGCAGAATCCATATCCGGCCCTCGTCGCGGCGCGGACCGCAGGTCACCACGTCGCCGGCCTGAAGGCCGCTGGGCCGGCCTGTGTCCGCTACATCGACAACCGATGCCCGATCGCCCGGCCGGAGCTCGCTGACCCGCAGCTTTGTGCCCGGTTCATGGCTCGCTTCCGCCGGTATCCTCGAGCCGTGGGGATCTTCCAGGGGATGACCCAGCAGGTGATCCATCACATGGACAGAAGCGGGATCGTTCAAATGCTCCAGCTGGTGAGCGATTTCATGGACGCGCTCCGGCGCCACGCCGGTCCGGTACAGATACGCCTCCCACAGCCGGTGCGCCCGCAGCAGCTTCAGCGCCTCGCGGTGGCCCTTTTCCGTCAGGCCCAGCGCATGATGCTGGGGCACAAGAAGCTCCTCCTCCTGCATCTGCCGCAGGGCCCGCAAAATCACCGGTCGCTCGCCCGTCACGGCGTCCATCACCTGTTCCGGAGTGACCGCCGCCTCCTGGCGCAGCACGAAACCCAGCACATCCTCCATGACCTGTTGCGGCACCAGCCGCCGGCGGCGGAACCAGCCGGCCAGGATCCCGTAACGGGGCGCGACGAACAGGACAACCAGAAACTGGAACGTACAGAACAGCATGATGGCGCCACCGCCGGTGGTGTTGAACCATACGCACAGGTACAGCCCGCCCACCACGCTGCTGATGCCGAACAGTGCGCTCAACAGCATCATCTTTTCCAGCCGGTCGCTGAGCAGGTAGGCCGTGGCGGCCGGGGTGATCAGAAGCCCCACCACCAGGATGACGCCCACCATGGACACGGCGCTCACCACCACCAGGGAGACACTGACTGTCAGGGCATAGCCCACCAGGCCGACGGGGATGCCGATGGCGGCCGCCATCAAGGGATCGAAACTGGTGATGTGGAAGTAGCGAAAGAACAGGATGACCACGGAGAGAACCACGGAGCCGGAGACGGCGGCTACCCACAGATCGGCATCGGCCACCCCCAGCACGTCACCCATGATGAAATGCATCAGGTCGATATGCACGTATTCGCTGAAGGCCGAGACCAGCACCACGCCGGCGGCAAACACGCCGGTATAGATGATGCCGATGGCCGTATCCTCCTTGACGCGGGAGATGTTGGAAACGAACCCGATCAGCCCCACCGTCAGTACCGCCGCCAGCACCGAGCCGATGAGCATGGCCGGCGCGTGGGCTTCCAGGCCGAAGGCCAGTTTCATGAACAGGTAGCCGCCGGCCACCCCGGCCAGCATGGCGTGGGAAAGGGCATCCCCCAGGAAGGACATCTTGCGCAGGATGACCAGGCATCCCACCACGCCGCAGACCACGGCGGTAATGATCCCGCCGACGAGGGACTTGACAAAAAAGGCTTCGGCAAAGGGCGCCAGCAGCGCCTCCTGGAGGAACTCCATCATGACTCCCTCCCGTCGCCCGCCGGTTCGGCGGCCGCCAGCATCTCGAACGAGCGGATGCTCCCTTCATACACCTCGCTCAACAGCGACGGGACCAGCACCTGCTGGGGCGTGCCGTAGGCGATCATCCGCTGGTTCAGCAGGACCAGCCGGTCGAAGTACTCGGCCGCCGTCACCAGATCGTGATGCACCACCACCAGGGTGCGGCCGCGGTTCTTGGCCGCCTCGAGGACGTCGAGAATGGCCCGCTCCGTGGCAGCATCCACCCCGGCGAAGGGTTCGTCCATCAGCAGGATGCGCGCCCCCTGGGCCAGGGCCCGCGCCATGAAGACGCGCTGCTGCTGCCCGCCCGACAGCTGTCCGATCTGGCGGTGCTGCAGGTCGGTGATGCGGACCATTTCCAGCGACTGGTCCACCAGCTCATGGTCCCGGGGTTGGGGATCCTTCCACCACGGAATGTGCCCATAGCGTCCCATCATGGCCACCTGACGGACGGTGATGGGATAATCCCAGTCCACCTCCCCCCGTTGTGGGACATAGGCCACCTCGCCCCGCACCTCGTCCATGGGCTGGCCGAAGATCCGCACTTCCCCGAAATCGGGTTCGATGAAGCCGACCATGCCCTTGATCAGGGTGGACTTTCCCGAGCCGTTGGGGCCGATGACGCCCACCAGCAAACCCGGTTCCACCGTAAAACTGACGTCCAGCAGCGCCGGCCGCGGGCCGTAACTGATGGTCAGGTTCCGCACCGTGATGGCCGGTGGCGAGCCTGTGTTATTGGGCACCGTCGACCTCCCTTGCCGCCGCCGACTGGACCGTCACCCCGCAGACGCCGGCGATCCGGCCGGTGGCGTCGGACCAAAGGGTTTTCTCGGCGAAGATCCGGCCCTGCCACAACACCTCCAGACGCAGGGCATGCGTCCCGTCGGCTTCCGCCGGATCGGGTGTTGCGGCCACATAAATTTCATTTTCGCCGGGCTGCAGGCCGGTCACCGGGTCCACGCGGTAGACGGCGCCGGTCTCCAGATCATGGGCCAGGTTCACCGTCTGCGGCCGCCCATTGACCCGGACCTCCACCGGCACCGCTTCCTCTGCCGGGCTCACATCGATGGCGAACGGATCCGCCGCGGCCACGAAGGTGGCCCGCAGGCGCAAGACATAATCCGCTACCGTCGGGCGGGATGTGGTCTCCGGCCGCAGGGGCGCGGCAGCATCACTCCGCGACTGCATGTAAAACCCCACGCCGCCGAGAAAAATCAGCCAAACCAGCATTGCATACACTATCCGCATGAATCTGCTCCTCGTCCCGCCGGCGATCCCCCTCACCTTGATAAGGGGCGATCCGGTGCCAGCGCCTGAATGATGGTCAAGGTGTTTTCCCGCATCATGCCCAGGTAAGTCTCGCCGGCCGAGTCCCGGGACCCCATGGAATCGGAATAGAGCTCGCCGCCGATGATCACTCCGGCCTCACGGGCGATTTCCCGCAACAGCTTGGGATTGACACTGGTTTCCACGAAGATGGCCCGGACGCCCGATTCCCGGATGGAGGCGATGACCGCCTTCCGGCGCTCGGGGGACATGCCGCCGCCGATGTCGCGCCCCGTGGACCAGCCCACCGGCGCCCGGTTCTCAAATCCGTATTCCTCGGCAAAATAATTGAAGGCGTCATGGCTGGTGACCAGGATGCGCCCGGCAGGCGGGATGGCGTTGAACTGCTGCCGGATCCAGGCATCGAGCACCCGCAGCTGTTGCAGGTACAGGGCGGACCGGGCCCGGTATTCGGCTTCGCCGGCGGGGTCCAGCTCGCTCAGGGCGGCCAGGATATTGCGCACGTAGACCGCCGCGTTGCGGGGGCTGAACCAGGCATGGGGATCGGGCACCGCCTGCCCCTCTTCATCCAGCTCCAGCAGCCGGACGCCGTCGGTGCAGTTCACCACCGGCTTGCCGGCATCCCGCGCCAGGGTAGCCATCCAGTTCTTCCCCTCCAGGTTGAGCCCGTTCTGCAGGCAGAGATCGGCCCCGGCCACCAGCCGGGCGTCCGCCGGCTTGGGCATATAGGTGTGGGGATCTTCACCGGGCGCCAGGATACCCTGCACCCTGGCACGGTCCCCTGCCACCTGGCGGGCGAAATCCGCCACCTGGGTGGTGGAACAGACAATCAGCAGCCCGGCTTCACGGTCCACCGCACCGGCCCCGACCGACAGGGTCAGCGTTCCGAGCAGCGTCACCAGCCATATTGTTTGTTTCATGGGCCTCTATACCTTGCCGGCTCATTTGGATGCGCCCACCCCCTGGCCGGTTGCGACGCCGTGATCGAACCGGATGGTTCAAGTAATGATTGGCGTCCCTGGCCGTGCTTCATCAGGTGGACGGTTTCCCGTTGTTCCGGTTTACTATAGACCGCCGTCCGGCCGAAATGCAATGACGGATTTGGCTGGTCGCTTTTTCGCTGGTGCTCCCTTCCGCTATTGAACGAACTCCTTCGTCTCCCTATAATTTAGAACGTGCAGGTTTTTTCACCCGCTGCCGACAGGAAGGATCGACTCCCCCGCCGCTGTGGCGGTGTCGGCCCGGGACCGGTTACCCCAAAAGGAGCATGCCATGAACATCAACGCGTCCGATCCACGTCATCCGCGGAGGAGCCCTCTGCTTCTGCTGGTGCTGGCGGTTTTGCTTGGGCTGGGGCAGTCCGCTGTCCTGGCCGATGGATCGTTCACCCTGGAAAACGTCCTGGCCACACCGTTTCCGTCACATCTCACCGCCTCGCCCGACGGACGGACCCTGGCCTGGATTTATGACCACCAGGGCGTCCGCAACATCTGGACAGCTTCGTCACCCGGCTTCGACGCCCGCTGCCTGACCCCGTACACCGCCGACGACGGCCAGGTCATCGGCGACCTCACCTTCAGCCCCGACGGGAAGGCCATCGTCTATGTCCGGGGGGGCAGCGCCAACCGGGCCGGCGAATTTCCCAACCCACTGAGCTGTACCGACGGCGCCGAGCAGGCCGTGTGGGCCATCCGGCTAGACGGCGGCGCGCCCTGGCGGCTGGGTGAAGGGCACAGCCCTCTCGTCTCGCCCGGTGGCGATACCGTCATCTGGCTGCACCGCGGCCGGATCCTGCAGGCGCCCGTCGACAACTCGAACCAGCCCCGGCCCCTCTTTCAGGCCCGGGGCGTCTGCCGGTCACTCGCCTGGTCCCCCGACGGCGGGCAGCTGCTGTTCGTCAGTGACCGGGACGACCGGTCGTTCATCGGTATCTATGACGTGGCCGCCGACGCCATCCGCTGGATCATGCCGGATTTCAACCGGGACAGCCACCCGGTGTGGTCACCCGACGGCCAGCGGATCGCCTTCTTGCGTTTCGCCGGCCAGCGCGCCGATGAAGTCCCCGTCCTCAGCATGGACGTCGGGTTCGCCATCGTGGTGGCCGACGCCGCCACCCGCCAGGGCCGGGTCATCTGGCAGACGGACCAGGGCGGCGGCTTCGCCCAGTACTACAACGCCCATCCCCTGCGCTGGGCTGCCGGCGACCGGCTGGTCTTCTACTCGGAGCACGAGGGCTGGATGCATCTCTATTCCATTTCGGCGGCCGGTGGTCCGGTGACGGATCTGACGCCGGGCGACTATGAGGCAGAGCAATCCACCTTGTCCCCCGATGGCCGGGCCGTTATATTCAACAGCAACCGCGACGACATGGACCGGCGCCATCTCTGGCGGGTGCCCGTGACGGGCGGCGCGGCAGTGCGCCTTACCCCCGGTGACGGCATCGAATGGAGTCCCGTGCCCGTCGAGGATGGGCAACGGATCGCTCTCATCGGCTCCACCGCTGTCCGGCCGGCGGCCATCCGCCTGATCCCGGCGGCCGGTGGCGAACCGGAAGAGTTGCACACTGCGGCCATCCGTGATTCTTTTCCCGGCCAACAGCTGGTGACTCCGCGCCCCGTTACCTTCACTGCCGGCGACGGCCTGACCATTCACGGTCAGCTGTTTTTACCCCACGATCCGGACGGCACCAAGGCTCCGACCGTCATCTTCATGCACGGCGGCCCCATCCGCCAGATGCTGCTGGGCTTCCATTACAGCGGCTATTATCACCATGCCTATGCCTTCAACCAGTACCTGGCCAGCCGGGGCTACGTGGTGCTGTCGGTGAATTTCCGCTGCGGCATCGGCTACGGACGGGCGTTCCGCAACGCCGCCGATCAGGGCCCGCGGGGCGCATCCGAATACCAGGACATTATTGCCGCCGCCAAATATCTGCAATCCCTGGACGAGGTGGATCCGTTGCGCATCGGCCTGTGGGGCGGCTCTTACGGCGGTTACCTGACCGCCATGGGACTGGCCTGCGATTCGGACCTGTTCGCCGCCGGAGTGGACCTCCACGGCGTCCACGACTGGTCGCTGCGGGCGCGGCGCTGGCGCGGCCAGGACGGCTGGGGCCTGCAGGGCGAGGAGGAGCTGCGCCTGGCCTTCCAGTCATCCCCCGTGGCCGACGTGGAATGGTGGACGTCCCCCGTGCTGGTGGTCCACGGCGACGACGACCGGAACGTCGACTTCATCCAGAGCACCGACCTGGTCCAGCGCCTGCGCGACCTGGGGCGGGCGCCGGTGGAGACGCTGGTCCTGCCTGACGAGGTGCATGCCTTTCTGCTGCACCGCTCCTGGCTGACGGTCTTTCACGCCGCCACCGATTTCTTCGACCGGCGGCTGAAGACTACTCCACCCGACACGGAATAAACTTCGGCGAGGGCGTTCTCCGCCGGGTCACCGGTGGTTGTTTGTCGGGAAAATGGTTTCGTTGCGATTTTCGCTGGCCCCGGGTGATGGGGCCGGCCTGTATCTTTCCCCGGGCGCATATCCGCCCTGTTCTCTATTCCTGCAGCGTCAGTTCCCGGACGGTGATCTCGTATCGCCGCAACAACGCCTTGACCTCGCCGGCGCTGAGCTGCCGGTTTTTCTGGATCTTTCGTCGTTTGGCCAGGATTGGAAACAGCTGCTTGGCGGCGCTGAGGTAGGCCCAACCAAGGGTTTTCACCAGGCGCCAGCGGCCGTGTTCCCGGACGAAGCAGCCGGAGGAGCCGGTAGCGGCCAGGGCGCCGTAGGCCTGCCAGGCATAGCGCCGCAGCGCCCAGAACGGATTCTGCAGCAGCACGCCCAGCGGGAAATTCTTCAGGGCCAGGAACAGGCGGTTGCGCTCCACCAGCATGGCCTTGAGGGGCGAGTAAGCGCCGGCTGTCCCTGAATGATGATGGTACACCACAGCCTGGGGGGCATACCAGGCCCGCCAGCCCAGCAACCGCGCCCGGATGCCCAGATCGGCGTCGTCACCATAGGCGAAGAAATCGTCGTCGAACCCGCCCGTGTCCGCCAGCAGCTGGCGATGATACAGGGCCGCGCAGCCGTCGGGCCAGAGGATCTCTTCCTCCGTTTCGAACTGGCCCTCGTCCTTCTGGCCTGTCCCCCGGCCGCGATTGAGTCCGTCCCGATAGATGAGATGGCCGGCTTTGTCGATGAGGGTTTTGTCCCAGGCGAAAAGGATCTTGCCGCCCAGCATGCCGATTTTGTTGTCCAGGTCACCACGGCGCACCAGCTGCTCCAGCCAGTCGGGGGCGGCCACGGCGTCGTTGTTGAGCAGGGCGATCCACTCGCCCCGGGCTTCCCGGAAGGCCAGATTGTTGGCCCGGGTAAAACCGGTGTTCTCGCCCAGCATGAGGGCGCGGGCCCGGCCGCTGTCGCACCATTCGCGCACCAGCCGCTCCGAGCCGTCGGTGGACCCGTTGTCCACCACGATGAGCTCGCGATGGGGCCAGGTCTGGGCCGCCAGCGATTCCAGGCACTCGCGGAGAAAGCGGGCGCCGTTCCAGTTCACCACGACCACACTGATCAGGGAATCTTTATTCGTCATGGGCGTTTTCCGGATGTTCTGTCTATCCGTCATCAGCCGTTTTACCGGCAAGCTCTGTTCCAGACGGACATTCCTCCGCGCCAGGTGTCATTTCCGGCAGAGTGCGATGCCCGCGCAGCCGCCGCTGTTTTTTATGGACCCCGCCGCCGCCATCCCGTATGATCGTAATGTCGCGATCCTGTTGATTCAAATGGACGGTGACCACCGGGTGCCCGGTATCCCGGGCTCCATCATACCACGATCCTGACCGCCATCAACAGGAACCGCTGGTCATCGTCCATCACGGCGGGACAAAACGGGCCGTCCATACCGTTTCCCTGAAAGAATGGCAACGGAAGACACGCCCGCAACGCGTCAGTTCGGGAATGCACCCATGAATCAATCATCCGCCCGTTGTTTTACCATTGTCTACCGGTTATCCAGTCCCCGCCTGTATGACGTGGACGCCTGGACCGATGAGGAAAACGCCGCCGTGGCCCGCCATTTCGACCAGCTGCGGAGGCTGCTCGGACAGGGCAAACTGGTCCTGGCCGGCCGGACGGTCAACCTGGATCCGGCCGGGTTTGGCCTGGCGCTGCTGGAAGGTGTCGATGAAGCCGAGGCCCGCGCCATTATGGAGAATGACGCCGCCGTCACCGCCGGTGTCATGACCGCCGAACTCTTCCCCTTCCGGCTGGCTTTGCGCCGTTGAACTCAGGGGCCGCGTCGGTTCCATCTCGCCGGACCGACCGCTGCCTGGCCATGTGACCGGCTTTCCTGCCGGACAGTGACCGCCACTCCGGAGGATACGCTCAGGGCAGGACACACACAGTCGTCATCCATTCGTCCCCATGGCCCGGGCGTAACGACACTTCACCATATCCCCGGGCGTAAACCCTCAAGCGACGAATTCATATCCTTTCAGGAGGAGGTGTCTGCGGGTTCTGTGGATCGTTCTGTTCCCGGAGCTCCCGCCCGGGAATATTCAACACAAAATGGTACAGCACGAACATGATCAGAAAGAGAAAAATGGCCGACCAGGCGATGTCTGAGGCGAAATGGGCACCCAGCACCATCCGTGTCAGACCGATGCCGGTCCCCAGGGCGACAGCGCCGAACAGGCTCATTAGCGCCAGGCGTGAAGAACGTCGATAAAAGATAAAGTAGAATCCGGCCAGGGAAAACCCGACGGAACTGTCGCCGCTGGGGAACGAGTAACCCGCCTTGGGCTCCATGATCCGGAAAGGCGGGCGGTAATCATGGGGTCCGCCCAGCAAACGGGTTTGTTTCGGTCGCGGCCGGCCCGTATGGGGTTTCAGCAGAACATTCACCATCAGTCCCGGCCCAAAAGCCAGAATAAGTACGAAGAATAAAGCATGGTACCGATGTTTCCGCCAACGAACATGGAATAAGGAGAGAAGAAAAATCCCCAGGGCGAGGGAGACCATACCCCCGGCCAGCCAGGGGATACACCGGTTCACCATCCGTGATATGTCAACCAGCGAGCCATCAGCACCCGTCGGTTGGATGCCCGTGTTCCAGAAAAAAATGGCCAGTTTCAGATCCAGGAAAGGGTCGGCGAACAACAGCAGATTGAACAGGATCAGCGCCAGGATAACCACCGACTGGGTTAGCCACCCGGGCCGGTTCTGCAACACATGACGGCTGAAGAGATGGTACGGTTTCATTGTTGTTGGTTACGCTCGCCCAAGGGAATACCTGAGACCGTAACCGGATGTCAATAAAAAATTCCTGATTATTAATTTGGCGAAACCGAACCAGTCCGCAAAGTCCCGGCATCTGCCCTTCTCTTCGTGAAATTTTCGTGACAGAGCCTGGCACCACCGTACCGAACGGGCGATGGGGCGCATCACCGACCGGATGACTGAATGATCGTTTCGGTCGCCATGCCCCGGCTTCGATTGACATATTTTTGTGACAGAGCCTGGCACCATGGTGCCGAGCCGGCGACCGGATGACTGAATGATGGTATGGACGGCTGTACCCCATGCCCGATGGACATACTTTTGTGACAGAGCCTGGCACCATGGTACCGAGCCGGCGAACGGGCGAGTGGGCGAAACGGCGACCGGATGACTGAATGATGGTATGGACGGCTGTACCCCATGCCCGATGGACATACTTTTGTGACAGAGCCTGGCACCATGTGACCATTCAACGGATGCATGCTCGAAGGATACTCAGTGGACGCTGTTTTGGGCGTGGTTAGCGGAATGGACACGCCCGCAAGCACTTCCCTTTTGGCACATTGAGTCTCCCCCGGCATCTTCATTCCTGAGGGTATGTACAAGGTCTATGCTCGATGATGTCGAGATGGCTTGGTCCCCTTGAGGCTGATGCGCAGGATGGCGAAGATCATGACGGCGGCGCTGAGCCATTGCACCGGCGAAAGACGCACGTCGTTGAAGAGATAGTCGAACAAGATGGCCGATAATGGAAAGAACAGTTCGCAGATGGTGGAGACCATAGCCGAGACGTGGCGCAGGCCGAAGTAGTAGAGAAAAATGGCGCCGGAACCGGTCGTCACACCAATAATAAAGAAAATCAGCCAATTGAACGAAGTGGTCAACTCCAGCTGCGACCAGCGTCCCGTGGCGCTGACATACAGCAGCATGAGCAAGGCGGTAAAGCCGTAGCGGTAAAATGTGGCTGTCCGGAAACTGTATTTCTGCAACACTTTTTTGCTGAAGACAGTGGAACTGCCGAAGGATACCGCGGCCAGCAGGGCGAAAAGGGCCGCATAAACGGTTTCGGCGCCCGTGTCCAGATTCGGCAGGGCCAGGCCGAAGGTGAGAAAATAGCCGGTGATGATGGCCAGGGCGGCCCAGCCGGCGAAAGTGGCGCTCAGGCGCTCTTTGAGAACGATGGCCGCCAGCAGCAAGGCGAACACGGGTTGCAGTTTCTGGAGCAGCACGACCACAGTGAGGTGCTGGAAATTCACCAGGAACAGGGCCTTGACAATGGCCAGCGTGCCGACAGCGCCGCCACAGAGGGCTACCAGGCTGAAAAGGCCCAGGTCGGCGGACGTCATGTGGTTCAGCTGGCCATATTCGCGGAAGAGAAAGAGGTTCATGATGCCAAACGGGATCAGGTGCAGGACAAAGACCACCCACGCCACGTCCAGGTTGTAAAGGCGTGGTGTCAACACGATGCCGTCGAAGCCCCACATAGTGGCCGAGATGCAGATGGCCAGGGCGCCGCTGACTGAGGGGTAGGCGGAGGTTAGCTTCATTGGTTCCATGTTCTGCCGCCAGAATCATCTCTTCGCTGGAAGAGATCCGGTAATCGGCTGAAGGAACAGAATGTATCACAGAACCATGGTGATTGACACGCTTTTCCGCCGACGAACGGCCAACAGCCGTGAATCGCCAGATGATGGATGATTCTGCATCCGCCGGAATCCCGTCGCCTGGTGGCACCATCCAACGGGTGTGTGACGGAGTGTGATTTCCAGCCGAGAGAAACCATTGCGGATAATCAACGTCATCATATAATGGCAACATGCTTTGCGGGGAGAGCGGGGCCGCCGTCCTCGGATGGGGCCCCGCGGGTGTTTTCCCCTCCATTCTGATCCGCAGAAAGGGAACATGGATTTCGCACAGACCATTTCCTGCAAAACAATAATCCTAGTACTGCTGGCGCTGCTGGTCACACCGTCCTGTGGACCGTCACCAGCGGACGAATCCGCAACGAAGGAACCGGCCGAACGGTTACATGTGTTTGTCAGCATCCTGCCGCAAGCGTATTTCGTCGAGCGGGTGGGCGGCGAAGGGGTCCGCGTGGATGTTCTGGTGCAGCCGGGTGAAAGTCCGGCCACGTATTCACCGACTCCTCGCCAGATGGCGGACCTCAGTCGGGCCGATGTCTATTGCAGGATCGGCGTCCCCTTTGAGCAGGGACTGGTGCCCAGGATCCGGACGAGCTTGCCAGACCTGCGTATCGTCGACACACGTCAAGGCATCACCTTGCGCCGCATGGAGAGCCATCTGGCCGGGATCCTCTCCTTGGGTAACGGGTCGGACGACGGACACGATCATGACCATTCGGCCGAGGAGGGTGATGACCCGCATATCTGGCTGGATCCCATGCGGGTCAAGCAACTGGCGGCCACCATCCGCGACACCTTGGCCGAATTGCGGCCGGCTCAGAAGGACGTTTTCGCCGATAATTACCGCACCTTCGCCCGTGACCTGGATGACCTGCATGCCCGTCTGGCCCGTGTGCTGGCCCCTGTCCGCGGGGAGGAGATTTTCGTGTTTCATCCCGCCTATGGCTATTTCGCCGAAGCCTACGGCCTGCAACAGGTGGCGGTGGAGATCGGCGGTAAGGAGCCGGGGGCGCGTCATCTGGGTCGATTTATCGATCTGGCCAAAGAGCGCGAGGTGAAAGTCGTGTTCGTGCAGCCGCAGTTCTCGCGTCATGCCGCCGAAAGCATCGCCCGGTCTATCGGCGGGGCGGTGGTGCCACTGGATCCCCTGGCCCGGGATTACCTGGCCAACATGGAACAAATGGCCCAGCACGTGGCTCAGGCATTGCGACAGGAGCGCCACGCATCGCCCAAAGTCTCGGCCGAACATATCGCGGAGTGACCTCGATGCAAGTGGGCACCACAGGTTGACGGAAATCGGCACAGGGGTTGCCGCATGTAGAGATGGGCTGAAACAGGAGGGCTCCATGACAAGACACGTTTGGCCGATGGCGGGTTGGATGTTTCTGCTGGTCTGGGTTCTGAGCGTTACCATGATGGGCGCGACAGATCGAACGGCCCACAAGGAGGACGGTATGGGCGGAATTATTTTTTTCCGGACACAGAAACTGCCGGAAATGCGTCAATTCTACGGCGATCGGCTGGGCTGCACCGTCTGGCTGGACCAGCAGGATTGCGTCATTTTTCGCTACGCCAACATGCTGTTCGGCTTCTGTCAGCGCGACGATGTCAAGGTGGACGGCATGATCACCTTCTTTTTCAACGACCGAGCGGGCGTGGACCGGCATTACGAAAAATTCAAGGCGATCGCCCAGTCGCCCCCCAAAGACAATCCGCGCTATCAAATCTACCACTTTTTTGCCACGGATCCCGAGGGCCGCACCATCGAGTTCCAGTACTTCGATCACCCTATCGACTGGGATTTCAAGCGCTACTAGACGTTCTGGCAGAGTCCTCAAAAATGTCTGCCGCGGAGGTGGATGGTCGCGAGCGGGTTTGTGTGCGCCGGACGGCCGTCGTCCGTTGAACCCCACGCACCGGCGTTTTCCTTGTCAATTTTCAGGGAAATATCTTCCGTATTTCTTCGGTCCGAAAGTCCGCCAGATACAGGTTGCCGCTCACTAATTCCAGCCATAGCCCCAGTGGACCGTTCGCCTCCAGGAAAATGACCGGAAATTGGCGGTTGGGGAACGACAGTTCTTTCTCGACCTGTCCCGAGACAAGATCCAGCACAATTGTCTTCATCCCCAATCCCGACAATTCTTCCGGATTTATCTCCGCCTCAGGGCCCCTATACCCTGAATCCAATGGTTTGTTCATCTGACCTTCGCGAATATCAAAAAAGGCCTTGTGACCATACACACAGCCTCTTGAGATCTCGTAGGGATATGTCCGATCATAAACCGTGGAATCATCCGTCCAGGATTCCAGCCTGATCCGGTTTTTTTCAAGACCGAGCAATCCATAATCGGTGGTGTACAGCGAATCGAATTCGGTGGGCATTTTTTTGAAACGAATTCGGTCATCCTGATACTATGGGATATACCAGTCCGGGCCGATGGCTGTCATCCGTTGATGAAGGGTATGCGAATAGGTGATGTTGGGCCGCCGGGTTGGCGAAAGGGTTTTGCTCCAGGCCGCCAACAGACTGGCCGCCATGCGAGTCCGGTCCGCCGGATGTAGTTCGGCCGAGGTCGCGGCATCGAACGCGACGGGTATCCATTGCTCCCGGTCCGGCAGATAACGGTACAGAGACTCGAACGGGGGGTCATGCCGGATCAGGCAAAACAGCCGGTCGCGGTCCAGATAAAAGCAGTGCTGGCGACCGGCGTTCATCGGGGCGGCCGACAAGACACCGCCGGGAGAAGGGTACTTGATTCTTCGCGTCTTGCGACCATCGGCGTCGAGGAGCAGAATGCTGTTCTTCAATGAAATGCAACACTCGTGTGTCCCCGGATTCCAGACGGGCGAGTAGGCCACCAGGCCATCGTCCGACCTCCATTCCGCCAGCTGGATAAGGTGACGATCATACAGACGGATCCGGCAGCGGTTGCCTTCGGGATCCGGTCCGTAAAACAGGACGACCACGTATTCGCCGTCCGCCGATGGGACCAGGCTGAAGAGCATCTGCTGAATGTTCAGTGGAATGACCCGCCGCTGGTTGAGTTCGAAACCGATATAGCCGGGAGAATGGATCGCCGTTGAATGTCCATGGATCCAATCATCCAGCCTGTGCAGCCAGGCCAGTCGGCGATTGCGCCCATAGATGATGATTGTGTCTTCGTTGACGATTCCGGCCGATCCAAGTTGCACCTGGTCCACGTCGGATACAGTCGTCGATTGTTGCAGCAGAAGCAGATTCATTCCGTGAATCAGCAGACAACAAACAATCAGCGATCCTGTGGCCAAGGCAGCCTGTTTCCAGGAAAACACGGGCTTTATCCACCGGCTGAGGAGGCAACCGGACATGAATATCAGGCCGGTGGCCATGATGAGGTCCATATAGACCAAAACCATCCCGATACGTCTCAGCATCTCCATGTACAGGTAATTCCAGTGCAGCAGCCAGATGGGTATAAACAAGGTCACTCCAACCGCCAGGACCAGGAGGAAAGCGTTGCGCATTCGATGGCTGCCGAGACCGGCGAGGGCGCCGCTCATGAACGACAGTGCGCCGATGAGGCCGAACCACAGGAGGTCCGGGAACGAAAGCCCGGAGGGGTTTAGCAGGCCAAAATACGTAACGGCGGCCGTATATCCCAGGGCGACCAGGATGAATCCACTGAGTGCCAGGGACAGGAAGATGTTGAGTCTGGCCCGGGCGAACGTCAGGACCAGGGCCCAGTTCTCTTCAGTAAACAGAACAATACCCGTAAACAGGGCGAACAGGGGAATCACTATCCCCAGATTGATGAACTGGAAGTTCTCGATCCACCCCATGACAACCCGGGGATTGGATTCCGTTGTGAGCAAGCTGTAGCCGAGAGCCAACGTCGGCAAAATCAGGGGGGGTAAGCGCCAAACCGGCATAGTGGTGCAGATTTTTTCGGATCATGATTCACCCCCGGCGTAGAGCATGGTCAGGTCCTGGAGTGATTGGCCGAGCCCTTTACTCTTCCCGGAGACTTTCAAATCCTCCAGCGCACCCTGGCGGATAATGCGGCCGCTGCGGATGAAGGCGACATGGGTCAGAATGCCCTCGACTTCGGCCGGCAGGTGCGTGGCAAACAGAATGGTGACTTCCTGGTCGGCCAGTTCCTCGACAATGGTGGTGTAGAGGTGACGGCGGGCGACGACGTCCAGGCCCAGGGTTGGATCGTCCAGAAGGAGAAGTTCACCACGGCGGGCCAGTGCCGTCAACAGGGAGACCAGGCCTTGCTGGCCACGGGAGAGGTGACCAAATCTCAGGCGCTCTGAGATGTTGAATTCATCGAGTTTGTGTCGGAAATACCCGACATCCCAGACCGGTTGAACCCGTTGGTAAAAGTCGATGAAGTACCGGAGCGTCATCCAGGAATAGATGGTTGGCTGTTCGGGGACAAACGCCAAACGGCGTTGCAGCTCGGTCCGCTGGCGCCAGGGATCCAGACCGAAGATCCGGAGCAGCCCCTGCCGCAATGGATAAAAACCGTTCAGCAATCCCATCAGCGTGGTTTTTCCGGCCCCGTTCGGGCCCAGCAGGCCGGTGACTGTACCCCGTGCAACGGTAATGCCCAGGTCGTTCAGAATGAGGCGACGGGTGTACCCGAATCGGAGACCCTCCGCCTGGATGACCAGATCATTCATTATCCAGCTCCTTCAGCAGGCGAATCAGATCATTGACGGAAAAGCCCAGAGCCCGGCCTTCCCGAAGATAACCGGCCCCCAGATTTCGGATCCGGATTTCCCGCTCCTGCTCAATGAATTGTCCGGTGTCTTCGCTGACAAAACACCCCTTGCCTTGCCGGGAAGTGAGAAATCCTTCCTGTTCCAGTTCGCGATACACTTTGGCCACCGTGTTCGGATTGATGGTCAGAGATACGGCCATTTGACGAATGGACCAGAGCTGCTCGCCGGGTGGCAGTCTTCCGGAGAGGATCAGCAAGCGAAGATGTTCCTTGATCTGCTCGGAAATGGGCCAGGCGGATCGAAAATCGAGGATTATATCGGGTTCCGGCAGGGGCATATTCTATCCTCGGGTGATCTACTGTAATAGTACTTTAATACAGTTAGAAGGAAATGGCAAGCCATTTTACGTGGAAGATTATGGTTTTTTGATGAAACTTTCCCTATACCTATGTTCCAACACCTGAAACTGTTTTGTGACAGAGCCTGGCACCATTTTTTCCCAGAACAGCAAAAGAGCGACGGGATAACGGGTCTAATTGTGGAGTAGCTGTTTCTTGTCTGCCGACAAATTTGCCAGATGTAACCGTTGGGACATTTTCTTTTTGCGATCATTTTGTGACAGAGCCTGGCACCATTTCTTGCTAGACCATACTCCGTTTTTTCAGCCGATGGGCAAACCTGTTCCCGAGTGATCAGAATGCTTGGCACTGTATTACCGCCGAGGCGCCGAGGACACTGAGACTTTGGATGGCAGCTGACACCTTCCGCTATCGGCGTTCACCTTAGAATTTCCATCCTGCAGTCATTCTCCCTTATCCTCTTAGCCTGACGCCTGACACCTGCCATCTGTATTCTTTTCGTGACAAAGCCAGGCGCCATCTGGTCTTTCCGGAGGGAGTCACCCATGATTCCGGTTGTTACGTGTTTTCTGATCCCGAATCTCGTTTGGAGTTGGTGGAGTGGCCCCGTCGGAAGTGGGGGGCTGGTGCCGCTCATTGCTCCAGCGGCGGGCTGTGGCGGGTGTGCGGGCGTCACCGGGGCCTGTTCGCGTGGCCCGCCACGGGGGCGACCGCCGGTGGTAGGGGGGCGGTTATGTGCCCTCCCGGAGCAAGGGCGCCGTGTTCCTGG